>Ga0209400_1000005_pt1 | contig 240388 bp, 198 predicted proteins | sample M_130807_EF_Meta_FD_187313 | JGI IMG/M metagenome (GOLD analysis project Ga0209400, IMG submission 187313) | Freshwater microbial communities from Lake Montjoie, Canada to study carbon cycling - M_130807_EF_MetaG (SPAdes) (version 2) | ecosystem: Environmental > Aquatic > Freshwater > Lake...
TCTAACATTGAATGCGATAGAGATACATATTTCTTTCTTTTTTCTGTTTTTTCTTCTTGGGTATTGGTTCCCTTTTTGTTTTTTTTGTCTTTTTTGTCTTTTTTCATATAGTAATATTTAATGCTTGTGAACATTTTTGTTTTTACATCTCCTTCATATCCATATTTTTTTAAACGTTCTTCTTCTTCTTTTATTGATTCTTCATGTTGGTGTGTCCATTTTATCCATTCTTGTTTTGTATGTTTTCGCTCACTGTTTTCATGATTTTTTGCAAACTCTCGTAGTTTGTATTCGACTTCTTTTGTGAAATCATAACGGTGTGTTTTGAATGTTAGATTTTGTTCCATGTTTTTTGTCTTTTATTGTTGTTTTATTGAAATAGTTTTTATAAAAAAGCATTTCAATTTTTTGTTTTTTACATTTTTACAAAATTAAAATGTAAAAATATGCATTATAATTTTGAAATATTCGCTCTGTATAGGGATCGAACCTACGACATTTCGGTTAACAGCCGAACGCTCTACCACTGAGCTAACAAAGCACTTTTTTACACCTTTACTTCAAGGCGCAAAGGTCTTACCGAGATTCGAACTCAGGTTTCAAGATTCAAAGTCTTGAGTGATAACCGCTACACTATAAGACCCGGGGGTGAGGAATTATGTATCGGGGAAGCTCCCAGTGGGGATTGAACCCACGACCTTACGCTTTGTAAAGCCATGAGAGCATTTCTTTCCCGCATATTCCTATTGTATTTTATGGTCTATTCTTTAAGTATATTTTGTTTTCTTGTTTTCTTGTTTTTTATATAATGAATATATTAAGTATGAATGGAAATAATGAAAGTCCATTTTCTGCATCATCTGGTTCAATAGTATTGTATTTAGAACCGGTTCTCAATTCGTATTTTAAATCTTATCAAAATATTTTGACGGTAAGCGCTATGCCTTCTGGTCCTCTTAAAAATATGGTTTCCCGTATAAAATTTCCGAAATTATCAGAATTTTCTACTTTTTCACCTTTCTCTTCTGTTTCAATTGATTCTTGTACATATGTTCTCGGTAGATATACTTCACCTATCAATATCAGCAATAGCGATTGTTTCATGTATGCCGATGATATACCTTCTGTTTTATCTTATTTGCAAACTAATGGATATACTATTGATAATTCTTTAACAACTATGTTACAAAAATCGGAAATTCGAATTGGTGGTAATACTGGTTATTCGGGTAATCGTAGAATGGTTTGTATGTTCACCTATAATGAGTAAGCGTAGCGGACCGAGTAAGCGTAGCGGACCGAGTAAGCGTAGCGGACCGAATGGATTTTATTTTATGTAATATCTATATATTAGAATGGTCTATGATTTTGTTATTGTGGGCGGTGGTATAGGCGGTCTGTACACTGCTTACAAATTGCATTTACAATTTCCAAAAAAAACTATTTTGTTATTGGAGAAATCGAACTATTTAGGAGGGAGAGTTTTCACTTATCGCGATAAATACATGACAGTAGAAGCGGGGGCTGGGCGTTTTAGCGATAAACATACCAAGTTGTTGAAACTTATTCATGATTTGGGATTGGATTCAAAAATAGTTCCAGCTACTGGTTCAATTGGATATGCACCTGCCGATGGGACGAATTCTATTTATAATTCTTTTGCAGACACTCCGGTAGTCGCAAAATCAGTAATGCGAAAAACGGTGAATTCTATTCGCGGGTATAGTAGTTTGAATGGTAATCCGTTACCATTATTAGAAAGCATGGGAATGACTGCATTGGATGTGTCAACCGATATCCCTATTTCCGCATTGATTGCCAAAGTTGTTTTGGCAAGTAAAGGAGAACCTTTGACAAAGTTGCAAAATACATCATTTATTGACTATGCCAAACAGGTTCTCAAAAATGATTCAGAAGTACAATTAATTGTTGATGCATTTGGTTATTATTCCGAATTAGTTATTATGAATGCTCACGATGCGATTCAGCTCATGGATTTATTGGGTCCTTTTAACCAGTTTTATACTATGAATGGAGGTTTAGACCAAATTATTGAGAAACTGGTTTCGCGACTTGATAGCAAATATGTAAAAATACTCAAAAATAAGACTGTTTCGGATATTGTTCTCCATGATAAAAATAATGAAATTTTGTTTGAAATTTTTATTTCAGAAAATGTTCGCCGCCCGGTTGCTCGCGTTTGTATTTGCGCATTGCCTTTATGGGCTTTGAAAAAACTTACTATTTCGAGACATTTTGCACCTCTTTTGAAACAGGTTCTCTGTGCTCCTTTATGTCGCATTTATTCTAAATTTGCGGTTGATACTGATGGGGGCATTTGGTTCAAAGGCATGCCAAAATTAACTACCAATAATAATTTACGAATGATTATTCCTATTAGTGAAAAAGAGGGGGTTATTATGATTTCTTATACTGATAACAAGTTTGCAAAATATTGGAAACGGATATATGATAAATATGGCACGGACGGTGTCGATTCACGTATTGCGAAGTTAATAAAAGAAAGCACTGGGATGGACATACCCAAACCATTGAAAACCAAAGTGTGTTATTGGGATTGTGGTGTTGGTTATTGGGGTCTTGGCGCCGATAGTGCGGTCACTTCTCGTGCTATTATAAAACCTTTTTGTGATTTTTCTTTTTATGTTTGCGGTGAACATTTTTCCGAATCATTCCAACAATGGATGGAAGGTGCATTGGAAACCAGTGAAAAAGTTATTTTGGATATTACACAAAAAATGTAGAAAATTGAAATACTTTTTCTTTTTTTATTGTAGTGGTAATAATCAAACAACTAATAATCAAATCTGTCTTTATTCATAATCAGCTTATAACGTGTAATCTTTAAAGTTTAATCTTTGCTATTTAAATATGTATCGTGTTAACAAATCGACAGGTAAAAAGGTAACGCCTTCTTGCCCTCATTGTAAAAATCTTGGATTGAAGAATGACCACAGTTTGCGTAGAAATTCTTCTCCGGATAGTGATATTGTTTGTCCTGTCTTGTTAAAAACTGAATGTAGATATTGTCATCAACTTGGCCATAATATTTCGAAATGCCAACGTTTGGCTGATTCTAAAAAACAAAAACAAGAAAAACAAGAAAAACAAGAAAAACAAAAATCATTTACAGCTTCTACTACCATTCACATGGAATTGGATAAACCGTCATATGCTTCCATTGCGAAACAGTTATTGAATGTTTTACATAAAAAACCATATGAACCACCTTCATATTGGGTTCCACACGGTAGACTCATGGATTGGACCGAGGATTGTGATTCATCTGATGATGAAGATTTTTGAAAAATAAAAACAAAATAAAAATAAGGGGTATTTTACCTCCTATTTTTATTTTTTTCATAAAATTGAAACACTTTTTAATTACAAATATATAGTAAAAATAAGTACAATAATTTTACAATAATGAGTGAAACCAATTCAAATACTAATTTTGTTTGCGACGAAAAATTTCAAACTATCATTGATAATATTGGTGTTGAATTGAACACTATGATGGATGGTTGGTGTGATAAAAATGAAGAAAAATGTAGTGGTGGAAACATGCGCGGTATTCGAGGTGAAAACATAGAAAATTTTGTAAAAAAAACAGTAAAAAATATTCAAGATACATATGGAATGAATGTATATGCAGTAAAAGGAAGTGATGATAAAAAGCAATTATCAGTAAATTACAACGACCAAATAATAAAAAAAGATCATCAAGTAGATATGCATATTTATAAAGATGATAAGTTCATTGCGGCGATTGAATGTAAAGCATATTTAGATAGTTGTTTTTATGTCCGCGCATGTGATGACTTTACATTATTCAAAAAATATGGTTATGATATAAAAACGTTCGTATTTACACTTGAAGATTCTATCGATGAGAATTCGAAATTATTTATAGATATTCATAATAATTTTGTTTGTGATGAAATATTTTGTATGTTAGATGGCAAACGTTCATCTAGCAAACCTATATACAATAAAAAATATAAAAAACATGTCAATAAAGAAAAGCTTATTTATTTTGTTTCATCACTTCTAAAATTATTTGAAATTTAGTCATTTGGTAATTTGGTCATTTAGTGATTTGTAAATATATTATTTTTGGCAATTTCATAGTACTTGGTTTCTAATTCAATACCAATAAACTTTCTATTTATATTTTTACACGCTACTCCGGTTGAACCTACTCCCATACAATTATCTAAAACTATATCATTTTCGTTAGTATATGTTTTTATTAACCATTCAAGTAAATCAGTTGGTTTTTGGGTTGGATGCAAAGGTCTTTCAACACGATTGAATTTTAATACTGTTGTAGGTAATCTTTTTCCATCACTTTCAACATAATTTTCTTTATGTGTGCCATAATTACTTTGTTTATCGACCGCGGATTGTGTATTCCATCGTGTGTATGGCGTAGAATACCAATATTGAGGATTATAAACAGGTTGCTTTTTATAAAACACTGCAATATCTTCGTTTGTTTTCATTGGTTTTCTTTTTGAATTCAAGAAATCTGAAAATTTATTTTTTTCCCAAACTAAACAATATCTAAACATGTTTAAGTTTGAGGTAATCATTAATGATGTAAATGGTTGCGAACCAAATAATACTATTGCACCATTATCTTTTATAATTCTATTATATTCACACCATAATTTATCAAATGGTATTACGACGTCCCATGAATTTTTTGTCATACCATATGGCAAATCACATAATATCATGTCGACTGATTTATCTGTAATATTTTTCATTTCAACTAAACAATCACCATTGATTATATTATAATTTAATTCATTTGATGACGATGGCAATTGGTTCACGGCGATTACTTCATTTTTTTCATTTTTTTCATTTTTTTTTTCGGTATTTGTAATTAATTCAATCAATTCTTCTTTATTTTTAGATTTATATTTTGTAATACCAAGTTCTTTGCATTTTTCTAATAATTCTGTTTTGCTCATTTTTGAAGTATCCATTTTTTCGATTATACTGATTATACTATTACTTTCCATATTAAATCAATTTTTCACAATAATATTTTATTGTTATATCTTTGTAAGTGTTTTATACTTTTGGGATTTTTAATATTAAACTTGACAATAAATCAAATGAATATTTTTCTGTCAAACTTTGTAATTCACCCTGTTCATATTTTTTTACACACGATTCTGGTATGTCGAATTGTATTTCATATAATTGTGTTATACAATCTCTTATATTTACTGTTATATAATATTTATTGTTTTTTTTATATATTGATACTGGGTCTTGAATGCAATTTGGTTTCATATCAAATAATACATTTGTTGTATTCACTCGCAGCATGTCGTATTTTTTATAATTATATATGATTGGTTTTGATAAATATACTATTTTCCAATTTACTACATCTAATAATACAATATGTGTAAAATGATAAAAACGGCTTCCGTCGTGGATTCTTGAATGGCAGCCTCCTATATAATAATTATCGCGGTAGTGTAGCAAGTTACTTCCACCGCGTAAAAATGTTGTTTCGGTCTTGATTGGTAAATCCACGTTGTTTTGTTTGTATACTACTTTGCATAGTCCATCTTTATTGAAATCGTATGTTAGTATCACCAATGGGTCGTAGTTATAAACGAAATGTAATTTGCCATCTTTTTCGAACGGTGCCCAATTTTTTTCGATTGGATTCTTTTGCATGTTTTCGACGTGTAGATACGTTGGTTCAAATTTGTCGAATTCTGTAATTGCTATACATCTATTTTGTCCTTCGTATGGTGATAAACATATAAAAACTACGTATATCTTGTTGTTTACTTTTACCATGCGGGGGTCCTCGGCTTCTATTTCAAAGCCATAAACTATATTTGTGTTTTTTTTTTGAAATAACAATCCATTTTGTCCTTTTACGCATATCCTTTCGCAGGCATATTTTTGATTTTCGTAGTCTTTATCACCGGTTCGACTTTCGTCTTCACCACCGGTTCGACTTTCGTCTTTATCACCGGTTCGACTTTCGTCTTTATCACCGGTTCGACTTTCGTCTTCACCACCGGTTCGACTTTCGTCTTCATATACCGCTTTGAACATGCTATAATGTAAATCATCTATATTTACTGTTGTAATATTATCTATGTATTTTGTATATACATTATAGTCATAATAGTTCAAAAAGAATTTTTTATCATATTGCATTTTATTACACATTTCAGTATGAAGAACATCAAATAATCCGAATTTACAATTTCGTTCGATTATTTCGATTGCATTGAATATTGCAATCGCTCTTTCGGTATATCCTCCCATTACACCCCAATGTGTTTCGTACGGAGGTTCTATTGACCAAGGATATACTTCATCTACCAATATGGATAGCCAACTGCATAATTTTTCGAATATGGGGGTTGGATATATATTTGTTTGCCATAGACTTAGCGGCGCATTGTTTATGTAATAAGGTGTATAGTTTTTTCCGAAAAATTTGTTGTAACTTTCCAATAAAAAATCTATGTTTCTTATATTTGGAAACATTTTTTTATTCCAAACGCCATTCAGTGCGATTGGTTCACCTGAATCCAATATATATATTCTGTCTTTTTGTAGGTTTTTGTATTCTTCTACATGGAGCATATCATATTGACATATACCTATAAAATCCAAATCTTTGTGAAGATTGTTGTTATAGATATGTAAATAGGCACTTGTTTCCATATAATGTCGGAGTTGTAAAAAAGGGTTGTATTTTGGTAATTCATATTCATGTATTATTGGCAGACCATATCTTTCTGGTGTTTCATATTTTTCGATTACTTCATTGACACAATAAAATATGAATGTTTTTTTGATATATTCTTCTGAATATTTTGTGAATAGAATCGATTCATCGACGACTTGATGATATACCACAAATATTTTTAGGTTCTCGTTTTCGTTTTCTGAGTCCATGTATGTATATTTTATAGACAAAGGTATTTTTAAATTATGTTGCACTATCTATATTTTTTGTAAATATTAACATAAATACAAATAGAAATGTTGATGTTGTTCGTTGTATTTTTGAAAACATTTCGATTCTTTCTAGTCTTTGTGTTTGTGTTATTATTGAAGAATTGTATGCATTCGATGCGATACTTAATAAACAAACTGCTATCATTGTTACTGTAATAATATCTATATGATGATTATAATCGATTTTGTTTATCTCGTTGATAACTACATTTTCACTCACGATTTCGCTTGATATTTTTTCTACCATTGTTGAAAATACGGCGCGCGTTGATAATATATTTCGTAATGATAATGGATTCTTGTCTATCATAAATGGAAAACTGGATAATGTTACTATCATTTTTGGATTGTTATTGTTTTGGGTTTTGTATTTTCATGTGTCTTTGTTTGTATTTTCAATTTTTTACACAAAGGTGTAAAAATTAGATAGTTGTAATATTTTCATTTATTATAAATGTAGATATTATTTTCGTAAATATTTTTATAATTTATAACGTTTTTCCCTTTCTAGATTTTCTTTTGTACTTCATTATACTTTTTTTTGTTTTTTTTGTTTTTTTTGTTTTTTTTGTTTTTTTACCACCCCTTGCATATCCTTCTATTTTTCCTATAACATTGTCAGGTAAATCTGAATAATTTGTTTTTTTTTCAGGATTTTTTTCATTGTCTGCATCTTTTTGAGCTTTTACACTTTCTTTAATTTGTTGTTGTAATTCTTTGTCACGTAGTGCATCTTTTTCATATACTTTATCTGCCATGTTAGAAGGTAAATTGGACAAACTATATACTGCATACGTATCAAAAAAATTTGGTTTAGGTGCATCTCCTATATTTTTTGCTATTATCCTAGTTTGCATATTTTTTTTTTTTTCATATTCTTTATACTCGTAACTATATACAGATTTTTTTGACCAAGTTTCATTTTTTATTAACCAGGTGTTTAACCATTCTGTATAACCATACGGAACAGAATCTAGTGGATTATCATATTCATCAATTTCCTTATACCTATCACTCCTAATAAAATTTATGTTTGGAAAATTTGTTTTTGTAATCTTGTCAGGTAATTTTGTTAATTCATTGAGTTCCACATTAATTTCTGTACCTTTTAACCTAGCTATATTATCATCTAATATTTTTAATTTATTGTTATACAAATTCAATACTTTTAATTGTGTTAAATTATAAATGTTTGGTAATTCTGTTAATTTATTGTTATTTAAATATAATTTTTCTAAATTAGTTAAATGGTTCAATTCTGGTAATATTTTTAAAATATTAAAACTTAAATTCAAATATTTCAGATTCGTTAAATTGTTCAATACTGGTAATTTTGTTAATTCATTTTTCTCTAAATATAATTGTTCTAAATTAGTTAAATTGTTCAATTCTGGTAATATTTTTAAAATATTTAAAGACAAATTCAAATATTTCAGATTCGTTAAATTGTTCAATGCTGGTAATTCTGGTGATTCTGGTAATATTTTTAAATCATTCAAACTTAAATTCAAATATTCCAATTGTGTTAAATTATAAATGTTTGGTAATTTTGTTAATTCATTGTTATTTAAATATAATTGTTCTAAATTAGTTAAATTGTTCAATGCTGGTAATTCTGGTGATTCTGGTAATTCTGTTAATAGATTACTATATAAATATAATTGTTCTAAATTCGTTAAATGGTTCAATTCTGGTAATTCTGTTAAATGATTGTTATTCAAATGCAATACTTTCAGATTCGTTAAATTGTTCAATTGTGGTAATTTTCTTAATTCATTGTCTTTCAAAAGCAATTCTTTTAAATTCGTTAAATTGTTTATTTCTTCTGGTATATTTTCTAATTCATTGTCGTTTAAATATAATTGTTCTAAATTCGTTAAATTCTTTATTTCTTTTGATATATTTTTTAATTTATTGTCGTTTAAATATAATTGTTCTAAATTCGTTAAATTATAAATGTTTGGTAATTCTGCTACTAAACTTTCAGTCAATATCAATTTTTTCAAATTTATTAATTTGTCTATTTGTGGTATTTCATTCAAATTAGGATTATCATCTAATATCAATGTTCTCAAAAATGTTAAATTGTTTATTTCTTCTGGTATTTTTTTAATTTTATCATTACCTACAATCCTCATTGTCCAATAGTCTTTCCATTCATTAATATCATATTTTCCTTGTATCCAATCAGTAATATTAATATTATATCTTTCATCAAGTATCATTTCTCCTTGATCATCAGTTTCTTTGGAAATGAATTCCATGTATATGATTTTATGATATTATTATTATTATTATTATTATTATTTTGTATTTATTTCAGCAAATATTTGAAATATTGATAAATGAATAGTTCATTGGATATTCGTACAATGTACAAAATTGATTTGCTTTTATACATTATTATGGATATTACTCAAAACGAAATGGCGGATTCTCATGATTCTCTAACTATTATTGATGTTATTGCCAATATGCAAGAATGCCTACATCATCGGTATTCATTTGCTAGTGACCGTAATATAACTGAATATTTTGAAAGAAATTTTCGATGGTGTGTTCCCGAAGATTTGAAACGTACTTTGGATAATTATTATTATGGTAATGATGATGATGCATCCGAGGTTCAGAATGCCCAGGTTCTTTTGCATCATTCGGAGGAATACGTGGAAATGCTTGAACAATATATTTTAACTTACTTTTCATCCTTTAAAAACAAGATTCGAGTTGCTCGGCGCGAAATACAAAGAACATTACGTGAAAAAGGGGATTATACTATTTATTTGCAAGAATCTTCGATTCTTCATACTGATATTGAACGCTCTTGTTTAGGGTTTATTGTGAATATGCCGGACGATGTTGTTAGATTGGTTTCTGAATTTGCACTTACTCCATTGTTGCAATATCAATTAATTAAATCGGAATGTGGGGATTTGGTTTCTCGGTTGAATCGTTTGAAATTGCAAAACTTGAAGAAGTTTGGCCGTGTTGTATATAGTTATGCTCATAAAATAAATAGATATTTAGTGCAAAGTATTCTTCCAGTTTGTTCTATTAAAAAGATGTGTAATATTTCCAATTTGAATATGAAACTGCAATCGAATAACAAGGACAATATTATTCAATATATTATTGGTATTATGGTTTGTTGCGATGAAGTTATCAATAATTTTGTTCGTAGGGGTAAGTATCCGAAAACTCGTAAATGGTTGATGTTGAAAATGGGTTATTTGTATAAAAGCATTATGTTTGTTTCGCGTCCGGAATTCAATTCGCGTAAAAATAAAAAATAGGTTTTGTTATAATCATCTATCATACCTTTACACATTCACCCGAAGGGAGACTATTAATTATGTTTTATATCAAAATAAATTCCTTCGTCTTCACCCTCCTCTTTGGAACTGATCATAATATATTTACTATTTTCTTCAAAATTTTCTTCTTCATATTTGTTTATTTTTTTACAATCATAATGTTTATTTAGAGGTGCTTTCAATTTCATAATATATGGATATTCTCTCAATAAATCACATTCAAAAATGTAAAATACATCATATTTGTTGTTTACACTTAATATTCTTTTAGCATCGCTTCCTGTTGTAGAATAAGCAATCCACCCATAGTCTTTGCTTTCAAATAATACTACATGTTTTTTTAGCATTGTACTAAATTAATAGTTTGTATATTTTTATATAATTTGATGAAAATTATATAAAATTAATGACCTCAATTATACCCCGTATTTTCAATTATAGTCCATGCTGTGGGTTATAATGTAGATAATTAATTTTTGGTCCTTGTGTTTTTGGTATTTGTGTTTTTGGTAACATTGCCGCGTCGTTTTCTACATCTATTTTTTTTTCTTCTTTTGGTGCTTCTTTTGGTGCTTCCAATAACAGCAGTGTTTTTTTATTGTATATATCCAATATTTTTGATACGATTGGACTTCGTTGTATATCTTTGTTGCCAAGTTCTATATATCGTATTTTGTTTGTATATTTTTCTTCATGGTTCTCTTCCAGATTTTCCTGTTTTATTTTTTCAAGAAAATCGGATAAACCATTTTGCATTCCTCGGTCACTTTGATGTAAATCGCCAGTGATTACCATTTTGGAATGGTCTCCTAAACGTGTCATTAACATTTTCATTTGATTTGGTGTGCTATTTTGCATTTCATCTGCGATTATAAAAGAACGTTTGAATGTACGACCGCGCATATATGCCAATGGCGATATTTCCAATACACCGCCATGTAACATTGCATCTATGTCTTTTTGGTTATAAAAATCGAGCAATACATCAAATAGAGGTCTTGTCCATGGGTCCATTTTATTGATTAGACTTCCGGGTAAAAACCCTAATTCTTCTTCTTCTACCGGAACTACGGGTCTGGTGAGTATTATTTTTTGGATGGTTCCTTTTTGTAGTTCTTCTATTGCTGTATTGCATGCAAAGAGAGTTTTTCCTGTGCCTGCTGGTCCTATACCTATTACTAATTTTGTGTTTTGATCTTGCAAATAATTTACGTATTGTTTTTGGTTCTCGGTTCTTGGAATATATAATGGTGAGGTTGGTCTTTGTTCTAATTGTTTTTTTGTTACTCTCATTGTTAATAAATTACGTGTATTTTTTGAACTTTCTAATTTTGGAGAACTAATGTAATGACGTGAAAATGGAGACTTCAAAAAAAATGATGTTGTTCGGCGCATTAGTAGTAATATAGATATAGACAGCAAAACACTTGTTCTCATCCTTTTCTATACTACTTGTTGTTATTTTAATTTTAATTTCTTTTTTGGTTTTTCGATATAATATAAATATCCATATATTATTTTACTAAATTATGATTTGTAAATACAAATTATAATTTTTACGCCATTGCGAATTTACCCGAAGGGGATCACATGGTTTAAGCACTGATGAATCGGCCCAGAATGGGCTCCCTTCGGGTAAATGCGCAAATATGTAAAATGTACAATCAGCTTTCCCACAAAGTGGGCGTCTTGAATATGCAAAGGTGTAATTTTTTATTTTTGTTTTCTGAAATGAAAATACTTAGAAAAATCGGTCGATTATTGTTGGGGGTTCATATGTCGCATTTGTTTCTTCTATTATGTATTTGTGTATTTCTGTGTAAACTTCATTATTTGGGTAATTGCGGCATGTATATAAATCAAACGCGATGTAGTTCCTTTCTGGAAACGTATGTATTGTCATATGAGATTCTGATAGGAGATATATTATACTGATGCCTTGGGGGTCAAATTTGTGTTCTATTTTATTGAGAACTTGGAATTCGTATTTTTCGCATATATTATCCATTATGGCTTTTAATTTTTCTATATTGTTTGTGGTTTCTGGGTTTTGTATATTTTTTATATCTATTATTAAATGTTTTCCGGAACATTCGGTATTTGAGAACATTCTTTTTTGTTTTTTGTATATTGTGGTGATATTTTTATGTTTATTTTGTACAATAACATAAATACGTGGGTTTATATTATTGTATTCGAATGGATAAGGTGCAACCGACTGTTGATATTGTTGAAGAGAATTCTCTTCGCATAAGACAAATGAAAACTGTTCAGGCCCGGGCTCTTGAAGTATTTGCGAAAAAGAATGCTGATTATGGCGATGCATTCGCCAAGTTTGGTGTTATTGGCGTTTTGATGCGTATTGAAGATAAAATACAACGTTCTCTATCTATTACTAAAAATGGTGTTAATTTAGTAAGTGATGAGAATATTCGCGACACTTTATTGGATTTACATAATTATGCTGCCATGGCTTTGATGCTTATCGATGAAGAAGATAAATAAGATTTTTTGGAAGGTACTTTGAATAGATAATCGAGAACCTTGTTCTTTTTTCGTTGTTTTTATCTGGATTTTGAGAACATATTGAAGTTCTTTTTGATGGTCATTGTATAAAACTATAAATAAATGTTTATGTTTTTATTTTTTATTGGCTTTCATAATAGTATAGTTGAGAACCTTGTTCTTTTTTCGGGATTTTCGTTGTCTCTTTTTATTTTTCTTTGTTCCTCCTTTTTTTGCTTCTAAATATGTTTGTATTCCTAGTATTCTCTGTATTATTTGTTTTAATGTATCAATATCATGATTTAATTGTTCTTCTAATGATATCATTTTTGGGTTGTTAATTTTTTCTACAGCTATTGGATTGGTTGAAAATATTTCCTCAAGGTTTTCATCTAATATATTATTTTGTTTACATTTTGTTTTTAACTCTCTTAAATAGACTTGCACAGCTACCATTTTATAGTCTGTATTTTTTTCATCTTGTAATTCCTTTAATAACAATTTATTTTCTTTTACTTTTTCTTGTAATTCCTTTGATAACAATTCATTTTCGTTTACTTTTTCTTCTAATTTATTTGATAACAATTCATTTTCGTTTACTTTTTCTTCTAATTTATTTGATAACGATTCATTTTCTTTTACTTTATCTTCTAATTCCTTTGATAACGATTTATTTTCTTTTACTTTATTTTTTATTTCACTTGATAACAATTCATTGTTGGTTACTAACTGTGATAACATTTGTGATAAACTTTTATTTTTTTTTTCTGTATCTTTTACATTTGATAACAATTTTTCTTCGTTTGGCGGATTATATAAAAAGTTCATTATATACATTCATTATATTATTTTTGATAACCTTTTGCCATTTTTTGTAAAACGATTAATTGGCCATATGCGACGAATACATGGAATATAGCATGATATTTCACCCAATTTGGATTCTTTTCTGCAAATAATTTTTCGGATAAATAATAACAATATGCTATTGCGAGAACATTTGAATATCCGATTACGCAGGCAGTTCCTTGTGTAACATATATTACTCCTTTGTATGTGAATATGACAAATGATATTTTTGAAAATACTAAATCCATTTGTTTTCTCCATGATTCGGTCGTTGCCTTTCTCCAATAGTTTATTGAGAACAATGTTGTCAATGCGGATATTAGAGAACATACATATAGTTTATTACGATATGCATATATTGCTGGTATTAAGAAGAGGGATGATGATGCGACTAACCATTTTGATTGTTCCCAGTGTGCCGTATATTTTTCTTCTGGTATTATCATGAATTGTATTTGATATTTATTATAATATATTTTTATTTGGGTTTTATAAATAGTATTTTGAGAACCTTTGTACAAATTTGCGCTTTTATTTGTATTTATTTTTATATATAATATTATATGATAATTCAAGAACTATTGGATACTTTATATTCTAACAATTCTCCCTATTTGTCTTGTGAAGAAAAATATATAGATAATGGATATCCACATACTAATATTTTGTATGACCTGTTGCAAATTTTGTTTACAAATATAGAACCAAACTATATTGTTGAATGTGGCAGTATGTTGGGCGGTTCCGCTATTCGAATGGCGGATGTACTTAAAAGAAACAATCTTTCCAGTGAAATAATATGTATTGACCCTTTCACGGGAGATGTTAATATGTGGGATTGGGAGAAAGATCATCCTTGGAAATATTTAAGATTGGAAAATGGGATTCCTACTATTTATAAACGATTTTTAGCAAATTGTAAATACAGCGGATTTGAAAATAAAATATTGCCTTTGAACACAACTACCAGTGTTGGTATCAAATTATTGCAACGATTGGTTGGTCAAAATAGAATTCATGAATTGCCGAATTATATATATTTAGATTCTGCGCACGAAAAAGATGAGACTTTTCTTGAATTGTCTTTGTGTTGGGGGTGTTTGATTCATAATAGTATTTTATTTGGCGACGATTGGGTATGGGATGCCGTTAGAGAAGATGTTATCAAGTTTGCGAATACTATTAAGGATGACTCTGATTATGATAATCTACATAAGATTCATGCATTGGTCCCGGGTTCTCAAATAATAGAAGATAATATTTTATTATACAACGGTCAATGGGTCTTATTCAAAAAATAATCATGGTTTGTTTTTTGTTTTTTATATTATAAACTGAATATACAACTATTCTATTTTTACTCTTTACGAAAGATTTTTTATAATGTTGTTGAGAACCTTTGTATTGTATGGTTTTGTGAGAACCTTTCATATTTGGTTTTATGAGAACCTTTCATATTTGGTTTTGTGAGAACCTTTCATATTTGGTTTTTGTAAAAATACTTGTATATATTGAATAAAATAAATATACCTATTTGTTTTATCCTTTGTGAAAGTATTTTTATAATGGTATTTGAGAACCTTTGCATCTTTGTTTTTTATGGTGGTATTTGAGAACCTTTGCAAAAAATATTATTCTATTACCATACCATACCATACCATACCATACCATACCATACCATACCATACCATACCATACCATACCATACCATACCATACCAGGCAACTGACAGTCCAACCACTCTACATTACCACTGACGTGAGCCTAATGACAAAAGCCTTATATATATTGAGACGAGAAATGAGTAGGATATTTACAATTGGCCCGGATATCGTTAATCCAGTAAGATGTTGAAAAATGATGGCAAAAGTTTCGCGGTAGAGTTGGTGCAAATGCCCTGGTGCCCGGGGCGGGCGCGTGTTACTAGTAGCAGCCAGATATTTAAACCCCGGTGCCAAGCCACTGACGTAACCCCCGGTGCCCGGGTATCATTCCAACCTCCCGACACCAAGCCATTGACATAACCCTATCGACAAAAGTTGTTCAATATGTCATACATTTGCAGAAAATTGAACTACTTTTTGCAAAAGGATATGATATCAATAACACAACAACTATTGAACTGCAACCAACATGTCAACTATGAGTCTTAACGAACTTTTAGCCAGTGTTTCTTCCATGGAAGAGCTCAAACAACGTTTTCGAGAGCTTATTGGTGAACCTGTGTCATCTTCTGAAAGATATGCCAAAGAAATCTTTGAAAAGTACAAAAAACACAAAAAAGAGGATTGGGTGTTTTGCCTTAACGAGGGTTGCATGATTGACGGTATTCATTGCCAACCCCGTCTGTTTTGCAATGAGAATGGAATGTATGTAGTCATATATGCGGATAAAGTATGGACATATAGAAAAAACGATCATGATGACGTTGTCTCCCCTATTTCACAAGCCGTTTTCACTAAAACTTATGTTAAAAAAAGTAAGTACTTATTGCGCGATATTGTTACTCTGCTTGATGAGTACGATAAAGATATTTCGGTGATGAAACTCGACAAACTTCACGGAGTTTTCCATACTCCTTGGCATAAAGATACAGTTCAACTTCCACCAGTTTTACCCAATTATCCCCAAAAACGCAAGGTTTGTTTGAATGCTGACGTGGAACCTTCCGAATGCTGTGTTTGTCTTGAATCTACAAAGACACAGACTCCTTGTTGCCATCATCTTTGTGTTGGCTGTTGGGGTCTTATCAAAGAAAAGGATGTTGACATTCTGCCTTGTCCTCTGTGCCGAACTGATATCAGACAGAAACATTTGATGCTCGCCAAAAACCCTACCTACTATGACCCTGATAGTGATGACGAATATGATGAGAACATGGCTATGCGCGAACTTATTAGAGCCGTTGAAGATAATATGTAGAGATTTTGTAATATACATGTAATTTTAAGTAAATTAAAGAGGAGCCTATTTTGGCTTTTTTTACTGGTTCGTTTGTTGGTATGTTGATTTCAAAAAACAAAAGCAATGAACATAAAATGAGAACATAAATAATATATAGGTACAAAACTACTTAAATAAAATAACACAAACTATTCATATAAAAGATGTCTGAATTAGATATTGTCAGTTTGATAGAACAAAATCCTATCACAAAGTTATCAGGTAATTATCATAACAAATTGATTACTAAAATCAAAGATAAATTCAATGATAGTCAACAACAAATGTTTGTTGCAAGTTTTTATTGTTTTTTGAATTGTGATAAGAAAAATGATTTTGTTATTGATTTGGATAATGTATGGAAATGGTTAGGCTTCAATCAAAAATATAATGCGAAACGATTGTTAGAACAACATTTTATTTTAGATAAAGATTATAAAGTTTTGCTCACCCGTACGGAGGAGCAAAGCAAACATACCAAAGGTGGTCACAATAAACATACAATATTATTAAATATTGACACCTTCAAAAAATTCTGTTTAAAAGCCGGAACTAAAAAAGCAGATGAAGTTCATGAATATTATATTCAATTAGAAGAAACGCTTCATGAAGTTATTCAAGAAGAAAGTAACGAACTCAAATTACAATTAGAAAATTATAAAACTGAAATTATTACAAGTGAAAAAGATAAATTAATTATTAGAGAGAAGACCCTTTTACAACAATTCCCGAATAATACCCAATGTGTTTATTATGGTATCATTGATAATGTTAGTGATAAAAATGAGAAATTAATTAAATTCGGCAATTCTAATTTTTTAAAAAATCGCGTTAATAAACATAAAGAAACTTATTCTAATTTTTGGTTAGTTAACGCATTCAAAGTTGATAATAAGTTACAAATTGAAAATGCTATTAAGTCTAATCCTTTTTTCATTGAGAGAACACGTTCTATCACTTTGAATTGTAAAAAATATGTTGAATTAATTTCTATTGAAAATACATCTTTCGCTGAATTAGATAAAATTATAAAGGGAATCATTACTAGTATTGAATTTTCCCCTGAAAATTATATCAAGATATTACAAGAGAATAAAGATTTAAAACTGCAATTAGAAATCAAAAATAATAATGATAATATAAATGATATTATTTTATTGACTTCTGAAAATAAACATTTGAAAACTCAAAATATTGCATTGATTAAAAAACTTGATTCTATTAAAAATAGTAGAAAATATAGTAATGAAGTTATTTCAATCGACAAAAATGTATCTCCACTAGCGTCACCTGATAATATCAGCAACAATAATTATATTGCATCATTCAATGCTTTGAAACATAGTTATTACAATAATAATGTTCAAAAAAATGAAAATGGTAAATATTTTTGCGGTGATATTATTTATGACAAATTGATTGGTACAAGAGATGACGTTTGGAATTGTAAAGCATATAAAACTTCTGGTGGATTGACCAAATCAGAGTTTGTAGTTAATCAAAGAGGTAAAATTGTTTCTAAAAAAAAATCTGTTACAGAAATACAACTCGACAGATTTAAACAGTATGGTATCAATAAATAATAAATCTTTTCTATAACACTTATTTTATAAGGTTTTTGAGAACCTGGTTATAAAAGTTCTCAAAAACAGGGTATTTTACCCAATGTTCTCTATTATACTATAATACTATAATACTATAATACTATAATACTATAATACTATAATACTATACCACCATACAACCGTATAAGTATGCCACCATACAACTATATCAATAAACACTATTCTACTCATTACTATATGCAATATATCTCATATATTCCCAATATAATGAAACGAGAAATGAGTAGGATATCGCTAATCCAGTAACATATCGAATATCCAGTATGATATTGCGCCTCCGGCGCCCGGGCCCGGGGCTCTAACGGCTATATTAACGGCTATTACTTTTTTCAAAAAACACACCCTTTTTGCAGAAAATTGAAACACTTTTTTTACATTAAGTATTTGATAATTACAAAACCAACAATTATTGATACTCTTGCTTACTTATTGCTTAAACTGATTTATTCTTATCATATTTATTAAATTACTATTTATTCAATATGTCTAATACACAAGTCGTCGTTGCACCTGTTGTCGTTGAGCCTACTGTCGTTGCTCCTACAAAGGCCTCCAAGAAACCTTCTCTTCCTGCTAAATACAGCAAATTCTTATCATTTGCCTTTTGGTTTGCCAGTCGTTTAGAACCTGATGCTCGTGATGCTTTCTATCAACAATTCAAATTGTTCTCTTCTCTTGAAGAACAAACTGAATTCTTTCAAACTTATCTCGATGAAGCTTCTGCTTCTAACAAAATCATGCGCAAAACTATTGCCAATCATAACAAACCTGTTAAAACTCGTGCTCCAAAAGCCTCTCGCAAACCTTCTAAACCTGTTGCCGCCGAAACCGATGATTTGATTGCTACACTCATCGCTGATGCCAATGGAGAACCTCTTGCAGCTCCTGTTGAAAAACCTAAAAAAAATAAAAAATCCGATAATAATTCTGATAAACCTAAAAAAACTAAAAAAACCAAGGCTTCTGAACCTGTTGTCGAAACCGTTGTCGAAACCGTTGTCGAAACCGTTGTCGAAACCGTTGTTGAACCTGTTACTAAACCTGTTATCGAACCTGTTATCGAACCTGTTATCGAACCTGTTATCGAACCTGTTACTAAACCTGTTGCTAAAAAGACCACAAAGCCAAAGGCCGAAAAGGTTGAAAAGCCAAAGGCCGAAAAGGTTGAAAAGCCAAAGGCCGAAAAGGTTGAAAAGCCAAAGGCTGAAAAGTCAAAAAAAGTCAAAAAAGATAAAACTGAATCTGTTGTAGAACCTGTTACAGAACCTGTTACAGAACCTGTTACAGAACCTGTTGCAGAAGATGACGATTCTATACAAACTCGTATCATTACTATGAAAGACGGCGTTCAATTCCTTATTGATTCCGACAACAATCTTTATGATATGAATTCTCATGAAGTCGTTGGTACATACAATCCTGATACTGAATCTGCTGTCATCAACTAAACCATCGATTCTATTATACAATAAAACTATAAAAATAAAAGGTTACTACCTTTTTTTACGTAAAATTGAAACCTTTTTTTGTTCTTTATTTTATTATATATAACAATACAATGGTCAAAAATACTAACGGCGGTAAAGGGGCAAAAGGTCTTGCACGTAAACTTTCGTCTTCCAATGACAATCATCGGTTAAGGCTTTCTGCTTCTCATGATGAAAAATATGCTTTTGTAAAACAAATGCTCGGTAATGGCATGTGTTCCGTTCTTACCAATGATAATATTTCTCTTATTTGTCATATTCGCAGTAAGTTCCGCGGTCGCTCTAAACGCAATAATTTTGTTACTAAAAATTCTGTTATTCTTGTTGGTTTAAGGGATTGGGAAAATCCTTACAAAAATTGTGATTTATTAGAACTTTACGATGACAATGATTTAGTACAACTTAAAAAACTTCCTTCTATTGACCTCTCTCTTTTCGATTCTTTCTCTATTAATTCTTCCTCTTTCAATTCTTCCTCTTTCAACGATGACTCCATTGTTTTCTCTAATGATAATAATATTCAACATATTTCTACTCAATTCATTCCTTCTTCTTTTGATTCTGACTTTCAATTCGACTTTCACGATATTTAATCTTTATTTACGAGAACATTCCGTGAATGTTCTTTAACCCATAAATTTATTCTTACAATTAAATCATATAAATATTTACTTCTTTTTTATTTATGATTCAATTATTTTATAATCTATATTCTTTCTTGCTTCAAAACCCTTCGCAAAAATTTCAAAACAAACACAAAATATATTCTTACGCGCAATCGTCGACAAGCAATTCCGATGACCCATTTTTTGTATGCGACATATATTATAAACTTTATATATTATATCCAGATGATTTAGATAATCTTTTACATATTGCAAATGCTTTCAGATATAAACATCCATATCATGCTATATTTTATCATACTCACATTCTTACTATTAAACCATTGTTTGTAAAAAATGTAATTGCTCTCCTTCAATTATGCATTGACCACAGTATACCGGTATATTCACTTCCTATTTCTTTTCACGATTCTTTGTTCAACAATACAAAATTTCTATCTAAATATGCACAATGCCACTTCCAGCAGTACCGTTATCGAGTTGGTATAAACTATACATTAAAATCTATGAAATTATTATCCACACAAGTATGTAATACAAAAGAAGAAAAATATGATAAATGGAGTAATTATCATGATGTTGGATATGTTTATTACGCAATGGGTGATGTAGATAACGCGCTCAAATACACAAACAAAGCAACTGACCTTGCATTGAAATTCGATTTAAGTATGGTAGACAAAATGCTCTCATATAGTAATTCATTGTGTTATGAAGACTTTGATTACCCAGATAACGAAGTTCTTTTCAAAAAATATGAAAAAATACACATATATTACCCAGATAAACCCATGTTCTCATTTGATAGACCCAAAAATAAAAAAATTCGTATAGGATATCTTTCTGGAAATTTTGTCTATCATGTCATTGGTAATTTTATTATACCTATTTTGCAAAATCACGACTTTTCACAATTTGAAATTTATTTGTTTGTACATAGAGAAATTGTCGATTTATATAAAAATTTGAATTGTAAAGTTGTACATATAAATGAACTTAATGATTTGGATGCTGCGAAATTGATAAATTCACATAACATTGATATTTTGATAGATTTAGACGGACACACAGTAAACAATCGATTGGGTATATTTGCGTATCATCCTGCACCGGTTCAAATTACTTATTTAGGATATCCGAATGGTACTGGTATGAAATCTATGCAATACCGTATTACGGATACAATTGCCGACCATATAGATACTACACAAAAATATAGTGAAAAATTAATACGATTACCTACATGTTTTTTATTATATAAAAGTATATACCAAGTGGCTCCAAATAAACCTAGAAAAACAAATAATATAATTATATTAGGTGCTTTGAATAAAGAAATTAAACATTCAAAATATGCATTGGATGTTTGGAGGACAATATTGAAAGAATGTCCTGATGTGAAAATATTGATTAAATTAGAAGAAGTATATTATGATAGTGAAAAATACATTGAACATTATAAAAATAAACTGAATGTTCCAAGTAATCGTATAATTTTGATGTACAAATTATCAAACGATGATTACAATAATGTATTTACGAAATTTGATATATTATTAGATACCTTTCCTTATTCAGGAACTACTACAACATGTAATGCACTTTATAATTCTGTACCAATCGTTACAATGTATAACCAAAATCATCATTGCCACAACGTTTCTGCCTCTATATTGACCCACATGGGATTGCCTGAATTAGTTGCAAAATCAACCGAAGAATATATTAGTATTGTGAAAAATTTAGTTCATAATCCGGCTAAAATTGATGAATATAAACAAACAATATGTGAAAAATTCAAATATATAATGGACCCATCAAGATTTATGAAACACTATGAAAATGCTCTTGTAAAAACCATTATGTGAACATTGAAAGTACCGCTTCGCGGGCCCGGGGCCGGGCGGAATGTTTGCGGAATGTTCGCGGAATGTTCTTTTGAAAATATTTGTAACACTGATATAGATATTTTTCTTTTTATTTCAATATACATATATCATGTCTATACTCTTTGATTTTGGATGTATTCAAGAAAAGGGGAAAAAAGGGAAAATATATAAAAACGCAAAATATACGATTGAGAACTTTTCGTCAGATTCTGCTAAATATTTGATTATTGTTGAATCTCCATCGAAATGTTCTACCATTGAATCTCTATTGGGTCCACAGTTTAAATGCATTCCTACTTTCGGACATCTTTTTTTCATACCTTCTTTAAAACATATTTATCCGGATTTTTCGTCTACATTGAATATCAAACCTGCTTCATTCAAACATTTTGAATTTTTAAAATATGCAATATCTCTTTTTCAAGTGGACAATATATTTATAGCAACGGATTTTGACCGCGAAGGCGATGCCATTGCATACCATCTTTATCGTTCTTTCAACATATATAAACGATTCATTTTCAAAGAAATATCTAAAACTGCACTTGAATATGCATTTGCAAATTGGCATGATTTTCGTTCGTTTACACCATATTCACAACATGCCCGCACAATGATTGATATAATTATTGGTCATTTGGTATCGCCTCTTTTATGGAAATTCATTTATAACAATAAAAAAGATTCGGGACTTTCTGCTGGCAGATGCCAAACCCCCGCGTTACGATTAATTTACGATAATGAACTAAACAATACAAATTCGTTTGACATGAAGTACAAAATTCATGCATCTTTTTTCAATAAAAATACTCCTTTTGTATTAAATCATGTTTTTGATGAAGAAGAAAAAGTAGTTGAATTTTTAGAAAAATCGAAAGTTTTTGAACATTTTTTAGATTTAGGTTCTCCAAAAGAGACGAAAAAACATGCACCGGAACCTTTTAATACATCTTGTTTATTACAAACCGCTTCACAAATATTGCATTATTCACCAAAAGAAACAATGGAATTATGTCAGCAACTATATCAAGCTGGTCATATAACATATATTCGAACCGAAAATAAAAAATATTCAACAGAATTTTTAGAAAAAGCCAAAACTTTTATTTTAAACAAATGGGAAAATGAAAAATATTTAGGCGATTTTTCAAAAATCAAAAATACAAATGACAATAATCCTCACGAAGCTATTCGTGTTACCTATATTGATAAACAATTTGTTCTCGGTTTAGAAGGAAAATTGGCTACTTTATATAAACTTATTTGGAATAATACTGTGCAAAGTTGCATGCCAGATGCTGTGTATAACAACGTAGAAGCTTTTATTTCTGCACCCGATTCATATAAATACAAATATACGATTGAAATACCTATCTTTTTAGGATGGAAAAAACTATGTGAAAAAAATGATGATATGACTGATTCACAAAATAATGAAAGTGGACAATTATTATATTTTCAATCTATTATGAGTAAACGTTCTCCAATACAATACAATTTTATAAACAGTACTATTTCAGTCCAGAACAAACATACATATTATAATGAATCTAGTTTAATTAAAAAATTAGAAGATTTAGGAATAGGAAGACCATCGACATTTTCATTGTTGATAGAAACAATTCAGGAGCGAGGATATGTTAAAAAATGCGATTTACCGGGAGAACTAATTGAATTCAATGAATATAAATTAACGAATACGCTCATTGAAAAAACGAAAATAGAAAAAGTGTTTGGAAATGAAAAAAATAAATTAGTAATTCAACCGATTGGTATATTAGCAATCGAATTTCTTATAAAACATTTTGACCATTTGTTCTCATATGATTATACTCGCGAAATAGAAGAATATTTAGATAAAATAGAAAATAATAATTTAGGCGAAAATGACGAATGGTTCTCAATTTGCAAAAAATGCAAAACTGAAATAGAGGAATGCACTAAACCTCTTAAAAAAATGAAAAAACAAACATATAAAATAAATGATGAATATGAACTACTATTTCATAAGTTTGGAGCATCATTACGAAAACAATTAGAAAACGGTGAAATGGAATATAAAACGGTGAATCCTAAAATAAAATTGGATATAAATAAATTACAAAAAGGAGAATATACATTGGACGATTTAATAGAAATCAAAAACGATTATTTAGGAAAATATGAGGAACATGATATATTTATAAAAAATGGTAAGTATGGACCTTATGTACAATGGGGTATTAATAAGAAAAGTATAAAAGATATCAATAAACCATTAAATGCTATTGTTCTCGATGATATTGTAAAAATGCTTCAAAATCCAACAATAGAAGAACCTGACACAAATGAAAATAAGGATGCATCAAGACGCCCGCCACAAATCCAAAGCAAAACTGTGTTAAGAGTTCTCAATAGTGATTTTACCATTCGTAAAGGAAAGTTTGGTCCTTATATATATTATCAAGCTGCTGGTATGAAAAAACCATCATTTTTTCAAATAGGAAAATATAAAAAAAATTATGCAACATGTAATACAAAAGAACTAATAGAATGGATAGTAACTACATATATAAATAAAGAATAATATTTGAATATTATATATAATGGATAGCAAAAATATACCACCTAAACCTTCGATATATTCTATGTTTAAAGACAATAAGCCAACACCCTCATCGTATTATATTATTTTTTTTACTATTTTTATAATAGCAGTTGTATGTACATTTTTAAAAAATGTTCAGTTGATTGGTTACGGGTTGTTATATGCAATCAATATACTTGCAACTATTTTTTTAGTTAAAGATTTACATTCAAAGATAGCAAACAATGTGCCTCTATTTGTTGCAATAATAATCATATTAATTTTGAATATAGTGTCGTCTTCATTGCTTATTGTATCCATTTCAAGAATTTACAAATATTCAAAAGATAATGAAGAATTGGTTTTATCATATGAAAATAAAAATAAAATTGACCTATATAGAGATTTATTTATATCTGTTCTCGTATTTTTATGGGTAGTTTTAGTATATATATTTATACAACCAAATCCATCTTTCAATATTGGTAATGTTTTCAATAAAGATTTAAAAATGGGAATCATTGAATTTTTTAAACTTATCGTATTAGCATACCCACTCGCAATATCGCCATATTTGGTTTATCACGCAAATAATTTGGTAAATATAACAAGTTCTCTTACAAAATAATGTTTATATGAAATTCGTATAAACATTAGGATAGTGTTCTCTATAATATATAAAAATAAATGAAATTCTATGAAACAAATTACGAAGATTATATAAACTCGGTTGAGTCCAATAATTTTCACAAAGAATTATCAAATATATATTGTCGTTTTCCAAATTCAATTCATGACTTTAATAATTTGATTGTATATGGCCCAACTGGCGTTGGAAAATATTCACAGGTTCTCTATTTTCTTAAAAAATACAGCCCAAGTGAATTGAAATATGAAAAAAAAATCACCCTGCAAAATGAAAAACAAACATATATATATCATATAAGTGACATACATTACGAGATTGATATTGCGCTACTTGGATGTAATTCAAAATTGTTAATGCATGACATTTTTTTTCAAATTGTTGATATTGTTTCTATAAAACCGGATAAAATCGGTATTATAATCTGTAAAAATTTCCATATGATACACAACGAATTATTAGAAATTTTTTATAGCTATATTCAGCAATATAACCATCCAAGTTCTCTGATTCAAATAAAATTTATATTATTAACAGAACATATTAGTTTTATACCAAATAACATTGTCAATTCTTGTAAAATAATATCTATAAAAAGGCCAACAAAGGATAATTATGTTAGCATAATCAATGATACAAATGTGCAAAATGATTTTATGAAAAGAATATATAATTATAAAAATAAACAAACATGTTCTCACCAAAATAATATATTGAATCAACTTGACACCTCTTATATAATTAATACAAAAGAGATTAAATCATTTAACATCATTAACGGTACAAATGAAATTCCAAAAGACAATTTTAATACAATATGCAACAACATAATCAATGACATGGAAAAAATAAACGAAATTTCTTTTATGAAATTTAGAGATAGTTTATATGATTTGTTAATATATAATTTGGATACAGTGGAATGTATTTGGTATATTTTGTCTTATTTTATTGAAAATAATAGAATTTCAAAAACCGATATTTCAAATATTTTAGAAAGAATGTTCTTGAATTTGAAATATTATAACAATAATTATAGACCAATTTATCATTTAGAGAATATATTTTATTATATTGTAACTAAAATTAACTAAACATATGAATTATCATGATGCATGTGTTTTATTAGAAATAGACGATGTTCTCAATATTGAGATATTAAAAAGACAATATAGAAGAAAAGCACTTCAATATCATCCAGATAAGAACAAATCAGTAGATGCGCCAGAAAAATTCAATAATATTAAAAATGCATATGAGTATTTATTGAAATATTTAGACAATCCGATTATGGATGAAGAATTTACGAATCCTTTTGAGAACATTGTTAAAAGTGAATATACAAAAATATTGTTTTCGTTTTTAAATAATATATTAGGAACTGATGTTCAATACCAAGATATTAAAAGTAGAATATTTTATGTTATAGTAAATAAAATAGCCAACTGTTGCGAGAACAAAGCATGTGATTTATTAGAAAAAATAGACAAAAAATTACTTATAAAAATATCGGATTTTTTTTTTAAATACAAAGACATATTTCATTTTTCCGATGATTTTTTGAAAAAGCTCGAAGATATGATTGCCACAAAAACAAAAGATGATCAATGTATTATATTGAATCCTTTTTTAGAAGACCTTTTTGAGAACAATTTATATAAATTATCAGAAAATGGGAACATTTACTATATTCCATTGTGGCATCATGAATTAATATATGATAATTCGGGTAGTGATATGTACGTTAAATGTATTCCCATATTACCAGAGCATATTAGCATTGATTCTCATAACAATATTCATGTGGAATTAAACTACAATATTCGAGAACTTTGGGGAAAAAATTCATTTGAATTTCATTTAGGCAAAAATGTGTTTTCTATTTTAACAGAAAAATTAAAATTCAGAGAAAATCAAATCATTGTATTGCAAAATCAAGGAATTTCCATTATTAATTTAGACAATATTTTTGATGTATCGAAAAAGTCGAATGTTGTTGTATATCTTCAAATTGATATTTAGAAAGTTTTTTGAGAACCATGTTCTCTATTTTACACCTTTTCTCATTAAAAACGCCCATTATAATTTGTAAAACAACTTAAAATTTACTTGAATTATAACATAACGTACATTATAATGTCAAAATTTATAAAATTAACAAATTTAATAGTAAACACAAATTGCATACATTCAATATTTATAAAGCCAAATAAATATTATATTCACGTTGTGAGTAACAAATTTGATGGGTCAACCTGGAATGTTGCTGGATTTGGAATTGGTAATATTTCTTCATATAATTATGAAATTGAAGTATGTGAAACTAAACACCCAAGTAATTACAAAATAGTTTCTGATTGGATTGATAATCAGTAGTGGGCATTTTAAATGAGAAAAGGTGTAAAGAAAAAATACATAAAATACAGAATTATTATTTAGAAACTTTTGAATAATATATTTTTAGAAATATTTAGGAAAAACACTTTTATAAAAAGATTCATCAATCAAATAATGTTTTATTTTACAAGAATTTAAAATAAAAACAACAAAATTAATGCTAAAAAATCCAATGAAAAATTCTGCAATATCAACAAATAAATTTTTATCATAAAAGTCAATCAATTGGTATATAACAAAAATAGGTACAATAGCCAAAAATCGAATAGAGAAGATACCTAATAAAACATGCCAAAAAGAATTCCATCCATCTGTAAATAGTTCTCGCGATTTCATATACAATTTATACATATTTTATTGATAATGAGAAGTAAATTCGGGTTTTGAGAACCAGGTTCTCAATATTTAGGAAAAATAACATAAATAGAATACATATATATAATTATGTTATCATTGGTTATAAATAGAATTAAAACAATTATTCCAAAGGAATTACCTAAACGTTTAGGACGATGGAATATCGATTACTGTAATAAAAAGATAGACCAAAAAATAGATTTATCGAATGAAGACCACTGTGGTCCATGTGGTCAATATATAATAAGTAAATCAACTAAAATATTTAACGATAAAATAATAGAAAATGTAAAAAATTGAAATACTTTTTTGTTTTGTAGTTAAATACAGACTAACAACAACAATGAATCAATCAGTTAACATGTATTACAAGCCACCAAGTATTGTAATTGAAGATTTCAATAATCAGATGAGTAAAGGAGATTTATGGTATATAGTAGAACATTGTAAAATTGGTAAAATATATAGTATAGTAATTGAAGACAAAAAAGCTATTATTCATTTTGCAATGAATAATAACTTCGATGCCGAACAAAAAGAAATTTATGAACATTTAGAAAACGGTGGAACTTATCAAATCTATTACGACGAAATCCATTTTTGGAACGCAAAAAAACATATTGAAGAATCATGTATTATTGATTTTGAAGATAAGTTATTTCCAAATGTAACTGACAACCGTTATTACCGTAGTATTATGAAAGTATAATACTATTATCCTATATAAAAACAAAATAAAAACATAAAAAGTATTTTAATTTACAAAAAATTGATATACTTTTTTCATGTTTAGATTATAATATAAAAGAAACCAAATACAATGTTAAGATTACCAAGAGATATAATTGATTCCGTGTTTGAATTTTTGGAAACAGATGAAACAATATGGATACATTATTATATAGAACCTGACGAAATTACTATAAAAATAAATAAATATTCGGCTCCTATACAAAATTTGAACAGAGTTTTATTAAACAAGATATATAAACCAACAAAAGAAAATATTATACAAATAATAGATGAAGATGGCTTTTTAAAAACATTAAATGTATATACCAATTATATTGAATACAATACAGACATAGTAACTCCTCCATATGAAATGATTGATTATTATTTATGTGAATATTCATATTATTTCAAACCTATTTTAAAAAATAATGAAATTGTTTATGATAAAAACTATATTTTAATAATTAAAAATAATAAGGATTGGGATCACAATGCAAATATTGAATATCCTTATGGGTATCGCGCTGTTATGAAAGGATATCATTATTATAATCAAGGAGCTTTTATTAAAAAAGAAATATTAGACGAAGAATATATTGGATATGCATCTTCGTATAGAACATTCCCTACTATAAACAATGCACAATTATACGAATTCACATAAATTTATACCTTTGTACAATTACCCGAAGGGAGCCCATTATGGGCAGATTTACCACTGCAAATACAATAGGTGTAAAAGAATAAAAAATAATAAAAATATTTGTATATATTTTTATTGTTATACCAATATAAAAATAAAAAATGAAATATACAAATGCTGCATAATTTTGAAGGAGTACAATATCGTTTGGCGAATAATTGGTTTAATCATGTAAATTTATTTGATTATAAAGATAAATCTATTAATTATTTAGAAATTGGTACTTTCTATGGAGCAAATCTTTTATCGGTAGCAAAAACATATTGTATGCACTCTGACAGTAAATTATATTGCATAGACCCATGGGAGGATTACGATGATTATCCAGAATACAAAGGTATGCAATCTACAATTTACAAAAAATGTATGCAAAATATTGCAAAATCTGGCGCAAAAGAGAAAATAACTGCTATTCGGGGATACTCGAATAATGAAATACCAAAATTCCAAGATGATTTTTTTGATATTATTTACATTGATGGAAATCATGAACCTCAATATGTATTAGAAGATGCAGTATTAGGTTTTAGAAAATTAAAAAAGGGAGGTATTATGATATTTGATGATTATGGATGGGGAGGTCCTGATTTGACACAACGAGGTATCGATGGGTTTTTGTGTGGATATCATAAAAAGATTACAGTTCTAGGAGAACAAGCTACCCAAGTTTTTATCAAAAAAAATATCTAAAAATAATTTCTTGTAGATTACAAATTGTAATCAAAAAATACAAATTGTAACCATTAATCGTAACAAATTATTATTTAGGCGAAAATATTTGTAGAAAGATATAATATAATGAGTTATTATGACTTTTACGGAAGAGGAGTAAATCCATGGTTAAATGACAACCGATTAAATGGTCTTTACAATGAGTATGCTCTACTAAATGACGTCGCCATACGCAACAACAACATTTACGTTAATAACGTGATTGAAACAAATAGAAAATGCTGCAACAATACTTGTGGTACTGGTTATATTCCTTCTATATACAGTACCCCTTATTATGCCGCACCTTATTATGCATCCCCATATTATGGAGGATATTACGGAGGGTATTATGGATTTTATGGAAGACCTTTCATATAAGTTTGTTCTAGTGAAAATAAATTCTATTGTAATTATATACGTATAATTATAATGGGTGTCTGTACTTGTATTGGAATTTGTGCATGCTTAACAGTTGCTACCGTAGCAATTGTCACATCATTATCGGGAAGAAATTGTTCATGCTCTGAACCTGAAAAAAATATTGACAATTGTTAAATGCATATATTTTGAAAAAATTATAATATTTCTTTTGTACCAACTGTTATAAATTCACCTAATTCATTATTTTTATTCATGCTTCTCGAATGAAAAAAATATTTATTTTTGTGCAATAAATATTTTTTAATTTTTAATTTTCAAATAGTGTTCAAATTATGTTTTTATACTTTGTTTTTTATTATGTTGTTATGTTTTTATACTTTTTTCTTGATAATCTTCTTCTTTGCTGGTTCGGCAGTAGGTTCAGCTGCAACAGCTGCGGCTTCTGGTTCAGGTGCCTTCTTGACAACTTTCTTGACAACTGGCTTTGGTTCCTCTACAACTGGCTCTGGTGCAGCATCTTCTTCTTCATTGTCACTGTCTGGAACTTCGGTTGATACTGGCGCTGGCTTTTGGAAAACAGTTTCTGTTTCCGATTCTTCTAAATCAACATCCTCTTTTAATTCTTGCTTTTCAATAGTAGTGCGTTCTTCATCTGATAACTTGATTTGGCACTTACCATAAACACTAACTACTTCACGTGGTTTTACGATACATTGAATGAGCTTCCATGTTAAACCCCATCCTTTTCCACCAATCCAAATACCACCGCATTGTAATACACATGCAACATTACTTTGCTTTGGAACAAAGTCAAGTGGTGTTACATTTTGATTATCGCAAGGGAATAATAGATTGGATTGTGTATCATAAATTTCAACACCCCATTTTCCATTGTAGTTTGGAACCTTTGCGCGAATAGATGGTGGCTTTGAAAGGTCAATTTTTTTAGTATCCTTATTTTTAGAATATTTGAGGAATGGGAAGAATGTATGTTTAGCAACTTCGCGAGACATTTCTTCACCCCACCATAATTCACTATTTGTTACTGCATCGTCTAAAATTTGATTTTCAAAATCTTTTAGTTTTTGTAAAAAGTCATTTGTTGCTTTTGTTGAATATTCACTATTTGGGAAATTCAAAGACATACTGAATTTACCATCAGATTCACCCTTTTCATCGACAAAATCAGCAATCCCCCATGTCATCATTAATGGAGTTGAAATATGTAATGAACGATTTGTTTGTTTACTTACCATGTTAATAGATTTTCCACCACGGTCATTTACCTTTGGTTGCATATATTTAACAGATGAAGGAACCCAATCATTGACTGATAAAACAAGAGGAGTAGTTGAAGTCATTTTAGAATGTATATGTGTATAAGTTATACGACTGTAATATATATTATGGTTTATCTTTAAATCAATTTTCTGCAAAATATAAATTATAAAACACCATAAATGCAGTGTTTTTATAAAAAATTGAAATATTTTTATCATTTTGTAATACTAACAATATAAAGTAAACTATAACAATCAAAATGGCTTCATGTAAAAATATTGCGGATACATCGTTCAATGGAATCATTCAATTACCGACAAAATTAATTAATATGATATATGAATTTGTTCCAAATGATAGTGATATGGATTTAGTAAATAAAATCAAAAACAAAATAATGTTACCAAAAAATGAAATTATAGTAGAACTAATCAAATTCTTTCCACATATTGAAAATGAACCAGAAATTATTGAAATTTATTGTCAATATGTTGAATTATATAGTACTGAAAAAATATTGAATTTATTAAAAAATAAATTATATGATGAATATCATGAAAAAAAATCTTTTCCAAAAAACAGCGACGGTGAATTTCTTCCAATCTCAAAAAATGATTTCAAAATTTTGAAAAATTACGTTTATTTAGGTAAGGCAAAATTTGCTGATTTACAGGTATTGATGACAAGTATTAATGCTACAATGCAAGTATGGTTATATAGTAAAATTAAAAAAATTTGTAACATGAAAAAATTTGAAAAATATGATTATGTAAAAACTGAATTACAATGTTTTGGTGAATTTAGAGAAATTGAAATATTCAAAAAATTAGTTGCATTTGGATATCAAGATAGATTTTATAAAAATGGTTGGAAAAGTGAAATTCCTGAATTACTATCAAATACAACCAACATGTTAACTTATCACGATGTCTATATCATGAAACAATATCCAATTTGGATTAAAACATTCCTAGAACACTTCAATAAATTAATTTAATATAACAAACACGGGCATATATAATAGAAAGACTGGAAAAACTCGTAAAGTTACAAAATGAATATCAATATCATATATTACAAAAATATAAAAATGAATTACGCAAAAAAGCAAAAAAATAAAATAGTTTTATACATCAAATATTTGTTTTGTGAAAACTTTATTTTTTTCGTCATACCGAATTATTGAAATCATATCATTTACACCTATAATTGTATCATCAATTACATAATTATATTTAGCACAATATTCGAATAAACATTCAAATAATTGAATTTCAGGTGAATATGTCCATTCTCTTTTATTACGTTTCATTACATTGTATTTTTCTATACTAATAATATTTCGTGTAAATACGTGATTACTTTTAGAAAAATTAAAACTACCAAATTTATTTATAATAGATAAATATTCGTTCATTATATCTGGGTTTCCAATAGCAAATGTATCCCATGCGGCAATTATTTTTGCGGAATCATTTTTCTCTAATGTTTCAATTTGTGTTTGCACATCGTGCATTATTTCAACATCTAACCGACTTCTTATAATATAGTCATATTCTTGATTATAATTTGATAATATAGAATATGCAACGTAACATTTGTAAAATTGATGTACTCCATTTTCGTGAAATTTGTGTTCTTCTATATGCATTTTTTTACAGTTATTCAATAAAAAATCAAAATTGTGGATTTCTTTGTTTACTGGATATAGATGTTTTTGTGTACTCATTAAATATATGTTTTTAACACGTACATTACCAAAAAATTTCAATGTTTTTTCTATATTTATATCATCTGTACATATGAATATATCATAATCGTATGAATGCCTAAAACTATCTGTGAAAAAGTATTTTTTATAACTATCTGTTATCATTTCATTTGTATATATGTTATTTGATAAACTATTTGTCCTAGATTCACCTGTAAATAGTATTGCTACTTTTTTCATAATATTTATAATATATATTATATAAATACATTTAACCAATATAAAATTTATCAATATTATATATATTATGAACGTATTTTCGAAACCTATTGTCGATTCAAGTGGTATGAATATATATTATACCAATTATTTTAATAATTCAATTGTTCTCAAAAATTTCAAGATTCCTCAACTAAAACTAATTGCACGTGAGAACAATTTACATGTATCTGGGAGTAAACCTGTATTGATTGAACGGATACATAACCATTTCACACAAAGTATATATGCAATTACTATACAAAAAATGTTCAGGGGGCATATTATCCGCAAGCTAATGAAATTAAAGGGGGAAGCATTAAACAACAAAAAAATATGTGTAAATGAGACAGATTTTTACACATTAGACCCATTACAGGATATTCCGTACGATGAATTTTACAGTTATAAAGATAGTAATAATTTTGTATATGGATTCAATATTACATCATTAATTACATTATTCAAACAAAAGGGGAAAATAATAAATCCATATAATCGTGAAAAAGTTGACTTTAAAATAATGAATGATATATTCGCTCTTTATAAACTAACAAAAATAATATTTCCACATATATTTAATGAAAAATCAGACGAACCAAATATTCCTATATCAAATAATCAAACACATCAAAATAGCGTTGTAACAAATAGTCATCAAATGAACGAAAATGTGGAACTTCATAATAGAATGCAGGCTATAAGAGAAAAACCAATCAATATACGTATTCAAGAATTGTTTATGGAAATTGATTTGCTTGGTAACTATACTGATAGTAATTGGTTTATTAGTTTAGAAAAAAGAGAATATATACGATATTATAGATATTTGTACGATATTTGGCATTATAGAGGTCAAATGACACATGAAACGAAAAGAAGAATATGTAGATTACATGACCCCTTTATTAATACTTCATTAAGTTCTCTCAATTTACCAACAACTACAACAGAAGATTGTAGAGCAGTATGTTTGTATATTATGGAAAATATGGTATATACTGGTATTGACGCAGAATATCAAAAAATAGGCGCTTTACATGTACTATCAGTATTAACAATTGTTTCAATGGACGCTAGACGTAATATGATGTGGTTATATGAATCATTGGTGTATTAGTACAAAAATGTAATTGTGTGTAAAATATATACAATTACATTATATGAAAACTTGTAACAGGCGAAACAAAAAATATTTAGCAAAAACTTGTAAAAAATATACAAAAAATACAAAAGGTGGTGATGAAACTAATGTTAACGTTTATATATTCAAAACACACCAAATTTCCACCGAACCTAATACTGATAACACTTTCAAAGAAATTGGCATAATTCATTTGAGTGAATCGATTGCTATAAATGCTGCACGTGGATTTATTACTGGTATTGCTAATGCATTTGGTAAAAAAGGTTTTGAAAATACTATTTATGATGATTTACGAAATGATGCACTTAAACTTTTACAACAAAAAATAACATCAACACAAAAAGTTTCTAATCTTCGTATAGAAATAGACAGGTATTTAGATTTAGTATATGTTCATATTTATGGAACTTTATTAGAAAAAATAAAACATAAAATTGATATTAAAAATATTTAGGAAAACATTTAGGAATATTATCTTCTATCCAGCCAATTAATTCAATAAATATATTATTGCGTTAAACCACTTAAAAAAGAAACATATTATAGTATATACTTCCATAGAATGGTAAGAACTACAAAGACCGAAAAACAATCTGCTCCTGCCCCAGTCGCCAATGTTGTTGTTGAGCAATCCGCTACCGCAAAGAAGGCATCAAAGAAGGCCGCCAAAGAAGCTGCACCAGTTGCAGTTGCCCCTGTTGTCGATGCTGCTGCCCCAGTTGCCGAATCCGCCGAGGTTCCAGACAACTCATCATCTGTAAAGATGACTGAATTTGGTGCTAAATTACAACAACTTACAACAATCATCTCTACATTAAAGAGTGAATACAAGACCCTTGAAAAGATTATGGCACGTGAGCTTAAACTAGCACAAAAGTCATCATCTCGTAAGAGAAAGAGTGGCAACAGACAACCATCCGGATTTGTCAAGCCAACCAGAATCAGTGACGAGTTAGCACAATTCCTTGGAAAGACCGTTGGAACCGAGATGGCAAGAACTGTTGTAAGTAAGGAAATCAACGCTTACATCCACGCCCATAACCTACAAGATGCCAAGAATGGTCGTATTATCCATGCTGACCAAAAGCTTACCGAGCTTTTAAAGCTTAAAGCCGGTGACGAGCTTACCTACTTCAATCTTCAAAAGTACATGAAGCACCACTTCGTCAAGGCATCTGATGTTGCCACTGCTTAAACCAATTTTCAAAAAAAAGAAACAAAAATATAAAATAAAGGCATAAAATAGAAAAAAATATAAAATAAACTAAACTATATAAATAAAAATTTGTATTTTTATTTATAAATGGAGACGGAAAGTGGAATCAATATTAGTAAATCGGATAATGTTGATACATTTGATGAAACAGTAAAACAATATATAGTAGAAAATGACCCAAAATTATTTATATTAACTCCATGTTATGGTGGAACCTGTTATATAAACTATTTACAATGTTTGATAAATACGCTAAATTTATTCAGAGTTTATAATTTTCCAATTCAAGTGGAATTTTGTAAAAATGATAGTTTAGTTTCAAGAGCAAGAAATAACCTTATTGCAAAGGCAATGCATGACCCTAAATGCACTCATATTATTTTTATTGATAATGATATTACGTGGAATCCAGTGTCTATATTAAAATTGATTTTAACAAACAAACCACTTGTAGGTGGAGCTTACCCTATCAAACGTTACAATTGGGAAAAATTAACATCAGATAATGCATATGATGAAACTGTTATTAATCGATGGATTGATAAAAAAAATAAAAATACTTCATTGAAAGAATCAATGACTGATATTGATGTAATACAATCTTCGTTGCTACGTTACAATATTAATTATATCAGCAAATATATTCAAATTGAAGATAATTTAACAGAAGTTAAACATATTGCAACCGGGTTTATGTTAATGCAAAGAAAAATGATTGAAAAAATGATGATTGCATATCATTCTACTAAATATACAGATGACGTTAATTTTTTAAGTGGAAGTGAAAATAATTATGCATATGCATTATTTGATTGCGGTGTAGAAGATGACCATTATCTATCAGAAGATTGGTTATTTTGCAATAGATGGCGAAAGATTGGAGGTTCTATATGGTTAGACGTAACCATCAACTTAACTCATACAGGTACCGAAGATTTCAATGGTAGTTTTATTTCTTCTATTTTGTAGAGAACCTGTATAATTATGTGTAAATACACATTATTACATTTCAAATACCGTCATTCGTAGGGTTTCTAATTCTCTTCTTAAATCTGTGTTATTTTTGATTTTACGAAAATCATTTTCCACAATCTGAATAACATCTATATATTCGGGGGTTTTGTGAAAGTTCTCGAAAAACATACAATAATTGTTTATGTTCTCAACTGTTTTTTTAAAAGACAGAGAACCTTTATTGTTCTTATTAATCCAATCGACAAAATCATTTATATGAAACAATAATATTGGTTTCAAAACATAATATGCAAATATTGGGCTTTTTTCACTGTATTTTTTGCAAAGTTCGCGATTTTCATTTGTATTTTCGTACATATTTTTATAGGACAATCCATAATGGTCCAATACTTTCACACATTGAAATAGTGAAAAAAGTATTTCATTTTTCATATTTTCCTCTATTTTTTCGTATATATAGTCAATGTTCTCAACATTCTTATTATTTATTACAGAATAGTAAACAAAAAATATACTGTTCATTATTTCAGCTAAACATTCTGTATAACTTTCAAACAGTTTGACATCGATGTTAATATTAAACATAGAATTTATTTTAGAATTCGAGAACCCAGTATCCATATGTGAAAAATCCAACCCCATACAATGAATTGTTTCATGTATAAATACTTTGAACCATTCTTCTTTCCTAAATATATTTATTTCGGAAATATCTGCAATGTCTTTGTTCTCATTGTGAGAAGTTATATGTTCTTCTCTACATGAATATGTAAATGCAGTGTTTGCATGTTCCCAATCAATTGGACTTGCATCTATTGTCGGTAACATCTTCTTTAAATCGGTCAAATACAAATATACATTCAAGTTTTTAGCACAATTTACGGGGCTATATTTGTATGCAATCGATAACCATATAAACATTCTTTCAATATATTTCATCATTTCTTTTTCATTAAGTTGAGAACCTTGCATCGGAAATATGAAAAATACACGTATATTTCTATTTTTTACTTTGAATTCATATATTTTAGTAGTTTGTTCATTGTTCTCTATTTCATGTCGGATTTCATCCGGTATTCCTTGAAAATTATTTGATTTAGGAAAACTTGTTTCATGAAATGGTACTTTTGTTATATTGGCTTTGTTAATACATTCTAAATTGCATTTAATAATTGAACCATATATATTTTTTATAAATTTTATTGTCGATGTTGAGAACCTTAATTTAGAAATATCATTTTTCGATTTTTTGAAATACTTATTTATAAATAATTTCAAATTTTTTGATACAGGGTTCATTGATATATACTATATATACATCAAAATACCATCTATATATCTGTAAAAAATTGATACGCCGCGCTAAATACCTATAATTCTATAAACAAATACAAAAAACACAAATTTTATGGGAATTCAATATTTAAACAGGTTCTTACTTGACAATTGCAAAAAATCTTCTATACGTAAAACTCATTTGCGAGAACTTAAACACAAAACTATTGTAATTGATACAAGTATTTATATATACAAATTCATTGCCGAAAACAAATTAATTGAAAATACTTATTTGTTGATATCTTTATTTAGGCATTATTCAATTACTCCAATATTTATATTCGATGGAAAACCTCCCCGCGAAAAAAGAGACCTTCTCATTCAAAGAAGAGTACAGAAACAAGAAGCCGAACAAAAATATTTAGAAATGCAAAATATTCTTGAAAATACTACCGACAACGAAGAAATTGCTAAATTACAAAAACAAATAGAAAATATGAAAAAACAATGTATAAATGTTACAATGGATGATATTCAATCTGTCAAACAACTTATCGAATATTACGGTATTCAATATTATACCGCCGAAAATGAAGCCGACCAATTAATTGCCTATTTAGTCAATTCTAAAAAAGCATGGGGATGCATCAGCGATGATATGGATATGTTTGTTTATGGATGTTCCCGAGTATTTAGACATTTGAGTTTATTGAATCATACAATTATTATGTATGACACAAAATCTATTTTGAATGATTTAGAAATGTCTATGGACGAATTTAGGGAAATTACAGTTTTATCTGGAACGGATTACAATATTCATAATAAAACGACTTTACACGATACTATCCATTGGTTTTCCAAATTCAAAAAAAATAGTAAGAAACACGGTTCATTGGCTATATCATTTTATCAATGGCTTTTAGAAAATACTAAATATATTAACGATTACGATGAATTAATGAATCAATATCAAATGTTTATTGTAAAAATGACAGATTTCGAATATTTACAAAATATGTCATTCAAATTATTACCGATTCAAAAAACAGAATTGCGCAATTTCTTGAAAAACTATGGATTTATATTTGTTTAGGCAATTATTTAGGCAATTATTTAGCAATTGTTCGACGAACCCCCATCAATATTATATCTTTTTTAGGCGGATTTCTTCTTATAAATTCCATTAACAATGCATTTTTTGTCAATAACAACATTTGTTTCAAATCTTCATTTTGACTAAATTTAGCAGAAACTGCACGTTCTCGTTCTTCTTCAAAACGGCCTAAATGATAATCCGCATCGATTTTCACTTCTTTTGGACGCAAGGTTTTGTTATTTTTCTTTCCGCCCTCTCCGGCTATTTTAGCTAAACTTGGGTCTTTGGATATTTCACTATCACTATCTAATGAAAATAACAAGTAAAAATCTGGAAATCCTTTTTTATATTTAGCGGCTTGAATATAATGTTCTACTGACATCCATTTATGTTTATCCAATTCAAATATTCCTCCACCCCATGAATCGTCCAATTTTTTTCGCCAATTATCTATTTCAGAAAGAGTAACATATTCTTGAACTTTGGTTTTTGGTATTTTCTCTCCCGATCCGGCCCCGGGTTTAGGCGAATTGTCGGATTTAGAATGAAACATAAAAATTACTTTTGAATCATATAAATCACTATCTTCATCTTCTTCGTCTAACTTTTTTCCTAAATCAGGGTCCATGCCTAATTTACTTTTGAAATTTCGGAAATCTTGGATCAAATAATATTGACCCGCATTTTTCTCTAAACATTTATTCACCGCCAAAACTTTCACATCGTAGGGTATTTCATTGAAATTCAAAATACGTTTGTGATAATATGACAACAATTCGTAATGGTTATTGCCGTATACGGTCATAATATAATAGTTTGGAGAGAATGTTCCCAATTCCTCTAAATTCTTATTAAAATCACCACAATTCAAAACTCCGTCAAAATCCCCGCTTTTGAAAGATTCTTCTGAAAAGATTATGAATTTTACATTTAGCAATCTTTCCAAAGTGGAAATTGCCCATGCATCTGCCCAGAAATTGGATGTTTGTATATAAGCTCTGTACTTATCTATGCTGACAATATCTTTCATATAACCTACATATTCTTCTTGTAATTTAAGTGTTTCTTTTTTTTTTTGAAATACTTTTTTATATTCATCTGCTAGTTTATTTGTTTCTTTGATTAACCGTTCTTCATCATTTTTATCTTCTAATTTTTTCATACGTTTTTTATATTCCGCATTTGTTTTTTTTATTTCAGCAATATCATTATCATGTTCGCGTATTTCATTTTGAAATCCTAAATATAAATTTCGATGCTCTTGATAAACATCGTCGGTCAACTCTTTTGCTAATGCTGCCCTTAATTTAGGAACAGTTGTATTGTATCCGATTTGTCTAAATGCATCACGGATTACATAGAAAAAACAATCTCCCTCTCCATCATTAGTAACAATATTATAATGGTGATTTTTAAAAAAATTCTCAATCCATTTATTGGCGATGGATTTTTTGAAATCTTTTAATTTTATTTTATTTGAATCTTCTTCGGTTTCTTCTTTTAATGAAATGGGTTGTTTCATATGTTTATCAATTTCGAAAATACCATCTTTGGAATTTTTGACAGTTTTTTCAAATTCTTTGGACATTTCACCTTGTGGTATTTTCAATTTCATGACATCGTTTTCATCCACATCGATTTCATCTATTTCGACGATTTCATCTGTTTTTTCTTTTTTTTCTACTTTTTCTTTTTTATCCATACCAACGGGAATCGAAAGAATCTTTTCAATAAATTTTGAATTGACAAAACTATACAACAACGGCTCTCCAAATTTCGTTAAATCGATATCTCCTTCGTTGTCCAATACATTCAAAGAACGACTTGATTGGATTTCATAAACACCGATTTGGGCTTTTATTTTTTGATTAACTACTAAATAAATTGGATAATAGAGAACATGTTTAGAAGAAAACGTGTATTTTTGTTTCCCAAGAGCGATTGTAATCGGTTTATCGTGTATGTACATTTCGTATAAACTGGAATGATAACCATTGTCTTCTGGGTCAATTGTCTTTGTTTCAACAAAATTAATATCTTTGTTTATTTTGGAAGAAACCATTGTATAAATATATATTTTGTATATATTTATATTTCTATATTTTATTGTTTTTGTTTGTCTTTTTGTTGTTGCGTTTTATTGGCCAGATTTGAAAACCTTGATATTGGTAAGAACATACCACGCCGCGGCAGTAATATTGTAAAACATAACAAATTCTTGATTTGTTTGAACCGCACCAGTTAATGCATTACTTGATGTTATAACACTAGGACGAACTGTGTATAAAAACCGCGTGCTTGCTACTGCGGTTCCATTGATTGAAACCGAATTGCAATAATAACTTGCAACAGATGAAGTTTTATTTATTACTGTTATGAGATAAGTATTGGCAGTATTCAAAGTTGTTATGGTAAAATTTACTGAATAATTTGCAGTTGGCGGATAACTTGTCAAGAAAAACGTCGAACCTGTGTCTAGGTTGAATGTGAAAGAACTTATAGAAACAGTTGATGTGCATGTAAATACTCCACTATCACCAGCCCATGTATTATTTGCACTCATATATATAGCATTTGATGACATTATTGCTGAATACCAATACCCATTACCATATACCGAATAAAAAGTATTTCCATAATCAGATGATACATACATAGCACCAAAATTGGTATTACCAGTACATAACATATATTGTCCAGTATATGATATAGAAATACTTTGAAATTGTGATATTGCAGTACTAGCACTACGAGTACCTATATTAGTAACTGAATAATAACTACCATAATCATAATATAGTAAGAACGTTATTTGTCCATTTCCTGATATTGCTGCAAGATTATATGATTGAGCCCCTGATGAAGCCGACCAAATATTACCATAGTCAGCTGATGTCAGGTAATAATGATAACCACTACCATTTGCTAACATTATTTGATTTTTTCCATCTGATGTCATAGTGAAAGATGATAAGTTTAGGTTTGATACAAATCCTAAATTATTATTAATTATCCATGTTACGCCATAATCAGTAGACCTGTACAACTTACTACTAAATGATGTATTACCTGTAACAGCAATTTGATATTGTCCACTTGACGATACGTTTATTGAAATATAAAAATCTAATGGAGTTCTTGCTATCCAATTTACTCCATAATCACTCGATGTATTTATTGAATAAGAATAAGTACTTATATATGATAATACGGTTTGATATTGACCAGTAGAAGATATTGATATTCCTGATATAGTTAAATTACCTGTATTTTTCAAATTCCAATTTGCACCAGAATTGGTTGAATAATACCACTTACTATCCGCAATACTATACCCAATTTGATATTTACCATCCGATGACATTGCTCTTGGAACTATTTGATTACTATTTTTAATCCAATTAATACCAAAATTGTTTAAAACAATAGTTCCATCCGCATTATTCAATTTCCCCAATGAATATGAATATTGGTCCACCGTTCCAGCAGGAATCGCCAAACTCGTATAAATTTGTCCACCATTCACAACCGCGGAAATATACTGTCCCGATGATGAAATACATACACCGTTCCAATTCAAAGTACTCGCGACTGCGGTCCAAACATTACCAAAATCACTCGATATCCATATTTGTCCATTAGCAACCGTAGCTACTTGATATTGACCCGTAGCTGACATGGATACACTGAAAAAATACGTCGAGGTTGCGTTTGTTGTCCATGTATTACCATAATCATAGGATACCTTAATAACGCCGGTGGATGCGTTATATACTACCGCGGTTTGATATTGTCCAGTAGCGGATATTGCTACACTATACCAACCCAATCCACTTGTTTCTTTTGCAGTCCATGTCGCACCATAATTATTCGATATATAGATTTGGTCACCAATCGCCACCGCGGTTTGATATTGTCCCGAAGATGAAATGGATATTCCGGTCCAATTTAAAGTATTCGCTTTCTGCATCCAATTGACTCCATAATCACTTGATATATAGATTTGTCCCCCATACATACCAGCGCTTTGGTATTGTCCAGTGGCTGATATTGATACACTACTAAAATAAGTTGTACCCGCAGTTTGATATGTCGTTATCTGCGTCCAAGTTGCACCATAATCACTTGACCTAGATACCTTTGCAAAACCGGTTACCGCTGTCTGATATTGCCCGGTGGCCGAAACAGATACGGATTGCCAATTTTCAGAAGTAGCAGTTGGTGCCCAAGTCGCACCAAAATCATTGGATATGTAAATATAATCACCATTTATGACAGCGGTCTGATATTGACCACTACTTGATGTTACAACATCTATCCATACCCTACTACTATCTCGCGCTACCCAGTTCGCACCAAAATCGGTTAAGGAAATTCCTACATTCGAAAAAATGGAAAAAGAATTTGGGTCAATACTTCCATTAAGACCAGCATCACCGGGTGGACCTCTCACCCCGATTGGTCCTAATAAAGTTGTACCTGTTACACCTGTTATACCGGTTACCCCGGTAAATCCAGTAGAACCAGTTTGTGTTATACCAGTTGGCCCAGTTTGACCCGTTACTCCGGTTACACCAGTACCACCAGTAACACCAGTAACACCAGTAACACCTGTACCACCTGCACCAGTTACGCCTGTAATACCAGTTACTCCGGAAACGCCGGTTACACCTGTACCTCCGGTAAAACTTATTCCAGTGAAACCAGTAGGACCAGTCCCACCGGTAACGCCTGTAATACCAGTTGAACCTGTAACACTTACCCCTGTAACTCCGGTAATACCAGTAGGTCCTGTAATCCCGGTTGGACCGGTTGGACCTGTTCTACCGGTAAATCCAGTTGGACCAATTGAATTTACATTTACATTCCAAATATAGGTATAATTTTGTCCACTTACGAATCCATTTATTTGCATTATATTTTGCAATATCAATACACCTGAATTTATGTTGTAATTTTTCACTGATGCTATAAACGATTTACTCGATGTATCGCGGTCTATTACAATGATAGTATTGCCTGGCATATATGATAATTGAGGAGATATATTCAATTGCAAGTTATCTACAAGACTAGCTAACGATAATAAAAGAGAAGAAGTTGTTTGTGTATTATATGCATCCCCTGCCATTCCGGTTGTTCCCGTGATTCCGGTTGGTGCTGTTGGACCAGTAGGTCCCGTCATTCCAGTAGGACCAGTGGTTCCAGTCGGTCCAGTTACGCCAGTATTTCCTGTAAATCCAGTATTTCCTGTTATACCAGTGGGTCCAGTAGGACCAGTTTGTCCAGTTTGTCCAGTCGTTCCAGTTGTTCCAGTTGTTCCAGTAGGACCAGTAGGTCCAGTAGGACCAGTAGGACCAGTAGGTCCAGTGGTACCAGTAGGTCCAGTAGGTCCAGTAGGTCCGGTGGTACCAGTTTGTCCAGTGACACCAGTTGTACCAGTTGTACCAGTTGTACCAGTTGTACCAGTAACACCAGTGACACCAGTAACGCCAGTTGGTCCAGTGACGCCAGTCATACCCGTAATACCTGTAATCCCAGTTGGTCCAGAAATCCCACTAGGCCCAGTAGGCCCAGTTGGTCCAGTCGGTCCAGTTGGTCCTGTAATACCAGTGGTTCCAGTTTGACCAGTGGTTCCAGTTTTACCAGTAGTGCCGGTAATACCAGTTGGACCAGAAATCCCGGTTGGACCTGTTTCACCTGTCTCACCCGTCTCACCGGTGGGTCCAGTGATTCCGGTAGGACCGGTCAGTCCAGTTGTTCCAGTAGGCCCAGTAGGTCCAGAAATACCAGTTAATCCCGTATTACCAGTCTCACCAGTATTTCCAGTATATCCAGTATAACCAGTTGCACCAGTCTCACCTGTTACGCCAGTGTTTCCAGTCTGTCCAGTATAACCAGTTATACCTGTCTGCCCAGTATGACCCGTAATACCGGTACGGCCAGTTCTGCCAGTAGGTCCAGTAGGTCCAGTTGTACCAGTTACACCGGTAACACCGGTTACGCCAGTATACCCAATTGGGCCTATTGAACTTATATTTATAACCCATATATAGTTATAATATTCTTCTTCTACAAATCCATTTATTCTTATGAAATTATTCAAAACTAATATACCCGTTATCATATTATAACTTTTTACAGATGCCGTAAAATTTTGCAGAGTAGTTTCATTATCTGATACAATAACCGTAGTTCCATTCGAATACGAAAGACCTGGCGCTACTTGAAATACCAAATCGTTGACAAGTTCAGCTATTGATAATACGATAGGTTCGATAGTTTGTGTATTGAATACATCTCCACCTTGACCTTTTGGTCCTCTTGTACCAGTAACACCACTGCGTCCAATGTACCCGGTAAGTCCAGTTGGGCCAGTAGACCCAGTCGGTCCAGTTGGGCCAGTAGACCCAGTCGTTCCAGTAGGTCCAGTAGACCCGGTTGCGCCAGTAGACCCAGTTGGACCAGTTTGACCAATAATACCAGTGTAACCAGTGTTACCAGTTTTACCAGTAGGTCCAGTAGACCCGCTATTACCAGTAGGTCCGGTAGGTCCGGTTGACCCAGTTGGACCAGTTTGCCCCGTAGGACCAGTTGCCCCAGTTGACCCAGTTGGGCCAGTAAAACCAGTTTCACCAGTAGCTCCGGTTGACCCAGTTGGACCAGTTTCACCAGTAGGTCCAGTAGACCCAGTATGTCCAGTTCTACCGGTTGGTCCAGAAATCCCAGTAGGTCCCGTGCTACCTGTTCTACCCGTCTTTCCAGTAGGACCATTGAACCCAGTAGGTCCAGTACTTCCACTAGGTCCAGTCGTGCCAGAAACACCACTAGGACCAGTATTACCTGTTTCGCCAGTAGGACCAGTTGCACCAGTCGGACCGGTCATTCCAGTAACACCAGTTGCACCAGTATCGGCAGAAACACCAATCGGTCCAGTATTACCATAAAATCCAGTATATCCAGTAGCTCCTGTATTTACAGAATTACCTGGCGGTCCAGCTATGCCCGTGCGACCAGTTGTACCAGTAGATCCAGTTGCGCCGGTGATTGTAGAAATACCGGCAAATCCAGTAGGACCACTATATCCCGTAGTTCCGATATTTCCGTTAGAACCAGTATCGCCTGTATTTCCAGTAACACCAGTCTGTCCAGTACGCCCGGTTTCGCCAGTTTCACCATTTTCACCAGTTTCCCCGGTTCTACCGGTTTCACCAGTCATGCCAGTAGGACCAGTTTCACCGGTTTTACCGGTAGGTCCGGTTTTACCGGTAGGTCCAGTAGGTCCAGTCGGCCCAGTTCTACCGGTAGGTCCAGTCGACCCAGTCCTACCAGTACGACCAGTTGAACCAGTAGGACCAGTTGAACCAGTAGGACCAGTTTCGCCAGTTTCGCCAGTTTCACCACTAGGTCCAGTTATGCCGGTAGGTCCAGTTTCGCCAGTTTCGCCGGTAGGCCCAGTTTCGCCAGTTTCCCCGGGTTCACCTGTTTCCCCGGTTATACCAGTATTACCAATAACACCAGTAGGTCCAGTTCGTCCAGTCATGCCAGTAGGACCAATGATACCTGTATATCCAGTCGGTCCACTTCTTCCAGTTATTCCAGTAGGTCCAGTAGGACCAGTTCTTCCGGTTCTTCCAGTTGACCCAGTAGGTCCAGTTGGACCTTCAAACCCAGGTTCCCCAGTTTCACCAATATCACCAGTATATCCAGTATATCCAGTAGAACCAGTTATACCAGTAGGACCAGTATGGCCAGTCCCTTGCGGACCGGTTCTACCGGTAACACCAGTTATACCTAATGGTCCTTGTGTACCAGTTGCACCGGTAGTTCCAGTCGGACCTCGTTCTCCTACCGGGCCTTTTATTTTGCCTACATTTGACCACGAAGCATCGCTGCGGTAATATTCTGCATTGTCGGGGTCAAGTGAACCCGGATTATCCTGTTGAGCTACCCATAAATCAAAACCAATTATATATCCCGCATTTTTAGAAGCATCATATGGTAAATTATAAGATGTGTCTATAATAGCAATAATTGAAATCGAACCTGAATTTACACCACCAATGGTACTTCCGCCAGGTAAGGCTACAGACCCATTTGCAGATGCTGAAATTGAACTCTGTGTTCCTAAATATATAGTAGAATCTGAAACATGGACTGTCTTTGCATGCAATTCATTGAATCCTCTATTAACCGAACCAATATTAACATTTCTATAATATTTTTTATCCCCATTTTTTTGCACTACTTCAATCAATGTTCCCCCGGGTATAATATCTGACAATAAAAGACCACCAAATGGACCGGTGGGTCCAGTTAGTCCAGTGGGCCCAGTATAACCGGTATATCCGGTTTCACCGGTTGGTCCAGTAACGCCAGTTGGACCAGTTCTGCCTGCACGTCCAGTCGCACCAGTGATACCAGTAGGTCCTGTTGTACCTTGTGAACCAGGCGGACCCGTCTCACCAATCGGTCCCGTATACCCGGTTTCACCAGTTTCACCCGTATTACCAATATCACCCGTATTACCAGTTTCTCCCGTAATACCAGTATCACCTGTATTACCGGTTTCTCCTGTATTACCAATATCACCAGTGCTACCAGTTTCACCAATAGTACCGGTGCGTCCATCGCGACCATTTATGCCGGTCGGACCGGTTATACCCGTTGGACCGGCGCAGCCGGTAGGACCATTATGTCCAGTGCGACCAGTATATCCAGTTTCCCCCGTATTACCAATATCACCCGTATTACCAGTTTCACCAGTATAGCCAGTTGCACCAGTATCGGTGGATTCGCCAGGAATACCTTGTGGTCCGATGACACCAGTAATACCGGTAAAACCAGTAGCACCTCTATTTGTTATTTCACCGGAAATACCTGGAATACCTTGGGGACCAGTTACACCAGCAGCACCCGTATTCCCTTTCTCGCCGGTTGGTCCAGTAGGTCCAGTCGGTCCAGTAGGTCCAGTACTACCTCGATTATTCAGATTTAATCTGTATCTATATTCATCGTCTTCAAATGAATCCGTAACATTCTCGATTTTATATATCACCATTCTGCCGGTGATGTTATTATAACTTTTCACAATACCAGTAAATTTCTGCAAATCCCCATTTGAATTTGGTTCCAAAGATACAACTTGTATACCATCGCCGGATAAATAGCATAATCCAGATTCAATGAAAATAGTAATTTGATAATCAATCAAAATATCCGATGTTAAAATAGTCAATTTATTTATACTAATATACCTGTCAACGCGAATTCCTGTATTACCAGTGTATCCGGTGTTTCCGATTTGATTCAAACCAATCTTATATTTGTATAAACCATTGTAAAATGTTTTAGTTACGTTTTCAATATTTTTCAAAACCAATTCACCGGTATCTCGGTTGTAACTCTTGATTTCGGCAGTAAATCCTTGAAACACATTGTATTCATTCAATTCAATACTTTTTACAACAATATTATCACCTGGAATATAGGATAAATTTTTGTCAATTGTAATAAATAATAAATCGTCATTCAATAAATTCAATTTACTTATTCTTTGGGTAGTTATAGATAAATGTATATCACTATATCCAGTAGGTCCAGTCGGACCAATTGGTCCTATTATATCACGTCTATTTCTGGGTCTATTTGACGTATCGCAAGTTGAACTTGAAATATGTTCCATCGACGTTATATGTATAACATATATAAATATTTTTATTATTTTTATTGTTCTTATTATAACTATAACTATAGTTATAACTAAATTGTATATATTTATTACACCCCTTCGGGAAAAACATCTATGCTGCTTGATAATTCTTGACGAGTGAATCCGCCTGCCAAGCTGATGATGTTGAATTATAAAATAATGAAATTTCTTGACAGGTTACTACTGCACTGGTTAATGTTGGAGAAACATTGTATATGGTTGATACTGATGTTCCATTGAGTGTAATCGAAGTACAATAATAACTTGCTGCGGATGAAGTATTATTGATTAACATTATGAGATAGGTTCTGGAAGTATTCAATACTGATATGGTGAAATTTGCGGTATAATTTGCAGTGGGAGCAGTTCCTGTCAAGAAAAATGTAGAGCCAGTGTCTAGATTGAATGAGAAAGAAGTAACTGTTCCGGTAGCGATGCTTATATACCATTTAGTATCAGCGAAAGCAGTTTGATACAAGGCATTAGATGAAACAGACACAATAGTCCAGTTTCGAACTGAATTTTGCGGAGTCCACGTGACTCCATAATCAGTAGACGTGTAAATATAACCACCATAATTCGTAGATGTTTGATATTTTCCACTGGATACTAATGACACACAACTCCAATTTCTTGATGAATCTCTTTGACTCCAATTTACACCATAATCAGTAGACGTGTAAATATAACCACCATTAACAACAGATGTTTGATATTGTCCGCTCGATGATAAAGATACAGACGCCCAATTTCTTGATGAATCTCTTGGCGTCCACGTGGCTCCATAATCACCTGATACATAAATATAACCACCTTTATCAACGATTGTTTGATATTGTCCCGTCGATGATAAAGATATAGACCCCCAATTTCTTGATGAATCTCTTGGCGTCCACGTTGCTCCATAATTATTTGATGTGTATATTAGGCCTCCCGAGACATCAGCAGTTTGATATTGTCCACTCGATGATAAAGATACATACACCCAATTTCTTGATGAATCTCTTGGTACAAATGCAACATTATTATCACTTGATGTATATATTTGTTCATTATCCTTAAATGCTGTTATATATTGACCATTTGATGATATAGATACGCCATACCAACGACCATAAGATGGACCTGTATTATTCCAATTAACACCATAATTACTAGAACGAAATATATAACTATAATTACCACCATCAGTAACCACTTGATATTGTCCAGTAGATGATAATGATAACGCGTTCCAACTACCACCCCAAACGCGTTCAATCCAAGTATTTCCAAAATTAGTAATAATATCATTAATTGTACCATCCACATTCGTCAATTTCCCCAATGAATAGGAATATTGGTCAATCAGTCCTCCGCTTGGAAATGCGATACCGGTATAGATATAACCCGGATAACTATAACTTGAATAATAACGTACAACAGCAGTTATATATTGTCCTGAACTTGACATTGCTATTCCAGACCAATTTGAAACAATCGTCGCATTTAAGGTCGTCCAATTATTACCAAAATCAGACGATATCCATATTTTTCCTCCAAAATATCCTCCAGTAGATTCTATCGAAATACCCGCTGCTTGATATTGTCCAGTGGAAGACATACACACACGGCTCCAGAATAAAGTATCTGATGCCGACGGCATCCAAGTATTACCATAATCATTCGAAATATATATTTTACCTCTATAAAAACCAGGATAACTTTCCAATGCAGTTTGATATTGTCCAGTGGATGACATGCATACTGAAGTCCAGTATCTAACAGAATCTTTTGCTATCCAATTATTTCCAGTATCAGTGGAAATATAGATTTGACCACTATAAAATGTTACCACAGTTTGATATTGTCCAGTGGATGACATGCATACTGTACCCCAATTTCTATTGGAATCTTTTGTAGTCCAATTATTACCATAATTACTTGAAATATATATTGTTCCACTACTAGAACCAGTGACAGCAGTTTGATATTGACCGGTTGATGACATGCATACTGAAATCCAATTTCTAGTGGAATCGGTTAATTTTGCAGTCCAAGTATTACCATAATTACTTGAAATATACGGATATCCATTTACAACAAGAGCCGTTTGATATTGACCACTTGATGACATACATACTGAACACCAACTTCTATTAGAATCTGTTCCAGTCCAATTATTACCATAATCACTTGAAATATGTATTTTACTCGCATCAGCAACAGCCGTTTGATACATTCCACTAGATGACATACATACTGAAGTCCAAAATCTATTAGCATCCGTCATTTTTGCTACCAAATTAATACCAACATTCGTTAACGAAGTTCCCATGGTAGAAAAAATGCTCATCGTATTTTGGTCTAATGTTCCCATACCACCAGCAACTCCGGTCGGACCCGTTGGACCCGTAGTACCAGTCAAACTCATACCAGTTGGTCCAGTTGTTCCGGTTGGACCTACTCTTCCAGTTGTACCTGTAATACTATTATCTCCACTTGGTCCCGTTGTTCCAGTATAACCCGTATACCCGGTTTGACCAGTAGGACCTGTAGAACCAGTTACACCTGCATATCCAAATCCAGTCGGACCAGTCGCCCCAATAACACCAGTAGGACCAGTTGGACCAGTTGGACCAGTACTTGCAAACCCAGTTACACCAGTACCCCCCGTGACGCCACTCGCTCCGGTCATACCAGTAGGTCCGGTTACAAATGAACCTGTTGCACCAGTAACGCCGGTAACGCCAATAACACCTGTAACTCCCGTCCCCCCTGTTAATCCGGTATATCCAGTTGTTCCAACTGAATTTATATTTACATTCCAAACATAATCATAAGTTTGTCCAGTTAAAAAACCATTTGCTTGTACTATATTTTTCAATACCAATACACCAGTAGTATTATTATAACTGGTAACTGTTGCAATAAAATATTTACTCGATGTATCACGGTCAATGACAAATACCGTATTGCCCGTTAAATATGACAATTGTGACGAAACTGTTAATGATAAACCATCTACAAGGTCCAATAATCTCAAAGAACGAGATGTAGTCGTTTGACTTGTAAACGAATCCCCTGCTCTTCCGGTCGGACCGGTTTGACCAGTGATACCAGTAACGCCAGTAACACCAGTCACGCCAGTCACGCCTGTAACACCGGTTGGTCCAGTTACGCCAGTATATCCAGTATATCCAGTCGGTCCACTTCTCCCACTCGGTCCGGTCGGTCCACTAAATCCTGTATAACCACTATATCCAGTCGGTCCAGTTTGACCAGTGATACCAGTAACGCCAGTCACGCCAGTGACGCCAGTCACGCCAGTAACACCAGTAAGACCAGTTGTTCCAGTTGTACCTGTTTGTCCAGTTGTACCCGTAAGTCCGGTTGTACCAGTAGGTCCAGTTCTACCTGTTTGCCCAGTAGGCCCAGTATGACCGGTTGTACCCGTTGGTCCAGTAGGTCCAGTCGGCCCAGTTGTACCTGTGGTACCAGTAATACCAGTGGTACCAGTAACGCCAGTTACCCCAGTAACGCCAGTAACGCCAGTTACTCCGGTAACACCAGTCACTCCGGTAACACCGGTCACTCCGGTAACACCGGTCACTCCTGTCGCGCCAGTTTTCCCTGTCATGCCAGTAACGCCAGTATTACCAGTCACCCCAGTAACCCCAGTAACCCCGGTCACCCCGGTAACACCGGTAACACCGGTAACACCAGTAACCCCAGTTACCCCAGTAACACCGGTAACACCAGTGACACCAGTGACACCGGTAACACCAGTAACACCAGTAACACCAGTAAAGCCGGTATTACCAGTGACGCCAGTATATCCGCTATATCCAGTCACGCCAGTAACGCCAGTAACACCGGTAGTTCCGGTTGGACCAGTTTCGCCAGTATGTCCAGTGATTCCGGTTCTACCAGTTCTACCAGTATAACCCGTATAACCAGTTGACCCAGTTGGACCAGTCGGACCAATAAAGTTTATATTTACAACCCATATGAAACTATTATAATCATCATACACAAATCCATTTATTTTTGTAATATTTTTAAAGACAATGATACCTGTTTCTATATCATAATTTTTAACAATTGCAATAAAATTTTTGGTAAGGGTTTCGCGGGCTGATACAAAAACTTCATTTCCTTTCAAATATGATAAGCCAGGGTCAATCATGAATGTCAAATCTTCAACAAGATCAGCTAATGATAAAGATACAACATCAGTAGTTTGTGTATTGAATGCATCACCAGATTCCCCTTTATCGCCAGTAGGTCCAGTTTCACCCGTAGGGCCAGTTTCACCAGTTCTACCAATATCACCGATTGGGCCTGTACAACCAGTCGGACCAGTAGGACCTGTCACGCCGGTAACACCAGTCATTCCGGTTCTCCCAGTTCTACCAGTTGGTCCAGTAGTACCAGTAGGACCAGTAGTACCAGTATTTCCAGTAATACCAGTACGGCCAGTAGGACCAGTTATACCACTTCTACCAGTACCACCAGTTTCGCCAGTACTACCAGTTATTCCAGTTGGACCGGTTGACCCAGTAATACCACTTTCGCCTTTGTACCCAGTTTCACCGCCAAAACCAGTTGTTCCACTACGCCCAGTATAACCGGTTGATGCAGTTGACCCACTAGGTCCACTAGGTCCAATTGAACCCGTTGGTCCTGCGCGACCCGTACGACCAGTTTCACCAGTTTCGCCAGTCGACCCGGTAGAACCTGTTCTACCAATTGCACCAGTAGGACCAGTTGAACCCGTTGCCCCGGTTGCGCCAGTAGACCCAGTTGGACCAGTTGAACCAGTAGAACCACTATCACCTATTATTCCAGTAGGACCAGTTGCACCAGTATTTGATGCAAATCCAGGAGGTCCAGTCGGACCCGTTACACCTGTATTTCCAGTAGCACCTGTATTTGCAGCTACACCAGGTGAACCAGTTGGGCCAGTCACACCAATATATCCAGTTGAACCCGTTGCACCAGTATTTGTAGCAGATCCAGGAAGCCCAGTAGGACCAGCGAATCCAGTAACACCAGTATATCCAGTAGGACCACTATGACCAGTGTTTCCAGTAACACCAGTAACACCAGTATTTCCAGTATTTCCAGTATTTCCAGTATTTCCAGTATTTCCAGTAGAACCAGTAGGACCTGTTTCACCAGTATAACCAGTTGGCCCAGTTGGCCCAGTTTCACCAGTTTCGCCAGTATGACCAGTTCTACCCGTCGGTCCAGTTCTACCCGTCGGTCCAGTTCTACCAGTTGAGCCAGTGGGTCCAGTAGGACCAGTTTGACCAGTTGCACCAATAGTACCAGTTGATCCGCTAGAACCAGTATTACCAATTGCACCAGTTTCGCCAGTAGGTCCAGTTTCGCCAGTAGGTCCAGTTTCGCCAGTTTCGCCAGTTTCACCAGTTTCACCAGTTTCCCCAGTATATCCAGTAGGACCAGTAACACCTGTTGACCCAGTTGGTCCGACATGTCCAGTTCTACCCGTCCTACCGGTTGTACCAGTAAGACCAGTAGGACCAGTACGTCCAGTCTGTCCAGTAGGGCCAGTAGGTCCAGTTTCACCGGTTTCCCCAATTTCGCCCGTTTCCCCAGTTTGACCAGTATATCCAGTAGGGCCAGATGGACCATACAACCCGGTATTGCCAGTCTCACCAGTTTCACCAAAAGGACCTGTATAACCTGTTCCAACCGGACCAGTAGGTCCAGTTTGGCCAATTATACCCGTCGAACCAGTCAAACCAGTAATACCTGTAATACCTGTCGCACCTCGTTGTCCAATATCGCCTTTTATTCTACCAAGATTTACCCATGATGCATCGACTCTATATTCCACGTTCATCGGGTCAAGTGAACCCGGTCTATTTATTTGTGCAATCCATAAATCCAATCCAACTATATATCCATCATTTTTCGAAGCATTATATGGTAAATCGTAAGATGTATCTACAATACCAGTTAGTGAAATTAAACCCGAATTTACACCACCAATTGTTGTACCTGGTGGTAAAGCAACTGAACCATCTTTGCTGGCAGATAATGATGCATTTGTACCCAAGTACAATGTCGAATCGGATACAAATAATGACCTTGTATGTACATCGTTGAACCCTCGTTCACTCGATCCTACATTGATATTCGTATAATATTTAATATCTCCATTTTTCTGCGTGACTTCAATGATTGGTCCAGACGGTATGATATCGCTTAATAAAAGTCCACCGAATGTGCCAGTATGACCAGTGTATCCAATTGCACCAGTAGGTCCCGTTCGACCAGTTCGGCCGGTTGTACCAGTTGGGCCAGTTATACCAGTTGCTCCTGTTATACCACTTGCACCGATTCTTCCTGAAATACCAGTAGGACCTGTCTTTCCAGTATATCCGGTTTGACCAGTATTACCGATTTCACCAGTATATCCAGTAGGTCCAGTATGTCCAGTTTCACCGGTGTCCCCAGTATTCCCGGTTTCCCCCGTATCCCCAGTATTCCCAGTTTCCCCCGTGTCCCCAGTTTCACCAGTATCACCGGTCGGCCCAGTTTCCCCGGTTACGCCAGTAGGACCCATTGCACCTGTCCTACCCATTCTGCCAGTTGGACCCGTCATACCAGTTGGACCCGTTCTGCCGGTAGGTCCTCTTGTTCCAGTAACACCAGTCGGGCCAGTAACACCGGTCGGGCCAGTTTCACCAGTATTACCCGTATCCCCCGTATTCGTCATTGTTCCAGGAATACCTTGTACACCAGTTTCGCCAGTAGGACCAGTTGCACCAGTTTCACCAGTATTTGTCAATGACCCTGAAATACCGGTAATACCTTGTGGGCCCATTGCACCAGTTTCACCCATATTACCTCTGGGACCAAAATAACCAATAACACCGTCAGGCCCAGTAGGACCCGTATTACCAACAGAATTATTTATATTTATTTTATACATATATTCATCATCGTCAAATGATGCTGTGACATTTTTAATTTTGTATATCACCATTCTACCATTCGTTTTGTTGTAACTTTTCACAATACCATTTAATCGTTGAATATAACCCTTTGAATTTTTCTCAATAGAAACGACTTCGATGCTATCACCCGCAAAATATGCTAATCTTGCTTCAACGTAAATTGTAATTTGAGAATCTACATTTGAATTGGATACTGAAATCGACAATTTATTTATACTTGCATACCTATCACCTGCATCGCCGGTAGGGCCGGTATATCCAGTGTTTCCTATATTATTTATATTAATCTCGTAATTATACAAATCACTGTAAAACAACTCTGTTATATTTTGAATATTTTTAATAACCAATTCACCAGTTTCGCTATTGTAACTTTCAACTTCTCCGGTAAATCCTTGAAATTTAATATATTCATTCAATTCGGTACTTTTTACAATAATACTATCGCCAGGTATATACGATAAAAATTTATCAATTGTAATGAGTACTAAATAGTCATATATCAGACTTTCGTAGGTTATCAATTGTTGTGTTATACATAAATATCTATCACTATATCCAGTGGGGCCGATTGGTCCAACTGGCCCGGTTATATCACGTCGACGAGAGGGTATGTCATTGGAATTTGAATATTGTTCCATTGACGTTATATGTATAACATATATAAATATTTTTTATTGTACGACTATAACTAAATTGTATATTCAACAATAGAATATATAATTTTTTATACCTTGTCGTATTTCATATGCGTAAATATATTGTTTAGAATTTCTTGATATTTATAGTAACATACCATGCAGATGCTGTTGTATTGTAATAGAATATAAATTCTTGATTTGTTTTTGCGGCACCTGTCAACGATATACTTGCAATTGGAACTGTCCATAATATATTAGAAGCTGATACCGCGGTTCCATTGATTGAAACTGAATTACAATAGTAACTTGCTCTTGATGATGTAGTATTGATTAATGTGATTAAATATGACCTGGATGTATTTAATACTGATATGGTGAAATTTGCGGAATAATTTGCAGTGGGTGCCGTACCTGTTAAGAAAAATGTTGACCCATTGTCTAAATTGAATGTGTAGGAATTAGTAGCACTTGGTGCATTATTATTCAATTTCCCCAATGAATAGGAATATTGGTCAATTGCCCCGGTTGGAACTGCTATATTACTGGTATAGATGTAACCATAACTTTTACCCGTGGAAATATACTGTCCTGATGATGAAATCGATACACCCCAGCATGATGATATATTTGTAATTGCATTCCATGTATTACCAAAATCAACAGACAACCACATATATGATGTTTGACTTGTCACAACTTGATATTGTCCACTTGATGATATAGATGCTGACCGAAAATTCAAGCCAGTTGTACTTCGAGAGTTCCACGTCACGCCATAATCATTTGATATATATATATTACTTTGATTACCTGGAAGTACTATTTGATATTGTCCAGTTGCTGAAATTGAAACGCCAGTATTATATGTGTCGCTTCCATATGAAATGGACGTCCAACTAACACCATAATTGTTTGATACCTTTATAGTATTATTAACACCACTACTTCCAGTGACTGCGCTTTGATATTGACCATTTGCTGATATAGATATATAGTAACCTAGTACACTGGTATTCCTCCATGTATTTCCATAATCACTTGATATACAGATATTCGGAAGACACGCAGATTGATATTGACCGGTTGCTGAAATCGATATTCCTACCCAATTATAAATACCACTGTTCGTTTTCGAAACCCAAGTAGTACCGTAATCACTTGACCCGTAAATATAATCACCAATTGGTGCAGCAGATTGATATTGACCATTAGATGATATTGATATTGTTTGCCATCTTGTGCTAATTGAAGTAGCATTCTGAATCCATGTATTCCCATAGTCATTAGATGTATAAATATAACCAGTATCACAACCAGCAGATTGGTACTGACCAGATGATGACATTGCTACTGCTCTCCAACTTCTATTAGTATCTGTAATTTTTGCAGTCCAACTCTTTCCAACATCACTCAACGAAATTCCCATCTGTGTAAAAATACTGAAAGTGTTTGCATCAATTGCAGCAGTCGTACCAGTAGAACCTGTAATACCTGTTGTACCAGTTGCTCCTGTCAAACTTGCACCAGTAGGACCAGTTTGACCAGTAGGACCTGTTCTACCGGTTGGTCCAGTTAAACCTACGCCAGTTGCCCCCGTTACACCGGTTGCGCCGGTTACGCCGGTTATTCCCGTTATACCGGTTCTACCAGTTGTACCTGTATCTCCCGCACCTGTCGGACCAGTTATACCGGTTCTACCAATTGGACCAGTAGTACCGGTTGGTCCTGTATTACTAACACCAGTTGGACCAGTTGGACCGGTTCTACCAGTTGGACCGGTTCTACCAGTTGGTCCCGTATCACTAACACCAGTGACCCCCGTCGGACCAGTCAATCCAGTAACACCAGTAACACCAGTAATGCCAGATACACCGGTATATCCAGTTGGTCCAACTGAATTTATATTTACATTCCATACATAATCGTAATTTTGTCCACTTGAAAAACCATTTATTTGTACGATATTTCTCAATACCAATGCACCTGTGTTGACATTGTAACTAGTTACAGTTGCTACAAAAAATTTTGTAGATGTATCCCGGTCAATGACAAATACTATGTTACCAGTTAAATATGACAATTGTGACGAAATTGTTAATGTTAAACCATCTATAAGAGCAGATAATGTTAATAAACGATTAGTAGTAGTTTGCGTATTGAATGAATCACCCGCTCTTCCGGTGGGTCCTGTTATTCCGGTTGGACCAGTTATTCCAGTTGGACCGGTAGTACCAGTAACACCAGTAACTCCGATAACGCCTGTTACACCTGTAATTCCACTATAACCAGTAGCTCCGGTTACTCCTGTAACACCAGTCACTCCTGTTACTCCTGTAATACCAGTTGGTCCAGTTGGACCGGTTGGTGCAGTTGGTCCGGTTGAACCGGTTGGCCCTGTGGTTCCGGTTTGTCCAGTTGGCCCAGTAGGCCCAGTTGTTCCACTTGGTCCACTTGGTCCAGTTGGCCCGGTTGGCCCGGTTGGTCCGGTTGGTCCAGTGGGTCCAGTTGGTCCGGTTGGCCCAGTCGGTCCAGTTGGTCCAGTAGGCCCAGTGGGTCCAGTGGTTCCGGTTTCACCAGTAGGTCCAGTTGGTCCGGTAGGTCCAGTTGGTCCAGTAGTTCCAGTAGTTCCACTAGGTCCAGTGGGTCCAGTAGGTCCAGTTTCACCAGTAGGCCCAGTTTCACCAGTAGGTCCAGTTTGACCAGTAGGTCCAGTAGGTCCGGTTGGTCCAGTAGGTCCAGTTTGACCAGTAAGTCCAGTAGGTCCGGTTGGTCCAGTAGGTCCAGTTTCACCAGTAGGCCCAGTTTCACCAGTGGGTCCAGTTTCGCCGGTAGACCCCGTCGGTCCAGTATTACCAGTTTCACCGGTTTCACCGGTCTCACCGGTAACACCAGTAACCCCAGTTGTACCAGTAATACCCGTATAACCTGTATACCCTGTACTGCCGGTAGGACCAGTTGTACCAGTACGACCAGTACGGCCAGTTGTACCAGTAGGACCAGTTGTACCAGTTGGACCAGTATGTCCTGTTCTACCAGTTCTACCTGTAAAACCAGTAATACCAGTAGGACCAATTGAATTTATATTCATAATCCATGTATAATTATAATATTCACTGCCAATAAACCCATGGATTTTTGTAATATTTGTCAAAACCATAATTCCAGTTTGCCTATTATAACTTTTAACGATTGCTGTAAAATTTTTTTTTGTTGTTTCATTATCGGATACTAAAACTGTATTTCCTGTTAAATATGACAATGATTTACCAAGTGGTAAAGTCAAATCAGTTTCTAATTCAACATTGGATATTAATAGAGGTATTGTTGTTTGTGTATTAAATACATCTCCCGGTATTCCTTTTGGACCAGTTCTACCTGTTGCACCAGTAGGTCCAGTTTCACCAGTAGTTCCAGTAGGACCAATTGAACCAGTTCTACCAGTACTACCGGTATGACCAGTTCTACCAGTGCGACCACTTGCACCAGTAGGACCAGTTCTACCAGTGGATCCAGTTCTACCAGTCAGACCTGTATTTCCAGTTTCACCTTGTGAACCAGTACAACCGGTTTCTCCTGTATGTCCAGTAGAACCTGTATTCCCAGTAACTCCAATATCGCCGGTAGGACCAAAACTACCAGTAGACCCAGTAGACCCGGTAGAACCAGTATTTCCAATAGCACCAGTATTTCCAGTAGAACCGCGTGAACCCGTGGAACCGGTATTTCCAGTAGAACCACGTGAACCAGTAGCACCAGTAGACCCGGTAGAACCAGTATTTCCAATAGCACCAGTAGAACCAGTAGAACCAGTTGAACCGGTTTTTCCGGTAGGACCAGTTCTACCAGTACGACCAGTTGAACCAGTAGGACCAGTTTCACCAGTAGGACCAGTTTCACCAGTAGGACCAGTTGAACCAGTAAACCCAGTAAAACCACTATCACCGGTTGCACCAGTATTCTCTCCTACACCAGCCAAACCTGTCGGACCTGTAATACCTGTTGTTCCAGTAGCCCCAGTATTTCCTGCCGAACCGGCTCTTCCTGTTACGCCAGTTGGGCCAGTAGGACCAACCGTTCCTTTTGTACCAATATTTGCTGCCAAACCGGCTTCACCCGTAGGTCCAGTCGGACCAACGGGTCCAGTAGGTCCAGTAGGTCCAGTGGAACCTGTCGAACCACTAGTTCCAGTAGAACCAGTAGACCCACTGGGTCCAGTAAGACCAGTTTCACCCGTAACTCCTGTTTTACCAGTTTCTCCGGTTGGTCCAGTATGTCCAGAAACTCCCATTGGACCGGTAACACCGGTATGACCAGTGATACCAGTTGTTCCACTATTACCAGTTGACCCAGTTCGACCAGTGGTACCAGTTCGACCAGTGCGTCCAGTTCGACCCGTTGGTCCAGTTCGACCAGTCGCACCCGTCTCACCAGTCCCACCAGTAGGTCCAGTTGCACCAGTATTACCTTGTTCACCAGTATTACCAGTTTCACCAGTATTTCCAGTTTCTCCTGTACATCCAGTTTCACCAATATTACCAATATCACCTGTACGTCCTACCCTCCCCGTATTACCAGTTTCACCAGTACATCCAGTCGGTCCAGTAATTCCAGTAGGACCTGTTCTACCAGTATTACCGATTGGTCCCATTCTACCCGTTCTACCCGTTCTACCTGTTCTACCGGTTCTACCAGTACACCCAGTAACCCCAATATTTCCGGTATTTCCGGTATATCCAGTATATCCAGTATATCCATCAGGTCCAGTAGCACCAGTATCACCCATAAGACCAGTATAACCAATACCAATTCTACCAGTTCCACCAGTTGGTCCTCTTATACCAGTTGGACCGGTGGGTCCAGTATTGCCCGTCATACCAGTCGCGCCTCTATCGCCATCAGGTCCTTTTATTTCACCTACATTTATCCAAGATGCATCCATCCTGTATTCAGCATTCTCTGGGTCAAGAGAACCCGGGTTTTCCTGTTGAGCTACCCATAAATTCAATCCGATTATATATCCCGAATTTTTGGAAGCATCATATGGTAAATTGTAAGATGTATCTAATAATCCGGCAATTGTAATCAATCCTGAACTTACACCTCCGATTGTTGTTCCAATAGGTAATGCAATTGAACCACTTGCGTTTGCCGAAATTGATGTTTGTGTTCCTAAATATACAGTAGAATCGGAGACAAATAATGATTTTACATGTATTTCATTGAATCCTCTTTCACTAGAACCAATATTGATATTTGTATAATATTTTACATCATCATTCTTTTGAGCCACTGCATTTAACATACCGCCAGGTAAAATATCATACAATAAAACTCCATCAAATCTTCCGGTATGACCCGTGTACCCCTTACAACCAGTCAGTCCAGTCGGACCGATAGTTCCTGATAAACCAGTTCTACCAAAAGAACCAGTCGGACCAGTACTACCAGTTGGTCCAGTAATACCGACCGACCCAATTCGTCCATCTTTTCCAGTAGGACCAGTAAACCCAGTTTCGCCGGTATCCCCATTATCACCAATATCACCAGTAGGACCGGTTTCACCAGTAGTACCAGTTTCACCCGTATTACCAGTTTCACCTATATCCCCCGTTTCTCCGGTATTACCGCTTTCACCAGTCACGCCAGTACGTCCATAAACCCCAGTCGGTCCAGTCGGACCGGTTTCACCAGTTGGTCCAATTACTCCTGTTAGTCCAGCAGCGCCAGTTTTTCCAGTCCATCCAGTCGTACCTGTCCTACCCGTCGGACCAATATTTCCGGTTTCACCGATATCCCCCGTTGCTCCTGTTTCACCGGTTTCACCTGTATTTGGTGATATACCAGGAATACCCTGTGGCCCAGCTTTACCAGTAGGACCAGTTTGACCAGTAGCCCCTGTATTTATAGATGAACCAGACGCACCGGGTACACCAGTAGGACCGGTAGACCCAGTAGGACCGGTATTACCAGTGGGACCAATTAAACCAGGAGACCCCTGTATACCAGTATTCCCAGTATCGCCTTGATTATTTAAAGATACTCTATATGTATATTCATCATCATCAAATGAAGACGTAATATTTTTTATTCTATATATAACCATTCTGCCAGTTTCTTTGTCATAACTTTTCACAATACCCGTAAATGATTGGATATCTCCATTTGAATTTGTATCCAAAGAAACAACTTGTACGTTATCCCCTTGGAAATATGATAATCCGGCTTCAATTAAAATTGCAACTTGACGGTCAAAAAATACATCGGATGTTAAAATTGTTATTTTATTTATAGTAATATACTTATCACCGGATTCACCAGTCGGTCCAGTAGGACCCGTGTACCCTACATTATTCAAACTAATCTTGTAGTTATATGAATCATTATAAAATAGTTCGCTGACGTTTTGAATATCTTTGATAACTAATATACCAGTATTTCTATCATAACTTTTGACTTCTCCGATAAATTCTTGAAATACATTATATTCATTCAAATCGATACTTTTTACTATAATATTATCGCCTTTATTATATGATAAATATTTATCTATTGTGAGTGGAATTAATTGCTCATTCAATAAATTTAATTTAGTTATTCTTTGTTTTGTTATACATAAAAATCTATCACCATTACCAGTAGGACCAGTCGGTCCCGTTGGTCCAATGATATCACGTCTTTTTTTTATTAAACTATTGACCGAACTGTCAATTAAATTTGAATAGTCATTCATTGACGTTTTATGTATAAGATATATAAATATTTTTATTATTTTTATTATTATTATAACTAAATTCTATATTTCACATTTTTGTTTTTTCAATAACACCATTTTTTATTTGAAAAACCGATAATAATATGCATTTTTGTATTTTTCGTGGTTGATGAATTCCATTTTCGCAGTGAATGGATATGAAAAATATAAAATTTTATAACTTTTATATTTTTCCTGTTCAAGTATATTATGATGTAGTTGATGAAAATGCATTTACGTTTGTTAATGTATACCATGTTGTATTACTAGAATTGTAATATACTATAAGTTGTTGAATAACCAAAGTAGCACTTGCTATTGTTGTACTAATTGATGCATTGTTATATAAAAAGTTATTACCAGTCATTGTAGCTACTGTACTTGCATTTTGTGCAATTATAACAGAATTACAATAATAAGTTGCCAATGATGAAGTTGAATTTATTAATGTTATTATATATGTTCTTGTATTAACGATTGATGGTATATTAATAGTAACTGAAAAATTACCGGTTGCGCCTGTACCTGATAAAAAAAATGTAGACCCATTTGCCATATCAACTGTATAAACATTATTACTATACGAATAAGTTGTTGTAATATTTTCAATAATATTATTTAAATATACATATTTTGAAATATGCATAGCATTATTTACATACAATGAAATTGCAGTATCACTTATTGAACTTGCTGTTGTTCCGCCAACAATTACTTGTGAACCCGCAGCTCCATTATAGTATATATTTGAACCGCTTAGTGTCCATATACTAGGTCCAGTAGGACCCGTTACGCTTGCACCAGTTGGTCCCGTGGTACCAGTAACACTTGCACCTGTTGTTCCGGTTGGACCAGTAACACTTGCACCGGTAATGCCAGTAGGTCCTGTTGTTCCAGATATTCCAGTTGTTCCAGTTGGTCCGGTTACACTTGCACCTGTTATGCCAGTAGGTCCAGTTACACCGGTTGTTCCAGTAGGTCCAGTTGTTCCAGTAGGTCCAGTTTGCCCGGTTGGTCCAGTAGGGCCACTTGGTCCAGTTGTTCCAGTTGTTCCAGTTGTTCCAGTTGTTCCAGTTGTTCCAGTTGTTCCAGTAGGTCCAGTTGTTCCAGTAGGTCCAGTTTGCCCGGTTGGTCCCGTTTGTCCAGTTGTTCCAGTAGGGCCACTTGTTCCAGTTGTTCCAGTTGTTCCAGTTGTTCCAGTTGTTCCAGTTGTTCCAGTTGTTCCAGTAGGTCCAGTTGTTCCAGTAGGTCCAGTTTGCCCGGTTAGTCCCGTTTGTCCAGTTGGTCCAGTGGGACCAATTGTTCCAGTTGTTCCAGTTGTTCCAGTTGTTCCGGTTGTTCCGGTTGTTCCGGTTGTTCCGGTTGTTCCGGTTGTTCCAGTTGGTCCACTAGGACCAGTTACACTTGCGCCGGTAGGTCCAGTTGTTCCACTTGGTCCTGTTCTTCCGGTTGGTCCACTAGGTCCACTTGTACCAGTTACTCCGGTAGGTCCGGTATTTCCACCCGGTCCAGTTATTCCAGTTGGTCCAGTTACACTTGCACCGGTTACTCCTGTTACACCAGTCGGTCCAAGGTCGGATATATTAATTTGCCCTTGCATTGAACCGTGATATTGGCATGTATAATAAATAATACTTGGTGCATTATATGGTACTGAAAATATAATTTTTCCAAGTTCAACCCCATTGTTTATTACTCCATCATTATATTGATTTCCCGTCCCAGTGGTTGGCAATGTTTTTATCCAAAACGGGTGTCCACTTGCATTCAACTCGAATGAATAAGTAAACCCACGAATTAAATACAATGTAGGGTTTGTACCACCGTCAATTGCATATGAACCTGCACCATTATTTGTTACTGTAAATTTTTTTGCACCAAATTCTCCGACTGGTCCAGTTGGTCCCGTAATTCCTGTGGTTCCAGTTGTTCCCGTAGTTCCTGTGGTTCCCGTAGTTCCCGTAGTTCCCGTAGTTCCCGTAGTTCCCGTTGTTCCAGTCGTACCCGTTGTTCCAGTTGTTCCCGTTGTTCCAGTTGTTCCCGTTGTTCCAGTTGTTCCCGTAGTTCCCGTTGTTCCAGTTGTTCCAGTTGTTCCAGTTGTTCCAGTCGTACCCGTTGTTCCAGTTGTTCCAGTTGTTCCAGTCGTACCAGTTGTTCCAGTCGTACCAGTTGTTCCAGTTGCACCTGCACCAGTTGGTCCACTATATCCAGTTGGTCCCGTTGACCCACTTGGTCCGGTTGGTCCAGTTACACTTGCACCTGTTGCGCCGGTAGGACCAGTAGGTCCACTTATTCCGGTAGGTCCTGTAACACTTGCACCCGTTGCGCCGGTGGGACCAGTAGTACCACTCGGTCCACTTGAACCAGTAGGTCCAGTTGCTCCACTAGGTCCACTAGGTCCGCTTGTTCCGGTTGGTCCAGTTGGTCCAGTCGTTCCAGTTGGTCCAGTTACACTCGCACCTGTTGCACCAGTGGTTCCAGTTGTCCCAGTCGTCCCAGTCGTTCCCGTCGTTCCAGTGGTTCCAGTCGTTCCAGTTGGTCCAGTCGTTCCAGTTGGTCCGGTCGTTCCAGTTGGACCAGTTACACTTGCACCGGTTGCACCAGTGGTTCCGGTGGTTCCAGTAGTTCCCGTTGTTCCAGTTGTACCCGTCGTTCCCGTTGTTCCCGTTGTTCCCGTATTACCAGTCATTCCAGTAGGTCCAGTTACACCAGTATTACCAGTAAACCCGGTTGGACCAACTGAATTCATATTTACGTTCCATATATAATTGTAATTTACACCATTTTCAAACCCACTGATTCGCATTATATTTTTCAATACCATTACACCTGTATTTATATTGTAACTACTGATTGTTGCTATAAAATATTTCATTGATGTATCACTATCAATAATGAACACGATATTTCCCGGTATATAAGACAATTGCGTGGATACTGTCAATGATAAATTATCTACAAGAGACGTTAATGATAAAGTAACTGGACCGATTGTTCTTGTATTGAAAATATCACCCGGGGTTCCACTCGGGCCAGTTATTCCAGTTACTCCTGTATTTCCAGTGTATCCAGTTGGGCCACTAACACCAGTTGCCCCCGTATTTCCGGTTACTCCTGTATTTCCAGTGTAACCGGTGGGTCCACTAACACCAGTTGCCCCCGTATTTCCAGTTACACCGCTAGCGCCGGTATATCCGGTTGGACCAGTTGGACCAGTAACACCAGTTGCCCCCGAATTTCCAGTTACTCCTGTATTTCCAGTATAACCAGTAGGTCCACTAACACCGGTTGCCCCCGAATTTCCGGTTATACCAGTAGTTCCGGTTGGCCCAGTTGGCCCAGTTGGCCCAGTTGGACCAGTAGGTCCAGTAGATGCAGTAGGTCCAGTGGGTCCAGTTGGTGCAGTGGGTCCAGTGGGTCCAGTCGGTCCAGTTGGTCCAGTTGTTCCAGTCGGTCCAGTCGGTCCACTCGGTCCAGTTGGCGCAGTAGGTCCAGTTTGTCCAGTTGCACCTGTACGTCCGGTAGGTCCAGTAGGTCCAGTAGGCGCAGTTGGTCCGGTTGGTCCAGTTGGTCCAGTTGGTCCAGTTGGTCCAGTAGGTCCAGTAGGTCCAGTCTGTCCAGTAGGTCCAGTAGGTCCAGTAGATCCAGTGGGTCCAGTGGGTCCAGTAACGCCAGTTGCGCCAGTATTTCCAGTAACACCACTAGCACCCGTATAACCAGTTGGTCCACTGACACCTGTTGCACCTGTATTACCAGTGACACCACTAGCACCAGTATATCCAGTTGGCCCACTAACGCCTGTTGTACCTGTACGACCAATTGGACCAGTAACGCCGGTTGTACCTGTCGGTCCAGTCGGTCCCGTACCACCTGCACCCGTTGAACCAGTACAACCCGTAGGGCCTGTACGACCAGTTGAACCAGTTCTTCCAGTAGGACCACTGGGACCACTAGAACCAGTTGTACCAGTACGCCCAGTTGGACCCGTGCGACCAGTTGAACCAGTAGGACCAGTTGGACCAGTACAACCGGTTGCACCAGTACTTGTAGCTGACCCTGGAATACCTTGCGGACCAGTAGGGCCAGACGGACCAGTTCTACCAGTAGCACCGGTATTTGTAGATGACCCGGGAACCCCCGGAAGTCCAGGAAGACCCGTAGTACCTTGATTGTTCAAATTTAATCTGTAAGAATATTGATCATTATCAAATGAATTTGTAACATCTCTAATATCAAATAAAATAATTCTTCCGGTTATTTTATCATAACTCTTGACATAACCTATAAATTTTTGTATTTCATTATTTGAATTTTGTTCCAAAGAAACTACCTCTAATCGGTCACCTTGATAGTATGCTAATCCAGATTCAATATTAAGTACAACTTGACTATTATTAATTAAATTTAATTTTGAAATGTTTAATCTATTTATAGAAATGTATCTATCACCTGGAATACCAGTAGGACCTGTATTACCTACATTATTCAAATTAATTCTATAATTATACAAATCGTTGTAAAATGGGTCACTTATATTTTGAATATTCTTTATAAAAACTACTCCTGTATTATAATTATATCTTTGAATTTCTCCAATAAATTCTTGATATTTATTCATTGGATTTACTTCTACACTCTTTACTTTAACCATGTCGCCCGGATAATATGATAAATATTTATCAATTGTAAGTTGCAATGTACCAGTATTTAATAATGATGATTTACGTATTGTTTGTGGAGTTACACATAAATATCGCTCACTATATCCAGTTGGTCCAGTATCTCCAATAGGACCAATAGAACCATTCGGACCAGTTGGACCGGTAATTCCAGTATGACCAGTAATACTTGTAATTCCAGTAATTCCAGTATTTTGTGAAATTATATTTTGACTCATTAATGTTACAAATAATATAAATTATAAATATATTTTTTATTATATTCTTTTTACAAGATTGATTCAAAATTGTATATTTGTATATTTGTGTATTTGTGTATTTGTAAAAATTATACCAAAGAATTTGATATTGTTTATTCGACTAAACTATATCAACGTTATAATTATTCTATCATTGCGTATATTCAATATTATAAAAATTCCATAGTCTTTTTCTTCTTTGTGACACTTCTTTTTTTGTTTACTTCGGCAGATTCTTCATATGTAAATATATTGTAATTATTATCGGTTGGTAAATTGTGCGTAAAGAATATTCTATAAAAACGTAATAGTTCGTTATGATAATGTATACCTACTTCAACTAATAATTCCTGATAACTTTTGTAATTATATTTCTCATAATCTGTACTAAATGAATTACTACATTCATGAAATTTATTAAGCATTTTTTCATAAACACTTTTATCATGTCTGCGTATCAAGTCGCGCGATACGGAAAATGCTGGACCATGACCCCACCCGGGTTTCGCACCTAAATTTGTATAATTATCTGGGAATATTTCGGTCAACCATTTACTTTTATTTTCACATAAACCATCTCCCGTCGAAAAATCGTCCCAATTTACTATTTCTTCATGAGTTCCTACTTGCATATAATCATATTGCGTACATTTATACAATAAATACCAAAATGGAATATTATTTTCAAACCAATTGCATTTTACAAATACATTCGTACTCGCTAAATTATCATAATTTTCGATTATGTGATGCAAAAATGAATAATCACATCTTCCTATGTTTGGTATTTCGATCAAGTTATTTGAAATTTTATTCATTTCACCTATTTGTAAATTATCATTCTTTTTATATACTACATAATCGATATTTGCATTTTTGACATTTACTATCCATCTATTCAATTTATATTCATCATTATAAACCGACGTTATTATTTTTATAGACATGTATTCTATAAAAATAATAAATATTTTTTATCTTTATTTTAGTTTGTCAACTATATCTTTATATTTGAAAATAGATCTACTCGACAAACTTACCTTTTCTTTTATTTTGAATGATGAGAACATTTTAATTTTTGGTAATATTTCATTCATCCATTTATCGTCTACTTTGTAAGTATCATTTATCATCAAAATTACTATATTTAGTAGTTCGGTTATTTCGTCTACCTCATTCACTCGATTTTCTTCGTCTATGAATTTAATTGCTAAATTCTGAAAATGCAATACTATATCTAAAATATGAATTGGCAATTCTACTTCATTTTTCATCAAATTTACTATGAATGCCATAGATGCTCGTCTATTTTCATTCGTTTTATTGTAATTACAAAATCCATCATAATCCACTGATGACTCCACGTATACTAAATTATTCAATGAATCCATAAATTGATTCACAAATGGCACTACTGTATCATTGAAAAATGGGAAATTGTCAATCAATTCTTTATATAACTTTGCATATATTTGTGAATAAAATTTATTTGATTTCGCAATATCAAATAATACAGTTACTACTCGTTTCATGTCATCATTCGATTCTTCATTATCTTCTAAACAATCTTTTATTTTTTGAATTATCGAATCTTTATTTACTTCATAATTTTTATCCGATATTTTGTTCAATAATATTCTGATTTCATCGATGTATTTATCAATCCCTATTTTTTCTTCTTTTTTAATTCCTTTGAATATTTTTTGCTTATCCCATTTATTTTCTAAATCACCATCTACGTGATTATTATGCATTTTTTTATAACGATTTTTTTGGTCAGCATTTTTTTCATATTTTTTATTCGGAATTTCTTCATTTATTGTCGCATAAACAGCAACGTCGGTTTTTAATAAATCTAAAACTGTGATGACTTCTTTATTTAAATAGTAGTTTTTGTCATTAATCAAGAGATTTATTTCCTCTAATGTGTAATACATTATTGTCTAAATACTAATATATTAATTATTTTATATTATTTACGTTTATTATATTGATTTTAATTTATATTTATTAATTAAAGAAATAGATGCTCCATTTATTTACTAAATTCATTATTAAAACCGACGATGTAAAAAATATCGATAAAGGTAATGAAAATAAACCACCTAGTTCTCATACAATAAGCAATTTTCGTTTACCTATCGATTATTTAGAACCAGAACATCTTCATATATTACCACAAAATGTATTATCCGATTTAGAACTTTGCGATTCTGAAAGCAAACCTATGTCCGACTTTTTATTTGAACCGAAACACATGTTCTCAAAAAACATTAGTAAAAAGCATTTGAATAAATATACCACAAATATTCCATTTTTATTGGATACTCAAAATGTAATTAAATCCACGTCTACATATTTAGAAAAAACACGAACATATTCAAATTACAATGTAAATTGTGAAAAAATAAATGAAATATGGAAATCATTGAAAGAAGATGCATCTTTTTTGGAAAAATACAATTATATGGAATGGTCTATGTTGAAAGAATTCAACGAATCTTCTTCGTTTTTACAATGTATTTCGATGATTAATATTATGTCTCCTTTAATCAGTTTGTTCATTCCAATCATCTTTTTAATTCTACCATTTATAATTTTAAAAATTCAAGGTATACCTGTAAATTTCACAATGTATTTAGAAATACTCAAATCTATTGCGAAAAACCATTTCATTGGAAAAACTTTACTGGGTATGAGCAAAATGACCCCCGAAAATTGTGTTTATTTACTCATGAGTTTAGCATTTTATATGTTTCAAATTTATCAAAATGTAACTTCTTGCTTACGTTTCTATACCAATATTAAAAAAATGAATGAACATTTGTTAGAAATCAAAGAATATGTACAATATTCAATTGTAAGTATGGAGAACTTTATTGAAATCAATAAAAATATGAAAAGTTATGAAAAGTTCTCCAATGAAACACAAAATCACTGGTTTGTTCTCAAAAAATTATTGAATGAAATTGAGAACCTGAAACCATTTTCTCTAAATATTAATAAAATAACAGAACTTGGATATATGTTGAAATGTTATTATCGTTTGTACAACAACATGCAATATGAAAATGCTTTGAAGTATTCTTTTGAATTTGAAGGATATATAAACAATATTATTGGTATACACGAGAACATTGTATCGAAAAACATGCATTTTGCTACTTTTGACGAAACTGTTGACTGTAATATTGAACAACAATATTATCCACCCTATAAAAATGGAGAACCTGTTAAAAATACATGCAAATTTGATAAAAATATGATAATTAGTTCTCCGAATGCATCTGGAAAAACAACATTTATTAAAACAACTTGTATTAATATTATATTTACACAACAATTTGGATGCGGTTTCTATAAATCGTGTGTTCTCAATCCATATACACATATTCATTCTTATTTGAACATTCCTGATACCTCTGGTAGAGATAGTTTATTCCAAGCTGAATCACGAAGATGCAAAGAAATTATTGATGTAATTGATGAGAACAAAGATTCTAAAATACGTCATTTTTGTATTTTTGATGAATTATATTCAGGAACCAATCCAACCGAAGCCACCAAATCCGCATATGCATTTTTGAAATACTTAACTAAATTTACTAATGTGGATTTCATATTGACTACCCATTATGTTTCTGTTTGTAATAAGTTTAAAAAATCCAAATATATTCGTAATTATAAAATGGATGTTGAGAACCTTGACAATGGAAAACTCAAATATACCTATAAATTGAAACCTGGTATTTCAAAAATAGAAGGCGCGGTTGAAATTTTGAAAGATATGAATTATCCATCCGAAATTATTGAGAACATTGAACAATATTAGATGTAAAAAATTGAATTTTTATTGATTTGTATTTCATGATGCAAATCAATAAAATGAAAGATTCCACTTGGATATATATAAAAGACAGCTTATTAGCTCCGGTTCTATTTGTTATAGATTTTACTATCATCCCAATATACAATATAAACAAACCACAAAAAAGAAAATATAAAAATAAAACATTTTTTGGAAGGTAAATCGAGAACCTTACAATATTTTGTAAAAAATACACATTTTGTAAAAAATCTTTTTTATTTCTTGAAAATGATTATTTTTTCATCGGTCTCGCGATGTTTCGTTACATGCACATCTTTATTATGCATTTTCAATATTTTTGGAGAACATTTAAATACATCCTTCGTTATATTATTCATATCTTGAATCAAATTGTATATTCCGTCTGTGTTCTCTGAACCATATCCTGACAAAATATAACAGATTTTTCCTCCTGGAACGAGAACATGATGACATAATTCGATTGTTTTTTGCCAATATTTTTCCAACCATTCGTCATATGATTTATATCGACTAGTACTCTGTTTTCCTCCACTATACAATTCTAAACGGAAATAAGGTGGGCTAAAAAATACTACATCAAAATGTTCTCTATATTTCTTTTTAAAATTGTAATTTTTGGCTAAATCTTCGGATGGTTCGCAATAAATGGTCGTTGTTTTACTTGGATAAAATGTATTCGCAAATTGTTGCGTTTTTTTGCATACATTTGGTATTACATCCGTTCCTACATATTCGGTTACATATGGACATTCTAAAAATCCATAACAATATGACCCCCAACCCATTGTCGGTGTAAATATTTTCGTTCCTTTTAAAACAGAATGATTTAGAGAATATACCAAATATGGATTCATTATAGATGCTCTAAAATAATAGGATGAGAACACGCTTCCGATACGCCCCTGTTTTATATAATGCAATGCACTCGGTGTTAATATTTTATAATCAATAATATTATATAAATAAAAATCGGCTAAAACTTGCATATAAGTTGGATTGTTCTCCAATCCCGATTTTGTTTTTTCCAAAATATCTTTATAAAACATATTCCGTATTACATTTTTATAATTTACCTTTTCATTGTTATTCATTTTACTTTGTATCATTGGAGGTTCTGATATATGCATATCGTTCTTATTGTCAGGAATTTTTAAGGATGTCATATAAAAACGTTCTAAATACTCATTTCGACGTTGTATGTTCTCGAAAATCATTTGTAAATCATTTTTTGAAATGTTTTTTTCATATGAATATTGAATCAATGTTTTCGTATTTGTTCCTATGCGAACCTTTGTTTTTTTCATAAAATCATCAAAATCTTTTAAACTATTTTTTGAATATATTTCTAAAAATTTTTCCAATGATAAAAATTTCATATATACTTTAATCACTTAATAAAAATTTATATTTGTTATTACAGATATAAATTTTTTACTTTTTATTATGCGCGCGATTGACGAGGTCTTCTCTTTTCAACCTTTTCAAATCCAGCGTCAGCGTCAACATCAACTTGTACCTCTGTATATGGCTCACTTTGTCTTTGTGGACGAGTTCTGTACTTTCTAACAGTTGTTCTTGGTCTTGCAGAATTATCGGAAAGCTTACGAGTTTCACACATGATACTACCATTCTTAATACCTGTAATATTAACCGCATGATATTCATGTTTATCACTGGTTGATTTAACAAGGTCAAAATCAACATATTCACCTTGTACTAAATATTTATATAATGAATCATCACCGCGAATTGATGAATAGTGAACAAAAATATCCTTTCCTTGATGTTCACCATCACATACTGTAATAAACCCAAATCCTGCCTTATTATTGAACCACTTTACTTTACCAGTAAGACGAAGACTTTCAGTTGCTGTTTCTTGTGAACTACTCATGGTGAATTATACCAATTATACTTTAGTAATAAATATTTATTTATATAGTTTACGAATAAATATCTATTTTAATTATATAAAATGAAGCAAAAATATTTTATGTTATTACTAATATTAGTTGCAATTATACTATCCTATGTATTTTTAAGACAGTTTAAAAAAGAAAATAAGGAAAAAACAGAAAATTTTGATTCTAAAAAAGAAAAACAAATAGTAAAAGAAGAAGTTGGTAGTATTTTACACACAGACGGACTTTCATTTGGTGAAAAAATTTCTAAAATTAAAGCATTGAATCGAAATGACGAAGTATTGCGCGATTTGATATTCAATAATGAGAAAATGACAATAGAATTAATAAACAAATATATTGACACTCTATAAAAACATTTTTTTTAAAATATCATAATTCGGTGTTTCATCATATTTTAAAGTGTAACAATAATCCATATATTTTTCACACCCCGCATTTATTAACGTATTTTTCAAAACAAGCCACTCTTTTTTTTCTTTAATATACATATTTTTTTCATTCAAAATATGCAGATTATTTGTAGTAGTTGTAGTAGTTATTGGAATATTATTCCAAGGCAAACTACCATAATATAAATACAAATATAAATAACCGATTGAAATCAAATCGTCGCGACGAGAAGGTTCTATACCATTATGTATATTGATACTTATATATTTAGGTGTACCTGTAATATATTCTCGATTTTTACATGGAACATGATTGTTGTTCCCATCAATATAAAATGTCGCCAATCCAAAATCAATAATAAAAATTTCATTTTCTAATATCATGAAATTATCTATTTTTATATCACGATGAATCACACAGTGACTGTGTATATTCTCGATAATTTCAATCATTCTATACATTATTTTGTTAATTTTCTCTTTTTCATTCACCAATTTGTCTTTAATTTCACTCAATGTCCTTTCAAAATATGTCATTGCTAAACATGTATACTCCATATATACACCATACCATAAAACAAATGGAATATCACGACACCCTTTTCCGTACAAATAGTTGAGTATAGTTGTTTCATGTTTTATGGTTGTAATTTCCTGGCCTCTTTTTTCCATTTTAATTGCGACGTTTTGTTGCGTTTTTTTGTGAATACCCTTGTAAACAATTCCAAATTTCCCCATTCCCAATTTTTCTAATAAAATATATTTATTAGCAATCACTATATCTTTCATTTTTATTGTATTACTATATTGTATATGGAGCAGCTATTTAATTTATTTTATACATTTGATAAATTATTAGATAAGATTAAAAAACCTGTTTATTTGACTATAATTGGATTTATCTATATTTCTTATTTTTTGATTTTTTTCGGTATTTTTTACATAAATAAAAAATACATTGACATATTTAGCAATTTATTATTAACTTTTGTTTGTTTATTTTTAATTCTTCGGTTTCATCCATTTAGAAAACATGAATTACGCGATTTTGATGCAACTATTATTTTCGGAAGTGCTGTATTATTACTTACAAATGCGGGATTAACCAATATAATTGCACATGATATTTCGAATGTAGTTACTAATGGTAAAATGATATAAGGATATTTTTATACAAAATACAAAAATGAACATAGACCAATTATTTAAAGATGCTCAAAACGACTCATCATTATTATCTAAAATAGATATTAATGAACTATTGAATTCTCTTGAAAATAAAAATAATGATTATTTGGAGAACAAAACATTAACCGATATAAACAACGATAAATACACAGCTTTATCACAAATCAATTTGTCGAATGAAAATGTCCAACAATATTGTGAAAAACTCGCAGAATTTCGGTTAGTCGATGAAGTATATGAATTACATAAAGGTAAATATGTTCGTTGGATTAATATCGAAGATGACGCCAACTTTAAATTACAATCAGGTGGATTCGTTTTTGATATAAAGTTTTTAGATAATGGTGTTCATGTATTATGTATGAATAATTCGCGACGATTTGTTCAATATAAATTTGACAAATGTTTAACTTTCCAAAAACTATCCATGGAAGAACAATTGATTCTAATGGCATACGAGAAAATATAATTATTTTTTCTTTCGAGTGAATTTACCTAATGATACACGTATTTTTTTTGTTTTTTCGTTGCGATTTGTTAAATAAAAAAATTCTTTAACATAATACATTATTTTTTTATAAATTTTTTTATTTTCTTTGTTTTTATCTTGAATCATGTAATCTTCATAATTATAATCAATGTATGGAATATTCAATATAGAATTTATTTTATCCATATTTTTATCGTTATTAAATACACTATTTGAAAATCTGCTTATAATTTCTTTATTTGTTAAGTTATGATAATAGGGCGATGGCTGAATATAGTATATTTTTTCATTTTCCATTTTAGAATAGTATTTATCATCTATAAAACATATTTTTACATTTTCTGGTAATATTGTGCAATTTATGAAATCGTTATATGTTTTCTTATGGGTAGTTCTATTATGTTCAATTATTTTATTATTTACTTTAAATGCATTTATTGTTTTATCAAATACGTTGTTTTCCGACTTTAATTTATATTTCAAATATTCTGATATCAAATTTGGAAAAACCGGAGAGTTAATATTGTTTGTATATAAATACAATTTGTCACATTTTCCTATTCTTTTTTTATTTAATATAAATTCAATAATTTGTAAAATACCATAACGTAAAAATTCTGGGTACAAATCCATTAATGTATTAAAATCTGTTTGTAATTCGGATTCTATTATTTTCCATAAAATGGCTGCTTCATGAAATGAACCAATGGTTTCATCTAAATCAAATACCAATACTTTTAAAAAATTTGGTGAATTTGGTATTTTTATTTTTGATTTAGGATATATTATATTTGAATTTAGGAAAAATTTATTATGAACATTTACCGTATTATTCGGTTCATGCTTATCATATAACATTATGTATACTATTGAATTACATAATATTAAAATACAATTTTATAATTCTAATTACTAACACCAATCTTTCCAGTTGAACCAAATCCACCTGCACCTCTTTTTGTGGTAGATAAGTCTGATTCATCTACTATTTTTACAAGAATTGGACATAATGATGGATGACAAATTTGCAATAGTCGTGTATGTTTTTCTACTTCATAATATTCATCGCGTGATTTTAAATACCGTAATGCTGCAATCAAATATCCACGATATCCTGAATCGATAATGCCTGTATGATTTGCTAACATTAATGGTGTTTTTGACATACTTGAACGTGGATATACATAATATGCGGATGTTTCAGTGTTCTTGTTTTTTTGATGATATGTCATTTCACATTTTACTTCTAAATCGACAAACATGCTATCAATTTCTTTTTGAAATGTTGTATCGTGTGGAATAAATAAATCAAACCCGGAATTTGGATATTCATCGGACATTATTTTTTCATTGTGTTTTTTAATATGGTTTTTGTACAATTCAACCAATTCATGGTTTTCACTTTTTACATATAAATATAAAGTTGCATATGCATTCAAGTTAATATCATCTTCTGAATCATACGGAAATAATACCTTATCTAATGCTTCTGAAACATTTGTGAAAATTTGAGACAAACTATCTGATGTAGCCATTATAGATAAGATACCATTTTCATTTTATATCATTTATTCAATTCATTTTTTTAAATTGACTCCAACTGATTTTTTTACCTTCAACTTGTGGCACCTTTTCAGTTTCATATTGTTTATCTAAATTTTCACCATGTTTTATTGCCGAATCTACATACAATTCTTTTAACACTTTTCCAAACATAACCGAACCTTCATGCTGGTCTACTTTACCATCTTCAATCATTTTCAAAACAACCAACATTTTTGTCATAATCAATAAATCAATTTCATCTTTTAAAATTTTATTGAAAATGTCTGTATAATTATTAAACAAAAATACACATTCTTTTTGACATAGTTCTCTAAATTCCTCTGGTTGTAAACTTCGTAATGCCGAATTTGATTTTTTCAAATTTTCGATACGTCTAACATCATCGCGGATTTTTACACTGTGTTTTAATTTACGAATATTATCAGTGTTATCTTCACATTGTGTTTCATCAATTAATCTTTTCAAATTAAGTTTTTCAGTGTTATTCATAACTATATATTAAAATAATTTATATTTTTATGTTTTTTTGAACAAATTATATTATATTTATAAACTATAATTATGGAAAATGAAAATACCCTAAATGATGTGAATACATTTGATTTATATTTTTATTTACTTATTGCAGTTATAATTATTATTTGTATTTACTGCATTTATAAGTATGATGTTATGAGCAGAATCAATGAATATATAGAAAATACGAAAACAACTACTTCAAACTATTTAGAGCAAAAAATAAAAGAACGTTTTCTTCAAAGTGGAATTTTAAAAACTATACATTTTCCCGAAAATAGTATTTTACAAAAACTAATAGAAACTTTTGGATTTTCATAATATAGTTATCATATTTAGGATATATTTTTTATCTTTTTATTATCTATAAGAATGAAATATAATTCAATGTATATTTTAGCTGCGGTAATCATTGGACTTTTTGTAGTTCTTTCATTAGTGATGGGAACCTGTAATGTTCAACCATATTCAAGTGATTCATTATTCAAACACGAATACCCTTATGAAGGTTTTGAATACATGAACCAAGAAATGCAAAATAATGAAAAAAAAGTCGAAGGTTTCGAAGGATTGATGCCTGCTCCTTTTGCTGAAAACAAAATGTTAGACCCATTTTTCAAAGCCGAAACCAAACCCGAGTGCCAAGGTTCTGGTTTAACAAAAGGAAATGGAAGTCTATGTTTAACTCCTGAATTAGAATTGTTATTAAAAACCCGTGGTAAAAATGCCACTGGTGGTGAATCACAAATTGGAAATTAAATAATAATATATACATAAAGATTTATTATTATTACTATATAGAAATGCCAAACTGGTGCAATAATTATGCTACTATTACATGTCCAACAAAAGAAATTTTTGATAAGTTAAATGATGCAATTTCCAGTGATAATTGGTTTGAAACTTTTGCACCACTTCAAATTGATGATATAACAAATGAAACCGGGTGGGATGCTCATATTGCAATCGACACGTGGGGTACGAAATGGCCTCCATCTAATATAGATTTGAACAACACTGATGATGAAAATTATACACTTGATGTAAGTTTTGATACTGCTTGGTCGCCACCTATTGGTGTATACAGAATAATGAACGAAAAATTTAATATCAATATTAATGCATTTTATGAAGAATGTGGTTGTGAATTTTTCGGCAGATTTTCTATATCCAAAGAAGAAGAAATTGATGATGTTTTTGATATGCCATCTGATTTAGCAGAATTAAATGAATTACGTAAAATTATAGGAAGTGAATTAGACGAATACATGTCATTTACATGGGAACACTTACAAGAAGAATGGGGAGAAGAAGAATATGAAGAAGATGAAGAAGAAGAAGAAGACGAAGATGACGAAGACGAATTGCCTGAACTCATTTATATTACCAGTGATCACGAAGATGAACTTCCGGACCTGGTTGATATTATCAGTGATTCTTCAAGTATTGTTGATGACGATGAAAAAAACGAAACATGTAATATCATTGAATATGAGTAATTATACTACAAATTCCATTATAAAATATTCCTTGTTTGGTTCATATCGTTCAAATCTCATTAACGTAGTATGGTCAGTAATTGATTTGCGTGTCCATTTAAAACCATATGATTCATAAAATATTACAGACTCTTCCACTGAACTTAATATGATTTTTATTGTATTTCCGATGTTGTCACTATTCTCACTTTTTATTCTTTCTATAACACCATCCAATAGTTTTGATGCATAACCTTGATTTCTAAATTTGCGTTTTGTACAAGCTATCAAAATATAATATCTTATTTCATTTTCATGTCTACATTTACGATATACTAACATTGATGGACAATTATTCACATTAAATTCATTATCAATACAATGAAATGCTACAATATTTTTGGTATTTCCTAAAACATTGTATATATATTTGGAATGAATACTATTATATGAATATTTTGCAATTGCATTGAAACATTCTTCTCCAAATTGTTCAATTGAATCTATAACATTTTCTAATGGATAATTATCCATAATATCATTCATGATGACATCGGAATAAAAGTTCATTTTAACGTTTGTATTTTTAATTATATTTTACGAATATAATTAAAAAGAATCAATTTTTTATTTTTACTTTTTTTGTTTTTTCATTTTTTCTTCGTACAAACCAACGAATCGTTTCAAACTTTTTATAGAAATTATAGGGATATCTGGTTTGAATGCATTTGTCATACGATTGCATATACCGTTTGTCATTTCATTTTTTAATTCAGCATCGGCTATACTGTATATATATGTATTCATATTACGTGCAAATGAGCGAACTTCGCATAATACCACGTGATTTTTGATATCAGATGTACTTGAATAAACGTCAATTCCGGAATATTCTAACCAGTCATTGGATATTTCATCGATTGGGTCCTCAAAAAAATTGAAATAAGATATCAACGAATAATATGGATTTCCATATTTTTTGTTATCTTTTTCCAAATTATTTGTTATAAGAAATGCATTTTTACGAACATATTCTTTGTCTTCAATCAAAAATTCTTCCAAAATATTTTGTTGAACAATCAATGTTTGAACAATGGTTATGATTTCTTTATCATCGATTGAATTTGAAAAATATTCGGATATGTAATTTTTGAGCGATTTATATAATTCATAATTTGTATGTCGTGAATTGAAATACAACGTATCCTTCAAATATTTGGCATTTTTAGATTTATTCTTTACTTTTTCATCTTGTAAATAATTGTTAAAATATCTTGCCAATTTAAACAAAATCATAAATATACAATTTTTTATTGATTTCACAACGCCAACGTTCTTATTTTCCCTTATTCTTTTGTCTTTTGGAACAGATTTATTATAACTTTCAAACAATTTGTTGACATATTTTTCAATTTTATTAATCAGATTAACCCTTTCTCGTGAAAGACGTGTATGATTTTCAAAAATATTGATAGAATCTATTGCTATCTCTTTGAAAATATCAACAATATCTTTGATGTGACATGAAAATGTCATTTGAGGAACAACGCAAATATCATCAGTATCCATTTCTTCATCAAGTAAATATGTTTGTATATAGTACATATTTGTACCAGGCAAATTGTAGAAAATACGATTTTCTGGTTTTTTTATTACTTCGGTATCGGTTTCACTAAAATTCATCACAAGTCTACCTTTTGTTTTTTTCAAACCACTCAAATGTAATATCAAATTTTTCGCAACATTAATAAATGTGTCTAATATAATATTGTTACTTATTTTTGGGTTGTAATAAGTGACAATCCATTCAACGTCTGCAAATGTTCCACAATCTTGTTTACCCCAATTTTCAAAATTTATTTTATATTTCCCGTCACAGTAACTGTCAAATGTATAAAGTTCGTTTTTATCAATTAAATCTTCACCGTCTTCTTTTTCATTCAAATTACAGCTTTTATTTAAATATTTTGTAAATGGTGTTACTGCTACATCGTTTGCTACCAAGAAAGTAGAATTTTCATCTTTCACCAATTTATTTGATTTGTTTTTGTTTATACTTTGAGTTGTATACAAATCAATTTCGAAAAGTTCTTCCAATCGATTTTCATATTTTTCATTTTCTTCCTCGGTGGCTTTATCATTTTGAATTTTTTTGATTATTTCATAATCTTTTGCATTACTACTGGTATTTAATAGAATTTTTTCATCATCATCTGAATTTCCAATCAATGAGAACTTGGACAAAGTTGATGTTTCCAATTCATATCCTATACTTAATATTTTTCTGAATATTCTATGTTTCTCAATATCACCTGCATACATTTTCTTGGTTTTATTATTTTCCGGTGTTTTTTGAAACTTGTGCGTATATTTCATTTATAATATATACTATATATACATTATAAAAATCATTTGTTCCATACTAAATAAGCTAAATATAGACCAAAAAAGTTTTTAGAGAATACATCTAAAATATTATAAGTTATATTTTTCCAATAATAGGACATCAACGCTGCTTTTCCATAAAATGCCCATATTATAGCAAAAAACCAAAACAGTAGTTGACCGATTTTAGTATATCTTGCAAATTTGAAATATATTATTGCGTAATATGCAATAAATGGTATAAATCCTAATATTACTGCAAATAAGTTGTATATTACACCGGTTTCACCTAAATATCCAAGTAGCAACATTAACCAATTCAAAATAAATACAGGTATAAGAGTAGTTTTATGCTCATTGAATTTTTCAAAAAGTATAGTAATCAAATTTTCGTTGGTTTCTTTCTTCTCATTGTTTTCATATTTTTCCTTTTTTCTTTCATTTTCTTCTTTCTCTTTTTTCAAATAATCTAAATATATACACAAAGTAAATAACATTAGTGGTGTACTTAATGCCCAATCAAAATATCTTTTTGGAGTTACATCTTTTATAGTGGAAAATAATGAAACCATCCAAACATAGAAACTTCCTTCTATTACTTGAACAATTAATTCCAATAATAAAAGAGCTTTTAGTATAAGTTTTTCACCAGTAACTGCAAACAATACATATACATCGGCTATACCCGTTATTATTTGTACAAATAATGATAAATATACTGTTTTCAATAATATAGAATGCAAGCCTTCCATTTTATATTCTATTTATATTTAAATAGATTTTTTTTCGAAACTTTTCATACATTTTGAACAATAAAATATTGTACGTGATGTATCTGGTGTAATATCTATACTATCTTCTACTATATTGTGTTTACAATTGTGAATTATATATTCTTCCATTAATTTACATATATTTGAATATTCTTCGTTTGGATTTTGCACAAGTGCTTTCAAATATCTCAACGCAGTTTGTATGCTTTCAATGTCGGGTTCATCCGTGTTATGACCCATTATACATAATTATACATGTATATATCTTTAATATTTTTATTATAAATTATAATAAATTTAAAAATATTTTGTAGTATATATGAAATATGTCAGCAATTGGATTACATGAAAATATAAAAGAATTTATAATATATAAAAAAAATGACGAAGAAATAAAAATAATCGACAATTTTTTTTCAGACAATGTTCTTAAAGAAATTGTTGATTATTTTAAAACAATCGATTGGAAATGTCAATGTATAAAAGACATAAATACAAATTTGTACAGCGGCGATACAGCTTATTGGCGAATAGAATTAATGGAAAACGCGTTTTTCAATTCCTATTTAAACAATATCATTGAAAAATATTTCAATAAAAATATGAAATTGAACCGACTTTATGTGGTTGGTCAAATGTATGGACAGGATAGCAATTTTCATATAGATGATAAAGAACCAAATACATATACGTTTTGTTTTTATATCAATGATATTATAGACGACGATGGAAGCTTTTTTATTAGAATTCCTGACAAAAAAACAATATTAAATATAGAACCAATTATGAATAGATCGGTTATATTTCCATCGAATTATATACATAAAGGTTCTGGATTTAATCGTTTTAGTGACAAATTACGCATATGTATTGCATGGAAGTATAAAATACTTGAATAATATCTTTTTTACCGATAAATAATTTAAATATATTTTTGAACATACAATATCATGTTAATTAATTATGATTTGAGAGCCATTTTTTTTCATAATGTAAAATGTGCTGGTAATTATGTTAAAGATATATTGAAGAAAAATGATTTTATTGAAACATGCATTGAAGACCATGAAAACTATATAAATTTTGTTTATGATGAAACCTATGTCAAAGATATAAAAGATAAACATACAATTCGTAAAATGGGTAAATATCGATACTTTTATTCACATCAATATGCAAATAAGCTGTATATGGACAATTTTTTCAAATTTATATTTGTCCGAAATCCATATACCAAAATCGTTTCTGCGTATTTATATTTGAAAAGAAGAATGGAATATGATAATAATACTATTCGAGGAATGCCAGATAATATTGATTATTTTGAAGATTTCAATATTTTTATTAAAAATTATAAAAATGTTAATAATATTTCATATTTCCATGCATTTATTTGTCAATATGAAAATATAATTGATTTTTCAAACAATATTAATTTTCAATATATTGGAAGACTTGAAAATATTACAAATGATTTAGATGCCATATTCAAAATATTGAATATTGAAAATACATTCAATAATCAAGAAAAAATGAATGAATCTACTTATGAAAAAAACATTGAAGAATATTTCAACGAAGAATCGTTTCATTTTGTGAATACATTCTTTGAAAAAGATTTTGAAATTTTCGGTTATAAAAAATACAACACATTTGAAGAATTCAAAAATGGTTTCACGAGCAATATGAAAAATGCAGAATATAATATTTCAAATATAAACAACAAAATAAACAATAAAATACCATATTATTATATCGAAATTACGTCATTCATTAAAAAGAAAGAAGAAATAATTGATACACAGATTATACCGAGAATATTAATACAAACTTATAAAAACAATTATTTACACCCTTGTGTTTATAATAATATTATGCATATACTATCAAAAAATCCTTCATATGATTATTATTTTATTAATGATCACGATGCAATCAAATTAATAGAAGATAATTTTGATTCTAATGTGTTGAATGCTTTCAAAAAACTCAAAGTAGGGTCCGCAAAAGGTCACTTTATTCGATATATTGCTTTATATATTTACGGCGGAGTTTATTTAGATTTAGATGCAACAATTAATATGGATTTAAATGATTTTATTCAAAAAAATGGCGATTATTATTTTTTATATGAAAATTTTCGGTCAATAATTACAAATTGGTTTATTGCGATAACCCCAAAACATATTATTATGAAAAAAATTATAGAAGAAATGGTAAAAAGAATTAACAATAATATTGAAAATAATATTTTATTGATAACCGGACCAAATATGATGACATGTGTTATTTATAATCATTTGACAAATAATGATATGATGCCTGAAATAGAATTAAATATCAAACACTGTGATTTTTTGAATTTTATAGATGAAAATAATAATTCATTGCATCATTTTATAGATTCAATTAATATTCAAAAAAATAATTTAATGAAATTTCATTTTCCTGGTTATAATAAAAATATGATGTACAGAATTGAAAAAAAATATGATAATATTGTAAACTTTAATATTTACTATGAACCGACTGAAAATATAGATATTTCGATGAATGTTTCTCATGAGATAAAAAAAGAACATTATTGCAATAAATGTATCTTTAAATCATATAACAATGTGTCATACATGGCACATGCATATTTTTGTAAATAAAAATAATAATAAAAAATTCATATAAAAATAATAACTATTATTTAAATAATAAAATAATCAAAATACAAAAATATGGAGAAAATAATAGTACAAGACAATTTTTTGAATCAAGATGAATTGAAGAAATGTATAGATATAATAAATTCAAATTCATGGAAATGGGGTCATTCTTCAACTGGAAGTCGGTCAGATAATCAATTTTGGGTAATGGATTTATTTGATAACGAATATTTTTCCAAAGATATCAAGAATGTAATCGAAAAACATTTTTCGAAAAAATTCAAAATAACTCGATTGTATGTAAATGCACATACATATGGGCAAGATGGTTCTTATCATACAGATTCTGAAAACCCAAATAATTATTCGTTTTGTCTATATTTAACAAATATAAAAGAAGAAAATATTGAAACTGCCGGTGGACATTTGTTTTTCAAATTTCCTGAATTGAATTATAAAATAGGGTATGAACCAAAATTCAATAGAGGAATTTTCTTTCCATCAAATTATATACACAAAGCAACGAGTTTTTCACGATATATTATGGATTTAAGAATATGCGTCGCATGGAAATTAGAAGAAATTCTATAAAACAAAAACAAAAATCATATAAAAATTTGACATTTTCTATAATAATAAAAACAATAAATACTATGGAAGATATAAAGATTATTGATAATTTTTTAAACGCATATGAATTGGATGAATGTTTAGAATTAATTAATCAAAAAAATTGGTATTATGGACATACTTCGGGAAATTATGAAAAATTTAACAACAAATTTTTTGCAGCATATAACTTGGACGATTTTTTTAGTGAATATATAAAGAATAAATTAGAAATCATTTTTTCAAAAAAATTTACATTGGACCGTAATTATATGCATATACAAATGTATGGACAAGATGGTTCATATCATATAGATAATGATAGAGAAAATACATACACGTTTTGTATCTATATAACAAGTTTATCAAATTTAGAAATAGAAGATTCCGATGGAGATTTTTTATTAAAAATACCAAACACAAATTATGTTATTTGTATAAATACTGCAATGAATCGAGGTGTGTTTTTTCCATCTACCTATTTTCATAAAGGAATGGCATACAATCATCTTTTTCCACAAAAAAGATTATGTATTACGTGGAAACTTACCGAAATAGTGGAAAATTAAATAATTGCAAAATTATTTAAAAAATAAATACAGTTATACATATGTCAAACCAAATAATACACAATATTGATAATATAAACATTATTGAATATGAAAAAAGTAATATTTATATTATTGAAGATATATTAGAAAATTCATTTTGTGATAAATTGAGAGAATTGATTGATACATTACCGTTAGATAAAATCGATTTTTATAAAGGTAATAATGTCCAATGTAATATAACCCATATTGATGAATTATTGAAAACAAATGATGAATTATATTATAAATTTAGTACGGATTCACATAAATATAAAGAAATAATTAAAAACATAAATTCAAAAAAATCATTTTATACGAATAAATTAAACGGTATAACAAATAATATAATTCAACAATACAATTCTAATATAAATGACATCATTTTGAAAATTAAAAATATAATGAGCAATGTAAATAAACATATTATTTTTGATCACCATACTGGATTTATACTTCGAAAAATATATGGCGAAACTCGTATACATATTGATAACATAAGTGAAATATACGAAAATGTTAATTTCATTAAAGAAAATAAAAAAGGCGATTATAAAATGATTCGTAATTCTTCAATGGTGTTTACATTGAATGATGATTATGAAGGCGGTATGTTTAACTTTCCATATTATGATATAACTGTGAAATTAAAAAAGGGAAGCGTAATTATATTTCCACCTTTTTGGACACATGAACACCAAGTATACAAAGTTGAAAATAATACATATAGATATACTTTATCTACATGGACCTGTGCAAAAATATAAATTATACAAAAAATATAAATATATTTTATATTGAATATAAATATATTTTATATTCAATATAAAATATGAATGCGGTATTTGAAAAACAGAATTCACTGAATTCAATGATATGTGAAAGTATAATTGAATTGTTTCAGGAACAAGATACAAATAAATTGTATAATATACCCAAAAATAGTAAGGAATGGGAAAGAATTGAACGAACTTTATATAAAGAATTATTAACAGGGTTAAATGAATACAAAATGAATCTTATGAAAAATATAAATTTACATAATGAATTGGTTTCATTACTGAATAATGAATTATATACAAAACACATTTGCATACAAAAAATAGATATTGGAGAAAATATTATTAATAAATACAATTTAATACCAAATCGTTATAATGTATTGACTTATATTTTTTATTTAAATGATGTAGTCAATGGTGGCGAAGTCGTTTTTTCAAATACAGATTATCAAACAATAAAACCAAAAAAAGGAAAACTGGTGCTGTTTCCTGAAAATGTAAATAGCTTTCATTATAAATGCCTTCCTCCGAATACAAATACACAATATATTATTTCAGGTCAATTATGTTGTGATAATATTGTATAGTGTTTTATTTTATTGTGAAATATAACAATTAAATATAAAAATAGAAAAAATATAAAATAAATACTAGTATATATTATAAATATAATGGAAAAATTTATATATATAAATAAATCATTGACGGAAACTATTTGTGATGAAATTGTCGAAAAATTTGAATGTAATTATAATATTAATAAATTATTAAAAATAAACTTTGATATACCACACGACCATATATGGTCAAATATAAAAAATACAGTAATAAATGAAATTGATAAACATATAAATATTTACTATGAAAATCTTGACAATAATATATTTTTTTTTAATAATGTGCATCATAATAAAACAATGAATCATTTTGTAATTAAAAAATTCAACAAAAATGAATGTTCTTCAAATTTCCATAACGATTGCTGTATCGATTTGGATAATAAAAAATCAAGAGTATTATCTTTTATCTTCTTTTTGAATACTATTGATGATGGAGGAGAAATCGATTTTTTTGGATATCATAAAATAAAACCAGAAAAAGGGAATATTATTATATTTCCATCAGAATGGTTTTTTCCATATAGCGAAAATGTTTCAATATCAGATGATAAGTATATAATAAAAGGTAGTATATATATTGACATATAAATAATATAAATATAAAATGTTTCAAGGGTGTATATGACTCATTCATTTGATTGCAAAATATACAATGTCGAAAATGGTTTTTTCATGAATCATGTACTGGATACTAGTGAAAAAAACTATGTATTGGATTTTTCAAATAAAAATAGTTTCACCAATATTGAAAATTTTGTATATCAAGTATCAATATTTCATTTTAAAGAAAGAAATTTGGAATTTGATGAAAATAAATACAACATAGAATTTAGTATAGAAAATGAATATGATAAATTCAAAAATGATTATAACAAAACAAATAAATCACATCCTTTATTTTCAATTATTACATTTATGGTCAATGAATGTAACCCCATGATATTAACAAATATAGATATGGATTGTTATAAATATAAAGAAATTCAAGATGAAAATATATTCATTTGCTTCAAACCAACCAAAAATTCACAGATTGTATTTGATAGTTCAAAATATTATGGATTTTACAAAATGAATGAAAATAAAGGCAAATTTTTCAAAATAAATATTTGGGAAAAATGTGAAAATTTGAAAAATGATATACCTAAATATTCATCAAATCAAACTTGCGAAGCGAGTGAAATCGCTATTTCATTATCAGAAATTGATGTTCAATCGGAAACAATTATTTATAAAAATATGATAAATCTATTTTTGTATGAAGACTATGAAAAAATAGAATCTTTTGACAATATTATCAATAAATATCCAGAAAATTCCAAAATTATTTTTAATAATACAGTAAAAGATTTTATAGATATAACATTTTTACAAGATAACTATCCAGATATTGCAGATGAACTGTACCCGTTTATTAATAAAAATACTGAAATCAGTTTTGATTCTACTACAAATCGATTTTGTAAAAATAAAATAATTCAAAATATGTTATCTAAAGATGTTTGTTATTGGATAATAAATGAATGTGAAAAATTTCAATGGGAAGAAAGTACATATGTGAATTATCCGACATATTTGAGTATAGAAAAAATGCCGGCTATACTGAATTTTTTATTATTTATATCTAATTTTTGGTTAGTAGAAATAAAAAAGTTGTATAATTGCGAGAACATCAATTTAAATATAAATGATTTATTTGTTTCAAAATATACAAAAGAATCTATAAGTGAAGTTATGAATCCAGATTGTTCATTTTTATCTTTGAATATTTATTTAAATAGTAATATAGATTACATGAATGGAGAAATATGTTTCAACGATAATGACCAAAAAATAATGATACAGCAGGGCGATGCATTAATTTATAATGGTAAAAAAATGAGAACAAAAGGAAGCGTTAACGATGGTGCTAAATATGTATTAGTATTCATGCTTGAAATAATTTTGTAAAAATGTAAAAGTGTAAAATATGAAAATATTATTTATGAAAATATTATTTTTACTGTGTTTAATCTGTTAAAAAATAAATTCTGTAATATCCTGCTTGACCGGGGATACCATCACTAGGGTCTGGGTTAGTTCCAGAAACTCCACCTGCACCGCCATTTCCACCGTTTCCATATTGAAATGTATTTAAATAACTATAAAATCCAGATGTTCCTCCTGTACTTGCACTTCCTGCGTTACCGGCCCCAGAAGCTGTGGCGGTTCCAGTTACCGCTCCACCAGTCCCTGCGGTAATCCCTGGTGCATTTAAACCTTTTGCTGCTGTATATTTAGTCGTTTGTACTGTTAATGTTGTATCTTGCAAAAGTCCACCACCTGCTATTGATATAGTTTTACCTTCAACTTGAATATTATTTAAATAAACAAAACCTCCTCCGCCTCCTCCTCCACCACTAGACCCGGCAGCTTGCTTACTATTTAAAGTTTGGTCAATATGTTGAGTATCCCTGGAGTGTTGGGTGTCATGGTCCGAGTCTCCATATATTGCATTTTGATGCTTTTTTTCTCCTTCATGTGTGTTGTATGTTGTCGCAATTACTGTATGAGAGTCCCCTATATTACTCCAATCACCGTAACCCCGTCTATAATTGTAATTACGGATCCAATGTAAAACATGGTGATGTGCTACAACATTTTGTTGCTGTTGTACGCTTCCTAGTTGTCCGGTTGCACCATTGCCACCCGCCCCTATTAAAATGGCTCGTATATTCTTACACCAAGTCGGGATTGAAGTAAAAGTTGTTCCAGTTGATTCAACATAAGGTGCAATACAATATTGCGAAATATCGGTTGTGTTATAAATATATCCTAAATTATTTGGTTTTTCAGTTATACCATTAACCCCGGCAAATGTAGCAGTAACTATTGGTAACCCCAGTTGTTTAAAATAATTATTGCTTATATCCGGTATAGTACTTCCATTAGGTTTTAAAATACCTTTACATATAGTAGACAAACTATTAGGGGATAATGATATACTTCCTTTGTAATAATTCGATATAGTTGACATATTTATATAAAGTTATTTTATAATATATATAAAGTTCTTTTTATATATATTACAATATGCAAAATTTTTTATATAAAAAAGAGACATTTATTTATGAAAAAAAAAATTCCATAACAACTGAATTGTGTAAAGATATTATTGAATTATTTGAAAAAGAAAATGTAAACAATAATTATTATTATAATATTGATTGCAAGCCCAGTTTTCATAAAATAAAAAATCACTTGACACAACAATTAACTAAAAACTTGACTGAATATGAAAGAAATATAAATAAAATCAAAAATTATACAATTTTACATTTTATAAATAAAAATTTTTTATTTTACATAGAAAAAAACAAACCCAAAAATATTTTCAATTATACAAATCGAAATACAATTGGTTTTACTAATATAAAAATGTTAATGTATATATGGTTTTTAAATGATTATGATGGTGAAATAAGTTTTTGGAATGAATATAAAATAATTCCAAAAGCAGGTAAATTTTTGTTGTTCCCACTTTCGTGGTGCTTTCCATATCAAGAATTAATTAATTTACAACATGATAAATACATTATATATGGATACATTTATGCATAAAAAATATATACATTATTTACATTTTATAAACAAACTATACTATCTACTTAAACATACATTGCTATTAAACTTTGATTTTGATTTTCTTCATTTTTAATGAAAATGTCGACGTGTTTTCGCGTTACTGTAAATGGGAATTCAACTTTTAGGTCCATGTCTTTTGAAAATAGATTGGTATCGGATTTCACCAATCTAAACAGATTCAGTTTGGTATGAATGATTTCTAAACATCTTTTCAAATTACGTACTCCTGGTTCGTTATTTGTTAAATTTGTATTTCCTACGATATATTGAATTGTATCATCTGGTATAATCACTTCTTCTTCTGTGAAGCATACTTGTTCGCGAATCTTTGGCAACAAATATTTTCTGGCAATAATAGTCTTTTCTTTTGCATCGTAACCCTTGGTTTGAATTCTGTACATACGGTCTTTTAAGATTGGATTTACTTTGTTCTCATCATTGTAACTGAATATGAATAAACATTTACTTAAATCAAAATCGATTTCCGAGAAATATTTATCATGATATTGACTATTTTGTGATGTATCGGTTAAATGTGTCAAAATACCTACGATTTCTTCGCCTCTTGGAGTATCACTAATTTTATCTAATTCATCGAAATAAATTACAGGATTCATGCATTTACTATCAATCAATATTTGTAATATTTTACCCCATGAACTACCTTCATATGTGTAAGAATGTCCTTCCAAGAAACTACTGTCTCCTGCGCCGCCAAGTGCAATAAATGCAAATTCTCTACCTAAAATTTTACTAATTCCTTCTTTAATTAAGCTCGTCTTACCTGTACCAGGTGGACCTTTAATTGCAATTGCGGTTCCTAATGCAGATGGATTAACAACCCATTGACCAATCATTTGCATAATTTGCATTTTTGCATCATCTAATCCATATACGCAATTATCCAATGTCTGTTTTGCATTATTCATAAATTCGTTACATTTGTCAATTCCGTCGTCCATTTTGATAGACAATGCTTTATGAACTCCAAATGGAATTTTCATAAATGTATCGACCCATGTTTTGATTTTATGATATTCTGAATCGCCTGGTTCCATAGAGCGTAATACATTCAATTTTTGTAACGCAATTGCTTTGAAATTGGATGGTATTTTGGATTCTAACAAACTTAAACGATATGGTTTTTCAATATTAATATGAGAATTGATTTCTTTCAAATCTTTCATAACTTGTAACTGCTCTTTATTCGACATTTTTTTCTTGAAATAATCCATTTCATTGGTTTTTTTGCGGTCACTTGTAACCAACTTGTGATAATTTTTAGTATTCTTTTTTCGTGCATCTTTGATAATAGTGTGAATTGCATCTTTGCATTCTTCAATTGCATTTAGAAGAATTTTACTGTTTGGTTTTTTGTGCAACTTTTCAGTTAATACTTTCTTCAATTCTTGCAATTCCAAATATTCAGATTCAACATTTGCACCATTTTCTTCATCAGTTTCTTGTTTATCATCTTTTTTTGATTTTTTAGATTCTTTTTTCTCTTTTTTAGATTTGGATTTTTTGGTTTTAGGTTCTTCTTCTGGCTTCTTCGGCATTTCAATTTCAGTATAATTTTCTTTCATGAACATTTTTTCATCATCACTGTTATATTCATCATCTTCTTCATCATCTTCTTCGTCATCATTATATTCATCATCCCATTCATCTTCATCGCCGCCAATTGTAAATACGATATTGATTTTGTTGTCGTCATCTTCGTCATCATCGTACTCACTTTCTTCGTCATCATCTTCTTCTTCACTTTCGGATTCTTCCTTTTTCGATTTCTTTGATTTTTTTTGGATTTTGATTGGTTTCTTTGATTTTTTGACAGGTTCTTCATCAGATTCACTATCTTCATCTTCACTTTCAGATTCTTCTTTTTTCGATTTCTTCGATTTTTTTTGGATTGATTTCTTTGATTTTTTGACAGGTTCTTCATCGGATTCGATATCTTCTTCACTTTCGGATTCTTCTTTTTTTGATTTCTTTGATTTAGATGATTTTTTGATTGGTTTCTTTGATTTCTTGTTTTTTGTATCATCGTCTTTTACCTTTTTAGACATATATTTAGATGGAAATATTTTTGACAAAGTTTTTCTGAATTCAAAACGGTCGAATCCTTCATCATCGTCAGTATCTTCCGAACCAAGACTTTCTTCATCTTGTTCTTGTTGTTTTTTATTTTTTTTTGATTTAAGTTCTTTAGGAGAAGGGATATAGGATGAATCTGATGTTTCAGAAACAGTTTCATAATCGGAACTGTTATCTTCTTCATCGTCTTCATAAATGATAATTTCTTCTTCTGAATCAGAATCAGGTTTGTTCTTTTTCAGGGTTTTCTTCTTATCATTCTTCATCTTCTTTGAAGCAGATTCGTATTTAGAAGGAGACATTGTTCAATAATATAAAATATAACTTGTTTGTTTATATTATTCTTAAATGAAAATAAATTTTTCAATTTTCTGCAAATTTTTGAAATTTTTTAAAGTTATTTTCTGAAAAATTGAATGTTGATTAAATAATATAAATATAGACATATAATATATTTAGGTTACAATGTCATCTTTTAACAACAAGATGAACGAATCAAAAATTGCCTCATCCAAAATTATTGGCGTTCAATTTAGTTTGTTATCACCCGATGAAATCCGCAAAAATTCTGTTGTGGAAGTTACATCACGTGATACATACATAAATAATAAACCAGTAATTGGCGGATTATTTGACCCTCGTATGGGTGTGTTAGAACCTGGTTTGATTTGTCCAACTGATGGTCTTACTTACATTGATACACCTGGTTATTTTGGGCATATTGAAATGGCACGTCCTGTCTTCTTCATTCAACATTTGAAGGAAATTATGAAAATTTCGCGTTGTATTTGTTTTAAATGCAGTAAATTACTGCTCAACAAAGCACAACATAAACATATTTCTGAAAAATCTGCCGAAGAACGTTGGGATTACGTTTCAGCACTTGCTGCGAAAATAAAAAGGTGTGGTCAAGAAACCGAAGATGGATGTGGTTGCAAACAACCTGACAAAATCAAACTGGAAGGCATGTCTACATTATATGCTATTTGGGAAAATATGGAAACAACACAGGAATCTGACAACAAAAAAGTGAATATCAAATTAACTCCGGAACTCGTTTTGAAAATCTTCAAACGTATTTCGGATGAAGATGTTCATTTCATGGGATTCAATCCATTGTGGTCCAGACCAGATTGGATGATTTGTCAAGTATTGCCAGTTCCTCCACCTGCTGTTCGTCCATCAGTTAAACATGATGCACAACAAAGAAGTGAAGATGATTTGACCCATATTTATAGTAATATTATCAAAACAAACACCGATTTATTCAATAAATTGCGTGAAAATGCCCAACCAAATATTATTGAAGGATTGACCACTGTATTACAATACTTTGTGGCCATGATTGTCAATAATAAAGTAAAAGGCGCGGTTCCAATGGCACAACGTTCAGGAAGACCTTTACAATGTATTATGGGTAGATTAAATAGTAAAAATGGTCGTATTCGTGGTAATTTAATGGGAAAACGTGTCGATTTTAGTGCGCGTTCCGTTATTACTGGCGACCCCAATTTGTCTATTCGACAACTGGGTGTTCCTCGTAAAATTGCCATGAACATTACAAAACCGATTACTGTCAACGATTTGAATCGAGATTTCTTGATGAAACTCATTCAAAATGGTCCTGACGTGTATCCTGGCGCCAAAATTTTAGAAAGACGAAATGGTGAACACATTTCATTGCGATATGTCGACCGTGGGTCCATTCGTATTGAAAATGGCGACATCGTTCACCGTCATATGATGGACGGAGATGCCGTTCTATTCAATAGACAACCTTCTTTACATAGAATGTCTATGATGTGTCATATTGCTAAGATTATGGAGCGAGGTGACACGTTTAGAATGAACGTTGCTACGACCAAACCGTACAATGCCGATGAAATTTATCGCTGCATAAATGCAGTGAAGATTTATTAAAATCATCAACGTCGGCAACAGGGAGCGTGAAAAGCGTGTTACTCCCTAGTGAATAAATTAATAATTGAGGCAAACTATATAAATAAATATAAGTATAGTATATAAATGGTTGACGTAACTAATCAAGAAAACGCGACAAAATGTTGTTCAAAATGTGGTATATTAAAACCACTCGATAGAATAGTAAGAAATCGAAATATATGTAAAGATTGCTGTAATGTTAAAAGAAAAGAAAACTATAAGGCACTTGTATTATCAGGTGATGTCAACAAAACTTGCAATAATTGTAATGAATCTAAACCTCAAACTAGTTTTTCAAAAAGACGTAACTTTTGCACCGATTGTTCTAATGAAATGCGTAGAAATAAATACAAAACAAATGAAGAACTTCGACTGAAATGTATTAAAAGCGCAACCGAATTCAAACAACAAAGGGCAGAAGAACGACGAAAAAAGAAACTAGATGAAATTGGGATTGGAAACAAGAAATGTAGTTGTTGTTCAGTAATCAAATCAAAAGATAATTTTAGGCATAATCGTTTAAAATGCAAAATATGCGAACGTGATGAACCTTTTGAAAAATTCAAACGAAGAGTTCGTGGTAGAATATGGTATGCAATTGATAAAGAATGGCCTACCATTAAATACCTTGGATGCAGTTCAAATGAATATTTACAATGGATTTTGCATAATGACCAAAATTATACTCTTGAAAATAGAGGAAAAGTATGGCATATTGACCATGTAATTCCAATATCAACATTTGATTTAAACGATAAATACCAACAACTTATTGCATTTAATTGGAGAAATACAATGCCACTTGCAGCAAAAGAAAACTTATCAAAAAATAATAAAATACTATTACCACAGATTGAACAACATTATAACCATTTATTACAATACCATAAAGAAAATAATATAGAAATGCCACAAGAATTTATTGATTTATTTGCGAAACACCTTGTTGACGGGAAACCCTTAAAGCCATCACTACCACTCACAATCGGAAACGTCCGTGAGGAACTCGGTTAATAGCCGAACCCAAAGGTAATAAAGTGATGGATGATTACGTAAGTATGAAATAGGCAATCCGCAGTGTTACTTCCTAAATCCGTTATGGTAGGACATGGAAGGCATTCAACGACTGAACGGGTGTTCATAAACTATGAAGGATTAGCCATCCAGAGTTTGTGTAAGATACAGTCTGGCCCCTTTGGAAACTCTGGGGATCAACCGTTTGATGGGGATAAACTTTAAATGTGCATTTATCTTGTCCCAAACAGGGAGCGTGAAAAGCGTGCTACTCCCTAGTTAATTGATTTACAAAATAATATAAATAATATCGTACTAATATATATATATATAATGGAACTATCAAACCGCCTGAATCTATCAAACAAAATAATAGATGACCCGGTGCAAAGATATTGCGAAATTTACAAAATTACAAATCTATCCAGTGGTAAAATATATGTTGGACAAGCAGTTTCTCATATATTGAATAATAAAAGATACAGACCCTATGGGCATGATGGAAGATTTAGATGTCACATATCAGAAGCATTTTCAACCAAAAAAAATCAATCACATTATTTGAATAATGCCATAAGAAAATATGGAGTGAATGATTTTACTTGTGAATTATTAGAATATTGTGAAATTGAAGATGCAAATGATAGAGAAATACACTACATTGAATCATTAAATACTTTATTTCCAAACGGTTATAATTTGAAAAATGGTGGAAGTGTATTTACTCATAGTGAAGAAAGTAAAAAACGCGTATCAACCGGAGTTATCAATTATTTCAAAGATAAGAAATTTGAAAGATTTAGACATATCAAACATATAGATGAAGACATCGAAAAGTATATCAAACCTTTAAATCGAGACTATATTCAATATGGATGGTATGTTTATATTAATAGAATTAAAGCAGATTTTGGCGGAGTCCATATACCATTAGATGAAAGTAAAAAAAGTGCGATAGAATTTATAAATAGTTTGAAAAATCAATTAGCGAAACACCTTGATGCGGGAAACTCCTTAGAGCCTTCACTACCACTCACAATCGGAAACGTCCGTGAGGAACTCGGTTAATAGCCGAACCCAAAGGTAATAATGTGAAGGATTGGACAATCCGCAGTGTTACTTCCTGAATCCGTTATGGTAGGATATGGAAGGCATTCAACGACTGAACGGGTGTTGGTGAACTATGAAGGATTAGCCATCCTGAGTTTGTTTAAGATACAGTCTGGCCCCCTGGGAAACCTTGTGGGATATATTCGGAGATGAATATGCACATGCCACAAAGCGCAATAGCAGAAACTGAATTAAGACATTTGGCAGCAATTCCATATCAAATAATCAGTCCTGCTGGTAACTCGCCAATTATTGGCATATATCAAGATTCATTATTAGGTTCATACCGTTTTACACGTAGTGATATCAAATTCACTCCACGTGAGGCAATGAACTTGTTAATGATGTTTAATAATGTAGATACAAAAAAGTTACGCGAAAATGGAAACAAAATAACCAATTTTGATATTTTATCACAAATTTTACCACCAGTTACAATGGTGTACAAAACAAAGTTATTTGAAGATAACGAAGAATATAAAAATTCAAACAATGTATTAGAAATTAGAAACGGAAAGTATGTCCGTGGTCAAATGGAAAAATCCGTATTAGGAAGTTCGACAAAAGGTATTATCCATCGTATTTGTAACGATTTTAACAATATGGCATCCGCAAATTTCATTGACGATTTGCAAAATATCATTACTGAATACATGAAATCATCATCATTCAGTGTAGGTATTAGCGATTTGATTGCAGACAAGAAAACTGCTCGCGAAATTGTTCAAGTCATTACTACACAAAAAATGGAAGTACAAAATATTATCGACAAAGTCCATTTGGGTATCTTTGAAAATAATACTGCCCAATCCAATAACGTAGAATTTGAAACACAAGTCAATAATATGTTGAACAAAGCTACCGAACAATCCGGTAAAATTGGTCGTAAATCATTGAGCAAAGATAACCGTTTCCTTATGATAGTAAATTCTGGTTCAAAAGGTTCGCTTATTAATATTTCTCAAATGATTTCATGTTTGGGCCAACAAAACGTGGATGGAAAACGTATTCCATACGGGTTTGATAGTAGAACACTTCCACATTACAGTAAATTCGATGATTCTCCAAAAGCACGTGGATTTATCGAAAATTCCTACATCACAGGATTAACTGCACCGGAACTATTCTTCCATGCAATGGGTGGTCGTATTGGTTTGATTGATACGGCGTGTAAATCTGTAACATGGGAAACCCCAGTTGTTATTATGGAAAATGATAAACCAATCTATATTGAAATTGGACGTTGGATTGATAATTTACTTGAAAAAACACCAGAAAAAATAAAACATTATACAGATAGACAGATGGAATTGTTAGATACTGACAGTATATACATTCCAACCACTGACGAAAATGGTAATGTCAGTTGGGGAGAAATCACCGCAGTAACCAGACACGACCCAGGTGATGCATTGTATGAAATCAAAACACATGGCGGTAGAAGTGTTATTGTAACGGAAAGCAAATCATTGTTGATTTGGAATCCTAAAACAAAGACTTTGGATGAAACTTCCACCCCAGATATTAAAATCGGAGATTGCGTTCCTGTAACCGGCGAATTATGCAAACCTCCTACTGTTTTGAAATATATTGATGTTGTTGATTATTTACCAAAGACAGAATTTGTTTACGGAACAGATTTCAATATGGCACTTTCAATGATGAAGACTGAAATGCAAAATAAAAAGAAAATACCAGCAAATTGGTGGGATACTAATAACAGCAAACATTTCACATTACCATATAGTAAAAAAGCATCATTACAGCGCACATCAGTTAGGTCAAATACTGAAAATATAAAGGATGGCTATGTCTATCCATATCATGCACAGCGCAAAGATACATTTATTCCAGAAAAGTTCGAATTAAACGAAGAAAATGGCATATTTTTAGGATTATATTTAGCAGAAGGACACAGCCATAACAGTCATGTTACTATTACAAATAATAATGAAAATATCCGCGATTTCGTGAAATCATGGTTTGATAAACACAATATTGTATACAGTGAAAAATCAAAAATAAATAAAATCGGCGGATTAACTACCACCGTCATTGGCAATTCATCTATATTATCCAAATTTCTCTTAAAATTGGTAGGACATAAAGCCGAAAACAAACATGTTCCAACAGAAGCTTTCACTGCTTCCAATGAATTCATAATTGGATTATTAAATGGATATTATTCTGGCGATGGTTCAATCAGTAAAAATTCAATTGACGTTGGAAGTGCATCGCAAAGATTGATTGAAGGCATTTCCATGTTATCTTCCAGATTAGGTATATTTGGTAGAACATCCAAAGTTCAAATGAAAAAGAATAATTTACAAACTAAAAATATCAAACCAACCTACCGTTTGAGTATTAGTGCTCATTGGGCGTGTAAATTTGCCGACCAAATATCATTCATTGAAGAAGTTAAAAATCATAAATTAAAAACAAAAAAATGGAATAACAAGAAACACATGAATTTTGATACATATAACAATGTCATATTGGACAAAATTACCGAAATCAATATTCTTGGTATTGAAAAATATCCAAAAGTATACGATTTAACTATTCCATCCACATTGAACTTTGGTTTAGCAAATGGTCTTCAAGTTCGTGATACTTCACAAACCGGGTATATTCAACGTCGTTTAATCAAAGGTCTTGAAGATTTAAAAGTTGAATATGATATGACCGTTCGTAATAGTAAAGGTAAAATTGTCCAATTTTCATACGGTGACGATGGATTTGATTCTACTCGCGTAGAAAATCAATTCATACCATTGGTTGGTATGAGTGTAGAAGACATATACATGCATTACGATATACTTGGTGTAAATGACCGCGACACTGAATTATTAGAAATATACAGTAAAGGTACAATTACTCGCATGAAAAAACAACGTCCAGAAACAAGAGACAAATGCAAAACTTATATCGAAAAGATGTTACTTGCAAGAGAAGAAATTGTGAAAAATATTTTCAAATACAAAGATGAAAATGGCGTTAAATTACCCGTTGCATTTCAAAATATAATTACAAATATTCAAGGACAATTGAATCTTGGTTCAAATACAACCGTTGATATTACACCAATGGAAGCATTTGAACTAATCGAGTTTTATTTCAATAAAGTACGTGAATTACATTATGTTCCTCCAACTGAATTATTCGAAATCATGTATTATTATTATTTGAGTCCAAAAGATTTATTAGTTACAAAAAGATTTCATCGCAAAGCATTGGTGCTTTTATTAGAAACAATTGTACTTAAATACAAACAAGCGATTGTTCATCCAGGTGAGATGGTCGGTGTTATTGCTGGCCAATCGATTGGTGAACCTACTACACAGCTAACGCTAAATACTTTTCATCACTCAGGGGTAGCTTCCAAGTCAAATGTTACTCGTGGTGTTCCAAGAATTGAGGAAATTTTGAGATTAACGAAAAATCCTAAAAATCCATCATTAACTGTTCATTTGAAACCACTTGATGAATTAGAACAAGAAAAGGCCATACAATATGCAAATATGATGGAACATACAAAATTAATAGACGTTGTAAAATCATTACAAATTTGCTTTGACCCACAGGAGGAGTCTACTCTCATTGAAGCTGACAAATTATTAATGGAACAATATTATGAATTTGAAAATATGGTGAAAGAATGCAATGAACAAGAAGATGGAGTAGAAGTTGTTAAATCAAAGTGGATTATTCGTATGGAAATGGACGCCGAAGTTCTTTTGGATAAAAATATTACCATGGACGATATACACTTTGCTATAAAAAATAGTCATTATGGAAATGATATAACATGTGTATATTCCGATTACAATAGTGATAAATTAGTATTCCGTATTCGTATGAACAGTAATGTTTTCAAATCGAAAAAATCAAAGGGATTTTCAGAAAAAGGAATTACAGACTCTTTGGACCAATCCGACGACATTTATTTACTAAAAAATTTCCAAGACAGTTTGCTAAACAACATTGTATTACGTGGGGTAAATGGCATTGAAAATGTTATTCCTCGTAAATTGCAAAATATGATTGTAAAAGAAGAAGGTAAATATGTGAAAAAGGATGTATGGATTTTAGATACAACTGGTTCAAATCTTATGGAAACATTGGCAATTGACTTTATTGACAATAAACGAACATATAGTAATGATATTAAAGAAGTATTTGATGTATTGGGCATTGAAGCTGCTCGTCAAGTTTTGTACAATGAATTTGTAGATGTCATGGAATTCAGTGATGTATATATTAATTATCACCATTTAAGTCTATTATGTGACCGCATGACATGCACAAAAGACATGGTTTCTATTTTCAGATCAGGTATTTTGAATGATGACATTGGTCCTATTGCAAAAGGTACATTTGAAGTGCATACAGAAGTCTTCTTAAATGCTGCAAGACATGCTGACTTTGACCATATGCGCGGCGTATCTGCAAATGTTATGATGGGACAAGTTGGATACTATGGAACCAATGCATTCAATCTGGTATTAGATATGAAAGAAACTGAAAAATTAGCAGATGCTCAATTGGATGTAACTGATGCAAATACCGAAATTGAAAAAATGTTCAAAATTAGTGAAGATAAATCCGATATTTGTTCAAAATCAAATATTGTCATACAGAACAACATTGCAAATATCAAACAAGGAGAAACCAAAATATGTGATGATGATTATAATATGGGATTTTAGATGTATTGTAATATTTGTATATTTGTAAATAAAAATATTTTTCAAAAAATAATATAAAGAATTTTCCATATTTTTTATTGGAACGTTGATGGTGAAGTGGTATCACGAATGACTTCCAATCATTAGTCTCGGGTTCAATTCCCGATCAGCGTATAAATTGTATATATTTTTGTATACAATTTATATATAATGGCAAAGGTTTTTATATATTCAGAGAATGAATTGAATCAAGGATTATTCGGCGAAGTTTTTTCGAATATTTTTCAACTATTACCTGTTTTAGAAAATAATGATATCAATGTAAATAATTTGTATTGGTATGTAACGACAGTGTATTACGGTTCAATATTCCCAGAAATTTTAGATTATGCAAATGATGATAAAAATATACAGCAACCTATGAATCATAATATGGGTATAAATGAATTGCAAAATGTGAATCCTCAATATATTTTAGGCGATGATTTCCCTGCATTAAACAAATTATTTTTCAAGTATTTCAGAATTCCGAAACAATTAGATGATGTATCAAGTTCTTTAAGTTTACAAGATTATTTAGGGTTACATTACAGAGGTACTGACAAAACAACAAATACGGATGTTAATACACCGGTTACCAAAGATATTTTTTATAATATCGCCGATGCTTACATCAATGTGCATAATTTCAAAGGGGTATTCATAGCAACTGACGAAAATGATGTATTCAATTATTTTGTAGAAAAATATCCGAATATAGATTTCAAAAGTTCTCGCGATTTCAATGGCAATTTATTTTGGAAAAACAACGACAATCCGACATTCAATGCAAAAATGGCCATGGTGGATATGTTATGTTTATCAAAATGCAAAACAGTTTTAAAAAATTCATCTGCATTGTCTTCCTTTGCAAAAGTAATCAATCCGTCGTTGAATATATACAGAATCAATTCATATAAATTCAATCCAGACCCGAATAATATACCTTATTTTCCGGATGCTTATATACCATTGTTACCAACTAATCCTAATTACGGCGACGATTGTAACAATTTAATTACGCAAATTCAACAAGATGATTGGTCGATTCAATATCCAAATATATACAACAATTTCAAAAATTTTGATTTGAAAATAAGAACGAAATATAATTATGATGAAATGTAATATATATGTATTATTTCTTGATATATATGTATTTTTCCAAATAATCAGCCAATGTCACTAAATTCTCTTGTGGAGAATCTTTGTTTTTCAATAATTTATCTTGTAACAATAAATAAAATTCATTCACTTCGGATAATTCAACTGCCGGTGTAATCAAATTATAACCAGTCATAGATGTGGGTTTCATATTTTGTGGAGAACGAATAAAATAGAATGGTTTGCTTAAATCTCCGCCCAACAAAAGCCAATCAATACTATCCACTAAATTTCCTAACTTTGTTGAAGAAAATAATATAATAGGCAATTTCAATTTATCTGCCAACATCCATATGTCCAAATCTGTCAAGTAATAGGAATCACTTGCTATTATATCCTCAAATGAAATTTTGTTTTTGACTACATTTTCAAGTAATTTCGTCTTTCCCTGTTTCTTCAAAATAGTCAATATTTTATTACTATATTTTTCATAATATTTCGAATAGGCATTCCATAAAGTCACTTTCAAATTTTCCACCGTTATCAATTTCTTCAATTTATCTTCCAATATATGTATTATCACGCGATAGCTACAATTTGGTGTATTATTGAAAACGATTTCATTGAATTTTTTATTTTGAAAATTTCGTTTCCATAGTGAAGTTGTTGGATTTCCAATTACATCACGTATAACATTAATACATTCATTTCCCAATTGATTTTCAGCGGATTTTTCCAAGGCTTCTTCTTGTTCTCTCAACAATATAGGTTCATTCGAATATTTTTGGGATATTGCCGGGTTTGAATTATTGTAATCAATATTTTGTATAAATTTATTCGTATTAAATGGTTCGATATCTTTAAAATATTCAGGAGTTAATAATGATTGTAATAGTAAAAATTCATCGCTGTTTATTTTATATTCATTATTACCTATGTTCAAATAAGATTTCGGATTCAACATGAATAACTGAACGCGGTTATATCGTAACAATTCATCTGAAATACGTGCAAAATATAATTTCATGTTATCTTGGCCACTCACCAGATTATTTTTTGGTATTATAAACTGACATTCTCCGTTATCATTCACTAAACAATATGTTTTTCCGGATGATTCATTGCAATCCGCCGAACATGCGGATATATTATTCAAATCCATCAATATTTTTTCATCTATTTCCGAGAACATCACTTTGTATTTTATCAAATTTTCCAATATTTGAATCGTTGTTCTCAATTTTTCTTTGTAAATCAATGTTTTATTGTCAATTAATTCTAGAACATTTCTTCGAATACCTCTATTTATGTAATCATTTAATGAATTACGAACTATACTTCTAAATACATCATAAAATTGGCTTTCTAATCTAATTTTTTTAACAGTTTCGGTTCTTTCTGTATCTACTTTGTTTGTATTCATTATTATATTATCTATCACCGTATAATTCATGTTATTAATAGGGATTAACCCGTCGTTCTCGACATTCTCAATGGGTTTATTTATTTGAACAAATTGGTTTGTTTCTGTCAAAATGCCCACTATCAGCCCATCTTCTATAATTTTCATCATAGGTTTGCATGGTATTTTACCTTTACTTGCTGCATGTATGTTAAATAGTTCTTTTTTTGTGGTTTGATAATCATTCCATATTGCAGGGTCTTCCATGTACTTACGTTGAATATTTGAAACCACCGATGATGGTAAGCAAGGAATAAATACATGAGAATTACTTTCCGTATTTTGTTTTACTAATATACCAATTACTTTTCCTTGATAATTGAGAACCTGCGATTCTACATAATATTTATCATTTTTCAATATGGTTATTAATTCCTTTACAGGAATATTTTTTTTGAATTCATACACATTTGGTAAACTAGGTAATGGAGAACAATACTTTTGCGTTGTTTTTTGAATTATATTCAGTATTTTTTTGATATTTTTTGGTGAATTGTGTTCATCAAATGTTTTCACGATTTTATTTGGGTCTTCATTGTACAAATAAATCGGTTCATAATAACTGTCATGTTTCAATAATATAAGTGTTTTTTTACGAGAATCATACAATAAAGATGATTGCGAATTGGTTGGGCATAATATCTCCATATTATCTGTAATATCTTTATTTGATATTTCTAATATAACCAAATTTACACCGTCTTTCAAAAATTTTGAATTTGGTTGGGTAATACAATCCCATAAATATGTGTGGTCTATAAGAGAATCTTCACTTTTCAAAAATGCTATGAAATTCTCATAAGATGCAATTGTATTTTCTAAAAAATCAAATTCAACTGGATTATTTACATTGATAGTTTTCATGAATTGGGTTGAATTATATTTATCAATATCAACATCATCTATCATATTTTTTGGTTTGAAAACGGATACTAATGATGCATTGTGATACTGTAAAAAATCATCTAAACTAATCGACGCGATTAGTATATCTTTCATTTCCTTTATACTTGGGACTTCATTTAAACTTTGTATCGATGCATATATATCCGCAATGCATCCAATAAATGATTGCGTTTTATTTTTTTCAATACCATATCGCAATAAGCAACTCGCGTCAGGTCGTATTAATGCCGGATTGTTTTTTGAAATACATTCGGCGTTGTTTGTTTGTAAGAATGACTGTACTGAAAATGGTAAAAATCCCCATCTATTTTTGTCCAATGGGTACTTATCGATACCCATGACATAATTTGCGGGTTTTTGTGCCACATTCTTTTCTGTAATATTTTCTGATGGGGTTTCATCTTGACTACATACTTGACGTCGTTTTCTCATGTATTCAGAATCCCATTTTGTAAAACAACATGGTAAGCAATATCCATCTGCATGTTTTTTCTTATCTAAAAACCCCGGATAATGGTCTATATAAGTTCCATCTTTTCGTTGATGTTCTTCTGGATGATTGAATTCATACACATAATGTCCAGGAGGAACCGTGGTAGAACCTCTTGGAATAATCTTTCCACATTTCCCTGATTTAACTTCTTCTTCGGTTATACTTGAATTAGTTAATAAACACCAATATCTTGGACATATATACCAATGTTGATTATTTGGGTCAGTTCCATATTTGATTGCATGGTTATATGAACCTTTATGATTTTTATCTATATCATCTTTTTCTTGTTGTGTCAATATAACTGGCTGTCTTCTAACATTAGATTCACATGAACGCGAATAGGATGAATAATTACCATCTTTGGTAAAAAATAATTTTGGGTCTCGCTTTTTGATACGTTCTTCAAATATGTTTGGATTGGATAATTTTGTACCATCGATTTTCATTCTAAAATCTGGCGATTCATTTTCTTCTATCATTCCACCTACTTTGTCACTATTTGATTTACTATTTTCTGCCGAAGATGAATCCTCATAAAACATTGCACTTGTTTCGTCAGATTCTACTGATTCCTTTTGTTGAGATTCCACTTTTTCAGGTTCCACTTTTTCAGGTTCTACCTTTTCGAGTTCTACTTTTTCAGGTTCCACTTTTTCGGGTTCCACTTTTTCGGGTTCCACTGATTCATTTTTTTCGGGCTCTATTTCTTCTTCTACTATCGCATCGTCATCATCTTCATAAAATAATGCATCATCGTCGACTTCATCATCATCGTCTACGACTGGTCCCTCTAATGAAATTGGTTGTATTTTTTTTACGTTTGGAATAAAATTTGCATCTATGTTTGTAGTAATTACATTATTAATATCGCCTTTTTCAATATTTTTAGTTGATAATTTCGATTTAACACATAAACTATTTATTTTATCAGAAGGTACATTTGTACTATCAGGCAATTGTGTTATTCTCAAAATACTATCTATATAAACATTCAAAATTTTTAAATAATCAATCGATGTTATATTATCTATTTCAATTATCAAATTATTTTCCAAGGGTTCGGTTTTTATAAATGTATTGAATCCCGGATTTTCAATTATTTTACCTCGGATATCAGTTGTTTCATTAAAATATTCGACAACTAGCGATTGTGCTTCATTTTCATTCATATTATATGTTCTGATGAGTTCGTTGATAATGGCTGTCAAATTATTTGTTTCGTCATATATTCGTTTTATCAATATTCGTTTTTCATCCATCAATTGATAATTGTCTACACGTTTGAATAACAAATGAGCACCCGCGGATATATCAGAATCAATGATGTGAAAAATACTGGATAAACAATTTTCATATTTTTTAAGATTGATATCTTTTTGAATTTTCATTTTAGAACGATATGTCATTTTGACTACTTCTATAATTTCGTCTTCAAAATTTTTGAATAAACTAATACTATATCCAGATTGTTGTAAAAATTCATTCATACTTTTTATAACTGGATTTACTGAATTTTCAATAATAACATTCAGTTCTTCTTTCAATACTGGCTTTTTCAGTTCTCCATAAACCCGAATACTACCATTGTTCTCAATATTGATATACATATTTATTTTTTTGGTAATATTTGCGAACTTGTATTCATTTTCAATATACAATGATATTTGTCGACCTTTTCCCAATTTACGCGACAATTGGTTGATCATGTTTTCATTTAAATAAGGTATCTTTTTCCCATTTTTCGATATCATTTCAGAATAAATACGATAAATGTTCTCACGAAGACTTCCCGGATTGAATTTTATGAATGGAATTATTTTTGATGCATGGATATTTTTGAATATAATTTCTAATGGAATATTTGCATTTAATTCAGTGTTGATGATGATTTCAAATTTGTTTATACCTTTTTCTTCATATACTAAATCCGTTTTTCTCTGATGATAAATATCATAAAACATAGTAACAGTGTCATATAATTGATACAACAATTTGTAATCGGTTTTTTTATTTTTGTCAATTAGATTGTATTTTTCCTTCAATAATTGCGATTTATTTGTAATATCTTTATTGTACAACAGCGGAAAATACATTTCCGATATATACAATTCATCCAAGCTGTTTTGACTAGCATATTCATATACATCTTCTGCAAAACACAAATAAATATTATTATCCAACATTTTTCCATAATTCAATAATAAGGTGTTCTCGAAACTGATCAATTCATTTTGTTTGTTTGGAGTTACAAACGATTTTTGTGAAATAATAGAAAATGGATTTGCGGAATACAAATAATTGCGTTGTTTAGCAAATTTTCTACCTAATGATAATAATAATTCATATTCTTTGTTTTCCAATGCAATCAAATCTTCATAATAATAATTGTTCTTTTTTTCTATTTTATTAATTTCGGTTTCATCCATATTCAAATTTATAACAAGTTGGCTCATGTATTCTTTGTTAAATCCAATTCTGTCATTTTCAGTAACAGAACTAAACACATGGGATGCATTTATATAATGTTTTATTTTTCCAAATAAACATAATTCTTCATATGCATATTTGTTCTCAAATTCTTTCAATATTTTTATTTTTACAGTATATATGCTATCATCATTATGAATTTCTTGATTAGAATATGCTACTTCAATATTTTCATCTTGAATATACTGTAATTCAATATTGCTAAATATATCAGTATTTAATGGTTTATTACTTCCAGAAAAAACGATTATTTTTTCTATTTTTCCATTGTTATTTAAACAATTTACTTTGTAAAAATCCATTATATATATTATTTTGTGTTATATTTTTGTATAGTTATATATTATAATGAAATTTGCGTTATTGATTGGCTCTAATTATAGAAATATTCCAAATGCAAGACTTTATGGTTGTATCAATGATATTATTAATATCAAAAATATGTTGATTGATGCGTATGATTACAATACCTCGAATATTATTATTCTTCGTGATGATAATCCAAGTATGTTACCTACCCGGGAAAATATTATCAATAATTTGACATATGTTATCAATGAATCCGCTAATTATGAAGAGTTATGGATTCATTATAGTGGACATGGTTCTAGTATTATAGATTACAATAATGATGAAGTAGATGGTAAAGATGAAGTCATTGTACCATGTGATTTTCAAACAGAAGGGTTTATTACAGATGACGTGATTTTCAATATTATTAAAAATTCTAAATGTAGAACTATAATAGTTATGGACTGTTGCAATAGTGGCTCTGTATGTGATTTACAATGGAGTTTCGAAAACAATGAAACTTCTTTCAATAAATATATGAATCCAAATCTTGAAATCCAAAATCCGAATATTTTTATGATTAGTGGTTGCAAGGATGACCAATCAAGTAATGATATATATGATCAAGAAACGAATCAACCATGTGGCGAATTGACATCTACATTTATTAAATGTTTACGTAATGTAAATCACAATATAGGTTTGTTCAACTTGTATGGTAATATTTGCAATGAATTAATCAATAGTGGATTTGTCAATCAATTACCGGTTTTATCTTCTTCTTCTGAAAATCCGGAATATACATTTCAGAAACCAGTTATAATGAAAATGGTTACTGGAAATGGAAATACAAACCAGTCGGTACCAGTTACAAAATTTGACCAAATACATGAAGTATTAGGCAAAAATATGGTATCTATTATGGTAAATAAAGCACATCGCGACCCAAATAAATACAAACCTAAAAAACAACGATAGATGTAAAAATATTTTATATGTATGTAATATAAAATTTTTTATGGAGAATATGTAATTGAAAATACTAAATATCATAATACGGATTATCATGAATAGTCATACCGCAATAATTCTGTGGTGATTTTTTGTAATCTTTGGGGTCATGTAATCCGGCTTCTTTTGCATTTTCCAACAAAAATTTGAAATTGTCCCAAAATTCACTTTTATGACCGATTGATTCCGTTGCTATGTGTGATAATTCGTGTATTGCGACAAACGTTAATGTATGTTCGTCAATCAAATTATCTTCACCCCCCTTTGTTCGATTTAAACAAAACGCAACTTTTTCGCCTTTGTTCTCACTGTATGCTGTATATCCGCTTGTTGGTAATGTTTCCATAATTTTCTTTGGATTAAATCCATTAACAAGTCGTCGTACATTCTCCTTGTCTGGAAATTTTTTATCAAGGTATTTTACAAGATTTTTGCATTTTTCGGTGACAGTTGCCAATAAATCCGCGGCTTCTTGTAATTTTTCACGTTCTCTAACACAATATTTATTACCATCCACAGTTGAAACAATACATTTCAATTCAAATCCTTCGCGTAAATAATACATATATCCACATGCAATGAATATGCAGGCAATTACAACATATCCTAAAATGTCTATTTTTTTCATATTTATATTTACATCCTATTTTATTTTTTACACAATTTTTCACATTCTTCTTTTACTTTTTCTATTGTGGGAACATGTTCTCCTAATAAACAAACGCTCATATTTTCTTTTATTAAATACTTTTTTATTATCTCATGTAATTGTCCTTTTGTAATAGATGAATAACATTTCTCATATAAATCAATATAAGATATTTGGTCGTCATTTCCCATTAAAAAAGACAACCCATTATGAAATGTAGATGTTTCTACACTTTGCAAATCCAATGTCATACTTCCTTTTAAATTACTTTTTATGTTCGTTAGTTCTCTTTGCGATACTCCTTTCTTTATCATATCGTTCAACATACCGATTATCAACGGAATAATACCCTTTTTATTTCCATCTTTCAGTATTTTATGATAATCTGTTTCGATTTCTATTGTCAAATCCCCTAAATGTTCATGATATGCTGTATAACAATGTGACCTATATGTTAAGCCATTGTCTTGTCTCAACATTGTAAATAAACGAGAACTTGATGTACCTCCAATTATATTCGATAGTAAATTCAATATGTATTTATCTTCTGAATTATATGGACATGTTCGGAATCCTATACTTACATGTAATGTTGTTAATCCTTTTTTACTTTGAATATTGTATTCTATTTTGTCTTGTTTTGAGAACATTGTTATTTTTTGATATTTATTATAGTCAAAATTGCACATTTTGGGTGTTTTCATAAAAAAGGTTCTCTGTAATGCTTCATTTATCTTTTGAAAGGATATATTTGAAACTATACTTAAAATCATTCTATTGGGAACATAAAACATTTTATACATTTCAAACACATCTTCATATCGTAATGTTTTTGCATTATGAAATGATAATGTATCTATTTCATCCGCATACGACGAACCATTATACAACATTTTATTCATATTAATATTTATAATATCGGATGCATTATCTTCATTGCGAATGTTCTCTTCCACGACGACTTTTCGTTCTTTTTCAAACTCTTTTTTATTGAAAGTTGAATTCATTAACATATCCGACAAAATATAAATGCAATTGTTTACATAATCATCTTCACATACAATTATATAACGTGTATGTCTTCTTTCTGTATTTGCATTGAAGTACGCGCCAATTTTATCATAATTAATGAAAATTTCTTTTCCATTTGGAATTTTTTGCGTACCTTTAAAACACATATGTTCGATGAAATGTGCAGCTCCGCGAACCCCATCTTTTTCATTAACAGAACCGAAATCACAAAATAATTGTATTGAAGTTACTGGTAATTTTGACTGTGAGTTCTCGTGAACAATACGAAATCCATTATCAAATGTATGTTTATTTATCATATATATTATTATATATTAATCGCCTATTATTTATATTAACAATATTGCTAATATAAATCATTTTTCATATTTATTATGGGCATTGTCAAAAAAATTATTGAGGTCCTTGTCCGACTTCTAATGGAACTCTTGCAAGATCAGGTTCAATTGTACTTTGGTGCCATGGTCCAACGTCGGCTTTCTTGATTACTGGGTCAGAACGTAATTGAAGATTGGCGTTACGTAAAGTTTGGCCAATAGTGTCTAAACCAATATGATAACCGGCTTGTAATAAATCAGGCATAGCAACATTACCTTGGTTCATAGCTACTGGGTTAAGAGCAGCCCATTCACTATTTTTGTCTTGTGGTAATAAATCAGTTGGATTAGCAACTGATTGTGCAGTGTATCCACCATTTACGGCTGGCGCTGGTTTTATATTTTGTGCAGATGTTTCATTTACAGTTGGTTGTTTTTGACTATCGCCGGATTTTCCATCGGACATTTTATCAAATACATTCATCTTATTATTTGAATATGAGTATAATAACCATACTGCAACTAATATAATGACTATTAAAACTATTTTATCAATAGTTAAAAACTTGGTTAAACTGCTTAACATTTTCATCGGTTTGAACATCTGTTTATATAAACGGTGGATAAAATTATTTCTAACATTTTTGTTTTTATTTTACTAAATAAATATTGTGCAACTCAAATCGTCCTAAATCAATTCAAATTATTCTTCTATATATAAATTTTCTTCGTCTAAATCGCTGTCACTATCTATGTCATCCAACATATATGTATTTTTAATACGTTTAGCTTCCAAAAATGAAGAAAGTGCTAAATCTCTTGCCTCTTTTGCCTTTTTTATTGCATCCTTGTACATTTTATAATAAACATCATTTCTATTTTTTAATTGAACTGTTTCGGTTGTTTCAATTTCGTCTAAATTGAAATCTATTTCATAAATATCTTTTGATTCATCATTTTCTACTGTTTGTTCTGTATATTCATTATTTTCTAAATCATTTGTTTCGTTGGTTTCTATGTTTTCATTAGTTTCTATGTTTTCGTTGTTTTCATTAGTTTCTATGTTTTCGTTGTTTTCATCATTTTTTCCTAAATTATTTGTTTCGTTTTCAAAAAATGATTTTGGTTCTTTTTGTTCATCCATTTGTATTTCAACTGAGTCGACATTTTGCGCTGCAACTGATTTATTATCATATGAATGTTTAATAACGCATTTTTCAAAAATGTTACTAGGTTTTAACATCAACATCTGTTTTACTTCAATTTCTATTTGAAAACTACGTGCAGAACATTTAATGCCTTGTATCTCTAAAATTGTCATGATATCATTATTTTCTTTCAAATTTTCAAAATCAACTTCATTTTCATATTCATCGTATATTTTCAGAGAACTTTTTCCTAAAACATTTGGAATGGTCGTTCTCACAAGATAATATTTACCAGATTTATATAATTTGAATGGTGACACGAATGAGTTCTCTATATCATGTTTGTCTAATTCGGTTTCAAACCATTGGTCGCGATTTTCATAAATACATTTTTGACAATATATCTCTAAATTTTCCATCCACTGTATGAATTTTTCATTCTCATTTGTAAACATTAAATCACAGTATATTTTTTTCCCAGTTTTTACAATACTGTCTTTTGTTTTACATTTAGGCGGTTGCACATACAATGGATTATTATTAATACGAAATTTTATAAAATAATTTCCACCAGTAACTTGCGTTGGTTTTAATAATGTAAGTTTTTCAAAATTGAAATTCTCGTCTGTTTCATATATACCTTCCATGTAATAAATTATTATGCGATATTTGTTATTTTTATAATACGAATTATACGTTTGATATTTTTTTTTTATTTATTCGTTCTAAATAAATAGATTACTTAACAAAAGATGAAAAATATCCGAGAAACTTGCATAGAATTTTTTGAAAATGAAGATATTAAAAGAGACGTTAAAGAAATGATCAAACCTATTGTCAATATTATTTATAACGAAATTTATATTTATATTTGGTTCATTTGTTTATACAATGTTTTTTTGATATTTTTTGTTTTAGCAAATTTATTCCTAATTCTTAAATTGTTCAAAAAAAAATCCATAGTATATGAATAAAATATATATTGCTAATATATAGCAAAATGGCTAAATCAAAGAATTTTAGAAGAAGTAAAAAACAACGCGGCGGAACCGGTGCAGCTGACCATGTTATTGGCGTAGTCGGTGGAATTGGACAACAAACTGCTCTTGCCGGCACAAATGTAATTGCAATGAAAGATTTATCAACCCCACCACTTGTTGCCGAAACAAAAGGCGGTGCACTCATTCCACTTACTCCTGCAACTATTGATAGTGTCCCTGTTGCACCAGTCAAGGGTGGGGCTCTTATTCCATTAACACCTGCCCCAGTTACTGGCGGAGGTGTACTACAAGACGTTGCGGTCCCTGCTGTATTACTTATGGCAAATTCTGCATTCAAGGGTAGAAAAAGTTTATCAAAACGTCTATTCAAAAGACGTTCATCCAGTCGCAGAAGACGTTCTTCCAATAAAAGAAGACGACATTAAATGCATATTCATTTGCGCATTGAAAAAAATACATACATTATATATAAGAAATATAATGTATAGTGAAAAAAATAAAAGCAAAACGGATAACAAAATAGATGATACCAGTAACATACTCATAGAACCCAAGACGCAGTTTGTTGAGAACATACAAAAGTGGGTTATATTAGATAAACAATTGAAACTTATTCATGAAAAAACAAAGGAAATCCGTGAAAATAAACATCGTCTTACTGATGATATATGTGGATACATACAAAATAAAAATTTATCCACTACGAAAATAGAAATTAGCGATGGAGAAATGAAAATGTATGAAAAAAAAGAATATTCTCCTCTTACGTTTACATACATTGAAGAATCTTTAGCCAAAATTTTGACAGATAAATCACAACTTGATTATATTATAGAGTTTCTCAAAAAGAATCGCGAAATCAAATCATCCCTTGATATTCGGAGAACATACTATAAATAAAAAATAAATAGACATTATATATGCAATTTGAAAATTCTTTCGTGGATAATTACATCTATAATGAAAACAATGAAACACTTGTCGGCGGATTTCCTATACAGAAGTTGTCACCTATTCAATTAGACGCGAAATTTGACAATATGTCCATTCCAGTTGGTTTAGTCTTTGAAAAAGTGATTGATACTATGAAAGGTGGATATGTAAATCATTACAAAATTGCCGAACAATCTATCAGTGATTTAATAGACGATAATTTGTTTGATAATTTAATAAACAAAATATCATATCGAGAACACAAAAATACCACAAAAAAGAGACATAATGGCGGTTCTCATAATAAAACTAAAAAATCTGTATAGATATATCGAAGTTATGCCTTTTTTTGCCTTTTTTGTACATAATTTTTGTACATAAATTCTGAAAATAAATACAATAAACATACTATATAAACCTCAAAAATGATTATGACTACCTTGTTTTGAGAACTTTCTAATGTATAGAAATAATAAGGTAGTAATATACTTCCACTTAATAATTGACTAATTTGCAATGATGTTATATACATACGATATTTATATACATCGATTTTCAATAATGCTAACAAATAATACAAATACATCAATGAATGTACAACTGAATTCCATAAACATATAAACAACATTCCTTCGCATTTATTTACATATCCTAAATGCCAAACGATTACTGCACCCAAATGATGAAATTTTTGAAGAAAAATTGGTTGTCTGTTTTTTGCATATAATATCAATGTATCCACATATTCATAATATTTCGATAAATAGAAATAAAATATAACATTATCAATATTCTTGTACTGAAAATAATAATTACGTTCTGTTACTATACCAGATTTATACAATGCATATAATAAGCTGGATGCCACGTATACACTGAATAATTGCAAACATGCATTGTGTATTAATGCATAGGTTTTTACTACATTTGGAGATATATCTTGTAATGCCCATTTTGGGAAAAAAATATAACATACACTTCCCAACAATGGATATACGTGCAACGTCATTGTCTTATATTACAATTATACGCGTTTTATTTTTTATATATTTATTCAAAATATATAAAACATATTATCGGTTCTCTAATATTGTGACCATTTATCCTTGTTGAATGAATTTAGATTCAACATTTTATCTGCGTTTTGTTTCCAGAAATCTATTTTGCTGTCTAACAATAAATCTTTTTTCGATTTTGGATATACCTTATTTTTATTTGCATTCATTCGATTTAAATCAGTATTGCTTGCATTTGGTTTTTTACCATAACAATTTACACCAAATCTTACGTATGGATTTTTGATATATCCACCATTTACTCCCGGACGTCCGCAGTCATTTTTATGTCTGGTTGTTTTTTGCAATTTATCCCACGTCGACTTTTGTGTTGGGAAAAATATCATCTGACCATCTGACCAACCATAACTACACCATTCTGCGCCTTTGTTATAGGCACCTTCAATTTCATCGTATGTGGCTAAACGTGCACCATATGAAGTACATATGGCTTGTGCATCATCATATGTATACAAATTATTTGAAATATTGAATACTTCTTCATGAACTACATTTTCTTTTGGTTCTTCGTCTTCCTCCTCTTCTTTTGGAACTTTTTTCCACAATTTGCGAATTTCGTCTATTATTGAGAACCCAAGCACATATTTGAAAAATGTTACAAATATGGTGATTACTAATACACCCCACGATATACTTTCAACAATAGCTAGCGATATTGGTCTTGACGAATTCATTGGTATTCCCAATATATACGCAAACATATACAAAATCATTAAAACTATAATGGTTATAAATATCGATGCTGCTTCGTCAAAGTAGTTTAATATTCCGTCAAATACAGTTGTTGCTACATTTTCTCTATTTTTTGTATTTGTTGAATAATACCATGCAATAATGATAATAACTAGCAATACTAATATAATTATATCAAATATATGTCCCATGAAAGAACCTGTATTTTCTTTCAAAAATAATTTCAAAACAAAAAATAAAATAAAATATATTGCTAAAAACCATACTAAAAATACTATATTTGATTGATTGAACACCGAATCTGTTGTTGTTTTTTTGTCGTCTTTTTTATCATCCTTTTTTTCTTTATTTTCCAATTTCTCTATTTCATGAAATTCTTTTTTTTCAGACATACGATTTTAATATATTATACCAAGCTATTTTTTTTTCGATAAAATAAACAGTATGCCATTGGAGTTATTAAAGATTGCATATCTTTTATTATTTCTACGTTCGTATCATTATAATGTATCCATTCATTTTGTGAATTTTTAACAAATGATGTATAATGTCCACCTAAAACACCTCCTGTATGATTACATATTCCAAATAAATCATATACGTATTTCTTTGAATTATACCCTGTTATATATCTTGACATGTCTAAATTTTCCAATGGAAAATCTATGCAACTTTGTATTTTTCTTTTCCCGTCCGCTGAAAATCGTTTGAATGTGATTATCAAGATATTTGGTAGATTCCAAAATACGATTTTTTTTTGTATATCTTCTTTCAATCCGGTTTTTTCATTCATCCATGCGTTTTCTCCTTCCAATATTTCAGGAATTACAAATGCATCTAAACATCCATATAATGTACGCTCTCCGCGATTTTCTGGAATAGGCAAATCTAGGATGAAAAAATGTTCTGGTTTCAATGCATGTGTTTTTTTTCCGTCCAATGATAGTAACTGTGAAACATAGATTCCATAAAACATATCCATTATTTCTGAATAATCTTTTTCGTATATGTCTTTCAACATTGTATAGCATTGTATTGCTAAATCGTCCGTTTTATTTTTCCGGGTTCCTCGTATTTTTAGAATTATACCTCGCGATATACTATTATGCATGGATTCTATCAAAAAAAGTAAAAATTCACTAATGTCATTCTGTGCCCATCCTGTAAATAATTCTCTGTCTTTCTTTTTTGCGAGTTCTTGGACATTGTATACGAACTTATTGGGTGAAATGATTCCATTGTTTGTCCACATTATATTACGTAATTCATTCCATTCATTCAATAATACACTGTCTATTAGGTTCTGTCTGATATTGCGTTTACAATATTTTGAATCCAATAATTCGTTCAATTCGTATGTATGATTCAATACTTGCATACACGAATTTAAAAAACATGTATTTCCCAAATTGACTAACCCAGTATATCCTTTGCCGTGATACTTTCTTAAATCCATGTTATTTTTCACTATTGTGTTATAGTAGACTATCTTCTTTATCTTGTTTTTTTGTAGATTTTATATTTTTTGGCGCTTTTTAGCGTCGATTTTGACTGCATATTTTTCATTTTTTGGGCTCCGGGGTTTACGTTTGTTACCATTATGGTATGTAGCGCTTTTTAGCGTCAAAAGTTATCATTTGTTATCATGGTGCGGATTTTTTGCAGGTATTTTTTCTGGGAGGACTATGTATATGGTTTATTTGGTGTGTTTATTATTTTTGAGAGTTGTTGCGCCCTTAAAAATGTTATCATTTTTGTTACCATTATTATCATTTTCATGATAACGATTTCGGGGCGGATTTTTTCATGAAAAAAATTATGCAGCGACTTTTTGAGCGATTTTTTTGGAATTTGCACCATTATGCTTTCTGCACGTTTTTTGCCAAATTTTCGGAGCCATTTTTGAAAAATGGACATTTTTCTTTTTTCAAAAATGTCCAAAATCAAAAACGGCCAACGAATCTAGATCCACCTTTTTTCAGGGGTCCTTACTGACCCTTCCAAAATACAATTATTTTATTTGTATATATAGCATATTGTATGTACAATGAGAACAATACATACAATATATACATGATACCCCCAGACCAAAATTTATATTTCACGTAAATGATTTGTAAATCTGATGCATTTTGAATTATATGTTTTACTAATATCAAGGAAGCAGTCATTTGCATAATTGACAATCTGTTCAACTTCTTTTATTATTGTGTTTTCCCATTGTCCAGCTTCACATTGTTCCAAGTGTTCAATAAAACGAAGAATAATATCAGTTATGGTTGTTTCCAATAATTCAAAAACATTGCGTATTTCCCTGTTTTTTTCATATTTTTTTTCATCACGTTGAAGTGTTATTTTAAAATCATCTTCTGTAATTTTATTACGCATATACTGAATACGTAAACCTTCATTTCTGTCTTGACGATAATTATTCACTGGATATCTAGGCGCGATAACGTCATTAATATGCGCAGCATTGTTAAACAAGTTACCCATAAATTCATCGTAACTAGTTGACATTGGATTATCTTTATGTTTATCTACAAGTAAATTATGTATTCTTGTAAACAACCTATGATTTAGACGTTGGTGTTGGCATGGAATATTTACATTATGTATATTTTGTACATTATAATCATTATCCGGTACATAATTTCCATTTCGGCGAAGCCATTCATAATAATGCGGGTTATGTCCATCTGCTTCAATTCTTCCTGTGCGCCAATTGAATGCTTTACGACACTGTGTGCACCACATATGGTCGCAACCGGCTATTTTGAAAATTCCGGACCCACAACTCGGACAAGGTCTTGTATCGCTTGATAATAAACGGGCACTTGCAAGTATATCAGGATTACAAGTATGTTCAGTGTCACGAGTAGGGCCTTTTATCTCATGACAATCTGGACAAGACCATTTTTCACATAATCCGCATTTCCATTGAGTACTAAGAAACCCACGACAATCATTATCTGGGCATGCACGAACAAATTCTCGCCTTTGTTGCGGTTCATTCTCCCTTGAATTATTAGGCTGATTAAAATTGTATTCTTCTCGTAATCTAATACAATCTGCCGTTAATTTTTCTGAAAGTTCATTTCTTTTATCATGCAAATCTTCGAGTTGTTTACTCACTTCATCATATTCTTTTTTGATAGTGGCAATATTATTTACTTCCCACTGATTCTCGGATACACGAGTGCGTCTGACTTTCATTGCATTTTTTAGAGATCTTTGTTTGTATTGCAAATCCCATACTTGGCGCCATACATTGTTCCATAGTTCATTGTATTCATTCATAATTTTTTCATTTTTAATTAAGTATTCCACCCTTGGTTGAGTAGCAGGTAACAACGAACGTTCAATATCAAATAAAATTTCTTCACGCTTTTTTTTTAATTTTTTGGTAACAAATACACCAGTAAATGATTTAGCAATGAATTGACGCGTCCAATCACGATTACATTGAGGATTCATGCATTTACTTGTAGTTTCACCAAGTATATATGTTTCGCAACATGTGCGACAAGCGGTAAATTCACAATATGGGCAACATACGGGTTTTCTTACAGTTTGATTCAATTTATCATCACAAATTGCGCAAACTGACGTCATTTTTATCTATAGTACTATTATTGTTTTATCATTATATCATTTTTAAATAATCAATTTTTTACAGGTTATAAAAATAATATATCTCACAATTGTATCACACTATAAAGACTGCATAAACTTTCTTACGATTTTTGTTAAATGTTACCATTTACGCCGAAATGTTACCATTTTGGGGCATGCAGTCATTTTTTCAAAGTATATTTTTGGTATTTATATTATAAATGGTATTATAATATAAATTATTTTATTTGGACAAAAATCGACGCTTTTTCGATTACCTTCCGATGATAATCCAAAAAGCGCCAAAAAATCGTCCAAAAAAATTATGCAGCGACTTTTTGCTTCATTTTTTCTGTATTTGCAGCATCATGCTTTCTGCACGTTTTTCGACAAATTTTGGAAGCCATTTTTGCAAAATGGACATTTTTCCTTTTTTCAAAAATGTCCAAAATCAAAAACGGCCAACGAATCTAGATCGACCTTTTTTCAGAGGTCCTTACTGACCCTTCCAAAATACAATTATTTTATATATTTTCACTGCTTGGTTGAGCTACTAAATCTTGTTTATCAATATAAACCGCCTTCATCACATTCTTCAACACCCGTTCGTTGTTTTTCTCAACACCGCCAGGACACGTATCCCCCAGTGATTCTTTCATAATTTGAAATGCACGATTATATTCTTCACTATCAAGTATCTCGGATTCAGGATGTAATTTATTCCATTCACTGATTTGTTGTATATTACGAAACGCAATACGGCGTATAGCCGACTTAATTTTGGCTTGGTCCGGAGTATCTTTTATCCATGTATTGTTCTCGCGAACATGCATAATTTCCCGTTTGATATCAGTACAATGAAGCGGTCTGGTATAAATATCCATATCTTTCAACCCATTCATAAAAATCTGTGTTACACCGTCCACATACCCCATATCAGCCACGTTCTCCAATTCAGCTAAACTTAATTTCACGTTCTCGACAAATTCAGACAAATTGATGGCATTTTTACATTGTTCATTCAAAAAGAAATTCAAATTGAATTGTTTATTATTGGAGTTTGTATTATTCGAATTGGTAGTAATCGACGTTTTCTGTGCAATTTCAATCATGGTTTTATGTTGTTCAATCAACATGTTCTTGAAATCTTTGTTCTCCCGTAGTAATTCCAATATTACTTTTGTCAAATTCACATCTGTACTCGAATCATATTCTATCAAACTATTGTTTTCTTGTTTTACATCTTCATTCGGCATTTTATACGAACATGATACTTTATGGCGACACAGTCCCGAACGATGTTTATATACACGCCCACATTCACATGCAAAATTATCAACCGGCTCGGCGCTTTTTTTTGTACCCGTCGTTATCATTATATGTTTTCGAGTGGCAACATGTCGATTATAATCGTATGGTTTAGTGCATTTAAAATCACAACCTTCACATGTAAAAAATTTGGCGTTTTTTTGCGCTTTTTTCATTATCTTTCTTTATATAAAATGATAATAAAAAGCGCCTAAATCGTTTTAGTAGATTATTTATTTTGCAATTTGTGAAAGACAAAAAAGAAATATAAAAATAATGTCTTTTAAATGTATATATGGAGAACATTCAAATATTTGACGGTTTATTTTCCAATGAAGAATTGGATTGGTTCATTCAAAATGATATTGTACTAAATCAACGCGAAAATTTGTCGGATACTAATCACAAAACAAGGTTCTCACTAAATTTACCCGAGAACATGAAGGCTAAATTACAAAGTTTAGGATTATCCGAGAATGCTGTATCCATTCCAATGATGTGGATTAATAATGATATGTCTACTCACATAGATAGTGGCGATGGTGATTTCAATAAAACTATGTTAGTATATATTTCAGATTGTGAAGGTTCTCTTGTGATAAACAATAATTCCTATGAAATAAAACAAAATCGTGCATTCAAATTCCAAAAAGGATTAGAACATTCTACTGAAAATACAGGAAATGCACCACGATTGTTAATTGGTCCAATGAGTGAATCGGGGTTTCAAGTGGGTGGTATTGCTATATATTATTTTTACAATGCAATTGATGGTTTTCCAAATGTAACCCTATCTAATACAATTTATACAGACCCACATTATGCCGGTGGTCCCAATGGACTTATTTCAACTTCAACTACATTTCCATCTACTGATTTGCCATATTATAGAACAATACCTACACCATATCGAGGTGCAATTTTATCAGGTTGGGATGGATTAAATGACAATGGTGAATATGTTAGTTATAGACCAGGTCAAGTATGGATAAATGATAGTCGTTCATTGTATTTATATCCAATATGGTCGAATATAATGTGTTTCAAAGAAGGTACCAATATATTGTGTTTTGACCAAGATACAAATACCGAAAAATATATTCCTATCGAAGATTTGAGAAATGGTGTTCTCGTAAAAACACGTTCAAGTGGTTATCAACCAATATGTATGATTGGTAGTTCGACTATCTATAATCCATCGGATAAATTAAGGGGGAAAAATCGTTTATACCGATGCAGTAAAGACAAATATCCAGATTTAACCGAAGATTTAATCATAACCGGATGTCATTCGATTTTAGTATATACAATTACCGATAAAGAACGCGAAGACTTGGAAGAATTGATGGGTAAAATATATGTCACTGAAAACCGATACAGATTGATGGCATGCGTCGACGAACGTGCTGAACCATATGACCAAGAAGGATTGTACACTATATGGCATTTTGCATTAGAACACGAGCATGCCAGAGCAAATTATGGGGTCTACGCAAACGGCTTATTGGTAGAAAGTAGTAGTAAACGAATGATGAGTGAATATTCGGGTATGAAATTATTGCGGTGATTCAATATAAGTATTTCAAATTATACGTAAAATACTTATATAAATATGAAATGTTCTCAATTCTTTTGTAAAAAAACATCTGTAATAATAAAAAAATAAATCATTACTATTTTATTTTTACATTAGTAATGGAATAAAACATAAGGATGTTGAGAACCTGTTTTGTAAAAATCACGAATTTGAGAACATTTACAAGGTTCTCACCGCAACATATAAAATAAATGATAAACTACAATCGCTCGAATTATGCAGATATAAAATAGTATTGATTTTTGTTAAATGTTATCATTCGCGTCGGTTTGTTACCATTTTGGGGCATGCAGCCATTTTTTCAAAGTATGATTTTGGCATTTATATTATAAATGGTGTTATAATACACATTAAAATATTTGAACGAAAATCCGACGCTTTCGTATTATCTTCCGATGATAATCGAAAAAGCGCCAAAAAATCGACCAAAAAAATTATGCAGCGACTTTTTGAACGATTTTTTCGGCATTTGCATCATGATGCTTTCTGTACGTTTTTCGCCAAATTTTCGGAGCCATTTTTGGAAAATGGACATTTTTCTTTTTTTCAAAAATGTCCAAAATCAAAAACGGCCAACGAATCTAGAACAACCTTTTTTTTGGGATCCTTACTGAACCACCATTTTTATTCACATGCAACTGTATATCAAATCAAATATGCATTGTATACGAACAAAACGGCATAATCCCCATTTTATATATATAGAGAACAATGATAATATTTGTCAGAAACAATATAATGACATAGATATATACGATACAATGTCCAATAATGACAACCTGACCACTATTTTAGAAAATGAAATATCAAATATATTTGATAATATTTTGAATTACGGAGATTCGACAGATGATTTGCCAAGAAATAACGGAGACTATTTACATGAGCAAAGTATAACGGATGTGCATACATTGCAATTGAATACGTTGAATAATTTTATCAATCAATATTTTTCTCAAATAAATACATTCCAAGAGAATTCAAGAGATATGCTACAAATGATACGAACAACCATACATCAACAAAATGTAGTATATAGTCATTTATTAAGACGAAACAATATACGTCAAAATGCTCAAACTCCACCGGTTTTTAGCAGAACAAATGCAAGAAGAGCATGGAATGTTCCCCAATATGATTATACATTTGAAATACCGCAAATATACATACCACGCAGAACACAACAAACAAATCGGCTTACCCAAGAACAAATAAATAATTCTATACAAACAATCGAATATGATGAAGATATGGGAGAAGAAAGATGTCCAATCACATTAGAAAATTTTGTGGTTGGTGAAAATATTTGCAGAATACGTGATTGTGGACACATTTTCAAATCATCCGGATTAATGTTATGGTTTCAACGAAATGTGAGATGTCCAGTATGTAGATATGATGTAAGAACATACAATTCACAAACAACAACAGAAGTGCCACAAGTTACCGAACCAACAACAACACAATCACCAAGTTCTGAAACCCAAATATTACAAGATAGTAGTAGTAATTTAGTAAATACGCGAAATATTATATATAATCGTTTGAATAGTATTATGCGACAGTTGCAAAATAATTTATCAGATACCGATACACCAACAGTATATACGTTTGACATACCAATTTATTTCGAAGATTTTTCATACAATCGAATAAGGAATTATGCGTAAACGGAAGAACAAATAGAAAAATAAAAAATATCATTAATAATATATATGAATGCTATTTTTGTGAAATCCATTTTCAAAATGTTCATGTTTATTGTAATGATAATAAGTCTTTTCATATTTATAATGACGGTTATAGTAAAATCAAAAGAATACAGAGATGTATTCTCAACATGGCAATTCCCGATGTTATTGGCCATATTTTTAGAAATATATTTTTTAGAAACCAGATAATCACTACTTTTTTTGTGTAAAGAAATTCGTGATTTCTTGTATGTTATGTTTATCATTATTAATTTTATTGAGTACTTTATCAAACAACAATACTTTGATTTTAGCGGAGCAATATTTTTCGCGTTTTTTCATGAGTACTTCCAAATTATCATATTCTTTTTCCATTTGTACCATATCCTTTTTAAAGGTCTTAATCATACCATGTTTATTTTGATATGCCCATATTTGTTCAAGAGCTAACCCCAATAACTGTTGAAGTGGTTTCATCAATTGATTTGTAATGTAAAATATGTAATCTATTTTTAAATCATTCGCAACGATGAATTCAGGTGTCTCGATTTTTTCACCTTGTAATGCTTTTTTAGTATCATTCACAACATGAACAAATCGCATTCTGTCGCCAGGTTTCGGTTTATTGCCCGGGTCCCTCTGACCAATTCTATCAGCCAACACACGATGAGCAATTTGTTGAGGATTTTTGTAATCACTTCGAAGTGCTTTTGTAATCATGAGTTTATCCATGGCTACGTTACCTTTTATCAAATCGTTCAATGATTTTTCCAAGAAATCAATCGCGGGTTTGATATTGTTTTCTTTCATAAGAATATTGAGAATTCCACCATATGTATCTTTCAAATAATCACACGAATCACGACGTTTCAATGAAAGCCCCATATATTTGAGCTTTCCTTTGTTTGCGTCTTCTTCATACAGCATTCCAACATAGCGTTTTTTAGATAAGAGTATGAAAGGCATCAATGTTTTTTCATAAGATAATTCCATAGGTGGTTTCAACCATTGAGTGCATAATTGCGCGGCATCTTGTGCAATTTCGATTGTCATTTCCAACGCAGGTTTACCACGAATGTTTTCACCAGTTTCTGGATTTTGCAAATTGAATGTGAAGAATACACTATCCGTATTATGGACAATCATATTACCTACACCTGCTGCAAAATGATGGTTTTCTGTTGTCAAATCATAGACAAATCCTTCATATGGTATTTCTTGCATTTTTTTAATATTTGTACTACTTTTTTTCAACATATCAAGCGTTACGATAACAGAATTATCTTCTCCTGATGTAATATGATAGTCAAAACGATTTTTACTATTTAGATAATTGATATATTTTGCTGCGGTAATAACATCTTGACAATGATAAATATAAATAGATTCATTTCGTATATATGGATTGTCAATACAAATGTCTTTTAAAGGATTATGTAGAAGAGGAGTTCCGACAGAAACATCGTTAGGAGTAATGGGGTTAGCAAATGTATCTAGTAATGAATGGTCATCTGTAACATCTACTAAACCTTGGCCAGTATAAATTCTTATCATTTTTTTATGTGGTGCTAAAACGTGACGAATAACTCTATACAATCTTGTCCAACCTTTATCAGTCCATGTTTCTACGCCATAAACTGATAATTCACAAAATTCTTTTTCTTGCTTACCTTCTTCTCTACATGTAACCCAAAGTCCTTTTCCATATTTTTCGGCCAATTCTTCGATTGTACAAATATCAATCCTGCCACGATGGTCTTTTACATAAACCGGTGTATAATTCGCAACACTATCACCGTACACGTATTCAGCATTGCATTTTACAGGTCCATGCATAGCGGTCTCATAAACCATATCTCCGTAAACTTCTTCAATAATTCGTTTCGCATAAATAATCATCATACGTCCAGTTGCAGTTGTAGATGCCGCAACATCCTTTTCATAAAATGTGGAAGTTCTTGCACCACATTGTCCATACAAAGAATTGGCAGTTACCTTATAACCGAGCTGGCGTTTGTCTAAAATATTTTGCATAAAAGGGTCTTTTTCGGTTTTTATCAATTTCCTCGTGCTTGCACGAGCATACAGCAATTCCTCTAAAATGGAAGGCATAATACCTTTTTTGTTATCCGGAAATTGCGCCCATCTACAAATCATTTTACCACATTTTGTTTTGATTGCGCGAGCACCTTCTTTTGGTGATATGTATTTATATGTATCAAATTCCAAATTTATGTATTCGTATCCCGGCAAATTGTCATATATATAATTGCCATTTTTATCTTTTTCACCAGTTTCACGTAACAAATTACCCCGCAAATCATATTCGCGAGTCCATACTTTACTATCGTGAGATAAATTCTGACTAATCATCGAAGACGGATATAACGACGAATAATCCACACATGCAACTGGATTATCCATATACATAGAACATTTTGGCGGTAGTACAATTGCGCCTTCGTAACCATCACCACCACCGGATTTTTCCAAATCGGGCATCAATGTATCTTTTTCACGGCATTTTTTGGCAACATAACTGGTTAGTTTAATACCTTGACCACGGAATATTAAGAAACTGATAGGAACACTGCATATACGGGACATTTCAACATATCCAGTAATTACATCGATTTTGTTCATCAAATGATGTACGAGGTTACAATCTTGAATACAGTATTTCGCAACGATAGCTCGGTCAGCCGAACTACCATTTGCTAAACGGAAAATATCTTGTGGAGTGACATCATCCTTTGCCATACCCCATTTGATTGATTTGGAACGGTCAATCTCGTGATGCCCATCTATACGTATAACATTATATTTGTTTGTTTTTTCAACGCCTTTCACCATTTCGGTTACTTCGCGATTTTTAACAATATCAATTACCTTGAATTTTTTGCCATCTTTATAATAATCCGATGTAAAACTGGTAAGTTCAATATGAATAAAATCGTCAATATGCAATCCTGCCAAATTTTGACTATACAATTCTGTGATTTCGCCGAAAACGGGGTCCACTACACATTCAATTCTTTTTACATCGTCACTGATGAATTGCCCTGCAACATCATCTAATTTATAGGATGGTAGATTGAAATCTCTGCGAAAATAGGTATACATATCAACTTGTAAACGCCCTGCCATTTTGAAATATCGCAAATCATATTCTCCGGTTGCCAATTGAATTTTGGTATTTTCAATGGAGAGTTGACAAGTATCCTTGTTTCGTTTAGCACACAAATCGCCAATTTTCCGCGATAACATGAGGAAATCTTCTTCACAATGATTTTCTTCTGCACGACGAAACATGAATTCATAATCAAAACCAAATATATTATATCCAATAATAATATCGGGATTTTCTTTTTGAATCAACCGCGTCCATTCTAATAATAACTCTTTTTCGTTGGCCACACTTTGAACAGTAATACCATTGATATCATCACAACTACCTAATACTAAACAATGGTTGAAATACGGCTCTGGTTCACCGTAGCGCATAAATGTGCTGCCAATGAACGTGACTTTATCGCCTTCTAATGCAGGGAAGGATAGACAACGAAACATTTCATTTACATACTGAATTTTTTCATCACGAATATATTCATCACTGATTAAGATATCAATTATTGTATTTTCTCTTTGAACTTTTTTTGATTTCTTTTTAAATTGTTTATTTTTATAATAAGATGGGGTTTCTTCAACTTCATTTCCGTCATCATCACTATCATCGCCTCCGGCGCCTCCGCCACTATATTCATTTGCTTCTTTCATTTGTTCAAACAAAGATTCAATTGTATATGCATCATCTGTATTGGTCGTCATTTTTTTAGCATCATTTATAGGTGTTTCAATAAATGATTGTATAAGTTTTGATAAACGTTCTTTTGATGGTACAAATTTCGGATACACTAAATCGATGTCATCAAAATTTTCGTATCCAAATGCAGTCATAATCATTTTTTTACAAAGGGTTTGACTTCGTGCATTATCAATATTTTGTGATTGAAATTGTAAGTTGAATATATCGACCATATTGGATGCCAATCGTTTGTATGTTTTTTTAGGAAGTGGAAAATCGCCGTGACTACTACTGGCCTCAATATCAAAACTACATATTTTGTATGGAACTCGGGTTTCTTTCTCATTCAATGGTCGTACATTTGCCGATAAACAAATGTACTCGTAATTGCACGTAGTTGTTTTTATTGGGCATTTTGACACTTTATTTAATGGTATAGCAATCCATCCAGAAGGACTAATGTTATGAATGTGAAAATATCGTAATAATGGAGGAATACTACTTTCGTATAATTCAAGTGCAACGCCTTGATATTCATAATTTTTAAATTTACGATGTTCTTCGCTATAATCATACCAAAAGTTTTTGACTTTATTCATAGCAGTTGTATTTTTGAAAACAATCTGAACAAATTTGTATTTTTTACCGGCAGAGAATCCGTATAATTTATGGTAATCCACGATTTTTGCGGATACAATGGAATCTTCATAATAAACGCCAACTTTGCGTTTGATTTCGCTTAAAAGAAGATTCGCGTTGCCCTGGTTCCAATTGTCGCCGACTTTTATGAAGAAGAATGGATTGAAATCGTTGACATACAAACAGTAGGTTTCACCGCTTTCATTTACACCGAACATTTGAATGACGAATTTAGATGAATATTGTTTTTTATTGCCATTATCACTACCTTCACTATCTGAATGTTCTTTCTCTGTGGTTTCATCGTATATATTGAAATCAAGTAAACGGAATGATTTTAATATAGCTGGTTTTTTGACGTTTTTGGTTGCCATGTTTGATTTGATTGGTTTTATTGATATATTGAATTCTATTTATTAAGTTTTAACAATCAATTTTTTATGTTTTGTGGCAATTTTAATCATCATATTTTGTATTTCCAAACAATATTTTATCGGCGGTTGTGCGAACACCAAATATATGATGTAAAAAAATGCCTAAAATAAACATCCCTACTAACAAAATCCAAAAATTCACAATATAGCCAAAATATGTCAACAAAGCATAAATGATATACACGCCAATAATCGTTGCGACTACATCTACAATAGCGAAGTTCAAAAAACGGTATTTATGTGCTCCCGTACTAGGTTTTCCAAAATAATCTTTGTATTTTTCTAATCCAAACATGTATATTATACGAATATATATATTTATTCCATTAGATTCATTATTGTGAATACCATTTTGTCATATCGTTTAATGTTCTATTACCATTAAAATAAGATAATACGCCTTTTTTGATTTTGAACAAAGTAGGATAACCACCTTGCAGGGATAATTTAGTAGGTGATTTTTTCAAATATGTCTCGTTTATTTTTTCTACGCCCATGGATTCATTTTGTTGTTCAATCTCGGCAAATTCAAACGATCCGCCTTTTTTTCCTAAATCAGCTTTCAATTGATTCCATGGAGTCTCAAGCATTTGACAATGACCACACCAACCTGCATAAATTTTGCCAACAATAGTTTTACTATGTTTAGTTGGTATCTTTTTGTAAGTTCTATTTTTCTTATTCTTCTTGTAATTTTTACTTTTATAATTATTTGTTTTACGCATTATATATAATTTATTTGGAAAAGAAAATTCCCAGTAATATATATATTTATACAAACAACATGAAAAAACCAATATTGACCATATTAATTATAATAGTATTTTTAGCAGGAATTTATGCATATGCAACAAATGGAATTTTCAAATCCCTAAAAATCACAGAAAAATTTGAAACAAATACAATTTCGGCATCGTGTCCAAACATATTGCTAAAAAAAGACAATGTATTATTGTTGTACAATAGTCAAAAACCAGAAGTTGAAGGAGTCAATCCGCTACCTTTTTATAATTTAGACGAATATATCAACTATTTAGAAATACAACGCAAAAAGGGATATCGATGTCCTGTATTATTTCTACAAAATGAGGTGAATACCCAAGGTGAAGAAGTATATAGAATGCGTCCAAGTCCATTTGAATTAGACGGCGGGGTTCCTGAACAAACCACTTTGTATCCTGGTTCAAATGATATAATTAAAGTGATCGATGCAAGTAGAGAAGACCCACCTTATAATAAAGGAAACTATCCAGGATTTGACCCACAAGGGTTATATGTAGGAAGATATACGGATGTTGACCAAGTGCACGATTCAACTGAAAAAGCGGAAATTAGTGATAATCCGATGGATTCAAATTGGGGAGGTGTATTATTTACACAACAATCGCTTGAATCCGGCAAATATGTTGATAACAGTGTTAAAAAACCATTATTACATACTCCTAAAAATATCGTACCAGGATTATTTGGAGAAAATTTACCAAAAGACCAATTGGAATAAATGTATTCTGGTTACACGCCATCCGGTTTGCGTGTCAGTAAAAAACTTTGTATGTTCTGAATCGACGATTTGTTTATTTTACGCATTTTTCCGTTGTTTTCAATGGTAATGTTCTCTAAACATCCTGGATTATTTTGTAATTCAGTTATCAAATGAAGAAACGAATTGAAATGTTTCATGATTGCAATGGCAGTTACCGAACTAATCCCGGGTATTTGACATAAAATAATTTCACCTATATTTTCTGGGGTGACATTATCTTTCTTGACCTTTTTAACAACTGTACAATAATTATTTGGAATACTTCGAGAACCTGGATTAGAAAGAACCATATTTTCACCATCCTTTTCATTGTTGTTCACAACAATGTTCTCGATTGGTCTATGCAAATAATAGGGTGTTTTACCTTTACCAAAATCGCGGTCGATTTTCTCTGCCATCCAAACAATGTTTTCAGCAGTTTCTTGAATAGAACATGTACGTAAAACACTAAATCCTTTGAAAAAATTAAGACTTGTTATTGCCGACAAAACAGTTTTCTTTTCGATTAATGTACGCAATTGCGAGAACATACCTTCAATCATGTAGATAATGCTATGAGAAGGGTATCCACTGGAATGCAATAATCGATAGGATTGTTCTTCATATCGACCATCTTTAATACTGGAAAGCAAATCAGATAGAGACTTGCGTTCTATTAATAAAATATCTTTGTCTTCATCAGTTTTAATTAAAATATCGCCTAAATTGAGAACCTGTTTAGAAAGTTGGATAGAAGTAGAATTTCCTTGTACAATGGAATAACATTTTTCATATAATGCAGTTTCGCGTTCGTCGATGATAATTTTCATAATAATATTACAACAATGTTACAACAATATAATAGTCAACGTGAAACTATTATATTGTTTTATACAATTAATTTAACATTTATTGCATATGGATTTGAGGGCGGATTCCAATTGGACGAATAGTATTTCTGGTAAATGTCATAGTTGTCATAATTTTCTTTAAATTGCAACAGTTACCAAACTTTGGATCAGTTGAATGAAGGAATCTACTTGTCCAGTGACCACGACCAACTTGTCCGGCGAATCCGGCTTTTTTTGATCCACCACCTTGATTTCTGTTTGCTGTGCTACCATAGTTTCTTGCTCTACTTGCTGCGTTACTTAATCCCATATTGGTATATAATTACTAAATATTTTATTTTTGAAAATCTAAAAAAATATAAATTAAATTAATATAAAAAGATATTGGTTAATATAATAGCATCAACAATTGATTTCATTCTATTTCATAAATAAAATGAACGCAAATACGTCTGAATACCAATCATCTCATTTAGATGATGATATTATCATTGAAAAAAATCAAAATGGGGTAGAAACATATATTTTTGATCCATACAATCCCCTAAATAAATTAATTAATGAAAATGAAATTCAATCCATTTTGAGAAATTATGGAATCAATACTCCAATACATAATATAAATTTGTACAAAAGAGCATTTATTCATCGCTCATATATGAAGCGTCCAAATTTAGAAAATATGCAAAATAATATTACAATCGTAGAAAAACCAGAAGATTGTTTACCTCTTTATACGAAATCCAATGAGCGTTTGGAATTTGTCGGTGATGGTGTATTAGAATGTATTACCAAGTATTATTTATATCGCCGTTTTCCAAAGGAAAATGAAGGATTTATGACAGAAAAGAAAATCGCACTAGTGAAAAATGAATCCATCGGAAAAATGGCATTGGAAATGGGTTTGCATAAATGGTATGTATTATCAAAACACGCGGAATTGAAGCAAACCCGTACAAATTTGAAAAAATTGGGATGTTTGTTCGAATCGTTTTTAGGAGCAATGTTTCTGGATTTTAACAAGATATCCATCCATGATGACGATGGGTGGTTTGGCAATTTGTTTGTAACTGGACCGGGGTTCCAAATGGTACAAATTTTTGTTGAAACTGTATTTGAAAAACATGTGGATTGGATAAATTTGATACGTAATGATGATAATTACAAGAATATTTTACAAGTAAAAATACAAAAGGAATTTAAGGTGACTCCGCATTATATGGAAGTAGAAGACCATAATCAAGAAACCGGGTATTATATGGGAGTTTATTTATGTCTGGGACAACCAATACATAATAAAAAACACAGCGATTCTATTCCAATCACTCATTTCAATTCATATGGAGATATACATCAATATATGTCGGAACATAATAAGATATTTGTATTTTTAGGGGAAGGGAAACATAAGATTAAAAAGAAGGCGGAACAAATTGCATGTGATGAAGCAATCCGTCATTTACAATCATTTTAGATGCGACGAAGTAAAAAAATGCCAAAAAGAAACAATGAATAATGGGAAAAAAGAAATACAAAAATATACTATATTATAATATATAATATATTTTAAATGGAACAATTGTATTTAGAACAAATGATAGTGAAACCTATGCCAAAAAAACAGGCAATTATAAATGTCAAATTTGGTGATAATAAAAAAGAGGAGGAACCAGAAAAAATGCCAAAAAGGAAAATGGAAATTGTAGACAAACGCAATGAAATGAATATTAATATAGATATGGTATTGGAACGGTTGAATAAAAAGAATTTATTTGATGTACGTGTGTTAGAACCACCTACAAAATCTGTTGTAATGGGGGATGAAATACGTATTATTAGAAAACCTGAAAAACAAATGCAGAAACTGGTTATTGGTGAAGAAAAAGAAATTGAAGAGTTAGATATACTTGGAAAAGAAATTGATGAAATGGAATTTGAAAAAGAGGAACCAGAAAAAGAGGAAGAAGAACCAGAAGAACCAGAAGAACCAGAAAAAGAAGAGAAAGAAGAACCAGAAAAAGAGGAAGAAGCAGAAGAGGAACCAGAAAAAGAAGAAAAACCAAAAAAAGGAGAAAAGAAAGAAAAAAAGAAACGTGCATTGAAAGCACCCAAAGTGAAAAGAACCATTGATACAGCGATGACCGAAGAAATCAAGAATTTCAAAATGGGAACTCATACAATAGAACAAAGATTACCAAAAACAGAAAAAATAATTGTTAAAACATCATCATATTACATGAACAATCGTCGTATATTTATCCAAAAACTACGAGAAATGTTCAAAGATTATACAAAAGAATTAGACTCCGCTGCAAAAAATGATGTGACTTGTTCGAAATCGACCAATAGTGAATTTGGTTTAATGACTCATCAAAAAATAGTAAGAGATTACTTGAATCTATATACTCCTTATCGTGGATTATTACTATACCATATGTTAGGATCGGGCAAGACTGCGAGTGCAATTGCACTGGCAGAAGGTATGAAAAGTGGAAAATCTATTGTAGTTATGACCCCCGCATCTTTAAAAATGAATTTTTTCAGTGAATTGAAAAAATACGGAGACCCAATATACAAAAAAAATCAATATTGGGAATTCATATCAACCGAAGGAAAACCAGAATATATTGATATATTGGAAAATGTTCTCTCTATACCTCGTGAAGTATTCGAAAAAAACCGTGGAGCATGGATGGTTGATGTTACAAAATCACCTAATTTTGCGGATTTGAGTTCAAGTGACCAAGAAAATATTGATGAACAATTGAACTTGATGATTCGTAATAAATATATTGATATTAATTACAATGGTTTAACCAAGAATAAAATGGACGCACTTACCGAGAATGGTAGTGTAAATCCATTTGACAACAAAGTCGTCATTATTGACGAGGCACATAATTTTGTAAGTAGAATAGTCAATAAAATAAAGAAACCGGCATCCATATCATTCAAATTATATGATTATCTAATGAAAGCAACAAATGCACGTGTTGTTCTGCTGACCGGAACTCCAATTATCAACTATCCAAATGAAATCGGAATTTTGTTTAATATTCTTCGGGGAAGTATTAAAACATGGAGTTTCCCAATCACTGTAAAAAGTGGTGGTAAAGTAAATAAAGAAGAAATACTTAAAATGTTTGATGAAGAAAAATTTAAAAACTATGATTATGTTGATTATACCGATAACAAAGTAATTATAACAAGAAATCCATTCGGGTTTGTAAACACAAAAAAACGTGGGCCTTATAATAAAAAGAATGGCGGAAGTATGGCAACAATGATGACGTCATTGTTTGGTGGAAAATCAGAGAAAAAAAGGAAAATAAGTGCCAAGAAACAACAAAAGGTTAAAAAACAAAGAGTGACTAAAAAGAATAAAGAGGAAGAAGAACCATTTACAATTGAAAAAGGCGTCATTAAAATAAATTATAGACCAGAAGAAGATATAGAAGATGATGCAAAAGTAGATGTATTGGACAGAGTTGCGCCAGAATATCATAAAGGAGGTGATAAAGAATTTGAAAAATACAATGGTGTAAAATTAGACGAAACTGGAAATATGTCTGACGATGATTTTGTAAAAGAAGTCAAGCGCATTTTGAATAAAAATAAATTGGAAGTAATTAGCGGGTTGATTGAAGTAAAACATCATAAATCATTACCCGACGATGCAGAAACATTTTTATCCACGTTTGTAGATATAGAAACTGGTGAAATTAAGAATGAAAATACATTCAAAAAACGAATATTAGGATTAACATCTTATTTCCGTAGTGCACAAGAAAAATTACTTCCATCTTTTGTAAAGACGAGTGATAATAAAACCATCCATGTAGTTCCGGTAGAAATGAGCGAACATCAATTTTCATCCTATCTTAAAATACGTAAAACAGAAATTGAACAAGAAAAAGAAAGTCGCAAAAATGCAAAAAAAAAGGTGAAAAAAGGAGACGATGAAGATATTTATAAAATATCATCAACATATCGTATATTTTCAAGAGCTGCGTGTAATTTTACATTTCCAAATTCAGTTGAAAGACCACTTCCAGATAAACCTACAAATGAATTGAATGAAGATGAAATTGATGCTGTTTCCAAAGAAATATTATTAGAAAATGACACATATATGGATGAAGAAGATGTCGAAAAAATCACAGAAGTAGAAATGACGAACTACAAAAAACGTATCGATACCGCATTGTCTATGTTAGCATATGACCCAAATAAATCGGAAGATGAAGAGCAGTTTTTATCAAAAGAGGGATTAAAAAAATACAGTCCTAAATTTTTGAAATTATTGGAAAATATTCAAAATGAAGAAAACAAAGGACTCCATTTGATATATAGTCAATTCAGAACAATTGAAGGTATTGGTATATTGAAATTAATATTGGAAGCAAATGGTTATGCTGAATTCAAAATCAAAAAAGATATATCTAGTGATAAATGGGAAATCATTGAAAAAGAAGATGCTGACGGAAAACCCAGATTTGTTTTATATACGGGAACAGAGACCGCCGATGAAAAAGAAATTATTCGTAATATTTACAATAGTGCATGGAATTTAGTACCGCCAGAAATTGTAGACAAAATAAAAGAAAAATCGGCAAACAATTTTTATGGAGAAATTATCAAATTATTTTTAATTACATCATCGGGAGCAGAAGGTATCAATTTAAAGAATACTCGTTTTGTTCATATTGTAGAGCCATATTGGCATAGTGTTCGTATAGACCAGGTAATTGGACGTGCTCGTCGTATTTGCAGTCACGAAGATTTACCAGAAGAATTACGAACAGTCGAGGTTTTCTTATATTTATCGGTATTTACCGAAAAACAGAAAACGGATAAAAATAGTATTGAAATTATGATACATGATATATCAAAGATTGACCAAAAATCCATTACAACCGACCAATCTCTATATGAAATCGCTCAAATAAAAGATAATATTAATCAAAAGATATTGAAATCAATCAAAGAGACATCGATTGATTGTAATGTCTATAATACAAAAAAATCAAAGGGAAAAGATGACGAACAATTGATTTGTTATGGAAGTAATTTTGGTAAATTAGAATCTAATAATTTTATTTCGTATCCTACTCTTGAAAAAGATATGAGCGAAAAAGAGGAATTGAACATTGTACAGCAGAAAATTAAATTGAAAGATACAAAAGAGATTAACGGTGTGAAATACAAAGTAGACCCTGCTACAAATATTTTATATGACAAAGAATTATTTGATAATAATAAACAATTGGTGAAAGTAGGAGAATTGAAAAAAGTGGGTAAGAAGATTTTAGTGGAATTGAACAAATAACAAATTACACGTCTAAATCCAACAAATCAGTAACCACATTTTCATTGCATTTTTTATGTAATTGTTGTGTCAAGTAGTCAATTGTCATCATTTTATTTTGAACGTCTTTTTCTAATTTTGCAATAATGAGCCGTTGGTTTTGTAATGTAGTTTTCAATTGCTCATTTTCCATATAATAATTAGCACGGTTCAAATTCAAGTCGGCCAGCCATTTTTGATGAATTTTGGTATTGATGTGAGATGAAAATATTTTATGAGTTTCGTATATTTTGTCTTTTCGAGAACCACATGGACATCGTAGCCCTTTTTTGATAGTATTGAATGGTGGAATTTTATCAACATAATTTCCCACAGCATCAATACTAGGACTATACATATCGGGTTCAACACACAGTTCCATGGTAATAAATAATATATATTTGATATAGTATTTATCTTTTTTCTTTTACATAATATTTCAATTTTGTGTATTTTGAATATTTTGAAAATAATCCAATGTTTTTTGAATACCAGCCACCAATTCTATTTTGGGTTCAAACCCTAACAATATTTGTGCTTTCAAAATAACAGGACGTCTTTGTTTTGGGTCATTTTCAGTGGAACTCAAATAGGTTACTGGTAATTTACGATTCGTTATTTTCTCAAATACTTTCACTAATTCATTGAGTGTAAATTCACAATGTGGATTACCTATATTGATAGGACCGGCTTCATTGCTATTCATCATCCGTATGAGACCATCAATCATATCATCGACATAACAAAAACTACGGGTTTGGTTTCCATTTCCATAAATATTCAAGGCTTCTTTATTGATGATTTGTTTTATAAAATTGGTAATAACCCGACCATCATTTATATCCATATAAGGGCCATATGTATTGAATATGCGGACTACTTTCAAATCCAGACCATGTTTTTTTCGATATTCATATATCAGAGTTTCACCAATACGTTTGCCTTCATCGTAACAACTACGTTCGCCCATAGTATTGACATTTCCGAAATAATTTTCAGGTTGAGGATGGACGTCGGGGTCACCGTAAATTTCAGAAGTGGATGTGAATAATAGTTTTGCATTGTGCTGTTTTGCCAATTGAATCATATTTTGTGTTCCAATAAAACATGTATTTAAGGTTTCAATAGAATGTACTTTGTATTTATCGGGACTGGCAATACATGCCATATGATATATTTCGTCTAAAAGCGGGAATTGAATTGATTGTGTTACATCGGCACGAAGAAATGTGAAATTGGTATTTTTTTCGAATTCTTCAATATTTTTATGACTTCCGGTTACTAAATTATCTAGACAAATAACAATGTTATTTGGATTTTCCAATAATTTTTTGCATAAATTGCGTCCGAGGAACCCGGCGCCGCCAGTAACCAAAATGGTTTTCATTATTGAACCATAACCATAAATATTTATATGTTTTTTCCATATATAAATATTTTTGTTACACCTTTGTACAATTAAATCGCCCATTCTGGGCCGATTTACCAGTGCAAAGGCAACTGTTACCATGCGCATTTTAAATGCGCAAAGGTTTAAAATTCCGACCATTTATCATTATTAAATCCATTCACTACTAATTTATTGGAATTATCTTTCCAAAATTGCGTTTTCATATCAGATACTACATCTTTTTTCGTTTTAGGATATAGATTATTTTTTTGCGCATTCATTCTATTCACGTCCGCAGTATTTGCTAATGGTTTTTTACCATAACAATTTGCGCCATATTTTATATTTGAATTGGCGATGAATCCACCGTTTATTCCTGGACGACCGCAACTGTTTTTGTGACACTCTTTTTTTTGCAATTTATCCCATGTTGATTTTTGCGTAGGAAATAGCGCCATTTGTCCGTCAGACCATCCATATCCACACCATTCTGCTCCATTTTTATAGGCATTTTCTACTTCGTCGTACGTGGCAATACGTGCTCCATAGGATGTACATATTGCTTGGGCGTCATCATATGAATATAAATTGTTGGATACGTGGAAAACTTCATTACCAACTTCGTCTATTTTTTTTTCATCGCTTACATCGGATTGTTTATCATTTTTCTTTTTCTCATGGTTTTTTCCAGTTGTACTGTTGTTTGATTTCCCATAAAACCAATCGACGGTATCTTTGCTAATGAATTTTTCGACTAAATCAATTTCAAAATAGTATTTGAAAAAGTCCAAAATAATAAAAGTTGCTAGAAATATCCATACTTTTTGTTCTAAAAATTCGATGGTTTTAGGAATGGGGTTTTTAGGAATTCCTCCTAAATAAACAAACAAATAAAATAATGTTATTAAAATGGCGGAAGCGGCGGTACCAATCGGGTCTTGCCAAAATTCTTTGGTCCATTTTACTAAAAATCCGATAAAATGGTCTTTGTCTTCTTTTGGTAAATTGAAAAAGTAGTATATTAATCCAATTACAAGTAAAGTTATAATGAATATATCAACTGATTTGCTAAATAATATATCTACGTCACTGTGCCCCCTGTAAAAACCGTATACGCCGAAATATAGGGATACATATAGTACAATGAATCCCGCAAAATAGGGCAATGTTTTTGTATTGAAAATCGTAGCAATTGCTTCTTTCACATTGTTTTGGATATCAATTATTTTATCTTTGTCTATTGTTGTTTTTTTTTCTGCTTTTTCACTAGTATTCATCTATAATAGTAGGAGGTTTTTTACATCTATTTTTCCTTTTTTTATATCCTCATTATATAAATATCCACATGGACCTGCTAAATGTTCCCAAAAGATATATTCCTAAAATATTGTCAAAAAGGGACACAAAAAAACAAAAACAATATTTAAGAAAATCGCGAAAATTATACAAAAAGGGTGTTTATTATCAACGTCCTAAATTGAAAACATTCAAATCAAGACCATCCAATCACATTGAAAATGCCAAAAAAATATACAAGGTAGATACATTAGAACCAACCAAAGAACTTGCCAAAAAAACTCAATGTAGCCAAGCTGCATTGGAAAAAATAGTCAACAAAGGCCGCGGGGCATATTATTCAAGTGGTTCTCGTCCAAATCAAACTGCCGAATCGTGGGGTTTAGCACGTTTGGCAAGTGCGGTTACTGGTGCAAATGCATGCAAAGTAGATTATGAGATATTGTTCATGGGATGTAAACCAAAAAGTAAACCATTACAACTTTGTAAAATAAAAGTATAAGTTTATTTAGGAAAAATATAATATATAAAAACTTTATGGAAAACGCAGCCAAAAAAATTCTTCGTCATTTACCGACAGGAGAAGAGGAAAAAATTTCTGCTAAAAATGCATTTAAAAAATATAAAGAATCATGGAAATTAATATTTGATTCTAATATGACTTATAACAATAGAATGTATTATGGTTTTTTATCAATACGAGAAAATACAATGCAAATAAAACACGACGGAGATGGTTTGGTAGGAATTCCGAATACTTACACATTCAAGTTTAGGCGTTCTAATGATGATGATTTCATTGAGGATGATGGTATTGAAACAGTAACTATCAATGGTGATGAATATATTGTAATTATTCCGACTGAAATACAACATATATATAGGATTTATGATGATGATGACAAATGAGTTAGTGGCAGAAGAAAACGCAAGTCAAATAAACGTAGATGAAATCGTCGTAAATGAAAGGTATGAAGCATTGAAAATGGCAAAAAAGACATGCAAAAAACAACATAAATGAAAAATATAAATCTAAATATAGATAAAATGCAAAAAACTCCAATAAAAGCGATTGCAGTCTTCGATGGGAAAGTAAAAGGGAGGGTTATTTTCACCGAAATATTGAAAGACGAGACTGTTCTCATTGATATTGAATTGTCCGGATTGAAAAAAAATGCGCTACATGGATTTCATGTTCATGAATCCGGAGATTTAACAAATAAATGTGATAGTATGTGTGCACATTTCAATCCATACGGAAAAACACACGGATGTCCTGGTGCAAAAGAACGACATGTTGGCGATTTAGGAAATTTACAAACAGACCAACATGGGTGTGCAAAATATCAAATGATAGATGATTGTATAAAATTGCGTGGATATAAAGCAAATATCATCGGTCGTGGACTCATTGTTCATGCAGACCCAGATGATTGTGGTATGGGAAATGCGGAAACAAGTAAAACAACTGGAAATTCAGGTAAACGAATTGCATGTTCTATAATTGGATATTCACAAGACAATTTCCGATAAAAAGATAAGAAAAATGAAAAAAATATATAAATACAAACACAATATAAAAATATCCATCTATTATTTTTATATTGTAAAATGAACGAGGATAATAATGTATTGACAATAAAAACTGTTCAAATACAGCCGATTCGTAATATGATTACAGCAATTAAAGATGTTTTGACAGACGCAACAATTACTTTTACAAAAGATGGAATGAAAATTATTAATTTTGATAAAACCCATACAATATTGGTGAATGTCATTTTGAATGCACACAAGTTTGAACAATATGTTTGTCATCCGGACAAAATCATTGTATGTGCAAATACACTACATTTATTCAAAGTCATTTCAACTATGTCAAATGATGATACATTATCTATGTATATTGACAAATCGGATTATCATGATGGAATTGTATCCCATTTAGGATTACAATATGATAATGGTGATATTAAACAATGTTATAGTCAAAAATTGAGACTGATTGAACCGGATACAGAAGAATTGGTGGTTCCCGATGTCGAATATTCAACGGTGATTAATTTACCCACCACCGATTTCCAGAAAATTATCCGTGATTTGAATGGTATTTCAGACCGCATTGAGATTAAGTCAGTTGGAAATGATTTAATATTTTCATGTGATGGCAATTTTGCAAGTTCCCGTATATTACGTTCCGAGTCAGATGGATATATGGAATTTATTCAAAAACCGGATGCGTCGGTAGTGATACAGGGTGAATTTTCATTGAAATCATTGTCACATTTTATCAAATGTACGCCATTATGTAGTCATTTAGAGATGTATTTGGGAAATGATTTGCCGCTTATTGTTAAATATGATGTTGCATCTTTGGGTGAAATTAAATTGTGTTTAGCTCCATTACCTCCGTCGTAATTCGATGGTTATTATATTACTTTACGAAGTAAATATATAAAAATTTCTGTATATTTTTCATTATAACCAATGAAAAATATATATATAGTTTCGTATGAAGATCAGCCTTTTTCAAAAAATAATATTACCGCATTCATCCATTTTTGTAAAAATAAAAAGGAGGATGATATTGTATGCGTGGTTCAAAATGACGATGATATTGTAGACATTCATGCAAAATATTATTTATATAAAAATTCCATTGTATTTGCAGAACGAATATTGTCGAAATATTGGTTAACGCGATATGTCCAAAAAAGAATATATAAAAAAACGAAACTACCTAATCCCCATGTCTTCATTGGTAGTTGTAAAAATATCATCGAATTTTGTGAAGGTATCTCGGTAAAAAATGAGATTGATGTGCAAAAATATGTATTGACCAAATATTTAAAACAAGAAAAATCCAGAATATACGATGATAAATATATTATGGATACAGAGCATGAAATATTTCGGATAACCCGTGCCAACAAAATTCAATGGGACGATGTAAAAAAATATATAGATGTTTTTACGTTTGAAATGAATTTTGTTGCATTGTCATTTTATATAATGATTGTTTTGGTATTGGTAGCAAAGACTGACCCACTTGTGCCGGTTTTTTGAACATCTTCGATTTTGGTGTATATGATGGGTAGATTTTTATGGGATGCATATTTGGAATGTTTTTTACAAATAACGGCGCCTTGTTTGACGAGAGCGCGCATTTTCTTTTTATCCAATTTTTCATTTTCTGGCATAACCACAACCACGTGACAAGACGGAAGGTCTTGCACATGAAACCAAATATCTTGTGGCGAAGAAGCGTCGATTAAATCGAAATTATCTTGGGCAGAAACGCCAATATGATAAGTGATTTCCATTGCGGATACAAGAATTATTTCGGTTTTCATTTTACAATTGTATTTTGTATATTTGTATTGTATTATTCAAACAAAATCAATTTTCTTTTAGAAAAAATATGTATACAATATAGACAAAAAAGATGAGCGTACCCCAATTATTTGCACTGACATGTGTGGAAATCGTGGGAGATTTCGGATTAAAAGAATATGCGAATAATGGAGGTACAACTTCATTGGCAACAGGTATTTTAGGATATGTGGGGGTAGTGATTATGTTGATAGTATCATTGCAGGATTCGACTATATTATTAGTAAATAATGGTTGGGATGCAATGAGTACTTTGACAGAAAGTATAGCGGCATATGTATTTTTAGGCGAAAGATTTACTAATTATAATCAATATATTGGTATACTTTTTATTATGGTAGGAATGTATTTATTAAAAATACCGTGGAAAAAAAATCATCCATTTCATATACCGAAACTGTGAAACTTGTAAAATACAGTTGTATTCTAAAAACTACAATTGGTAGTTACAATCAAAATATTATATTTTCATTTATATAATATGTTGATAATAAGACGATTTTCACATAGACACTCGCGAAGTTTCTTTATACCAAATTGTAAACCATGGCGAGAGAATCAAGTGCGAGAGAATCCATTAAATGAATGTGAAAAACCGCGCGTGCACTACAAAAAACAAATAGAGAATCCATTGAATGAATGTGAAAAAACGATACAAAAATGTTTTGTTAAAAAAAGATATGCGAATCCATTAAATGAATGTGAGAATTTATATAAATTCATTAAATGAATATGAAAAAAGTGATATATTATATTATAATATATAATATAATATGAATACATTTAGTTCAATTCGGAGCGGGTCAAGTATAATGAATGCAATACAACAGATGATTGCAGATACAATAAATACATATCCACAAACATTATATATTACGGGAAATTATAATGTAAGTAATGTTGACCCATATAAACAATTAGTATTTTATAACGATAAAAATAAGGCAGCATTTGCTAGTTTAGATAGTTGCGGAAATCAAGATATATTTACATCAACATATGATTCTAGTGGGAATGCAACAGCAGTTCGTGTAGGTGGAAATGCTAATGATTATGCGGTAACATCTGTTTTAGATGCTTCAAATAATTTATACAGTTGTGGGTATTACAAATCAGGAGGATTCAATGTATTCAATGTAAATAATAGTATTTTTAATTCTTTAAATAGCAGCGCTGGTAATGTACAGCAAATTTATTTGATAAAATATGATAATAGTTTAAATCCGTTATGGTCAACCCGTATCGTAGGAACAGATAACGTTGTTCCACTAAAAATAATAATTGATAAAAAAAATAATGTCATTATGGCAGCTTATTATTATTCAAATCCGGTTACTATTTATGATGTATGTGGCAATTCTGTATCACTGACAAATGATACAACGACATCAAATCCAAATAGTTTTGTTGTAAAATACAACACAAATGGCGCATTATTATGGGCGAGAAAAATAGGAGGTACAGGAAATTCTAATACAGTGCCATCATGTATAAATAGTGATACCGCAAATAATATCTATGTTTGCGTTACAACTGCTACAAGTGTATTAAAAATATATAATACAAACAATACTACTGTTTTTGCAAGTTTCAATCTTCCAGCAAATTGTCCAGCCTGTGCAGGTATCATAAAATATAATGAAAGTGGAACACCGATAATAGCTATATATATTGGGGCACCGCTTTGTAGTATTTATAATATAGCGATTGATAATTCAAATAACCCATTCTTTATAGGAATTTTTGAAGGTGATTTGGGAACACCTTTAAATGTTTATGACAGTAACAACGGGACGAATTCAGTGGGTACTATCAATAATGAAAATTTTTTAGAGAGTTTAATTTTAAAATATGATAATAATAATACATTCAAATGGGTGACATCTCTTACTGGCGGTAGAAATGATACAATATCGTATTATTCACTAGATAATTATGGAAATTTATATATTAGTGGAATATTTAGGTCACAGACATTAACCGTTTATAATAGTGATAAAACATCATTCAAAACTTTGAGTAATGGTACCGGTTTAGACAATCAAGCATATAATACATTTATAGCAAAATATAACAAAGACGGTTCTGGACAATGGGCTACACGTATTGGCGGAACTGGTGGACAGATACCTAAAAATATGGTATTAGGTAGTGATAATAATATATATCTTTTAGGCAGTTATACTTCAAAACCAGTTACTATTTATAATACAAATGATTCGTCATACGTTTCGTTTGATAATAGTGGAACGAGTACAAATGATATATTCATAGTGAAATATGGTAGTAGTGGTGCAATATCGTGGGCAACTCATTTAGGTAGCAATGGTGATGAAAATAGTAGTTATATGAATTTAGATAGTGCAAATAATGTATATATATATACAAATTATGCAAATACTTTATGGATTTATGATAAAAATAATAATACTACTACAACAAGAAATTTGACATTTACGAGCACAAGTACTAATTCTGATTTGGGTATAATAAAATATGATAAAGATGGTAATTATAAATGGTCATCTCGAATAGGAGGGCTTGGAATAAAACAAACATTTGATATGAAAATAGATGCACTTAACAATATTTACATTTCTGGGTATTATTGCGGATTGAACCCTTTGACGTTTTATAGTTCAAGTAACACGGCATTCATGGATTTAAGTAGTAATTCAAGTACAATAACTGATATATTTTTGGCGAAATATGATTCAAATGGAAATGGAATCTATGGAAGACGTATTGGAAATACGAATCAATTAGGCAATAGTATTGTTAATTTTTATTTATCAAATCCTATACCATTACCAATAAAAACAAAAAATGTGTATATTACTGGTTATTATTATGCTGCACTAACATTATATAATGCAGATAATTCTACTTTGAAAACATTAACAAATGATGGAACTAATGATATATTTATAGCAAAGTACGATACTAGTGGAATAGGACAATGGGCAACACGGATTTCATCTACTGTGAGTGATACAGTTTTTGAAATGATATTAGATTCTGATAATAAAATGTATGTTTATGGGAGAACAAATAATGGAAATGTAACATTGTATAATGCAGATAATTCACAGTTTAAAACAATTACGTCTCCGGGATATGCTATTGGATATACAGTAAAATATGATACTAATGGAACAATACAATGGGTTGCAGTTGTAGGACGTGTTACTTTGCAAAGTATGACATTAGATTCTTCAAAAAATGTATATATTTCGGCAGGAATTGGGAATATTAGCCAGCCGTCATCATTGTATAATGCAGATGATTCTACATTTATATCACCATTAAGTAGTGTATCAACGTCGGGCGATACGGTTTTAATAAAATATAATAGTAATGGAATGGGCCAATGGAAATCACGAATTGTAAACGGATTTTCAGTAAATATGGCAGTAGATTCTTCGAAAAATGTTTATATTTGCGGAATTTTTAATTCTAATGGTTTAATATTATATAATCAAGATGATTCTCAATTTAAATCAATATCGGGTAGTACTGGCATATTTATAGCAAAATATGATATTAATGGAATCGGACAATGGGGAGCATACATTACATATGCGAGTCTACCTAATGTAATACAAAAACTATTATTAGATTCTAATAATAATGTATATATTTACGGAGATTATGATAGCAGTATCACTTTTTATAATCAAGATAATTCGGCATCAAATGGATTAAGCAGTAACGGTAGTACTGACGCATTTATAGCAAAATATAATAGTAATGGCGAATGTCAATGGGCAACCCGGATTGGCGGCACAGGTATCGATACCACGACAACAACATTATTAGATTCTGCAAATAATATATATATATATGGACGTTGTGGTAGTAGTAGTTTAATATTTTATAATGCAGACACTTCTCAATTTAAAACATTACCATTTGGGAGCTTGTTTTTAGCAAAATATAATACTAATGGGATGTGTCAATGGGCAACACGGATTGGCACCACCAGTAGGTCAGTAAATATGATTTTAGATTCTGCTAATAATGTATATATTTCCGCATATTATACTGCGTCTGTTACATTTTATAATTCAGATAATTCTCAATTTAAAATATTATCATTAACCGGTGCTGTAAATTATAATACATTTATTGCAAAATATGATACTAATGGTTTTTGTAAGTGGGTATCAGGACAGTTACAATCAACATCTGATAGTGGGGTTGTGAGTACAATATTTATGTCATCAGATTCTCTTAAAAATGTATATATTTCGTCACGTTTAAACGTATCAAATATAACATTTTACAATGCAGATGATTCTATATTTAAAACTTTAACGAATATAGGCAATTATGATGTATTTGTATCAAAATATAATACAAACGGTGTATGTGAATGGGCAACCCTGTGTGGCGGCACAGGTCAAGACGCACCTGTAAAACTAATAGTCCAATAAAATATATACATCAAAAAAATGTATATATTCAATAAAATCAAAATTCAGGCTCGTGTTTTTTGAATAAACACCCCTGTGTCGATAAATTCGGAATAGAAATCATCAATTCCGGGTCTTGGACAGAACAATTCAATAACCACACTTTGATTATGCAAAAGTTCTTCTTCGGAGAAATCGTAATACCGTTTACTAAATTGTGATATGCCTTGTGTTTGAACAAAGTTTCTCCACACATCGCATAAAATAGGGATTTCCAAACACTATATACTTGTTTGTTTAATACTTTAAAAGAAAAACAACCACCATTTCTATTGCTGGGGTCCTCCCACATGGGCGTAATGCCATCGCGCATTACAAATAACATACAATATTTTACTATTTGTTCTGATACATTTTCGTTTATAGCTATTAATTTTTCAAGACTGTCTATATTGTTCATTATTATTTTATAGCTTGCTAAATCCCAATTCTTGTCGTGTGGTAAATGGTAATACAAATTCCATTTACCAAGCAGTTTATGCTGCTGTGTTTCCGGAATATTACAGGTTTCTTCACGAACGTCCAAAATTTGATTTACAGATTCAGTTTGTAAATCAAACGTATTCATTTGAATACTATATAATACTAAATATAAAATCTTTATGTCGTTTTCTTATTTTTTCTATTTTTATTCTTTTGTAATGATTTTGTATTCATTCTTTTCTAATAACAGATATTGTTTACTAGTCAATGTAAATTGATTGACCTTATCGTCAATTATAGTGATAGTATAGTCATTTGCATAAACATAGTGTTCGGATTGATATTGAAGATATCGTAATACAAATGCATTCGATAATATTTCATTTCCAATTTGAAAAAGGTCTTTGTTTAATGTGAAACGAATCGCTTCTTTCATATCAGGATTTGAGTATTCTATGCTTAAAAATTTGACATCGGATTTTTCGACAAAGTATTTGGCATCGTCTTTTTCAAATTTATTTGTCACGTTGCATAAAATATACGCGGGTGTTTTGAAAGTGTATAATTTATCAACATTTGTGTTTTCACTTGCATTTTCTTCCATAACCGATTTCAATTTTTTCAATAAAACTTCATTCACTGAATTTTCGACGACAGTGTATTCTTCATTGTTGTTTAGATTTGGGGTAAGTGTAAAAACACTTATCCATAATGGACTAAATGGTTCGCTTTTAACACCATTCAACTTTTTATAAATTTCGACTGAAACCTTGTATATAGTATCTACCGCCAATTTAATAGTACGGTTTTTTTCATATACATTCAATGTACCGTATTTTAATTCACTGTATTTTTTACTTACTAATAAAAATAGTTTAATGCCTACTTTTTCAGTATCTGTATCAAATAATGCTAAAACTTGATTTGCCGAGTAATTTGCTAATACAGACAAATATTGAAAAATTAGAATGTGCATAACGTAAAAAAATTCTTCGAAAAAACCAATCATGTTAGTAAAAATAGTTGATGTAATAGATATTAAATTTAATAAATGTGTACTTAAATCGCTCATACACCAATTATGGTTATAGTTATTAAAGCGATGTATTTATGTTTGTTTAATAAATTATTTACAATGGTCTAGAAAAAACATGTAAAAACATCTACACATAATGTATATGAAATATCAAAACGGATTATTTATTTTTCATAGAGATTTCAGAATCACCGATAATGTCGGATTATTAGAGGCAAGTTCTCAATGTAAGCGTGTTTATACATGTTTTATATTTACACCAGAGCAAGTTGGTAAATCCAATGATTATCGTTCAGACAATGCAATTCAATTCATGATTGAAAGTTTAGAAGATTTAAGAAAATCAATCCAGTCTAAAAATGGAGAACTTATTACGCTATATGGGCAACATAAAAAAAGCGTCACAGAATTAGTAAATAGATTAGAAATAGATTGTGTATTTTTCAATAAAGATTATTCACCTTATGCAGTTGAACGCGACAATGAAATAATCGAATATTGTAAGAGACATCAAATAAACTGCTTACCACAGTCAGATTATTATTTATATGAACCTGGTACAGTATTAAATGGAAGCGGGGGTTTTTACAAGAAATTCACACCATTTTATGAACAAGTTCTCAAAATAGAAATAAAAAAACCAACAAAGAGAACCATTACAAACCTTTCTAAAACTACACTGGAAATAGAGAACTCAATAACCTTGCGAAACGCATTTTCAAAATTCACCCATAATAATGATACCATTGCAGTAAATGGAGGAAGACATCGTGCTAAACAGATGTTGGCTAGGTCTTTGATAACACAAGCGAATTATTCAAATGAACATGATTTTCTATTCAATCCAACAAGTGGATTATCTGCGCCAATTAAATTTGGATGTATATCCGTTCGCGAAGTATATGATGCATTCAAACAAAAGTTTGGTGCAAAATCGGACATCATCCGACAATTAATTTGGCGTGAATTTTATGCCCATGTTTTGTACGGATATCCAGATGTTCTCGGTCAATCCTATCAACCATCTTATCGCAAAATAAAATGGAGAAAAAGTGATGCGGATTTTCATGCATGGAAAAACGGCGAAACCGGGTTTCCTGTGGTAGATGCATGTATGTGCCAATTGAACGAAACTGGATATATGCATAATCGTGGACGAATGATAGTCGCCAATTTTTTGGTAAAAACATTGTTATTGGATTGGCGGTTAGGAGAACGCTATTTTGCCCAAAAATTAGTGGATTATGACCCTGCGTCAAACAATGGTAATTGGCAAGGTATTTCAGGAACAGGGGTGGATTTGAAACCCTATTTCCGGGATATGAATCCATGGATACAGTCAGCAAAATTCGATAAAGATTGCGTTTATATAAAAAAATGGGTACCTGAATTGGCGAATGTAGAACCGCGTGATATTCATAAATGGTATATTATGTGCAATGACACGAAATATCACAAAACGCGATATTATACTCCGATTGTTGATTATGATGAACAAAAAAAGAAAATGCTGGAATTGTACAAAAAGTATGTTTAGAAAAAAGAAATAAACAGAAAAATATAGTAAAGTAAAACAGAAAGTATGTTCTCAAAATTTTTATTTATTTTCTTTTATTTATCGATTTTTTTATCGACATTTGTTTTTAATTATAGTAAATTTCACGGAATATCATTCAAGTTTAATAAAAAAAAAATAGATAAAGAAATTAACCAAAAAATAAACTATAAAATACCGCAACGAGAACAAGATGTTCTCAACAAGATAGACGGATTTTATGGGATGATTGGTCCAGATATTAATATAACAACTATCAAATCATTATATGATTTATTTACTGGTGATGGAAATATTCAAGGTGTATTTTTCAATGGTGGTAATTTGACGTTTGTAAAACATTTTATTAAAACGGATAAAATCCGGTTTGAAGAGAAATATGGTAAAATACCGAAAGATATATTTTCAACTATTTTTATGCTGATTATGAATAAAGTAAAATTATTCCCAAATGTAATGGGAGTTGCAAACACTGCGCTTTTGAATGTAAACAAAAATGTATATGCACTTTTTGAGCGAGATGTACCATATTCAATTTGTATTCATTTTGAGAACAATACAATTGGAATGGATAAAAAGGTAGAATTGGATAACATTCATTATATTTCAGGGCATTCAAAATATATTCTGGAAACAAAAACTATACATACAATAGAATATCATGTATCCAGACAAAAGGTGAATTATTACAGTTTATTTGATGATTTCAAAATAAAAAATAAAACAACCATAAAAACAAACTATTTACCGATTGTCCATGATTTTGCATTGTTCAATTCGAGTATATTAATAACCGATTCACCATTTGTAATCAATATGTCAGATTTAAAAAAAATACCAGTCCAACTAGATGCAAATAAGCCAACATTTATACATGTTCTCAATACCAAAACTGAAAAAGTAGAAACATACAATAGTAGCGAAGGTTTTTACATATTTCATTATTCGGATGTAAGTGAAAGTAATGATTCGATTACAATATATGCAGCCATTTATGAAACCATAGATTTTACAAACTTGAATATTCATGGAAAATATAGAAAAATTGGCATAGATAAGAGAACCCGGGACATCACTATTGAAAAAAATGCGATTTTCGATGATTATAATTTGGATTTTCCAATCAAATACAAAAATAAGGTTATATTACGAAATGTAGAGAATAATACGATTAATGGATTTGTAATATGTGAAAAATTGAATATTACGAAAACAATTATGTTGAATAATCGATATATATGCGGAGAACCGGTGGTAATAGAAATTGATGAAATACCACATATTATAGCATTCTCATATGACAGGTTCTCAAAGGGACATTTATTAATAATTAATATGGAAAATTCGCATATAATTAATATTCCATTGAATTGTTCTCTAAATATAGGATTTCATTCCATCTTTTTGGAAAAAAATAGTAAATAAAAAGAGAAAATAAAAAATCAAATAATGATACAATTTTGATTATAAGATGGTTGATATAAAATTCGCATTGCATCACTACTATTATCACAATTATGTTCTTCCATTGCTAACATGATTTCAGTGGAAGCCGAATTTTTGAATATGATATAATCAAAATAATTCCACCATAAAATATATTTGAAATCTTTCAATGGATGTATAAATCGAATTTTTACATTTTCATTGAATCGGGTTTTTTTTATTTTTGATTTCATTTATAATATATTTTGTATCTATACAAAATATACTACGATGTCTCTAAATATCCAATGAAATAGTATTTTTATCGGAACGTTGTTTTCTACGTGTGCGTTTTGGCATGGTAGCATTTTGCGCATCTTTTAATGAACTAATACTAATCATACTGTCATCTTCTTGTGTAGGTGCAGAATCATGAATATTAACAGTACGTGTTTTCAAACCTGCTAAAATATTATCAATATCGGTATTTTGAGGTCCGCGCATTTCTGGGCGTTGGGGGGGTCTCTGTTCTTCGCGGTTCAAATCGACAAATTGATTATTCAGTTCAACGCCCTCTTCTCTAAACATGGCTCCTCTTCCGGCATTAATATCAGGGCGATTCGATGTATATTGCATTGATGGACGCTGTGGTGCAGGCATAGATTTGGTTTCAACTGGTGCTGGTGGTGGTGGTCCGCGAGGACGATTCGATTGTTCTTGCATTAAATTATTGGCAAATGCGAATCCAGGACTTTGTTGACTCATACTATCGACAGTTGCGTTGGTAAATGCTTTCATCAATTCTGGACTTTGGCGAATAACATCATTGAAACCCGGAGTGGCACTGGAAAGTGCTTTGTTTGTGAAATTGACAACCGCAGCGCTGAAACCGAGACGCAATAATAAAGACAATTCTGGTGCCATTTTACCACCCTTGTATTTTTCGTGCAATTCTGAAAAGATTTCTTCATAACTATCAATATCTTCGGATACTTGTTCTCCCCAACCGTCTAAATTCAAATCAAACGGATTGAATGCCGCATTTGCATATTCAACGGAATTGACAAATGTCATAAACCACCAACCTTGTAGTTTAACGCTGTCTTTTTTACGTTTGTCTTCCATAGCAGTTTCATATTCATCTTCAACTTCTTCATATGGCGAATCCAAATTAAAATGTGTAATATGTTTGACTAATCCTTTTTCGTACCATTCTTCTAATTTCTTAATCATAGCACGTTTCTTACGACGTTTTTCTCGGTCGGTCATTCGTGCAGAGGACCCCCCGGATTTATCGATAGGAATATCATTCACTTTTGAAAAACCGTCCCATGTTGAACTTGTTCCACCAATGCTTTCAGCAGTAGCTGAACCTAATTTAGAATCACTTTTTTCATTTGAATTTGATTTTCCAAAACCAAACAAATTACTTGCTAACCCACTCAGCGTTTTTGTCTCGCTTGACGAAGAAGATTTATCAGTTAATTCGTTTAATTCATCTTCGATTCTATCTAATTCGCCTAAATCAATATTTACACTGGATGAAGAGGATTTTTTTTTATCATTCATAAGTAATTCAATTCCGGTTCCAAAACTTACAGACGGAGTTGGTGGCATACTCGAAAAATCATCGCTGAAATTCAATGAAATTGGTTCTAAATCACTTAATCCAAGATTGATTTCTTCCATCTTATATTTATGATAAATATACACTATTTATTTTTAAGTTCTCCGCATAAGTAATTATATTTCTGTTTTTCAAATACCAAATTCCTTGTAAAAAAGAATCCGCTAAATCATCCTTTTTCGTTGTTTCTAAACAATGTTCCCATTGAGAAAATTGTGGATTGGCGTTGATAAATTGTTTGCAAAAAGTAATACCGTCTTTTTTATGTTGTTTGTATGCTGCCGTCGAATCATCGTTATCTAAAACGGTTTTGTCTTTGAAATCTTTTAGTTTATTGATTGATGAAATGAATTCTACAACAACATTTTGAGAACATTTCATAATAAAGTATTGAGCACACATACCTTGAATTGTTTTCATGCGATTTGCAATGGTCGATATTTGGTTCTCAATAATCACATGGGTTATTTGTTCAATACCAGGTATTTCATCTAATAATTTTTTCATGTTCTTTCCAATACATACTAAATCAGTATCATTGGCGGTTTTGTTTTTTGGTGGTTTAATAATTTCCAGCGTTTTTTTATCAAAAAATGCCAACATTTTCTCTAAACACCCTTTTTTCGTAGTTGGAATCGAAATTTGTTCAGGTGGAGTAAAAGAAATAGTTCCTAAATTCCCCGGTAAAAAAACGCCATATTTATTTCCTAAATCTTTTAGTTCCTCTATTTTCATTTTTTTTAAGGAGGCTGGTGAACATTCTTTGTTTGGTAGTAAAAAACTACTTAATTTTGCATGTTTTTCACAATAGTGTTTATCGTTTTTAACAAATTTCGCTTTTTTTCCACATATATTTACTGTTTTATCGGATTTCTTTTTGTTTACTAAATGACAATTACATGTTGCAACATCGGGTTTATCATCTAACAAATTGAGAACATTCCAGTTTTCGATGACAATTGGAGAACCGGGGTTCTCAATATTGAAAATACAATATGCTAAATTTTTGATACCAACATCAAAACTAATAATTTTCATGTTCTCAATTATTCAAATTCTCAAATAAATATATGCAACATTATTGTTTATATTTATTTTTCAAGAAACCATTTATTCTTTATTTCTTTTGTGACGCAGAAATTGCCAATAATTGTTCTTGTGTAATTGCAGGAGAAACCTTGCGGGAATTTAATTGTTCTCTTGACAAATATAAATTTTTTAAATCGCTTGTTTTATGACCAATTGGTTTTGAATCATCTAAAAATGATTTGAAAAAGAATGGACCACTTGATGAAGATTCTGGTTTATCGTCAAGTTTAATATATCCAACATCATTTGCTGATTCTCTGAAATTGTGTCTCATGATACTATTTGCATTTTGTGTCAAATATTTGCGGTATTGCCAGTTGGAACTGATTCCATTTTCATTAATTAATTGTTTATTTGCAAGAGCTTCTGGTTGCCATGATGCGACCAATGCGCGGCCATCGCTCATCAATGGAGGGAAATTATCATATTGATTGTTAGCATGATATCCAAGTGATGATTCAGGTACAATTTCTCGATTGGATGGATAAGCATTATTTAAATTTTCACCGAATAAAGAGAACATATTATATATATCCTAAATATATAATATATTTTGTTGTCATTATAAATCACTATTTTCTAATAATTGTAATAATTCATTTTTTTTAAGTTTGCTTGGATTTGTGCTCAACCCTTTTGTAATAACCACTTGTTTTAACTGTTGTGTGTTCATATTTTTGTAAATATCTTTGGATGCAGTTTCTTCGACGATTATTTCTGATTCAGTGGTTTTTATAATTTCATCAACGAGTTTATTCACTATTACAGTCTCTGCATTTACGTCAATTTCTACAATTGGGTCTTCTTCCAATGAAGCGAATTCATCTGTTGCTAAATCATTTATTTCTTCAATATCTAAATTGGTTGTTTCAATATTTACATTGACAATTTTGACTGGTTGTTCTAATGATACTTTAATTTTTTGTGTATTATCTACAAGTGTATCATATTCTTCGTCGTAATCTTCGTCATCGTCATCTTCGTCATCTTCGTCATCTTCTTCTTCGTCTTCTTCTTCGTTTTCATCTTCTTCTTCGTCGTCGTCATCTTCGTCGTGTTCGTCTTCAATTATAGTATGCTCAATTGGTTGTTCAGCAAAATCTTCGTCGAATGGAGTATGGTTTGAAAATTGTTGTTGCATTAAATCCATTTGTGATGGATTCATGTACAAAATAGAATTGCGGACATTTGTGAGTTCTTTAACAATATTATTGATAATTTCGAACATTGTATCGTTTTTGCTTTCTAATACAATAATTCTTTGTCTAAAATGATAAACTAGCAAAGAAATTAATACAAAAGTTATGCCTAAACTTATAAAGAAGAATGTTTCGATAAAATTAAAAATACTCATTTTAATATTCATTTATAATTTTTTAATTATAAATGAACGAAATATTCTACAAATATATAGTATAATTGTATAGTAAATGAATTCTGTTCAAACAAATATGGATGCATTAAAGCCTACTTTTTCAGAAAGTAGTAGTAGTACAATGTTTAGCAATAATAACATTATTATTATTTTATTGGTTGTATTATTAATTTTTTCCTTTTTAGGAATAAACATTCTTACAATATTGGGAAATATCTTCCAAAATTTTGTTCAAATTTTTGGACCCATGGTTTCTCAAATATTATCTATATTTGGTTACACTACCGGAACGGTTTTAAACAAAACGGCTGATGTAGTCTCTGATACTGCCAAAGCAGGTATTGATATTGCAGAAGGGTCTATACAATCAGTCGGAAATATATTACGTGATGCAAGTAATCCAAATGTAAACGATAAGACAAAATATAGTTTAGATAATGCACTGAATACCGGAAAAGTTTCATCAGGAGAACCAAATGCAGATAGTAGTGAAAATCCAATTCAAAGACCGATTTCATCAGGTAAACAAACCTGGTGTTTGGTTGGCGAGTATCAAGGAAAAAGAGGATGCATTGAAGTAAATGAACATGACAGATGCTTATCCGGACAAGTATTCCCTTCCCAAAAAATGTGTCTAAATCCAACACTTACTCAAAATAAATAGGTAAATTTTGTTTTACTAATTCAGCAATACCGGTTTCGTGCCATTTTATCACAAGAGTAAATACTTCTACACCCGAATCAACTGCATTTTTCAAAGCAGTTCTATATTCTGGGTCTACCACCGAGGCTTGAAATCGGTCAACATCATCACGTTGTATAACAAAACAAATTATACAACGCGTTTTAGACATTTCTTTTATTTTTTTTAATTCACAAATGTGTTTCAGCGCACGCGGACTAATTGTGTCTGTGATTTTTTTCCTATATCCATCTGGAAAATATGCTATTTTAGAATTCCAATCGCGTCCAGAAAAGTCTTGCTTACCACGTTCATGAAGTGGTAAATCTTCGTAGTCAGCTAATGGAACATTTTTGACTTCCATTATAAACGGTATTCCATTTTCATCAATTCCAGTAAAATCAAATCGTGAATCAATTTGATTTTCCAGATAAATAGTAGTTTCTCGTCTATACGATTTTATCTTTTGTAACCGTACTAACATGTTTCGTTTCAATGCATTTTCAACCAATGTTTCTGCTATTTTTGGATTGATTCCAACTATCACTTCATTCATATTATTTTCACTTCTTTTATCATGTATAATAGATAGATAAATACGATGTGTACATTTTTGGGTTTTATTTCCACTTTTGGATTCTGGTGTAAGAGTCATTAAAACTTGCGCACCGGTATCTGCTAACCCACAACATCCCAATGCAGCAGTATGTGCAATGACTTCTTCATTTGTATCATGTATTACTATATCAGCTACGTACGGAGATTTTATCTGTTTCGATGGACGTTTCATGACGTACCCTTTTATTAAATTTGGTAGTTGTAGCAAAACATTATTTGTTGCCATTTTTCATAAATAGAATATTTACAAAACATGATTTGTATACAAATATATCAATTTTTTACTATTCAATTTAACCAAAAAATTGATGAATATTTTGATTCATTACAAAATAATGAAAAACAAAAAATGCAAAAAATGTTTCTTGGTCCAGATACTAATGTTTGGGAAATAATTACATTTTTGATACTTATTTGTATAATATTCAGATTCGTATATTTGCTTACCCAGCCATTTGAATGTTGCTATCGTAAAATAGTAGCGATGAATTCAAATCAAAATGAAGTAACAACGGAAATAATTTCAATAAATGATTTACATAATGAAAATCATGGTGTAGCTGAAACAACTGCCACAATAATAAATGTACCAATTATCAACTATGAAAATAAAAATGAAATAATTTCATCAGATTTACCGATTGCAGATATTGTATAGTTTCCAGTAAAATAATAAAAATATAATTGTCAGTAAATAAACATAAATATTTGTATTGTATATATTTTATACAAGATATGGAAAACAATAAAGATGAAACTTTTTTTATATATGCCATCATGCTTCAAGATGAATATATATTATTGCATGCTTCATTGAAAACCGATATAGAAGAAGTGAAAGAAGAGTGTGAACAAATATATGAAATAGCCAAATTACACAAACCAATCGCAATATTAGATATGATATGTCATACAAAAGATTTGTCATTATTGGATTATTATGTAAAGAAATACATGTTACAATATGGCATTTTTTACGTTCGTGGTGGTTCATATTACGAGACAATACTTCCTGATTATTTGTCAAAATCGCTTGAAAGTGAGTTTAAAACATTGGACTCTTACAAAAAAAATTACAAAAAAACAGAAATTGCAGTTCCAAAATATTCACGAGAATATATAGAACTAAATGAAAAATATAGATACATACGAGAAATTGAAGACATTCATGGAAATATGTATTGTATAACACGTGATGTACTAAACGAATTTGAATGGATTTCTAATAAAATCCATTTTGTCAGAAATGCAACATTAAATCTCATTGATTATGAAATGAATAATGGTATTGTTTTTCATAAAAAAGACCATTTTGATATTGTTTCATATTTTGAACTGGATGAACACAGTCAAACTATATATAATTCCATCGTATATCATATTAAAAAAATCATTGAAAAGTTTTTCATTGTATACCAAGATAATTCATATAAAATGTATGAAAATGAAAATAAAAAAACAATCGTTGATTATGATGTAAAAGTATTATCCAATTTTGATAGTAATCAAATAAAAGAATTATTGAACAATACAGAATTTTTCATATATTCCATCATTAATTACTTGGAAGAATTAGAATTCAATTTGTCGACACTTGTATAAAATAGTTTTATATACCGGTCAAAACAAAACCTATATTTGATGACGCGGATTGAGTTCCAGTAATCACGCAATTATTTGCAATGTTCAAATTATTTTGTGATAAATTGCAATAAGCACCGAAATTTGTAATAGTAAATGAGGGATTTGATGGTTGTGATATAGTAAATGTTAATTTAATATCATATACCATATTATTCAGAGTATTCAGTGTGAAATTATTAATTGTTATATTTCCTACATGGAGTGATGCATTGAACTGTACTGTTTGTGAATTTCCAATATTTACATTTAGATTTGTCAATCCTGAATATGTGACGATCGGTGACAATATGATGTTATCATTGTAATATATATTGCATTTGACGTCAGTAATAGAGAATGATAAAGGTGTAGAATATCCAGTTGAATTGATATTACCAACAACATAAATACCAACCGAAGTTTGTATATTAAATGTATATGTTGGTTTATCAATGTATTTACGAATACCCAATAATGTAACAAGTATTTCATTTCCATTATTACATATTATATCATTATATGCATTTGTATTCCATTTTTGGAAATTATTTTCATCCAAAATAGAATAAGAACGAACAACATTATAATTATATAAAGGAACTTTTGGGTCTTCGTATAAATATACAACTGGACCAGGAATTCCTGATGAAGATGTAGGTGTTAAAACTGATGAATTTGATGAACAATCTAATATATTATTATTATTAATTGCATGCAATATATCATATTGTGGTATACTTCGTCTTTGATAATTGCCACTAATGAGTTGTTTCCACATTTCAGATTTAGTAAAATTATTTGTTTTTGAATTTGTATTATTCGCTGGATATTTCAATATTTCCACTTTTCTTCGCATATCTAATTGAGATTGCATAAATCCAGGATACGGTGAAGTTGGTGTATAACGTGTTGGTGGAATATTAAGTAGTTGCATTTTTCTAAGTTGATTAAATTGTAGTTCACTTTTATTGCAATCCGTATATCTAGACATTATAATATACAAAATCATTTTATTTTTGTAAAATGATTTTGAAACTTTGCACAATTACATAGAACGATTTGGTGTGTACCACATATTTGATATATATGAAAAAGTAGGATCAGAAATATTATTAATATTTGAAGCAAGTTGTCCTGGTCTTAAGTTAGGTCCGCCTAATACTAATGTATTTATTTCAAAAATATTGAGAGAATAACTAAAATATCTTAAATTAGAAAGTTGTCCATTAAATCCACCATTTTGACATAATTGTATATCATTATAGGTTTGTAATGGTACATTTACGAAAACTAAACGGTTTGATATAGTGCCATTAACGTATACGTCCATGATTTTGTTTTCGACACGGAATGTTATATTCACCCATTTATTTAGTGGAACATTTTTTACATCAACATATGTATTTTCACTAACTGTACCAGCAATGGGGGTTTCGTTTGATGCTGTATCCATGATAATTCGTATATTTGCTTTTGTTGGAGTAGTTGTGTCTTTTACTAAATACATGCCTGGACCATTAATATTAAAAACGCCGTCTGTATTCACTGTTAAATCCCCTTTATTGAAAATATGTTGATATTTATATTTATCATTATCTTTTGGTGTTCCTGATATAAATAGCCAAATTGACCAAGAAAATTCTAATCCCTTTGACTGATTGTTTGACCTTTTTATAAGAATAGAATTATCGTTTTTTGGGTCTTGTGATATTGTAGCAGACAAATTTCCACTACTCATTCCATTTACTAAATATGGATTATTATTTGGTTGTGTAAAATAACCAATCAACATAATACCTAATTTCATAAGAAACATGAATAATATTAAAACTAATATAACGAAAGCGCATTTTGCAATTATACTATTGGATTCTAAAAATTCACTACTTGCATCAACTACACTTTTAGATGAAAAATCATTCAATGTATTACCTATGGTTTGCTTTGCAGATTCAATATTATTTGAAATTGTTTCAATACCCTCATTCAAATTTTTTTGAATATTTGCCGGAGTTAAAGATTCTGGTAAATTTATGTTTTCAATTTGTCTTGCAATTGTTTGACTTGGCCCTTGAACATTATTCATATTTATCTATAATTATATATAATTATAGCTAAATTAATTTCAAAAAATTAGAAAATACTAAATGTTTGTTGTTGTACATTATCTTTCTTGAAAGTGACATCCAGTCCATAAGAACTAAACATTTTACTTAAAGTATTGCCTCCATTTCCTGACATATAATTTGACCAAGCGGTTTGTGGGTCCATTGGTGAAGTAATTCTTTGAAATTTAGCTAAATGTGCATTAAAACTTCCTACATAAATATCTGTATCACTAAAAGTAGGCTGATTTTGTAGTTGTTGCGATGTTACTAATTTACCGTCAATGTAGCAATCAATTATTTTATTGTCAGCGCTTATAATTATGTATACCCATTTTTGGACTGAAAAGTTATTTGTAATAGTGATTGTTTCAGTTTGAGTAGATGAAGAACCCTTTGTATAAAAATCACATTTTAAAATAGGAGAATATGGTTCTAAATATAATCGGATATCATATTTCGAAGTATCACTATTTTGTCTATAAAAAATATTTTTTGTTTGATTTGAATCCCAAGTATCAATATATAACCATAATCCAAATGAGTACCTTGGAGATGTAGAACTTGCAATATCGCCTTTTATAGTAAAAGGGGTTGTAGTTGATCTACTTGAAAGATCTGTTAATGACCCTAATGTAGTAGTAGTATTTGTGAAATATCTATATAAAACATATATTAAAATGATGATGACAATTCCTAAAATGATTGCAGTAGTATTCATTTTTGTTGATATATTTTATTAGTATATTTTATTATTTGATATAATTGTTTCTATTGTTTCTAATCAACCGGTGGATTTTTCAACATATACAAATTGTACATGTTTGCTATATCTGTATTTGTAAGAGGAACTGTAAAATATTGTACATTACAAACAGCACCGTCTAAACCATTTTCATTTCCTACTATAATTTCATCCGACGATGAATATACAGGTAAATCATCACTAAATTCATATGTTCTTTCCAATTTACCATTAATAAAAAGGTCAACACGAGAATTGTTATAATTGAATACAAAATTATGCCATTTTTGCGTAGGTAATGATACTTTGTAAACGGAATCTTTTGAATTTGAGAAATGAAATGTATAATTATCGCCAGTTTCATCAATTTTATATGATACATATGGTTTGTAATTTTTATTATTATTCGAATCTATGTGACCATATTTGAATATGGTATTTTCATTTACATAAGAAATGTTTGAATTAGAATGTGTATTTATTATTGTCCAAAATGAAATACTGTAATTTGTTCTGTAATTTAAATTAGTCGTTGTCTGATTGTTTGAATTAGTATTATCTAATTCACCCACTTTACTTGTCGCTAGTAATTTTTCGCTACTTAAATATACCGGATTATTCAGCAATACAGTACTTTTTGTTTTTAATGATTTCGAAACAATACTAGGTAAATAAATATACAACAAAATCAACAATATTTCGATTATAAATAATATATAAACTATACTTGGTGTTATTTTGAATTGTTGTTTCATATATTCTAATAAATCAACTAACATACAAGGTATAAAAAATATTATATCGGCAATGAATCCACTTACACCAGTTAGAGTATTTAAATAATTCATTATCATTTTATAAAAAATGGCAAAACCAACCAATACGATTATCGGTATTAATAAATATTTTGAAAAATACGAAAATATGTAAATAGAAGTTTTATTCATAGACAACCAAATATATGAACCAACTATTGCAATTATACATAAAGCAAACAATCCAATGAATGCATATTCGGATGATTTATTTGTTATATTATATGCTATTAGTAGTAAAAATGGTACGAATATGAGCATTGCATATTTATATGCATTTTGAGTAAGTGCACCGGGGTCATTATTTGCATAATAAATTATTACAGATATAAATATTATAAAAATAAACATAGGCAATGTATTCATATAATCTTCTTCAAGTATATTTTTGATAGTATCAATATTATTTAAAATACTTTTATAAATTTCATAAATTACTTGAACAATGATGTTGTTTTTAAAAAAATTACTTACCCCTTCTATAATGTATGATATAATGTTTGTATTAGTATCAGTATTACTGCCGGTCGATGTAGAAGTATTCATAAATTTATTGATAATGAAGATAAAAAATGGAATCATTGCTATTAATCCAAATGTTACAATTATTGGTATACCAACACGGCGTTCTACTACGTTGAATCCTATTAAAAAAATAAATATAAATGATATAATGGCTGGAATCATCCATTTATTAATACATGTTATGAATGTTTTAAAATATTCGATTATAAAAGCAAATTTTAATAAAAATCTGTATATATTATCAATGTTTAATATTCCAATAACGATTAGAATTAATATAATTGAGAATATCGGTACAACGACAGCGGCCGTTATTTCCGTTTGGCTCATCGGTTTTCTCATTTATAATATAGTTATATAATATACAATAATATTATAAATTTTCAATGGCAGTTTTTTCTCCATGACAATCTCTACATAAAGCTTCTAAATTATCTACATGATTACTTCCACCATGTTCTAAACGGGTTTTGTGATCAACTTCAAACCAAGCAGGTAATTGTTTTGTGCATTTACCACATCGCCAATTTTGTCGAGCGGCTACAAATTTCTTTTTCGTTTCACTTACAGAACGTTTTGTAGATTTACCACCAGAATTCATTACCTTTGATTCTTGATAATTAGCACGAGCAGGCATTTCCATAAATGGATGTGCATAATCATTATATTGGTCGTTTGCAAATGTCTGTTTCGTAGTAAAATCCAATATAGGAGATATAAATTTGGTAGCATTCCTATCAACTGGCATATATTTCAAATACTCATTGGATGTCATCAAAATATTCTTTGCATGTAATGGATTTTTTTTGATTAATATGTATAATACAAAAGCGGCAAAAACGACGCCTGCCATTTGATAATATTTTTTCCATGATAATGCCATTTTCAAATATTTTCCATCCGTGTATATATTTGCAACAATAAATCCGGTTATTAATAATAATATTATTTCTATTCTCATGTTTTATATATTTTTGTATACGTTATATATTAGGTTAAGAATTTATCTATATCATTCATAATACATATATATCAGAAATAAACACATTAATATAATAGCAAGGTGGATATAATGTTTGTGAATATGAAATTTTTCAGCTAAAGATATTTGTTTTGGTTTGTATTCAGAATAATATTTATCATATGCTTCTTCAAATAATAATTGTTCTTTGCCCAATATAGCATTTACTTTATTATGTATAAAAAACATCCAACGAACAAAAGAATCGCGATTATCTAAATATGGAGAAACTGGATATTTATCCAACAAACTACTAAATTTATTTCCAATTTCTGGATTGGGTATAAATAAGGGTAAATTTTGAATAAAATCATAATATTTTCGTTTTGTTACTTTATTTGGAGTTAATGGATAAGAATGTGCAATTGTATGTAAAAAAAACCAATAATGTGGTCCCCATACATTTGGATCGAATAACATATTGGGATTCAAAAACTATATAGAAACATTCGAATATAATCATAGAGAAACCACGAATAATGAATATAGATAATTATTGTAATAATTGTGGAAAGTATGGACATTTATATCATCAATGTAAGACACCTATTACCAGTATTGGGATAATCGTTTTTCGTATAAAAGAAGATGTACCTCAATATTTAATGATACGTAGGAAAGATACATTGGGCTATATCGATTTTATGAGGGGTAAGTATTCGGTGTATAATCGATATTATATAATGAATATGTTGGTACAAATGACTATCGAAGAAAAAACCAAATTATTGGAAAAAAACTTTGATAGTTTATGGTTAGAATTGTGGGGCACGAGTTCTTCTGTATTGAACCAATATAAATCGGAAGAAGCTAGTTCCAAAGAAAAATTCAATTTATTGAAAGAAGGCGTATATAGCAAATTAGGATTTTATAGTATGAGTAAATTGATAGACGAAAGTAATGAATCTCATTCATGGGTTGAACCAGAATGGGGATTCCCAAAAGGACGTCGTAATTATCAAGAAAGTGATTATGAATGTGCATTACGTGAGTTTTCAGAGGAAACTGGATATCAATCGAATAAATTAAAAAATATTCATAATATATTACCGTTTGAAGAAATATTCACAGGGTCGAATTACAAATCTTATAAACATAAATATTATTTGATGTACATGAATTATGAAGATACCGAAGCAGTAACAAATTATCAAATTGATGAAGTAAGTCAAATGACGTGGAAAAATTATGATGAATGTGCTTCGTCTATGCGAACATATAATTTAGAAAAAATTAGATTGATTACAAATATACACAATGCTATTAAAAAATATAAGATTTATAATGGATAAATAGGTTATTTGTACTGTATAAAATATATACTGTTATATTAAGAGTATATATTATGAATTTAGATACAAAAGATACAAAATCTAAAAAACCGAGAGAAAAAAGATGTCCAAATGGTACCAGGAAAAATAAAAGAACGGGTAATTGTGACCCAATTACTACACTAGACGTTGTATCTGAAACGAATATAAAAAATGTAGCCACGGCTCCTGTATTCAACGCTGAATCAGAACCAGTCGAAACGAATATTGAAAATGTAGCCACGGCTGCTGTATTCAATGATGAATCAGAACCAGTCGAAACGAATATAAAAAATGTTGCCACGGCTGCTGTATTCAATGATGAATCAGAACCCGTCGAAACGAATATTGAAACCGTAGCGACTTTACCCGTTATTGAAAGTGTAAATAAAAAAAAGAATAAAAATAATAAAACAATAAAATCAAACGATAAAAGATGTCCAAATGGTACACGACGAAATCAAAAAACGGGTATTTGTGAGCCAATTAATCCAATCACTATTACAAACCCACGAGAATCCGAATTACCTGAACCACCGGTTAGAACATCATTCAAAAAATCTTCGGCTGTTATTGAAAACACGGAAATTGATTCCAATGAACCTACCGAGAAAGCGGATACATTAATTAATATTGATTCGTCAATCAGTGGTTTAGACAAAGAGTCAAATAATTATTTATTGAAAAAAGAGAAATTAGAATATGATTATAATGCAACCAATACTGATTATGATTTTTTATATCCAGAATTGAATGACCCTAATTTCAATATTAAAATCGCTAAACGTAAAGAATTCAATGACACTAAATATGACGGCACAATCCATGATATTAAAAAACAGGCAAATATTATGTGCAATGCAAAGTTCGAACTCATGCCTCATCAATTGTTCGTGAAAAATTTCATGTCGTTTCAAACACCCTACAATAGTTTATTATTATTCAACGCACTGGGTAGTGGCAAAACATGCAGTGCAATTGGTATTGCAGAAGAAATGCGGTCATATATGAAACAAATCGGTATTAAACAACGTATTATAGTAGTTGCATCACCAAACGTTCAATCCAATTTTCGTTTACAATTGTTTGATGAACGTAAATTGGAATTGATTCGCAATTCAAATATAGATACTGGGTTATGGAATATAGAATCATGTATAGGCAATGCTCTTATTCATGAAGTAAATCCAACACAATTGAAAGGTTTACCCCGCGATAAAGTAATCAGTCATATTAAAAGAATTATAAACAATTATTATTTATTTATGGGATATGGACAATTAGCGAACTATATTTCCAATTCAATTAAAAATGAAGGGGGGGACCTTACTGGTGACGCACTCCGAAAAATGGAAATCAGAAAAATTAAAAAGATTTTCAACAATAGACTTATCATAATAGACGAAGTTCACAATATTCGTTTAGCAGACGATAATAATAGTGAAAAGAAGAAAACCGCAGTTCTTTTGATGAAAGTTGCTAAATATGCAGAAAATATGCGATTGTTGTTATTGTCGGCAACGCCCATGTTCAATTCATACAAAGAAATTGTATGGCTGACTAATTTGATGAATATCAATGATAAACGAGCAACCATTGAAATGTCTGATATTTTTGATAAAGATGGCAATTTTAAACAAAGTTCAAAAGGAGAAGAAGGCGGTAGAGAACTATTACAAAGAAAACTAACCGGATATGTTTCCTATGTTCGCGGTGAGAACCCATATTCGTTTCCATATCGTATTTATCCAAGTGATTTTGCAAAAGACCATACGTTTTTAGAAAACGCATATCCAAAGAAACAAATGAATGATTCGGAAATAGACGCTTCATTAAGATACATTAATATATATACAAATAAAATAGGAGAATATCAATCAAATGGATATAAATTTATTATTGATTATATGAAACAACGTTCATATGATACGTATAATAAATATGGTGAAATACGTGAAATGCCTTCATTCGAGAATATGGAATCATTTGGATACACGTTGTTACAAACTCCGTTAGAAGCTCTCAATATTGTATATCCAAATACAGATATGGATAAAATGAAGGATATTACTGATGTAAATGCAGAACAAATAATAGTAGATATTGTAGGTAAAAACGGTTTATCGAAAATAATGAATTCAGTAGAAGAAACACAGCAATATCAAAAAATTAGGTATAATTTTGAATATAAGCCTGATGTTCTCAAAAAATATGGTCCAATCTTCAAACGAGAACATTTACACAAATATAGTGCAAAAATCGCTAATATTTGTGATATTATTAGTAAATCAAAAGGTATTGTTCTCATATATTCACAATACATTGATGGAGGCGTTGTTCCATTGGCATTGGCATTAGAAGAGATGGGATTTTCACGTTATAGTAGTTCTCAAAATACAAAAAATTTATTCAAAACGCCGAGAACAGAGCAGATTGATGCAATTACAATGAAACCAAAATCGATGTTTGACGGAGATGCGTCAAATTTCAACCCTGCGAAATATGTTATGATAACTGGTGAAAAAGCATTCTCTCCAAACAATGCCGCTGATATAAAATACGTTACAAATAATGATAATATAAATGGTGAAAAAGTAAAAGTAATATTGATTTCAAAGGCAGGTGCAGAAGGTTTAGATTTCAAATGTATTCGACAAATTCATATATTGGAACCATGGTATAATATGAATCGTATTGAACAAATTATTGGTAGAGGTGTTCGTAATTTAAGTCATTGTAGATTACCATTTGAAGAACGTAATGTAGAAATATATTTACATGGTACAATCCTTGATACCGAAGATGAAGCCGCCGATTTATATGTATATCGTCTGGCTGAAAAGAAAGCACTTCAAATTGGAAAAGTGACGCGCATGTTGAAAGAAATTTCCGTGGATTGTATACTGAATATCGGACAAAATAATTATACCGTCGAAAAAATGCTGGAAATACCACAAAATCAGAACATAGAAATTAATCTGTCAAGCAACAAAACAATTCAATATAATATTGGTGATAAACCATTTACTGATATATGTGATTATATGGATAATTGTTCTTATGTATGTAGTCCAAATACAGAGATTGGAGAAAAAGATATCATTCGAGATACATATACTGATTCATTTGTTAAGATGAATCAAGACCGTATAATATCGAGAATTATGCAATTATATCGAGAACATAATGTATATTCAAGAAATCAGTTGATAAATTCAATTAATATTGTAAAACAATATCCAATTGAGCAAATTTTCAGTGCATTGACATATTTAATTGAGAACAAGAATGAATATTTGGTTGATAAATATGGTAGATTAGGTAATTTGGTCAACAAAGATATGTATTATTTATTTCAGCCGATTGAAATTACAGATGAAAATGCATCTATGTACGAGAGAACAGCTCCAATTGATTATAAACGTAAATCATTCATGTTAGAATATTCGACCAATTTACAAACATATATTCCAGAAGAAAGTAAAAAAACAAAATTAAAAACGATTCAACGAGAACCTGCACAAAATGTTGAAAAAGAGGAAGAAAAAGAGGAAAAAGAGGAAGGACCAAAAGGTTCTCAAAAAATATTTTCTATATTGATTAATGAAATAGAAGAGCTATTAGATTTTGTATACAATACAAAAAAGTTGACAAAAGGCGAAAAGAATTGGTATAAACACGCAGCATTTATAATTGATATATTGATCAATGATTTTGGATTTACAAATGACAATGTTCGCGAATATATGATAGAACATATATTGGATATGTTATTGTTCTCGGATAAGATGATTTTGATTCAACATTTTTATATTGACAACGTAGAACCAAACGGATTAAATGAGAAATTAATACAACAATATTTGGATAAAAGAATAGTTCGTTCTGGTAATTATCGGGGGATTGTTCTCATGAAAGATGATATATTAAAGATTTTTACAAAATCGGAAAACAATGAATTAGTAGAAGTTGATGCGGATGACTACCAATTATTTGTAAAAGATTTGGTAAGATTTGATGTGAAAAAAAATACACTTAATAACTTGGTTGGGTTCGTGAATTTATTTACATCAAAAAAATCAAATCAAAAGGAAATGGTCTTTAAAATCAAAGATTTAACACAGAAACGAAATAATACAGGCGCAAGAGCGGATGATGCAGGAAAAGAAAAAATCATAAAATTTTTGAACATAATATTAGAAGAAAATAAATATAATGATGAGAACACGGAAAAAATCACGCAAATTGGACTATGTGCAATATTGGAATTTATTATGCGCCGTTTGAATTTAGTAAATAATAAAGGGAAAGTATTTTTCTTGAATCCAGAGCAGACTGCAATTACTCAAATTGTAAAGTTCTCATTTTAGAGAAAAATGTACAATAATATTTTATAAATTGATTTAAACAATATTTATATTATAAAGTATAACACATTATTTTATAATATAATGTCAATCGAATTTCAAAATGATAATTTAATTTTGTATATTGAAGAAGTTGATGATAAATCAATCGTTGATATGCAAATATTCGTATTATTTGATAAGAATGAAGAAGAATTTTATATTACGGGAGTACGAAATTGCCCAAAACTGATAGAATTCAATCAGTTCAAATTCTATTGTAAAACAGTAAAACAAGTTGCAAATTATATATTGTCGATTGTTGATGATGAAAATAAAATCAACTATACTCTTTACAACTTTCCAAATATTTACGACGAATCGGATATTGATTATTATACATTTAAATCTCGTAGATCAAAAACAAATGAAATTATAGGTTATGACCGCATAAGTTATAACAAATTTGAAGAAAAAATAATTTCATTACTATCTAATTTAAAATATGTTCGTTATTAGATATATATTTAACGTTACTGCATTTCTATAAAAAATATACAAAATTGATTATAAAAATATATATTCTTAATAATATAAAATCTATATTTATTATATTATTAATAATGGAACAAACAACAAAAATGCGTAATGTAGAAAAATCAAAAGTTTATGGTGTATATATAAAATCGTTGCTCACACAAAAAGTAATAATATCAATGAATGAAGTTGGGAAAAATGTCAAGCAAAATTTAGAAAAAAAAATAACATCGAAAATTGAAGGTAGATGTATAAAAGAAGGGTTTATAAAACCAAATTCAGTGAGGGTTATTAGTTATTCAAGTGGATTAGTCAACCTCTCTTATATTGATTTTGAAGTAGTATTTGAATGTATGGTTTGTCACCCAGTGGAGGGAATGTTAATTGAATGTGATGTAAGAACGGTAACAAAAGCAGGTATTCACGCTGTCGTAAATACGGATGATGGCGTTGTACCAGTAACCGTATTTGTTGCTAGAGATCATAACTATAATGATGCTTATTTTGCAACAATAAAAGAAAATATGAAAATAACCATACGTGTAATCGGCGTTCGATTTGAATTAAATGACCCATTTATTTGTGTTATAGCAAAATTACTTCAAAATCGTGACGAATTTAGAAAAGGCGGTGAACTTTCAATATTAGATGAAGTTGAAGAATTCGATGAAAATATATAATTTGTAAAAATGATATATAGATATATTCTATTTTAATATATTATTTTAACATAAATACGTGAATATGGATTTAGAAATATTGAAAACAAAAATAGAAAAAATGTCAAAAAATCATCACATAGAAATTTTAAAAATATTAAAAAAAAATGGTAATGTAAAATTGAATGAAAACAAAAGTGGTGTATATGTAAATCTTTCTTTTTTACCGAATGAAACACTTTCTGAATTAGAAAATTATTTGAATTATATAGAAGACCAAGAAATTTCATTAATAACACTTGAAAACCAAAAAGAAGAATTTAAAAACACATTCTTTATTGAAAAAGAAGTTAAAGAAGACACGTTATGTTATAGTAGTATATCAAAATAATGTCTACATATTTACATCAAATTTTTTATAATTATAATAAATTTGATAATGAAACAAGTTTATCAATATTGAATGAATATGTGCTTACTAACAAGCATAAACAAATCATAATTGATTCATTTAACGAAGCCGATAAACCGGTAAACGACACAAAACCTCAAATACAAAATAATGAAAGTAAATCTGATATGGATATTTATTTTTCTAATAAAAAAAATCCATTATTCTGGTCGGTTTATATAAATGTTTACGGTTATGAAAAATATATGCAAATATCAAACAAATATGGAAATGCTGAATTAGAAGAAAAACGGAAAATCATTGAATTTTTGAAGAAAAATTATGCAAAATTAAAACAAGTCAATAGCAAGGTTACGAAAGCATTGGTTCAAGAATGGATGTCCGAATTATTATCAGCTACTAAATTATCAGTATCATTACTGCAAGTATTTAGTGTATATTATAATAAAAATATCATAATTTATAATGAAATTAATAATACACATTTAAACTTTTCATCTGGTGTGAATGAAGAAACTGAATTACCTATGGTCATTGTAAAAACGCGTGATAATGATTATGGTGTATATAATGATATATCAACAGAAAAAATAAATCAAATATTGAATGGGGTATGTTTAGAAGATATTGAAAAACCATTAAAGGGTATTTCCAGTTATAAAATGCCCGAATTGATTGAAATTGCAGATAGATGTGGTATTCATCATGACCAACTGAAAAAACCTGATTTATATGGTAAAATTTGGAATCAATTACAAACTGCATATAACAAATAACGTAATAGGATGAAATAGGATATATGAATACAGTGATAATAGAATAAAACCACGACAATAGTAAAAGAAAATTGAAAATATAATAGAAATAATATATGAAAATACTATATATAACCTATATTATGGAATCAAAAAAAGATAGTTTGGAAGAAGGTGAAATACGTGGAACATCAGAATTACGAAATGATAAACCAGACTCTTCTATCAAGAATAGTAAAGCCGATTTTGAAAATATGGTGGAATTTTATTTAGCAAGTAATCCAATAGTTTCACAAAATAGAAAAATGAGCGAGTTAGAAATTCGGTTTGGTACGAATTCAAAAGTGGCTAAACCTATTTCAAAAATTGACTATGAAAATGTAGTGAAACAATTATATTCAAGTGGGTTTACGACGAATGATTCGAAAGGATTACACATATTACGTATTCAAAATGAATATTATGATGTTCGCAAAGAAATTACAAAAATATCCAATATTCGCGCTGAAATAGTAGGTGTTGATATGATACAGGAATATTGTAAGTCAAATAGTATTCAAAAATTATTAGATATGCCTTCTACTGTTTCGGCATTAGGACCTAAAATAAAATTTACACAAAAATCACCACCAATGATTAATAGTGAGAAACCATTACGTGCAGTCGATTTTACAGATTTTAATTTCCGTGCATCTTATCAAATGGAACAAGATTACACTGTTCAATCCAATATTGCGCGAAATATTATTAATAAATGGTCCGATTCAAAGAAACTATTTCGTCATATCAACCGTGTTCGATTTTCACATGATGAATATCCAGTATTTGCGGATATTAGTATAGTAAAAGGTTCAAAGAAAATTGGCAGGGTTCCTGTTCCTGAATATACCATTCAAGAAGCAGGTGTATTTGAAAATATAGAATCCTATGAAGTTGAATTGGAAATTGATAATTCAAAAGTCGGTGTTGGAACTAAATATGATACTACTCAAAAATTATTGGAAGCAATTCGTAAATGTATTCGAATCGTTTTATCGGCATTACAAGGAACAAATTATCCAATTGCATATAGTGAACGTAACCGTATATTACAATCATATATGAAATTGATTCATGGTGATACATATCAAGAACGTCGTGTCACCTCAAAAGATTTCATTGGACCTTCGTCTTATACATTACAACTTGAAAACATATCAAAAAATAGTCAAAGCGCTGCTCCAAAAATATTGAATAATTATACAGTTACTGACAAGGCAGACGGAGAACGTAAATTACTTTATATAGGCGAAAATGGAAGAATTTACATGATAGATACTAATATGAATGTTATTTTCACTGGTGCATATACAAATGAAAAAACGCTATATGATAGTTTAATGGACGGAGAACATATAAAATATGATAAATACAATAAATATATCAACTTGTATGCAGCATTTGATGTATATTATATCCATAAAAAAAGTGTGCGCGAACTTGCATTTAAAAAAAGTACCAAAATGGACGAAGAATTGGCGGAAAATTTGTTTCGATTGAATTTGTTGAAAAAAGGTATTACATTATTGGAACCACGGTCTATTCTTGATAGTGGGAAAAAAGATACCATAAATCCATGTGAATTCAGTATCAAATGCAAAGAATTCGGTCAATCATCAGAAGACAGTAGTATCTTCGAAGCATGTGGGTCTATTTTATCGAATATTAATCAAGGATTGTACCCATATAATACAGATGGATTGATATTCACACCCGCAAATACCGGAGTAGGAAGTGATACAATCGGTATGGCGGGACCGTTGTACAAATCTACATGGGAACAATCATTCAAATGGAAACCGGCTAATTTCAATACAATTGATTTCTTGGTATCTGTCAAAAAAGATAAAAATGGAAAGGATGAAATTCATAATGTATTTCAAGAAGGCAAAAATGTAGGAGCTATACAAGATATTGTTCAATATAAAACACTTGTATTGAGATGTGGATTTGATGCAAATAATCATCGTTTCCTGAATCCATTCGAAGACGTTATCAATGACAATTTACCGAATCAGGAAGTGGATAACGAAGAAAGATACAAACCTGTTCCATTTCAACCAACCGACCCATATGACCCAAATGCTTGTTATTGTAACGTATTATTAAACAAAGATGGAAATGGTGATTTGTACATGAAAACAGAAGAAGGTGAATATTTTGAAGAAGATAGTATTGTGGAGTTCAGATATGATATTTCATTGGAAGGTGCATGGAAATGGGTTCCACTGCGCATGCGTTATGATAAAACCGCTGAATTGCGCGCTGGTTTAAAAAACTATGGAAATGCATATCATGTTGCAAACAGTAATTGGCATTCTATCCATAATCCTATTACAGAAGAGATGATGATGACTGGAAATGGAATACCAGAAGAAGCAGAAGATAGTGACGTATATTACAATCGCTCTTCAAAAGATACTTCAACCCAATCACTTCGCGATTTTCATAATTTATATGTTAAAAAGAAATTGATATTAGGCGTTTCAAATCGTAAAGATACACTTATTGATTATGCGGTTGGTAAAGGCGGTGATTTACCAAAGTGGATACGTGCACATTTATCGTTTGTATTGGGAATTGATGTTTCGCGAGATAATATTCAAAATAGTTTGGATGGCGCATGTGCTCGATATCTTAAATCATTCAAAAAGAATAATCGAAATGAATTACCTGGTGCAATATTTCTTCAAGGAAATAGTGGAGTAAATATACGTAATGGTAAAGCATTTATGACAGAAAAAGAGAAAATGATAGCACGGGCATTATTTGGAAGTGGCCCAAAAGACAGAAAAGAATTAAAAGAAGGTGTTTATAAAAACTATGGAGTTGGACATGATGGATTCAATGTAAGTTCATGTCAATTTGCATTACACTATTTCTTTGAAAATAATACTACATTCCATTCCTTCTTACGAAATTTAGCTGAATGTACAAAAATGGGGGGGTATTTTATTGGAACATGTTATGATGGAAAGTCGGTATTTGAAAAACTGAAAAATAAAAACAAAGGGGAAAGTGTTTCAATCATGCGCGATGATAAAAAAATGTATGAAATTACCAAAATGTATGACGAAACCGGATTTCCAGATGATGAGTTGAGTATTGGATATACTATTAATGTATATCAAGAATCGATTAATAAAACATTTGCTGAATATTTAGTGAATTTCAATTATTTTATTAGAATGATGGAAAATTATGGATTTGTATTAGCAACAAAAGAAGAAGCTGAAAAAATGGATTTGCCGAATGGAACTGGGTTATTTGATGAACTATATTCGCATATGACACGAGAAATTGAACGAAATCCAAATAAAGCATATGATTATGGAAGTGCTAACCAAATGACAACCGATGAAAAATGGATTTCATTTATGAATCGTTATTTTGTATTCAAAAAGGTTCGAAGTGTAGATAGCGAAAAAATATACAATCAGTTTTTGAAAAAAAACGGAAAAATGGAAGAAAACGAAGAAATTGATGATTTGTTGAAATTGAAAGAAGACGAAAAGAAAGAAAACGAAAAACCGACAATAAAAATACGAAAATTGAATAAAAAAATTGTTTTGGATAAATATTCACCGATTGAAGAAGAAGATGTTGAGGTTGCTCCTTTACCACCTTTGCCACAGGCTGTTCCTTTACCACAGGTTGTTCCTTTACCACAGGCTGTTCCTTTACCACAGGCGGTTCCTTTGCCAAAGATTGTATTAGGCGAAACTGTCAAAATAATGAGACCAAAAAAATAAGATATAGAATTGAATGAATATAAACACATATTTGTATGTATATTCAACAACCACAATGATTTATTTTTTATTACCAAAGATACATTTCAATATATTTAATAAAATAGAATGCCAGACTTCCAATATGATACAATTTCCCTATATATCAAATTCATTATCATATTACTTATGTGATATAAAAGAAAAAATAAATATATATGAAAAGGAATGGGATAATTATAAAAAATATACAAATCCATATGAATATATACACACAATTGTTCCGTATAAAAAAAAATGCATATCGAAATATAAACCATTATCACGTTCGTATTTCAAAATGTTAGAAATATCTCAATTATTCGGATTACATATTAATCATCAAAATATAAAAACGTTTCATCTTGCAGAGGGCCCTGGTGGATTTATTGAGGCGATTTGTAAATTAAGAAACAATAAAGATGATGAATATGTTGGTATGACAATTATAGATAATAATGATATTAATGTTCCATCTTGGAAAAAAAGTGAAAATTTTTTAAATGAAAATAAGAATGTATGCATTGAAACTGCATTTGATAAAACCGGCGATATTTTAAAAATAGAAAACTTTGAATATTGTGTAAATAAATATGGTTCGTCCATGGATTTAATAACAGGAGACGGTGGATTCGATTTTTCAACAAATTTTAATAATCAAGAACAAGATATGACAAAATTATTATTTGCACAACTTTGTTTTGCGTTATGTATGCAGAAACGAGACGGTTCATTTGTATTGAAAATATTTGATTCATTTTTATCATCAACAATAGACATAATATATATATTAAGTTCTTTTTATAAAAAAGTATATATTACAAAACCTCAAACAAGTCGGTATGCTAATTCTGAAAAATACGTAGTATGTAAAGGATTTTTATTTGATAGTTCAACCAGTTTTTATGAATATTTACACAATGCTTTAAACAATATGTTAAATTCAAAGAATAATATAAGTCGATTTTTATCTATTGATATATCTCAATTTTTTACAACGAAATTGGAAGAATGCAATTCGATTTTTGGTCAACAGCAAATCGAGAACATATATTACACATTAACACTTATCGAAAATAAAAATAAAAATGAGAAAAGTGAAAAAATAGAAAATATTATAAAAATGAATTCACAAAAATGTATTCAATGGTGTATAAAACATAATATTCCATATCATGATGTATACAATTACTCCGAAATACAAACAATTCCGTCGATTTATCAATTTGAAACTTTATCAAATTAGAGAAATGCGTTTTTTTTCTAAATTTTTGAAATATTCATCGTCAATGTTTCCTGTAATATAATATCCGTCGAAACACGACGTTTCAAATTTTACTGGTTGTTTGATTGAATGTAAACAGCATGCATCTATAACATCGATTAAATCATTGAAAATGACTCTATCCGCACCGATTTCTAACGCAATTTCATTTTCATTTTTAGAATTTGCAATAAGTTCAGAACTATTTGGAATATCAATACCATATACATTCGGATATTTAACCATTGGTGCTGCACTTGAAAAAAATATTTGTTTTGCACCCGCATTTTTTGCGATTTGTATTAATTGCATACAAGTTGTTCCTCTTACTATTGAATCATCTACTATTAGTATATTTTTTTCATTAAAAATAGTTTTGATAGTATTTAATTTCAATTTCACAGATTTATTTCGTATTTCCTGTCCCGGTAATATAAATGTCCTTGGAATATATCTATTTTTAACAAACCCTTCTCTATATGGTATATTCAATTTTTGTGATATTTGCAACGCAGTTATTCTTGATGTTTCTGGAACTGGAATGATAACATCTATAATAGAAGTTATATCTGGATATATGCTTATTATTTTATCAGCCAATTTATTCCCCATTTCTAACCGTGCGTCATATACAGAAATACCATCAATTACTGAATCCGGTCTTGCAAAATATATATATTCAAATAAACAAGTATTTAATGAAGCCTTTTCATAAACAATTTGTGCATGTAATTCACTATTGTGGTTTATAAAAACACATTCTCCTGGATGAAGATCACGTATTAATGAAAAATGATTATCTAATGCATCGATTGCAACACTTTCAGAAGCAAATGCATAACTATTCTCATTATTTTTACCAAAACATAGAGGTCTTATTCCATATGGGTCGCGAAATACAACCATACCGATGCGATTGATTAATAATATAACAGAGTACCCACCTTTGCATATTTGCATGACGTTTTTTACAGCTTCAAATATATCAAATTGATTTAATTTTGATACATTTTTACTATACAATTCTTCTGCAAATACGTTGAGTAATAGTTCACTGTCCGAGTTTGTATTTATATTTCGTTTTTTTGATATCATATACTCGGCTAATTCATCCGTATTTGTCAAATTTCCATTGTGAACTAATGCGATTCCGAATGGCGTATTTGTGTATAATGGTTGACATTCAAAAATTGAGGTCGACCCCGAAGTTGAATAACGAACGTGCCCAATTCCCATATTTCCTGTTAATTGTGTTATATTATTTTGATTGAATACTTCGGATACAAGACCCTTGTTTTTATACATATGAAAACGATTATCGTGTATTGTAGCAATCCCTGCGGAATCTTGGCCACGGTGTTGTAAAACAGTTAGCCCATCTACTAATGATTGATTCACTTGTTTTTTATTTTCGTTGATAATTCCCAATATACCACACATTTGGTATGTTTTTATTTATATATATATATAGATCATTTTATATATATAAAATGACAACAACTAATAATTATATTTTATTGGCAAATGATTTTACTGGACATCTTGTAAATCCATCGCTGTATTTTGAAAAAGTGGGGGTTTGTTTAACTGGATAACCAATTTTGTCTTTAATTGTATAACCTCCTTCTGGAACACCATATGCAAGAGCGTTTGCCATTGCCATTCCGTATGCTTTTTGATATTTATATGAATTATCTGTTACCGTATTGTATTTTAAACGAGTAATTAGAGAACTAGCCGATACAGCACCTTGGTGTGCAAATTGTGAATTGCTAGGTTTATAATAGACAAGACTATATTTAGGTAATAATGCAGCAGTTGTTGCTGATATAGATGTTTGATTTCCGGTGTATGTAAATGAAGTTGTCGTTGGATGCTGATATGCCTTTCCACCAGATATACTTATTACAACACTTGGATAATTTCCAGCTGCAAATCCAATCACATCTTGAAATCCATTATTGAGAATTTTGAAAACTGGAACCACTGATGTTGCAGCATTGATTGAAAATGTTTCAACATATGTTTTCCAATTATCAGCATAATCATACATACTTGTGCTATATGTGGTTGTATTATATGCATAGGATTGTAATTCTATTCTTTTAGTAACACTATTATATCCTATATTCATTAAAAATATTTTACTGATTGTAGATTTCAATATTAGATAATGTTTATATTTAATCATGGCAAGTTTAAATTGTTGGTTTAAATCGTCCAAATCATAATACCCATCGTCAAATGTAACTGGGTATTCTATACCATCAAACCATTGATATTTAAATGTATTATTACCCAATGCGCTAGTTATATGATATTTCGCACATGTTGACATTCCATGTGCAGAATATACATTACCTGCGGCAGAATTTGAACCCGGTTTAGCAGTTGAGTCTCCTTGACGTATATAATTGTATTGATTTTGTTCAAATGTTTTGTTTCTACTCATGAGTAACTGTTTTGTTGAAGTATAGTATGGGTCATATGTAGCGCCAGTTGCTGCACTATTTTTTTTAATCATACCACCACTTCTTACGCGACGTCTTGCATTGTACTCTTGTGACATACATGGATTTGTAGTTACACAAGAGCCATTTTGATATTTATTTGTAGTCTCGTTTGCTTCTTTTCCATCTAAAACATTTAAAACACCGAATGTACAATTAACATTATTGGCTGTTAATGAATAACCATTGGGCATGTTTAATTGGTCAATGCTTGCAGAAGTTCTTTCGTTACCAGTTGCAGGTGCGGATTTAGAACGTGATTCTCTTCTATATATTGGTAAAGGGCGTGCATTAAATAAAACATTCCCTTTTGTAGTCGGTAAAACAATTTTATTCTTTTGAAATGCAGATGTAATTTGATTGAACGTTTTTCCTTTCCAAGAATAATATCTAACTTCATTCATATTCAATCTTGCTGACATTATACGTATATATTATAATATATATTTATTTACAAATCTAAATAAATGTATTATTACTATGCTAAATATCTATAACAATCTATCTAAAAGTAAATAAAAACAATTGTATAATTATGAGTAATATGAACTTTGTACTTAAAATAAATGATTTTCAAATAGAATATTTACATTTGTTTGAAAAAAAGAAAAATATAGTAATTGACGGAATTTTTACTAAAATGATATATTCAGACAAACTACTTTCAATGAATGGAATATATTTTAATTTTCCGTTAGAAATAACTTCCAATCAAAATAATTATAATAATAAAAACATTCATTTTTATTCACAATCCAAAGTCAATAGTAATCATATAAAAGAATTGTCTGCTATTGAAGATAATATTATCAATTATTACAAATATTTTTATAATGTCAACAAAGAAAATTCGATGGTATTAACTCGACAATTACATAGTGGGTTTTTCAAATTGTACAAAGAGCAAAATAGTGATAAAAAAAATGGAATTGTCAAATATGTATTGAAAATATCTGGTATATGGGAAACAAAAAACGAAATTGGTATTACATTTAAATTATTGGAAATGTATGATTGTTTATAGAAAAAACATTTGCATATTTTACATTGCAAATGTTTTCATATTTTTACGCGCAAATATCTAAAATAATTGCATGGAACGTTTTGGTACTCTACGATATGGTTTATTAAATAATATCCCAATAGCAGTATCAAATGGTTTTGGTCCATTTCTTAAATCATGGATAGTATTTGCACTTGGGATTTCTGCAAAATTGGTAACAAAATTTGTAATATTTAAAAATCCAGTATTTTCATCATGGTCACATGTAATACTGTATATGGTGTTTAGACCTTCGGTTGTAAATTGCATATATCTATTAAATTCATTCTTATTGACAATTTTTTCAAATCCATCAAATATTTGCAAAATGTTTGAGTCTTTATATGGATAGAAAGTTGTGCGGTCGACGTTGATTTTGGCACGTTGTGATCTTTTATACAATAGATTATCTTCAAATCCCCATGCCCAGAAATTTGGAAATCCATTTAATGTTTCAAAATCGGAACCTGTTATAGAAACAATACCTCCTAATGCGTAGTCAAATCCATAGAAATGTTTGATATTTCCAGTAGTTGTTTCATAATTTAATAGCCCTTTTTGAATAGGCATGGTATCTACATCATTGAAAACAAAGGTCATGTTTTTATAATCATTTGGATATTTATGTTTTATATATAAAAATCCGATGTTTTTCATAGCACCTCGATTGAATTGACGATTGTCGGCTTGATGAGCGAAAATTATTTTATAAGAATTTGGTGGATAATCTTCCAATATTGTTTTCATATTTTCCAAAAACACTTTTTTGTTTTCTTCACGGTCTCTATATGGTACAACAAATACTAATTTAGGTACAGTGAATAATGTTTCTGGTACATCTTCTATTATTTCAATCTTAATATTTTCAGGTGAATCCTCTTCCTGTGCAACAACAATTGGGGTTTCTTCTACAAATGGCACTGGTTCCTCTACGACAACTGGTTCTTCAACAACTGGTTCAGTAACCGGGTCCTCTACAACAACAGGAGTTTCCTCTACAACTGGTGATGGTTCCTCTACAACTGGTGATGGTTCCTCTACAATTGGTTCCTCTGCAACTGGTACCGGTTCTTCAACAAGAGGAGTTTCTTCAACAACAATTGATTCTTCAACAACAGGTTCAGTAACCGGGTCCTCTACAACAACAGGAGTTTCTTCAACTTCAACTACAACTGGTTCTTCAACAACTGGTTCTTCAACAACTGGTTCTTCAACAACTGGTTCCTCTGCAACTGGTGCCGGTTCTTCAACAAGAGGAGTTTCTTCAACAACAATTGATTCTTCAACAACAGGTTCAGTAACCGGGTCCTCTACAACAACAGGAGTTTCTTCAACTTCAACTACAACTGGTTCTTCAACAACTGGTTCAGTAACCAGGTCCTCTACAACAACAGGAGTTTCTTCAACTACAACTGGTTCTTCTGTAACAGGAGTTTCTTCAATAACTGGTTCTACAACTGGTTCTTCAACAACTGGTTCTTCAACTACAACTGGTTCTTCAACTGGTTCTTCAACTACAACTGGTTCTTCAACTAAAACGGGTTCTTCAACTACAACTGGTTCTTCAACTGGTTCTTCAACTGGTTCTTCAACTACAACTTGTTCTTCAATTACAACTTGTTCTTCTGTAACAGGAGTTTCTTCAACTACAACTGGTTCTTCAACAATTGGTTCTTCAACTACAACTGGTTCTTCAACAACAACTTGTTCTTCTTCAAAAACAGGTTCAGTAACCAGGTCCTCTACAACAACCGGAGTTTCTTCAACTACAACTTGTTCTTCAATTACAACTTGTTCTTCTGTAACAGGAGTTTCTTCAACTACAACTGGTTCTTCAACAATTGGTTCTTCAACTACAACTGGTTCTTCAACAACTGGTGTTTCCTCAATAACTGGTACTTCTTCAACAACAGGTTCAGTAACCAGGTCCTCTACAACAATAGGAGTTTCTTCAACTACAACTGGTTCTTCTGTAACAGGAGTTTCTCCTTCAAGTGGCGTTTCTTCAACTACTGGTACTTCTTCAACTGGCGTTTCCTCAACAACTTGTTCTATAAATGGTGTTTCTTCAACTACTGGTTCTACAACTGGTTCTACAACTGGTTCTTCAACTACAACTGGTTCTTCTGTAACAGGAGTTTCTTCAACTACTGGTTCTACAACTACTGGTTCTACAACTGGTTCTTCAACTACTGGTTCTACAACTGGTTCTTCAACTACTGGTTCTACAACTGGTTCTACAACTGGTTCTACAACTACAACTGGTTCTTCTGTAACAGGAGTTTCTTCAACTACTGGTTCTACAACTGGTTCTTCAACTACTGGTTCTACAACTGGTTCTTCAACTACAACTGGTTCTTCTGTAACAGGAGTTTCTTCAATAACTGGTTCTACAACTGGTTCTACAACTGGTTCTTCAACTACAACTGGTTCTTCTGTAACATGAGTTTCTTCAACTACTGGTTCTACAACTGGTGTTTCTTCAACAACTGGTGTTTCTTCAACAACTGGTGTTTCTTCAACAACTGGTGTTTCTTCAACAACTGGTGTTTCTTCAACAACTGGTGTTTCTTCAACAACTGGTGTTTCTTCAACAACTTCTTCACTAACTGGTTCTACAACCGAATTTTCGGTGTTATTGTCCATTTATATATAAATGGATAATAAAAAATTGTAACTCTAAAAGTTTTCTAAATATAAAATACAAATTGTAAATACAAAGATATTTTTTATACATATTTATCTAAAATACATTTGGGAATTAGGTTTGTTTTTATATTTTCCATTTTTTTAAAGCATTTATTTATAGTAACTTCGCTAACCCCACATATTTGTTTAATATCCATCTTATTAATATTCAAATTGCAATTTTGAGATACAAAATATACAATCCCCGCGGCAATTGCATGCGGGGTATTATCCGAAATAATATTTTGATTTTCCAATTTATTTGCAATAAATTTCGACAACATTGTCAATTCATTATTAATATTTAATTTACTACAAAAACGGTCTATAAAAGAGCTCGGTGTAGTTTTGCATAAATCAGTTTGTTGAGATGGTTCAACGTTACGTTCTATATTATGTAATATATTAACAGCCATGGAACAACCACTTGTCGCACTCGTCTTATCCAATTTGAATATTTCGGCAATTTCGTGAGATGTTCGAGGGCAACCATTTAGACGACATGATATATATATCGACGCGGCTTTGATTCCATCGCGATTCAATCCTCTAAACATCTTTTGTTCAGAAATATCCTTGTGGATTGTCATGGCAACATCTATGAATATTTTAGGAATACCGGCATTTTGAGCCATTATAGTAATAAACTGAAATTCATCATACAATGATTTTTCTTTGTGAGGCATCGATTGCCATTCTGTCCATTTTCGTATTTTTTTCATTTCATAGGATGAATTTCCAGCGCACAATACTTTGCAACCATATGAAGATTCTACGAGCAAAGGGTTAATTGGATTTCCACAGCGGGTCGGGTCATTTGCATTTTTATCATCGGCTCCATAAAATCGCCATTCAGGTGAATAATCCAGCGTATTTTTGTATATGACGGAACATTCTTCATTGGTACAAGTCGGAAACCCATCTTCCATAATGATTAGAACGGATTTACATAGACTGCATAATCCACTTTCTATGTCATATATACATTCAATATTTGTATCAGTTTTTGTATCTGTATGTTGTTTTTCTAAATCAAATATATCCCATAATTTTGATTTTTCTTTGTTGGATAATAAAACCTTTTTCTTTTTTGTTTTAGAATTATTTTTATTTAGAGAAATTTCGTTGTCTTCTTTTTTGGTATTTAGGTGTTGAGCATTTTCTTTTTTTTTCGGTTTTTGTATAGTTACTATTTCATTTGATATTTGAATCATTTAATATTACAGTTACTATATTAATATAAAGAAGTTTTTAATCAATTTTATATAAATAATTTATAAAGGTAATATAGATAAAAAAATGGGAGATGCATCATTTGTTGAAGGAATTGCTAAAAAATTTTTAAATTTGGTACCACGTCCATTTTATAGAGAAGCTGCACAAAAAATGGTTCATGAAATTTGCGAAACTATATATAAAGAATTGGAAAACAATGGTGACCGAATACCTAGATCAGAAATTATTCAAATTGTTAAAGATTTTGTAACAGCTCATTTGAATAATCCACCACAAAATCCAACCGAGAATCCAATGGGAATACGTGACGCAATATCAGATAGTCTTAAAAAAACAACACTGGAAGTATATAAAGATGAAAAAATAAATATGTTATTATTGCAAAAAATTTTATCGGAAGAAAATGGCGCCGATGGTATATTTTATAAGTCATTGGAACAAAGTATAAAGAATATAAATGACCCGGATTCTAAAAATAGTGCTATTGATAATGAAAAAGATAAAGATGATGCTGCTGCTAATAAAGATAAAAAAGACACTGACAAAGATGGTGAAGCATTTGCAAAAAAAGTTGTAAATGAATTAGTCAATACTAATGTTGAAATTGCACAATCACCACCGCCTGAATCAGACAATATGAATGTTGAAAATCCAGAATCAAAAGAGCCAGCAGTACCCAATACTAATGTTGAAAATCTAGAATCAGACCAGCAAGAAGTAGCCGATACTAATGCTGAAAATACAAAATCAGACAAGCCATCAGTAGACGATACTGATGTTAAAAATACAAAATCAGATAAGCCATCAGTAGACGATACTGATGTTAAAAATACACAATCAAACGACCTTGACAGTTCGGGAAAAGATAAAAAAATCGGAGGAGGCGACATATATGAAGACCTCGGTAAAAACGCTATGGATTTTGCTGCAAAAAATCCATTAACAGCAGCTGCTGGTATGGCTGTCGGAAGTGCATTATTAAGTGGAACCGGAAAAGGTAGTGGTAGTGGAAGTGGCAGTGGCAGTGGTGGAATAACAAATATCGGATATGAACCAAATAAAGATGGTGTATTACCATATATACAGACAAATTGTAATGGGTCTGGACTAGGATTGCCTGGTATTGATTTGAGTTTTTTGAGCAGTTTTCTAGATGGTCTAAAAGAACCTATTGCAGAAGAATTAGTTAAAAAAATACAAGAAAGATTATTAGATAAAACAACTGATAGTTTAATAGTAAAACGTGATATCTACAATAAAATTTTATTAGTAATACAAGCACACTTACAAAGTAAAGAAGGTAAAGATATGTTAGTGGGACATATTAACAAAACAATAAAACCTGAAATTGACAAATTAACGGCTAGTCATGAAATTAAGAAAAGATTGTTAAATGTAATATTTAAAGATAAAAATTCTGAAATATATAAAAAATTAATAGAAATTATTGCACGCCATAGTAAACCAAGTGGAATAATATTAGAAGAAAAAAATGAGGAAAATGGAAATATACAAGAAGGTAAATTATCAATTCAACCTGGTAAATCAAAAGGTGGAGCTACAAATGAAAAAGAATCAAAATCATTTCAAGTAACTACGATAGATGAAGTTATTCAAGAATTTTCAGAATGGTTGAATGAAAAAATTGGTTCTACTCAGCAATCAGTAATTGAAAATCCAGTTGGGGGAAAGTCAAACGAAGCAAAACAAGACTTACAACAAAAACTCTCATTAGCAGATGTTGTAACAGTAAATAGTAAAAAAAAAATAGGTGGAGAAGAAATAAGTGAAACAACAAATTCAATATCAATGCCAGTAGTAGATACACCAGTAACCAATAATGATGGTAATTCCGTTGAAGTAGCTGATGGTAATGAAAGCGCAGTAGATGGAGGAACAACTACTAACTCAACTAATCTTGAAACTGATACGAAAAATGAACAATCAAAACTGTCTAATGAAAAAGTTGAAACCTCGAAAAATAATAGTAATCCTTCAACTGTACAATTTAAAGGTGGTAACTCAAATGCAAAAAACAAAACAAAAAAACGGAGAACAAAGAACAATAAAAGAAAAACGTCAAAAACTCTGAAAAATAAACAAAAAAAAAGACTCACAAAAAAGAAAAACAGAAAACACTACCAGAAAAAATAAACAAACAACCAAAACAATATGTTGTCAACCCAAAGTTGAGAACATAAACATCTACCCCATTCTTTTCTCGATTTTTTCAAAAAATTCGGGTTTGTACACCAAATTACCAGATGGTTTATATTGATTAATTGGCGTATATTGCTTACCATCTTTTTGCACTGGATTTCCATTCTTATCATTCATTATTTTGCCATTCATATCATCATCATCAGCGTTATCATCTTTCTTATTAACAATATTACCATGTTCATCAATGACATTTCCGGTTTTTTTCTTCACTTCATTGCGAACATATGAAGGAATCCAATGTTTCCAAGAAACAAACAATGTATTTGGGTGTATATACCTAACTTGAAACCCATTATCTTCTAATTTAACGACTAAATAGGATATACATTCACCTTTATCATAAATAGGTTCTCCAAAAATATATTCGGGAACATTGAAAAAGATATGATGCTCATTACGTTTGTTTTTACCAGTAAACGTAATTCGTCTATGAATTCTGTTCAAGATTTTATTGAAAATACCAATTTGTTTCAAATCTCGTTGTTGATTTTTTTCATACAAATCATCTATGTTAATCTTTTGGAGAGTATCGTCGTCATCTGTAAATAATAATGCCATTCTATATATTATATTGAAAAATATTTTTATATAAAAAACTAATGAAGGAGAAGTTGTATATTATAACATAGAAAATACAATGGAAAGAGAACTTGAAGAAAGTGTAGAAAAAGAAGCAAAAGATGAAGAAAGTGTAGAAAAAGAAGCAAAAGATGAAGAAAGTGTAGAAAAAGAAAATGAAAAAAAGAAACCAAACATTAAACATATTGTATTATCTGGAGGAGGAACCGTCGGGTTATGTCAATATGGAGCATTGAGGCAAAGTAATAAAAAAGGATTATGGTCAATTGAGAACATAGAAAGCATATATGGAATTTCGGTGGGTTGTATATCAGCATTATTTATTTCCCTAAATTTTGATTGGGATGTTCTCGATGATTACTTAATAAAACGTCCATGGCAAAACGTAATTAATTTCACTATGAATTCCCTTATCCAATCATTTGATTCTCGTGGAATATTAGATAATCAAGTCATTGTAGAAATATTACATCCTTTATTTCGTGCAAAAAATATAGACATCAATTGCACAATGAAAGAATTATACGAAATTACAAACATAGAATTACATGTATTTGTTACCGAGTTAAACCAATATAAACTAATTGATATATGTCATACTGACTTTCCAGATTGGAAAGTAGTCGATGCAGTATATGCATCGTGCTGTTTACCGCTAATATTCAAACCTTTATTGCTGGATTCATGCTGTTACGTTGATGGTGGATTTATTCAAAATTATCCAATAGTTGAATGTATTTCTCATGGTAGAAAACGTGAAGAAATTCTTGGCATATACAAGAATTTATCCTATATGAATACACAAAATGTGAATGAAACATCGACATTATTTGATTATATATCAATTGCTTTCAATAAAATATTCAAAAATTATTATAACCACGAAACACTTCATTATGAAATCAAATTAGATAGTCCACCAGTGGGATTGTATGATATATTTGATTTTGCATCATCCAAAGAAAAAAGGGTTGATATGATTGAATATGGAGTCAAAGTTTGCGACGATTTTTTAGACAACTGTGAACATATTGAATCATAAACAGTATTTATGCCTTATTTTGACTCTTGGTCGTAACATTGACAAATTCTTTCAATGCGTTGAAACTAATTTTGGTATCAAATTCATATTGTTTTGAATTAATAGTCATTTTGATAGTAGGATATGAATCAATTTTGTATTTGGCAATAGCATCCGCAATGTTAGGACTTGCATCATCTGTGCAATTAAGTTCATTGCATGTAATTAGATAATCATTCACGACAGTATTATTGTATTTTTCTTTAAATTGATTCCATATAGGTTTTGCGGTTTTGCAATGAGGACACCAATCTACGTAGAAAAAGAATACATCGGCGGTCTGTTTTCGGGTGTTGGTGTTTGGAATATCGTCGTATTTTTTAACTTCTTGTTTTTTACTATAAAACTGTTTGTATCCGTAATAACTTGCGATGATAAAAATTAATATTAAACCGACTATCAATAAAATTTGCTGATATCGTTTAATATATCTATTGTAGATTAAATCAATAAATTTAGACATTATATATTATACAATTATATTTTTCTACTAAATTTTACGATTATGGCTAAATTTATGACCGACTAAATTTATGACCAATCAAATATTTAGCTATAATAATTTTTATCATTATACTATAAATAATGACAAAAACAATTAAAAAATATGAAACATCCAAACGAAAAACCGCAAAGGTATACAAACGAAAAGATTATCAAAGTAATGACGGTATGTTAACAACTGTATGGGGGCCAAGTACATGGCATTTATTACATACAATGAGTTTTAATTATCCTGTGAATCCAACGTGCGCCGATAAACAAAATTATAGAAACTTTGTTCTCAATTTACAAAATGTTTTGCCTTGTGGAAAATGCCGAAAAAATCTGAAAAGGAATTTCAAAAAATTACCATTGACGTGGAAATGTATGGAAAATAGAGACAAGTTCTCTATGTACATTTATAAATTACACGAATTGATTAATAAAATGCTCAACAAAACATCTGGATTATCATATAATGATGTACGTGAAAGATATGAACATTTTCGTGCAAGATGCGCAAAGAGCGTAAAAGATTTTGAAAGGGAACAAAGGGAACAAAGGGAACAAAGGGAACAAGAAGAAAAAGAGAAAAATGAACAAGAAAAAGGCTGCACCGAACCGCTTTATGGTGAAAAATCGAAATGTGTATTGAAGATTGTTCCACAAGATACAAAGTGTGAAACTTTTTCAATAAATGAAAAGTGTATCAAAAAAAAATTGAGCAAATAAAATATATTTAGTAAAAGTAAAACTATATTAATTATATAGCAAACAATATATATAATGTCCAACATAGAAACGGTCGATAAAAAAATTATAAATGACGATGAAACATATTATTCAAATATATCTCCTGAACAAAAAAAAAAAGAAGAAATTGTTCCATTTTGGACAGAAAATCCAAATGTTTTATTCCAACAAAAATATTTTTTTGAATTCTTTCCAACTGAAAACATGAGCTATTCCCAAAAATTAAATGCAGTATCAAGAATGGTATTGTTTTTAACAATTATTTCATTTATATTTACAAAAAGCATCAATTTGTTAATTATATCAGCAATTACACTGTTTTTTATATTTGTATTGTTTTATTACAAAGAACAAGAAAAATTAAAATTAAAATTGCAGAACAAAACAATTGATTTAGAGAAAACAATGGAGGGATTTGATAATATAGCTATCGATACTTTGAGACAAAATAACATAAAAATACCCGATAAAGTTTTTGAACCACCTTCATCCCATAACCCATTTAGTAATGTACTAATGAGTGATTATGATTACAACGTACATAAAAAACCAGCCGCACCTGCATTCAATACAAATGTAAACAATGATATATTGGACCAAGCAAAACAATTAGTTCGCGAAGCAAATCCCGACCAACCAGATATTTCCGATAAATTATTCAAAGATTTAGGAGAACAATTTGTTTTTGAACAATCATTACGACCATTTCATTCAAATCCAAGTACTACTATACCAAATGACCAACAAGGATTTGCCGAATTTTGTTATGGTAGCATGGTATCTTGTAAAGAAGGGAACATGTTTGCATGTGCCAGAAATTTAGCAAGACATACAAATTAATTTATTGTTTATATGTAAAAAATTTGTGTTACATCTAATTTTCTTATATTATATTATATTATATAAGAAATGTCTTTAATGAGTAATTACATGTTTAATAATACCGACCGCATTGGATTGGATATTACAGACAATACCCAGAAAAATTTACAAAATACCCGTTTTGGTAATTATTCAGTAGCCAATTATTACAATGAATCAACATCTGATTCTCATGTAAAATTTGCAACTCAACAACCAAATCTAATGTTCAACGCCGTAAATGGCGGAAGTGGTGTAGGTGGTAATGTAGTCGATTTTGAATCACTTCTTCATTTAAAAAATGAACAAGAAAGACCATTGGAAAAACTTCAATTATATCAACGTCCATTTTTGACTGTACCATATTTAGGAAGAGGTTCATGCAATCCTACATTAGAATCACAATTATTACAAGGTGAAATTGTTAGTGATAGAAAGAGTGTATCAACTATCATGGACAAATCATTTATGAGCTATTCATTGTATCCTTCTGATGATAAAATGGAAGAACGTGTCAAAAACCCATCTTACACTGTTGAAGAAGCCGCCATGGATGGCTGGGTCCGCGGTGGCGCATCTGCTCGCGATATGTCTGTCAAAAAATTTGATAAAAATCAACGCCCAAGTGATAGTAGTTATTAGATAAAAAATAAAAAATGAAAATATAAAACAAAATGACATAAATATTACGCAGTATTTATGTTATTTAGGAAAATGGATTTAAGTAGAAATGATGCATTGCCATACTATAATATTTTTGTTGAAAATATTAAATATGATACAAATATAGAATATCGTGCATGTTTACAAACCTTGTGTAATTTACGATTTCCAGAAGGAGATTTTCCGGAAGATATACCACCTGAATATAGAAATGAAATGAGCTATGATATCGACAATATGACACTGGCTCTTGATTTTGTTTATAAAAAAACGAAGACGCACCCCTTGTTTCAGAAATTGTATAGTTTAGGCGCTGCCAAATTTTTTACAGATGATGATACTGTTGGATTGGCTATTATGTTTTCTTTCGATTATTTGAAATATTTCCACCCTTGTTTTACATATTTCCTGAAAAATCCGGACGAATTTAACGAAAATATAGATATTTATAAAAATTTATTAGAAGAACTCGCAAAATAATATACTATTATATTTTATAATATAAAATGGCATCTACACGAAATAGAAATACTCCTGGTGATTATAAATTAGAACAATGGTCGAATACTCACGAACTTAATTATAATACATATGCACCATTTGGTAAACCGAGTGAAACAATGTTCCCCGGTGATGGGCTTTTGACTGGTAAAGTTGGTCCAATGGCATTAGCCCATAATAGTTGTGATATTGAATCCATGTTGCGCGGAATTGGTTCAACGAATCTGGTGAATCCAAACCCTACTATTGTTCCTGAAATAAAACCATTAAACAGTTTATCGATTATTGACCGTCTTCATGTTGCAATTCCTGACCCATTGGTGATTGAACCAAATCAACGTCCTGGTCGGTACTTGTAGGATACACTTTTTGTGATATATGTTGATTTTTTGATTTTTTGTTCTTGAATGTTGTATTGGATTTTCTTTGTTTTTTTTGAATTTCTTCTTTTTTAACAAATATTTGATTTTTAAATACTTGTTGTATTGCATTTGTAATTGGATTGACGGGTTCCTCTTGTTTTGGTTCTTGTTGTTTCAACTGTTCTTGGGTATTTTCTTTTGTATATATTTGTTTATGATTTGAAAATAAATCATTGAAAATATTTGATGCGGGTTTGTTTTCAACATTCTCTGGCAATTTATCTATATTTTCAAAATCCATTACCATTTTATTGTCATGTGTTACCGTTTTTCCATTTGATTGTATCTCAACTGGTATTTTGATAATAGCCATTATGTATTTTGATTCATTTGACTCCATTTTTATATTTATTTTCTATACTTTTAAATCGTTTATTTTGATAAATACATATAAAAATATGTATTTATATTCCATAAAAATGTCCTACGTATATTTATTAGAATCTACAAATAAGAATACTTACGTAGGTGCGACGGTTGACCTGGAACGACGATTGCGACAACATAATAAAGAAATTAAGGGCGGTGCGCACGCCACTGGAATGAAAGTCAATCGAGGTGAAGAATGGACGCGTGTATGTCATGTATCTGGGTTTCCAACTTGGCAAGCCGCTTTGCAATTTGAATGGCGTTGGAAACAAATTAGTCGTAAAATATCACCATCAGTTTATCCATTGGAAAAAAGAATGATGGCTCTAAAACATTTGCTTTCTTTGGAAAAATCGACTACGAAAGCGATTCCTTTTTCCGAATGGGAAGCGCTGCCCACTGTTCATTTAGAAACCCCCGATGCAGTAAAATATTACGATACTAATTGAATTTCACCACAATTTTCACTGTCTCTTTTTTAATGCATTTGCAGGCAGATATTGATAATTCTTCGCGCTTTTTACGCGTTTTTGAATTATCGTCTTGTGAATCCAATGATTTTTTGTTTTTGGATGTACTGTTTCGTGCATTCATGTCGTTCTCAATTGCGTCATAATTATCTTTAATATAATCCACTATTTTGTTCTCGATTGCCCATTTGAAAAAATTGAGTTGTCCAATGGTAGTTTCCATGTATTTTTCATCGTCATATGGAATGGAAATACGTTCCCATCTGCAAAATGGGTCGAATCTGCGTTTAGAATAGGCTTTTAGTTTTAATTTGTAGTCATTGTATACTTTGAATCTGGATGTAGTTTCGCTATGTTTGTTCTCCAATTCATAGACGGTATAGAATTTTTTCGCAAAATTGGTTACGAACCAATCAACGATTCTTAGCGAAATTTTGGATTCGCCATTGATAATACACATCATTTTGTTCAAATTATCACGATTGTTGTAAAAATCCATTAGGTTTTTCATTAATAATTCATTTTGAGTATTTGTATTTGCTATGTATGCCATTGGAATAATATTCCGGTTTTATTTATATAATTTTTTGTGTAATTATATAAATATTGGGGTTTTGTTAACAATGTGTTTTTGTACCCAAACTCTTGTAATAATGACCGTTATAACTATTAATAATCTGAAATAAAGGGTGTACGTACTATGTACACCCTTTAATGATAAAAATGTAGATAGTATTTGCATGTTTAAAATTTTGCTCCGCAAGTTGGCGGAGCAAAATTTTAATCTTTATTAATCATGTAATCACAATAGTATTTGTCTCAGTTTTCTTTTCGGTCAGTATAATAAAAAACAAAAGCAAGACCCAATAAATTTATTGTTCAATAACAACATTTATTTTGGTTTTTGGTTTTTTGTTTTCAATATCAAAAAACAATATTTTTCATCTTGCTTCTCCGTCCAGAGAAGCATGTTTATTCTATTATAGATTCGCCTTCGTATTTTTCTTTTATTTTTTCATTGAAAATTTTGAGTTGTTCGTCTATATCGTATTCTGTTGGTAATACCATTTTTAAATTTTTTCGTGTTTCTCCTCCTCGTTTATCGTAGTATAATTGTTCTTTGTTTCTGAAAAAAACAATAGATACATGTTTCGGTAAATTTCGCTGCATTTTTTCTGGATATATATCATTTTCCAAATCATCTACGATTTTATTTGCTTGTTGAAGTTTTTCTATTATGGAAACCTTTTCTGATTTCGTTGTTTCCCAAATTTTTTCTAATTTTGGATGACCTTCTACACGAAAGTATTCCCTACTTAAATTCTTTTCTTTGTTATATACATTGTGATAATAAACCACGTATTTACGCAACATAGATTGTTGAATACCTTCCGGTAATGGTCGTGCATTTTTTTGACGTTCTTTTTTAGTTCCAGGCATAATACCCATTGAATTTTGTTCTTGCATTTCTCGCGTTGCTATACGTAAATTGTCATACATATTATTTAATGGATTTCTATCAATATGGTCAACGCTAATATCGGATGTTCCTTTTCCGTTTCCATAACATCCAGTTATAATTTGATGAATATATAATAAATCGCCATTACATTTTGGTAAATGAGTGGCGACGTATCCGTTTTTTTGTAAAAAGAATGTAAGTTTTTCTTCTATTTGTTTTTCAAAATCCAAAATTTCTTTGTATGATTTTTCACATAATTGTACAATTGTATCTTTTTCGCAATACATTAATATGATATTTATTCCATTTTTTTCTACAATCCATAATGGATTTTTCATTTGATTTGCTGAATTACCACGATTTTTGATATGACCGGGTGTATATTTAATTATTTTGTATAACTTTGCAACTTCACGATGATATTTATGATATATTTCAATATTACATTTTCTTAAATCATGTTTATTGTTATTACGAAATACATAAGTGACGCTATCCATATCAAATTTATATAAAAATTCTATTAAAAAATATTTTTTATAATTTTCACCGAAACTTGGATAATCATCTTCGTAATTATTTAATATAAAATTTTTTTTGAAATTCAATATTTTCATTAGGTCATCACAATCTACATATATATTTTTATCATTGTATGATAAAACAGCACAATTAAAGCCGTAGTTATACGAATAAATCACTTGATATTGGGGGGTGTCTAACATTATATATGTTATATTTAACTATAACATATATTCTTTATATTACTTTATTCTAATTATATTTATTCTAATTATATTAGTTACTGTATGCTACGCCTGCCATTCCGGACATGACTCTCAATACGTTGTAATTAACAGCGTAAACTCTGACTTTGGCAGTGGCTACACCACCGACAGCAGCAGATGAAAGGACAAGTTGAAGAACAGCGTTATCAATTCTGGAAAAGTTGCAAGATCCGCTTGGTTGATGCTCTTCTGGGCGAAGGGCGAATGAGTATACGTTGATACCAGTGTCAGGTGCGCGGGTGTGGTGTTGGAATGGTTGGACAACGTCGAAGTATGAGCCTTCACGTTCAGAGAATCTGTCTTGGCCGTTAAGTTGAAGTTTGGCAGTGACAACTGGATTTTCACCCCAACAATGCATGTCAAGGGCGGTTTCAGCAAGAACGAAGGTTCCAGCATCAGATAATGCAGAGCCAGTCATAGTAGGGGCAGCACTGTTGACTTGGTCAACGAATGCTTGGAAGTTGTTGGCACCAGAGGCCCAATCAGCAGTGGTTGATTGGGTGTTTGCAATGTTGGCATTGATAGCACCAGGCATTTGGAATAATCCACTGGTAGCAATGAATGAGTTAGATCCTTGGGTTTCAGCTGGACCACCGAAAGCATGGATGGCGTTAGGAAGAGCATCAATGGCATCAGTGTAGTTGAATGGTTGAGCACCTAGGGTCTTGTATAGGACAGAGCCGGCTTCAAGAGATGAGCAGTAATCAACGTTAGCATCAGGTTGGACAACCCAGACTAATTCCTTGCAAGGATGATTGAAGTTAAGCTTGATTTTGTTGGATGATGAACCGACTGATTCGTCACCAGTGAATTGAAGTTGTTCAATAAGGTATTCGTGTGGGTTTTGTGCCATCTTTCTGCGTTCATCAGTATCAAGGAAGATGTAGTCAACATAAAGGGAAGCGGCAACAAGGGATTGTTGGTAAGCAGCAGTGACTGATTGGGTGGTTCCGTTAGATTCAGTTAATGATTTAACAGCCCATAGACATTCTCCAATTGGTCTGAAATCAATGTTGATTTTGACTTCGTGGTATTGAAGAGCAATAAGTGGAAGAGCAAGTCCAGGGTTTCTGCAAAACCAGAAAAGAAGAGGAATGTAAAGGGTGGTTTCTGGAAGAGCGTTTCTTGGGGCACAGACTTGGTTTGGTCCTCCGTTTGATGAACAAGCACCTGATACAGCGGCGAAATCAGGGTCGCAGATGTATACAAGTTGAGTGGTGTGACCAATCATCTTGAAGTATCCACGTTGTTGTTCGGATGAAAGAGTGACTTGGTTCCAGATGTGCATCCAATCACCATATTGACGGTCAATTCTTTGACCACCAATTTCGACTTCAACTTGGGAGACAAGTTGTTCACCGACGAAATCTAACCAACGGGCATAGACGCCATCAGTTCCGGCGGTCTTTTGGGATTGGTTGATTTCTGGAAGGGTGACTTGAAGGTAGGTTCTGTAAGCTAAATCACCATTTCTTGAAATGGTGCAGGTAACTCTACGACCAAAATCGGCTTGACCAGAGAAAGTTTGTTCAATACTTTCCATGGCAAAGTTGGTATGTCTGCGGTATGATACTTTCCAGAAAGTAATTTCTGGTGTTCCGGTAAGGAAGACGTCTTGTGCGCCGTAGGCGACTAGTTGCATTAGTGCTCCACCCATTTTTAGGATATATACTATTCCAAGAAAATAATTTCAGAAATTATTGCTAAATAAATAGAATTGTGTGTATTAATTCACAATTCTATTTCGAGTTTTTTCATATGTACACGTTTGTTACCATATATGCTATGTATATTACTAATATACATAAAAAATGATATATTAGGTTTTAAAATTGGATATAATGAAATTTTCTAAATAATCTTCCTGGAATATTTCTCTACGATTTTCATGTTTTTTCGTAAAAATGTATTTTTCGTTCATTTTCTTAATCGACCAACCATCTTCCAATGCATTGTTTATAAATATGATTTTTTGATATTGTTTTTTATTTATCTTTATATTATCTGGCGTTTCCAATAAAATGGCTGTGTCTGACATCAAGTTGATAATACTATACTATCTCTATATATAGCGAAATTCATAGTTTTACGATTTATATATAATTATCTAATTCGTCAATACTTATTCCCATATCTAATAGTTTTTGAATTCTCGAAGGATGCATTGTTATTTGCATCAATTCTTCTTTGTAAATACAACATCTTGATGTCAATGCTTCGTAGTCTAATTCAAATATGCATGGATTTTCTGATAAATAACCCCAACATTCATCGTCTAATTTATCAAGATTTTGTTCTATTAAATGAATCGCATTTGGATTTTCTGATAAACTAGCCCAATCAATTTTTTTTGGATTTTTTTCCAATAAAGGAATCGCATTCGGATTTGCTGATAATATAGCCCACACAATCTTATCTCGGTTTGTTTCTAATAAAGGAATCGCATTTGGATTTCTTGATAAAACGAGCCAATCGATTTTATCGGGATTTGCTGCTAATAAAGGAATTGCATTTCGATTTGATGATAATAGAGCCCACTCAATGTTATGAGGATTTGCTTCTAATAAAGGAATCGCATTTGGATTTTCTGACAACGCAAACCAGTCGATTTTATCAGGATTTGCTTCCAATAAGGGTATTGCATTTGGATTTCTTGATAACCATGACCAGTCAATTTTATCTTGATTTTTTTCTAATAAATGCATCGCATTCGGATTTTCAGATAACCATTCCCAGTTAATTTTGTCAGGGTTTTTTTCTAATAAAGGAATCGCATTTGGATTTCTTGATAACCATGTCCAGTCAATTTTATCTTGATTTTTTTCTAATAAAGGAATCGCATTTGGATTTTCCGATAAATTTTTCCAAGAATAAAAGTCTAATTTATCCAGATTTTGTTCTAATAAAGAAATAGCATTTGGATTCAATACTAACCTATCCCATTCAATATTTTTAATATTAATCGATTTGTTCAGTTTGTACATTTTCAATAGTATTGCGGTATTATTGTATTTTTGCTTAATATAAATGAAACAAAAAAAGTAAATCAATTTTTTATTTTTTATACACCTTTTTCTCATTTAAAATGTACAAAGATTCAAAACATCTTTATTCATGACATGTCTTATTGTTTTATTATATTCAACATAACAATCTGAACAAATTCCATGTGAAAATAAACAATGAAAATTCTGTATAGTATTATTGTTAGATACTACATCAATATGAAATTTTACCAATCCATGATATTTACCATTTTTTTTATTTCCTGAAACTAAAACATTATCACGATTGTCTATATACATACCAAAGCCATTTTCTGTATCATTTTCCCAAAGACCTTCATATGAATGTCCATTTGGATAGTATAATGTACCACAGCCATTTTTATATCCATAAATTAGGTCTCCTTGATAATTAATCATACCACATTTCATAGTTCCAATTGAATATAACGTTTGATTACAATTTATATTGAATTGTTCCTTAGCAATTTCATATTTAAATAAATGATTTTTGAATTTTTCGATTTCTTCTACATAGTTTTTTATTTGTGAAATTTTGTTTTTATTTTCATATCCATAAAAATTATAATAAAATATCATTGCCATTATTACATAGAATACGAATTCAAAAACGCTTTTCATTTTATATGATGTTCCGGTTTGTCTATTTATATCAAATAAATTGTATAAGAGTTGAATCAATTTTTTGCACATTTTCACATTTGTTCATATAAAAAATTGAATAAAATAATATAAAAATAATAATATAATATATTATGATGACTCAAAACAACGATACAAACGCATTTTTAGAAACATTTACAAAATGCGATATATTTACTCCACACGTAGTATCCAAACAAATGGCGGACAAATTACAGAAACATGGTACATTATTAGAACCATCGGTCGGTACAGGTAATTTATTGAAACACATTACTATTACTGATTACGAAAAAGTGGATGTTTTCGATATAAAAAAAGAATATTTGGACCAGTGTCCACGCCATCCAAAAATAAACAAATATTTGGTCGATTTTTTGAAATATGAAACCGCCGAAAAATATGACAATATTATTTTAAATCCACCTTATATAAAAATCCAGGATTTACCCAGCCATTACATTGCATTTATCAAAGAAAAATGGCCTATTTTGAGCGATGGAAATATAGATATCTATTATGCGTTTTTGTTCAAATGTTTGGAATTATTGAAAGACGACGGGGTCATGGTAGCAATTACTCCTAATAGTTATTTACATAATAAGTCCGCGCTTAAATTCCGAAAATATTTATTGGAAAAAAAATGGATTCAAGAAATCATCGATTTTGAAGATAAACATGTATTTCAGGATGCCGCAGTATATTGTTGTATAACTGTTTTCACAAAAAATGATAAACCGGTTTTGATATATAATGGGGTGGCCATTGATTATAATGCCATTCATAATCCATCAAATAAATTGAATTTGATACATTATGCAGATTCATCTGAAAAAGTAATTCTCAAAAATATATGCAAAATATACAATGGTATTGCTACATTGCGAGATGCAGTGTATATACATGATATCAAATTATATGATGAACCTTGTTGGAAATTATTAAAAACGTCGACTTCTCATAAATATTGCATATATCCATATAAGGACGATGGTGTAATTATTGACGAAACCACGTTTAAAACTGCGAATCCAAATACCTACAATTATTTGGTAGACAAGAAAACTGTACTTGCAGAACGAGACCGTGGAAATAAAACATATGTAACTTGGTATGCATATGGACGTAGTCAATCAATCAAAGTTTCTAAAAAAGAAAAGGTAATTTATATACCCACCCTTATCAACCCCAATGATTTGAAATATACTATCGAAGAACCAAAATTACATTCGGGATGTTTATGCATTGAACCCTCCGATACAAATGATATACCCCGAATAATAGAGTGTATCAAAAAAAATACCGATTATTTGTTCAAAAATAGCAGCAAAAAGAACAATGGATGGATTAATTTATCAACGACACTTTTATATGAATTGTGTCTGTAAAAAATACGTAAAAAATATCAACTATATAAACTTTATATTTTTGTTTTGTTTGAATTTTCTTTTTTTCTATATTCAAATAATTTCTGTCAAAATTTCGTTAAATGGTATGTTCTCAACAATATTTACAATCTCCGGAACTTTGTCAAATCTTTCGCCCACACCGCAATTATGATTGACTTCCAAAATAACATTGTAATTGTTATGTACAAGTTTGTGTTTTGCTAAATTTTCATAAATTTTGAAACTATTTTCATAAGTAACTATTTCCCAATGTTTAATTGTATTGTCTTTTTTCAAATAAGGGATTTTATTCATCAAAATGTTAACAGGAACAATATGGACATCGGGGTTAGCCCATTTCAAATGCGATACCTCACCGGTCAAGTTCTCCCAGTAATTATAACAATTTTGAGAATAATTTGTCATACAGAATTTAATCGGGAATATGATGTGTGGTACATCGTCTTTTAAGACAACAACATCGCAGTTTTTCTTTCCAGATTTGGTTGTAGATTTTACTGCATATTCCTTTTTAATTGTAAAGTGATTCATATTTTCTTCTCCGTACCTCGTTTTAATCGCTTGTTTCACCATGTTCTCAATAAACTCATTCAATATATCGGTTCGCTTTGAACTTCGCGGACCATGTGTGAAATAAGCGTTTAAACTATCTTTTACCCCGGTTGGTAACATATCTTGGTTCTCCATGTATTTCAAATTACGCGTGTTGTTTACCTTATTCAATTGTTGATAAAAGTATTTCAATTTTTTGTATAATCAATTATTATTCAGATTCAATGTTTCATCAAATAAACGAAATGTATCTTTATCATGGGAAATAATGATAATACAATTTTTATATTTTCTAAAATCGTCAATTAGCTGAATAATTTCATCTTTCAATTCTATATCCAATGCATTTGTAGGTTCATCCAATATCAATATCTTCGATGTACTTATTAACCCACTTATAATATTTACAACTTGACGCTGACCGCCAGACAAATTTTCACCAAGAGAACCTGCATTTGAATTGTATATATCCACATTTTTATACAAACCTTGTATTTTTGGATATTTCATGATTTCTTTCAAAAAAATCTCGCATATTTCCGGGTCTTTGCATCCATACATTATATTATCCATGATTTTTTTATCAAATAATTTTGAATTCTGATTGACATAGGTAATATTTTGGCGAATGTAATCTGGGTCAATTGTAGAAATATCAACGCCGTCAATGTATATTTTTCCACTAACTGGGTCATATAATCGCAGTAATAGCTTAGCGAACGATGATTTGCCCTTTCCACTTAACCCTGTTATACCTATGATTTTTTGGTCTGTATTGATACTAAACGACGAATTTGAAAAAACGGGTGTTGTTTTTTTCGATTCATAATAAAATGTCACATTATCAAATATAATATTATTGAACTTTAAATCATGTGAATTATATCTCTTATTCATTAACTCGTTTATATCAACTTCATTTCCTAACATTTTATTAAAATCAGTTGTAATATATTCAATTCTGCCAATGAATTCTAACCAATCTGGTAAATTATTGATAGTGGAAACAATCTTGTCTCTATATAAGAGTAATATAGTGATAAATGTAATAAATGTAGTTGTTTTAATTTTCTTTGTGTATTGCAATTGAATCAAATAAAACAATGAGACAAAAATAATTATATACACAAAAAATGTTAATATGCTAGTATGGGTTGTTATAGTATCGAGAAAATTAATTCCTTCATTTATGGCTTTATCTGTTAATGTCGTAAAATTGTTAATTTCGTTCACAGTTTCGCCACGATAAATTACTTTATCAATATTGTTCAAAATATCAATAATAAATTTTTCATTTTCATTGATAACGGTTTCTTGATCATTTTTTGCTTTTCTCAGATTATTCCAATTTGCATAAATATAAAAAAACAATACTAAATTTGCAATTAAAAATGATATGCCAAATACCGGGTTTTTATATATAAAATAAGATGAAATAATTAATAAAAATGCCGTTGTGGGTATAATTACACTGATAATATCATAAAATAATGCATAAAATGATACTGAAATACGAGTAATTGGGGTAATGAATTCAATGAAATTAACATCTTTCATATTTTCATTGTTCGATTTCAAAATAATTCTGAATAGTTCTTTTTTCACCCATTGAATTAATTTTGTAATAAGGTTGTTCTGATAAGTTTTGTAAATATAATAAATAACAAAATATAGGGCAGACAACGCTATAAAATAATTGAAAAATTCCATGGTCATTTTTTTCGAATTTTGTTCGACGGACTGAATAATATTTGCAGTAATGTAAGAAATTCCATTTGTTTGAATCAATGTAATAAGCAAACTCAATAACACAAGAATGCCAGTATTTGTTGCTTCTTTCTTAAAGAATATATATAACAAATAGTTTACAATGTTCATTTTTTGATATTGTTGTATATTAAATACTAAATATATTATTTTCATCAAGTATTATCAATATTATTCGATGTATCACAAATGTATTTTACAAAATAGACTTCTAAAATATGGTCAAATCATAAAAAATAATTGCAGAAATAAATACATAAACAAAACAATGGATATTTACATAAAATGAATCAAAAAAAACAACCGTCTAAAAAAATACATACAAATACCACTATTGATGAAAAACATACCGAAATGTTGAATTATTTTTATGAATTAGAAAATCATACTATACCGATTTTAATAATTGAAAAGAAGAATTTAAAACAGAAGTTACGAGAACTTACAATAAATAAAATTGATATTTATATGGATATTCGTGATAAAATAGATGCAATTGATAAAGAGATAACGGAACTGAAATCCAAGAAAAAACAATATTTATTAGACAATTCAAAACACATTTTTGAATATTTTGAAGAGAAAAAGAAAGTATCTTCCGGGGATAATAATCAAAATGTTAATGTTCTCAATTCCTTCTTCAAAATTAATGCAAAAACTGAAAAGTCTGCGAATGTAAATAGTGATAAATATAGTCAGTCAAAGAAGAGTTACCAAAATTATTGGAAAAACGTGAATAATGAGTTATTGAACATATATGATTTTGTGGTTCCGTCTGACGTATGTGAAATATGTCATCAAGGAGAGCTGATTCCACAGGATGAAGAGGGAATTTTAATATGCAATAACCAAAATTGTGGTAAATTTATCACATACATTGTGGATAGTTCAAAACCTACGAACAAAGAACCACCAAATGAAGTGTCATACACTGCATACATTCGTCTTAACCATTTCAAAGAGATTCTTTCACAATTTCAAGCAAAAGAGACAACTCAAATACCGGACGAAGTGATTGATGCCATTCGCAATCGTATTAAGAAAGAGCGTATTACTGATATTACATTGATAAATTATGACAAAATGCGTGATATTTTACGTAAATTGGGTTTGAACAAATACTTTGAACATATTCAGTATATCAATTCGCAATTTGGTATTAAACCGCCGATTATGAATGAAGAATTGCACGAAACATTATGTGTTCTCTTTATTGAGATTCAAAAACCATGGGCGGTTCATTGCCCGGCAAATAGAACGAACTTTTTCAATTATACATATACACTATATCAGTTGTGTGTTCTCTTGGACCAAACACAATATCTTCCTTATATTCCGATGATGAAAGACCGGGAAAAACAGTTGGAGCAGGATATGATATGGAAAAAGGTATGCAATGATTTGGACTGGGAATTTTTTCCGACTGTGTAAGGGAATTATTCCGATTGTGTAAGTAAATACAATTATAATTTTGTAATTATAATTGTAAATCAATTGTAGTATCCTATTGCTTGGCTTATCCTATTGCTTCGCTTATGCAAGTTTAATACCACCAACTAAACCGGTGCCTAAACTAAATCCAGCACCGCCTCTCATAGATGATCCCATGGATGGAACAAATGTGTCTAAAATACTGAATGATGCGGCGGCAATTAATGCGATGATAAGGATTTCATCAACATTAAGAGGTTTACGCGGAACAATCATTGCAACAACGGCAACAGCAAGACCTTCAATAAGATACTTAATAATGCGTTTAACTAATTCTGCTAAATCGAATGTCATTTGACTATTATAAATAATACTAACAAAAAAATATATGAAAAAATAGAAAATTAATATATTAATTCAAAAAACACTTAAATATATTTGTTGCTAAATAAATATTATTATGGCAACCTTTGAAAGAAAAAATTTAGACAACGGAAAACCAAATCCTAAATATATCGATTTATGTGATGAGGATACTCCAATTGCCGGACAAAAATTCGCTTGTATGTCTTTTGTTTCACCTGAAAAAATACTAAAAAAGCGCGAATTGTTCATGTTTGAACAATTTATAAAACAATGGGATTTTACTAAATCTATGACTAAATTTCTAGATTTCATCCATTTCTTGTCTTATAAATACAATTTGAATGTAGAAGATGTTATCAATGATTTTAATGAGTTTTCAAAAGAAGAAGAAACAAAGCTGAAAGAATCGTCAGTGGATGATGATTTCAATAATTTCATGGATAAAAATGAAGAACGTCTTGCAACTCAATTTCAACGTGAAAATGCTTTCCAAACATCAGTTCGTGGTTTGAAAGTAAGAGGTGTATTTTCAACACAAGAAGAAGCTGAAATGCAATGCAAGAAATTACGTGATTATGACCCAAATCATGATATTTTTGTAGGACCGGTTGGTATGTGGATTCCATGGGACCCAGATGCTTACAAGACTGGTCGCGTTGAATTTATGGAAGAAGAATTAAACAAACTACATCAAGAAAAAATGAAAAATGAAACAAAGGCAAAACAAGAATTTGAACAACGCATTAAGGAAACAAAAAAGAAGGCAATTGAAGAAAATATCAAGTTGGCTGAAAAATCAGGAAACGTGTTAACCCAAACTATGGACGAAGATGGCAATTTGGTTGGTGTTCGCGAGACAGTCAACTTCGAAGAACGTGAAGCAGCTGACGTCGAAACAACAAACATTCGTAATGAAATGCTTCGTGAAACCAAATTAAAAGAAGAAGAAACAAAAGATGCTGAAAAATCTAATGCTCAACGCGCTGATAGTATTCAAGTAGAAATGGATAATTAACAATTTTACTCTTAAATTCAAACTGGCATCAAAATGTAGCTTTTATCATTGTTTATAAAAACATGAAAAAAATATTATTATGAATATGCATAGAACAATCAATGCTTCAAACGCGCCATCGCGAAACATTCATATAATTTATATATTGTTTATATACAAATTATATCTAATATATTTCCAGAATCATCATTACCATTTGGATTTTTTAACATTGATAGCAGGCCCACTGTTTTTCTTTTTCGATTTACTTGGGTCATATGCTTCGTCCTCATCATCGGAACCCATATTTTTCGAAATTTCCCAAAATTCTTTGGATCCCAATTTGAAATCCGGTCTGCCTTCGGCTTTATACCAAAATATTTGGTCTTGTAATTTATTCGATTTTGCATTGTTATTTATCACTAAACATTCATAGTTCTCCGTGGTTTGGTCCATAACCGCATTAAACGATTCCAATGTGGGGAACATAGATGCATAATTTTCCCATATTCTTTTACGATTTGTCATATAAGGTTCTCTTAAAATAAATACATAATCAATATTTGTTCTCAAATTGGGTGGAATACCCAATGGATATTGCATAGTTATTATAAGCATGACTTTCCAGTGACGACCATTCATAAAAAGAAGACGCATCATTTTATCACGGGTCCATGTTTGGTCATACAAACAATCATCCAAAATGACAAATGCACGAGGGTCTATCGTCGTTTTTTTATACGTTTCAATTTCTTTGTTCACCTGTTTCAACACTGCTTTTTGACGACGTAAAATGTTCTCAATTAATACTGTATTATATTCATCGTGAATAAACAATTTTGGGACATGACTTGCATAAAATCCATTACCGGCTTCTGTACCAGAAATAACAGTACCAATCGGAATATCTTGATGATGGTATAGTAAATCTCTTACCAAATAGGACTTACCCGTATCACGACGACCAATCATTACAATAACAGGACCTTTATTTTCATCTGGTTTAAAAGTGATTGCTCTCATATCAAATTTTTTTAATTCTAATGTCATATTTTTCCTAAACTATTTATTTGATAATGTATCGATATAAATTAATTGTATAAAACATAACGTATATACGTGAAAATATCATATAAAGACCTGCCCATTAGTAAAAATAAGTTAAAATACTGTTGTTTTAATATTCATGAGTAAATATACAGAAACTATTATGACAGATTTAGGAAATCCAGTAAAATTATTTCAAATTAATTTTTGCAAAAGAAAAGAAATCGATTTAGAAGAATTGGTAAAACAATATATTCCGAATAAAATAGACCTAGACAATGAATATAAACCGTTTTCTATGTCCAAATTTCAAAATTACAATCCGATTTATAATCACTATTTTGATATGGACGAAACTACATACAACCGCATTTCATTAAATTCGAAATATCAATTTAAAAATTTATACGAAGTTGAAAATTTAGACACAAATACTTGCCATGAAAAAAGTGTGTTTATCAAGTATTCTCCATTAATTGACCCTATACGATATATGATTGGTAAATATCAAAATATAGATAAAGATTATGTCCTTCCAAGCATTGATAACGATAGTGTATGTTTTTCTAAATTAAAAGACCCTAATAATATGGCATATACCGATTGTTTTTTCAGTTATTTGAGTAGTCAACTTTTAAATCATCATGGTTTTGTACATGGTATTGATTTTTTTGGGTCTTTTTTGGGAATTCAAGAAAAATTCAAGGCAAACGTTACCGATGATTTAGAATATTTGAACAATTCAAATTTTTTCAATCAAAATGTAGGAATTTTATTTTCGGTGACTGATACCGAAAATGATAATGAAATGGATTTTGGTTCTCGAAATAATAGGAAAAAAATAGCAATTTCATCATTATCGAATCCTCACAATTTATCCGCGATTTCATTAGGAGCCGATATTATAGAAATAAACAATGATATTGAAGGTGAAACTGAATTAGTTTATAAAAATAACTCAAAAAAGAATTCATCATATTCATCCTCATCTTCATCTGATAAAAGCGTTGTTAATTATACAAGTGACGATGAAGATGATAATGATGATGATGATAATTATTCGACATGTAGTTCAGATGAATCCGACTCAACTAGTAGTGACGAAGAACAAGACCCCGAAGAAGAAATATATGCATACATATCAAATTTTCCGGTTCAAATGATTTGTTTAGAAAAATGCGATGGAACGATTGATTCACTTTTTGAAAAAGATGTTTTGGATAAACAACAATGTGCAAGTGCAATGTTTCAAATTATTATCACATTAGCAACTTATCAAAAAGCTTTCAAGTTCACTCACAATGACCTACATACAAACAATATCATGTATATTAATACGGATATTGAATATTTGTATTATTGTTACAATAAAAAGTACTATAAAGTTCCTACTTATGGTAGAATATACAAAATAATCGATTTTGGAAGAAGTATTTATAAATATCAAGGAAAAACTCTATGCAGTGATAGTTTTGCACCCGGTGGTGACGCAGTCACTCAATATAATTGCGAACCGTTTATGAATGAAAATAAACCTCGATTAGAACCCAATATGAGTTTTGATTTATGTAGATTGGGATGTTCTATCTATGATTTTGTCATAGATCATGAGAACAATCACAAAAAAATGGACGATTTTCAAAAAACGATATTACGATGGTGTATGGACGACAATGATAAAAATGTTTTATACAAAGCAAATGGCGATGAACGTTATCCTAATTTCAAATTATATAAAATGATTGCGCGAACTGTTCATAAACATACACCAGAAGAGCAATTCAAATTTCCATTATTATCACAATTTGAAATTGCAGAAAGTGATGTAGAGAACCAAACTGTTATCAATATTGACAAAATACCATCGTACACGTAGATATATGAAACGTATAAAAAAATATAGTTTTATATTATAAATGAAAAATAAAACTATAAAAAATACCATAAACACAAAAAATGCAAAAAATAAAAACAAAAAAAAGAATAAAACAAAGCACGTTCGATTTGCAAAGAAATTGGAACATTATCATAAAGAAACATCATATAATCCTATAAAGATACCGCCTACATCGAGATGTGTAGAACCTGCGGTTCAAATAAAAAAAGCATTGGTATCGAATGTTCTATAAAAGATGGTTTAGCATATTTTTATTACACATTTTCTCATTTGTCAAGGGACTGCGTTTCACAAATACCGAATTTTTCTAAAAATACGTTCAATGGCAATGGATACCACATAAAAAAAAGTCCTTCGCCATATGTGCTACTACATTCAGTATAATGTGCAAAATGTATTTTATTTTTGTTATGTAATTCAGTATAAAATAAATAGGCTTCTTTCTTTTCTTCATCGTTCATTATGTTGTTATATGTTTTTTCAAATAATATGTTAGCAAAATCATCATCATCAAAATTATATATTCTTATTCCAAAAATACTACCATTATCATAAATTCCCATTTTTATAATAATATATTATACATTTATTATTATAATGTAACGCAATCATGGAGTCCCTTCAAGTAAATGAGAAAAGGTATATAAGCATATAGTTTTTCGAAATATTTTATTTCATGTATTGCATTTTAAATTCTTCTGGTGTATAAATCGGTATTCCTAATTCCTTGGCTTTTTTGATTTTATTGGAATCATCTTCTTTTGATTTCACAATTACCGCAAACGTATTTTTATTAACCGAATCTTCCAATGTAGCACCGACTTTTCCCATTTTTTCAATGATTTCTTTATCACGAACCTTTGTCATTACTATTTTTTTACCGTACAATGGGTCACTTGTATCTATTACTATATTGGCTATTGCAGTTGTTTGTTCTGCTTGTTTTGTTTCACTCAATTTTCCTTTTAATCCAGTTTCTTCTAAAAATGCCATAAACGCAGGGATATTGTTAACCAATCCTTTTGCATTTTCTAATCCAATTCCTTTGATGGATTGCAATTTTTTCACCTTTTCTTCGACACTGTCTTGTGATGTCAACAAATCAGGATATTCATCCATCATTGGTTGCATTTTTTTTCTTGAAAGTCCTCTTCCAAATGTATTGGATGCGACCATAATATCCAATAAGGATGCTTTATCAACTTTTTCATGTATTCCATTGAATATCTTTTCAATCATTTTGGTTTTGAATCCTTCTACTTTTTCAAAATCAGTTTTGGACATTTTCAAAATCTTACCAACTGTATTATATCCTGCTTCCATAATACGTTTTACATTTCCACTGGATAATCCATCCACCTCCAATTCTACGAAAAACATAGTAATATTCTTTTCTAATACTGTAATATCTCCTTTAATGTCTTCCAATACAATATCTACATGGTTTGTTGTCCATATATATGGTATATTTGGCATTTTTGCTTTTTCAGCTGGTGTTGTAACTGCTTTTATATAGGGTATTACATCACCACTACGGATCATTTGAACAACTGCACCAATACCTAATTTGTTGTCTTCTATGAATTTACCATTAAAACCAGTGGCATATTCAATGGTAACTCCTCCTAAACGAATTGGTTCAATTCGAACGCGTGGTTTCAAATAACCGTTTTTACTTGGTGACCATATAACATCTACCACTTTTGCTTCTCCCATTTGGTCAGAAAGTACCATTTTGAATGCAAATGCATGCTCTGGATTACCGGAAATACGTTGATATATATTATTGTCTGTAACAATCACGCCGTCAATTTCATACATATAATTGGTTCGCCAATCGACAAGTATTTCAGAAAGCATTTCATTGGATAAAGCTTCGACGGTTTTGTTCATGACAACTTCGTGTTTCATTTCGGTTAATTTTTGTAATTGTTGGCTTGGTGTCATTTTTGGTTGAATAATTTCATAAGCTACAAAATGTAAATCTTTTGATTTTTCATCGATGGTTTTACTATTGATGATTCCAGATACTAAATTTCGCGGATTGGCAAAAATAGATTTGTACTTTTCTTCAAATACTTGTTTAGGAATAATGAACTCACCGCGAACAACCATATTTGGTTCTTTTGGTAAATTTAATATAGATAATAGATGACTAATATCTTGACCGACCTTTCCATCACCTCTGGTATATAATTTAGGCTGTGGACCTTCGGTTGAATACATACCACTAACTCCATCTAATTTGCATGATAATACATATGGTCCTTTGTATTTATTCATCCAATTTGAAAGAGCATTTGAATCTGGTTTGATTTTGTCCATAGATGGCATTTCGTAGGGTAATGTTACTTTGTTTTTTTTGACAGGAGCACCAATCAAGTCGACTTCAATATTTTTAGGATATTTTTTTTCGATATATTCTTTCACAATATCATACTCGTTATCGGTCATTAATGAGGCGGTTGTGTTGTAATATCTATCACTTGCTAAAACAATCATTTCTGATAATTCTTTTTCATTTAGTGATTCTAAAACAGTTATACCATTTTCTTTGAAATTGGTAATATGTGTTTTTGTTTTTTCAATTTCTGCATTGGATATGTTATCAACGGCCATTACTTTCTTATCTTGGTTTATATTTAATTCATTTTCTATTTTTTCAATTTTATTTTTTTTGGTTTTTTCCGGTTTTTCCTTTTTCACTTTTCTTGTCCTTGGTTCTTTTGGAATATATCGTTTAGGCGATTTTTGTTTTCTTGGTTCTCTTTTTTTTTGTTTTTCTGGTTCTCTCATTTCTTCCATTGATTTAGGAGAAATAGATTTCAAAACTTCTATATTTTCATTCATATTTTGTTGAACAGGTTCTCCCATTTGAACAAGTTCTCCATTTTCTATTTTTGGAATTGATTTAGGAGAACTTTGAATAAAAACATCCTTTTCCCTTTTTGTTTTTTTTGTTTTTGGTTCTTTTGGAACTTTCTTTTTAGGCGATTTCTTTACTTTTGGTTCTTTTGGTTCTCTCTTTTTCCTTGTTTTTTTTCCTGGTTGAATAGGTTCTCCAATTTCTCCTTTTTCATTTGATTTAGGAGAAATAGTTTCTGAATCATCTATATTTTCAACTATTTTTTGAGAACCTGGTTCTTTCAGTTGAACAAGTTCCCCTATTTCCTCTTTTGGAATTGATTTAGGAGAAATATTTGTTGAATCATCTATGTTTTCTTCTTTCTTTTGAGAACCTGGTTCTCCTTTTTCCTCTTTTTGATTTGATTTAGGAATAACTGTCCTTCCATCTTTTCTGTCTTCCGGTTCTCTATATTCTAATCCTAAAAAATCAAAAATATCACGCTCCGAATCAAACGTATTTTGCAGTTGTTCCGTTTTTTTCTTGTCCACCATTTTTGAAATACCATGTTCATTTAAACTATATCCCATTTTCAAAGCATGTCCCCGCATAACAGTATTGAAACCTTTGCTACCGGTAAAATATAATACAGCAAACGGATATTCTTGATGTTTTGTATACAAGAAATCAACCCGACGATGAACCTTACTTGATGGTAGCTTTGCTACGACCAATGATTTTGTTTTACCGCGAGAGAGAACATTCGTAATAATTCCATTTTCTATTAATATATCGATAAATTTTTCAAATACGAATGGATTTGTAGAAGTAATAATAACGTCTATATCTCCCGAACTTTCAAGTTTACGCCGATAACTTCCAACGATTTCATAAGCAGAATCGTCTTCTTTCACTTTATCGAAAATAGAAGAAAAAGTTTCATTGTATTTGTCTATTTCTGAACGAGGAATACGTTCTTGTATATCTTCATAATATTTAAGACCTATTTTTTGAACAACGTTGAGAACTTCTTCTTGACGTTCTCGTAATTCTTGTATACTTTTAATTCCAAATTTTTCTACTAGTTCTTTCGCTTTAATAGGTCCAATACCATATACATTACTTAACATATATTCGGGTTTGTTTTTTTCACGTTCTAATAATTCTAATGTTCCCGTTTCTTGATATTCTTTTAGTTTTTCCATAATAGTAGGTCCAATACCAGGTAATCCTTTCAACTGTGAAACCTGAACGATTGGCTCGGGATATGCAAGAATGGTTTCTTGTGCTCGCTTATATACTCTTGCTCGAATATTGTCACCACGTTTACTCATTAATACCGTGAGTTGTTCCATCAAATCAACGAGATTTTCGTTCATAGGTTCTCTATTTTCAACAATATTTTCGGGTGATTTTTCCGGCATTTTTTTCTTCGTCTGTCTCGGTTTACGCGGTTTCTTTTCTTTATTTTCTTTTAATACCATTTTTTCTTTCAATAATTGTTTTTGTTCATTTATTATTTGTGACATATATTATATATATTACAAATATCTTTTAACATTCTAAATTCCGATTGAATTGTTAGAAACCTGGTGCGTCAGTAAATATTTGAGTGTTTGCTGTATTCAATGTTTTGGCTTCTGTAACTACATTGAACAATTCAGAAATAGCGTTGTTATTTTGGAAAAAGATGAATGCACCAACTGCTGTACTAACAAATACTATAATTGCGTCTCTAACAAAGTATTTCAAAGGTTTCCATTCTTTGTCTAAATATTTTGCCTCCAAAAATTTCATTACGCAAAATATAAAAGTAATCAAAAATGAAACAATCAGTATTTTTTCCATAAAAATATATAATAATTACTAAATATTTTTATAGATATTATTACGCATTTATGGCAATTCTTCGAAATCCAATGATGGGATATCATTCGAAGATAACATATTATCTCCATCCAATAATTCAAAACCGGTCAAATCCATTGGCTCTGTATCAATTGTAATGCGGTCATTATCGTCATCGCTGTCACTTTCTTCTTCTAATTTACGTTGAATTGCTCTTGATGTACTGATTTCTTCTAAACGTTCAATATTTTTTGGTGCATTTACTGTATCTACTTTATTTTCGGTATCCATTACTGAATCATAATCATTAAACGATAAACGGGTAATAACTGGTTCGTTGTCAATGTTTTGTATTGAAGGAACCATGGATGGTAATTCTTCGGTTGAAGTTTCTTTTACTTCCGACGATTCTGATTCGTTTTCTTTTACTGGTGTTTCAATAACAGGGTCTTCTAATTTCTCAATAATTACCTCCTCTTCTTGTTCAACGCCTTCTTCCATATAAGCACGAATAATTGCTTCGGTTGGAATACTTTCGCGAATTGCTGTCAAAATTGATTCTTGGATAATGACTTCTAATTCACGATTGTTCTTTTGCACCTGCAATGGATTGATATTCTTCTCAAATAAATATACATTCATGTACAATTTACGTGCAGTATTGATATATACCTTGTGAATGAAATTGTCCAAATTTGGAATGGATATGTCGATTTTCTTCTGTTTATTTCCCACGCGAATACATGTCAATACCTTTAATTGTATAATATGAACACATGTAATCAAATCTTCTAAATAATTACAACCACTTCGTTCAATGATTCGTTTACGTTCTTCTTCTACAATAATGGCATTCCATTTAGGAATACGGGAAAGTAAATTTTGAAATGTCATTAAATATTTGTCTACCTCGTTGTTTTCTACACACATCTTCCATGATTCATTAAATATAGAACGAATGCCTTCAATCACAAGCGGTGAAAAAATACTGACTAAACGACTACACCATTCATTTTTTGATTCTTGTAAGTTGGATAAAACAAAATCGTCCATTTTGTAAAATAGACGTTTATTTTTTAAATAGTATTTTGACGAAAAAATAATATATCCAATAAATGGAACAATAACATTTTTTCGCAACGGAATTCACTTTTACGACATTGATAGTGCATGATTATATTGGATTTTTGTAAATCATCCCATTTTTTATCTTCAGAACGCTTTAACCAATCTATTAAGTCGATGCACGAATATCCGTTCTCATACATCGTATTTACTAAATCCAATAAATGATTGTGGTGTATTTCGGGTAAACATATTGCTTTTTCCATATGTTCACCGAGCCATTCTTTTTTCGAATTTTCGTATTCTTTGAAATCATATTTTTTGTTCAAATTATATTGATGTAGGTTGATTGTATTTCCATTTTCGTCAATATATTCTGGAATACATATTTCGCAAAATCGGGATAAAATCGGGTTTAACAAACGATTTTTGTTTTCAACTACGATGAAAAAACGCGTTGTAAAACTAAACAATTCAATGCATCGGCGCAGTGCGGACTGGGCGTCAATCGTCAAATAATCAGCATTGAAGAGAACAATGGATTTGAATGGTACGCCACTATTGGATTGTATATTCGTTTTGGCAAAGAATTTGAGTTCTTCTCGAATAAACTTGATTCCTTTACCGTGGGCACAGTTTACAAACATGACATTGGTTTTGATTTTTTGTTTATCGCCGTTGTATATTTTATGAAGAAAATTGTGGATGATTGTTTTTTTGCCTGTTCCCGACGAACCGTGAATAATAATATTGGGTATTTTATTGCTTTTATGGAAATAATCCAATTTATCTTGTATATTTTGATGGATGGGTAATTGATTTATATTCATATGTATAGTATGAATATAAATCATAGTCTTCCTTCTATATTTTTGTTTTAAAAATATCTATTTCAAGTTTTCCATGAACCAAAATAATTATGTTTTGCATAATCTCCAAAATATTGTCGTTTATTATTATGTAAAATTTTAATGTCATCTTTATTTTCATAATCAAGATATAAATTTGTTACATAATCTGGTCCAGTTGTTCTATATACATACAATTCTGAATTATTCACATTATTCACATATTTATCAATATTTTCATGTATAGTATCAATCAATAATTTAATAAATTGATTTCTTGGTTCAGCTGCAAATGCATATTGACCTAATAAAAAGTATTGGTTTCTATCGCAAAATGGTTTGTATCTTTTATTAATGCACATTTTTTTTTGAATAATTTCATCAACTGGGAAAACACATTTGTAATTTAGTAAGTCATCGAAATTTTGGATACCATTCATGTCCAAATCCATATAAAATCCACCATAGTGATATATTACAATATATCTAAAAAAATCTATTTTTTGTATTTTTATTGGTAGCTTCAAGTAGGTTTTGTAATATTCTGGATAGTGTCCTTTCAAAAATGTTTCAATATCATCATCTGTGAAAAACATATATTTATAATCGGTATTCATTTTTTTTATGGAATCAATCATAGCATTGTATTTTGCTGGTATATTATTGTCTTTCCATGTTTGAATAATTATTTTAGGTATTGTAGTTTTTTCTACAAAATATTGAATTTTTTTTATAATCCAACTATTATTTTTGATATAATATATTAAAATTATTATGATTAGAACAATACCTATTATTTCTAAATAATTATTCATAATATATATTTTGCACATTTTTATTTGTAAAAATAATCATAAAATACAATTTTTTCATCATAAATTTCTCTGTTTTTCCATAGCTCCCCATAATCTTTCGTATTGTTCTGTAAAAATAATTCATTTTTGTCTTCTTGATATCCTTTGTAATATGCTAATATGGGATTATTGTTTAGGTTGATGCATGTTTTGGTAGGACACTTATCTTCTGACAAAGACATATTTTCAAAATTCAGTAATTCATCTTGACTGAATTGTTTTACTAATAACATGGGACCAGTAGGTTCAAGTTGACTTTTACCATAGAATTTGTTTTTTACATTGTCAATTATTTGATTAATACATTTCAACATTTTTTCATTATGTGGCATACATACCAATAATCCATTCAATACACCAGAACCACTGGGTTCAATATCGCGTACAAAATATTCTTTGTCAGTCAATGTTATTAATTTGAAACCATTTACAGTACAAAGCTTTATGTCTAAATATATACCGCCCATTTTGTACAATATACAATATCTCCATAAATCTGCTTTGAATGCACCAGGTATAAGTGCATCATATGCATTTAGAACATCTTTATCAAAGTTTTTAGATATATAGTCTCTACGTTCATCTTTATCGTACAAATAGTATGTAAATTCCGGATTCTCTTTTTTCAATTTTTCAACTGATTCTTTCATTTTAGGAGGTAATACATTTGTCTCCCAAGTAAGAAATACATTTTTTGGTATAACAGATTCATTGTTCTCAAAAGATTCGGGATTAAATGATAAACAATAATATATAACTAACAATATCAAAATACATAGTACAGGTTGTATTATATATTTGAATACACTTTTTTTCATTCAGTATATATAATAAAGATTATTATTATATTTTCTTCTTACCCCTCTTTTTTGACCAATTTCAATTGTTTTGTAAAAACATAGCGGTCCGCATACATTGTCCGTCTCCGAACATTACATGACAAACATGCGATTTCTAAATTACCTTTATTATGGCCATAATCATTATCTATACGGTCTAATGTCCATTGAGAAGGTTCTCGAACATGTTCATAGAGAACCTTGACTTTATTTTTACAATAAAAACACTCTAAATTACTTTGTAATAACAATTGTAATACAGTTTCTAAATCTACTATTTTTTCCAAATCCAATAGTTTTTTAGCAATATCTTGTGATTTGTACCCGTTTATTTTTTGATTCAATTGTTGTATGATACATTTGACTATATTTGTATATTCTGTCTTCTCAAACTCTTTTTTTTGAATGATGTTGAGAACATGTATTATGTTCTCGAAATTCAGGTCATTTTCTGTAAATGTCCATGTTTCTACAATGACGCGTTTAGCCTTCTCTTTTACAGTATTTATATTTTTTGTCTTGTTTTTTTCGTTTTTTTCTTTCACGTTCTCAAATAAAACAATCTTTTTTGTTTCTTCCATTTTTCTATGTTTATAACTACCTAGGTATTTATTTGTGAATAGAAACAAATAAATATATATTTTAAAACATAATAAACATTATTTTAGAATATAACATAAAGACATTGCAAAATAAATATGTTTAATAATGAAAAGAATGAAGCTACATTACCGCCATCTCCTAAAATCGATAATACATTAGCAAATGCAAAATATAAATCGATAATTCCCCAAACATCGTCATTTAACGACCTTACCTATAATGCAATTGATGAAATCTTGGAAAATGAAAAACAGAAAAACAAATCCGACCCTTGGAATAAATTAGACAAGACGGTAAAAATTCAAAAATTACATGCATTTGCAGAGAAATATGGAAAGGATAATGGTTTACCAGTAAAAGAAATCAAATCGCTGAAACAATTCTTCATTGGTTGTTTAGAAAAACAAAAGTTGCAAAAGACGAAGGACGTTGTGTATGATAAAGAAAAAAAAGAACTGATAAGCATACCTGCATTACATTTTAATTCAGAGTCTCATAATTTCACTTTGAAAAATATGGATGCCAAACGCGTATCTACTATAAAATCGCTTACACCAAAACGAATCAGTGAGAAAAATAAAGAGGATTCAAACTGTTTATAAGAGTGATTTTCTTGCAATATATTTTATATATAATATATATACACTATGAACGTTTATACATATTATAAAATTGTGGTATATTGCTTGCTTTCATATGCATTTGTATTTTGTGCTGAGCCAGATTGTCGTACAATCAAAACAAATACAAAGAATACCAAAAATGAAAAAACAAATATACGCATTATGCAATATAACACTGAATGGTTGTTCATCGATTATTATGCTTCATCAGATTGCCCTGGGCAAGGATGCACCTGGAAAAATCAAAGTGAAGCCCAAACGCATTTATCCTATGTAGCAAAAGTAATTCGCGATATGGACCCTGATATAGTAAATATATGTGAAATTGAGGGCTGTGATGAATTGAATATGTTATTGAAAAACACCGAATATTCGCCCTACTTAATTAATGGTAAGGATACGTCAACCGGACAAAATGTCGGAATGCTTACCAAAATAAACCCACTCGTCAGTTTATATAGAACCGAAGAACATGTCAATTATCCTATATTGAATTCTAAATGCGGATATACCGGCGCACCGGGTACATCAGGTGTCAGTAAACATTATATTACCGAATTTACGTTGAATAATATGAATATAGCGTTCATTGGCGCACATTTATTGGCATTTCCAACGGATTCTTTGCGTTGCGCTCAAAGAGAAGCCCAGGCTACTGTTTTACAAAATGTCATTCTTTCTTATATAAAAAAAAACTACGAAATTATCATGTTAGGCGATTTCAATGATTTTGATGAGAACACACTAGATAGAAACAATAATAAGCCGACATCCCATGTTCTCGATATATTGAAAGGCGTGAATACGGGTGTATATACATTGTACAATGCAGCGACGTTGATACCACAGTCAACACGATATACTGATTGGTATGATAGTAATAAGGATTGTAAATCTACTTTATCCGAATTCTCCATGATAGACCATGTTTTATTGACACCCAATTTGATGGATAAAGTAAAAAATGTTTTTATTTACCAGGAATATGCAGAATATTGTGGTAAATATAACTCGGACCATTATCCGGTAATTGTTGATTTTGTATTCGTATAAATCAAATATAATTATCCAATTCGTCAATCGAAATTCCTTGTGCTAAATAGTTTTCTATTCTGGATGGATGAAGCGCCACTTGCATGAGTTCTTCTTTGTAAATATTACACCGTTTTTCAATAGCATCATAATCTAATTCAAATATGGGCGCAGTAACAGAGAAATTTTCAAAATCTATATAACAAAGATGATCCCACATTTTTTCTGGATAGTCTTGGTATATTTGAATAGCATTCGGATTTTTTATCAAATGTTCCCAATATATTTTGTGTATGTTTTTTTTCAACAATGAAATAGCAGCTGGGTTTTTAGATAAATTTTCCCAACATACATAACTATATTGATAATTTGAATTAATACCTATATAATTGAGTTTATCAAGATTTTTTTCTATCAAATGAATAGCATTTTCATTGTTTGCCAATGCACTCCAACCATAATCTGGTATTTTATGTAATTTTTCTTCTATTATATGAATTGCATATGGATTTTGACATAATTGATACCAAAAACAAGACAATGGAGTGTTCTGTATTTCTTCTATTTTTTCTGGATACTTTTCCAAATATTTTTCAAACAAATCAAAATATTCAGGTTTGTTGATTTTTAATATATCAGTAATACAATCAATAAATAACAACTCATCTACCATTTTTTGCTGATACTTTTTTATAAGATGAACAAAATTAGGGTGTTTTAATAATTCTTGTTTTCCATTTTTATTCAAGGATTGAAAACACAAATCAAAATATTTATCTATTATGTGAATAGCATTTGGATTTTTTACAAATTCATTCCAAAGTATTTTTTCAGGATGTCTTGATAACATTTCAGCAGCAAATGGATTGCATGATAAATATTTCAAGGGATATTCATCTTTTATAAGTTCTATATATTTTTCAATAAAATATATAGTGTTTGAGTTTGTAGTCCTAACGATTTTAGCCCAATACAAATTTTCAGTGACACCTTTTTTCAATTTATATAAATCAAATACACTTTCTGGGTTATTCATTGTTTCAAATTGTAGAAAATATTTATCAATATTTTATTATCAATTTTTTATTTTTGCGTGGCTATAATTTTGAAAAATTGAAACTATATAAATACTTTTATATAATTGTATTTTATATACAAAACACAATAAACGAAAATGCTAAGTTTCATTGAACCTGATTCCGATGATATGTACGATGCTCAAATTACTGTTTCTGAATTAATTGATGACTATGTAAACGATGAGATTTTAAAAATGTCATCGCCAGATTTTCACAATGAACAAGTAATTCAAATTAGCGATATATTATTTGAACAATGGAGTAGTGCTGGAATTTGTGAGGACAATGATGAAATACACGAAGAAATATGCGATTTTGTAGAAAACGTTTGTAATGATTATTTTGAAAATTACGATGTTCCTGCGCGTCAATATCCGATTACTATTTTAAATGATTGCAAAGATGTTACGAAGATTCAAGAAAAAATCAAAAAATTGGAAGTTATATATCAACCTGACCAAAGAACTTCTGAATGGTATGAATATAGACATAATATGATTACTGCAAGTAATATTTGGAAGGTATTTGCAAGCGAATCGCAATACAATAGTTTAATATACGAAAAATGTCTTCCATTCGAAAATAAAAATGGCGGCGGGTATGTCAATACAGAATCGGCTTTACATTGGGGTGTGAAATATGAACCAGTAAGTGTAATGATGTATGAATTATTCAATAGTACAAAAATCGGGGATTTCGGTTGCATTCAACATCCGGTATACAAGTGTATTGGTGCATCGCCAGATGGTATTGTGGTTGACCCATCAAGTGAACGATTTGGTCATATGGTAGAAATCAAGAATATTGTAAATAGAGAAATTACGGGTATTCCAAAAGAAGAATATTGGATTCAAATGCAATTGCAACTGGAAACGTGCGATTTGGACTATTGTGATTTTGTAGAAACACGTTTCAGAGAATACGAAAACGAATGGATGTTTTATAACAATATTCGCAGACGCAAGGAAAGTGTCGATATTATGGTTGAAAAAATAGATACCGCTATTGATGTTGATTTGAATTTGGATTTTATTGAACCTGCCGTAAACTTAACGGCCGTAAACTTGGACACCGTCGTAAACTTGGACCCCGTTGTCGAAAATTCAGAAGACAATGATGTGCAGGTAAACTTGGAATCAGAAATAAACTCGGAAGAACCTCCATTTCGCGGTGTCATATGCCATTTTATTTCAAAAACATTCACAAGCAGTGTTCCCAAATACGTTTATATGCCACTTGATACACCTATTGAAAAAGACGTCATTGATGAATGGATAAAAACACAAAAAGAATTGTTAAAAGAAACACATGCACTGTTTACCACTATATATTGGTATTTGGATGAATATTCATGTGTATTAGTAAAACGAAATCGTAAATGGTTTGAAGCAGCGGTTCCTAAAATACAAGAAGCATGGAATACAATTGAAAAAGAACGCGTATCTGGATATGAACATCGCGCGACAAAGAAAAAACGAAATGAAGTTATAGTGGAAACTGATGCGGATAATAACAAACTCATAAAAAACTTGCAAGTGAACAACGGAATATGTTTAATCAAGTTGGATTAGTTATTTAGGACATTTTGAACAAAAAAACAAAAACCTTTTATTTATAAAATAACAAAATAATAAAAGTGATATAAATATATTTTTTATTATTTATATAAGAAATGTCATCTCCAAAGTCAATGGTAGAAGATGAGGAAATGCTTGTTAAGAAAAGAAACGGGAATATGGAGGTCATTGCATTTGATAAGATTTTAAGACGTATTAAAACAATTGGAACCGAAGTCGGAATAAAAATCAATTACACTACATTGGCGATGAAGGTAATTGACCAATTGTATAATGGTATTTCTACCACTCAAATTGATGAATTAAGTGCCCAACAATGTGCATCACTTGCATCCACCCATCCTGATTATAATGTATTAGCCAGCAGGATTACTATATCGAATCACCATAAAAATACAGCGGACTCATTTTGTAAGGTAATGACAGAACTATATGAATACAAAGATAAACATGGACAACAATCGCCATTGGTTTCACAAGAATTATATGACGTAGTTCAAAAATATGGTTCTGAATTAGAATCTATGTTAGATTATAGTCGCGATTATTTGATTGATTATTTTGGATTCAAGACGCTGGAACGCGCATATTTAATGAAAATTAACAAAGAAACAGTGGAACGTCCTCAACATATGTGGTTACGTGTTGCTGTTGGTATTCATGGTGATAATTTAGAAAAGGTGAAAGAGACATATGATTGTATGTCGCAAAAATATTTTACACACGCAACTCCGACTCTTTTTAATGCCGGTACGCCTCATCCTCAATTATCGAGTTGTTATTTGATTTCTATGGAAAATGATAGTATAGAAGGTATTTACAATACATTGAAGGATTGCGCATTGATATCCAAGTGGGCCGGTGGTATTGGCCTACATATTCACAATGTTCGTGCGTCGGGTAGTCACATCCGAGGAACTAATGGGGCTTCCAATGGAATTGTTCCCATGTTACGTGTGTTTAATAACACTGCTCGCTATGTTGATCAATGTGTTCTTCCAGAAACAATTATTTATACAACACAAGGTCCTATACAAATACAGCATTGTATTATGAATGAAACTGAAATTTATAATTTACAAGGAGACGTCGAAGTTATTCAAAATGTACTTGAACATCCATATGATGGAGAAGTATTAGAAATAGAAACGATGCATTCCATTCATCCATTAACTATAACACCAGAACATCCAGTATTTGTTTTACGTGGTCAAAAAAAAGGTCTTAACTATAAAGTCATAAAAAATAGATTGGAAAAAAACATATGTAATTTAGAATGGATTGATGCAAAGGATATGGATATAGATGACATGGTGGTATATCCTATTCCATCTTTTTCGAAAGATATTGCGAATATTTCAACAGATGATTGTTATATCTATGGAGTTATTTTAGGTGATGGTTCAATGTCAAATAAGACAGATACTTCTGGATATATTTCTTTGCATACAACTAACAAAAAACATATTACAGATTTCATAATTAATTATTTTAATGACAGATGCGTAGATTACAAAATAGAAGTGGATAACAATACTACAAGAATTAGATGGAATAGATGTATACATTTACCATTTAGATATAATGATTTCTATGATGAAAACAAAGAAAAACGAATGCTTTCGAAATGGTTGAATTTACCTATTGAAAAATCAAAATATATATTGAAGGGATTATTAGATACAGACGGCTGTATTAAAAATGAATTAGTGTTAGATAGTACATCTTACAATTTAATTGAATGTACAAGATTTTTGGCTATGAAAATGGGAGTATTAACAAGCGGATATATTAGAAATAGAATAGGTGAATCACATGAAACTGTCCGTGGTATAATTAAAAACAAAAAAATTAGTTATGTTTTACGTATTCCAAAAACAGTGGAAATTTGTGATTTGATGGACATTCCATATGACGATAAACAATTTTTCAAATTTTTGAGATATAATGATGTATTACTAAGTCGCGTTCAAAAAATAACAACACATTCCTATAATGGAATTTTATATGACTTACAAATGAAAAATGAACATAATTATCTACTGCATAATGGCATTGTCCATAATGGGGGTGGCAAACGAAATGGCTCATTCGCAATCTATTTAGAACCTTGGCATGCAGACATTGAAATGTTTTTACAAATGAGGAAGAACCACGGTGATGAAGAACTAAAAGCCCGTGATTTATTCTATGCGCTATGGATACCAGATTTGTTCATGGAAAGGGTGAAGTCAGATGGTACATGGACTCTTATGTGTCCCGATGAATGTCCAGGGTTATCTGATGTATATGGCGAAGAATTCAATACATTGTATAGAAAATACGAAGAAGGTGATAAAACCAGAAAAACTGTCAAGGCACGTGAGTTATGGTTTCAAATATTAGACGCCCAGATGGAAACCGGCACTCCATATTTATTATATAAAGATGCCTGCAACAAAAAATCAAATCAAAAAAATATTGGCACCATTAAGTCGAGCAACCTTTGTGTTGCACCAGAAACAACAATTTTAACCGACAAAGGACATCTTGAAATTAAAAGTTTAGAAGGACAATTTGTAAATGTATGGAATGGAGAAGAATTTAGTAATATACAAGTATTCAAAACAGGTGAAAATCAAGAATTGATAGATGTATATACAAGTGATGGATGTAAGGTTACTTGCACTAAATATCATAAATTTTTTATACAAAACAGTTATTCCAAAAAATCAATTACAACTGTTGAGGCAAAAGACCTTAAACCTAATGACAAAATTATGAAATGTGAATATCCTGTTATTGACGGAAAACAAAAAATGTTATATCCATATACCCATGGGTTTTTCTGTGGAGATGGAACATATGGAAACAAAAATGAAGAAACAAGTCGTTGTAAATTCAAATGTTTGGATGGTCATTATTATTGTAAAAGACATATAGATTACGAAACTGAACATAGTATTGATAAATTACAAAATGATGAAAGTATTGATAAAAATAGGTGCAATGGAATATCATATGAAAAAAAACCACTAATTTATTTGTATGATGAGAAAAAGAAATTATTGGAACATATGGATTATAGAGGTACATATGAAAATAAAAACAGAACTGTATTACAACTACCTCTTGATATAGAAGAAAAATTCTTTGTTCCAATGAACAATACACTAAAAGATAAAATGGAATGGTTTTCCGGATATTGCGATGCAGATGGTTGTATTTTGAATAATCAAAACAATCAACAACTACAAATTTCGTCTATTAGTAAGGATTTTTTAACGAATACAAAACTTATGTTACAAACTTGCGGTATAAATCCTAAAATTAGACAGATGCGAGACCATGCAACAAGTTATTTACCTGATGGAAAAGGTGGTAGTAAATATTTTGATACAAAACCAGTATTTAGGTTATTGATAACTTCATGTGATTTAATCAAATTAGTAAATATTGGTTTTAAGCCAAAACGACTTGTAATACACGACTTAAATTTACCAAATCGGTCTGCAAATCAATTTGTAAAAATTGAAAAAATAGTGGATGAAGGAAGAACAGATGACACATATTGTTTTACAGAACCATTACGTCACGCAGGTATTTTCAATGGAATATTAACATCGCAATGTACAGAAATTCTCGAATATTCAGACGATAAAGAGACAGCGGTTTGTAATTTAGCCAGTATTGCCCTTCCTGCTTTTATCGATAAAACCGTAAATCCACCAGTATTCAATTACGAAAAATTACACGAAATATCGAAAATTGTTACCTATAATTTGAACAGAATTATTGACGTTAATTTCTACCCAACCCCAAAAACCGAATTAAGTAATAAACGCCATAGACCAATTGGTATTGGAATCCAAGGTTTAGCCGACGTCTTCATGCAAATGAATTTGCCATTTGCATGCGATGAAGCAAAACAAATGAATAAACAAATATTTGAAACGATTTATCATGCAGCATTAGAGCGTTCGTGCGAAATCGCCAAAGTAGAAGGTCCATATGAAACATTCGAAGGGTCACCTGCACATAAAGGCGAATTACAATTTGATATGTGGGGAGTAGAACCATGTACCCAACGATATAATTGGGCACAGCTAAAAGAAGATATCAAAACCAACGGATTGCGTAATTCTCTATTACTCGCACCAATGCCTACTGCATCAACATCTCAAATTCTGGGATATAATGAATGTATCGAACCAATTACAAGTAATATTTATAGTAGAAGAACCATTGCAGGTGAATTCATATTGGCAAACAAATATTTGATGAATGATTTGATTGCATTGGATTTATGGAATGAAAAGATGAAAAACAATATTATTGCCAACCATGGTTCAATTCAACATATTGATTTCATACCAGAAGAAATACGCGAGAAGTACAAAACTGTATGGGAAATACCAATGCGTAATTTGATTGATATGGCCGCGGACAGGGGCGCGTATATTTGCCAAAGTCAAAGTTTGAATTTATGGTTAGAAGACCCAAATTATTCCAATTTGACATCGATGCATTTTTATTCTTGGTCCAAAGGATTAAAAACCGGTATTTACTATTTGAGACGTAGAGGCCGTCATCAAGCACAGCAATTCACAATTGAACCCGAGAAAAATAATACGACGAGGGAAGAAGACGAGATTTGCGAAATATGTTCATCCTAAAAATGCGACAAAATATAAAATTACAACTCCAGTGGATTTGTAATTTTATTCGTTTATCAGTTTATTAGTTTTCGATCAAATTCGCATTTCCATTGGCAATTCTTCTTAAATTTCGGTTTTTAAATCTAATTAATCCATAATATGAAATACCTACAATTTGTCCACTTAACATGAAACCAGATACTAAAATATTGACTAATTTTTCACTTGTAATCTTCACTTTTACATTTAGGTTTTCAAGTTCAACGGTTACATCTTCGATTAAATCAGTGTATGCATTATATTTACCTCGAATCATACGAATATATTGATTGAATTTTGATCTAAATGCGTTTATTATATCTAAAAATGGAGCGTGACTGTACTTGAAAAAAACTTCTGTAACAGCACCGGTTATAGTCACCATCATACCAATCAAACTGGTATCTCTAATATTGATTTTGTACATATCTTTGAATTTTTCGCGTCTTTCATTTTCTTGTGCAGCATATTGTATAAAATCATCATTGTCCAATAATTGTTGAGCTAATTTATCATTTTCTGGTTCGGCTAAATCATCCAAATACTCTAATACTTCTTTGTATGTTTTCTTTGTTTTAGCAACTTCCAAAATATCTATTAATCCTTTATTGATTTTTTCTTTTTGTACAGTACTCAATTCATTGATATAGGAAATATCCTCACCAAATACGACAAGTGGATTTTTTGTATCAATATTAATCAATGATTTTGACGATACTTCATCCATTGTCATAGTTCCAAATTCTTTCATAATCGGAACAATAGGTTTTTTTTCAATGATTTCATCAACTTCAATTATTTTTTCTGCATTCATAGACGCACTCATCCATTCGGATTCTTGAATAATTTCATTTGCCGTAATTGGATTTTCTAAACAATTATATACACTATTGATATTAGTGAATTTTTTATACACATCATTACCCATCTCTGCAAAAACTTTTGAAAAGAGTTCTTGTGTTTTTGTAACAGGATGAACATCGTTATATTGAACACATTTTCGTAAAACTTCACTGTTATCTGATATTTCTTTCAATGTATTTAACAAACCGAGAGTTTTTCCTTCTTTCATTTCTATCATCAAATTTCGTGTAGAATAATAAAAGTGATTGCATTGTATTAAAAAATAAATCAAATTGGCGATGAATATAAGCGGAAATATTACTTTTCTCCAATCAATGCCTCCTTCCATAATGTCATTTTTTGGAATGTATCCACTCAAAAGAGTTTTCAGTATATTACGAATCAGATTTCCATCTATATTTTTATCATTTAACATAGTTACCATTAATCCAATGAGTACATCATTTTTGTATGCACAACCGCATACTATGGATGTATAATACAAATCGACTGGATGAATATCTTTGTAATATTTACCCACCGCATTTTCAGTATTTTTAAAAAAAATGTATGGTTTCATTGAAATTGCATTAACTAATTTCAAATTTACTGGGTTGAATTGTGCAAAAATACATGCAGTTATTTCCATATATGGATATTTTGAATTCATCGCGGATGAATGTTTCAAAAAACGTTGAAGCAATTTAGATAGTATTGTATTTTTGTATACTTTTGATAAATTGGAATAATAGGTCATTAAACTATTTTTTTTAGAAGCTTTTTTCGTTTTATTTGAAGAAATTCTATATTTTTTTTGATTTTTTTTACTACTAGAAGATTTTTTTTTCATATATGAACGGCGCAATGAAAGAGTTTTTAAACTATCAGTTGTCATATATATATTATAAATAAAGATATTTTTCATGTAAAAAATACAACTAATCGTTGTATTTTTTTAGTTTTTATTTAGCATGTTTTGTGTTTATTTTAGGAAAAATCAAATGATTTACTAATCTACATTTTCATATATTTTTCTACCCAATAAACAAATCTACTATTATCAATTTCTACACCATGTCGCATTTTCAAATAACATCGTAAGCAAACTAATGTATCCATCATTGAATTATGTAAATCTTTCGGTGTTTTGCTAAATAAATGTTCGTATGTTTCTGATAATTTAGGGAATTTTTTATATGTATACGTTTTTCCATTTTTATCAATATTGGTTACTAATATACCGCAACTATGAATACTGCTCATCATTGTGCAGAATTTTTCCATAGTAAATCTATCAAATTCTGTTTTGAATATATTGAGAACATTTGGATTTTGTTTCAATAACACGTCATTGTTTCGTTGTAATTCAATATCTATCATTTTTGTATCAAATGCAACATTGTGTGCAACTAAACAATCACAATCTTGATATGCTTCATAGAATTTACCTAATACATCTACAATATTTTGTCCAGAACCAGAATGACACATTTCGGGTCTAATACCAGTTAATTCAGTTATTTTAGGAGTAATTTCGACGGTGATTGGTATATTAATATATGCATTGTATCCTTCTTCAATTACATGATCATACATATTGTATTTTACATAACTCAATTGAATGATATGTGGATATTGTTCAATTGGTGGTGGTAATTTTGTTACTGGGTTGACCTTGGGAATTAACCCAGTGGTTTCTACGTCGAAAACCAAGACTTTACGATAACTGTGATAATTGGTAGGGAACATTTCTTTGATTTTATGCCTTTTGTGTATAAATAGAAAAGTCTTTCAATTTTATAGAAAATCTTTGCAGTTGATTTTCAATAGTCGATTTTCAAAAAATCTTATCAGTCGATTTTCAAAAAATCTTATCAGTCGATTTTCAAAAAATCTTATCAGTCGATTTTCAAAAAATCTTATCAGTCGATTTTCAAAAAATCTTATCAGTCGATTTTCAAAAAATCTTATCAGTCGATTTTTACACCTTTTCTCATTTAAAATGCCCATTTTAAATGAGATTTTATAGATAGTTTTTCTTTGGTCGCTTCCTTGTTTTATTTTTCCTTCATTTTCGCGTTGTTTTACCCAACGCATTAAACTTCTGCGAGAGCAATTGAATATTTTACATACTTCTTCCTGTGTTTTATCCTCAACTAAATAATAATTAACAGCAGTTTCTTTATAATCAATACTCTTTTGATGAGACATATATAATATACAATTAGAAATACAAAATTACAATTGTGGTATAAAAATAAATATTATTATTATGTATGATATATATACTTTTTTTTGTTTTCTTATATTGTAATGCTGATATTGTTTTGAATAAATTATACTTATCTAACTATTCTACAACACTAAATAACGAACTAATTCAAACCAATAGTAATTTTTATTATTCTATTACAAACCTGAATTTATTCGTTTTGTCTGTTTATTCTATTTATCTTATAACAAATTTAATAGATTACAAATCAATAAATAAAACTTCAAATGCGTTGGCATTGGTTTATATAAAATATACAATCAATACATTTTTAAGTGATAACATGACTGTAAGTCAATTTGAGTTTAGTAGAAATATTATGTGGTTATTCGCTACACCATTAATGCTTAAAATGTATTGTGATGTAAATACTATTAAATTACAAGATATAAAAATTCATTATCATATTATTCCTGTGGCAATTAATGTATTTATTTATCCTTATAAGAATACAATAACATATTATTATTTAACAGGGATTTCGTGGTTATTGCTATTATTTTTTATGAAAACTCTTTACACAAAAAGAAATATAACATTTACAAATGTTTATTTATTTATATGGAGCATATTTATGTTCTTGAACATTATTGATTTATTTCAAATAACAAATGAATATAATATTAATTTATATTATTCTTATGCTGATACGATAAGCAAAATGATGACATGTATCATAGTTAATGATTATAATGAGAAAGAATTAACACAATTGAATAACATGGATTTACAATCTGTTCAATTTGTATCCTATATCATTAAAAATATAAAAATTTATAAAAATGAAAATGCTATTATAACTCATCAATGTAATAAGTTTATTGATTTTACAACACAACAATTTTTAGTAAAAATACCTGAAAATAAAACCATATTAGAACAAGAATTATTAAAGAAAATATTACCCTTTGATTTTGATAAAAAATATATCGCAAACGCAAACGCAAACGCAAAACAGTTTAATATGATTTGTGTTCTTTTTACGGATATTGTTAATTATACTGAATTATCAAAAATTTATGATGATAAAATTATTTTTCAATTACTTTACACCATTTATACTGCTTTTGACAATACTATAAAAAAATATCCTCATTTACAAAAAATAGAAACGATAGGCGATGCTTATATGGTTGTGGGAGATATTTTTAGAAATTCTACTAATCATAAAGTTGTGATAAAAGAAATGATATTATTCGCATTAGATATTGTTAAAGAAATTAAAAAAATAAAAACGCCTGCTAATATTCCGTTATGTATTAGGATTGGTATAAATATGGGAAGCGTTAGTGTTGGAATATTAGGAAATGAAATACCAAGATTATGTGTTGTTGGAAATACAGTAAATATGGCATCAAGATTACAATCAACAGCAGAAATAGATACAATTCAATTAAGCAGACATATATACGAACAATTGGAAGAAATAGAATTTGATATAAATTTTGAAGTTATACCGAAAGAAAATGTGTTTTTGAAAAACATTGGGTCTATAACGACATATAATATCCCCCCCCATTATTTGTGATGATAAACAGTAAGATATTTATTAAAATTATAACATATTTATTTTATTTTCTATATATAATTTTTTCATTAAAAATTATATAAAAATATCGTGTAGAGATGCGAATTCATCCATAAACATAATGAACTTAACAAAGTGGTGGATAGAAAAACAGGAACGCCCATTATGTTTTCAAATTTCATCTTTCACCTCTTCATCCCAAAGGGAACAAAAGGAAGAGGAAAAAGTTAGACCATCGTAGGTGAAATTCCTACTATTGATTTTACATTTTTTCTTATTTTTTGTCCAGTAAAATGGGCGTTTTACACCTTTTCTCATTCAAAATGCCCATTATTTTTATCTTTGCAAGGTTTTACGTATATGATACTCTAAATCATGACGACACCATTCTCCACAAAAGTTGTATTTTTTCCATAATATATATTTTGAATATTGTTCGTCTGCATAATTAAAACAATTATTGCAATCTTTATCTTTCTCAATTCGCCAAATCCAATAGCGGTTTAATTCATCCATTACTACTCGCATTAATGGTCTATGTTCTATATTGAACTCACTTATCAAATCTTGTAAATGTTTTGGTAATAAAAGTAAATTCATTTGTTGTATTATCTTTGTATACGATAAAAATTACATGAAATAATTATTCAATTTTTTTCTTTTTTTTTTTATATAAAATGGGCGTTTTGAATGAGAAAAGGTGTAAATGAGAAAAGGTGTAAAAAATCTTATCAGTCGATTTTCAAAAAATCTTTGCCGATTCGAATCCAGTTATACCATGTAAATGACGATATCTATGAAATTCCTCTGCGAATTCACTATAATTAGTTACCAAATAAGCAATATGATTTGATATTCTAGGAACTTCATTTGACTTATACTGTTTCGCAGAAGAATAATAACATAACAATATCATCATATAAGTAGCATAATCCACTTTTTCTTTCACAGTTTTCAAATATTCAATCATATAATGAGAACAATCATAACATTCGCGATAATAGCCAAAATCGTAATATCTTTTTACAATATTCATATATGTATACAATAAATCACTTTTAGGTTGAATGAAATTGTTCAATATATGATGATAATCGCCGTATGATTTATCGATTGAATCATAAAATTCGTCCAATACTTCCAAGAAAAACATTTCTTCCGCGTGGCCATACCCCGCTTCGGTTGATTCTATGAAAATTTCATTGAGTCTTTTCAAAATCGGTATACCGACTTCTTTACCAGTTGTGAATAGAGAACCACAGACTACCCACCGATATTGGTTATAAAATTCCATTTTCATGGCGGGGTCTTTGTATTTTTTATCGGCAACATTCAATATTTGAATCTTGAATTTATCGGTTATATTGTTCAATACATCAGGTAACATATTAATATGATAATTTCGCGCAATTTTTGATGCATTGACTCCAATATTCGAATCTATCCAACCAAATCTATCTGTATGAAAAGGGTTTTCATTCATTGTTTTCAATAAAAAATCGAATTTATTACAACAGAGCAAATGACTTTCTGCACAGGTTCGACTATCGCGGGTAGGATGATATCTTGCACGGTTTTCTTTCACTTTGTCTAGATATTGATATGCCCATATGTTCTCAAAATCCGTTTCTATATATTGGGTTAAATGCCCATAACCTTTTTTATTACGAATTTGTTTTATATGATCTATAACAGACGAATCGCAATAAATAACCAAAAATACCGGAATATAAAGAAGTGTTTCTATATTCTTCAATGTCTCTTCGCGAGAACGTGATGATGGATTGTATTTGGTCAATACAAAACATGCAGTAATTAAGGTGCAATTTGGAACCATTTTCATAATTATACAAAAAATTGTTTATTTTCTTTTATATAAAATATATTTTATTTATAGAATGGAATACACATATTCATATCATGAATATGATGAAATTATACCGTATTTGTTTATTGGAAATTTTCACGCATTGAAATACGCCAGTAAATTTGATTTTATTATCAATTGTAGTAACGATATTCCATTTCCGAAAAGTTGTTCAAATTGTTTGCGGATTTCAATCAATGATGACCCGATGGACTGCGATAAAATGTTAATTATTATGAAACGACTTGATGTTCTGGAAAAAATGCGAAATTTTATAAAAAATAAACAACCAGTATTAGTTCATTGTTATGCTGGTATACAACGGTCTTGTGCGTTTGTCGCATGTTATTTGATGAAATATTATAATGTAAACCCAATTACTGCTATTAGCCAAATAAAAATGAAAAGACCGCATGCATTTGATGGCGGTGTTAATTTTCAAGATGCTTTGTATTCATTTTATCATGAAAACAATAAACCAATAAAAAATTGAAATAATTTGTGTATTTTATATTGAACCAAACAATAAATCAAAGTATGAACCAAAATATGATTGAAACCCAGCGCGAATATATCAACATATTGTTGAAAGAAAAATATTATTTATCAGAAGAAAACAAATTGTTGCAAAAACGAGCTCGGCAAAATGAACTCTTGATTGATACTATGCAAGTGAAATATATATCTTATTTAGATGATTATGCAAAAAACAGTATTGTATTGACCGAAAAAATCAAATTACTGGAAGCTGAAATGACGAATTTGAAAAAAGAATTGGAAAAAGAAAAAAAGAAAAATCTTCCGATTGGCGTCCGTATTAATGATTTAGACGAAGATGAAGACGATGAATGGGAATGGAAAACTCATGCCGAAAACAAAGAAAAATATTTGACAGAATTTATATACTTCAACCACGTGGGTCAACAAAAATATAATACAACTGAAACTCAAACCGATGACGATCACCATGGCTATAAATATTCTCATACTACGATAAACGACAACAGTACGATAAACGACAACAGTACGATAAACGACAACAGTACGATAAACGACAACAACAAAACAATATTTCCAGATTTATCATCTATCTTACAATATAGCGACGATGGTTTAGACGAATATATTGAGAAATACGATTCCTACTTGTTTGAACGATTTTGATAAAACGAAAAACAAAACAAAACAAAATACAAAAATACAAAAAATATATAAAAACTCTTCTGTATATATTTTTATATTACAATGGAAAATGAAAAATCGTGTATCACTTTTGTAACATCCTATATAAACATATACGAAACACATTACGACAATCGGGATGTTGAATGGAGAACACGACATTTTTCGGATATTATGAAAACCGGTATTCAACTCTATGTTTTTATTAGTCCAGAATACGAAGAGGTCATGACCGAAATTTCCAAAGATTACCCCAACGTCATATTGAAAACTATTGATTTCAAATCCATGGAAACATGCACCGATGCAATGAATTTGCAACCAGGTACATGGGATTTACCAAGTTATCGTAACGAAGGAAAGGATACAAACGAATATATATTACTAATGAACGCAAAAACCGAATTTTTGAAAAAGGCGATTGATGTGAATCCATGGGGGTCCACTCATTTTTCATGGATTGATTTCAATATTGCCTATATTTTCAAAGAAAAGGAGAAGACGTTGGAATATTTGCGTTTATTGGCGCATCGTCAATATGCGGACACCTGTTTGACTATTCCAGGTTGTTGGGGAAAATTACCACCAGATGATGTTGGCCGTGCATTTGATTTCATTCATTGGCGTTTTTGCGGCGGGTTTTTCTTGGGAGACCGCGATTCCATTGTTCATTTTTACAATTTGTATAGACAATATTTCCCCGAGTTTTTGAAAGAAAGTCATCGCCTTGTTTGGGAGGTGAATTTCTGGGCATGGTTAGAAGCCAAATGTGATTGGCATCCAACGTGGTTTTTGGCGGGGCATGACGATACCATTATTTTTATGTCCGCCGACATTTTCACGAAAAAAATATACGATGTTGCTACTTTTGAAGAATATTCATACCCATATATACATGAATATTACCCCACGTCGGCATCGTATGTATACCATGACGGAAAACATTTACTAAATACCCGATATGTAAGCTATTGGTTAATGGATACCGGTGCCTATTTTTTTCATCACCCTGACCGCATTATAGAGAATAAAAATTTGATTTCGGAATTAGACGAAAATATGCAGCCAATGACGTTTTATGAAATGACGGAAAAGATTGATATGCCATCTTCCGAGACATCATTTTCACGAGGTTTAGAAGATATTCGGTTGTATAGTATGAATGGTTTAGTCAAATTCATTGCAACAACGGTGAGCTATTCATTGAATGGACGTAATATGATGATGAATGGTGTATATGACGTGGATACGTGTGAATACCGGGATTGCAAGATATTGAAACCGCCGGGTGGCGATAGTTGGTGCGAAAAGAATTGGATACCTGTGGTTCTTAAAGGCACTCACGAAGGCGCTGACACTGATGAAGAATATTTTATTTATAAATGGTCGCCACTGGAAATGGGGAAAGTGAATCCGGAAACAGATACATTGGAGATAACGCATAGTTATCCAATACAATCGCCACTGTTTCACAAAGTCCGCGGGTCAGCACCGTTTGTGGAAACCGATGCGGGGTTATTGGGAATAGTGCATTTGAGCGAAGAACATTATCCGCGACATTATTATCATATTATGGTATTATTGGATAAAGAAACATTTAGACCGATTAAATATTCGCGTACATTTTGTTTCAGAACATTAGGAGTAGAGTTTTGTGTAGGAATGCGAATTTTAGGCGAAAAGTATATCTTTTGGATATCGCGACATGACAGAGACCCAATGCTGGTTCGCGTGGATATGTCGGAAATACCGTTGTTGTTTGATTTTATTTGAGTTTTATGGATTTTTGGATTTTTTTTGTTTTGAATGTGATTTGTTAAAAAATTATATAAAATCCTTAATATATAGTATTTTATATAATGTCTCAATCGAATGATTGGAATAAATATTGGGATAAATATAGTGATACATTATCAATTGTAAAAGATAGTCAAATCCTTGGTACGTTTTTTTCAAAAGGCGATTTTACTTTTAATGATGATAATAATACAATAACCATAACCGGTAATGATATCATATGGATTCCAATTTCAAGTGACGATTATTCTTATATAGAAAATAAAAAGAAACTCTCAAATATAATAGATATATCATTATTTCATAAAAAAATGAATAGTAGTGAAAATGGTCAAATATATACGTTTAAAAATTTGAATTTTAAAGATAACATAATCACAATTACCCAAAATTCAAATGATTCAGCAGAATCTACTACTACTACTACTAATACTGTACCTGCAACCAAAATTGTAACATCAAATAAAACAAAAGAATTATTAAAAAGAGCCGACGACTTGACTAAAAGTATGAATACCCATATTTCAAACACGTTTGAACAAAATAAACAATTAGGAGGGGAAAGTAATGAATCAGTTATTGGTGATACTGATGATTATGAATTTGACATAATAAAAAATTTAGTAGAAAGTTTTGAGAGATTTGTGGATTCATATATTACACATCCTACCGTGTTAAAATTAAATTCATTATCGAGTAAATATATAAACTCTCTATTTGATAATGTTTATTCTGATTTTAATATTACCTCAAATAATAATACATTTTCTCTAAAAAAAAAAGATATAAAAAAAACCATTTTCCTATTTTTATTTTATGGATTTAATTTTAATGAATTAGAAATTAAAGACGATAAAATTCAGCAAGAGGTTAATGCGTTTTTCGAAAAAATATTGGAAAATTACAAAAAGGAGTTACAAAAAATTTATTCAAACTTGAATGACTTAAAAATTATCGACGTTTTCGATAAAAATTTTAATTATATTCATATTAAATTATTATCTGATATATTAAGAAATGTTGTATTTAATTTAAGCGAAGGAATACGTTCCGACGAGAAAAGGAATAAGAACATAGTGAATGATGTTGTAAATATAATAATACATACTATTGATAAAATTTACAAAAAAGCAAGTGAACCTATCAATTTACAAATTATAAAAAATGGCAATGATGGTCATGGCGATGTTCAAATTAATTTATTTACTATCATAGATAATATAGAAAAGAATAATGGAGAATTTGTTGATAATCTTAAAAAGATACTTCAAGAAAATGTATCAAAAAAAATATTAACGTATGTAAAATTAAATTATTTTGGGGGTTCCGATAATCATTGTATTCAACCCCATAAATATGAAATTCATGTAAATAAAAATATAAATGAACAAATTAACAGTTTAGTATATAAAAAAATAAATGATAATAATGATAATAATGGTAATAATGATAATAATGGTAATAACGAAACAAATTACTTATTTGGAAGATTTTCACAAATATTTCTACCAAACGAAAATAATACAAATATTGCACAACAAATGAACCAAGTAGTTGATAGTGTAATAGCGGGGGTACCTGTATTCATACTAGGTTATGGTACAAGTGGTTCAGGTAAAACATCTTCTCTAATATATCTAAATGAAGTAAATAAAGAAGGTATTGTAATTGAAATTTGTAAAAATATATGTGAACAAGGCAAATTTTCAAAAATAGAATTAAAAACAAATGAAATTTTTAATAAACGTGTTCCCGAGAACCAATCAATAAACTTTGAAGAGCTTGAAGTTCTTAAAAATCGTACCGAGGAGGTTAAGAAATCTGCAATAGAAGAATTTAAAAAACGTAATATTTTTTTAACTCTCGATGAGCTTAACGAAATTGATGATGATGATGATGATACAAAAATATATAAATTGTTAAATGAAAAAAATATATCAGTTGAAGATGAAAAAAATAAAAATGATTATACTAATTGTACAAGTAATAGTTTAAAAAATATTTATGACGAAGGTACTTATCCAAATATTTTATATACCGAATGCTTATCAGAAAAATATAATTTTGCTTATTATAGTGAAACAAATGATTTTACCGCCGTAGAACAAACAATACCCCATAAAATAAAACATCCATATCGTAATAATAAAAGTGATTCAGTAGATATATCAAACAAAAATTTTGCAGAATTAATTAAATATTTGATTGATGAAGATAGATTAGTGAAAGGAACTACAAATAATCCCGTAAGTTCTCGAAGTCATTCCCTCCTATTTATTAAATTTATACCAAACGAAACCGGTAAACCTAATGGTTATTTGATACTGGGAGATTTTGCTGGTGTAGAAAATAATTTTTTATGTAATAATATGAAAGAAATTAGGAGTTTTTTGAATTTAGAAAGTAAACCACAATCAGGTGGTGTAGGTATTATTAATACAATTAACACCAAAATTACAGATATTCTTCTATATTTAAAGAAATATTTAGAAAAAAATCCTAATGATAAATTAACAAAACAATTAAATGAAATAAATAATACAAATATAGAGAAAAAAATAGAAAAAATGAATAAAATTATAAATAGAGACGATTTCAAAAAAATAAATATTCCAGAATTAAAGAAAATAGAAAATGAATTTAACAAAATTTATAACGAATATAAAAATAGTAATACCGAAAATAAAAACAACAATATTGGTCGAGTAAATGACCAAGGTATACAAAAGGACACCAATACCGAGACCAAGCAGAAGAAAAATAATAGTAATAATAATAATAGTAATAATAATAATAGTAATAATAATAATAGTAATAATAATAATAGTAATAATAATAATAGTAATAGTAATAATAGTAATAATAGTAATAATAGTAATAATAATAGTAATAATAATAGTAATAGTAATAATAATAGTAATAATAGTAATAATAATAATAATAGTAATAGTAATAGTAATAATAG
>Ga0209400_1000006_pt1 | contig 234232 bp, 208 predicted proteins | sample M_130807_EF_Meta_FD_187313 | JGI IMG/M metagenome (GOLD analysis project Ga0209400, IMG submission 187313) | Freshwater microbial communities from Lake Montjoie, Canada to study carbon cycling - M_130807_EF_MetaG (SPAdes) (version 2) | ecosystem: Environmental > Aquatic > Freshwater > Lake...
GCGGGAGCAGCCGCCAACGCGGGCGCTGCCGCTGCGAGCAGCGCGGCTGCCAGAGCCGGGCGTGCTGCAGCAAATAGCAATCCGGTTGTGCCAGCAGGCTGCTTAAATGTCGGCATAATTCCCCCCGTTCCCCGTGCCCATTGCGGGCTTCGAGCTGGATCGATCCAGCCAGCGGAGGGATACCCGCCGCCCACCGTCAAGGCAAACCATATTTTCAAATTTTGGGATAATCAATCAATTTTTCTTTGAAAATGCGCGTAAGATAGGGTACCTATATTTCAATAAAGCAGCGGCGCTTATGCCGCTTGCCTTCCGCCAAAGAAATTTTGCTGTTGCCCACCATTTACGAGATATATCTGCAGGCTATGACACCGCGCAGCACGCTTCCAATGGCAGTGGACCCTTTGTGACGTATTCAAAGCCTGATAAAGCCCGGACCAAATCCGCGCAGGCCAAACAGGATGCGATCCTCGATGCTGCGGCGCGGCAGTTCAACGCGCTCGGTGTCAAGGGCGCTCAGTTGGGCGAAATCGCGGCCAATGTCGGCATGGTGACGAGCGGCATTGCCTATTATTACCGAAAGAAAGACGATCTTGCGGCGGCATGCTTCCTGCGCGCGATCGCCGTGACCAAGGTGCACGCACTGACTGCCAGTGCCGAGCCCGATGTCGCCGCACGGGTTGCGCGGCTGTTTGCGCTGCACCTTGGCGAACTGGCAGCAATGGCCAACGGCGAGGCCCGGCCACTGATCGGGTTCAGTGACATTCTCGCGCTGGGCGAACCCCAGCTGGCACCGGTGCTTGCCGCGTACATCGATATGTTTCGCAGCATCCGTGCCTTGCTTGCAGACCCGGCTGCCAAAGCGCAGGAACATTCGGTGATGGTTTTGCGCGCGCATCTGGTGCTGTCGCTGCTCAATGCCCATCGCGATTGGACCCACCGGTTCGAAGCCAGCGATTATCCCCGCGTAGCGCATCTTGTCGCGGATGTGGTTCTAAATGGCGTGACCCGTGGGGCTGACATTGTTCTCGGTGCCTACCCCGTCCTTCCTGCGCCGCCGCCGGCATCTGATCCAACTGCAGAGGCATTTCTGCGGGCCGCCACGCAACTCGTCAACGATCAAGGATACCGGGGGGCATCAGTAGAGAAAATTGCTGCCGTGCTCGATGCCACCAAGGGCAAGTTCTATCATTACAACGATGCGAAGAACGAGCTGATCACCGCGTGTTTCGAACGCAGTTTCGATTTGCAGCGGCACTTTCTCGACCAGGCAGAGGCCTTGGACGTGCGCGGGGCGCAGCGCTTTGCCGCGCTCATCAGGGCGCTGGTGTGCTTCCAGCTTTCAGACCGTGGCCCGCTGCTGCAAGGCTCGGCGTTCAGCGTACTTCCCGACCAGCAGAACCGCGCGCACATCAGCCGCACCCGCCAGCAACTCGATACGCGGATCGGCAGCATCCTTGTCGGGGGGTTGATTGACGGATCGGTGCGCGCGCTCGATCCCGCACTGACCGCCGAAGTGGTCCACGCAGCGATCAGCGCGGCCGCCGAGTTAAGGCGCTGGCTGCCACGAGCGGCCCCTGCGTCGGTTGCCCGCAACTACGCGCAACTTATAATCTGCGGTCAACTCCACGCGTCACCCTAGTGACGGAGCAGCTTGCGGGGCTGCTTGTCCGTGAGTAGCCCCTAGTTTTCTAGATGCCTTACGCTTTCAAAATCTGCTGCCGTCCGAACGCGACGGACGACAGCATCCCGTTCCAGACCTGCTTGCGCACCGGGTTTTAAACATCTCGCCGTAATCGAACACGTCCAGCCGGGCTTCCTCGCGGTTTGTGTAAGTCCGGCGCCGGATGCTCTCGCGCTTGCGCGAGGAGAAGAATCACTGCACCACGGGGCTGTCGTGGCAATTGCCGCATCGGATCATCGAGTGCTCAAGTTTGGTCGCCTCCTGTCCTCAAAATTAGGATCGAAGGCGTCCAGAATTCAAGGGGCTACTCAGCTATGTGCCCGATCGATGCAATATCTCTAAGTGGAATGGCGGCTAACAGGAGAATCAGTCGGTCATTGGGGCAGTTGTGACTGACCGACATTGGTCGCCACCTGCCAAGCGTTCTAAACGGCCTAAACGGCAGCTATTCATCGATCCACGCACAGAAGCAGACTGTCTGCTCCCGGCCCAAAACAAGACACATACGGCACGTCACGCTGATCGACATCTATTTCGCGCAATCAACCGAGCAAAATAATATGTAAGAAGGAACTGTGGGTCCCATAACTCAGAATAGGGGGGTGCCACCCCGGTGGGGTCTCGTTTGGCTAGGTTTTTGATAGGGGTGGGGGTCCTTAATTGTTGCGAATCAGCCCGCTAGAAGCAAAGCTTCGATCCGCACCAAACGATATCGACTGATGCCTATCTGATGCCTAGTAAATCAGGAACCAACAAAAACATATTGCGCATTACTGTAAGTCATTGAAATATATGGTGCACCCGACTGGATTCGAACCAGTGGCCCCCAGATTAGGAATCTGATGCTCTATCCTGCTGAGCTACGGGTGCGCCAAGGCCTCTGACTAGGGCCGGCCAAACCGCAGGTCAATTCTGCTTCTCTGGCGGAACGACCGGGATCAGAAGCGGCATCACTGAAATCCCGTCTTCCATAAGTTCACGCGCTTCATCGGGTGTTGTCTGACCATGGATCAACGCATGATCTATGTCGCCCGCATCCATAGCTCTCGCTTGTTGCGCAAAGTCTCGCCCAACCCATTGGGATTTTTTGATAATTTCCGCCTGCGCTTCCGCCAGTTTGGCCATCATGGCTTTCATATCGGGTGTGACTGCCGGGGCTTCGCTGACCATCGCAACGCCCGCCTCGGAGCGTTGATTGCCCTTCATCGGGACATTGGGCGCCATCACCGCCTTATCGACGTCAGCCACGCCGCACATCGGACAGCAGAGCAAACTGCGCGCCCTCTGGTCCTGAAACGCCTCCGTATTGGCAAACCACGCCTCAAAGACGTGGCCCGCTGTGCATTTCAGATCGAAGACGATCATGAGACAATTTCAACCGCAGGGATGGCGCGGCGGTGCGCGATGACAGGAACACGACCGCGAACCTCGTCGACCAAGGTCAGGTCGATGTCCGCAAAGCCCAGACCTATTTGCTGCTCCATGTCGAGCACGATCGTCCCCCATGGGTCGACGACGAGGGAATGGCCAAAGGTCTTTCGTCCGTCTTCGTGCGATCCGCATTGCGCTGCGGCCACGACCCAGCAGGCGTTCTCGATAGCGCGGGCACGCAGCAAAGTATGCCAATGGGCCTGTCCTGTCGGGACAGTGAAGGCGGCAGGCACGGATAAGATGCGCGCACCGGCCTGTGACAGGGCCTGAAAAAGCGCGGGAAAACGCATGTCGTAGCAGATGGACAGGCCGAGCGGCCCAGCCGGCGTATCGGCCACAACACTGCCCTCACCGGGCGCATAAGCGTTTGATTCGCGCCAGGTCTCGCCGGTTGGAAGGTCCACATCGAACAGGTGAATTTTGTCGTAGCGCGCCCGAATTTTGCCGATGTCGTCGATTAGGAAGCCACGATTGGCCCAACGCGACCCACCATCCAGCGCCAATGATCCCAGATGGACCCAAATGCCCGCTTCCCGCGCCGCCGCACAAACATCTGCCAGAACAGGATCTTGGGCTTCAGAGACGATGTGATTGCGCGCGCGCTCCCGATTTGAATCAAGTAGGCCGGACATTTCGGGTGTGAAGAGCATTTGCGCGCCGCCAAGCGCCGCCTCCTTCACAGCGGCACAGAGCTGCGCGCTATTCTGGGCAGGATCAATGCCCGTCGTCGTTTGAAATAGGGCTATCCGCACCAATTAGGCCGCCAGCATCGGGTCCAGACCGCCCCGCGCGTCCAATGCCGCCAGATCGTCCGATCCACCGACATGCTGACCATCAATAAAGATCTGCGGCACGGTCGTCCGACCATCGGCACGGCCGATCATGTCCTGCCGGAGATTCCGGTCCATGGTGATATCGATATCTTCCGGCTCGACGCCCTTTGACCGGAGCAACGCGAGGGCGCGGGAGCAATAGGGACAGAAAGCTTTTGTGTAGATTTCAACTTTGGCCATGCTGGGTTCCTTTGCCACAGGAATTGGTGTGCGTTCAGGCGAATGTCAACGCCACCTCTGCTGCTTAGCTTCCTTCCTTTAGGACGCGCGCCCAGCACAAGATGTGAACCGATCGCGCGCCTGCCCGTTTGAGGACGGCAGCACAGGCATTTGTTGTCGCACCTGTTGTATACACATCATCAACGAGCAAAACCTGCCGCGCCTTGATGGCCCCAATGTGCGTTGCGTCCATCGTAAAGGCACCTCGGACCTCGCGGCTGCGCGCGGTGCGACTGAGGCCGCCAAGCGGAGACGTCCGTTTGGTCCGCAAGATGGGTGAAGGCAGCACCTCTTGCCCAGTCAACCGCGAAACGCTGCGCGCAATGAGCAGCGACTGGTTGAAACCCCGATTCCAAATACGCCAGCGGTGCAAGGGAATAGGGACCAGAACAGCATCCGGATATCTCCGCGCATGTCGAACCATAAGCCCCGCCATCACGTCCGCCACGCCGGGCTTGCGCCCATATTTCAGCTTCAACGCGAGGTCTCGGGCCGTGTCGCAATAGTCGACGGCGGCCAGCACGCCATCATGCTTGGGTGGCGTGTCCAAGCACGGCCCACAAATTGATCCTGTCAGCGCGACGGGGTGGTTGCAGAGGAGGCAGCCAATCTCGGGCAAGATGTCCAGCTTGCTCCAGCAGTCTGGGCAAAAACGGCCCTCCCCGCCAGATATATGGCCGCAGCCTGCGCAACGTTTTGGCAGCGCAAAGTTTACCGGGGCCATCAACATGGAACGTATTCCGACCATAGGCACTTGTCCGCAATTCCGCTGGGCGTCACAAGGCCGGAATGTCCGAAGAAATTTTTTGCCGAAAACGCAGACAGTTGAACCGAAGCCGCGCGCTCCGTTCACCAAGTGATTCGCGCTGGCTGGTGGATCGGATGGAGGAGGATCTCGCCGATCGCCTCTCTTACATGTCGGTCGAGGTTCAGACCGCGCTGGTCATCGGCGACGGTGCTGCCCGCATACGGCAACAGTTGCAGCCTGATGTTCGCATAATAACGACAGACATCTCCGCATCGCCGCAACCCCAGATTGTTGCAGATGAGGACAGGCTCCCCATTGCGGATGCGAGTTGCGACCTCGTTTTTGCAGTGGATACGCTCGATAGCGTCCACGACCTTCCCGGCGCCCTCCTGCTGATACGCCGCTGCCTTAGGCCCGGCGGTCTGTTTCTGGGGGCCATGATGGGCGCTGGGTCTTTGTCCGCGTTCCGCTTGATGGTGCAAAGCCACGAGGCGGGTGTGGCCGGAGGGGCTGTCGCCAGATTTCACCCTCAGGTCGATGTCAGGGCCGCAGGCGACCTTCTGTTTCGGGCTGGCTTCTCAACACCGGTCGCAGATCTCGACACAGTGCACGTGTCTTATTCCAGTGTCCCTCGACTGCTGGGCGACGTGCGGGCGACGTCGGGCAATGCGCTGCCGCACATCGGCGCCTTCCCGACCTCTGCGGGACGGAATCTTCTAAAATGCGCGCCTTTTGAGGAGCAGTTCGGGTTGCTTTATATGACCGGATGGGCGCCAGAAATTGGCGTCCAGCGCCCCGCAGGACCCGTCAAAGGACGTGCCGGAGCTGTTTGAGGAGCGGAACATCTGCAGGCGGCATGGCAAGCCGCTCCAATTCCTCAAAGCGACACCATTTCAGCTCTGACGCGACCAATGGTTTTGGAACACCAGACCATGTGCGACACACGTAGAGCAAAAGGAGAAGTTGACGGTCAGCAAGGGGTTCACACGCAAAAGTGAACGGCTCAAGGTCACCTTTTTTTACGTCGATTGAAAGTTCTTCTTGTAACTCGCGGACCAGAGCGGCGTCGGCAACTTCGCCTTGTTCAACCTTCCCGCCGGGAAATTCCCATAACCCTGCCAACGGCTTACCTTCAGGCCGAAGCTGCACCAGCACCCGCTTCTCCTCATCTATCAGGGCGACCGCTGTGATGAGTAACAAGGGGTTAGCGACTGGGTAACGGTCCATCATAGACGTTTCTTTAACCCCAATCCCTCTATTCTGGCGACGGGGAACACTTGAGACTGGAACACAAACATGTGGAGCAAATTTGCACGCCGGTTGTGGCGGAGTGAGCGGGGAGCGACGGCAATCGAATATGGCCTGATTGCCGCGCTCATCGTCGTTGCGATGGCAACCACGCTGGGATCGGTCGGTGAGACCGTTGGTGAAATTTGGAACAGTGTTTCAGACAAGTATACAGCGGCAGCGTAAACAGAGGCATGAGTGTCAGCGCGGCATCAGTTAAGCCTGATGGACTAGCTAAGACCCCTGCACCACAATTTTGACCTTCTGTCCGGCCTTTAGAGCTTCTTCAGCGCCAAGCCCGTTCAGAACACGAAAGCGTTCCAGCTTGTAATCGGGATAGGCCATCCGCTCTGAAAGCGAGCGCACGGTGTCGGATGACCTCACGGACACAACATCAACCCGGCGCGGTTTGATTGCAGAAATTTCGGCAGCGTTGAGGCGCCTGACACTTTGAAACAGCCCACTAAATGGCGTGGCCCCAACCGGATTTATGGCAACGATATGGTAGGCAGTCGTCGGTCCAAATACATAGGCATAAACTGTCACATCCACTGGACCTGACTGGGTATTGGCACGCCCTGCAGCAAAAGCGGCGTCCAAACCGTTGATCGTGGTCCGATTGACCGATCCATAATTCACCTGCGACTGGCTGCCGCCCACCGCGTTGAAAACATTTGCAATATAAGTGTCCATATTGCCATCGAATGGACCGCCGGAAAACTGGGCCTGGCCGCCTGTTCCCGTGATAGAAACAGCTTTTGTGCCATTCGACATGATATAGCCCGATGGCGCATTGAAGCCGAGCTTTAGGTCGGGATGTCGAAAACTACTCCCTTCGACGATACCTTGTTTGGGATCATCGTCGTAAAGCATGCCATCAAGCATCTGGAGAAAACTATCCCGATTGGTCACCTTGCCCCGTGCAGATGTCGCGAGGGCCTTTTGCCGGGCACGCGTGACACGGCTTGCGGGATCGGGGTGGGTGCTCGCCCATTCCGGCAGAGCGTTTTCCGATTTACCGGCGCGACGGGTATCGAGCGAGGTTTGCGCAGCCAGCGATGCCAAGATGGTGGAGGAGGCCACCGGATCATAACCGCTTTTTGCAAGATAGGTCACGCCGAGGTCATCCGCCTCATATTCCTGCGCACGGGAGTAGCTCAGCACATAGCGTTGCGCGATGGCGCCTCCGAGTTGTTGGCCAAGCTTTGCGCCGTCGCCTCCCAGAAGCACACCGCCCAAAACAGTCGCAAGCACCGCCCCAAGGCCCGCGCGCGTCGCCCGGTTGCTGCGTTTCTGCGAATGGCGGGCCGCAACGTGTCCCACTTCATGGCCGAGGACGGAAGCAAGTTCGGCTTCATTGTTCATCAGGGCCATTAGTTGGCGTGTGACATAAACATAGCCGCCGGGGATCGCGAACGCGTTGTTGACGGGTGAGTTAAGCAAAGTGATTGTGAATTCTGACGGTTGGTTCGCCAGCCCGGATTCCGATGCAATCTTGCGGCCAACCGTGGTGACGTAAGTTGCTTGAGGGCCCTCATAAAGGCCACCAAATTCCGCGAGCAATTCGGGATGCGCCTTGGCGCCGGTTGCCTTGTCTTTGGCTGACATGGACTGCGGAACAGAGACGGCGGCAGGTTTTGAAACGCTTTGCGCAGACAGACCCTGCGCCATGAGAACCGCAACGGCGGATCCAGCCAACACCCACTTCCTCATGTACGCACTCCTATCATCCCGCAGCAGGATGAAGGTGAAAGTGGGATTACAAGCCACCCATCGCAAGAAATTTCTGTCGGCGTTCCTGCTTTACCTGATCACGGTTCAGACGAGACAATGAATCCAATGACTTGCCGATCGCTATGCCCAAAGCATCTATAGCGGTCGATGGCGAGCGGTGCGCGCCCCCCACAGGTTCAGCGACAATTTCATCGATGACGCCAAGACGTTTCAGGTCTTGTGCTGTGATTCGCATCGCCTCTGCGGCGTCTGCGGCCTTCTCGGCCGTCCGCCAGAGGATAGAGGCGCAGCCTTCCGGCGAGATAACGGAATACACCGCATGTTCGAACATCAAGACGCGGTTTGCAGCAGCCAACGCAACGGCGCCACCTGAGCCCCCTTCGCCAACCACAGCAGCAACAAGCGGCACGCCCAGTTCCAGACACTTTTCCGTTGAGCGGGCAATCGCTTCGGCCTGTCCGCGTTCCTCCGCCTGTACGCCTGGGAAAGCACCGGACGTATCGACGAGCGTTACAACGGGGACATTGAAGCGATCCGCCAATTCCATCAGGCGAATGGCCTTACGATACCCCTCAGGCTTCCCCATACCGAAGTTATGGCGAATGCGCGTTGCGGTATCATCGCCCTTTTCATGGCCAATCACCATGACACGACGTCCGCCCAAACGACCAAGCCCGCCGAGAATGGCCTGATCGTCGCCAAACGCGCGATCGCCGGCCAAAGGCATGAAATCATCAATCAACTGGGCAACATAGTGCTTGAAATGGGGCCGATCCGGATGCCGCGCCACCTGCGTCTTCTGCCAAGGCGTCAGCTTGGCATAGGTGTCACGCAACAGGCGGTCCGCCTTTGCCTCCAATTTCGCAATTTCAGTGTCGATGTCCGTCGCGTCCGCGCTTTCCCGCAATTCAGCGATGCGCGCGAGAAGTTCTGCGACCGGTTTTTCAAATTCAAGCAAGGCTACCATGAGTGCAGCGGTTACGAGCCACGACGCCGGACGTCAACGAGAGGATGCCGTGCATTCACCAGTTCAACCAGACGCTTGCTGTCCACATGCGTATAAATCTCAGTTGTTGAGATGTCGGCATGGCCAAGCAGCATCTGGAGCGCGCGAAGGTCCGCCCCGCCCTCCAACAAATGCGTGGCAAAGGCGTGCCGCAAGACGTGTGGGCTGATCCTATCCGGCGATAATCCCGCTTGCGCCGCCAGTTCCTTGATCATTTGAAAGAGGCGAACGCGGCTCAGATGCGATTTGCCCGATGGGAACAGCCATTGCGAACCGGGAGGGCGCACAACCAACCAGTCCGCAACCGCTGACCTTGCACGGTCCGACACCGGAACAAGCCGCTCTTTGTCACCCTTTCCCTTCAGGATCGCAAAGGGCCGGTCCGGAACAATCGCCCGCACATTAAGCGACACGGCCTCTGTCGCCCGAAGCCCTGAGCCGTAGAGAATTTCCAGAAGTGCATGGAGGCGAATGTCCGCCACCTTTGCGTGCTCCATGGACTTGCGACGTTCCACCTCGACGAACAACGCCTGAATATCTGCGTGGCTCAAGGTCTTGGGGAGGCTTCTGCCGCGGCTGGGCTTAGGCAACGCGTGGGAAGGATCATCATCACGGTGACCCTCGTCTGCTAGAAACCCATAGAACCGGCGCAAAGCCGATGATTTGCGGGCAACGGAAGATGCGGCAAGATCCGTCCAATGATCGGCCAGCCTGTTAATCGCTTCTGCATCTGCAGTAGAGAGACCACCACTAAGCTGAGTTGACGCGGCCCGCAGATCCGACTCATACGCCATCAGGCTGTTACGTGCAGCACCAGCCTCAGCCGACATCATCTCTAAGAAGCGTGCAATCAGTCCATGGTCTGCCGACATGGACATTGTCAGACGCGGGAGACGGCCTCAACCGCAATCATGCGGGCTTCGGCATCCAGACCCACCCGGCGCAAAGCTGAAACGACGTGGTAGAGATGCACCGGAGGGATGTCCTCCCAATGGGCGGATTGGAGACCGACCGCACAGAGAATGGCAACGGCGCCAACCGACTTGCGTTGAACGGCCTGCTCCAGCGCGTCGGACCAGGCAGAACGGCGACCAATGGGAACTTCAAACTGCTCCGCCATAGACGTTAAAGACGCACCCGGAACGCGTCCCAGTCCGGCTAAGCCCGCAAAGAGGAACCTCGACCGCAACTCGCTATTCTCGTCACCAGCGCTGCCAAAGTTCTCAATTTCGCCCTCAGATAGATTACCGACGCTGCGGGGCGCGCCAACGGCTAGATAGCCCCAGGCCAGCGGAATATCGCTCGCTTGAACGACGGGAACCCAAGCCGCGGCCTGCGTATCCAGGCCAGATGAAAACATCGATGCAATCAACAGAGGCGCTTCTTCTGCAAAATCCTCACTTGGCCGTATCTGTGTCGCCAATCGTGCCGTGGTGATCTGCCGCGCGTAATCTTGCCATTCCCCAAGCGATTCATTTGACCAAAACTGCGTCATCATCTGGACGCGGTCCGCATCGCTATCTGCGATGAAAGCTTGCCGCAAAAGATCGAACGGCTTCCCGCTACGTTCGCCGGCATCGGTCTCATCAAAGGCCGCGCCATAAAAATCAACGAGCCCGCGACTGGAGAGGATCCCGAGCGCCCCTGCGCGATCCGCATCATTGAGACGAGACGAGAAGCTCAGCAACGGCGCTTGCGCACGCCATGCCCGCGTCCTCGGGTTGAGCGTCTGCATCAGTCGTTCAGGTATTTCGAGGCCCGTGGCCGTCGCCATTCCAAAACGCCAGGTGTCGATTGAATCGATTTCTTCCCAATTCACAGTCACCGCGCGTCGCGTATTCGACGCCGCACCGACCACCTTTTCGGCGAAGATGACGTCCGGGTTATTGTCCCCTTTGCGGCTGCGCGCCCGATCAAGCTGCGCGGACGCCAGTGACGATTCACCTGAAAACGCCGAGCAAATGGCGCGCGCCAGCGTCCAGCTCGTATCCTTATTCCCGATATCCACGCCCTCGGTCATTGGGCACAAAGCAGCGGGATCAGCGGAAGCGAGTGCGGCCTGCATCCCTGAGGCGTATAAAGCTGGCGAATACTGGTCGACATCAACGGCCTGCACCAAAGCGCGGGCGCTGTTGGCTTCTCCCATCCGAACGAGGAGACCCGCGCGCGCGGCGACCCAATCGGCGCCACTCACGCCAGAGGGCGTCTCTGCCTTGCTCAGCAATGCCCGCCTCAGCACAATTGAGGCCCAGCGCGACGCAATAGGCGCTTCAATTTTGTTGAGGATGGACTGGAGATAGCGGCCGTTTATGCCGGAAAAGGCGCCAACGCCCATATTCCCATCAGTCGCCCCTAAAAGCCCGACAACGTCGGTGGAACGCCTTACCTGTGCTGGAATATCGACAAGGAGAACGGGGGTCTCCGAGGCGTCCCCGTCCTTCGTTTCATCCGGCGCTGCCGACGCTGCAAGTGCTGTGGGATCGGCATTGGTCAGTGTTGAAGGCGTTGACCCAGACGCGACAACCGGACGCGGGTCCGAATCCGCGCGTGGCCGCGCCTGCTCCGGCTCCTGCTTGCGCGGCGCAGGAGCTTCCGGTGCGTCACCAAAGCCAGGTGGAAGGATCGATTCGGGGCGGTCCTGACTCAATGCAGGAATAGCCGCCAGCACAATGCCGGCTGTGGCCATTAAGACCAGTCTTGAGACACGTGTGTCAGGACGCATGAACATTCACCCGCATTTCCAAAATTCTGCAGAACGCTTCAATTTAGTGGCCCGCTAAAATGAACCGTTATCCGATGATGGGCTTAAGCGACACACCGAATTTCACCGGTCTGCACATAAACGTCCAACCGGTCTCTTCAAGACGGTTTCGTCGCCTTTTGCCCGACAGGCCTTGGCTGTGTATAGCCCCCGCCGATGAATCCCGACACGCCTGCCCCGCTTGACCCTAAAACGAAGCCGATCGCCCTTGTGGGAATGATGGGCGTTGGAAAGACGAGCATTGGCCGCCGCTTGGCGCAGCGCCTTCAAATTCCGTTCGTTGATGCAGATCAGGAAATCGTGGATGCCGCTGGTTTATCTATCCCCGAAATCTTCGAAAAGTTCGGAGAGGCGCATTTCAGGGATGGAGAACGGCGTGTCATTGCAAGGCTTTTTGATGGAAAGCGCAAAATTATTGCGACAGGCGGCGGCGCATTCATCAATGAAGAAACGCGCGCCCTCATGCTGGAGCGTGCCATCGTGATCTGGCTAGATGCCGATATCGACACGCTGGTGGAACGCACCGCACGCAAGGGCGACCGTCCGTTGCTCGCAAATGGCGATGCGCGTGAGATACTCACCAAACTCGCGCAGGAGCGGAACCCGCTCTACGCGCAGGCGCACGTCCACGTGAAAAGCCAATCCACCCCCCATGAGGCGACGTTGGACGCCATTATGAAAGCACTGCCATGAAGGCGACCGTCAATGTCGGACTTGGTGTCCGCAGCTATGACATTCTCATCGGCAACGGTCTGCTCGATCGGGCGGATCATTGCATTGCGCCGGTGCTGGCGGGACGTCCGCCGATCATTATCACCGATGAGACCGTTGCAAAGACGCAACTTGCACGCCTGCAAAAGGCATTTGGAAACGACGCAAAGACCATCATTCTCCCCGCCGGAGAGAGCACGAAGAGCTGGCTTCAACTCGAACGATTGATCGACGCCCTGTTGGATCTTGGTGTGGAACGCAAAGACAAGATCATTGCCTTGGGCGGGGGCGTCATCGGCGATCTTGTAGGCTTTGCCGCGTCCATTCTGAAGCGCGGATGCGGATTTATTCAGGTCCCCACCACACTGTTGGCGCAAGTCGATTCCTCGGTGGGCGGCAAGACGGCCATCAACGTCCGTGCGGGCAAAAATCTGGTTGGCAGCTTCCACCAGCCCGCGCTGGTCGTCATCGACCCGACCGTTCTCGAGACCTTGCCGGACCGGCAGATGCGGGCAGGTTATGCCGAGGTTGTGAAATATGGCTTGATCAATGACGCGGATTTCTTCGCTTGGTGTGAAACGCATGCGTCGAAGATCCTCGCGCGGGAACCCCATGCTCTTGTGAAGGCCATCGAACATTCCGTCCGCGCTAAGGCCAAGATCGTCGCGGCAGATGAACGTGAAACGGAAGATCACCGCGCCCTGCTCAACCTTGGACATACATTCGGACACGCGCTTGAGGCGGAGACGGGTTTTTCCGATGTCTTATTGCATGGCGAAGGCGTGGCGGCAGGTATGGCACTCGCCCATTGCTATTCCGCCCGTATCGGCTATTTGGCGGCAGAAGATGCCCGACGCGTCAGTGATCATATCGCCAGCATTGGCCTGCCGGTCTCAGCCAAAGACGCCCATGTACACGCCAGCGGACAACAACTTGTTGAGCACATGCTGCACGACAAGAAGATGTCCGGCGGAAAACTGCCCTTCATTCTCAGCAAAGGCATCGGACGCGCTTTTGTCGACCACAAGGTCGAGATCGCGGATGTGGCGGCGTTTCTGGATAGTGCCGCGCGCTAACGTCGCGCGAACTGCCAGGCGAGCCAAAGCCAGCCGGCAATCATGAGCAAACCTCCAATAGGCGTAATTGCGCCGAACCAGCGCGGCGCCCCTATCGCCATCAGATAGAGCGTCACTGCAAACAAGGCAGAACCGGCCAGCAGGACGGCAGCGGGGCCGGACGCCTGCTTAGCAAGCATGACGACAGCCACCGCATGGATGAGTTGATAGAAACCCCCAGTCCTCAGCCATTCCACAGCCTGACCAGAAGCTCCATGCGCGCCAAAGGCCCCTGCCCCAATCGCAATGGCAGCGGAAACAGCGCCCAGTATCTCAAGCATCAGCCTTTACTCCGAAAATAGATTTCTCTGAGGGCGTGCAGATCACCCGACGCAATCTGAGCCTCAAGACGCGCCAGATCACGACTGCGATAGTCCTTTTCCGCCTCTATGATCTCATCATCGCTGAACCCAATGTGCGATAACGCTTCCCCGCCCATGCGAATGGCCGACTCTTGCACTTCACGTATGACACCTGCGAGATCAAATTCGCTCAGAGAGATAACTTGCCGCCGATCATAGGCCCGCACCATCACGGCCGCCTGTGGGAAGCTCTCCAACACGGGGCCAATCTGTGCAGGACCGATTTCTGCGTCATCCGTGCAAAACAAGATCAACCGAGCATCCTCCGCCCCGGCTTTGCGCAAAATGTCGATGCGGCGGCCATCACCATAATAGACCTTGGAGCCGTAGGTGCCGCTCCGCTCAATCTGCGCTGGCTTGACGTCGATGAGCGTGACAGACAGGCCGCGTCCCATAAGGATTTGGGCCACAGTCTGCCCAAAGCGACCAAACCCAACGATGATGGCCTTGGCTTGGGAGGCATGTTCTGGCCCCTCATGCAAATCACCGGGCACATCCTGCGAAAACTCAAAACGACGGGCAACCATCAGCAGGAACGGGGTCGTCGCCATCGACAGGGTGACAATAGCACTAAACAGGCTGGCGGCTTGCGGCTCAATAAGCAAAGCATCCTGCGCTTGGGCAAAGAGCACAAAGCCAAATTCACCGCCCTGGCTCAGCAACAGCCCTAGCCCCAATGCCTGTCGCCCGCCGACGCCGAACCCGCGGGCAATCGCCCAGATAATGCCTGTCTTTATACCAATCAGCAGCGCCGCCATGCCAAAGACGAACCCCGGATTTTGGAGGATGGCCGGGATATCGAGCACCATGCCAACGGCCAAGAAAAAGAGCCCGAGCAGGATCGAACGAAACGGCTCCACATCGCTTTCAATCTCATGGCGATAAGGAGAGTCGGCGAGCATCACACCGGCCACAAAAGCACCCAGAGCGGTCGACAGGTGCAAAGCCTCCATCAGAGCGGCCGCCCCAAGAACCGTGAAAAGACCAATCACGACGAAGAGTTCGCGCTCCCCCATCCGCCCCGTGATCCGCAGAACAGGGGCAATCACGAACCGACCGGCGGCGACCAGTCCGCCAATAGCGAGCACTGTATAAAGCGCCAAAATGTAGCCCGGTGGCGTTGCGGGATCAGCAGGTGCACGTGAAAGAGCGGCGATGATGGTGATCAACGGAACAATGGCCAAATCCTGAAACAGCAGGATGGAAAAGGCGCGCTCTCCAAAGGGCGTGTTGATCCGTCCCGATGATTTAAGGCTCGGCAACACCTGCGCTGTGGACGACAGCGCCAGCGGCAAGCCCAATGCGAGGGCGGCTCCCCAAGTGAAACCAGCAACTAAGGCCACCGCGGCGGATAGGACCAAACCACACATCAACACCTGAGCCAGGCCAAGACCGAAAATGTCGCGTTTGAGGTGCCAAAGCCGCGCCGGGTTAAGTTCCAACCCAACCAGAAAGAGCAGCAGCGCAATGCCAATTTCCGCCATGGCGAGTTTGGATTCTCCGCCACCTGCGAGGCCGAGGCCATGCGGTCCAATGAGCGCGCCGGCGACCAAATATCCCAGAACCGCCCCAAGGCCGAACCGGCGGAACAGCATAACCATGACAAGTCCCGCTCCAAGCAGGACGACGGATTCGATCAGGAGCGATTCATGCATCGGCTAAGGCGCTGGCGGCGGCTTCAGCGACGGCTTCAAAGGGAAGCAGAATGGCCCCATGCCGCGCAATATGGGGCAGAGCAGGCGCAAAGACGTCCAGACCCGGCCAATCATCTGGAACCACGCCCTCGCCTGCCAGCCAAGCGATCAGAGCGTCTCGTGTTGTGCAGAGGTCTTTAGCGGAACGTCCAATCGCACCCTGCCCCATTATCGCCGCAGACGCCTGTCCCAGCGCGCAAGCGCTCACCATTTGTCCGATTTCCACAATATGGCCATCTGCATCCAAGACGACGTCGACTGAGATACGGCTACCACAAATCGGCGACCGGCGTTCGGACGAACCCTGTGGGTCGGTCAGTCGTCCAAGATGGGGGATCGACGTCGCCAGTCGCAATATGTCCTTGGAGTAAAGGGCACTCGACACCTCAATCCGCCTTGCTGCGATGTTCGTTCACAAACCCGATAAGGGCATCGCCACTCGCGCGCAACAGCGGATAAGTGCGGGACTGCGTCATCCATTCGGGTCGATTTTCGCTGCCCCGCAGGAGATCAAAGATCAGGGCAAAAAAGAGAAACACAACAGTCGCCAAAATGAGACCCTTCACCACGCCAAAACCGAGCCCGAGCACCCGATCAAAAGAACCGATGAACGAGCTTTTGGTTTCAGCACCAATTTTGCGGGCGATCATTCTCCCCACAAACATGGCCAGACCGAAGATCAAGGCGAAGGCCAGCGCGGACCCTCCGGATTCTGTTCCAACAACCCCGGCCAGCCGAGTTGACACTGGCCCGTGCAAAACCTTCACGGCTGCAATTGCGAGAACCCATGCCCCTAAAGACAGCGATTCAGTCACAAAGCCCCGCTTGAAACCAAGCAAACCAGCCCCGCCCATCAGGAGCAGAACGAAGATATCAAGTGCGGTCATGCCCTATCGCTATCCCCGGGCGAGGAGATGGTCAACGAATTGACCCAGCGTCCGGAACGATTGCACCCTGATGTCACCGCCATTGGCATCCAAGCCGACAGGACCGAACGCCCGCTCAAACCCAAGTTTGGACGCTTCCTTCAGCCGCAACGCAGAATGCGCAACGGGCCGGATCTCTCCGGACAAAGCGACTTCGCCAAACGCAATCGTATCGATGGGCACCGGACGTTCGGTACAAGAAGATATCAGCGCCGCCGCCACCGCCAAGTCCGCAGCAGGGTCTGACAGGCGATAACCACCGGCGATGTTCAGATAGACTTCCGCTGACGACAAAGAGAGGCCGCAGCGCGCCTCAAGCACAGCCAAGATCATGGCAAGACGCCCATTGTCCCATCCGACCACAGCGCGACGAGGTGTGGCACCGCTTGCCAGCCGCACTGTCAGCGCCTGCACCTCAACCAATACAGGGCGCGTGCCTTCCAAGGCCGGGAACACCGTGGTTCCTGTCACCGTCTCATCCCGCGCCGTCAGGAAGAGCGAAGACGGGTTGCCAACTTCGGAAAGGCCTGCGGTCTCCATGGCGAAAACGCCAATCTCATCCGTTCCACCGAAGCGGTTCTTGATGGCCCTCAAGATCCGATATTGATGGCTGCGCTCACCTTCAAAGCTGAGGACAGTATCGACCATATGTTCAAGAACACGCGGGCCAGCGATAGAGCCATCCTTGGTTACATGGCCAACGAGAACGAGGGCGGTACCGCGTTCCTTGGCGAACCGAATAAGTTCCTGCGCAGAAGCCCGCACCTGGCTGACGGTGCCTGGAGCGCCTTCAATAAGATCACTATGCATCGTCTGGATGGAATCGATGATCGCCAGTGCCGGTGGCGCCGAAGACCCGAGCGTTGTCAGAATATCACGCACCGATGTCGCAGCACCGAGCATGACCGGCGCGTCCGCCAAACCAAGCCGACGCGCCCGGAGCCGCACCTGATCCGTCGCTTCTTCCCCCGAAATATAGGCAACTGACTTGCCTTCTTTGGCGAGGCGTGCCGACGCCTGCAGCAAAAGGGTTGATTTGCCGATCCCCGGATCACCGCCGATGAGCGTGGCAGACCCTGCAACAAACCCGCCGCCCAAGGCCCGGTCCAGTTCCTTGATCCCACTCGAAAGCCGGTCCGGCAGGGAAATCTTCGTGTCGAGCCCGACCAATTCAATCCATTGACCGCCGCCCTGCAAATCATGCTTTGCCCGAAATGGGGTTACGACCGCGCCTGCGTCTTCGACGATACAGTTCCATTCATTGCAGTCCACGCATTGGCCCGCCCATTTGGAACTGACACTGCCGCAATTCTGGCAAACAAAGCGCCTTTGGACGCGCGCCATCAAGATTCCCCAAACGTGAACGAAATAAGAACATATGGCCGTCGGTAGACGACGTCAATCGCGATCGCGCGCCATCGCGTCCGAAGGGTGCGCATCATTGCGGCTGGATAACCAAGCCTGAAGCGCCTCAGGCTGACCAATATCAACCCGACTATAGCCGGACCTTACAAACCCAAGAGCCGCCAACTGGGCAAGAGCATTGCTGACGGCAACGCGGGATGCGCCAAGCCGTTCGGCGAGGTCATTCTTGGCCACAGCGATAACACCGGTCTTTCCACCCAATCGGTCTTGATCGAGCAACAATCGACCCAGCCGATCGATCAAAGGCAGTCGCAGAATTTCATCAATGGCAATGATGGCGCGCGCCTGCCGAAGCGCCATAACTTCTAGAACAAGATCAACGACTTCCGGAAACTCTTCGAGAAAAAGACGAAAACGGGCTGCGGACAAATGGTCGATCACTGCTTGCCCATGGGCATGGGCGTCCTGCATGCGGGAGAGCCGCCCAAAGACCGTCACTTCGCCAAACATATCCCCGGCTGATAACATGAATGACGATATAACTTGCCCGGAGCGTCCAACCGCACCGAGCCGGACCATGCCGGAAATGACAAAATCGACACCGGCGCGTTTGTCCCCCCTTTGGTGGATCAATTGACCGGAATTGTATGATTTTCGGGTACAAACGGCCTGAAGTCTCGACCTTGCCGCAGGGCTCAGCCGGGAGATAACACCCCGTTTTGGCATGCCGTCTGCGTCCACAGCCACCACCCGCAAAAAGATAATCAAGTGTACACTCGTTTACAGTCGTCGGAAGGCGGTTTCGTTACAGGAAGATGTCAAAGCCGTTCGGCTTTTCGGGACGTCCTGGGTCGCAATCAGGAAATGGGGGCGTCGGGCGTTTATTCGCTCGACCATTGGTGCCAGCCGCGATACCTTTTTGCCATGCGTGAAAAGGAATTGCGGCTGGCACTCGTTTGTTATGGCGGCATCAGCCTTGCCGTTTACATGCATGGCATCACAAAAGAGATATGGAAGCTCACCCGCGCCAGCCGGTCATTTCACGCGGGCGATGGCACACTTTCGCCCACTGAGACCATATACCACGACATATTGGCGCATATTGCGGATGACCAGCAGATGAAGCTGCGCGTCCTGACAGACATCATTGCAGGCGCAAGCGCCGGTGGCATTAATGGCATCTTCCTGGCCAAGGCCATCGCAACCGGACAGTCGATAGAGCCTCTCACGAAGCTGTGGCTTGAAGAGGCGGACGTCGACAAACTCCTCGATCCAGACGCGCGCCCTATGTCGCGCCTCACCAAATTCTGGGCCATGCCCGTCGCGTGGTATCTGGCCAACCGGTCTGGCGGCGCAATTGAGAAGACGGTGGCGAGCGAGGCGCGGGAAGAAGTCCGCAGTAAACTCACCCGCTTTGTCCGCGCCCGCTGGTTTGAACCACCCTTTGGCGGTCAGGTTTTGAGCGGTATGATCCTTGATGCTTTTGCCGCCATGGACAAGTCAGAAACTAGCACGCCTCTCCTTCCAGCCGGTCAACCGCTCGATCTGGCGGTGACGGTCACGGATTTTCGAGGACACCCGGAGCAATTGCGCCTGAACTCTCCAAGCCATGTCATGGAAAATGAGCATCGCCTCGTGCTGTCCTTCCGGCATGATCCGGATCAGGATATGCACCTCGCCAGTTCTGCCTCCCTCGCTTTTTCGGCACGCGCCACATCCAGTTTTCCCGGCGCGTTTCCGCCACTTAAACTTGGCGAGATGGACCAATTAATCGCAGCCCGAGGTGAGACTTGGGGTGACCGTGCACAATTCGTTAGCGCAGCTTTCCCAAAGACGATCCCGAGCATCAATGATCTCACCCTCATTGATGGGTCTGTTTTGGCCAATGCCCCTTTTCGGGCGGCCATCGACAAGTTGAGGGACCGCCCCGCACGGCGCGAAGTGGACCGGCGGTTTGTCTATATTGATCCAAAACCCGGCATTCGCGCCATCTCGCTCAAGCGCGCAGGTCAGTCTGACCGGCCAGGCTTCTTCACGACCATCATTGGGGCAATGTCTGAACTTCCCCGTGAGCAGCCCATTCGCGACAATCTCGATGCCATCGACGCACGGTCGACGCGTATTCGACGCATGCAGCATATCGTGGATGCTTTGACGCCAGAGGTTGAAGAGACCATTCAAACGCTATTTGGACGCACCTTCTTCTTGGATCGGCCAACGGCAAAGCGCGTCGCGAATTGGCGCGTCAAGGCGCATGAACGGTCAGCATCTGACTCCGGGTTTGCCTATGCGGCATACGCGCACCTGAAGCTCTCCGGCATTGTCGAGGAGATTGCAGAACTTGCGGCACGCATTTGTGTCGGCCGACCTGACTTTGCCGCCGACCAGTTTCGTCGCGACCTTTGGAGTGAGATACGTGTCCGAGGGATCGACAAAATCAGTGGCGACCAACACAAAGACCGTAATCCATCTGTCAACTTCTTCCGGCAGCTTGATGTCGGTTTCCGCATCCGTCGACTTCGCTTTCTTGCCAGAGATGTGACGACGATGGTCGATACCGGCGAGGCGGCGGATACCGATCTCATCAGCTTGCGCAACACGATTTACGACCGGCTGGCGCCTTTAATCGATCTGCAGAATGACGGAACCTACAAAAACATTTGCATGGATAGTCCTGCTGCGTTTCTAGACGCACTGGCCGATCAGCGTGACCTTGTCCGACATGATGCCGAAACCGATGCCGCCCTTGCCGCAGCCCTGATCGCCTGCCCGAAGCCTTTGTGTCGACGGCCGCTTTTGACGTATCTTGGTTTTCCTTTTTACGACATCAGCACGCTTCCAATGTTGCAAGGCGAAGGATTGGACGAGTTCAACCCAATCAAGGTGGACCGGATCGCGCCCGATGACGCACAATCTATTCGCTCCGGCGGCGCAGCGGCGACCCTGAAGGGAATCGAGTTCAACAGTTTCGGCGCGTTCTTCAGCCGGAAATATCGGGAAAACGACTATCTTTGGGGTCGGCTGCATGGCGCAGAGAGACTGATCGACATCATCTTTTCCACCACTCCGTCGCAAACCCCCGATGTGGTTGACCGCTATAAATACCGCATGCTCTCGGCCATTCTAGCCGAAGAGGAATTGCAGCTAGACGCCGTTGCTGATCTTTTCCCCATTTTGCGGGCGGAGCTTGCGGCAGGTCCACTGGCCAAGATGGCTCGTGTGTCCTAAACTATCTCAAATGTCTGGAGTTGATGACGGATGCAGTTTCTCAAAACCATCTTCTGGGTCGTGATCGCCGTGGTCCTTGCCGCATTCTCGATCAGCAATTGGACCAGCATCACCATCACGCTTTGGAGCGGATTGCTTCTGCAGACCTATTTGCCGGTTGTTATTTGCGCTGCCTTCCTTTTCGGGTTTCTGCCTTACTTCCTTTTGCACCGCGCAACCCGCTGGTCCCTCCACCGCAAATTGACACAGGTCGAACGTCAATTGGCCGAGACACGCGCCATGCTTGATCCCACACCTGTTGAAGCGCCCGCTCCGGGTGCGATTCCCCCTTCCGCTGCACCGATTGCCGTGCCACCGGGGGTTTCATGACCAGCCCTATTTATGTCGCCATCGACACCCCCGACCTCGAAAAGGCCCGCGACATGGTCGCCAAGGTCAAACACCATGTTGGCGGGATCAAGCTCGGCCTTGAATTCTTTTCCGCCAACGGTCGCGCCGGTGTTCGGGAAATGGCCCAGCTCGGCTTGCCCATCTTCCTTGATCTGAAATTGCACGACATTCCAAACACCGTTGGCAAGGCGGTGCAGGCCCTCGCTCCCTTGAAGCCGGCTATCCTGACGGTCCATGCCGCCGGTGGCCGCGCCATGATGGAAGACGCCAAAGCGGCGGCTCCGACTGGCACCAAAGTCGTTGCCGTCACGGTGCTGACCAGCCTTGATGGCACCGATCTCCAGTCAATCGGCGTCAATGCCAGCCCCCATGATCAGGTGGAACGCCTGACGCTGTTGGCCAAGGAATCGGGTCTCGATGGCGTGGTTTGTTCGGGCAATGAAGTGGCTGCCGCCCGCAAGATCTGGCCCGGCGGTTTCTTTGTCGTCCCCGGTGTCCGCCCCAATGACGGCAAGATTGGCGATCAAAAGCGTGTGGTGACGCCAAGGCAGGCACTCGACAATGGCGCCTCCATCCTCGTCATCGGACGCCCGATCACGCAGGCGGCAGACCCAGACGCCGCCGCACGGGCCATCGACGCCACACTTTAATAAACCTTGTCATTCCCGCGAAAGCGGGAATCCAGAGACACCCCGTTTACAACCCACAGAGGCGGTCGATCGATGAAGGCGTTCATAGATTCCCGCTTTCGCGGGAATGACATTTTTAGTTAGAAGCGAAGTTATGTCTCTTAACGTCAAAATTTGCGGGATTACCACCGAACAGACGCTTGATGCTGCCATCCTTGGTGGGGCGTCACATATCGGGTTCAACTTCTTCGCCAAAAGCCCACGCTGCGTAGAGCTGGATCGCGCAGCCTCGCTCGTGCGCCGCTTGCCGTCCCATGTGACAGCCGTCGGCTTGGTCGTGAATGAAGACCGCGCTCGGATCGACGCTATACGGACCCAAACCGGTATTCAAACCATTCAGCTGCATGGCGAAGAGCCCCCCGAATTCGCCGTGTCTCTCGGTGGTGACGTTTGGAAGGCCATACCCGTCAAGACGCGGGACGATCTGGCCGCAGTGGCGCGCTTCGTGGGCGCCGTCAGTCACCTTCTCTACGATGCCAAGCCACCAAAGGGCGCAGACTTGCCGGGCGGAACGGGCATGCGCTTTGACTGGTCCTTGCTTGATGGCTTCGCCCACCCACTGCCCTGGCTGCTGGCCGGTGGCCTTGATGCAGGCAATGTCGCCGAAGCGATTGGCCGAACAGGCGCACGCTTCATCGACGTTGCTTCTGGCGTTGAAACCGCACCGGGCATCAAGGATGTGGACAAGATCGCCGCATTCCTTAAAGCGACAGCCGACTTATGACACTTATCAACTCCCTTCGTACGCAGCCCGACGACCGCGGGCATTTTGGCCAGTTTGGCGGACGTTATGTCGCCGAAACGCTGATGCCGCTCGTTCTCGATCTGGAAACGGAATACCGCAAGGCGAAGGCGGACCCGGCTTTCCACGCCGAGTTTGATGATCTGCTTGAACATTATGTCGGCCGACCAAGCCCGCTTTATTTCGCCCCGCGCCTGACGGAAGAGCTGGGTGGTGCACAAATCTGGTTCAAGCGCGATGAGTTGAATCACACCGGCGCACACAAGATCAACAACTGCATCGGCCAGATCCTGCTTGCCATCCGCATGGGCAAGACGCGGATCATCGCCGAAACCGGTGCCGGCCAGCATGGTGTTGCAACAGCGACGGTATGCGCCCGCTTCGGCCTGCCTTGTATCGTCTATATGGGCGCGACCGACGTTGCCCGTCAGGCGCCAAACGTGTTCCGCATGAAGCTGCTTGGTGCTGAAGTTGTGCCTGTCACATCAGGTGCTGCGACGCTGAAAGATGCCATGAACGAGGCGCTGCGGGATTGGGTCGCGAATGTCGACGACACTTTCTACATCATCGGCACCGCCGCCGGACCGCACCCCTACCCCGAACTGGTCCGCGATTTTCAGAGCGTCATCGGCAAGGAAGCCCGCGCGCAGATGCTGTCGCGCGTCGGTCGCCTGCCAGACGTTCTCGTCGCGTCCATTGGTGGCGGTTCCAATTCGATTGGCCTGTTCCATCCCTTCCTCGATGATCCCTCGGTCAAGATGCTCGGCGTTGAAGCGGCAGGCCATGGTCTTGACAAGGAACATGCGGCTTCACTCGCGGGGGGACGCCCCGGCATTCTGCACGGCAACAAAACATATCTGCTGCAGGACGAGGACGGCCAGATCACCGAAGGCCACTCCATTTCCGCCGGCCTCGACTATCCAGGCATCGGACCTGAGCATAGCTGGCTGAAGGAAATCGGCCGCGTCGATTATACTTCGGTCACCGATACCGAAGCGCTGGAAGGCTTCCAGCTGCTCTGCCGCACCGAAGGCATCATCCCCGCTTTGGAACCCGCCCATGCCATTGCAGCTGTCCGCAAGCTCGCACCCACGATGGACAAGGATCAGATCATCCTCGTCAACCTGTGTGGTCGCGGCGACAAGGACATTTTCTCGGTTGCCGAGCACCTTGGGGTGTCGCTTTAATGTCGCGCTTCGCTTCTGCTTTTCAGCCGGGCCGCTCCGCTCTCGTCTGCTTTGTCACAGGTGGCGATCCGACGCCGGATGCAACCCCCGCTATCCTCGACGCGCTCGTTGAAGGCGGTGCCGATGTCGTTGAACTCGGCATGCCATTCACTGACCCCATGGCCGATGGCCCCGCTATTCAGCGCGCCAACCTCCGAAGCCTTGGCGCGGGCACAAAGACGGCCGATATCTTAGCCATCGCAGCCGGCTTTCGGTCGCGCCACCCCAACGTGCCGCTCGTCCTGATGGGCTACGCCAATCCCATGACGATCCGCGGTGCCGACTGGTTTGCCGCCGAATGCACCAAGGCTGGTGTGGACGGCGTCATTTGCGTCGACATTCCGCCGGAAGAAGACCCAGAACTTGGCCCCGCTCTCCGGGCCAAAGGTATCTCGTTGATCCGCCTCGCAACGCCGACGACAGATGCGGCACGGCTTCCGGCTGTCCTCGAAGGCTCTTCCGGCTTTCTCTATTACGTTTCGGTCGCCGGGATTACGGGACTGCAGCAAGCGGCGCAAACGTCGATTGAAGAGGCAGTCGCCCGCCTAAAGGCCGCAACCGACATCCCTGTCGCTGTCGGCTTTGGCGTCCGCACGCCGGACCAGGCCGCCGAAATCGCCAAGGTTGCAGATGGCGTGGTTGTCGGTTCTGCCATCATCGATATTGTCGCGGCCGAAGGTGCCAACGCGCCCGCCAAGGTCCGCGATTTCGTCCGCTCGCTGCGCACAGCGATGGACCATGCCCGGGAGAAAACCGCATGAACTGGCTGACCCGCGTCCGCAATGCGATGCCCTTCATCGCCAAGCGCGAAACCGAGGGCAATCTCTGGAATAAGTGCCCGTCTTGCTCGCAGATGATCTTCATCAAGGAATATGAAGAGAATTTGTCGGTTTGCACCGTCTGTGGTCACCACGGCCGCATCGGGCCGCATGCACGCTTCCACCAGATTTTTGATGCGAACAGCTGGACGATGCTGCCGAGCCCGCGAGCGCCTGAAGACCCGCTGAAGTTCCGTGATTCCAAGAAGTATGTCGACCGCATCAAGGCCGCCCGCGCGGCAACGGGTGAACATGATGCCCTCCTCAATGCCAAGGGCCGCATCGAAGGCCAAGGCGTTGTTGTCGGTGTGCAGGACTTCGCCTTCATGGGCGGCTCCATGGGCGTGGGCGTAGGCGAAGCGTTCATCGCAGGCGCTAAAGCCGCGCTGGCCGAAAAGGCGCCTTACATCATCTTCACCGCAGCCGGTGGCGCGCGCATGCAGGAAGGCATTCTCTCTCTGATGCAGATGCCCCGCACCACTGTTGCCATTGCGCAGCTTCGGGAGGCTGGCCTGCCCTATATCGTCGTTATGACGGACCCGACGACGGGCGGCGTCACGGCCAGCTATGCCATGCTCGGCGATGTGCAGATGGCAGAACCCAATGCCCTCATCGGCTTTGCCGGCCAGCGCGTCATTCAGGATACGATCCGCGAAAAGCTCCCCGAAGGCTTCCAGCGCGCCGAATATCTGCTCGATCACGGCATGCTCGATATGGTCGTCGAACGGAAAGACCTGCGCGAAACGCTCGGTCGTCTGATCAGCTATCTGATGCCGGAAAAGGCCGCGGCCTAACCTTACGTGGCAGATCACGCGCATTCAGATGACCCTGCGGTTCAGGCGCAGCTAGACCGTTTCGCCCAATTGTCGCCCGGTCGCGACATTTTGGGGCTGGAGCGGATTGAGCGGCTCTTGGCGCTGCTCGACAATCCACATCTGGACCTTCCGCCTGTGTTCCATGTGGCGGGAACAAACGGCAAAGGCTCAACCTGCGCCTTCCTGCGCACCGCGCTTGAAGCCGCTGGCCGCCGCGTCCACGCTTATACCAGCCCACATCTTGTGCGCTTCAATGAACGCATAAGGGTTGCTGGCAATCTGATTACAGATGAGGCTTTGGCGCCGCTCCTGGCCGAAGTGCTGGATGCCGCCGAAGCAGACGGGATGGCCCCGAGTTTTTTTGAAGCCACGACGGCGGCAGCGTTCCTGGCCTTTTCCCGCACAAAGGCGGATGTCGCCATCATCGAAGTCGGGCTTGGCGGCAGGCTGGACGCAACCAACATCATCCCTAAGCCGCTGATTTGCGGGATTGCACAACTTGGCATCGACCATGAGGCATTCCTCCTAGATCCAGAGAATGGCCCGGACTTTGCGCCGCTGGAGCGGATTGGTTTTGAAAAGGCGGGCATCGCCAAGGCAAACGCACCGCTGGTGACGATGATTTATCCGGAAGCAGTCGCCGGTCGCATAGCTGATGTGGCCGCAGACGTCGGCACCACAACGCTTGTCCAAGGCCGCGCCTGGTATTGCCAACTCAAGGGTGACGCCCTCATCTACCGCGATGCCAAGGGCTCCCTGCGGCTTCCGCTGCCGCATATGGCCGGGGATCATCAGATCGCCAATGCTGGCCTAGCGATCGCGATGTTGCGGCATCAGGACCGAATGACTCTGCGGGACCACGCTTTTACCGTGGCGATGGAAAACACCCAGTGGCCCGCGCGTATGCAGCGTCTGACATCCGGGCCCTTTGTTGACCTCGTAAAGCCCGCTCAGTTGTGGCTCGACGGTGGGCATAATCCCAATGCCGCCGAAGCCATTGCCGCGACCTTCCTGCGCGGTCCTGCGCTGGATGTGATTATCGGTATGCTGGCGAATAAGGACGCAGCGGAATTCCTCCGGATCATCGCACCGGTGACCCGCAGCATGACCGCTGTCCCCACTCCGGGACATGACTGCCACGCACCGGAAAATTTGGCTGCGATGGCACAATCAGCGGGCATTGGGAAAACTGCAACCGCGCCGGACGTCGAAGGCGCACTCCGTCAACTTGGCGCCCGAGGCAACGTGCGCCGCGTCGCCATCCTCGGCTCGCTCTATCTCGCGGGCGTCGTCCTGAGGGAAAACGGTCCGCTGCCGGACTAGGTCTTTTCGCCCGCCGTCCCCATCGCCGCATCGACCAGACCCGTGCGCATCATGATCCAGAAGATCACTATGCCCGGCACCGCTGCAATCGTGGTCAGCAGATAAAAATTCACATAGCCGAGCGATTCAATCAGCCCGCCAGCCGTCGTGCCGGTCAGGAAGCGCCCGATGACACTCGCGCCTGCTGAAATCAGCGCATATTGCGCGCCGGTAAAGCGTAGATCACACAAGGCCGAGAAGTAGGCGACGATAACGACACCGGCATAGCCACTCGCGAAGTTCTCAAAGCCAATCGCGCCTGCCATCGCCCAATTGCTGTGGCCGGAAGCAGCAAGCCCTGCAAAGCTAAGGTTGGACACTGCCATCAGGACAAGGGCAATCAGAACCGATCTTTTTAGGCCGATTTTTGCAAAGATGATGCCGCCGACAAAGATGCCGATCAGATAGGCCCAAAAGCCTACGCCAACGTCGTAGATGGCGATCTCGTCATTGGTGTAGCCAAGATCATCAAACAACAGCCGGAAGGTCAGATTGGCGAGGGTGTCGCCAATCTTGTGGACCAGAATGAAGAGCAGCACGAGAAACGCGCCGGTCCGCTGAAAGAACTCTGTGAACGGCCCAATGATCGACGAGAGAACATCGCCCACGGACCGCTTTTCATTCGTCACCACATGGCGTTTGGGTTCCCCCAGCCAAAGCCCCGTCAGCATCGCTGGAAGCGCGAACAGGGCGCACGCCATATAGGCTGCGGACCAGCCGACGCGGTCTGCCAGCACCAGTGCCAACGCCCCTGCCCCGGCAGACCCAATCCGCCAGCCATATTGTGACATGCCGGAGCCGACACCGAGCTGATAAGGCTTCAGCGTTTCAATGCGATAAGCATCAATCACGATGTCAAACGTCGCCCCGGCGACACCGACAAGAATGGCGGCGAGAACCGTCACGCCAATGTCTGCCGATGGATCAACCAGCGCGAGGTTTATGACAGCGGCCATCACGGCAACGCCAGAAACAAGTAACCAGGACACACGCTGGCCCAAATGGCCGATCAATGGCAGGCGAATACCATCAACAATCCATGCCCAAAACACCTTGAGATTGTAGACGAGAAACGCGAGCGTGAAGGCTGTGACAGTCTTCTTATCGATGCCATCTTGCGCCAAACGCGTAGTCAACGTTGCCCCAATCATCGCATAGGGAAAGCCAGAGGAGACACCGACGAAAAAGGCCGCGAGCGATTCCTTTTCCAGATAAGGCTTTACCGCGCCCCACACGCCCGGTTCAGCTGCCCCTACGGATTGGCTGGCTTCACTCATGCAACTTGCTCCCCGCTCGAATTCGGGCAAACTAGCGCGATAAACGGAGAAGGATAGTCCCGTCATGAACATGATGACGCCCACTGCTGGACAAGTCGGGCTTGCCCGCCAAATTGCGGATGGGTGTGTTCAGGCGCCGCGAGAGATCACCACGGTACCGGCAAGTCGCTATACAGACCCAGACTGGTTTGCTCAGGAAAAGGCTAGGTTGTTCGATCGGCTGCCGCAGGTGATCGCCCCATCAGCACTGGTGCCGGAAACGAACATGGCGGTGCCGCATGAAGGCTTTGGCCGACCGCTCCTCATAACGCGTGACAAAGACGGAAAGGCGCATGTCTTCCTCAACGTGTGCCGCCACCGGGGCACCCGACTGGTCGAGGGTAAGGAGCCTGTCTGCGCCGCCCGCATGGTCTGCCCCTATCACGCATGGACCTATACGATGGACGGCGCGCTTGTCGGCTTGCCGCGACCCGAAACCTTCCCAGGTTTCGACAGAACGACCCACGGCCTCAAAGAACTGCCGAGCCGCGAAGCCGGTGGCCTCATCTGGTTTGCGCCGGGCGAAGATGCAGACTTTGCTGAGGCCGATGACCTTGGTGCAGATTTCGACGCCTTTGGGATGCGTGACCTTCATCTCTTCAACCGCAAGACGCATGCTGTCGCCTCCAACTGGAAGCTCATCATGGATGCGTTTTTAGAGAGTTATCACGTCTCCCGCCTCCATGCGTCGACCATCGGCCCGTTCTTCAAGGATGGCGTGACGTCGGGGGATTGCATTGGCCCCCACCAGCGCTCTGCCGTGGGCCGTGCCGCTGATCTTGCGACGATGGACCTTGGCGACTGGACGCAACTCCGTGCCGCCGTCACCTTCGCCTATCAGCTTTTCCCGGGCACCATCATGATTGTCAGCCCCGATTATGTGAACCTGATGGTGCTGATGCCCCAATCGGTGGACCGCACGTTGGTGGAAGACTTCATGCTGATCCCTGAGGAACCCAAGACCGAAAAGGCAATGTCACACTGGCAGCGCAGTTGGGATCTGCTGGATGGTGGTGTGTTTGCGGGCGAAGATTTCCGCGCGGCAGCTTTGGGTCAGGAAGGCCTCTCCTCAGGTGCCATCGACCACCTTACCCTCGGTATGCTGGAGACCGGCATCCGCCGTTTCCATGACGAGATTGAGGCGCGGCTGGAGCGGTAGTTCAAAGCCCTCTTGTCATGCTGAACTTGTTTCAGCATCCATGCCTCTATCGCGCCCATTCTCGCAGGTCGGCATTTTAGCCCAAGGTGCGCGGCATGGATCCTGAAACAAGTTCAGGATGACGCAAGTGGAGACAAACGTCATAAATCCGTCTACGGCCCCGCCATGAGTATGAACGAACCGCAGCGCATCGCCAAGCTATTGGCCCGAGCTGGCATTGCCTCGCGCCGCGAAATTGAACGCATGATCGAAGATCGCCGCATCGCAATTGATGGCGTGCCGATTGAAACGCCTGCCACTATCCTGACCAGCCTGACAGGTGTGACTGTCGACGGAAAGCCCGTTGCACCGCCCAAAGCCGCCAAGCTGTTCTGCTTCCACAAGCCGTCAGGTGTTCTGACTGCGGAGCGCGACCCACAAGGCAGGCGCACCATTTATGACGTGCTGCCCAAAGGATTGCCTAGAGTTGTGCCCGTGGGGCGGCTCGATCTCAATACCGAAGGGCTGTTGTTGCTGACCACGGATGGCGAGTTGAAGCGCCAGTTGGAACTCCCCTCGACCGGCGTGGTCCGCTCCTACCGTGCCCGCGCTTATGGGAATGTGAGCCAAGCACAGTTGGAAGAGCTGATCCATGGCATTGAGATTGACGGCGTCCGCTACGGCTCGATCGACGCCAATCTTGAGCGTCGGACGGGGGCTAACACCTGGGTTGAAATGCGCCTGACCGAAGGCAAGAACCGCGAGGTCCGTCGCGTACTTGAACATCTGGGCCTGCGCGTCTCCCGCCTGATCCGCACGAGCTATGGCCCGTTTGGTCTGGGAGACCTAGAAAAGGGTGAAGTTGCGGAGATTGACCGCAACCAGCTCTTCATGTTCCGCCAATCGCTCGCCAAACAGAGTGGATCGAATGAGCACGCGCCGGAGAGGGAATCGTCTGCTGGCCCATCAGCCCCGCGCCGAACGCCCTCCTCGCCTGCCGCTGCCAAACGGCAACATTCCCGGCCACCGCGTCGTCCATGAGGATCATTGCCGGAAACTGGCGCGGCCGTCCTTTGGTCGCGCCCAAGGGAGACGCGACCCGCCCGACCGCAGATCGGACACGGGAGGCCCTGTTCTCCATGCTGGTCAGCCGCTTTGGAAGCTTTGAAGGCCTAAGCGTGGCAGACCTGTTCGCGGGTTCCGGCGCGCTCGGGTTGGAGGCACTCTCCAGAGGTGCGGCCAGTTGCATCTTTGTGGAGCAGGACCGCGCCGCCGTTAACGCCCTCAAAACCAACATTGCAAAGCTGGGGGCCACAGGCGCTGAAATCCGTCAGGGTTCCGTCCTCGCCTTGCCCCCTGCCCGTGCGGCATTGGACTTGGTCATGATGGACCCGCCCTATGAGAGCGGCGCCGGATCAGTCGCGCTCGACAAATTGGGGCGATTGGGCTGGATTGGTCCGGCCACCCTTGTCAGCATCGAAACGTCGCGCAAGGAGACTATCGACGTCGCCGGTTTCGAGGTGGACGTGCAGCGCGACTATGGAAAGGCGCGGATCACCCTTTTGCGCGCAGTGCCAGCAGACCCAAAAGACTAAGCCCCGAGCATAGCGCAAGATAGGCGCCAACTGCGCCGAGGCCTGCACTGTCCGACAGGCGCTGGGCGATGAGCGGCGCCAGACCGCCGCCCAATATCCCGGCTAAGTTGAACGCCACCGATGCACCGGAATAGCGCACCCGTGCCGGGAACAGGCTGGGCAACCAAGCACCGAGGGGGCCATAGGTCAGGCCCATGGCAAACAGCGCCATCGACAGAAAGGTCGCAACGAGCAGCGGCTCTCCACTGCCCAAGGTCGGCACGATGGTGAGCGCGAGCAACATCGTCAGACCACAACCGGCCATCAGGACGTTGCCCGCGCCAAACCGATCTGACGCAAAGCCGGAGACGATGATGCCAGCGGCCAAAAACAGGATGGCGAACAGCTGCAGCCCAAGGAAGGCCTCACGCGCCATCCCCAATTTGGTCGTGCCGTAGCCAAGCGCAAAAGCCGTCGCGAGATAGAAGATCGCAAAACAGGCGATCGCCGCAAATGTCCCGCCCAGAACTTCGCGCCAGTGCCCGCGCATCAACTCCCCAAAGGGCACCTTGGGCGGCGGCGCTTCGGCCAAGGCGGCGGCAAAGGCGGGCGTCTCTGTCAGCTTCAGACGCACCCAAAGGCCGATACCGACCAGCAGCGCGCTGCCGAGGAAAGGAATACGCCAGCCCCAGTCCTTGAAATTCTCCCCCGACAGGAACAGGCCGAGCAGCAGGAACAGCCCGTTGGACGCGATGAACCCGACAGGCGCGCCCAGTTGCGGGAACATGCCGTAGCGGGCGGCTTTGCCCGGTGGCGCATTCTCGACCGCTAAGAGCGCCGCGCCACCCCATTCCCCGCCAAGGCCAAAACCTTGCCCGAAGCGCAGCAGGCAGAGCAGAACCGGCGCCCACCAGCCAATAACGGCATGGGTCGGCAGAAAGGCGATGAGGAAGGTCGACAATCCCATGATGAGGAGCGAGGTAACAAGCGTGGACTTACGCCCGATCCGATCCCCGAAATGGCCGAACGCAATCGCGCCGAGAGGTCGGGCAAAGAAGGCGACGGAAAAACTGGCATAGCTGGCGAGCAATTGCAGCCCGGGTTCCTCTGACGGGAAGAAAAGCGGGCCAAACACCAAAGCGGCGGCAGTGGCATAGATGTAAAAATCGTAGAACTCGACCGCTGTGCCAACCAGAGACGCGGCCAAGACGCGCCTATGCGATGTTGGTGTCGTCATGATCCGTTCGCTCCCCCTGTTTCTTATCCCATCGCCATTGTCGGTTTGCGCAGTGTCTGTCGAGCCTTTCGCGCCGGGGGAGGACCGTGGACCCAAATAGAAAACGGCCCCGGGTCTCCCCGGGGCCGCTGCCAATCTAAAACGCTGACGCTAAGATCAGGCGAAAGTGACTGCCATTTTCTGGCGCCGACGCATGGCCGTGCCCACAAGACCAAAGCCCGCGAGCATCATGGCCCAAGCAGCCGGTTCCGGAACCGCAGCATTGGAAATGCTCAGCGTCACCTTATCGAGAAGCGGGCCAATGTTATCGGCGCTGCCGGTGCCGGTGAAGAAATTCAGCGTGCCAGCGTCCCCCGCTTTGAAAAACAGCGAGTAGGATCCAAAGTTCTCGTTTCCTGCAATAGCGAACGAGGTGGAAATGCCGCGCGTTGTGCCGGAATACACGATCTGATCGTTGCCGCCGAGGTTGGCGAAATTATAACCATAGTCCACCAAAGACGTGCTGTCGTCAAAGCTGAAGCCAAGGAAGAAGCCGTCAGAATCAGCATTACGTTGGTTCCCACCGAGCGTAATCGTGTAACGCACGATGTCGCCAGCTGAGAAAGCGAAGGCCTGCAGGCTGGTAATCCGGCCTGGGCCGCTTGAACCATCAAGATCGACGCACGAGCCACTGCACGTTATACCAAAATCGCCGCTCTTCACCACATCGACATTGCCGATGACCGAAAAGTTGGCAAATCCATCATAGTTCAGCGACGAGAAGCCGTCGGCTTCACCGTCAAAATTATCCGAGAAAACCACAGCCGCAGACGCAGGCGCTGCAAGGCTAAGCGCACCAAGCACAAAAACAGAAGAAATGAGTCGCATAAAATACCCCTTTATTTCCAATGTGGAAAAGGACGCAGCCACATTGGTTACATTTCCTTAATCAAACATAGATCAAGTCGTCAAACAGAGTTTTTGGAATGCCCTGTCCCGATTTGGGACCCCTTGCCCAGCCGAACAATGTTCCCTAATCGTTCACGCGATGACGTTGCCTGTACACCCCGATGAACCCGCCTATATCCGTGGCTTAAACGCACCGCAGCGGGAAGCTGTTCTCACCAGCGAGGGCCCGGTCCTGATGCTGGCGGGCGCAGGCACGGGCAAGACGGCTGCGTTGACGGCGCGGCTGGCCCATCTGATCGCCACACGCCGGGCATGGCCATCCGAAATCCTCGCCGTCACCTTCACCAATAAGGCCGCACGCGAGATGAAGGAGCGTGTGGGCCGGATTATCGGCGATGCCGTTGAAGGCATGCCTTGGCTTGGCACCTTCCATTCCATCTGCGCAAAGATGCTCAGACGGCACGCAGAGCTTGTTGGATTACAATCGAATTTTACCATTCTCGACACTGATGATCAGCTGCGCCTCCTCAAGCAGATCGTCACCGCGGCCGAACTGGACGAAAAGCGCTGGCCAGCCAAGCAGTTGGCGGGGCTCATCGACCAATGGAAGAATAAGGGTCTGATACCTGCGGATGTTGATACGGCGGAGAGCCAGCGGTTTGCCGATGGTCAGGGCGCAAAACTCTACACGATCTATCAAGACCGACTGAAGGCGCTGAACGCCTGCGATTTTGGTGATCTTCTGCTGCACATGCTGACCATCCTGAAGACGCACCGGGATGTGCTGCAAAGCTATCAGCAGCGGTTCAAATACATTCTTGTCGACGAATATCAGGACACCAATGCCAGCCAATATCTCTGGCTACGGCTGCTTGCGCAGGCGAGCAAAAACATCTGCGTCGTTGGCGATGATGACCAATCCATTTATTCATGGCGCGGCGCAGAAGTCGCCAATATCCTCCGGTTTGAAAAGGATTTTCCAGGCGCCGCCGTCATCAAGCTGGAACAGAATTACCGCTCCACGCCGCACATCCTGGGCGCAGCCTCAGGCCTGATCGCCAAAAATGGCGGTCGGCTCGGCAAAACCTTGTGGACCGAAGTGGATGCCGGCGAAAAAGTTGATGTCATCGGCGTGTGGGATGGGCCGGAAGAAGCCCGCCGCGTCGGGGAAATGGCGGAAGACCATCAGCGCGCCGGTGGCTCACTCGACGAACTGGCCATCCTTGTGCGCGCCCAGTTCCAGACACGCGAATTTGAAGACCGTTTCATTTCGATCGGCCTGCCTTACCGCATCATCGGTGGTTTCCGCTTTTATGAACGCGCCGAAATCCGTGATGCCCTCGCCTATCTTCGGCTTGTGAACCAGCCGGCAGACGATCTCGCTTTTGAACGAATCGTCAATCAGCCTAAGCGCGGTCTGGGGGACAAAGCGCTCGCCCGGGTGCAGATGTTCGCCCGTGGACTTGGGCAGCCCCTCGCCCATGCCGCCGTCGCCATTCTCGACAGCGATGAACTCACCCCACAGGCGCGCCGTGCCTTGGGCGGCTTCGTTAGTGACATTGCCCGTTGGCGGGACCTGTCCGTTGGCCTCCCCCATTATGAGCTCGCCCGTCAGATCCTCGATGAAAGCGGCTACACCGCTATGCTGCAGGCCGATAAGTCGGCGGAAAGCGCGGGTCGTCTTGAGAACCTGAACGAACTTGTCCGCGCGATGGAAGAATATGAAACGCTGGGCGCGTTCCTAGAACATGTCAGCCTCGTTATGGACAATGATGCGCAGGGCGATGGTGAGAAGATCACCATGATGACGATCCACGCCGCCAAGGGGTTGGAGTTTGACCGCACCTTCCTCGTCGGCTGGGAGGAAGGCGTCTTTCCTTCACAACGCGCGCTCGACGAAGGCGGCATGGCAAGCTTGGAGGAGGAGCGCCGCCTTGCCTATGTGGCCATCACACGGGCGCGTCGGAAATGCTCAATCCTCCATGCCGCCAACCGCCGCATCTATGGTCAGTGGACATCGAGCATACCCAGCCGCTTCATCGCGGAATTGCCCGCCGATCATGTCGAGCAGGAAAGCTCCATGTCTGGCGGTGAGAGCATGTGGCGGGCGAACTGGTCGCAGAATGCCGATCCATTTGCGCACGTGAACCGCGGCACGGGACGCGGACCCGGCTGGCAGCGGGCTTCAACCAGCTATTCCACTGCGCCCACCCGCATCGTCGAGGCCCGCGCCAGTGCGGTCAGCCTTGGCAATAAGGGTCGCAGTGATCTCTCCATCGGCCAACGCGTTTTTCATGAGAAGTTCGGCTATGGCCACATCGCAGAGATTGAAGGCAATAAGCTGGAAATCGACTTTGAGCAGGCGGGCCGCAAGCGAGTGCTGGATACCTTTGTCACGGCGGACTGACGCCCAATGAAAAGGGCTCCGGCAACATGCGCCGGAGCCCTTCCTTTGCTCTTCGCGTGACGATTAAGCGAAAGAGAGAGTTGCCTGACGGCGACGCATCGCACTGCCGACGAGGCCGAAGCCAGCAAGCATCATTGCCCAAGCAGCTGGCTCAGGAATACCGGGGTTCTTTGAGCCGAAAGTGATGTTGTCATAGCCGGTCTGGTTCGCCGTGCCCCCAAAGTCGATCGAAAAGGCGGTGCCGCTGAAGGAAACGCCGATCGGCGACCAGTTGCAGAACGAACCGTTGGGATCGCCCGAGCAATTGTCGAAGCCTTGCGCCGCCAGACTGATCGACGCAAGGATATTTCCGGTTGCATTTGCCCCATCATAAACGTTCACGGTCGCAGCCGTCGACGACGAATAATAGAACGAAAAGCCGGTGGTGAAGCCGTTGGTCGCATTCAGGACAGCGTTGTTGCTGTCCAAAAAGAACATGATCGTGCTCGGCGACGGCTCATTTGCAAAGTTGCCGGTGCCGCCTGCATCACCATCGATCAAAGCAAGCGTTGCTGGGGAAAATGTGTAATCGGGCGCATAAAAATTGCCAACAGGCGCATTGTTGGCAATGCCTTCAAAGTCGAGAACGACGATGGCAGCGTTTGCCGCAGACGGAAGCGCGAGAAGCGCTGCAGTTGTCAAAAGAAGTTTTTTCATGGTCGCATATCCAATCACTGAGGTGGTTGAGTTGGTCCTAATCCGCTTTGCGGCATCCGGACGGGTGCGACCCTGTTCGATCAATTAACGAAATATTCATCTTGGATGCAAGTCTAATTTTTTTGGATGAAACCGACAAACTGTCCCGAATAGGTACATTATGCTGGCAGCGGTCGGCCCTGGGAGGACCGCTGACCTTCCCTAAACCTCTTCTGCTTCAATCCGTTATCGTCAGTTGGTGGACATGCTTGCGATGACGCGTTCCGTGTGCCGCCAAAGCTCATCATAAGGGATAAACGATGAATTTATGGAAATTTGGCACCGCTGCTGCACTCGCCGTATCACCCGCTTTTGCTGCTGGGGACGTCCACTGGAGCTATTCGGGCCATGGCGGCCCCGAACACTGGGGCGAACTGAAACCTGAATTCGCCACCTGCAGCACCGGCAAGCAGCAGTCGTCGCGGGTGTTACCATCAATGCGGCAGACCTGATCCCCTCGACACTCAACGTTTATCGCTTCCAAGGCTCCCTCACCACGCCGCCGTGCAGTGAGGGCGTAAACTGGCATGTCGCGCAGACGACCGTGACGGCAAGTGCAGACCAGATCCGTGCCATGAACAGCATCATGGGCAACAATGCGCGCCCAATCCAACCGCTCAACGGCCGTCTTGTCGTTGCTCCGGCAAACTAAGTCCTATTTCTCGAACAAACCTTTGAGGACCTTGCCCACGGCCTTGCGCTGTGTGGCAGGGGCTTCATAGCCAATCTGCATCGCCGAAACGGTGATCGCACTGCGGATGGCGACGGATTCGTCGTTCTTCTGATCAGGCGTCGGCGGCGCCTTGGACGGCCCAATGCCGACACCGGGAAGCCCCGATTTGCCTAGGCTGGCGACAAACCCCGCATCATAGGCATCGTAGCTGCCAATCTGCGTCATGACCCACGGCGCGCCTTCCAGCCTATCCGGAAAATTGACGTTGAGTGTGATGCCGCGCGGGATCATTCGTCCGCCTTTCTCCTCCTTTTCTAAGGCCTTCATCAACGTCGTGGTGAGCCGGGCAACGATCACCGAGGCGGGATTAGCGAGGTTTGCGTTGTCGACCGTCCCCATCCCTGCGCTCAGTGCGATGGCGGGAATACTCCGAACGGCAGCATATTGGACGTTACTGACGGTACCGGAGCTCATGACGATATGGCCGACATTCTGGCCTTCATTCGGTCCAGAGAGAACGAGATCAGGCGCCTTGCCCCAACGCGTCTTGGCCAACACGTCGATGCCGTAAAGCGTCGCCATGACGGGTGTGCCGTCCACATAATTCCAATCCGCGCCAAAGCCTGAGCGCGTCATGGGCCCAGCCCCCGGGTCTCCAGTCTTCGCAGCTCCATTCAGGCAGTCCGCCGCCAATGGTCCCAAGGGGCGCATGAATTTGACGGCAGCGCCCATTCCGCTCTGCCCGGTGCACGGGACAGAGACGATGACGTCATGACCCTGCGCCTTCAGTTCCTCATACAGCGCCTTCACATTGCTTGTGAGGCCATCGTCATTGGTCAGCACAATGTTCTTTGCGAACACAGGCTGCGCGCAGAGCCCCGCCATCAGCGCGGCCATCCAAACCTTCTTCATTCTACTCTCTCTCCCAGAGGCGGAGCACTTGCCCCGCCCCTCACTTTTGCTCTACTTAGAAAACCGCCTTAGCGTCGGTGCCCATCATGGCACCGCGCACCATCGGGATCGGCGGACCGCCATAGCCCAAGAAGGTATCGTGGAACGCCTTCCACTTGGACCGGTCTCCATTTGTCCAATCTTCGCGTAGTTTGCGGATCATCAGCTTGCCCATCGTGTAATTCAGATAGGCAGGATCATAGGTGCCACGCGCCGACTGTTGGCGGGCATTGCCTTCATCCTGATAGCATTCCTTGATGAACATCTGCCGGGACTGATCCTGCGTCATCCCACGTGCATGCATGCCAATGGCCGAAAGATAGCGGCAGTCGCGGAGCAGGGCGTTGGACAGCTGCCCGATGTGCGTTTCGGCATCGCCCTTGTTCAACCCTGCATCCCACATCATCTCCTCGGTATAATGCGCCCAGCCTTCGGCAAAGGCATAGCCGACAAACACCCGCCCAAAGAGCGACTTCGCCCGATTGGCGTGCAGGAAGTTTAGGAAGTGGCCCGGCCACACTTCATGGGTGGAGGTGAACAGCAGGTCCTTTGACCCCGGCACATAGGCGTCGCGGGTCTTGGCATCCCATGTGGGGTCTGGCGGTGATATGTAATAGACCGACGGCAAACCGGTCTCATATGGCCCCGGAATATCGATATAGGCCGAATTCTGACGGTTATAGGGCGGAGATTCCTCGACCTGCGCCTGTTCGGTCCCGGGGATGGTGACGATGTTGTTGTCGATCAGGAACTGGCGCAGCATCGGCAGTTGTTCCCGCGCCTCGGCGACAGGCCCTGCGGCAGACTTCTTTGAATTCATCTTGTCCATGCAGGCAGCAATGCTCTTGCCCGGCGCAAACTTCGCGCATTCGACCTTGAGCGCATCCTGATTGCGTTTGAGGTCCGCGCGACCCACCGCCAGCAACTCATCAAGCGGAACATCGACGCCTTCGGTCGCCGCCAACATGCGTGAGAAGCGGTCCGGCCCAAGTGCGAAGTTGGTCGTTGCCGTCTTCTTTTGGCCTTCCAGCCAAATCGCCATGCCGCTCATCGCAGCAGACGCGTCCTTGGCCACAATATCAAATTCGGCCTGCAACGCTGGATCTTTGACGCCGGCGAAGGCCGCTTTGGCATCGCCGGTATAGTAATCAGCAAAGCCCTTAAAGCCGGGTATGCCGTAATTGACGAAGCTGATCGGCATCGGCGTTTTCAGATTTGATCGAATCTGCTGCACAGCCCCGGGAATGGCGCGCGCATATTTGATGAATGCCTTCATCCGTGTTTCAGCATCTGCATAGGGACGCGCGATGTAGACATTGGGATCAAGCCCATTGTCAAAATACCAGCTAACATCCGTGTGCGGAGAATCCGCATCTTCAATCCAGAATAATTCACCCTGAGCCACGTGGACCAAATAATCGCGCTCAAATTTCTCTTCAGCCGTCATGCCATCGGTGTTCAGCGCCTTGGCCGTCGCGATGGCATTTTTGAGAAACGCGATCCGGGCTGCGATGCCATCTTCGCTCCAATCCGCCAGAATGCCGTCATATTCATGGCGCCCCTGATAGACCGCAAAGCTTGGGTTATGCCGGAAATAGTCTTCTAAAAAGCGATCGGTAAACGCCTGCCAAGGCCGAATGGCGGGCACAGCGGGCGGCGGGGCGGTGATGACGGGCGGTGCCGCTACCACTTCAGGCTTTGTGGCGCATCCACCGAGGGACAATGCCCCGATGGCGACGGACAGCGCCAGCGTAAAACGCTGCGATTTCATGAAATATTCTCCCGACCAGATTTCTATTCGACTCGTAGATGCCACAAAGGTTGCACCAGACCGTCCGCCGCGCCAAGGATAATTCCGTGACTGAAACCATCCCCGCCCCCACCCATCCGCTGGCCTATCGCGATTATCGCTTTTACTGGATCGCGCGTTTTTCTGCGGTGCTGGCAACGATGGGGATTGTTGTTGTCCTCGGCTATCAGTTCTATGATGTCGCGCGCACCGATTATGGCATGTCGATCAAGGAAGCCTCCTTCCAGCTTGGTTTGCTTGGGCTTGCTCAGTTCGTCCCGCTCGCAGTGCTCACGCCGGTCGCAGGTTGGGTGGCGGACCGCTTTGACAGGCGGTATGTTGCGATGCTCGCCAATATGATCGACGCCTCGGTGGCGCTGACATTGGCAATCATGACCGCCAATGACGCGCTAACCCTGCCGCTCCTCTATCTGATGGCGGCGCTGCATGGAGTGGCCCGCGTCTTCGTCGGCCCCTCCATGTCGTCTATCGTTCCAAACATTGTCCCAGCAAACATTCTGCCGCGCGCCATCGCGTTCAATTCAATGGCATGGCAGACCGGCTCAGTGATTGGGCCGGGCATTGGCGGCATCCTGTTCGCAATTGTGCCCGCAATGCCTTATTGGCTCGCGGCAGCGCTCCTCATTTTCGCATCTCTCGCCATCGCGCAGATCAAGCCGCTGCCCAAGGTTGAGATCAAGGGCACAGCCCACCCCTTTCGACAGATGATCGACGGGTTGCAATATACGTGGAACGAACGTTTCCTGCTTGGGGCCATCACGCTCGATCTCTTCGCCGTCCTCCTTGCAGGTGCAACGGCGCTACTGCCGGTTTATGCCCGTGATATCCTGATGGTTGGGCCAGAAGGCCTCGGTTGGCTGCGTGGTGCCCCGGCTGCCGGGGCAACGTTGATGGCGCTGTGGTTCTCTTTCCGGCCCCTCCAGCACAATGTCGGCGTAAAAATGCTTTGGGCCGTTGTGGTGTTCGGGATTGCGACCATCGTGTTCGGCCTTTCCAAAAACTACTGGCTCTCGCTCAGCGCCATGGCAGTGCTCGGGGCAGCCGACATGCTTTCCGTCTATGTGCGGTCCTCCTTGGTGCAACTCAATACGCCTGATGACATGCGCGGGCGCGTGACGGCCGTCTCCACATTGGCTATTTCCGGTTCCAATGAACTGGGTGAATTGCAGTCTGGTTTTGCAGCCGCTTTGCTGGGGCCGGTTGGGGCAGTTGTTTTTGGCGGCGTCGGGGCTATCTTTGTAACAGCACTCTGGGCCAAGCTGTTCCCGGAACTCAAAAATGCAAAGACCTTCGAACCGCAATTCAGGAAGAACACGCAATGAAGTTCGATTCGATCCTCGCCACAATCGGCCAAACCCCGCACGTCCGCGTGTCCCGCCTGTTTCCAGATCATGATGTCTGGATCAAGTCGGAACGCGCCAACCCCGGCGGGTCGATCAAAGATCGCATCGGCCTTGCGATGATCGAAGATGCGGAACGTTCAGGCGCGCTCCTGCCCGGTGGCACGATTGTCGAGCCAACCTCGGGCAATACCGGAATCGGCCTTGCCATGGTGGCAGCGGTCAAGGGCTATAAGCTGGTCCTTGTTATGCCGGAGAGCATGTCAGTCGAGCGTCGCCGGCTGATGCTGGCCTATGGCGCCAGCTTTGACCTGACGCCGCGCGAAAAGGGCATGAAGGGCGCCATTGAGCGCGCGTTGGAAATCGTGGCTTCAACTCCAGGCGCATGGATGCCGCAGCAATTTGAAAACCCCGCCAATATCGAAGTGCATGTCCGCACAACTGGGCCGGAAATCCTCGCGGACTTTGCGGACAAGCCGATCGACGCCATCATCACCGGCGTCGGCACAGGTGGCCATATCACAGGTGTCGCACAGTTTCTGAAACCGCATTGGCCCAATCTCAAAATTTACGCGGTGGAGCCGACGCTTTCCCCCGTCATCTCCGGCGGCGCGCCCTCGCCTCACCCCATTCAGGGGATTGGCGCAGGCTTCATTCCAAAGAACCTTCACACAGATCTGCTTGACGGTGTCATTCAGGTAGACCCTGCCGACGCCAAAGAGATGGCGCGCAAGTCAGCGACGCTGGAAGGCATGCTCGTCGGTATTTCCTCTGGCGCGACACTGGCCGCCATCAAGCAGAAGCTGCCTGATCTCCCCGCCGACGCCCGTGTGCTTGGCTTCAACTATGACACAGGCGAGCGTTACCTTTCCGTCCCGGACTTCCTGCCGGAGGCGTAAGCCCTCGCCTTCCTCCCCGTGGCAAAAAATGATCTTTATCATTTAACGCAGGACGCCGCCGTCGAAGCGATCCGGCAAGCGGACGCCAAAGGTGTCCGCGGGGGACCAATCGTTGCCCTTTGCCTCTTGGCCGCACTCGCCCTCGGGGTCTGGGCTTGGTCAGCGGGCTGGCTCACTCAGGCTTATGACGGTGTGCAGCAGAGCGCAGTTGACGAATACTCGATCAAAATTCCGGCAAACGTCCCGACGGTTGAACCGCTCGAACTGAAGGAAGTGCCGGTCGAGATCGCCAAGAAGATCAACGACGCGACGCCCTTCACCAAGGAGCCCGTCCCACCAGCCGCCCCTTTCCGTATTGCACGGGACGCCACTGGCATTGCCCGTGCGACGGACTGTCTGGCCGCCGCCATCTGGTATGAGGCCGGGGCTGAAACGCTAGCAGGTAAGAAGGCTGTGGCGCAGGTCGTGCTCAACCGCGTGCGGCATCCCGCTTACCCCAAGTCTGTCTGCGGCGTCGTCTTTCAGGGGCAGGAACGCGCCACGGGGTGCCAGTTCACCTTCACGTGCGATGGCGCAATGGCCCGCGTTCCAGGGGTGGACGCTTGGGGTCAGGCCCGCGGCCTCGCCCGCATCATGCTCAATGGAGAAGTCTTCAAACCGGTCGGCGTTGCCACGCACTATCATACAGACTGGGTGCTCCCGGCCTGGAGCGCAAAGCTTGATAAGGTCCACAAGGAAGCCACCCACCTCTTCTTCCGCTGGACCGGTTTCTGGGGCACGCCTGCTGCCTTCCGTGGCCGCTATGCCGGGGTCGAACCATCGGTGCAGAAGCTCATCATGCTCTCGCCCGCCCATGCGCAGGTGGACGCAGGTGATGCCATTATCGGAGATTTGCTGCCGCTCGATTCCACTCTTGGGGTTGCGGGTGCCGATGGACAGATGCCGCCGGGCACGCCCCCTGTCGGCAATGGCGTTCCAGCCAACGCCTATGGTTTTAAGCCGCGCCTCCAAAGCCCATCAGGGGATTTCATCGCGTTTGTCGTGCCCAAGAACACAGACCCTAGCCAGCTGCTTGGCCTTGTCCTCGCATCCTGTTCTGTAAAGCCTTATTGCAAGGTGCTCGTCTGGACCGACAATCGTCGCGCGCCGACCAAGATGCCTGTCACCGATGATCAATTGGCGGCGATGGCGTTCAGTTACCTGCGTAACCGCTCCAATGGCCTCGATAAAGTGCTGTGGAATTGTGACGTTTTTCCAAGGCCTGACCCGTCTCAGTGCATGAAGCAGCGGGTGGTTCCGACGCCTGTGATGCCAGTGGTGAAGCCTGTTGTGGCAGCGCCGGTTTCAGTCCCGGGGACACCGCAGTAAACCAAAAGCTCCGCTTACCCTGAGCTTGTCGAAGGGTTGCCCTTTCTAATCATCAAGGGAAGGACAAGGCTTCAACTAGCTCAGCCCAAACGGTGCGAAGAGTCATTCCGCCGGAACAGCGGTCGTCGGTCTCTTCCCCGTCACCCATCGCACGAAGCGCGGGATTGGGGCATGCGCCTCCATCCAATTGGCATAGGCGACATAGGCCGGATCGGTCAGGAGATGTTTCTCCTCCGTCCGCGCGCGCCAGTAATAGACGGCACTGACCAGTGCGAGCATCACGGTGTTCCGGACGGCATCGACCAAGTTGTCTGTCGTCACAAGGAAGGGTAAGGTGGAAAGCCACCAAAAGGCATTTTTTGACACATAGGCCGGATGCTTTGTGAAGGCATAGGGACCGTTCGTGATGATCCCGCGATGCGTCAGGTTTGAAAAGCGCAAACCAAAAGCGACCGTCGCCCAAGCGTAGACCGCCGTGAGGAGCACGAGCAACCCGCCCCAGATGGCGAGGACAACCGGCGAGCCTTCAAACCAGTGCATCCAACTGGCATCCCCCCACGTCCCCATCTGGTAATAGAGCACGCCACCTTCAACCATGAGCACGAAGGGTGGATAACAGATCAAAGCTGCAACCCAGCCCTGCATGTGGGGATTGGCAGTGCGGATATGCGCATCCAGCGGCTTCATGGTCAGCAGATAACCCACCGTGGCAAAAGCAACGTCCACGAGAAACATCAGGCTGATCAGCCAATTGGCCATCGACACCGGGCTGGAGAGGATATCCGCCGTCTCCCAGCCGACGACATGGGCAAAACCACCGGGTACGATCGAAAACATGAAGGCGAGGAAGAAGCCTTTGACAGCCCATGCGCGGGCATGATGGCGGATATCTTCCCCGTTCCAGCCGGATTGTCCGATGAGCCAAGTACCAAAATGCCAGGCCCCGTCGCGTGGTTCCTTCAAATACCGGTCAAGCCACAGAACGTAGGGCACCGACAGTGCGAGCAGAAACGGAATGAAAGCACCAAACAATTCCATCGAAAACAGGTAATTGCCGCGCCAATACCAACGTCCGATGCAATAAACGACGCCAATGACACCCCAAGTTGCCCAAAGGCCCGCAATCTTGACGAGCGAGATATCGACCACCTCCCGCAGCGGACGCGGCTGGGCCCAATCTATCCCCGTCGAGGCACGCAGATGGACCTTATCAACCAGCAGCGACCAGAGGACCATTGGAATGCCGCACGCGACCAAATTGGTGAGCGCCGACCAGCTGCCGTCCATCCCATATTGTCGCGATACGGTGACCCAAAAGAACAACCCGGCAAGCCCTGCAAGGCCGACGCCTGCAGAAACAGCGGACACGGGCCGTGGTGGCCGCGACTGGCGGGTGGGTGCATCCATAAACACGGTTTAGCCGAGAGCGGTTAAGGTTGATTTACCGTTCCCCCAAAGGCAGATTTACAGCCCCCGTCCGAACCGCTAGCTCCGGAAAGACAAATCACTTTGGCGGTTATTCAATGGCATTTCTAGGCAAGGCTTGGCGTTTTCTGGTGGGGGTGAAGGATGCGCTCGTCCTTCTTCTCCTCCTTGTCTTCTTCGGAGCGCTCTATGCCCTCCTTTCCGGCACACCAAATGCGCGCCAGGTTGAAGACGGCGCGCTGCTCGTGAGGCTAGACGGCTCGATTGTAGAACAGCCTGAAGGCGCTAGCCCAGCGGAGTTGCTGTCGGGCGCGGCCCGCAATGCCGGCCAGAACCGGCTGCGCGATGTCGTCTATGGCATTGAAACAGCCGCCAGTGATGATCGGGTGAAAGTGCTGGCGCTTGATCTCGACAGCTTCTGGGGCGGTGGCCAAGTCGCCCTACAACGCGTTGGAAATGCACTGGATAAATTCCGTAAGACCGGAAAGCCCGTCATCGCTTTTGCCACCGCTTATACCGATGACAGTTATCTGCTTGCCGCACATGCGAGCGAAGTCTGGCTCGACCCGATGGGGATGACGTTTATCGCTGGCCCCGGTGGAACGCAGCCCTATTTCAAGGGACTGATCGATAAGCTGGGTGTCAACGTCCACGTTTACCGGGTCGGTAAATTCAAATCCTTTGTCGAACCCTATACCCGAACGGAACAATCGCCAGAGGCCAAGGCTGCTGGTCAAGGGCTAGCCGATGCGTTGTTTTCAGCATGGAAGGCCGATGTGAAGGCCGCCCGCCCCAAGGCCAAGCTGGATGGTTATATCGCGGACCCCGCGACGGGCGCTGTGGGTGGGAGCTACAGCAAAGCTGCCTTAAACGCGGGCATGGTCGACAAATTGGGGGATCGGATCGCCTGGTCCCGTCGCGTCGGAGAAATTGCGGGGACGGACATCGATTCTGCGGCGGATAGCTTCCGCGGCACTGAATTCAGAGATTATCTCGCGGCCCATCCGTTCACGCCGCATGGCGGCAGAATCGGCATTGTGACGGTCGCGGGTGCGATCGTCGATGGCGAGGCGCCGGCGGGCACAGCGGGCGGCGACACCATTTCCCGCCTCATCCTCGATGCCCTCGCCACAGCTGATCTCGACGCACTTGTGGTGCGGGTGGATTCACCGGGTGGATCGGCCATCGCGGCCGAACGCATCCGTCTTGCCGTCATGGAAGCCAAGAAGGCCAAGCTACCCGTGATCGTCTCCATGGGCAATGTCGCGGCATCGGGCGGCTATTGGATCGCGACGGCAGGAGATAAGGTCTTTGCTGAACCCTCGACCATCACGGGGTCTATCGGCGTGTTCGGTATTCTGCCGACCTTTGAAAACACCGCCGCCAAAATCGGCGTCTCCGGCGACGGCATTGCGACCACTCCCCTATCCGGTCAGCCTGATGTCTTGCGCGGAACCAATGCCGTTACCGATCAACTGATGCAGGGCGGTGTGGAGGACATTTACCGCCGCTTTACAGGCCTCGTCGCTGCAGAACGCAACCTGCCACTCGCCCGCGTGGAAGAGATTGCGCAGGGCCGTGTGTGGGATGGTGGATCTGCCCGACAGCTTGGCCTGATCGATGCTTTTGGTTCCCTCGACGATGCCGTAGCTGAAGCCGCCAAGCGCGCTAAGCTGGACCCGGCAAAGGTGCGCCCCCTCTATCTCGACCGTATCCCTTCCTGGATGGAGATGCTCGCCGAAGGATGGTTTGCCGAAGAACCCGCAACGACCGTTGCCCGCGATGCATGGTCGAAAGTCATCTTGCGGCAGCAGGCGGCCATGGCCACGGGTCTGGAAGATGGCCTTCAGGTCTTGTCCGGTCCTGCCGTTCAGGTCCGCTGCCTTTCCTGCCCCACAGTCCCCCGCATCAAGGCGCGGGACAGCTTTTTCAAAACTCTGTTGAACAAGGTAATTTCATGATCGAACTCCGCGCCGCCACACCCGACGACGCTGCCGCTATTGCGGCCATCTATGCGCCTTATGTTGCGACCAACGCCGTCTCGTTTGAAACCTCTGCCCCCAATAGTCGGCAGATGCGGACCCGCATTGAGAATGGCAATCATCTCTACCCATGGATCGTGGCTGTCGAAGGGGACGTTGTACTCGGCTACGCCTATGCAAAACCATTCCGTCCGGGCGATACCCATCGCTTTGGCGTCGAGGTCGCGGTTTATGCAGCAGGAGAGCTCGAAGGCAAAGGCATCCGCCGTAACCTGCTACAGGCGCTGGTCGCGACGCTGACCGAACAGAATTTTACGCAAGCGATCTGTACGCTGATGACGCCCAATGACAAGCTGATCCAGCTTTATGAATCTGTCGGCTTCCGCCGCGCAGGCGCTTACCGTGAGGTGTGTTATAAAAATGGCCAATGGAGCGACATCGGCCTGTGGCAACGAGAACTCTCAGAAGCGGGTAATCCACCGGCGGATCTGAAGCCATTCAGCGATACGGGTGTCGTGCGCGGGTAGTCCCGCCCCCACACGTTAGAAGCAAAGGAGAGGATAGAGCATGACGAACCATGTCGAAGGTAAAACTATCGTCATCACTGGCGCAGGCGGCGGATTTGGGAAGCTCGTTTCCGAAAAGGCAGCAGCCCTCGGCGCTAAAATCATGTGTGCGGACATTGATGCCGCCGCAGCAGAGGCTGTGGCATCGGCCATCCGCGCAGATGGTGGCATCGCCAAATCGGCCGGTGTGGATGTACGCGACATCGGCCAGATGCAGGGCCTCGCGACGGCCACAGTCTTGGAGTTCGGCGCGATCGACGTGATGGTCAATAATGCCGGCATCATGCCCCTCGCCTTCTGGGCGGACCATGAAGCGGCACTCGACGCTTGGAACCGCTGCATCGACATCAACCTGAAGGGCATCATGCACGGCATCATTGCCGCGCATGATCAGATGATCAGCCAGGGCCGCGGACAGGTGGTCAACGTGGCGAGCATCTATGGCAATTTTCCGGTGGCTGGTGCTGGCATCTATGGCGCCACCAAGGCTGCCGTCAGCTTCCTCTCCGAAAGTCTGCGCGTGGAATCGCGCGGCAAGATCAAGGTGACGACGGTCAAGCCCACAGGCGTCCCCTCAACTGGGCTGTCCGGCACCATCATCAACCAAGCTGCCAGCGTTGGTATCCTCGGGCAGAACACACCCGCCTTTTTGGAGATGGTCGAACAGATGGGCGCCGGGACCTTCCCCGCCGAACGGCTCGACCCCGAAAATATCGACTATACGAGCCTTGCGCCTGAGCATATTGCCGATGCTATCATCCACGTTATCAACCAGCCTTGGGGCGTCTCCATTAGCGACATCACCGTCCGCGGCGCGGGGGATCACTTCATTCTTTAGGGGTGAGCGCCCGTTCGCAAACATCGCCCATGCCAATGGCGCGGAGGAAGACGGTGCCTTCCAGCGTCACCATCAGGCGCGCGGCGTCCACATCGGGCGTATCGCTTTTAAGCTGAGCCTTACCCCAGTCCAGAAAGCCGCGCCCGATGGCCTCTCCTATCCTTGCAAGAGGAGCGTCGCCATTGGCCGAAGCACTCGCCACCTCAAGAAAGACGCGCATATAGGGCGCAAATCCGGGATCGGACAGCGCCGCCGAGAGACGGGTCAGCAGCGCATGATAAGGCAGCGGTTCCGGCGCGGCAGACCTTTCCATCAGCGCCACCATGCGGTGCGCAATATGTTGGAGCACGGCCGCAACCAGTTCGCCTTTGTCTGCGAAGTAATAGAGCAGCATCCGGTCACTCGTCCCCGCAGCCTTGGCCAACGGGCGCAGGCTCGACGCAGAAAGGCCATGCGCGAGGACATGGTCTGCCAATTTATCAAGGATCAGCGCGCGCTTTTCATCAGAGGACGTCATTCGCGCCCTGTAGCAACTGCTACACTGATGTGGCAATCGCTACAGATCGCAATGAAGAGGACCTGTCCCCGCTCCATATGTCATTCCCGCGAACGCGGGAATCCAGTCTTCGGGTTAAACGACTTATTCCACTATTGGATCCCCGCTTTCGCGGGGATGACAACGTCGCTCAGGTTGTCGCCGTCGCCGGTTTATACTTCGCCCCGTCCGATGTGAATTCGGCGTGGCCGTAGCTTGCAAGCTGACGGCGCAGTTTGGCAACCAAATGCCGGTCGGCGAGATCGCTCACCACCGGCAATTTCCCGGCGATGCGATAGGCGGCCATGCGAAACAGGATGACGGCAATGGTTGCCGCGTAGAGGAACTTGTCCATCCCCGAAATCCGCACCCCGACACGCTCTGCCGCCGCATAGTCACCATTGAGGAACGCCTTGGCGAAGAACACCCGCGCGAAGGAGCGTTCCAGCTTCCGGAAGGCGCGGCCCTGCAACGACCGGTCCGTTGAGAGCTCTGCCTCCATCGTTGCGCGCAGCAGGCCGCCGCAAATCTTGTCATCATATTCATGACGAAGGGTCGCGCTACGCGTCAGCCAGATTCGGACAATCTCTTCCGGCGTGTCGGCGAGCAGATCTTCCGGCAGCCCGAGCAGATAACAGCGGTAGCGCGCCAACTCGACCCGCGCCCGTTCCGCAGGCGTGAAGGTCTTGCGGCCCGCCTTCAAAACGTCATTGGAGAGGAAGTAGATCGGGATGAGGCCTGCCGGCATCTGATCCAATTGGGGGATCGGGACGCCATAGGTCTTTTCATCCCACATACCGGGGCGTGTCAGAACGTTAACCCGCACCATGGAATGCATCAACCGCACCATGGCAGCCGCGTGAAATCCCGGGCCAAAGCGCTGCAGAGCGCCTGGTAGGATCGTGGTGGTAAAGAAGGTCGCGGTTTCCTTCACCCGCCGCGCCGCCGTCGCGTGGCTCAGCGTGCCCGTCAGTGCCATGGGAAGGGCAGAGTATTTGTTGAGGAAGGTCGCGATAAACGCGCCTCGAATGGCGAAAGGCGAGAGGTTGGCCGCACTATTGCGCTCTTCCCGGGCCCCTGCCTCAACCATGCGCATGTCGAGCCAGTCGGGCACGCGCTCCATCTCGGTGATGAGCGCGACAAGCTCCGGCGGGGCATTGGGCACGGCATCCAACCCCTTGTCACACGCCGTCCGCAGCATATCGACGAGCGGGCGGAAGCCATATTGCGGCATCAATGCGGCATAGGCGTCGCCCGTTATGTCGCCGAGATTGGTATACTCACGGAACCGGGCAACAAGACCCTCATCAGCCAGCATTTCCTCACGCGGGAAGGCAGAGCCATTTCGAAACTCAGTCACATCGTCCGGCTTACTGGCAAAACGTTCCGGCGGCTGATCAAAATCAAACCGATCATAAAGTGCTGGCAAAAGTTCCTTTTGAGAACGAACGCGGGCGGCGATGTGGTCAAGACTGGTCATAGCGTCATGCTGCGTCAGGATTGACGGGCAGGTCAACCCTCACATGCACTAGCCCCTAGCCCAACACTTCTGGAAAGCATCTCCAGTTGAGCAAAACCGGCAAGGACACCGCATATGGACGCGACCGCCAGCGCCTCCCTGCCCCCATGTCAGCAACTTGCAACGACCAGCCGCCCAAGCCGCGGCCGCATGGGATTACATGTGGATCGGCTTGCCGGTCACAGCCATCGCCGCTTCCTTCAGCGCTTCGGCATGGGTCGGGTGGGCGTGGCAGGTATAGGCGATGTCTTCGCTCGTCGCGCCAAATTCCATCGCGAGCGCCGCTTCGGCAATCATTGTGCCGGCAAGCGACGCCACGATGTGCACACCAAGCACACGGTCGGTCGTCGCATCGGCGATCACCTTCACAAAGCCGTCGGTATCTCGGTTCGTTTTGGCGCGGCTATTGGCCATCATCGGGAACTTGCCGACTTTGATCTCGCCCTTTTCCTTCGCCTGCTCTTCGGTCAGCCCGACACTGGCAAATTCGGGCATGGTGTAAACCACGCCCGGGATGACGTCATGGTTCACGATGCCGGTCTGCTCTGCGCAGAACTCTGCAGCGGCAATGCCCTCATCCTCGGCCTTGTGCGCGAGCATTGGGCCGGGGGTCACGTCACCCACAGCATAAATGCCGGGGACCTTGGTCTGAAAATCATGGCCGACTTCGATCTGGCCACGCGCATTGAGTTCCACGCCAGCCTTGTCGAGCGCTAGTCCTTCGGTGTTCGGACGGCGACCGATGGCGACAAGGACGCAATCAGCCTCCAGCGTTTCGGCAGTACCGCCCGCTGCGGGTTCAACCGTAACAATCGCTTTGCCACCCTTGACGGCAACGCCAGTCACCTTGGTCGACAGTTTGAGCGCCATGCCCTGCTTCTTGAAGATCTTGGCCGCTTCCTTGCGGACTTCCCCGTCCATGCCGGGCAACAGCTGGTCAAGATACTCAACGACTGTGACGTCGGCTCCAAGGCGCTTCCACACACTGCCCAACTCCAGCCCGATGACGCCGCCGCCAATGACGACGAGATGCTTCGGCACCTTGGGAAGCATCAGCGCACCGGTGGAATCGACCACCACCTTCTGGTCAACTTCAACGCCCGGCAGTGGCGTGACCGAAGAGCCTGTGGCGATCATGATCTTTTTCGCGGTATAAGCGGTGCCGCCCACATCGATGCTGTTGGCCGAAGTGAAGGCGGCGCGACCCTTGATCCAAGTCACCTTGTTCTTCTTGAAAAGGAACTCGATCCCGCCGGTCAACTCACCCACGGCCTTCGTCTTTTCAGCCTGCATCGCGGGGATATCGACCTTCACGTCCTTGAAGGTGATGCCGAATTTGGTGAGCGAACCTGAATGCGCTTCCTCATAGAGTTCGGACGCATGGAGCAACGCCTTTGAGGGGATGCAGCCAACATTGAGGCACGTGCCACCCAGCGTCTCACGGCTTTCCACGCATGCCGTCTTAAGGCCCAGCTGCGCCGCACGGATCGCGGCGACATAGCCACCAGGGCCAGCGCCGATGACGATCAAGTCGAAAGTGTTCTCGCTCATTGCTTGCTCCGTTCGCCCTGAGCCTGTCGAAGGGCTGATTTCCGTCTTTCGGCCTTCAGAATGAAGAAGGACAGGGCTTCGACAGGCTCAGCCCGAACGGAACAGATATTATAGATCAATCAACAACCGCGTCGGATCTTCAATCGCGTTCTTCACGGCGACAAGGAAGGTCACCGCCTCGCGACCATCTATCAACCGGTGGTCATAGCTGAGCGCCAGATACATCATCGGGCGGATAACAATCTGGCCATCGCGGACCACGGGACGGTCTTCGATGCGGTGAAGACCCAACACAGCGCTCTGCGGTGGGTTGATGATCGGGGTAGACATCAGTGAGCCGAATACGCCGCCATTGGAGATGGTGAAGGTGCCGCCCTTCATGTCGTCCATCGTCAGCGTGCCATCCTTAGCGCGCTTACCGAAATCGCCGATAGTGCGTTCGATATTGGCCACCGAGAGGTCCTGCGCGTCACGGATAACCGGCACAACAAGACCGTTCGGCGCGGAGACGGCGACGGAGATATCGGCATAGTTCCGATAAACAATTTCTTCGCCTTCAATGCTGGCATTGACGGACGGGATGTCCTTCAGCGCCATGCACACGGCCTTGGTGAAAAAGCCCATGAAGCCCAAACGAACGCCGTGCTTCTTTTCGAACAGATCCTTATATTTGGTGCGCGCAGCCATGACTTCGGTCATGTCGACGTCGTTGAACGTCGTGAGCATGGCGGCGGTATTCTGCGCTTCCTTGAGGCGCTTGGCCACCGTCTGGCGCAGGCGCGTCATGCGGACGCGCTCTTCGCCACGTGCCGCGACTGTTGCCGCAACCAAAGTGGGCGTAGCTTCGGCCTTGGCCGGAACCGGGCCTGCTGCGACAGCCGCCATGACGTCGTCCTTGGTCAGACGACCATCCTTGCCTGTACCCTTGATCTTGGTTGGGTCGAGACCGTGTTCCAGCACGACGCGACGCACCGATGGCGACAGCGTCAAATCGCCAGAATCGTCCACTGCAGCCTCCACGGCCGGTGCAGCCGCAACAGGCGCCGCCGCAGCGGGCTTTGGCGCGGCAGCCGCGCCCGAACCAGCTTCAATCGAGCCGATGACAGCACCGACATTGACGGTCGTGCCTTCAGTAACGACGTGTGCGCCCATGACACCGGCCACAGGCGCGGTTACTTCCACCGCAACCTTGTCTGTCTCAAGGCTCGCAATGGCTTCGTCAGCCGCAACGGCATCACCGGGCTGCTTGAGCCATTGGCCCAGCGTGGCTTCCGCAATCGATTCACCCAGTGTGGGAACTACAACTTCAGTCGACATAATCAGCCTTTCCGCTGGCGTCTGATTTCGGCGCGGACACTATGGCCCAGCGCATGCGAGACAAGGGCGGCCTGTTCGGCCTGATGGCGCTTCATAAGGCCTGTTGCGGTTGAGGCACTCGCCTTACGTCCCGCATAACGGGCGCGATCTGGCTTCACACCTGCGTCTGCAAGGCATTCCTCAATGAACGGCTCAACAAAGAACCAAGACCCGTTGTTCTTCGGTTCTTCCTGCGCCCAAACGACCTCTTCAAGGTTCGTCATCCGCTTCAGGCGGGCGACAAGTGGCTCGGACGGGAACGGATAGAGTTGCTCAATGCGCACTACCGCCGTGTTTTTGTCACCGGCAGAATTGCGCGCTTCCATCAGGTCATAAGCGACTTTACCGGAGCAGAGGACCAGACGCTTCACATCAGCATCCGCAGGCGCCCAGGGATCAGACAGGATGCGCATGAAGTGGCTCTTGTCGAGGAATTCCTCCACCTTCGACACCGCCATCTTGTGCCGCAAAAGCGACTTCGGCGTCATGACGATCAACGGCTTGCGGAACTGCCGGTGCATCTGACGACGCAGCATGTGGTAATAATTGGCCGGCGTCGTGCAGTTGGCCACCTGAATGTTATCTTCGGCGCAGAGCTGCAGATAACGTTCCAGACGGGCTGAGCTATGCTCTGGCCCCTGCCCCTCATAGCCATGCGGCAACAGCATCACGAGGCCATTGGCGCGCAGCCATTTGGACTCGCCTGCTGCAATGAACTGATCAATCATGACCTGTGCACCATTGGCGAAGTCGCCAAATTGACCTTCCCAAAGGACGAGCGCCTTGGGGTCGGCCCCAGCATAGCCATATTCAAAACCAAGCACGCCGAACTCAGACAGCGGACTATCAAGAACCTCAAAGCGTCCATGAGGAACAGTCGCTAAAGGTATGTATTTGCTCTCATTTGTCTGATCAACCCAGACCGCATGACGATGGCTAAATGTGCCGCGACCGGAATCTTGCCCCGAAAGCCGGACGCCATAACCTTCGGACAGCAGCGACCCGAAGGCCAGCGCTTCAGCCGTCGCCCAGTCAAAGCCTTCGCCGTTCGTGAACATATCCTTCTTCGCGGACAGCACACGGGCAAGTGTCGGGTGGACATTGTGCCCTTCCGGCACCGTCGTCAGCGTGCGGCCAAGGCTTTCCAGCAACTTGCGCGACATGCCGGTTTCAACGTTGCGACGGGCCGTCTCCGGGTCCGCAGGCTTGTTGAGACCTGCCCAGCGCCCGCCGAACCAGTCCGCGTCGTTAGGCTTATACTCAGCCGCCGCCTTGAATTCCTGTTCCAGCACCTGCGTGAACCGCATGGCGTGTTCGGAGGACCAGTTTCCGTCAATCACGCCCTGATCGACCAACCGCTTGGAATAGATCTCACTGACGCCGGGATGCGTCTTGATGTTCTTGTACATCAGCGGCTGGGTAAAGCTTGGCTCATCGCCTTCATTGTGGCCGAAGCGGCGATAGCACCACATGTCGATCACGATATCGCGGTGGAACTTCTGCCGGAACTCGATCGCCATCTTACAGGCAAATGTCACGGCCTCAGGATCATCACCGTTCACATGCAGGATCGGCGCCTGAACGCCCTTGGCCACGTCCGACGGATAAGGCGAGGAGCGCGCGAACTGCGGGCTCGTCGTGAAGCCGACCTGATTGTTGACGATGAAGTGGATGCATCCGCCGGTATTATATCCGCGGATACCCGAGAAACCGAGGCATTCCCAAACGATGCCCTGCCCCGCAAAGGCGGCGTCGCCGTGCAGCAAAACGGGCAAAACCTGCGTGTGCTTGCCCGCGCCAACATCGTCGCGGAACGTCTGGTTTGCACGCACTTTGCCCAGAACGACCGGGTCCACGGCTTCCAGATGCGACGGGTTGGGCACAAGGCTCATATGCACATTGATGCCATCAAATTCACGGTCGGTAGATGTGCCAAGATGGTATTTCACATCGCCGGAACCGCCGACATCCTCAGGGTTGGCAGATCCGCCCGAAAATTCGTGGAAGATGATGCGGTAGGGCTTGCCCATCACGTTGGCCAGCACGTTCAGGCGGCCACGGTGCGGCATGCCGATGACGATTTCACGCACGCCTTGTGCGCCGCCCTGCTTGATGAAGCTTTCCAGCGCAGGAATCATCGCCTCGCCGCCATCAAGGCCAAAGCGCTTGGTGCCGACATATTTGCGGCCAAGGAATTTTTCGTACTGCTCGGCCTCGATCACCTTGGCGAGAATGGCCTTCTTGCCTTCATTGGTGAAACCGATGGATTTGTCCGCGCCTTCCATACGTTCCTGGAAAAAGCGTCGCTCCTCCACGTCGGAAATGTGCATATATTCGAGGCCAACATTGCCGCAATAATTGGCGCGAAGGATCGCAACCAAGTCACGGATGGTCGTCCATTCAAGGCCCATCGCCCCGCCGACATAAATTTTGCGATCAAGGTCTGCTGCCGAAAAACCATGATATTCCGGCGTCAGATCTGCCGGCAGATCCTGCTTTGTTAACCCAAGCGGATCGAGATTGGCCGCAAGATGACCACGCACACGATAGGTGCGGATAAGCATCATCGCGCGGATCGAATCCGCCGCTGCACTGGCGACGTCAGCATCTGCAATCGGCTTGCCAGCAGCCTTTGCTGCCGCCTTCACCGCCACCTGCATCTGCGTCGGGTCCATTGCCGCCGTCAGATCATCGGTGTCAGACAACGGCCAGTTGGGACGGGCCCAGCTTGGACCTTGCTCACTTTCGAATTCGTGGTTCTCAAAACCCATGTCGACGCCTTCCTGGGGAGAGGAAACAGGCGAGAGTGCCAAGGGGTTCAGCCCTTGAGCACCTCAACCAATGTGCGGCCAAGTTCCGACGGAGACGGGGACACGCGGATGCCCGCTGCCTCCATCGCCGCGATCTTCGAATCTGCATCGCCCTTGCCGCCCGAAACGATGGCACCGGCATGACCCATGCGGCGGCCCGGAGGCGCCGTACGGCCAGCGATAAAGCCCACCATGGGCTTCTTGCGACCGCGCTTGGCTTCGTCGATCAGGAACTGGGCAGCCTGCTCTTCCGCATCGCCGCCGATTTCACCGATCATGACAATCGACTTGGTTTCATCGTCAGCCAAGAACGCTTCAAGGCAGTCGATGAAGTTGGTGCCGTTGACGGGATCGCCGCCGATGCCGACAGCCGTCGTCTGGCCAAGGCCTTCTGCGGTGGTCTGGAACACGGCTTCATAGGTCAGCGTGCCGGAGCGCGAAACGACGCCGACCGACCCCTTGGAGAAGATCGAGCCGGGCATGATGCCGATCTTGCACTCATTCGGGGTCAGGATGCCGGGGCAGTTCGGGCCGATGAGGCGCGACTTGGAGCCGGAAAGCGCACGCTTCACCTTCACCATGTCGAGCACCGGAATGCCTTCGGTGATGCAAACAATGAGTGGCACTTCAGCATCAATCGCTTCAAGGATCGAGTCCGCAGCAAAGGGCGGCGGCACGTAGATGACAGAGGCATCAGCACCCGTCTTGGTGACAGCTTCGGCCACCGTATCGAACACGGGCAGGCCAATATGCGTCGACCCGCCCTTACCGGGGGTAACACCGCCCACCATCAGCGTGCCGTAATCCAGCGCCTGCTGTGTGTGGAAGGTGCCGGTATCGCCGGTCATCCCTTGCGTGATGACCTTGGTGTTCTTGTTGATGAAAATGCTCATATCAGATCAGCTCCCCGAGGGATTTTTAAGGTTGTGGCTCAGGCGAGCGACGGATCGATGGCTTTGCACGCCACCAGCAATTCCTTCACGGCGTCGACAGACACCTGGAAGTTAGCCTTGGTGTCACCTTCAAGCGCGATTTCGATGACTTCTTCAACGCCATTAGCGCCGAGGACAGCAGGCACGCCGACATACAGACCATCAAGCCCGTATTTGCCATCCACATAGACGGCGCTGGGCAGGATGCGCTTCTGGTCGAACAGATAGGCTTCAGCCATCGCGATGGCCGACGTAGCCGGCGCATAATAAGCCGAACCTGTCTTCAGCAGAGCAACGATCTCCCCACCGCCCGAACGGGTGCGGGCAACGATCTCGTCGATCTTCGCCTTGGAAGACTTGCCCATCTTCACGAGGTCATCAACAGGAATGCCCGAAACCGTCGTGTAGCTGGTGACCGGCACCATCGTATCGCCATGGCCGCCGAGAACGAATGCGTTCACGTCCTTGACCGAAACACCAAATTCCCAAGCGAGGAAGGTTGCAAAGCGTGCCGAGTCCAGAACGCCGGCCATGCCGACGACCTTCTGGTGCGGCAGACCAGAAAACTCACGCAGTGCCCAGACCATCGCGTCGAGCGGGTTGGTGATGCAGATGACGAACGCGTCGGGGGCGAACTTCTTGATGCCTTCGCCAACCGACTTCATCACGCCAAGGTTGATGCCGAGAAGGTCATCGCGGCTCATACCGGGCTTGCGCGCGACACCGGCGGTGACGATGATGACGTCTGCGCCGGCAATGTCGGCATAGTCATTCGTGCCCTTGATGTTCGTATCAAAGCCTTCGACCGGGCCACACTGGGCGAGGTCGAGCGCTTTGCCCTGCGGCATGCCTTCTGCGATGTCGAAAAGGACGATATCGCCCAATTCCTTCTTTGCGGCGAGGTGGGCAAGTGTGCCACCGATCATGCCTGCACCGATGAGCGCGATCTTCTTACGAGCCATTGTCGTGTCCTTCCCGATTGGCCAAGTTTGGAATTGACGCCGCGCTTAAGCGGGTTTTGGGTCTCATGCAAACGCATAATGCCCGAGAGTTAAGACTTTTTCTGCAACTCATTCGCAATAGCTTTAAACTTTGTCCAAGCGCCGACAATTCTTGATTTCCGTTCCGTCAAATCTGGTTTAACCTCAATCTGTAACGGCTTCACGACAAGAAGTTGAAGGGAGACAGGATAATGACGGCCCCAGCTCAATTGCAGATCGATATTGTGTCAGACGTTGTCTGCCCCTGGTGTGCCATCGGCTATGCCCAGCTCGAGCGCGCAATCGGAAAACTGGGTGACCGGGTGGAAGTTGGTGTGCGCTGGCATCCGTTCCAGCTTGCACCCTATTTGCCCCCCGAAGGACAGAATGTCGCGGAATACACCAAGGAACGCTATGGCGCGACGCCGGAACAGTCGTCCTCCAGTCGCACACGCATCACCGACGCAGGAAGGGAATTGGGGCTGGAGTTCAATTTTTCGTCCAACAGCCGCATCTACAACACCCGCCGCGCCCACAAACTGCTGACTTGGGCGGGTGAAACGGGCGGACAGACCGCGCTCAACAAGGTGTTTTTCAACGCCTATTTCACCGAACAGAAAAATGTGAGTGATGACACCGTTCTGCTCGATGCCGTTGAAGCGGCAGGGCTGGACCGCACGGGCGCAGAGGCTGCGCTGAACGATCCGCGCTATGATGCTGTCGTAGACGCGGAACTCGACCATTGGCTCGACCAGAACATCAGCGGCGTCCCCGCCTTCATCGTCAACGGCAAATATATGATCCCCGGCGCACAGGATGCGGACACGTTTGTGCGGGTATTGGAAAAGGTGATGGAGAAAGAGGCGGCCTGAACCAGCCCCTCAACCCCACCGTTTGTGCTGAGCCTGTCGAAGCACCGTCCTTATCTTTGCCCTGAGATAAGTAGTAAGAAGAAAGACGGCCCTTCGACAGGCTCAGGGCGAACGGCTAAAGTGTTGAACGCCGCTGTAACTCGTCGACTGCCACTACCCCGCCAGCGCCTTCACAATGTCGTGCCAGTGGTCGAGCTCTTCGTAGAAGCTCTTGACCGGAATGCGCTCATCCTTGCCGTGCGCGCGTTCATCGTCCGGAGAGATGATCCACGAACCAGACACGCCGTAAACAGGGATGCCGACCGAACGGAAGAACAGACCATCAGTCGCGCCTGTCGACATCTGCGGGGCGAGTTCTGCGTCCTTATGGCGCTTCAGCAGCGAATCTGTGACAGCCTTAATCACGTCCGCGCGCAGCGGCGACGGAGGTGAAGGACGCGCTTCTGCGACAGGCTCGACGGTGATGGCGCCGCCTACGGCCTGCTGAAGTTCCTCCTGAACAGACTTCGCCTCAACTCCGGGGAAAATCCGGCAATTGACCATCGCGCGGGCCATTTGCGGCAGAGCATTGTCGGCATGGCCACCCTCAAGCCGTGTCGCGACGCAGCGTGTCCGCGTCTGGCCGACTTCCAAGGGATCGGCTTCAATGACATCGGCCGCCGCCCCGTCCTTCTCATTGGAAAGCCAGCGCCGCATCGCATCGCCAAGCGCGCCCTTTTCACTCTTTTGCCGGAACTGGAAATAAGCCCGCGTTGTTTCATTGAGCATCGGCGTGAAGCGATAACCTTCGACCTTCTTAAGACCGCTTGCCAGATCATAAATCGCATTGTCCGGGCGCGGGCGGGAGCTATGGCCGCCGGGGTTACGGGCGGTCAGCCAGTAGCTCTGAAACATCTTTTCCGAAGTTTGAAAGCCAAAGCCGAGCGGCTTCATATCCTTGGTGTAGGCCCCGCCCCCCGCATCGGCGTTGAGCGCGAATTCCGCATCAACCAGATCGCGCCATTCCGTAGCGGCCCGGAGCGCCCCGTTTCCTGCGGTTTCTTCGTCACCCGTGAACAGGATGATGATGTCCCGCTTCGGCTTGAAGCCCTCGGCTTTCAGCCAAAGCAGCGAGTTGGCGATGGCGGCAACGCCCGACTTCATGTCGATCGCGCCGCGACCATAAAGGTAGCCACCCTCTTCCACCATCTTGAACGGATCGCGCGGCCAATCTTCCCGCTTGGCTTCAACCACATCCATATGGCCGAGCAACAGGATGGGCTTCTTGCTTGGCTTGCCCGCGGCCTTCCAGCGCACGATCATCGATTGGGTGCCGTCATGGTCCTTCACCACAACATCCTTGATGCCCGCAGCCTCGAACTGGCCCTTCAGGTAGCTGACCAGCTTTTTCATTTCCTCCGGGCGTGATTCCGTCGTCGGGATATTGATCGCCGTTTCAAAAATTTCGCGGCCCTTGGCATGCCATTCTGGCGCCGCCAGCGCCGGTGTGGCGATGGCGAGAGTGGAAACAGCGAGAAGAAAACGGCGCATCAGAAACCCTTTTTGTTGTTCTGCCATCACGATAACCGGTCTCGCAGCGCTTGTCGAAGGGTGGATTGGTAACAAAATGGGAAGCTGTTGACGCTATGGCACCCTCATGGCGACGCAGGTCTTCATCAGTTGTGACACAGAATTGTCAGCCCTGCTCTATCAGCGCGGGGCAAGTGGACGTGCAAACTTTGACGCTTCCATCACAGGGCGCACGGCGGCGGGCGACGTCGGCATCGGCTGGCAGATGGACCGAATGGAGGAGCATGGCCTGAAAGGCGTGTTCTTCGTCGATCCCATGCCCGCACTCGTCTACGGTCGACAGATTGTCGCCGACATTGTGGGGCCAATCCTGTCCCGGGGGCATGAAGTGCAGTTGCACATCCATACCGAATGGCTTGCTTTTGCCCCGTCCAACCCCTTTGCGCCATTGAGCGGACATTCCATCGCCGACTTTCCGGCAGACGCCCAAAAGGACATTCTTGCCTTTGCGCGGGATCTGCTCGTTGAGGGAGGCGCACCAAAGCCCACCGCCTTTCGGGCAGGTAATTATGGGGCCGATGACAACACGTTACGCGCACTTTGCGAACTCGATATCAACTGGGATACCAGCCTCAACCCTGTCTATCTTGGCTCCGATTGCCGCATTACCCTGCCGCGGGAGACGATCAACGCGACCGCCCATTGTGGCGTGACGGAGCTTCCGGTCACAACGCTTTATGACCGGCCCGGGCATTTGCGGCCGGCGCAAGTCTGTGCCCTATCTTCGCGCGAAATGTCGGCACTGCTCGATCATGCAGCACTTTCAAAGCAGGCCCATGTCATGATCGTATGTCACAGCTTTGAGATGCTTTCCCGCGACCGCCAACGCCCCAACCGCTTGGTGATGGACCGGTATGAGGCACTATGCGCACATGTTGGGCAACATGAGGCCTTGGAACCCGGCCTATTCTCCGACGTGGCTCCCAATGTCGCAACACCATCCACGCACCTCCCGCCCAACCTGTTGCGCACAGGATGGCGCTACATGGAGCAGGCGTGGGCACAGGCAAGGTACGAACGCGCATGACCAGCCTGCCGCCTGTTCTCCTTCTTGGCATCGACACGCCCATTGGCCTTTGCGTCATGCGGGAATTGGGCCGCCATGGCGTGCCCGTCCTCGGCATCGGAAAATCCGCGCAGTGCATTGGTGCCGCTAGCCGGTACTGCACGAAGCTCCATGTGCGCGGAAATGGCCCTCTGAAGGACTGGCTGCCCGAACTGGCAGAACGAAGCGGTGCGGCCGCTCTTATGGCCATCTCGGAAGGCGACCTGATTGAACTCGCCGACATGCCGGAACAGCTCGGTCCATGCCGCGTGCTGACGCCGCGCAAGGCCATGTTGGATCTTGTGATCGACAAAGAACGCACGCTCGCAATTGCGCGCGAGATGGGCATCGAAACCCCTATCAATTATACCGGGACGCCCGACCGCTGGCCGGTCGTCGTCAAATGGTCGGACCCGATGCTGGTCCAGCCAAAGCTAGAAGCCGCGGGCATTCCCTTCCTGAAAGCAGAAATTGTCGCCAATGCCGCGGAACTGGAAACCGCACTCGCGCGATATGCCACCTTGGGCATGGCGCCAATGGTGCAGAGCTATGCCTCCGGTAGAGGGCTTGGCCGGATGTTCTACCGCCACAAGGGGGAAACGACCCTCTTCTTCCAGCATGAACGCCTGCACGAATGGCCTCCAGAGGGTGGTGTTTCAACCCTTTGCCAGTCATTGCCTGCGACCTTGCACCAGCAGCGGCGCGCCCGATCTGAAGCATTGCTCGAGAAAATTGGCTGGGAAGGTCCCGCCATGGTTGAATATCGCTATGACCCCGTCACGAGCGAGTTCGTTCTCATGGAAATCAAAGGTCGCTTCTGGGGCAGTCTGCCGCTTGCCAGTGCCGCAGGCGCAGAATTTGGGTGGGAGCATTATCGCCGCCATGTTCTTGGTGAGACGTCCGAAGCCCCTGCTAGGCATTCAGGCGTCCGCGCGCGGTATATGATCCCCGAAACGCGCCGCCTCCTCAACCTGTTTGTCAGCCGCGCGACCTATGTCGATCCGCATGCCCGACTGCGCCGTTGGCAAAGCCTGTGGCGCTGGTTGTCGGGGTTCTTTGATCCGAAAATGCGGTATTATGTATTCGCGACAGACGATCCAGGCCCATTCCTCCGCGATATGGCAAACATCATCCGCTCAATCGTGCCGCTGGGCAAAGCGTTTCCAGCCGATCAAGCGCAACATCGATCCGCCGAAAACAAGCGCCATAATAAGGCAGGCTGAGCCCATAAGGGTCATGCAGATGCGGCGTGCCGGCAAATCTTCCGAGCAACAGGCGCGGTGTGTCTGCCAGATGTGGCAACTTTGACAAAGCGGCAAGTTGCCGCACTTCCATGGCCAATAGCAAGTCACCGGACTGCGGTTCGAACCGGCCTGCCTCGGTCGCGCGGTGGCCAGATAGGTCAAGCCCAAGCTGCGATGCCACCAGTATAGCAGCAGGGTCTGCCTCGCGCCCCTGCGCGGCGGACACGCCACAGGACGCTGTGAGAAAGCCGCGCCTGCGCGCCGCAACATCGGCATAAGCGCTTCGGCTAATGTTCCCCCGACAAACGAAAACAAGCCGCTGGACCTTGCCCATATCATCAGGGGCCCGTTGAGCAACACCGGCCCAATGCTGCGGATAAGACAGAAGCAGCCGCATGAGCCCGCGCGTCGTGCCGAAGCGGTTGCTGATTAACTGCCGCATGATGCCTCCGTGCGCGTCAAACTATCAGCATAACAACGATCAAGCACCCGACCAGACGGAACAAAATGTATCATGGCCTCAACAATTTTCTGAGCGCCGCCTTCATCCCTATGCGCTTTGCCAGCGCCCCCGCTTGCCCGACCGCTGTGTTGAACACCCTATGCTGCCTGAAAAGCAGATGATTCCGAACTCTAGACCGAAGAATGAAAACCGTCGCACATTCCGCCTGATGCGTGCCGAACAAGGCTTTGTGCAGCCCATCCCCTTCCGTAAAATCGAAAAAGCGAAACCGCTGTTCCGCAAATAATGCCTCCAGCGCGTGCATCTGTAGTACCGTCCCCGGTGAGAGTTGCGCATGGGCCTGATCATAACCAAGGTACGCATAGACAAGAACGTCACCGTCAACCGGAAGGTAGAGATAGGCAATGGCACGACCCGAAAGATACAGGATATAAGCCCGCAAGTTGTCAGATTTGGCGAGTTCAAAAGCTTTATTCCCGAACAAATCATTGTCCGGCAGTGACGCGTTCAGCAGTTTGGCCTGATACGTCTCGCGCGCCAAGGGCAGTGCTTCCGCGAAAAACGCCGGAAGATCCTCCGGTCGATGGAAAGCCCGGATATCGAGTGTTCCGCCGTTCGCCGCCGCCAACTTCCGGTTCTTGCGCGCCAGTGTCGCCCGCGTTTTGGAAGAGAAATTGGCGAGATAGCCTTCATATCCAACGGACATGTCGATGTAATGGCGCGGATATAGCTGCGGCTCAGAGGCAATGAAGCCCGGATCGCTGACCACTGACGGCAGCATAGAAGCGGGAATAGACTGAAACCGATATCCATCCGCATTAGGAGGAAGGACAGGCCGCAAGACGCTGCGTCCGGCCAAAATGTCAGACAGGGTCCAGCCTAAAGACACCACATCGCGCTTCGCCGACCAGAGACAGCGCGCGCCCAGCAAAAAACGTATTTCGGCCGCGGCTAGTTCCACGTCGCTCCCCAACAAAACTGCGAGAAGAACATCGTCCGAGACAGTTAAAAACACTTGAAAGACGACTCAGACGGCGGGGTCCTGCTTTCCATGACCAAGCGCGAGATAATCGAGCGACTGCATTTCCATGAGGCGGGAAACTGTGCGTTCAAATTCGAAGCGCCCGTCGCCCTTTTCGTAAAGGTCCCCCGGTTCGGCATCCGCCGCTGCGATCAGCTTCACCTTGTGTTCGTAAAGCGCATCGATCAGCGTCACGAAGCGGGCTGCCTCGTTCCGATTTTCAGGACCAAGCTTCGGGATTCCGACGATGATGACACTGTGAAAATGGCGGGCGACTGCCAGATAATCAGTGGCACCTCGCGCTTCAGCACAAAGCCGCTTGAAGGAGAAAACGGCGACGCCCTTCAGGCTCTTGGGCACGCGCAGCAGGCGGCCACCTGCAACGTCCAGATCTTCTGCCGGTACGTGGCGCGCATCTTCCGGAGGATAATCTGTCAGGCGAAAGAACGCCTGTCGGCAAGCCTCAGTGGCCTTAATGCCGAGCGGGCTGTGCCAGGTGTCAAGCCCGGCCAATCGTTCCATCCGATAATCGGTTGGGCCGTTGAGTGTGAGCACATCAAGGCGTTGTTCGATCAGCGCGATAAAGGGCAGGAAATGTTCGCGATTGAGGCCGTCTTTGTACAGATCATTTGGCGCGCGGTTAGAGGTGGTGACAATCACCACGCCTGCTTCAATCAAACCTGTGAACAGCCGCGACATGATCATGGCATCTGCAGAGTTGTTGACCACCATTTCGTCAAAGCACAGGCATTTGGTCTCTGTGGCAATGGCCGCGACCACCGGTTGGATCGGATCGCCAATTTCCTTTGCCCGTTCCACACGCAGCCGGGCGTGCACCTCAATCATGAATTCGTGAAAATGCGCGCGGCGTTTTGCGGGGATGTTCAGGCTGGCATGGAATAGGTCCATGAGCATCGACTTGCCGCGCCCGACGCTGCCCCACATGTACAGCCCGGTTGGCGCTGCCTGAGTAGCCTTGGTAAAAAGTCGCCCTAAAAGGCCAGCTTTTGGAGGGTTTTCTAACTTGCCCTGCAACTGGCTAAGACGGAAAGCGGCCGCTTCCTGCTCGGGATCGGCTTTCAGTTCACCCGCTGCGACAAGAAGCCGATAACGGTCAAGAACGGTCATGACTGGCGGCGCGCTTTTCGGATGGTGGCTGAGTAAGCAGCAACAAGTTCGCCCTCTTGCTCGACAATTCCGCGCACGAAAACCAGTCGCTTCGTCTCGCGCAGAACCTCTGCGACAGCATCAAGCGGAACCCCGGGACGTCCGGCACCGATGAACTGCGTCGTCAAATCAAGCGTGACGGAGCCCGGCATGCCTTCAAGCCCCAGCGTATGTCCGCAGGAAAAGATCGCGATGTCGATGAGCGCAAGCACCGTGCCGCCGTGGAGAATATCGAGCAGGTTTGTATGCCGCAGTTCTGGAAACATGCGCGTCCGGACTTTGTCGTCCTCTTCCCGGCGGACCAGCATTTTGCCCATGACCTGACCGTTGAAACGGCGGTCATCATGCAGGTCCCAGCGGTTCCAGCCGGGATGATCCGGATCAGGATCATTATTGAACCTGACCGGGGAGGCCTTATCAATCACGTTTGAAGTCACCTTAGCGGCACCCCCGACAGCGTCAGATGGCGCGCTCGGCCACCATCTTCTTGGTTTCGGCAATCGCCTTGGCAGGGTTGAGACCCTTGGGGCAGACATTGGCGCAATTCATGATGGTGTGGCAGCGATAGAGACGGAACGGATCTTCCAACTCATCCAGACGCTCACCCGTCAATTCATCGCGGCTGTCCGCCAGCCAGCGATAGGCCTGCAGCAAGATGGCCGGACCCAAGAACTTATCGGAGTTCCACCAATAGCTCGGGCAGCTCGTCGAGCAGCAGGCGCACAGGATGCACTCATAAAGGCCATCCAGCTTCGCGCGATCTTCCGGCGACTGCAGACGCTCCTTGCCCGAAGGCGTGGTCGTCTTGGTCTTCAGCCAAGGCTCAATCGAAGCGTACTGCGCATAGAAGTGCTTAAAATCGGGAACGAGGTCCTTGATGACCTCCATGTGCGGCAGCGGCGTGATCTGAACATCGCCCTTACAGTCGTCGATCGCCTTGGTGCAGGCCAGCGTGTTCGTGCCATCGATGTTCATCGAGCAGGAACCGCAAATGCCTTCACGGCAAGACCGACGGAAGGTCAGCGACGAGTCTTGCTCCGACTTGATCTTGATCAGGGCGTCGAGCACCATCGGGCCGCAATTGTCCTGATCGATCTCGAATGTGTCGTAGCGCGGGTTTTCACCGCTATCGGGATCATAGCGATAGATTTTGAACGATTTCGGACGCGCTGCGCCCTCAGCCTTGTGGGCCTTACCGTTCCTGTTGATCCTGCTGTTTGCCGGAAGGCGAAACTCAGCCATTACCAAAACCCCTGAATCAAGTTGAGGTTGCGATTAGCGGGATGAAGCCGCGCGTCAACCTCTTGTGTTTGATTTGTCCCTGCAATGCATCCTTGCACGGTCCGCAACCAGATGTCACTTGGGGAAGGAAATGACGGCAAACCGCTACCAATCGCTCGATGCGCTCCGCGGTTTTGCGGTCATGGGTATCTTGCTGATGAACATCATCGGCTTTTCCATGCCCATGGCTGCTTATGTAAACCCCGCCGCCTGGGGCGGTGCAGAGGGAACGGATTTCTGGGCCTGGGCGATCGCTTTCGTCGTTGTTGATGGTAAGATGCGCGGTCTCTTTTCCCTGTTGTTCGGCGCCTCTATGCTGCTGGTGGTCGAGCGTGCAGAGGACAAAGGCGAGGACCCGACATCGGTCCATCTTCGGCGCATGGGCTGGCTTTTTCTGTTTGGCCTCCTCCATTTCTGTTTTATTTGGGCAGGAGACATTCTGGCCCTCTATGCGCTGTGCGGCGCCTTTGCCCTCAGCCTGCGGGCGCTATTGGTGCGGGGTCTCCTCTGGATGGGGTTAGCCTTCATGTTGCTCAACATGCTCCTCTGGGCCATGACGTTGCTGTCGGTTCATGATGCCCGTTTTGCCGCCCATGCCATCGGAGCAACGGCCGAAGCTCAGGCAGACTTCACTGCCATCCTTGCCAAACTTGGCGCCTCTGGCGGAGACGGCGTGCGTCAAGACATCGCGCTCCATCTCGACAGCTATGGCGGGCTCATCGGGTCTCGCCTCAGCGATGTTCTTGGCGGACTAATGGGGCAACTCTTTGCTTATGGCCCTGAAACGATCGGCCTGATGGCATGGGGTATGGCACTGTATAAATCGGGCGCCCTAACGGGAGAGTGGGATCAAGCCCGATATCTAAAGGCCGGCGCTATTGCCTATGCCATCGGTCTACCCTTGTCGCTTGCGCTCGTTTGGGCTGCTGCATCCAGCGGATTTGATCCGCTCGTCATGACCGACATTTTCTACGTCGGCAGCCTTCCGCCCCGCATGGCGATGATGTTGGGGCACACGATGCTCCTGCTGTGGCTGATCGGCAGGATGAAGGGGGGTCTGTTAGACCGCATTTCCGCCACTGGCCGCGCCGCCTTTTCAAATTACATCGCGACCTCAATCGTGATGACGACCATATTCTATGGCTACGGCTTGGGCCTCTACGGGAGCGTTCCGCTCGCCGTCGTTTATCTGTTCGTGCCGCCCATGTGGATGCTCATGCTGCTCTGGTCAAAGCCTTGGCTTCGTCGCTTCCAATATGGTCCGCTCGAATGGCTATGGCGATCCCTAGCGCGTGGGGAGCGCCAGCCGTTTAGCAAAGGCTAACGCGGCCACCTGCATGCCGCTCAAGCCGACCTGCGAGTTCAAGTTCAAGCAAAATCAGCTGAACAAGTGCTGGGGGACAATCTGCTTGCCGCACAATTTCATCGACCGCGACCGGAACGGGTGACAACAGGCTGATGATGTCCGCACGTTCGGCATCTGAGGCAACCCCGCCAAAGGGTTCCGCATCATAATCCAAGGCGCGCTGGGCCAGGCTTCCGAAAATAGGGCGGATCGTCTCCATCACGTCGGCCGCATTCTGGATAAGCGTCGCCCCATCTCGAATGAGTTGGTTGCAGCCCTGCGCACGCGGATCAAGCGGGGAACCGGGCACAGCCATGACCTCCCTGCCCGCCTCATTCGCCAACCGGGCTGTGATGAGCGAGCCGGACTTTGGCGCGGCCTCCACCACCACTGTCCCGACCGACATTCCAGCGATGATGCGGTTGCGATAGGGGAAATGGCGGGCGAGCGGCTCCCGCCCCGGTGGCTGCTCCGCAATAAGGAAGCCCCGTTGCGCCACTTCTTCCTGAAGCGCTGCGTTTTCAGGGGGATAGGCAATGTCGATGCCACTCGCGATCACCCCAACCGTCCCGCCATCCAGCGACCCGACATGGGCGTTTGTATCAATCCCACGCGCCAGACCGGAAACGACAACAACGCCCTCATGCGCCAAACCGGTGGCCAACTCCCGTGCAAAACGGCATGCCGCCGCAGAGGCATTGCGCGCGCCGACAATGGCCACGCAGCTGCGATTCGCGAGCGTTGCGTCGCCCCTTATGGTCAGAACCGGCGGGGCCGTGTCGATCTCGGTCAATAGGCGGGGATAATCTTCATCCCCAAGAAACAGATGCCGCGCACCAGCGCGAGCCACATCCTCCATCTCACGGCGCACTTCGTCCAACAAAGCGAGGCGCGGGGCTTTCCCACCGGCGCGTGCTGCCAGTTGGGGAATGGCCTCTAGTGCTGCAGCCGCACTGCCGAACCGACGCAAAAGCTGAACATACGTGACCGGCCCAATATTCGCGGAGCGGATCAACCGCAGCCGGTCAACATCCTCAGCGAAGGCCAAGGCTTACGCGCCCTTTTGGCCAATGCGCGGTTCGGTGCCCGCGATCAAACGACCGATATTGTCTGAATGTTTCCAGAGAACTGAGATCGCAAGCGCGGTCAGCATGATCGCCATAGCGACATTGCCGAACACGATTGCGACAATCGGCGCAGAGACAGCCGCCACAAGCCCGCCAACCGAGGATATCCGCGTCACCAACATGCCCCCCAGCCAGCACGCCACATAGATGGCGCCAATCCGCCAATCGAGGGCGAAGCAAATGCCGAGCAGGGTTGCGACCCCTTTCCCGCCCTTGAAGCGGAGCCAGACCGGATACAGATGCCCGTAAAAGGCCCCTACCGCGCCCAGCAATTCTCCGCCCGGCACGAGTGCACCACCGATCAGCACGGCAGCGACGCCCTTCAGAGCATCCAGTGTCAGCGTGCCCGCAGCCAGCCCTTTGCGGCCCGTGCGCAACACATTGGTCGCACCGATATTCCCTGAACCAATCTGCCGAATATCACCGGCGCCGAACCACCGGGTCAGCAAAACGCCGAAGGGAATGGCCCCAAGCAAATAGCCGATGAAGAGCGAAAGCGCAGGCGCGATCCAGATTGGCATTGGCTTCGTCTCCCATTCGCCCCGACTTTTGCAGTTTGATAGAGGTTCGGATTGTGTAAGGGCAAGTCCCGATGTCCGATGAACGTCCCATACTCGTTTTCGATTCCGGCGTCGGAGGCCTGTCTGTCCTCCAGCATATCCGGCGCGCGTTGCCCAAGGCGTCCATCGTCTATGCGGCCGACAATGCCGGTTATCCCTATGGAACCAAGAGTGAAGCTGAGATCGCCGCCCGCGTGCCCGCTTTGTTAGGGCGGCTTGTGGAACGCTATCACCCGCGCATCATCGTCATTGCCTGCAATACGGCGTCGACCATCGCGCTGGCGCATGTTCGGTCTGCGTTGGACTTACCGGTGGTCGGCACCGTCCCCGCCGTCAAGCCGGCAGCGCTCCTGTCGAAGACCCGCGTAATTGGTGTGCTTGGAACCGAAGCCACAGTCCGCCAGCCCTATGTCGATCATCTTGTTGCCGAATTTGCCAGCGATTGCCGCGTTCTTCGACATGGCTCCGTAGAGTTGGTCGATATGGCTGAGGCGAAACTGCGCGGTCAACCGCCGACGCCAGATGCGATGCAGATTGTGATGGACGGTCTTTTTGGCCAACCAAATGGCGTCCAAATTGATGCCGTGGTTCTTGCATGCACGCACTTTCCTCTGCTGGCGCGGGAGATCAGCGCGGCAAGCCCGCCAAACGTCACCCTTGTCGATTCCGGAGAAGGCATTGCGCGGCGCACGGCCCATCTGACCAAAGGACAGGACTGGCCGACCCTGCCCGGCGGACGCGCCGTTTTCACAAAGCAAGATGATTGGGCAAAGGCGCTGCTGCCTGCGCTCGACGCCTATGGCCTCACGAAAATCGATTATCTGTAGGGGAATGCCATGCCGCTGACCGAGGCCCAATTGATCGAGCGCTTTAACGCCAAACAGCCGCCCACTGGCCCCCTGTTCGGCATGAAGGTTCTCGGTGTCGATCAAGAAAAATGCATCGTCCGTATGTCTTTTGAACCCGATGAGCGGCTTATCAATCCGCGTGGGACAATTCAGGGCGGCATCGTCTCAGCCATGCTGGATGATTGCGCGGCTTATGCCGGGATTGTGGCGCTTGGGGAGCCGGGGTTTATCGCGAGCCTTGAACTCAAAACGAGTTTTCTCAATCCTGCTTTTCCCGGCCTGCTTTTTGCCGAAGGGCGCTGCCTGAAGATGGGAAGATCATCGTGCTTTCTCGAGGCAGATCTGACGGATGCCGACGGCAAACTGCTGGCCCGCCTGACAAGCGCCGCTGTCCCACTGCGAACTGACAAGAAACCGCGGCTCGTCGAAGCCTCAAAATAATTCAGAAATTGGTGTTCAAGTGCTTGATTAATGAGAATCGTTCTCACTGGCATTGAACATGCCAAAGAGATAATGGCCAAAAAAATCAGGCGCGCAGGAACAATCCGTGGATTATAGCAAGGTCTTCAACGCCGCGATCGACCGCCTTCACGAGGAAGGCCGCTACCGCGTGTTTATCGACATCCTGCGCAACAAGGGTGCGTTCCCCAATGCCCGCTGTTTTGCGGGTCATAACGGGCCAAAGCCGATCACCGTCTGGTGTTCCAACGACTATCTGGGCATGGGCCAGCATCCCAAGGTTATTGGCGCCATGGAAGAAGCCTTGCACGATGTGGGTGCCGGTTCTGGCGGGACGCGCAACATCGGCGGCAACACCCACTATCATGTCGATCTGGAAGGCGAACTGGCCGACCTTCATGGTAAAGAATCGGCGCTACTCTTCACTTCGGGCTATGTCTCAAACGAAGCGACCCTTGCGACGCTGGCGAAGATCCTGCCCGGTTGCATCATCTATTCCGATGAACTGAACCACGCGTCGATGATTGCGGGCATCCGCAATTCCGGCTGCGAAAAGCAGGTGTGGCGGCATAATGATCTCGCCCATCTGGAAGAACTGCTCGCCGCATCAGATCCGGATGCGCCAAAGCTGATCGCATTTGAAAGCGTCTATTCCATGGATGCCGACATCGCGCCGATCGCCGAAATTTGCGATCTGGCCGATAAGTACAACGCCATCACCTATTGCGACGAAGTTCATGCGGTCGGCATGTACGGCGCACGTGGCGGCGGCATTTCCGAACGTGATGAGGTCGCTGATCGTATCACCATCATCGAAGGCACGCTGGGCAAGGCCTTTGGCGTCATGGGTGGCTATATTGCTGCTGATACGGTGATCGTCGACGTCATCCGCTCTTACGCACCTGGTTTTATCTTCACGACCTCGCTCTCCCCAGTGCTCGTTGCGGGCGTGCTGGCGAGCGTGCGGCACCTCAAGGCCTCCTCAGAGGAGCGTGAGGCCCAGCAGGCCTCGGCCGCCTTCCTGAAGAAAAGCTTCGCCGACGCGGGCCTGCCCGTGATGGACAGCGTGACACATATCGTGCCGCTGATGATCGGTGACCCGATCAAAGCCAAGCGCATCAGCGACATCTTGCTCGCCGAATATGGCGTCTATGTGCAGCCGATTAATTTCCCGACCGTGCCGCGCGGCACAGAGCGTCTGCGCTTCACGCCTGGCCCGACACACACCGAAGCGATGATGACGGAGTTGACGTCGGCTTTGTGTGAGATCTGGGAACGGATGGAACTGCGCAAGGCAGCTTAACGCCGCCCGAACAGCTTCTCGATATCGCCGTGCGCGAGTTTGATCCAAGTTGGGCGGCCATGGTTGCACTGGCCAGAGTGCGGCGTGACTTCCATCTCCCGCAGCAGCGCGTTCATTTCCGCAACGGAAAGCACGCGCCCTGCACGGACAGAGCCATGGCAGGCCATGGTCGCAGCGACGGCTTCTAGCTTCTCTTTCAACGACAATGCCTGATCAAACGCCGCCAGCTCATCGGCGAGATCCGTCACAAGCGATTTCACATCGCCATTGCCCAGCAGCGCAGGTGTAGCGCGGACTAAAACAGCATTGGGGCCAAAGCGTTCGAGGTAGAGCCCAAACTCTGCCAGCTCGGCCATCCGCTCTTCGAGCCGATCACACGCCGGTTCCTCGAGTTCAACCACTTCGGGCAACAGCAATGCTTGTGACGCGATGGTGCCGCCATCTAGGGCGCGGCGCATCCGTTCCAGCACCAGCCGCTCATGTGCTGCATGCTGGTCGACGATCACAAGCCCGTCCTCAGCCTCGGCGACAATATATGTCTTGTTGACCTGCCCCCGCGCGACGCCAAGGGGATGGCTCGTGCTTTCCGGCAATGGCGCATAAGCGGGCTCAGCGCGGGCCATTGGCGGCGGAGAGAAAGAAGGACGCCGGTCGTTGAATTGATATGTCCACAACCGTTCGTCCCGAGCGAAGTCGAGGGACGTGTCTCGACTTCGCTCGACACCAACGGGATGTTCAGTCCTGACCGGCTCGGCCTGCCAAAGCCCGAGCGCATCCGTCGCTGCCGGTTGTGCGCTGCGATGCCCCGCCTCGTCCAAGGCGCGCCTCAACCCAGAAACAATCATGCCGCGCACCAAGGCCGGATCGCGGAAGCGAACTTCGGTTTTCGCTGGATGCACGTTGACGTCCACTTCTGTCGGCGGCAGATCAAGAAACAGGGCGACAACAGGATGCCGGTCCCGCGCAAGGAAATCCGCATAGGCGCCACGCACCGCCCCAATCAGCAGCCGATCCTTCACCGGACGCCCGTTCACAAACAAATATTGGTGGTCCGACGCACCCCGATTGAAGGTCGGGATACCTGCCACTCCGCCCAACACATGCTCCCCACGCGTAAGATCAACTGCGATGCTGTTTTCGGCAAGATCGCGGTCTGTAAGTGCGGCCACCCGCTCCGGGCGTGACTGGCCCGGCGGCACTGACAGAGTTCGTCTGCCATCATGTTCCAGCGAAAAGCCGATATCAGGCCGCGCCATCGCAAGCCGCTTCACGACATCAAGTACCGCCGCATATTCAGAACGCGAGGTCCGCAGAAACTTGCGACGCGCCGGCACCCTTTCAAACAGAGCCTCCACCCGCACCCGCGTGCCGGGTGGAAGGGCGGCAGGCCCCTCCTCCACCAATTGCCCATTATCGACAACGCGCCGCCAGCCATCGGCTCCGCGTGTCCGACTCTCGAGCGACAACCGCGCGACGCTGGCGATACTCGGCAGAGCTTCGCCACGGAAACCCATCGTTGCGACGTGTTCAATATCATCGCCGGGCAGCTTGGAGGTGGCGTGCCGTTCCAGTGCCAGTGCCATTTCCCCCGCGTCCATCCCGCAGCCGTCATCACTGACGTCAATCAGGTCAATGCCCCCCCCAGCCAGACGGATATCGATTCGCGTCGATCCGGCATCAACGGCATTTTCGACAAGTTCCTTTAAGGCACTTGCCGGTCTTTCAACGACTTCGCCCGCAGCAATGCGATTGACGAGATGCTCTGGAAGGCGGCGTATTGACATGAACAGCGCACTACCCCATCGGGCGCTATTCCGCGACCCGTCGGGTGGAGGATCATCGACTTTTGTTGTGGGTTGTCGGAACCGCCCCCAATTGTTGGTCAATCACCCGCCGCAACAGCAATCAGGATAACACCACCCATGTTCTTTTCCCGCCTGTTCAAGATGATGTCTCAGGATATGGCTATTGACCTCGGCACTGCGAACACGATCGTTTATGTGCGCGGCCGTGGCATCGTGCTTAACGAACCCTCGGTGGTCGCGATTGAGACGATCAACGGGATCAAGAAGGTCAAGGCCGTTGGCGACGACGCCAAATTGATGATGGGGAAGACACCGGGCAACATCGAAGCCATCCGCCCGCTGCGCGACGGCGTGATTGCTGACATTGAAGTCGCTGAAGCGATGATCAAGCACTTCATCCATAAGGTGCATGGTCAGCGCAACTTTATGCGCTTCCCGGAAATCATCATCTGCGTGCCCTCGGGGTCCACATCGGTTGAGCGCCGCGCCATCCGCGACGCCGCATCCAACGCCGGTGCAAGCCAGGTCCACCTTATCTTGGAACCAATGGCCGCTGCCATTGGCGCCGACATGCCGGTGACTGAACCGGTCGGTTCCATGGTCGTCGATATTGGCGGCGGAACGACGGAAGTCGCAGTCCTTTCGCTGCGCGGTCTGGCTTACACAACATCCGTCCGCGTCGGCGGGGACAAGATGGACGAAGCCATCGTCTCTTATGTGCGCCGTAACCACAATCTGCTGATCGGTGAAGCGACGGCAGAACGCATCAAAAAGGAAGTGGGCGTCGCCCGCCCGCCTGCAGATGGCATTGGCAAGACGATCCACATCAAGGGCCGTGACCTTGTGAACGGCGTGCCAAAGGAAATCACGATCAACCAGGGCCAGATCGCCGAAGCACTGTCAGAGCCGGTTGGCACCATCGTGGAAGGCGTCCGCATCGCGCTTGAAAACACAGCGCCCGAACTGGCTGCTGACATTGTCGATCAGGGCATTGTCCTGACGGGTGGTGGCGCCTTGCTGCAGGGGCTGGATGAAGTCTTGCGCGATGAGACCGGTCTGCCCGTAACCGTGGCAGAAGACCCGCTGACCTGCGTCGCTCTCGGAACCGGTCGTGCGCTTGAAGACCCCGCCTTCCGCGGCGTCTTGCTCACCGCCTGATCGGGGACTGCCAGATATGGCGCCGCCCTCTCCCCGGCGCCCCGGATTTTCCCGCCGGGCCCAATATGGCATCTTTGCCTCTTATGTGATCGCGGTCGCAGGGGCGGCGTTTGCCCTGCTGCTCGTGCTGACAGCGCGGTTCGACCCAAATGGTTATTCCGCGCTGCAGAGCATTATGATGGACATAACCTCTCCCATTTCCTCCGCCGCACGGAGCACCCTTGCCGCGACTGGAGACGTTGCCGAGACAATTGGGGCTTACATTGATGCAGCGTCCAAGAACAAGGCAATGGCCAAAGAACTCGCCGCGTCAAAACGCAGGCTCATTGAAGCCGATGTTTTGCGGCAAGAAAACCAACGGCTAAAGCAATTGCTGGGCCTCAAGAATGACGCGTTCCAGCCTGTTGCACGGGCAGCGCTCGTCAGTTCCACAGGGGTGAGCAGTCGACGTTATGCCACCTTATCCGCCGGCGCTTCCTCAGGCGTCGCAAACGGACAGCCCGTTGTCGGGCCTGACGGTCTTATCGGTCGTGTCGTCAGCGTGGGTCGCATCAGCGCGCGTGTACTGCTGATTGTGGATGGCGGCAATGTGACCCCTGTTAAGCGCACCCTAGACGGCGCGCCCGCGCTCGCCATTGGCAGCGGTGACGGCCAGTTAATCTTGCGCCCTTTAACGAGCGGCGTGCAATTCAAACCCGGTGATGTCTTCGTCACATCAGGCTCCGGCGGCATTTATCGGCCAGGCATTGCTGTAGCCCGCGCGATCGACCGTGGACGCGAAGGAACAAAAGCCCGCCCAATGGCAGATCCGGCGCGGCTCGATTATGCAGAGGTGGAACCCATTTATCAGGCGCCCCCTCCCCCTGCACCGTCTCAAGTCGGTGAGGCGAAAGCAGACTGATGGCCCGCGGCTATGAGCCCCGCCTTAACCGCGTGGCGTCCCGTTGGGCGTTGATTGGTGTCCCCGCGTTATCGGTCATGCTCGGGTCGATGACCGTCCTCCTTCCTCAAATTTCAGTCCTTCCGCTCTTGCCGCCCTTTGGCTTCCTCATCCTGCTCGCCTGGCGGATGATTGTGCGCGATCTTTGGCCGGTCTGGGCAGCCTTGCCATTGGGCTTTTTCGACGACATCTTCAGCGGGCAGCCGCTCGGATCCGCAATGCTGCTTTGGACATTGGTGTTTCTTGTGCTCGATATTTTTGATCGCTGGATGATGTGGCGGGATTACCGCCAGGATTGGGCCATTGCCGGAACGCTGGTGGCCATTGTCCTGCTGGCTGGCCTCGTCATCGCTAATGCCAGCGGGGGAGACACGAACGCGGTTATCCTGCTGCCACAGATCATTATATCTGTTTTGATCTTCCCGCTTATGGTCCGCCTGTGCGCGTGGCTGGACGTGCTTCGATGGACCCTCTGAAACTCCTTTTCGGGGCCAAGCGTCAGGTTACCGAGGCACAGCAGCAGTTTACCTTTTCACGGCGGGCCTTCTTCCTTGGCGGAACGCAGGTCGGGATTGGCGTATTGCTCGCCGGACGCATGGCGTGGCTCGCGGTTGCTGAGAATGAGAAATACTCGCTCCTTGCCGAAAGCAACCGCGTTAACTTACAGATCATGCCGCCGCGCCGGGGATGGATCGTCGACCGCAACGGCCGCCCGATCGCACTCAACCGAACCGCCTTCCGCGTAGACCTTATCCCAGACCGACTGACCGACAAGGATGTGATCCTGACTGAGCTGGCGCAAGTTATGCGCCTGACGCCCGTCGACGTGGAGCGCGTGCGGGCTGACCTTAAAAAGGCAGCAGGGTTCCAGCCTGTTCCAGTTGCCGAGAACATTGATTGGGAAACGTTCGCCGCGGTCAGCCTGCGGACACCTGAAATGCCCGGCGTCGCCCCCAGCGAATTTTTCACGCGTCACTACCCCGAAGGCGCAAGCGTGGGCCATCTCATCGGCTATGTCGGTGCCGCCTCTGCCAAGGACTATGAAGACAACCGGGACCCTTTGTTGATTACACCGGGCTTCAAGATCGGCAAGGCAGGGCTTGAAAAGACGCAGGAAGCGGTCTTACGTGGGGCACCCGGCGCCAAACGCACCGAGGTGACGGCGCGCGGCAAGCTGGTGCGTGATCTCGCCACACGTGCGGACATACCCGGCAAAACTGTTAAACTAACGATCGACGCAGGATTGCAGGCTTATACCGGGCGTCGGCTTGGCCTTGAATCGGGCTCTGCGGTGGTGATTGACTGCCATACAGGCGGCATCCTGACGCTGAGTTCCATGCCCTCTTTTGATCCAAATAGCTTCTCCGATGGGATCGGGCGGACCGAATGGAAAATGCTGCAGGAGGATGATCACATCCCCATGCTTAACAAGGCCATGCAGGGCCTGTACCCGCCCGGTTCAACGGTTAAGCCAGCGGCAGCCCTTGCGCTCCTGCAATTTGGCGTCGACCCTGAAGAGCTGGTCTATTGCAACGGTGGGTATAAGCTTGGGTCGCGCACCTTCCGGTGCCTTGGCCATCACGGCCCGATGAACATGCGTCATGCCCTGATGAAGAGTTGCAATACCTACTTTTATTCCATGGGTCGTCGCATTGGTTATGATCGGATTGCAGCGGCGGCCAGACTTCTAGGGCTCGGCAAGGAATACGACCTCCCCATGCCATCGCAGCGGTACGGCACTGTCCCCGAAAGCGCCTGGAAGCGAAAGAAGTTCGATCAGGAATGGTCACAATCTGACACGCTCAATGCGACTATTGGCCAAGGCTATGTGCAGGTCAGCCCCCTCCAACTCGCCGTTTTCGCCGCGCGGGTCGCATCGGGAAAGATGCTCGATCCCTATTTGATTGAAGGTCAGCAAAAGCCCATCAAGCCCCTGCCCTTTACGCAGGAGCAACTGCAGGTCGTCCGCGATGGGATGGACCTTGTTGTCAACGGCGCGGGGACAGCTGAGCGCAGTCGCCTGCCCCTTGAAGGCATCCGGATGGCGGGTAAGACCGGCACGGCACAGGTCCGGGGCATCAAGGGGTCTCAGCGGGGCCAATCCGGTGCCTGGAAGTATAAGGATCACGGGCTGTTCGTCTTCTTCACGCCGGTGGAGGCGCCGCGTTATGCCGGGGCTGTCGTCATCGAACATGGCATGGGTGGCGCGCGGGCAGCGGCGCCTGTCGCCAAAAGCATGATGACCTATCTCTATGATCCAGCCAAAGCGATGGAAGAACTCACGGCGCTTGAAGCCGGTTGGGGCGGCGATGTGAACACGCGCATGGCCAGGAAGGCGGCAGCTTGGAAAGCTGCGAGCGACCCCAAAGCTGCGGTCGAGGCCACCGCGCAAGGCAGCGTCGAGGATTCCGAAATCAAGAAGACGACGGAAAGCGAAGCGGCGCGCACATCTGAAACCCCGGTCAACAGGGATGCAGCCGCCGCACCTGAACCTGAAACCGCCAGTGGTCCTGATGCCCAACCACTAGCGCCAGCCGCCAATAGCGGGGAGACACCGCGATGACGGACGGCTTCATTCCGGCACCACTGGTCCAGCTTCCCTGGCGGCTGCTCTTTGTCCTGATCGCAATAGGCGGCTTTGGCTCGGTGATCCTCTATTCCGCTGCCGGCGGCAGCCTGACCCCTTGGGCCGCAAGCCATGCAGTGCGTTTCTGCATCTTTCTCGTGATGGCCCTCATCATGTCGCGGATCCCTGAAGAGTTTTACGCACGCACGGCCATCCCCGGCTATTTCGCGGTGCTCTTTCTGCTGGTGGCGGTCGAATTGATCGGTGGCATCAGCGGTGGCAGCCAGCGTTGGCTCGATCTCGGCTTCATTCGGCTCCAACCGTCCGAGCTCATGAAGCTGGCCATTGTCCTTGCCACAGCCCGTTTCTATTCCATGCTGCCGGCAGGGCAGATCCGAACCTGGACTGCCATATGGCCACCCGCGCTGCTCTTTGGCCTTCCGTTCCTGCTCGTCTTGATTCAGCCGGACTTAGGGACGGCAACCATGATCGCAGCGGGCGGCATCACGGTCATGTTTTTGTCCGGAATTCCGCTTCGGCTCTTCGTGGGCGCTGGCGTCTTAGGGGGGGCGGCCCTCCCCATCGTTTTTAGCTTCCTGCATGATTATCAGCAGAAACGCGTCCTCATCTTCCTCAATCCGGAAGAAGACGCACTTGGCGCCGGATATCACATCACCCAATCCAAGATCGCCATCGGCTCAGGCGGCATCTTCGGCAAAGGGTTCCTCAATGGCACCCAGAGCCATCTCGACTATCTTCCCGAAGGCCATACCGATTTTGTCTTTGCAACGATGGCGGAAGAATGGGGGCTATTCGGCGGCCTCGCCATCATCTTCGCCTTCATCCTTGTCGGACGATGGGGCCTTCAGGTCTCCAACCGCGCCAACACACGTTTTGGGCGCCTCGCGGCAGCCGCACTGTCCATGACCATCTTTTACTATGTGACCATCAACCTCCTCATGGTCATGGGAATGGCGCCCGTTGTCGGCATTCCGCTGCCCATGGTTTCCCACGGTGGCACCGCCATGCTGACCGTCATGCTCTGCCTCGGCGTACTGATGTCCATTGATCGCCACAGCCGCCGCCGTACAACCCTATAAAAGAAGTTCCGACATGGGCATTGCAAAGCAGGAATCGCGCTGCTATCGGCCCTCTCTCGCAAGCGGGGCCAACGGTTCTTTCCGTTGAACTTTCCGGCGATGTGGACGCATAGCTCAGTTGGTAGAGCAGCTGACTCTTAATCAGCGGGTCCTTGGTTCGAGCCCAAGTGCGTCCACCACACAAATCAAACGTTTTCACACGGTCACTCAAAACACCGGATTTACTCCAGCAATCACCCAGCAATCACGGAGATTGTTCATCAGGGTGCGGCTGGCGCGCCCTGCACTCTCTCTTGCTACTCTGTCGAGCCCATGCCGCATATCGGCCATCCTGAAGGCGGCGGGGCATGGCGCAGTCTCAACTCGTTATGCTTCTTCGCCCAACCGGCGCTGTTGCTCTGACATTGCCGCCGCCAGACGCCATCTCCGCCGCTGCCCGTCTTTTGGCCAACTCGTCCAGATGCATCTTATTACCGAGCCAGGCAGGGCATTTGTCGAGGGTTTCTGAACAAATGCCATCCCAGAATGATAATTTTTATTCTGGTAATAGTCTGAAATCAAATATAGCCCCGCGTCATAATGGGTACGCAAGGTTCGACACAACTTAACGAAAATCATTATAAGAAGCTCCTGCAAATCTGTCTGGAAAAGCAGGGAGCCCTTCTCAGTGGAGCCCGGTTAGAAAACGGGCGGGTTACCCTAAAATGCGCTTTTGACCATGTTTGGATCCCACTGGTCAACAATGTGCTGAGGGGAAGCTGGTGCGGTCATCCAGAATGCGTGTCGCGCAGTATCGCCCGAGGGAAAACTAGCCCGAACATTAAGTCCCAGACCGAAAAAGCCTTGGAGATCATCAGCGCTAGAGGCGGAAAATGGCTGTCCGGTGATTACACCAACAGTCGGACACCTATCGTTGTGGAGTGCGCAAGGGGACATTCCTTCGACGTAACCCCGTCTAGTCTATTTGCGGGCACCTGGTGTGCCCGTTGCTCCGGAAAGCTCCCTAAGGGCGAGGCGTTGCAGCACCTGCAGGAGTTGGCCGAGCGTAGAGGCGGGAGACTTCTTTCAAAGGAATACAAAGACGTCAAAACTAAGTTGCAGTTTCAGTGTGGTAACGGTCACTCCCCATGGTGGGCCCGACCGGAAGCAGTACTCCGCTTAAACACGTGGTGCCCAAAATGCGCACCCAACGGTGTCAAGCTTGACGAAGCCGAACTGACTGCAAAACTTCAAAGTTCTGCGGCGACGAAGGGCGGCAAGTTGATACAGCTTGAGACATCGACCTCCCGCGGGCGTTACAAAGCTCATTTAGAATGCGCCGCGGGACATCGTTGGACGGCGACTAGCTACCATGTGCTGAAAGGCTCGTGGTGCCCTGTTTGCCATGGCCCCGGCGTTCGAGAAAAAATCTGCAGAGCACTTTTTGAGCATATGACGGGCAAGAGCTTTGGAAAGCACCGTCCAAATTGGCTGCGCAACAGCCGGGGCCGAAAAATGGAGCTCGACGGCTATAACGATGAGCTCCGTCTGGCGTTCGAATATCAAGGCGAGCAGCATTCGCAGCATGTTGCTTTTTTTCATCGCGAGGAAGGCGAGTTCGAAAAACGAGTGGAAGATGACCGCCGCAAGAAGGAGTTGTGTGACCACCATGGTGTGACACTTCTCGCCATCGAAGGCAGCATCCCGTTAGAAGAGTTGCAGATTTATTTGACCAAACGGCTCGAACAGGCGCGGCCAAACATGTCGAATTCGCTAAACTATTCAAAGTTCGACATCACATCGGTGGCGACAGGAAAAGAGGTTGAACTCGAGCGTCTGAAAGAAATCGCGGCATCCCATGGAGGCGATTGCCTGTCCGAACACTACATCTCGAACAGCACGAAAATGCGTTTCCGATGTTCCTTGGGGCATTCATGGGAAGCGGTGCCGTCCTCTGTATTTCAAGGAACGTGGTGCCCAAGTTGCAAAGGTAAAAAAATTTCGGCGGTGATCAGAGCGAAACGCGACGTGATGCCGCTCCTTTCCATAATCAAAGGTCACGGCGGAAAGCTCATTGCTCAGATTGACGTAGGGCGTTGGCAATTGAACGTCGAATGCAGCGCTGGCCATCGGTGGATCACTGGCCCGGCTACCCTCCGGAAAGGCCATTGGTGTCAAAAGTGCAGCAGCCGCAAATCCGGCGAAAAACTGAAGCTAAGTATCACGGACTTACAATCAGTAGCTGAGCAGCGAGGAGGCGCCTTAATCTCCCGCCATTATATCAAGTCGGGCACGCCGTATCTTTGGGAGTGCGCCCTAGGGCATAAGTGGGTCGCGCGCGCGAATAGTGTTCGCAGAGGCACATGGTGCCCGTCCTGCACTGGCAAAAGGCAGTTTGTATATCAAGGTGACGTTGACGAGTTTTTGGCAGCAGAGAAGGCTGCCGCCGAAGCCAACATTATCTGACCGAGTTGTAATAAGAGATCTCGATTGGGTTTGCACTAATGAACGCCCGGCTAAGATTTTGTCGGGTCAGCAGACTTGTCGGACTGTGTTTTAAAACGGCCTGTACGATTTTGCCTTGGCGCTGGCCCACAACTTGTAGGTTGTGGCCCACCCCGCCAAGCGCCTCAATGAATGGTCCAAAAGATACTATATGGACATATGGACTATGGATCATTAGATGGAGGTAACTTCTGATCCACATGGAGGCCAAATTGAGCCATCGCATCGCCTACTACCGCGTCTCGACTCTCGACCAGTCCGTTGAGGCTCAGCGTGAGGCCCTCGGGGGTCAGTTCGATGAAGAGTTCATCGACGAGGCCGTCAGCGGTGCGATCATGGCGGCAGACCGACCGGCCTTTGCGCGCCTGCTTGCTCACGCCCGCAGGGGTGACACGCTGTGCGTCTATGCCATCGACCGTCTTGGACGCGACGCATTGGACGTGCAGGCCACTGTGCGGCTTCTGATCGACAAGGGTGTCACGGTGGACGTCCGTGGCCTTGGCCCCATCACGGGCGATGCTGGCAAGCTCATCGTGGCTGTGCTGGCCCAGATGGCCGAGATTGAACGCAACCGGATCAAGGAGCGCTGCGATGCCGGTCGAGTGGCCGCGCGCATATCATTGGAGGCCTCAGGGCGGACCCACAGAGGTAAAACAAGCCTTGGGCGACCAACGGCAGCAAATGCCGCTGAGGTGGCTTCATGGAGGCGAGAGAACGGTGCCAGCATCAAGGATGCTGCCGCCCACTTCGGCATCTCCACGACCAGCGTGAAGCGATACTGCGGGAGCGTTGGGGCCGCAGGTGCTATCGACCAATAGCGACGTTAACCGGGGCGAGTTACGTCTTAACGGTTGCTGGGACGTCAGCGCGGACTGTTATCGAGTAAATTCGCCAGCAGTGGATAGCGACCCCAACGCCCAGCGGACATGCGCTTTCTCGTTGTGCGGCCAAACGATTTCATTATGCTGCTGATTATTATAACTATTTTTTTGAAAGCTCAGGGGCACGAGATGGCGTTAACTGTATTTCGCGTAGGAACTGAGCTTCTCGTCAACTCCATAACCCCAAGTATGCAGTCCGATCCCACGATCACCGGTCTCGCCAATGGCGGCTTCGTGGTCAGCTGGTCGGACCAAAGTGGCATGCTTGGTAGCACCAGGGGCTGCATAGCGGCGCAATTATTCGATGCCAGCGGCACTAAAGTGGGCAGCGAGTTCTTTGTTAATACGATAACGGCATACGAACTCCCAACGGTCGCCGCCATTGAAAATGGAGGCTTCGTGGTGTGTTGGTTGGGCACCGAAATAAAAGGGCAAGTGTTTGATGCATATGGCGCAAAGGTTGGAAGCGAGTTTCAGGTTAACACCAATACTGCAAACGCCCAATTCACACCCAAAATTGCCAGCCTTGCCAATGGCGGCTTCGTAGTCAGTTGGGCCGACAGCAGCCGCACGATAGGGGACAGCAGCGAAAACAGCATCAAGGGACAGATATTCGACGCGGCCGGCGGCAAATTGGGCGGCGAGTTTTTGGTCAATACCAACACCTTATCTTGGCAGGAAAGTCCAACGATCACCGGCCTTGCAAATGGAAGCTTCGTTGTCAGCTGGGAAGACAATAGCAGGACACTAGGCGACAACAGCGGCCTTAGCATCAAGGCCCAGATGTTTGGCGCTGGTGGAGCAAAGATTGGCGGCGAGTTTTTGGTAAACACCGAAACCGCGGGCAGTCAGGTCGATCCCACGATTACTGGACTTGCCAATGGCGGCTTCGTTGTCGCTTGGGAAAACAGTAGTAGTACGTATGGCGACATTAAGGCTCAAATGTTTGATCCAACTGGCGCCAAAGTGGGCAACGAATTTTTAGTCAACACTCAAACGGCAAACAACCAGGTAGAACCGAGGATCACCGGCCTTGCCGATGGCAGCTTCGTTATCACTTGGTCTGATATTAGCAGTCTGGGCGACGGCAGCGGAAGCAGCGTCAAGGCTCAGATATTTGATGCTACTGGTGCGAAAGTAGGCAGCGAGTTGTTGGTGAACACCAATGCAGCGAGCTATCAGGATCGCCCCGTGATAACTAGCCTCACCAACAGTGGTTTCGTGGTCAGTTGGAGAGACGAAAGCGGCACGCTCGGCGACAGCAGCAGCACTAGCATTAAGGCGCAGATCTTTTCGCTCACCAATGCGAACGAAGCGCCCGTTATCACCTCTAATGGCGGCGGCGCGAGTGCGTCTCTGAGTGTGCCTGAGAACACGACCGCTGTGACCACCGTTACGGCTACGGATCCCGATGCGAACACGACGCTTACATTCAGTATCTCAGGCGGTGCAGACGCTGCGCTGTTCGACGTAAGCAGCAGCACCGGCGCCCTGAGCTTTAAATCGGCACCTAACTTTGAGGCACCCACCGATGCGGGTGCCAACAATGTTTATGATGTCATCGTTCAGGCCTCGGACGGCACCCTGAGCGATACTCAAGCGATCGCTATAACGGTAACGAACGCGAATGAGGCTGCCTCCGGGAAGCTGCGAATTCTCAGCCAGGTTGAGCAGACGTTCACGCAGCCAGCGAATGAGTTCCGTGTCAATACTTATACCATCAGCGACAAATACGGCCCATCCGTAACGGCTCTTTCTGATAGAGGCTGGCTGGTCACTTGGACGTCCGCTGACCAAGATGGCTCGGCTTGGGGCGTATACGGTCAGCGTTACAACAGCGCGGGTTCTAGTGTCGGAAGTGAGTTCCGTGTCAATACCTACACCTCAAACTCTCAAGAAAGCCCATCCATAACGGCCCTTGCGGATGGCGGATGGCTAGTCACGTGGAAGTCCATTGGCCAAGATGGCTCGGGTTACGGCGTATACGGTCAGCGCTATAACAGTTCTGGTTCGACTGTCGGCGTCGAGTTTCTTGTCAATACGTACACCGCTGGGTCCCAATACGACCCATCCGTAACGGCCCTTTCTGATGGCGGCTGGCTGGTCACATGGTCGTCCAATGGCCAAGATGGCTTGGAAAGTGGGGTATACAGTCAGCGATATAACAGTGTGGGCTCCACTGTCGGAAATGAGTTCCGTGTTAATACTTACACCACCAGCTTTCAAGATGACCCATCCGTAACGGCCCTTACGGACGGAGGCTGGCTGGTCACTTGGCAATCCCTTGGCCAAGATGGCTCGGGTACGGGGGTATACGGTCAGCGTTACAACATTGCGGGTTCTACTGTCGGAAGTGAGTTCCTTGTCAATACTTATACCATCAGCAATCAATTATACCCATCCGTAACGGCCCTTGCGGATGGAGGCTGGCTGGTCACTTGGCAATCCCTTGGCCAAGATGGCTCGGCTTGGGGCGTATACGGACAGCGTTACAACAGTGCGGGTTCCACTGTCGGAATTGAGTTCCGTGTCAATACCTACACCTCAAACTCTCAAGAAAGCCCATCCGTAACGGCCCTTGCGGATGGAGGCTGGCTGGTCACTTGGCAGTCCTTTGGCCAAGATGGCTCGGGTTACGGCGTATACGGTCAGCGTTACAACATTGCGGGTTCTAGTGTCGGAAGTGAATTCCTTGTCAATACTTATACCATCAACAATCAACAAGGCCCATCCGTAACGGCTCTTGCGGATGGCGGATGGCTAGTCACGTGGAAGTCCACTGGCCAAGATGGTTCAATTAGTGGGGTATACGGTCAGCGTTACGATGCATCTGGCAATAAGGCCTACACTTACACTGTTCCAAATATTGAAGCATCCGCCTCTGGCTTCACTGAAAACAAGGTACTCTTCGCTGACGCGAGCCTGATTACGGATGCGGATGGTGTCGGGGTTGTTAGCTGGCAGTGGCAGCGTTCCGGCGATGGCGGTACTACCTGGAGCGACATCTCTGGCGCTAGGTCAAGCAGCCATACGTTGGGTGATGGTGATGCAGGTAAGCTGGTTCGTACAAAGGGCACTTACACCGATGGTCAGGGCACTGTTGAGACCGTCTATAGCGCAGCCTCGACTGCGGTAATAAACGTCAATGATGCGCCTGTTGGCTTTGCAGTAACAATTAGCGGGACTGCCACCGAAGAAGCAACACTCACAGCCAATGCGAGCGTTACATCGGACGCCGATGGTCTGCCTGATCCGCTGAACTTTACCTATCAGTGGCAGAGTTCAAGCAATGGCAGCACTTGGACCAACATTTCAGGCGCAACCTCAGTCAGCTTCACGCCCGGTGATGCCGAAGTGGCTCGGCAGTTGCGCGTTGTTACAACCTACACAGATGGTCAGGGCACAACTGAGACAACAACCAGCACAGCGACAACGGCTATGGTTAACATCAATGACGCGCCAGTAATCACTTCCAACAGCGGCGGTGCAACAGGCACTATTTCTATTGCGGAAAACACCGCTGCGGTAACCACGGTCACGGCAACTGACGCAGATGCGAGCACCACGCTGACCTACAGCATCTCGGGCGGTGCAGATGCGGCGCTGTTCCAGATCAACGCGGCAACTGGCGCCTTAAGCTTCAAGGCAGCGCCTAACTTTGAAGCACCTGCCGATGCCGACGCTAACAACGTCTATGACGTCGTTGTGCAGGTATCTGATGGATTGCTGGCCGATACCCAAGTTATTTCCGTGACGGTAACCGACGTCGATGAAATCGCCCCCACTGTCTCATCGGTCGCCTATGGCACGAACGACGGGGCCCTTGCCTTAGGCGAGGCGGTTATACTCACCGTCACCCTGAGTGAAGCGGTCAACGTCACGGGGACACCGACCCTTGCCTTGGCCAATGGCGGTACAGCCACCTACACTGGCGGCACCGGCACCAACGCGCTGACGTTCAGTTACACAGCCGCTGCGGGTCAGACGACCGCTGACTTGGCGACTGCTGCCACCAACGCCCTGACCGGGACGATCAAGGACCTTGCGGGCAACGCAATAACTGCTGCCGGGTTCAACAACGTCAACCCAGCTGGCACGCTGGCCGTGGATGTAACAGCACCGATCGTTTCGACCTTCACGCCCACCGACGGCGCGACCGGTGTCGCGGCTGGTGCCAACATCGTGCTGACCTTCTCGGAGGCCATCGCCAAGGGCACCGGCACCATCACCCTGCGCTCAGGCTCAGCGACCGGCACCATTGTCGAGAGCTTTGATGCCGCCACCAGCAGCCGCCTAGGTTTCGCAGGTTCAGCCCTGCTTATCGATCCGACCAGCGATTTTGCCTCGAACACCCAGTATTTTGTGGTGTTCACCTCGGGCAATATTAAGGATGTTGCTGGTAACGCCTATGCGGGCATCTCCACCTACGACTTCAGAACAATCAACAGCAATGCCGCCCCCGTGATTACCAGCAATGGCGGTGGTGCGAGTGCCTCGCTAAGCGTGTCTGAGAACACGACCGCTGTGACCACTGTTACGGCGACGGATGCCGACACGAATACAACGCTGACCTACAGCATCTCAGGTGGTGCGGATGCAGCGCTGTTCCAGCTGAACAGCAGCACAGGGGCACTGAGCTTTAAAGCTGCGCCTAACTTTGAAGCTCCCACCGATGCTGGGGTAAACAATGTTTATGATTTGATCGTGCAAGCTTCCGACGGTTCGCTGACTGACACGCAGGCGATTGCGGTAACCGTGACCAACTCCAATGAAGTTCCTTCTGGGACCTTGCAGTTGCTCTCGAGGACCGAAGTGACTGTTTCAGGCCCGGCAAATGAATTTCAGGTCAACACTTACACTGAGAGCGACCAAGAATCCCCCGCCGTTACATCGCTAGCAGATGGCGGTTGGTTGGTCACGTGGCACTCACGTGTCCAAGACGGCTCCGATTGGGGCGTCTTTGCGCAGCGTTACAGCGCTTCTGGTGACGCCGTCGGCGCTGAATTCCAAGTCAACACTTACACCACCAGCGTCCAAATCGGCTCCTCAGTCACAGCACTTGCCGACGGCGGTTGGGTCATAACTTGGGACTCTTATGGCCAAGATGGATCAGGTGCAGGGGTGTTTGGCCAACGCTACAGCAATTCGGGTGATGCCGTTGGGTCTGAGTTCCAAGTCAACACTTACACCAACAATTTCCAAATTCACTCTTCAGTCACAGCACTTTCCGATGGTGGCTGGGTGGTAACGTGGGGCTCTCTGGAGCAGGATGGTTCAGATTGGGGTGTCTTTGGTCAACGTTTCAGCGTTTCCGGTGATGCCGTGGGTGCTGAATTCAAAGTCAACACTTATACCAGCAGTATTCAAGATGGCAGTTCGGTTACAGCACTTGCGGACGGCGGCTGGATAGTTACGTGGCATTCCGTGCAGGACGGATCGTCACGATCGTCACCTGGGATCTATGGTCAGCGCTACAACGTTTTAGGTTTAGCAGTTGGATCCGAGTTTCAGATCAATACCTATACTGATAATGGACAATGTGGCCCCTCAGTCACGGCGCTCAACGACGGCGGTTGGGTGGTCATTTGGTCGTCGATTCAAGACGGCTATGCCAGTGGAATTTATGGCCAGCGCTTTGGCATTTCCGGTGAAGCGATTGGATCTGAATTTCGGGTTAACACTTACACGGATAACAATCAAAATGATCCTTCGGTCACGGCACTAGTTGACGGTGGGTGGGTCGTCACATGGACGTCTGAAAATGGCCAGGACGGCTCGGTCGATGGCGTTTTTGGTCAGCGGTTCAGCAGCGCGGGAGCGATGTTGGGCAATGAGTTTCGCATCAACAGCCGAACGTTAGATAAGCAATACCAGCCCTCGGTAACCGGCTTGAGCGACGGCGGGTGGCTGGTTGCGTGGATGTCGGAAGGGCAGGACGGATCTCGCTCTGGCGTGTACGGCCAGCGTTTTGATTTGAGTGGTAACAAAGCGTTTACGCACACTCTTGTCACGTCAACCAATGTTGATGCTTCAGGCTTCACGCAGGGCCACACCCTTCACGCGGATGCTAGCCTGATCACGGACCCTGATGGTGTTGGAACGCCCCATTGGCAGTGGCAGCGCTCAAGAGATGGAGGGTCCAACTGGTCCAACATCGAAGGAGCATTAGATGCCAGCTACACCCTGACGCAGTCCGACGTGGGTAGGCTCGTGCGCTTGCAAGCAAGCTATTCAGATGGAGGTGGCACAACGGAGACGGTTTACAGCGGCGCCTCAACGCCGGTCATCAACGTCAATGATGCGCCAGATATTGCAAACGCCATTGCAGATCGATCCACTCGCGATTCACAGGCCTGGAGCTTCAAGGTGCCTGCGAATAGTTTTGCGGACCCCGATGGCGACCCACTTACTTATCGCGCCACCTTGGCGGATGGATCTGCCTTACCTGCCTGGTTATCGTTCAACGCTGAAACACTTACCTTTGGAGGCACTCCACCGCGGAACTACTCGGCAAGCCTCAACGTCAAGGTGACTGCCAGCGATGGCACTCTAACGGGGTCTGACGTCTTTAACCTGATCGTTTTTGACAAGACTGCGCCAACTGTATCAACCTTCGCCCCCACCGACGGCGCAACCGGCGTCTTGCTTGACGCCAATATTGTGGTGACCTTCTCTGAAGCGATTGCTCTTGGCGCCGGCACGATCACCCTGCGCTCAGGTTCCGCCACCGGCACGATCGTCGAGAGCTTCGATGTGGCCACGAGTGGCCGCCTAGCCCTGTCAGGCTCAACACTGCATATTGATCCGACCAGAAATCTTTCTGCCAACACCCAGTATTTCGTAGTGTTCACATCCGGCAACATCAGGGATGCCGCAGGTAATGCCTATGCGGGCATCTCCACCTACGATTTCAAGACGATCGCTGACAACGTCGCTCCCACGTTCACGGGTGCGGCGACCAGCGCCGATGGCCTGAAGGTCATTCTCACCTACAGTGAAGCGTTGAACACAACCACCGCGGCCAAGTTCGCCTTTGCGGTAAAGGTGGCCGGTGTCGCCGCAACGGTGAACAGCGTTGCCGTCAACGGCTCGACCGTCGAACTCACCCTAGCGACAGCGGTCGGGCAAGGTCGGGCGGTGACCGTCGGCTATACTGCGCCGATGGCCAGCACCGCTTCCAGCAATGCTGCCGTTCAGGATATCGCCGGCAATGATGCCGCAACGCTTGCTGCCACCACCGCCGTCACTAACAACAGCACGGTCGACAAGACTGCGCCCACGGTCTCAACCTTCGCCCCCACTGACGGCGCGACGGGTGTCTTGCTTGACGCCAATGTCGTGCTGACCTTCTCGGAAGCGATCGCGCGCGGCACGGGAACCATCACATTGCGCTCAGTCTCAGCGACCGGCACGATCGTCGAGAGCTTCGATGCGGCGACCAGCAACCGCCTGACCCTGTCGGGTTCAACGCTCACCATTGACCCGACCAGCGACCTTGCGGCCAACACCCAGTATTTTGTGGTGTTCACATCCGGCAACATCAAGGATGCAGCTGGCAACGCCTATGCGGGCATCTCCACCTACGATTTCAAGACCGCCAGCATCTTCAATGGCACCGCAAACAACGACACGCTGACCGGCACAATTGGGGCCGACACCATCAACGGTCTGGCTGGCAATGACGTGATCACAGGCGGTGCCGGCACGGACATCATGAACGGTGGTGACGGGTCAGACCTCTACATCATCGCAGCTGCCACAGAGCACGTGGCAGCCGAGATCGCAGACACAGGTGCAAGCGGGATAGATGAGGTTCGGTTCACATCGGCCATCGCCAATGCGACCCTGACTCTATTTGCCGGTGACACCGGCATTGAGCAGGCTGTGATCGGGACCGGGACAGCATCGGCAGCCGTCACCACCGCCACGACGACGCTCAGCATCAACGCGTCTGCGCTGTCCTATGGTCTTGCGCTCATCGGTAACGCAGGCACCAACACACTCACCGGCGGCAGCGGCGCTGACAGCTTGCAGGGTGGAGCAGGCAATGACACGCTGATTGGCGGAGCCGGGGCAGACCAGTTACGCGGCGGTATCGGCCTCGACACGCTGACGGGCGGTGCAGATGTTGACTGGTTCATCTTCGACACAGCGCCCAATGCGGCCACAAACAGGGACACGATCACAGACTTTGTGTCAGGCACCGACAAGCTGCAGTTCAGCAAGGCGGTGTTCACTGGGCTATCGAGCGCAGCCTTGGGCGACCTCACAACCGATGCCTTCTGGTCAGGAGCCGGAGTATCGACAGCCCATGATGCCACCGACCGTTTCATCTACAACACGACGACCGGTGCGCTGTTCTATGACGCAGATGGCAACGCCAACGGCAGCACAGCGGTCCAAGTTGCGCTGCTCGGAGCAACAACACATCCAGCCCTCAGCTTTACTGACATCCAGATCATTGGGTGACGGAGTAGCGGCGGTTTAGCCGGTAACGCCAATACGCACACACCGCCTGAACGGCCCGCTGTAGACGCACACAAGCCGCACACGCTGTCCGGCGAACTGGGCGAGGATGCCGCGTTTCCCGACCGGCACGTCATACTGGTACGACTGCCCCACGCGGGTCAGTTGGTAGTCGCGATAATCCAGCCACTCGCCGACATAACCGTGCGCTATGGCAAGCCGCTCCAGATGCTCCCGCATGCGGGCCTTCTGGGACGTCCACGGCCCGATTCTGACGATCTTGGTCGCCTATGCCCCGATAAGGTCGCCACGCGTGTCTGGAAGCATCTGGTGGGGTTCGATGACACTGCGTCGCCATCCGCGCCCGTAGAACGTCGTAAAGCCCTCAAAAGCCTCTCTTACCCGATAATCTGGATGTCGCTGTAGATCAGCGCTGGATGGCTATCCAGGTGCGCCACAAGGACCGCGGCTGACCTCTTGCCTGAACCATCGGCATCGTAGAACAGATCGCCCGTGGTGGTGTTGTAGATAATCCGGTCAGTCGCATCGTGGGCTGCGGTCACACCGGCACCGGACCAGAACTGGTCCATAGATATATCGCCAACACTGCCCAAACCGGTGAAAGACTTGAGGCTGAACTGGAGGTGGTCGCCATCACTGTGTGAGAAGTCGGTGATTGTATCACTGTTCGTTGCCGCATTTGGTTTGGTGTCGAATAGGAATATGTCACCACCCGCACCGCCTGTCAGGGTGTCGTTACCTAGCCCACCAAGCAGCGTGTCGTTGCCGATGCCACCGTCGAGTGCGTCACTGCCCGTTCCACCGGCTAGAATGTTGTTACCCTCATTACCTGTAATGGTGTTCGCTAGGGAATTGCCGGTGCCGTTGATATTGTTTGATCCCGTCAGCGTCAGGTTCTCAACATTTGCGGCCAAACTATAGGCCACCGAGGCCATGACAGTGTCAGTTCCCCCGTCTGCCTTTTCGGTGATCGCGTCCTTGTCATTGTCAACGATGTAGGTGTCATTGCCAGCACCTCCCCACAACTTATCTGCACCAGCGCCGCCATCTATTGTGTCCGCGAAGGCAGTGCCCCGCAGCCAGTTTTCGCCAGCGTTGCCGATAATGATGAGGCTGTTTAATGCTTCAGAAGCATCGATGTTAAGATGCGTCGTGCCCGAACTGTCTGCAACAGCGCCGGTTCCGGTGCCGATGACAACCCGCTCAAGCCCCGCGTCTCCTTCAAAAATCCTCAGACTACCTGCCTTGGCCGCTGAGAAGCGAACCTCGTCGACACCCGACATTCCGGAGTCATTTATCGCAGCCGCTTGGTGCTCTGCGCTTCCCGTGATGACGTAGATATCAGAGCCACCCTGGCCGTCGATGTCCCCGGCGCCCTTTTTGACAATCAGCAAATCGTCGCCCGCAAAGATGTCGGTTCCGGCGTAAGGTTGATCGCGTAATGAAAAAATCTTTACTTTTACACTATCTCTGAAATCTCGATCCACCCACGTCGCCGCGAATCCACCGCTATTCAGTCCAACCACCTTAGTATTAGCAGGGCCAAAGACTTGCGGGCTAGTGGTCACTCCTCCATCGGCCAGGGCGAATATGTCGGTCCCTTCGCGAATATCTTTATGCGTATTTGCGAAGAATTCTCCGCCTAATTTTGTGCCATTTGAGCTGAAGATCTGCGCCTTCAAGTTAACGTTGTCGGTACTGCTAAAGTCTTGCCACGTTACAATGAAACTATCTCCGCCTAGCCCTTTGACGGAGGGCCGGATTTGATATTTGAAGGTCTTCGTGTTGACCAGAAACTCATTGCCAACCTTCACAGCGTTCGCGTCAAAGATTTGCGCTTTAATGTCGGGGTAACTCGTATCCTTGCCGCTATAATCTTCCCAGGTTACAACGAAGCCGCCATTGCCTAGGGAAGCAACCGATGGAAAAAGCTGATGATTGTCAGTCTTCGTGTTAACCAGAAACTCATTGCCTACTTTCGTACCATCCGCCCCAAAAACCTGCGCCTTCACATTGGCGCCTCCGCTTGCGTCCTGCCACGTCACGATGAAGCCGCCATGGATTAGCGGGGCGATTTGTGAATGTACCTGGGTATTAGCTGTAATGGTGTTAACGAGAAACTCACTGCCAACTTTCACGCCGTCGGCGTCAAAAATTTGAGCCTTTATGCTTCCGTAACTCGTATCCCCAAGTGTGCCGCTCTGAAAATCTGACCACGTTACAACGAAGCCGCCGCTGCCTAGCGCGGCTATACTGGAAAGCTCCTGTGGCCCTGCCACCTCCGTGTTAACCAGAAACACATTGCCAACCTTCACACCGTCAGCACCAAAGACCTGCGCCTTAATGTCACTGCTGGAAATCCATAAACTGGTGTCACTATTACGCAGGCTTCCGTTCCTCTCCGTCCAAGTCACAACGAAGCGGCCACTGCTTAGAGCGGTGATATTGGGGTAAGATTGATCACCCACCAATTCTACGTTGACCGAAAAGGTTTCGGCATTCGCCATATAATAGCTGTCTATTTTGACCTTGCTGAGCACGCAAACCTCCTTGAGATACGATGCAAAATTCTAAAGGATGCCTATGGGCAAAGCGACGGCGCCATGCAGCGGTTTCACAACACCCATTGATCCCCAATTCGGACCCTCTACCCCACGACCACAAAATCAGCCGCCGCCAAGATCGTTGGCGTGGGCGTGTTCATGGTGGCAAACAGGACAGCGTCCCGACCGCCGATACCGTCGGCGTCGAAGAAGATGGCTCCGGTTGTCGTGTTATAGACGACCCGGTCTGTCGCATCGTGCGCGGTTGTGGCTCCGGCTGCGGCGTAGAACTGGTCCACACCGATAGTGCCAAGGTCAGTGAACGCATCGAAGATCGACTGATCGAGCACGATCCGGTCCCCGTCCTTGCGGGAGTAGTTGGTGATCCTGTCGACGTTGGTTGCCGGATCAAGCAGCGTCGAGAACACAAAATTGTCCGCGCCAAGTCCGCCGTTGAGCGTATCGTTGCCCAAGCCGCCGTCCAACGTATCATTACCGGCACCGCCTGACAGGATATTGGCGCCGCTATTGCCAACCAAGATGTTGGCCACACTGTTGCCGGTCCCATTGAGGCCTTCGCTGCCCGTCAGCGTCAGGTTTTCAACGCCGGTAGCCAACGTGAAGCTGATGGAGGCATAGACCGTGTCTGTTCCGCGATTAAGAGCCTCGGTAATCTGGTCCCCGGCATTGTCGACGACATACGTGTCGTCACCAAAACCGCCAGACATCTTGTCAGCACCAAAGCCACCATCGAGAAGATCGTTACCGGCATCGCCGCTCAGTGAGTCATTCCCGTTGCCGCCGATGAGCACATCGTTGCCATCTTTGCCAAAGAGATTGTCAGCGCCTGCACCCCCGGTGATCAGGTTGTCGAGCGCGTTGCCATAACCAAAATGATCAATGGCAGCAGCGCCAAGGTCTACAAACTCCAACTGTTCAACGTTGGCGGTCAGTTCATAGATTTTGAGATTTGTTACAATTTTGTCGATCCCTTGCGCGGCGGTTTCGACCACCATGTCCTTTTTATCATCGACGACATAGGTGTCGTTGCCAAGGCCGCCCGTCATCACGTCAGCGCCTGTGCCGCCGTCGAGCAGGTCATCGCCCGCAAGACCGTTCAGCTTGTCAGCGCCGCCATAGCCGAAGATTTGATCATCAGTTGTCGTGCCATTCAGCGTGTTTGCCTCATTGGTCCCAAGGATCATGCGCACAACCTCAATGGCGAGGCTCTGGGTATCGAAGGACGTGCCGTCCTGAGCCTTAATCACAACGTCGTAGATATTGTCGCGCCCGCGATCCTGCGGCAGTTCGACATTGGGCTGGGCCTTGAAGGTCAACACGCCTGTGGACGCGCCAATGTTAAACAGAGCCGCATCCGCCCCACCGACAATGGAATAGCTGACCACCCCGTTGGAGTTATAATTGCTCAGGCTTATCGTGGCTGCGGACGGTGCGTTCTCCTTGATGGCGAAGCTTGCTGTATCGCCGCCGCCATATGAGGAGATAGCTATGGCCTCCTGGGCGTCGGTTACCGAGACTGCCAAGGCTTGGACGTCGGTCCTTGTCCCGTCAGAGACCTGAACAGTCACGTCGTAAACGTTGTTCTGGCCATTGTCCGTCGGCAGTTCGAAGTTGGGCGCAGCTTTGAACGAGAGCGCGCCGCTTGTGGCGTCAATCTGGAACTTTGCTGCATCTGCGCCACCCGTGATCGAATAGGCGAGCGTTGCACCTGCATCCGCATCGGTCGCGTGGACGGTCGTCACAACCGTCCCGTTTTCGGCAACCGAGACCGTTCCGGTCGGAGAGCCACCATTGCTGTCAATGACAGGCGCGAACTCGTTCACGTTTGCGACGGACACTGCGATGGCCTGTGTATCGGTCAGCGTCCCGTCTGACACCTGTACCGTGACATCATAGACATTGTTGAGGCCAGCGTCGGTCGGCGCTTCAAAGTCCGGCGCGGACTTGAACGACAAAACGCCGGTGCCTGCGTTAATCTGGAACTTCGCCGCATCTGCGCCGCCTGTGATCGAATAGGCCAGTGTGGTGCCCGCCTCAGCAAACGATGTCGCAACCGTGGTGACGGCGGTCACACCTTCGTTCAGGGACAGGCTCGCCGATGCGCCACCGCCGTTCGACCCGATCACGGGTGCTTCGCGGACATTGGTCACCGTGACCGCAAGCGCCTGTGATGAGGTCCTTGTCCCGTCAGATGCCTGCACGGTAACGTCATAGACGTTGTTCAGGCCAGTATCCGATGGTGCATCAAAGTTGGGTGCAGACTTAAAGGCGAGGGCGCCTGTCACCGTATCGATCTGGAACAGTGCCGCATCCACTCCGCCTGCAATGGCATAACGGATCGTCGATCCCGTATCCGCGTCGGTCGCATGGACGGTCGTAACGGCGGTGCCATTCTCAGCCATTGAAATTGTGCCAGCGGCCGGGCCTCCATTGCTATCAATGGCGGGGGCAAACTCGTTCACGTTGGTAACGGTCACCGCAATGGCCTGCGATGCCGTCAGCGTCCCGTCAGAGACCTGAACCGTCACATCGTAGATGTTGTTGAGGCCGTTGTCCGTCGCAGCTTCGAAGTTGGGCGCGGCCTTAAAGGACAGAGCGCCTGTGCTCGAATTGATCTGGAACAGCGCGGCATCTGCGCCACCTGTGATCGAATAGGCGAGCGTTGTGCCCGCATCCACATCGGTCGCGAGCACCGACGTGACGGCTGTGCTGTTCTCGGCAACAGGCGCACTGCCAGTCGCGCCACCGCCATTGCTGGTGATTGTCGGGGCTTCGTTCACGTTGCCGACGGTCACCGCGAGCGCCTGCGAAGCTGTGAGCGTGCCGTCTGATGTCTGCACGACGACATTGTAAACATTGTCGCCGCCGACATCGGCTGGGGCTTCAAAATTGCGCGCGGCCTTGAACGACAGGGCACCGGTGGTCTGATTAATCTGGAACAGAGCGGCATCCGCGCCGCCCGTGATCGAATAGGTCAGCGTGGCACCTGCATCAGGGTCTTGACCACTCACAACCGCAACAGCGGTTGCGCCTTCCAGAACCGAAGCTGTGCCGTTCGCGCCTCCACCGTTGCTGGTGATGGAAGGCCCTTCATTCACATTGGTGACGGTCACAGCGACGGATTGCGAGGACGAGAGCGATCCGTCAGACGCCTGAACGATCACGTCATAGACGTTGTTCTGGCCGATATCGGTTGGCGCTTCGAAGTTGGGCGCAGACTTAAAGGACAGAGCGCCTGTGCTCGCATTGATCTGGAACAGTGCGGCATCCGCACCGCCCGTGATCGAATGGGTCAGCGTGGCCCCTGCATCGGGGTCGCTGGCCACATGCGTGGCAACAGCCGTGCTGTTCTCTGCAACCGAGGCACTGGTCGCGATGGTTGGTGCTTCGTTGACGTTGGTGACGGTGACTGCGATTGCCTGCGTGTCGGTCAGTTCGCCGTCAGAGACTTGGACCACGACGTCGTAAACGTTGTTAGCACCAGCATCGGTCGGCGCTTCGAAGTTGGGGGCGGATTTGAAGGACAGCGCGCCGGTGGCGGCGTCGATCTGGAACAGCGACGCGTCTGCGCCGCCTGAGATCGAGAAGGTCAAGGTCGAGTTTGCGTTGGCGTCGGTCGCCGTGACACTGGTAACGACTAAGCCGTTCTCGGAGATCGAGATTGTTCCTGACGCACCGCCGCCGTTGCTTGTGAGGGAGGGGGCAACGCTGACGCTCGGGATGTTGGCTTCGTTAACGGTGAAAATCTGCGCTTTGACGTTTAACCCCTCGTTACTGAAACCCTTTGACCAAGTTATGACGAAGCTGCCATTAGGCAGGTCAGTGATAGTTGCGCTCTCCGCAAATCCTCCATCGGACGAATTAACCAGAAACTCAGTTCCGATTTTGGCTCCATCCGCGCCAAACACCTGCGCATGGAATTCCGATCGAACGCCTGGATTTGGTTGCCAAACAACGACGAAACCGCCGTTATCAAGGCCGGTGATAGTCGGGTCTGTTTGATTGCCGTTCGTTTCGGTATTGACCAAAAATTCTCCGCCAATCTTGGAACCATTCTCGCCGAATATCTGCGCCTTGATACTATAGTCCAAGTCGCCCAACGTTCCGCTTGTGTCCCACCAAGTGACAACGAACCCGCCACTGGCAAGTCCGGTGACACCTGAGTTGACTTGAGAATTGGCGGTCTGGGTATTTACCAAAAACTCGCCGCCTATTTTGGTTCCATCAGCTGCAAATATCTGGCCTTTGACGCTATATCCGTCTGTGTCGCCAAGCGTGCCGCCATCATCTATCCACGTGACCACGAACCCGCCGTTGGTAAGATCGGTAATTGTCGAGCCACCTTGCATCGCTGCCGTCGATGAGTTCACGAGAAACTCGCCACCAACCTTTGAACCGTCGGCGCCAAATAACTGCGCCTTGACACTGGAATTGTCGCTGTCGCCCAACGAGGCGCTGTCAGCCGTCCAGGTAACAACAAAGCCGCCATTGGCAAGGCCAGTGATCGTTGCGCTGTCCTGAGAGCCTGCCGTTAGGGTATTGACCAAAAATTCACTGCCAACCTTGTTGCCATTGGCTGCAAACACCTGCGCTTTAATGCTCGAGCCGCTGCTGTCGCCAAGTGTGCCGCTATAGTCCCGCCAACTTACTACGAAACCGCCGTTAGCGAGGCCTGCGATCGTTGGCTTCTGCTGATAGTTGGCGGTTTCAGTGTTAACCAAAAATTCGCTGCCAACCTTGCTGCCATCACCGTCAAAAATCTGTGCATTGATGCCAGTGTTATCAAAAATAGTATTGTCGCTGTCGCCCAACGTCCCACTGCTGTCCTGCCAAGTGACAACAAAACCGCCATTGGCAAGGCCGGCGATTGTCGGGTTCCTTTGTTCTCGAGCCGTCACTGTGTTGACCAGAAACTCGCTGCCGACCCTTTCAACCGGACCAGCAATGTCGGTCACGGTCACTGCGATTGCCTGCGTATCGATTAGTTCGCCGTCTGAGGCCTGAACGATTATGTCGTAAACATTGTCGGTGCCTACATCTGCGGGCGCTTCGAAGTTCGGCGCAGACCTGAACGCGAGAGCGCCTGTCGTGGCATTGATCTTGAACAGCGACGCATCCACACCGCCTGAGATCGAGTAGGTCAGGGCCGCGTTCGCATCAGGGTCATTGGCTGTGACCGTTGTCACCGCTGTCGTATTTTCCAAGACGCTAATTGATGTAGGAGCAGCTCCACCAATCTCAACAGAAACGCCCATCCAGGGGTAAATATAACCGCCGACAGCAATCGATATTTCAGAGTCAGCTATGCCCGCAGCTTGCGCTGCGATATGAATGGTGTTGGAACTCTCGGTGCCAACCAACCACACAAATTCTGTAATGTCCCTGCCGAGGTCCCAGCCGTCCCAATTGGAATAGTCTGGAGTTTCGCTCTCAACATACGTTGCCTTGAATATGACGGGCTGATTACCGCTGTAAGCATATTGGAAGTAAAGAACGCCAGAGGTTCCAGGAATAACCTCGCCCGCCATTGATGCGGTTACCGGGACTTCAATATCCCCTATGTTGTCCCCAGCCGCGCCCAAACCCAATGTGCCCTTGGCTGGATACGTGATGCTCGGGGTGTCGTTGACGTTAATAACTGCGGACGATGCCGCACTATGAACGGTTTCGCTTGTGCCGTTGCCGTCTATGTAGCTGCCTTTTAGGCGGACGGTATTGCCGACGTCGGACTGCGTCAGCGTATAACTGTTACCATTCGCGCTGCCGATGTCACTCCAATTGGTCCCGCCATCGGTTGACCGCTGCCACTGCCAGCCGACGGTCCCAACACCGTCTGGGTCTGTGACGAGGCGAGCGTCGGCGTAGAGCGTGTGACCTTGGGTGAAGTCAGAACCGTTCGCGATGAGGTCGGGCGTGCCGACTGCCACATTGCCGGAGAATTCTATTATGTAACCGTAATAATGATTGGAGGGAGCATCGTTCCAACCATTGCCACGGTATCCTATTTGTCCGAAATTTTCCTGCGGATGTAAATTGTTAGGTTCTCCACCAAACCAAGGGGCAATGTACCCATTTACAACCCCATTGGGGGTCCAGAACAACGACCCCGTCTCTGGACCAGTGACCCATTTCCATTGGCCTTCTTGATCAGCATCACTGGCACCGATCCAAGCTGAATCAAGCCCAAGGGCAACGTGCTTTGATATCACAAATTGATTTTCTGCTAGCGAGGTCAATGTCGCTAGGTAGCCAGAGACTCCCGCCAGTTGTCGTTCGGATGATGCGGTTAAAGCTGTTTGCCAGCTGACAGAATTCGTGACGAACTGATAAATGTGCCCATTACCGCCGATCGCCGAGTCCCAGTAGAACTGGGTTGAGGGATCGGTTATGTCTGACGAAGTCAACGCTCGAGTGCTCGAGCTTCCGATCTGCTTGAGCATACGGATATCGCCGGTAGGACTGGAATTAGGCATGGAACCGCTTTCTGGACAAAGTCTTGCGCATCGGTCCACCCATTTTATGGTATTATAATTATAATTGCATCGCATTGATGACGGAGGGAAATTGACGCTGGGGAAGCCGACGTCCGGTCGTTCGCATTAGCAGACCTCGTACCCCAGCATGCTCGCAATCCGGTCTGTCTGTTCCCACACGAAAAGCTGACGCGACATGATCTTGTCCTTCAGTCTCTGCCGTGTCGGCTTGCGGGTGTACTTGGACAGCGCCTTGAGGCGCGTCTGGCCGATGTAGATAGCCCGGTGGGCGCGATGTATCTCGCACTCACGCTGAGAGCCGTAGGCCACGTCCCAGCCCTTCACAGAGGCGAAGCGCGACCGACCGGGCGGCATGACCAGTGTGGTGCACTTGCGTCCGGTCATTGGGCACAGAGCGTACCAGCGTTCGCCGCCGAAGCGCATCGGCACACTCGTTAACGAGACCACGCAGTCCACGCGCTGCCCGTTGGCGTATCCAGTGAACTTCAGGCACGGATACGGCTCATGGCAGTACACGTCAGAAACGACGGTCAATTCGGCGGTCGTATGTCCACGGGAGCGCCACGTTACGACCCGCCGGTTAAGGCAGTCACGCTTGAGCATGCCGAGCTGCTTCAGGTGCGACAGGCTGAGGGTGATGCAGTCGTCTGTCGTCGGTCGGTTGCTCCGCCGCCCAGATCCGTAGCCGCCCATGCCTCTGCTCCCACCTTCTTCGAAATATTTTGCGTAACCATATCAATTCAGACAATTTTTTCAAGTTCCCTCGATGGACGCGAGGTGTATGCAAAATTTTGCGAAATTAGTTTGTTTCCGCCGTTTCTCAATGTTCCGGCAACAGAAAAACGACGAATTCCTGAGGGTTTAAGGGTGATTTAATGTAAGTTTCTCCACCCCCACACAGATAAGTTTCGTATGCTAATGTGTGGGAGTGAGAAACATTCGTATTTTCGAGGCGCATGGGCCAGATTTCTGGGCTTTTCCTGTTCCCCCTAGTGAGGGAACAAACACCCGTTCAGTCGTCCACTTCTTCTGACGGAAAGGTAAGTACAGCAATGCCGGTGCGCTTGCTCTCCGCCGATTTGTAAACCGTTGCAACGACATTTCCCTGCTCAACCAAATGATCAATGGCGAGCGTTAGGTCTTTCTTGTCCATGCTCTTGCAAAGGCGAAGAACGAATGACCGTGGAACGTAACCTGCATTGATGGCAGCGTTTTCTGAAGGGCGGTCAGTCGCGAAACCTCCCCGCAGAACCTTTTCCATGACCTCGACAATCCGCGCCGCATTAGCTTGGACCGGGCCTCCGTGCATGTAGCGGCGCACGAAGTGAAGCATCGCCGTATCGCTCGCGTTAACGAACGACGATGCCCAATTTACCATTTCGAGGGTGACGACCGGTGATTTGGGGGTTTCCCAGATGGCCAAAACGGCACATATGCGTTCGACCTTTTCATATGAGCGCGCCAACAGTGCGCGTTCACCTTCGCTGGCCGCCGTCTCCGTCGCCTTGTCAAACTGGGCTAACACTCCATCCAGTTTTGCTTCAGCCTCGGGTGTCAACCCAATCGCGATTGACGTTTCAGCCTCATTTCCAAAAGCGAACGCCGGAGCACGAGCAATCAAGGGAGCTGCCCGTTTGACATCTTCAGGCAAGGTGAAAACGTCTTTGATGCGCCGCGACGGCACGCAAGTAGAAGCTTCTGCCATCAACATGCGCCCCATCAGGCCGCTTGTAATTGAACCTTCACCTAGGGCCATTCCTAACCCCTCGGGGGTTGCAAAGCCGATCATCGAGAGACATGGATGGGCAATCGTCTTCGACGACTTTCCCGCCAGTAAACGGGTTTGATGGTTTCCAGCGCTTTCGCTGAAAAGCTTTAAATACATACCCTCTGCTGCACGCAAATGCGAAGGAGCGTTTGGATTGCCGGTTGCAGCGAGCACGTGAGCAATCTCGTCGATGACGGCCAGAGTGCCTGTGTAGCTCTCCAAGTTATCTTCTAGACCCTGCCCACTTCCTGCCTCGCCAAACAGCTTACCTCCAGACGCGTCGGCAACTGCTTTCGCCACCTTGAGAGCGTGATCTTTACCAGATCCGGTCGGAGCAACGCCTAATCCGTAAAGGTTGGGACGCAAACCAGAAGGCATCTGGTAGTGACCGTTGCAACCTCCCGCCATTCCAATAAGCGCCGCAAGAGTAGTCAGCGACTTCTGGGGCTTAGGCGCTGTTGCGAGGGCGGCCTCAACCATCGACGACATGACACCTGGGAAGGGGTCTGGCACCTTAATGATGGAAGCGCGATCTCCGGATGCCGGAACAGGCCCCGCAGGCGCTGTCGGTGAGGCATGATGGATGAAGCCAGTCGCCTCCTTGGCCATCTTAATCACAGTAGCCATCGTCACCTGACGCTGGCCGACGGCCTTGCGGCGCTCGAAGCTGTCCCACTGGGTCCGCAGGGCCTCCTCGCTGGGGTATTTTGATCCCTTGCTCGACCACTCGTTCCAGATGTCGAAGCCGGTGTCGTCTCCCTCGGTCTCGTGGCCCAACGCCATACCGACCTTAATCCAGTCCTCACGCCCCATGTCGGGGTCGAGGGCGTTGACGAGGTCTTCCATCTGCCGCAGCGTCAGGCCCAGTTTGGGTTCACGTCCGGCCATGAAGTCGTCCGGGTCGAACGTGTTGTTGCGGCTACCCTTGAAGCGCGCCTCGCACATCGGCGCGACAATGCCGTCCAGATCGGCGACGGTGTTCTCAAGGTCGAGGAACTCGGTGTAGGGCATGGCGTTGCCGGTGAATGTCACAAAGCCCGTGCTGCTGAACGTCTCGAAGCCATACTCGTTGCCGACGGTCGGCGACTTGTTGTTGCCGTAGACGCCGCGCACGAAGGCGCGGATGCCTTTCCCACTTGGGCTGAACTCGGCGTAAGTCTGGCTGGCGATCTCGGTGATTTCGGGAGGCAGCTTGCCGTCCGCGTCAACGCAGTTGTCGAAGTCGAGCGCCGTGATCCCGAACTCGGGCATCAGCGCCAGACCGACGCCGTCAAAGCCGCGCATGCTGGCGGCGTGTTTAGCGGCTGCAAACGAGGTCAGGTTACCACGATCAGAGACCGAGCCTTGCTTGCCGTGGCGCTTGCCGCCTTTGGCGTAATACGGCACCTTCAGGGGTTTGCCGTTGGGGTTGTTTGGGTCTTTTTCAGAACGCCACATTACCCAGCCCTGAAGTTCCCGCAATTCGGCGGGAGGTTCAAGGATCTCGTTCTCCGGCGCAACCGGCTGCACGTTGTCCACGGCGCTCATTTCGCCACCTGCGTCGACAGGAGCGAAACGAGGTCGGGCTTGAGCAGTTCCGTCCTTGGGATGTCGTATATATTCTCGATCTGCATGGCACGCTGCATCGGCGTCCAACCTCGCTTGGCCCACCCATAAACGGCCTGATGGGTAACGCCCAGTTTGTGCGCAAGCGCGCACGCGCCGCCAGCCAAAGCGATGGCTTGTTTAATGCCCGGCACATGAGAACGAGTGTTTAGATTTACCTGTTCATCGTTGAAAAAGAATGCTTTTTTTGATAGTGTCATCGTGTCCACTCCGGGCGGCGCTCAGAAGAGGCGCCGCCCAATTTTTATGGGGTTTAGGTTGCGTGCCGTTGGGCTACGTGTTGGCGCTGGCCGTTTTTTTATGCGTCTGCGGATGCCGCTTGTGCGGTGGATGAGAAGCGACGCTGTGTGCGCCAAGCTTCAATGTCGGCTGGGTCATACAGGACCTTGCCAGTGCGCCCGGGCGTCTTGTGGAACGGGGGACCCGAGCCGCGTGTCCGCCAGTTCTCGAGGGTTGCGGGGCTTACCCCGATGAATGCCGCTGCTTCGCGGCTGGGAATTAGAATGTGCATTGACGATACTCCACGTCGGCCACCGCAGGGTTTGCGGCGGCTTCCGTGGGTGCGTATGGATTAGCTGCGCGTCCCGATGAGTGCCCCCCCTAGCGGGGTTTCTTCAGCGACTTCTCAAGATTATCGAGACGTTTTTTCGCGTCGACTTTTAGCACACCTTCATAATGCGACTTCATGGCCCGATATCGTTTTTCGGGCCACGACAGAAGAGGTTCAGACCCTTCTGCAAGCGGATGAAAGCTGAGGAAAAGCTCCAGCGCGCGACCGTGTTCGTAAAGCTTATCAATTTTACCGCGCAGCCCTAGCGCGGCTATGGCTGCGAGCGGGCGCTCCTTTGTCTCACCTTCAAACTCAATCACCTCCCTCACCACACGCTTGGCGATGATGCCCATCCATTCCGCTGCATCCTCAGTCGGCAAATTGTCCTCTGCTGCCGCTCGCCAAATCGCATCGATAGGACCACGTTCTGTCGGTTTTTGATCCAGAGCTCGTTCTGCAAGGTGAACCATGTATCCGTCGTAATCGTGGCCGGGCAAAGCAAGCCTCATTTTTGCCGCCTGCCCGGCTATCTTTTGCAAAGTTGGTGGCATGAGTTGCTGTGCGTCTGTGACCTCAGCGACAGCTAAGTCGACCCAATGCGGGTCGCTATCTTCCTCCCATTGTCGGACATAACGCAGTAACATCAGCGCATAGTCGCTTGTCGCGTTTGACCCAAGCTCACGTGCAAGCGCCTGCGACGGTTTTTCTTCGCTCATGCCCCTGCCCCCGACAACTGCACCACGTTTGTCTGATCCGCGTCAGTCAGTAGACCCGACACGTGGTCCGCCCATGCCTGCACTGCCAAAGTCTTCTCTGCCGCCCAATCATATCGCTGATAAACGCCAGCCACCCCGCCTTTCGAGCCACTCACGTGGTTCAGCACCGCCTCGGTTACCTCGAACCGCACGTCAAGCCGCTGTAGTCCTGTGGCAAGCGTCCGCCGCAAGTCGTGCACCCGCCAAGGCGCAGGCGGTGAGACGCCCTCTTTGGCGGCTATCTTAGCTATCGTCATGTCTAGACGTGCTTTGGCCTTGCTGTGGCCGCTGCTGGGCGTCGTTCCCGTTGCCGTAAATAGCAAGCCACTCTTGGGCCAACCGCCCGCACGGGATGCAAGCGCCTCCAACTCTGTCATTGCCAATGACGACAACGGCTGTCGTGCCGCTACTCCATTCTTCGAACGGCTGGACGGCAGCAACCAGACGGCGTCCTCTCGGCTTATTTCAGACCAACTGAGGGAGGAAACCTCTTCACGCCGCCCGCCGGTCAGGATCAGCAAGCGAAAAATGTAGGCGAAGGGGTAACCTAAGGTTGACGTGGCCAGCCAGACAAGCCGCAACTCGTCGTCGTTCAATACCCGGTCACGAGACGGAACTTTGGCTGGCGCGTCCATGCCTTCCATGGGTGAACGCTCTAGGTCGCCCTGATTGACAGCCCAGCGCATCATCCTACGCAACGTCGCAAACAATAGGCTTGTCGTCGCTGTCTTGTCCTGCGCACCTGCCAATACAGCCGTTATATCCTTGCGAGTAAGGTCGGGCAGCGGCTTGTTGCCTAGAACTGGCACGGCATAGCGACGCAGCAGCGCCAGCGCATCACGCTGGCTCGCTGGCCACTCCTTGATCAGGTAAGCATTGTGAAACCTCTCGACGTAGGCGCTGAAGGCGAGGTCGATGGCCATGCGCGCCCTCTCCGCCTTTACACGCTGTGGGTCGATGCCCTGCGCGACCTTCAGCGCTAGCTTTTCAGCTTCGCGCCGAGCCTGTTCAGCTGTAATTGGCCCGAACTTGCCGATGGTGTAGCGGCGCACGGGCGATCCCCTGCCCCCAAGCCGGTATTGGTAAACGAACACCTTCGCCCCCTTAGGCGTAACCTTGCATCCGAAACCGGGCAACCGTTCATCCCACAGAAGGTTGTCCTTCGCGCCCGACCGAGCGGCGTCAACAGAACTTTTCGTAATGCGCATGGTGATTGCTAGCCCTCTCTCAGCAATCACCGTATAGCGAATTGGCGTGAGTAGCAATGAATAGCAGTGATAATAAATGCATGAATTTCTTAGGTTTTTAGAGGAAAACTCGCCCACTGCCGTCGCCTGCCGCCCTAACTCTTAATCAGCGGGTCCTTGGTTCGAGCCCAAGTGCGTCCACCACTTTCCGTTAGCCTAACCTAACCTCATGCGGAAAAAGCGTAGCGCGTGCGGCTGGCGAACACGTCCCCCGACCAAAGGATTGTAGACGGAAAGCTTGGCTGGTTTGGGGCGTCAGGCCAATGCTTGGTCTCCGAAGCGATGCCTCTGTAGCGGGGATAATGGACACCATTTTTGCCGGGGGTTTCATTCCCCAGATGATTGCCGGACTAAAGCTGTAGAATGGGCTGTTCTGTATAGATCGTCATGCAGCACTTAGTGGCTAGCTGAGAGAGTTCTGCAACACGACGATAGCCTCCTCCGACGGTCAAGCCGCATTGTGGCGGAGGCGTAGGTCACCCATCCGAACCCGCAAATTAGTGGCGCTTGCAGTCACCTGCATCGCCCTCTCACGCCTGTTATCTGTTACTGTTGCAATTCTCAATTCGGTGATTATCATTTATTTATTAGGGCTTGGGAGAGATTCGAATGAAAAAGATAGCAACACTGGTTTGCGCCGCAGCGACCATGATTTCATTTCCGGCAATGGCACAGAATTCGGCAGCAATTGCAGCGCGTGCGAACGTGGCAGCGGTGAGGGCAGCAGCCGTACAAGTCATCCAGACCAAGGGCTCGAAAGATGCGGTCGAAGCCCTCAAGACGGCGGTGGCCAGCGTGAAGACAGACGTTCAAGCTGTCCGGGCGGATACAAATGCAAGCAAATCGGAAATTGTGGCTGCCTTCTATCAAGCGGCACAAACAAAGGCGACGCTCGCATTTTTGAAATCAATCGCAACCGCTGCTAAGAACCCGACTGGTAACTAAAAGTAACACATTTAGGTATTCCGGTGCGGTGCCTGCTTAGAGCTTTAATGTTCGCGGCCTTTGCCATCGCACCGGCAAGTGTGAAAGCTCAAGATAAAGACGTAGAGAGCGTTGTATCGTTGTCGCCTCTGCCCGGCATCCACAGGCCAACGCTGTCCATCGGTTTTGATGCGTCAACGGGCCGATATGGTGACACCGAGTCCACGAATACCTATATATCGCCCCTAAGCTTGCGATTACCAGTCAGCACAAATTTTACAGTCGCTGCCAGTATATCACATGTTCAGATTTCAGGTCCCAACGTTGTTGTTGGGGCTGACGGTCGGCCTTTGCCGGGTGTCGGCTTGGTTCGATCTACCCGCTCAGGAATGGGAGACGTGTCTCTCGGAGCAGCATGGGAAATCCCCATCACGAGCGATAAATGGTCGATACAGGCGTCGTCTCGAATAAAAATCCCGACCGCTAAAAAGTCAAAGGGCCTTTCAACGGGAAAGACCGATTATTCAGGCAAAGTTGAGGTGACATTTATAAATGCCCCATTTGCGCCATTCATGAGCGTAGAATACCAAGTTTTGGGAGACCCCGAAGGACTCCAACTTCGTAACACGATGAACACGTCAATCGGCACAGCTTGGATTAGCGGCAGGAAAGCCATCATCACATCTTACGACTACAACGAAACGATCAGCCCTCTCTTTGATGACAGCCATAGTCTGTTTGGGGCCTACAGCACGCCCTTATCTGACAAGATACGATTAACTCTATATGGCATCAAAGGCCTATCGGCGGGTAGCCCTGATGTAGAAGCTGGCGCTCTAATCAGCTTCACATTGTAAGGTAAACTCGGGTAAGAAGAATTTGGAATAATTGTTTCTTTTGCGCGTTGAATTCAAGAGCGAGACACACGTCGAACCTCGTAAATATGCGGCCGTTAAGGTCCCGGGTTATCCACCGGGCGGTCCTTCTCCCTCTTCAGGCGGAAAAAGCGTAACGCGTACGGCTTGCAAACACGTCTCCCGGCAGCAGGATGGTGCTTGGAAAGCTCGGCTGGTTTGGGGCGTCAGGCCAATGCTGGGTTTCCAGCGCGATGCCGCTGTAGCGGGGATAATGGGCACCATTTTTGCCGGGGGCTTCCTTCCCCAGATGATTGCCGGAATACAGCTGTAGACCGTGCTGATCCGTGAAGATCGTCATGCCGCGTCCGGTCGCTGGGTGGGTGAGCTCTGCAACAGGCCGATATCCTTCGCCCGCCAAAACCCAATTATGATCATATCCGCCGGCCAAGCTAAGTTGCTCATCCGATGCCTCAATGTCGCGCCCGACAGTTTTTGGCTGGTTGAAATCAAACGGGCCGCCTTTGACGGGACTGAGCAACCCGAGAGGGACGCGTTCGGAATCGATGGGCAGATACTGGTCTGCGCAGATGGTCAGCAGATGGTCTAGAATTGTCTGTACCGGCGTCGCCACACCCGACAGGTTGAAGTAGCTATGCTGCGTGAGGTTGACCGGTGTCGGCGCTGTTGTCGTCGCTTCATAAGCGATGTCGAGACAGAAATCGTCAGACCAGCAATAGGTGACACGGACCTCCAACTGACCCGGAAACCCCTGATCACCGTCCTCACTGATGAGGAGCAGAGATGCCCTGTGCGGCAGAGCGGTCTGTTCCTTGTCGATGGACCAGATACGATGGCTGAAGCCTTTTGCCCCTCCGTGAAGGCAATTGGCACCTTCATTGACACTCAAGCGCACCTCGCGTCCATCCAGAGGAAAGCGGCCACCGCGAATGCGATTGGCGTAGCGCCCAACAACTGCGCCAAAATATGCCTGACGGTTCAGATAACTCTCGGCCCTTTCAAAACCCAGAACGACGTCGGCGAAGGCGCCGTGACGGTCTGGCGCGTCCAGCCGGGTGATTGTGGCTCCAAGCGGGAGGATATGCACCCGCGCACCATGGCGGTTGCAAAGCTCAATAGTGGATATTGAAATACAGGTTCTCCCGAACAGGTGCATCTCGGCTCTAAACCGAGCGTGCCGTAAGGGTGTTCCGGCGCGATTAGCCAAGCAGGCGCATCATCCCTGCATAATCGTCGATCAGAAGATGGGGTTGCTGATTGTCCGCTAGTCCGGACACCGCCTCACGCTTCATAATACCTGTCGTGAGACCAACCCCAATGGCCCCTGCCCCGCGCGCCATGCGCATTTCCAGTGCGGGATCATCACCAAACACCACGATGTCGCGCCCGGCGCTTCTGGGTAAGCCCATGGCCGCCACCGCAGTATCAAACGCGATGCGGGACGGTTTTCCAAGAACCTTGGCCTGCCTGCCTGTCATGGCCGCAATCATCTTGTTTATGGCAAAGCTCGCGCCGATGCCGCGTCCGTTTGCAGTGGCAAAGAATGGCACGTGGCTGGCGGTGGTCAGCTTGGCCCCATCCCAGACAGATTGGCAGGCCGCTTCGAGATCAGGGAAGGTGAATTCTCGGAACCAGCCGGTGTATACGGCCTCGCACTCGCCCTCTTCGGAGGCGCCGAGCACTTCAATTCCGCGTTCGATCAATGGGGCCGCAACCCCTGCATTGCCGAGCACGCGGACGCGGCGGATACCTTGGCGTTCAAACCAGATGGCTGCCGACGAAGACGGGGTCATCATTTCATGGTCAGCCAAATCAAATCCGGCATTGCGCAGGCTTGCCGCATAGACCGCAGGTGGCTTAGCGGTGCCGTTAGTGAACACGCGGAACGGTGTTCCACGCGCACGCAGGAGAGAAAGGAACTCGACCGCCCCTGGCAAGGCCTTGTGGCCTCCAGACGCTGCATCCCCCAACGCAATCGTGCCATCCATATCAAAGATAAAGCCGCGTGCGGATTTGATCCGCTGTTCAATTTCAGACGACATGCGCGCCTCCATGTAAGGCGATCCGCAATCCGGGACGCTCCAAAACAATATTGCGGGCCGCGGGTTTTGCCGCGAGTTGACGCAGCAGTTGAAGCAACGGCGCGGCCTCCGGTGAATAGGTCGCGCGGGACCGGCCAGACGAGAGCATCGCATCAACCTGATCCACAGGCATCACGGCGCGCAGCAGGAACTCCTCATCGGGCATCGATGCCCCGAATTTACGGCGGAGGTCCGCATATTCAGGGAACATCGGCTCCACCTCAATTTCCCGCGCACGCGGGCGATCGAGGATGGCCGCTTCCACTGCAGGATTGATCGGGCTGGTCGGATGACCAAATTTGCCCATCACATAGCGCAGTACCTGATCAGACACCTGCGCATAGCGACGTTCGCCGATGACGTTGAACAATGCCTGGCTCATGACCATCTGCGGGAACGGTGTGACCATGATCGGATAGCCAAGCTCGGCCCGCACGCGTTCTGTCTCGGCGACCACCGCATCGAAGCGGTCACCCATTTTGAGCTCTTCAAGCTGGCGTCGGGTCGTCGTCATAACGCCGCCGGCAATCTGGTGTCGAAGGAAGCTGGAATCAAAGGGCTGCGGCGTTCCGGCAGGCAAACTCTCCGCCCGCGCCAGCCGCCACCAATAATCTGAGACCTTGGACAGCATCTCGTCATCGACGTTGACCGAATGGCCCGCGTTACGAAGGTTTGCGACCATCCGGCCTGCTTCGGGAAGGGAACTGCCCTCCCCCAAAGGTCCAATGCCGACATGGACGGCATCGACTATACCAAGGTCGGCTGCCGCAAGGCTCGAAACTGGGCCATAGCCAATGGTGCAATGCGCGTGGATCTCGAGGGGCCGGTTACCAATGGCCGCTTTCACAACAGGCGCCAGCGTGCGCACGCGCTCCGGAGACATCAGCCCGCCCGGGTCTTTGATGTAGACGAGGTCAATGTTGCCGCCGGAACAGATCTTGCGCGCAAAGTCGGCATAGAATTGGTCGGTGTGGACCTCAGACAAGGTGAAGGTCAGCGCGCCCATGATCTCGGCGTCGCCCTCTTCACGCACGATCCGCGCAGCCTCGATGACGGCATCGGCATCGTGCATCGGATCGAGCATCACGAAACGCCGAATGCCGTTCAACTGGAGCCTACGGTAGACGAGCCGCATAAACTCCGGGTCCGCCTGCTGCCAGGCAATGAACCGCAGGCCCGTCGTGATGAACTGCAAAGGCGTGCGGGGCATCGCGGCGGCCACACGGCGGATGCGTTCCCACGGGTTGTTCTGGAAATAGCGCACCGCAACGGCCATGTGGCTCGACGAGGTAAAATCGATCGCGCGGAAGCCCACACGGTCCGTCTGACCTGCAATCTGAAGCATCTGCGCGGTGTTGAGCCCGGTTGCGCCCCACAGGCTCTGATTGCCGTCGCGCATCGACACATCGACAAGCGAAATTTCAGCCATGGGTTAGCCCTTCAAAGAAACGGGTATCGACGCCGCCCGCCTTAAAGCGAGGATCACGAACAATGGCTCGGTGCAGATCCGCTGTGGTGGAAATGCCTTCGATATGCAGCACATCAAGGGCCGCCGTCAGGCGTGCCACGGCTTCTTCCCGCGTTGCGCCACGCACGATGAGCTTGCCCACCAGCGAGTCATAAAATGGCGGAACCACGCCGCCGTGCGGCATATGCGTATCAACCCGAACGCCTGCGCCTGTTGGCCAGGCAGCCAGCGTGGCTGTCCCCGGCGACGGGCGGAAATCATCTGCCCAGCTTTCTGCGTTGATGCGCACTTCAATGGCGTGCCCATCTGCCTGAACCATGTCCTGCGTGAGCGAGAGCCGCTGGCCATCGGCGATGAGCAACTGCTGCTCTACCAGATCAACACCGGTGATTTCCTCCGTCACGGGATGTTCCACCTGAATGCGTGCATTCATTTCCAAGAAGAAGAAATCAAACGTCTCAGCATCGACGAGGAACTCCACTGTCCCTGCCCCGCGATAATTGAGGTGACGGGCAAGATTGACCGCCGCCGCCTCAATCGCCGCGCGCTTATCATCTGGAATGAGCGGCGCCGGGGCTTCTTCCACCAGCTTTTGAAAACGCCTCTGGATCGAACAATCGCGCGTACCGAGGTGGATCGCCGTTTCGCCATCCCCCAACACCTGAACCTCAACATGGCGTCCTGAGGCGATGAACCGTTCCACATAGATGCGCGGATCGCCAAAAGACGCCTGCGCCTCTGCCATCGCCATATCGATCGAGGCTTCCAAATCTTCCACGCGATCAACGCGCTTCATGCCCTTTCCGCCGCCGCCAGATACGGCCTTCAGCAGAACGGGAAAGCCTGTCGCGGTTGCGCGTTCCAAAGCCTGTGCTTTGTCCGCGGCTTCGCCACCGGGGACGACTGGCAAACCCGCCTCAATCCCCACCTTGCGGGCCATCAGCTTATCACCCATCGCTTCAAGGCTGGAAATTTCAGGCCCGACAAAGATGATACCCGCAGCGGCTGCTGCTCGCGCGAATGCTGCGTTTTCCGACAAAAACCCGTAACCGGGGTGGATCGCGTCGGCGCGGGCCGCCTTGGCGGCTGCGATAACAGCGTCGACCGAAAGATAGGATTGCGGGGACGGACTTGGGCCTACGCACACAACCTCATCCGCATCGCGTGCGGGCCAGCTGGAAAGGTCTGCCTCAGACGCGCCCAGAATGCTCGTCATGCCGAGCCGACGCGCGGTCCGGATGACGCGGAAGGCAATCTCTCCGCGATTGGCGATAAACAGTCTGCGGATCATGTTTAGGCCGGCTGGATGTGCATGAGTATGGCACCGCTATCGACCATCGTCGCATTCTGGACGCAAACATCGACAACACGGCCTGCGCAGCCTGCATGGACCGGGTTCATCAACTTCATCGTTTCAATGATGCCAATGACGCTGTCTGGGCCGACGACATCCCCAACCGCCACAAAGGGCGGCGCACCGGGTTGCGGCGCATGATAAAATGTACCCGGTAAAGGTGCTGCCACCCCCTCCAGTCCCTCGGGCACGACAGCCGCAATGCTCACATTGACGACAGCGGCGACGGCAACTTCAGCTCCCTCGTCAAGCGACCATTCCTGTGACCAACCCTCCCCCGACCGCTCAACGCGCAAACGGAATCGGCTCGTCCGAATATCCAATCGGTCATAGCTGGAGCCATCGAGGATCGTCGCGATCTCGTTCACATCTTCAGGGGAAAGCGGCAGTTCAGCAGTCATTTCGCGAGCAAGTCCCGCGCCTTGGCGATGATGACATCGGCAAAAGCATCGTCATTGAAGTGCGCGTCAATCGTGCGGAATTCGACATTGGCTGGCATCACAGACTGCGCATAATCGGCAAATGGCCCCGGGATGCTGGGATCATGAATGTGGCCAAAGGGGCTGTCATGGTTGGAAAAGCCCTTCAGCGGCACGAAGAAGCTGACCGGGCCCTTAGCGTCTGCAAACATTGCCGCCAGATGATCGGCCAGCGGCTTAAGGTCCGCCAGATCAGTGCGCACGGCGGTCAGCGCCGGGTTATGAATATGATATTTCTTTCCCGGGAACTGCACCTCAGCGACCTCAATAGGGCCGGAAATGATGAAGTCCGAATTGCCCGGGGCGAACACCACCGGAATGCCGCGACCAATCGCCGCTTTGCCCCGGTCAGGCCCTGAATCGGCCAGCCCGCCATGAATATGATCAAGAATTTCGGTCAGAGAGAGATCCAGCACGAGCGCCACGTCACGCTCTGCCGCAATCCCGTCCAGGGTTGGGCCACCCGCTCCAGACGAGTGGAACACCATGACCTCGCAACCATCAGACTCCAGCGCCTCACGGATCGGCTTCACACTCTTTTCGGTCGTTCCCAGCGTCGTGATGAGGACCAGTGGACGCGTCGACGCGGCAACAGGTGTATACCCCTTTGCCATCCCGGCCACGGCCAGCGCGGCATTCCGATACACTTCACCGCTGATCGAATTGATCCCGGACACATCCGTCACCGCGTTCATGATCGCGATGTCCTTCACCCCCAAATAGGGCTTCGTGAAGCCGGAGGCCATTGTGGACACGATCAGCTTCGGCAAGCCGTAAGGAAGCGCCTGCATAACCGACCCCGCCAAGCCTGTGCCCATTGAACCACCGATCGACAGAACACCAGACAGGCCATGCTTCTCGTGCGCAGACAATGCACATTTGACGGCGCCTTCAGTCATGACTGCCTGACATTTACCCTCATGGCCCAGCGCACGGACATCTTCGATCGTGTGGCCAGCGGCACCCGCTACGTCCTCTGGGGATATCTCAGCACCGCCAACGGTCCGCCGGATACTGGGGTCAAGGTGGATGACAGAGCAGCCTGCCCCTTCAAGAATCTGGCGCACATATTGCGCCTCTTGTTCCTTCGTATCCTGCGTGATGATCAACAAGACATTAGGACCTGACATGGTTCCGTTTCCCTCTCCGTTATGCGCCGCGATGTTTCACATTCGCGCACGATTGCCTAATCAATTTCGAGCGGCTAATTGCACCGCGTGAAATGGGTTTTGCCATGATTGATCGCAAGGTCAAATCAATCCGCGCTTTGGAACGCGGGATCGATGTTCTGCTTGAAGTACAAAAGAGCGGCGGCATTAGTTTGCATGAGCTCCATTTGCGCCTTGGGCTTGCGAAGGCCACGCTTTTGCGGCTGCTCGTTACCCTCTCGTCTCGGGGGCTGGTCTGGCAACGCCTTGCAGACGGCGCCTATCTATCGACAGCCCTTGCTGCCCCAGGGTCTCGTTCCGACGTGACGGAAAGACTGGCTGAGATCGCCTCCCCCTTCATGGTTGAATTGAGTGAGCGCGTGGTCTGGCCGTCCATTCTCGCGGTGCCACGGATGGACCATGTCGAAATCATTGAAACCAATAGTCCACTGGCCCGCTTTGATGCGGCTATTTTGGGACCCGTCGGCGTCAAACTAAGTTATCTGCATACGGCCACAGGGCGAGCCTATTTGTCCGCCTGTGACGCGCGGGAGCGAGAAGCCATCATCGCGCGACTGCAGCCGGAAGCCGCCACACCAGATGACCGCGAACTGCTCGACACCATCATCGCAGAAACACGCACGCGAGGCTATTCGATGCGAGAGCCTTACCACCCTTGGCAAGATCGCAGCAAACAAACGGTGTTACGCGATGGAAAGACATCCATTGCCGTGGCCATTATGGCCAATGGCCACGCCATTGCCGCCCTTAATGTTACCTGGCCGAGTAAGCGGGTCCATGTGGAAGACGTGGTTTCCCGCCATCTGGAAACGCTTCAGGGGATCGCGGACCGCATTGGCCAAGCCGTCGAGTCCAACTAGCAGGGTTTCATCACACGAAATCAAATTCACTTGCCTTAAGAGGAGCGAACTCGCACCGCTTGAAGCAATCCGTTTCTGTCGATTGAGGAGATCATTATGAAAGCGTGGGTTCTAAGTGCAGGTGCATCCTCCTTGGATGATCTCCATCTGGTCGATCGGGAAACACCAACCCCTGCGGTAGGCCAAGTGCTCATTCGCGTCCGCGCTTGCTCCATCAATTTCCGGGATCAGTTGATCCCGCAGGGCCTTTATGCGGGTGGCAAGGCCTCTCAGGATGTCATTTTGCTGTCCGACGGTGCCGGCGAAGTTGTAAGCGTTGGCGCTGGCGTAACGCGCTTTAAAGCTGGCGACCGTGTGGCCGGAACATTTTTCCAGAATTGGGATGATGGCCCGCCAACCGCGGCGGTCGGTCAGGCCTTGGGCGCCGCCCCCGTCGACGGAATGTTGGCGGAGTATGTCGTGCTTCCAGAGGCGGGTGTCGTGCACATCGCGCAGACGCTGAGCTTTGAGGAAGCCGCCACCCTTCCCTGTGCGGGCGTCACCGCCTGGAACGCGCTGATGGAAGGCCCTCAGCCCACCAAGGCAGGCGATAGCGTGCTTGTACTGGGCACCGGCGGTGTATCGCTTCTGGCGCTTCAAATCGCGAAGGCCGCTGGCGCTGTCGTTGTTGCGACGTCCTCGTCTGACGACAAGATGGCACGGGCCGCAGCCCTCGGCGCTGATCACACCATCAACTACCGAACAACAGCTAATTGGGGAGCGGAGGCCGTTCGACTGAACAATGGCAATGGCATCAATCATGTCGTTGAAGTCGGCGGCGCTGGCACGCTCGCGCAATCCATACAGGCTGTGGCTGTCGGCGGTGAGGTGTCCCTAATTGGCGTTTTGACGCGTGAGGGAGATACTTCTCCGCGCGCTCTCATGTTCAAATGGGCCAGCATGCGCGGGATCTTTGTCGGCTCGCGCGGCATGGCGGAGCGACTGAACGCCTTCATCGACACCCACAAGATCAAACCGGTGGTTGACCGGACTTTCGCCATGGAAGACGCAAAAGCGGCCTTTGCCTATCAATCGTCATCCGAACTCTTCGGAAAGACGGTGATCACACTCTGATGGCGACGTTCGTTCTCATCCACGGGGCTTGGCATGGTGGTTGGAGCTTTGAGCTGATCCAACCCATGTTGGAGGCTGAAGGTCACACCGTCATTGCGCCCAATTTGCCGGGCATGGGCGGGACCGACGAAGAACTCGCGGATGCGACCCTCGCCAACTGGGCGGATTACGTGGCAGAACTTTGCACATCCGCGAACAAGCCTGTCATCCTGTGTGGCCACAGTCGCGGCGGGCTGGTGTTAAGTGAAACGGCGGAGCGCATTCCCAAGGATATCTCCGCCCTCGTCTACGTCTGCGCCATGATGCTGCCATCGGGCATGTCTCGGGAACAATGGCGGGATCGTGCCGAACCCAATCCCGACTTTCGGGCGATCATCCAGCCGCATCCCTCAGGCATTGCCACAGTGATTGATCGCACCCAGGCGGCACCTGTGTTCGCGCAACTTTCTCCGCCCGATCTGGTGGAGAAAGCCTTTGACCGCCTGATGGCCGAACCTGATCAGCCCCGGTTGACGGAACTCAACCTCTCATCGGCGCGCTATGGCTCTGTTCCTCGGCATTACATCGAGTGCGTGCATGACAGGACCATTCCCATCAGCGACCAACGGATGATGCAAGACTTTCAGCCCTGCGCTTCCGTCACCTCGCTTGATGCAGACCACAGCCCTTTCCTGTCCCGTCCACGTGAGCTCGCGGATGCCCTCCTTAAGATCGCAGCGGAGATTGAAGCATGACCAAATTTGGTTTCGGACAGGATATCGGCCGCATTATCCAAACCGCTTATGTGGTGAAGGATATTCACGCCGCCATCGACTGGTGGGTAACGTCGGCGCAGACGGGCCCATGGTTCCTCCTCGATCATTTTCTGGCGGAAGACCATGTTTACCGGGGCAAGAAGTCAACGGCGGACGTCGCCATCGCGATGGGCTTTGCCGGCTCCATGTGCATCGAACTCATCCAGCCTTTGGATGACCAACCGTCGGTCTACAAAGAAACGGTTGATCAGCGCGGCTATGGTTTTCACCATCTTGGCCTCGCCGTTGCCGACGTCGATGCAGAAATCGAGGCCTATCGGACAAAGGGCTATGAAGTGGCCTTCCGCGCCGGAGTGCCGACGGGCGGCGCCGTCGCCTATCTCGACAACGGCGTGAATGACCCGGGCTTTCTGGAACTCATCCCAGCAACCCCTGGCATGGATGAGGTCTTCACGCGTTTTTGGGCCGCATCCCAGAATTGGGATGGCACCCAACCCGTTCGACCGTTCGGCTAAAAGCCATTGCAATTACAAAGATAATCTGTTTGTCTTACATACAATGATCCCCCGCAATGACGGGTAGGACGATACAGGAGAGAGTCGAATGACACGAACCCGCCAATCGGGCGCCTACCAAGCTTTTCTGGTTGGCATTCTAAGTCTCAATTTCGGCATCCTGTTTTTTGACAGAAACGCTCTCAATTTCCTGATGCCGTTCGTCCAGCCGGACCTTCAGCTGAACGACACGCAGGTTGGTATGTTGTCTTCCAGCCTATCTCTAACCTGGGCGATTGCCGGGTTCATGGTTGGCCGCATTTCCGATAAGCTTGGCTCCCGCAAGCCGGTGATTGTCGTTGCGACCATCGCCTTTTGCCTCTGCTCCTTCGTTTCGGGCATCGCGACTTCGTTCCTTATGCTGCTCGGCGCCAGACTTCTGATGGGGGCCGCAGAAGGCGGCGTCATGCCTGTCAGCCACTCGATCATCGCGGCCGAGGTAGATGAGGACAAGCGCGGCCTTGCCATGGGCGTCGGCCAGAACCTCGGCTCAAACGTTCTGGGCTCAGCCGCCGCCCCACTTATCCTTATCCCCGTGGCAATTGCCTATGGCTGGCGCGAAGCCTTTTTCCTCGCCGCCGCCCCCGGCTTGATCAGCGCGGCGATCATCTGGTTCTTCGTGAAGGAACCATCGCCCGAAGCTTTCAATGACGGCGACACACCCAAGGCCACGCTGAAGGAGGCATTTGCCGACCGCAATGTGCAGCTTTGCTCCGTTATCTCCGTCCTCCTTGTGTCTTACCTCGTCTGCTGCTGGGCTTTCATGCCGCTGTATCTGACCAATGAACGCGGTTTTGATCCGGACACGACCAAGTGGCTGATGGCGACTTTGGGCATTTCGGCGGGCATTGGCAGTTTTGCTGTTGCCGCCCTTTCCGATCACATCGGTCGCAAGGCATCTATCGTCGGCTTCTCCCTGCTCGGTGTTATTCTCCCGCTGGGCGCGATGTTCTTTACAGGCAGCAGCTGGGTCTTGGCCGCCATCTTCTTCTTCGGTTGGGCGCTCAACGGCGTGTTCCCCATCTTCATGGCGACGATCCCTTCCGAGTCTGTCGATCCCCGCCTCACCGCATCGCTGACGGGCATTGTCATGGGCATCGGCGAAGTCTTGGGCGGCGTGTTGAGCCCCTTTGCAGCCGGCATGCTGTCTGATGCTTATGGCCGGTCCGCCGTAATGTGGATGATGTTGGGGCTGACCATTTGTGCCGCCATAGTTGGCCTTGGCCTGCGCGAAACCGCACCCCGTGTTCTGGCGCGCAGAAAGTTAAACGGCGCCCCTGCCGCAATCTGACGATCCAATCGGAGGTCTAGATGAGCATCATTGAAACGTTCGCAACGGACAGTGTGGCACCGCCGCAAAGGCTCGATTTCTGGAATCAAGTTTCCAGCCAGACCTTTGCCGGAATGACCGTTGACTCCGCGTCGGAGGACTTCTCGGCAAACATGTCGCGTTGGCACCTTGGGGATTTGTTGATGATCCGCCCAATATCTCAACGGGCCCGCGTGCAACGCTGGATGGATGGGACCAGCGACAGGCCAGACCGGATCATTTTCAATTTGCAGCATCGCGGCCATTCAAAAAATGGTCAGTGGCAACGAGAAGCTGAGCTTGGAGCGGGCGACCTGATGCTCTGTTATGCGGCAGACGCCTATTACACAGATCTTTCGGACCGCAATGAGATGCTCGTGGTGGAGATGTCTCGGGCAGCACTGTCCTCCCGCATTCCCAACATCGAGGATCATCTGTGCCGCACCATTGCCGGCGCTGCGCCCGGCACGCGCCTTGTCCATGATTTTCTCATCTCACTCTGGCAACAAGGCGATCAAAGCGACGCAGATCCCGATTGGCAGGAAGGCATTGCGAACGTCTTCCTCGATCTCCTCGCCTTTGCGGTCAAAGGGGCAGGCTCGGCGATTATTGCGCCAAAGGGAACGCGGGACCGTATTCTTGCCCTGATAGACGCCCGGCTTGGCGACCCGGAGTTAAAAACCGGCATGATCGCAACAGAACTGGGCGTTTCATTGCGCACTGTGCAAAATATTTTTGCGACAATGGGAACAACACCAAGTGCCTACATCCTCGACCGTAGACTTCAAAAAGCCTCGGAAAAGCTGAGCCTCAACCGAACCCAAAGCATTACCGAAGTCGCGTATGCCACAGGTTTCAATGATAGCGCATATTTCACTAGGTGCTTTCGCCAAAGATTTGGCACGACACCAAGCCTCTGGAAAGAGCAGAAGTAGCATCGCTTCGCGTGAGTCCAATCAGGTTGCGCGTGAGTGCAAGACCGGGTTAGGCAAGTGTCGCATATTCCGGTCTTCCAAACTGTCGGAAATATATCGGCAGATTAATCAGGAAGGGGAATGCTATGAAGCTTAAATTCACTGCCCTTGCCGCTACCGCACTGTGCACCACAGTTGCATTGCCGGCATTTGCGCAAGAAGCGCAATCAGATGACGGCGGCATCGCCGAAATCGTCGTCACCGCGCAGAAGCGCGCTGAAAACGTTCAGGACGTTCCAATCGCGATTTCGGCGTTCACCGCCGAAGCGATGCAGGAACGCGGCGTCACAGACGTTTCCTCGCTGTCCAACCTCGCACCGAACGTCACGCTTGACGCCGGCACGCCTTTCTCCGGTTCGGGCGCTGTTCTTGCCGCCTACATCCGCGGCATCGGCGCGAACGACTTCGCGTTCAACATCGATCCGGGCGTTGGCGTCTATCTCGATGGCGTTTACCTCGCCCGTTCGGTCGGCGCGAACCAGGAACTGCCTGACGTTGATCGGGTCGAAGTCCTCAAGGGCCCACAGGGCACCCTGTTCGGCCGGAACACTATCGGCGGCGCAATCTCCATCGTCACGCACACACCGGGCGACAAGTTCCGCTTTGTCGGTGACGTCACGACCGGCAGCTATAGCCTGATGCAGGCGCGCGGCACGGTTGATCTTCCCATCACGGATGGTCTGTCATCCTCGGTCGCTTTCTCGATCAAGAACCGCAACGGTTATCTGAAGCGCATTGCCTTCCCGGGCGGCATCAACTTCAACAACCCGCCTGTCACGTCTTACAAGGCGGCCGGTTATGGCGGCATTGGCTATGGCACAGAAGGTGGTGAAAACACCTGGAACCTGCGCACCAAGCTGAACTTCGACAATGGCGGCGCCTTCAAGGCAACGCTGTCGGGTGATTATAGCAAGGTCGACAACGAGCAGATCGCCAACACCCTCATCAAGACGGTGCCGTTCATCTTTGCCGGCACCTATAACTGCGCGCTCACCGCGACGGTTGACCCCAGCTGCGGCGTCGGCCCGCCAGCGTTCGCCTTTATCGGTGGCATTGGTGGCTTGAACGGCATTGCTGACAATCCCTCGCCATTTGGCGTCAACGTTGATGCAAATCCGAACAACAACCGCGTTCCTTATGACGACCGGTTCATCCCGACCGACATTGATACGTCCTATGCCAACGGCAACAACTTCTCGAAGTTGAAGACCTACGGCACAGCGCTGACCATGTCGTATGACCTTTCGGACGACATGCAGATCAAGTCGATCTCGGCCTATCGTGAACTTCATTGGGCCGTCGGTATGGATCTTGACGGTTCGCCGCTCAACTTCCTGCACACCAGCTTCACAATGAACCAATGGCAGTTCAGCCAGGAAGTCCAGCTCGTCGGTCAGGCGATGGACAACAAGCTGAATTACGTTTTGGGCGGCTACTACTTCAAGGAAGCCGGCGACCTTCACGATTATGTGACGTTTGCCGAAGGCCTGTTGCAGGTTGACGGTCCGAACGACCTGGCCACCAAGAACTTCGCGTTCTTCGGTCAGGCTGACTATAAGGTGAGCGACATGCTCTCCTTCACGGTCGGCGGTCGTTACACTGACGAAAGCAAGACATTTGAAGGCTTCCAGTCCGACGCAAACGGCCTAACCTACAAGATCTTGAAGCAAGTCGGCGTGCCGCCCTGCGCCTCGATCACACCAACCATTTCAGAAGCCTGCCGCCTTGCAGCCGGCTTCCCGAATGCCGGTCAGCCGCTGCGTTATTACATCGCTGGGACCCAGTCGAAGAAGTTCAGCAACTTCTCGCCTAAGGCTGGCGTACAGGTGCACCCAAGCGAAGACGTGATGGTCTACGGTTCGTGGTCTCGTGGCTATAAGACGGGTGGCTGGACCACGCGTCTGTCAAACCCGCTGCCCAACGCACCGGACTTTGACGCTGAAAAGGCCCAGACCTTTGAACTCGGCGTTAAGTCGACATTGCTTGACCGGAAACTGCAGATCAATGCTGCTGTGTTCCAGTCAAACTATGACGGCATTCAGCTGAACTTCCAGCAGGGTGTGTCTCCGACCATTCAGAACGCTGGCGCTGCAAAGATTAAGGGCTTCGAAGTCGAGCTGGTTGCAGCTCCGACCCGTGGTCTGACGATCAACGGTGCCATCGGCTATCTGGACGCGAAGTATACAAGCGTTGACGGTCCGGCACAGGTTGCTCCGTCAACGGGCGTGTTCGGTAACTATGGCGTCATTCCGGGAGCAACCCTCCCCAAGACGCCGAAGTTCAAGTTCAACGTCAGCCCGCGTTATCAAATGGAACTCGCCAATGGTGGTTCGCTCATCTTCGTCGGTGATTACACGCACACGACGAAGCTGAAGAACGACACTGAAGGCTACTTCTTGCTGATGCGTCCGGCGACAGACGTGCTCAACGCCAGCGTGCAGTACAAGGCTGCTGAAAACTGGGGCATCACAGTCGGCGGTACCAACCTGACCGACGATCGCTACCTCGTCACCGGTCAGGCGCAGTTCGCCGGTGGTCAGGCGTACGGCACATACAGCCGTCCGCGTGAATGGTATGCCCGCTTGAACGTCAACTTCTAAGCGAACCAAATCGGGGCGGGACCAAAAGTCCCGCCCCTTTTTTTATCTGGAGAGTAAAATGCCCGAGACTGCCCATTCCGAATTCTGGAAGGACATTAAGCCGGTCGACAAGGTCTTCCGCGAAGGCGGTCTGCCCGAAGTCTATTTATCAAAAATTGCCGAAGGCGATGAGCGCTATTGGGTTCCCATCAGCGAAACCGTCTCTTCAAAGCCGGTCTGGATCAGCCCGTCGAAGAACATGTGGGCCGATGTGCTCATGTCCAAGTCGGCTGGTCTCGTGAACCGCCATTACCACCCCCACCCCATCTGGGCCTACACAATCAGCGGCAAATGGGCGTATCTTGAGCATGACTGGACCGCCACAGCTGGTGATTTCGTTTACGAAACGCCAGGCGAGAGCCACACGCTCGTTTGCTACGAACATGAAGACCCCATGAAGGTCTTCTTTGTCGTCTCCGGCCCCCTGATGTGGCTTGACGAGGACGGCAACACGGTCGGCCACTATGACGTCTTCGATTACATGAAGGCCGCCCGCGAACATTATGACGCAGTTGGCATTGGTGCCGACTATGTCGACACTCTCATTCGTTAAAAGGCGCACCTCCATGTCCGTGATGACCGCACCGCCGTCCAACAAAGCCGAGATCGTTGACGTCAAGTTCCCGCACAAGGCGCTTGTTGACCGTCTCAGCCCGGGTGGGCGATATATCGACGCGCAGTCCGACGTTGACTCGCCTTGGGTTCCCTTTGGCGACAACGCGGCGATCAAGCATCTCGCGTTCGACGTCCGCCAGAACCTATTTTCAAACATTCTCTGGGTCAAAAGCCCCGGCGTGATTGGCACCCATCTGCATCGCGGCACGATCACCATGGTCTGCCTTGAAGGCAGCGTGCGCTATCTTGAATATGATTGGGTTGCCTCACCGGGCGGGTTGATCCTCGAAACACCCGGTGAGAGCCACACCCTCGTCACGGACCATCCCGAAGGCTGCAAGCTCTTTGGCTGGATGCAGGGCCCGATTGAGTTTTACGACGATACAGGCACGTTGGTCGACACGTCGGACGTGTGGTGGTTCATCCATCATTACGAGACGTACTGCCGTGAAAACAACATCGCCATCAACCCAAAGCTTTACCTCTAGGAACTGTTTGTCATGTCTATGAAAGCCCCGCCCTCTGGCGCCTATAAAATCGTCAATGTGCCGGAGCTTTATGGCGACGTCATCAAGACCCGCGGTTCCGAAGGGACCTATGTCGGAAATTCGGAAGAAGAGAGCCCATGGGTTCCCTTCGGCGACAATGCCGCCATCCGCCATGTCGCCTTCGACACCAAGGAAAACATCTACGCCAACATCCTTTGGATCAAAGGCCCGGGTGTGATCGGCACGCACAAGCACCGTGGCAAGGTGTGGGCCATCGGGCTCGAAGGCTCATTCCGCTATCTCGAATATGATTGGGTCTGCAAGGCGGGGGATTTCATCACCGAAACGCCCGGCACTGCCCACACGCTCGTCACGGATGACCCCAACGGCATGAAGGCGCTGTTCCACATGCAGGGCGCTAACGAGTTTTACGACGAAAACGGCAACCACGTCGAAACGCTCGATGTGTGGTGGTTCATCAACCACTATGAAAGCTACTGCAAAGAGCACGGGATTAAGATCAACCCCGCGCTTTATCTGTAGTCGCATCCATGGGTGTAAACGGGACCATTCCAAAGCTCCCGGCCAAACGGGGCACCTATTTGCGCAACTGCTGGTATGTGGCCGGCTGGTCAGATGATCTGACGGACACACCCCAAGCCAAGGTGTTTCTCGAAGAACCAGTGGCGCTATTCCGCGATGGGGATGGCGTTGCAAAGGCCATAGGCGGCAGATGCCCGCACCGCTTCGCAGCACTTGGCGATGGGTCCGTCATCGATGGCGCCCTCGCCTGCCCTTATCATGGGCTGCGCTTCGATGGATCGGGCGTGTGCATCCACAACCCTCATTTGGGTGATCCACCTCCAAAGGCTTCGGTACCCGCCTATCCCCTCGTAGAGCGTTATCGCTTGCTGTGGATCTGGATGGGCGACGCCGACAAGGCTCACGCGAGCCTTATCCCGGACTTTGCCTGGCTGGATGACCCGGCTTGGGAAGCGGTCCGTGGTGTGACCCTCGCAGAAGGCCATTACGAGCTTTATAGCGACAATATCCTTGACCTGAGCCACGCAAACTTCGTGCATCCAGCGCTTGTCGCCAGCGCCTTCACGCAAGGGGAACGCAAATTCTGGCAAGATGAGACGCACGCCTATTCGCGCTACACGCAGCAGAACGATTATATCTCCCCTGCCCTCGCCGGAGTGTTGGGCGTGGAAGGCCGCAAACAGGACTTTTTCGGAGAAGTCACCTGGCATGCGCCGGCAAACCTGTTTTTCGATTATCGCGCGGGAGAGCCAGGAACCGCCGTTGAAGATATGAAGGCCCTGCTGTCTCTCCACGCTTTCACACCTGAAACGCCCGATACAACCCATTATGTCTGGGCGACGTCCCGGGATTATAAGCTCGGTGATGCCGAGTTCAGCGAAGGCCTGCATGGCGCACTGTCCTATGCTTTTGAACATGAAGACCTGCCCGTCATCCGCGATGCCCATCGCCTGATGGGTGGACAAGATTTCTGGGCGCTAGAGCCGCTTGTTCTGAACGGTGACGGAGGCGGCATCCGCGCCCGCAGGCTCCTCAATAAAATGATAAAGTTAGAGGCAGGTGACGCATGAAGATACTTGATCAATTCAACATCGCAGGCCGCAGCGCACTTGTCACGGGTGGCGCGTCCGGGATCGGCCTGGCCTACGCAGAAGCGATGGCAGAAGCCGGCGCCAAGGTGACCATTGCCGATCTGGACGGAGACGGCGCCGAGCGCGAAGCCGCCCGACTGCGTGGCGAAGGTGCTGAGGTGTTGGCCGTCACATGCGACATCTCTGACCTCGCTCAAGTGACTGCAGCGTTCGACGCGCACGTGGCTGCTTATGGCGGGCTCGACATCTGCTTTGCCAATGCAGGCTGGGATGCAGGTAACGGCTTCTGGGCGCCCTCCGGCGAGCGCAATCCGATGGGACGGATCGATCAATATGATCCCGAAAAGTGGAAGCGCTCCATCGATATCAATCTGAGCGGCGCCTATTACACCATCCGTGAGGCGGTCCGATGCATGCGCGCGGACAACCGTAAAGGGTCCATCATCGCCACGGCATCAAACGCCGGGATTATCAATGAAGCCATCGTTGGCCTGCCTTATATGCCGGCTAAAGCAGGCGTTCTCCATCTCGTGCGCCATGCCGCGCTTGAATTGGCCGAGTTTGGCATCCGCGTAAACGCGATCGCGCCGGGCCCCTTCGTCACCAACATCGGCGATGGCTGGGTGAAAAAGAACCCGGACGCCAGAACATCCTTTGAGAAAACCATTCCAATTGGCCGCATGGCCGATACACAGGAAATCAAGCCGCTCGCGCTCATGCTCGCCTCCGACGCGTCAAGCTTCATGACAGGCGCGCATGTTGTCATCGACGGAGGTGTTCAACTGGGGAACTTCAAATGAAGATGAGGATCGGAATTGTGGCGGGCGTCGCCCTCGCGTCTTCGGCTTACGCCGCCCAAAAGCTGGGCGAATATCAACCCGAGCGATCACCTGAAGTCGTCTATGCAAAGGTCTGCGGCTATTGCCACGGGCGCAACGTAGGCCCGATCATCCTCGGCAGAACGTTGGACACGGACATGATCAAGTCCGTCACCCGCCATGGCCGCAACGGCATGCCCGCCTTCCGCCCGACTGAAATCAGCAATGCGGAACTTGACGCGCTCGCGGTCTGGATTTCCAAAAGCCCCGTCCCAGCCAAGGAGCACGGAAAATGAGCGAATTTGAACTCAACCGTCGCGGCCTGATCGGCGCAAGTGTCCTTGGGGCTGCCATGGTCGGCCTCGCCTCGTGCGATAATAAGGGCACCCTCGCCCCCGGTGTGTCCAAGGCGGATTTTGCGGGCGCCATCAAGGCGATGCGCAGTGTTGTCGGCAACGAATGGGTCTTTGGTGATCCAGATGCTGTCACGCCCTGGGGCAAGACCTATATTCCCGATCCGGATGGTCGGCATGTTCCGCTCGGCGCGGTCTGCCCGCGGACTGTGGAAGAGGTGCAAGAAATCGTCCGCATCGCCAATAAGTTTAAGCAGCCCATTTGGCCGATCTCAACCGGCAAAAATATGGGCTATGGCATGGCAGCGCCTGCGACACCCGGCCAAATCGTTCTCGACCTGAAGCGCATGAACCGCATCCTTGAGGTCGACGCGGACCTCGGGACCTGCCTCGTTGAGCCGGGCGTGACCTATCAGCAACTCAAGGACTATCTTGACGACAACAACATCCCGCTCTGGATCGACGTCCCAACGGTAGGCCCGATTGCCTCACCCGTTGGCAATACGCTCGACCGCGGTGTCGGCTACACACCTTATGGCGAGCACTTCACCTTCCAGTGCGGCATGGAAGTCGTCCTCCCCAACGCGGAAATCCTGCGGACCGGCATGGGCAGCATTGAGGGCTCAACAGCATGGCAGGCGTTCAAATGGGGTTACGGCCCCTATGTCGATGGCCTGTTCACCCAGTCGAACTTCGGCATCGTGACGAAAATGGGCATGTGGCTGATGCCGCGCCCGCCCGTCTACAAGCCATTCATGATCCGCCATGACAATATGGCGGACGTGCCCAAGATTATTGAAGCGATGCGCCCTTTGCGCGTCTCCAGCCTTGTCGCCAACTGCAACTTGATGATGAGCGCGTCTTATCAGCTCGCCATGTTCAAGCGCCGCAATGAGATTGTCCCCGATGGCCAGCCACTGGATGATGCATCGGTCAAGAAGGCGGCCAAGGCGAATGGTCTTGGCATGTGGAATACCTATTTTGCGCTGTATGGCACGGAACAGACCGTCGCTGCCATTGAACCCATCATCCGCGCACAGTTGACCGCCAGCGGTGGCGAAGTGCTAACGGCGGCTGAAATGGGCGACAACCCATGGTTCCACCACCATGCAACACTGATGGAAGGCGGTCTCAACCTCGATGAGATCGGCCTGCTCCGCTGGCGTGGTGCTGGTGGCGGTCTGGCTTGGTTCGCGCCGGTTGCGGCCGCAAAGGGCGCTGAGGCAGAAGGGCAAACAAAGCTTGCCCGCGAAATCCTCGACAAACATGGCTTCGATTACACTGCGGCCTACGCCATTGGTTGGCGCGACCTGCACCACATCATCGCGCTGCTCTATGACAAGAGCGACCCTGAGCAGGAAAAGAAGGCCGATGCCTGCTATAAGGACCTTGTCACGACGTTCGGTAAAAAGGGCTGGGCCAGTTATCGGACCGGCGTGAACTCGATGGAACTCGTCGCCCAGCAATATGGCCAGACCAACCGTGACTTCAACAAGCTGCTAAAGAACGCGATTGACCCCAATGGCGTCATCGCGCCGGGCAAGTCCGGGATCGCCTGATGCGGGCTGTGGTCATGCAGGGGCTCCACCAGCCGCTGGCGCTGGAGACCCTCGACGACCCGACACCGCAGGCGGGTGAAGTCGTCGTTAAGGTCGGGCGCTGCGGCATTTGCGGGTCGGACCTACACATGACCGAAGACCCGGCCTACGGCATCAACAAGGGCGATGTTCTGGGCCATGAATTTGCGGGCGAAGTCATAGCCCTGGGCAAAGGCGCAGAAGGTCTAAAGCTTGGTGATCTCGTCTCCGTCATCCCGCTTAAGAGCTGCGGACATTGTGCGTCCTGCATGTCCGGCGAGGTGGCGTGGTGCGATCATTTTGGTCTGCAGGGCGGCGGCTATGCCGAATATGCAGTCACCAAGCCCAATCAGTGCATCCGCCTGCCCCAATCCGCCAGCCTTGCTGATGGTGCCATCATCGAACCGCTGGCTGTCGCCCTGCACGGCGTGAACATGTCCGGCATGAAACCGGGCGATAAGGTGCTGATCCTCGGTGCAGGGCCAATTGGCCTTGCCGTCGCCTTCTGGGCCCGCCGCAAAGGCGCAAGTGATGTCATCATCCAGGACCTCGCCAATTTTCAGGAAGCGCGTGCAATGGAGATGGGCGCGACCGGGTTCTGCGTCAGCCCCGATGATCCGGTTGGCAGCATCGAACACATGCTGGGTACAAAGCCCGATATCGTATTTGAGTGCGTGGGTGTGCCCGGCCTCATCGCCCAAGCCGTGGAGCAGGTCCGTAAGCGCGGCACGATCTGCCTCCTCGGCCTGTGTACCCGGCCTGACACGTTCAACAGCTTTGCCATGCTGTCCAAGGAAGTGCGCCTCATCACTTCAGCCTTCTTCACACGGCAGGAATATGAAGAGGCCCTCGATGCGCTGGATGCTGGCGCCGCCGAACCGCGCGCGCTGGTAACCGACACCATTTCACTTGCTGACACGCCAGCCCAATTTGAGGCGCTGCGCAAGCGGACGCATGCGTGCAAAGTGCTGATCGCACCGGGTCAATAAAGGTTTGTGGGAGAGATCAGATGTCAGCGGTTTTTTCAGGTAAGACGGTATTGGTTACGGGGGGGGCGACCGGCATTGGCAGGGCAACGTGTGTTGCATTTGCCGATGCCGGCGCAGCCGTCCTGATTGGTGACGTGGACGACCGTGCCGCTGAAACAGTTGCCGCCATTGCAGCAGCGGGCGGCAAGGCCGGTTATATGAAAGCCGACGTAACCAGCGCTGCTGCCATGACGGCTTTGGTGGAAGAGTGCGTCAGCCGCTTTGGTTCAATGGACTATGCATTCAACAATGCAGGTGTCCTGCCGCCGCAGCGTCCGCTTCATGAAGTGACAGAAGCTGAGCTCGACCTCGCCATTGATGTTGATCTGAAGGGGGTCTTCTTCGCCATGCAAGCAGAGATCCGCCACTTCCTGAAGGTCGGTGGTGGCGCCATCGTCAACACGGCGTCGGTCGGCGGTGTTATCGCAGACCCCAACATGTCAGCCTATGTCGCCTGCAAGCATGCCGTTGTGGGCCTTACCAAGGCCGCAGCGATTGAATATGCACAATTGGGCATCCGGGTGAACGCTATCGCCCCCGGTTTTGTCGTCACACCGATGACGCAGCATTGGGCCGATAGCGAAGACTTCCGCCAGGCCTTCTTCGCACAGAACATCAGCGGCCGTGCGGCCCAGCCGGAGGAGATTGCGGGCACTGTTCTGCACCTCTGCTCGCCCTCGGCCAGCTTCATCAACGGCGCTCTGTTCACCATCGACGGCGGTCAAACCGCCCATTGAGGAGAAGGTTCATGCAAAAGACATTGATGGCTCTTCTGGCGCTTGTAGCGTCCCCTGCCCTTGCCCAGCAAAAGCCGCTTGAAGTTGAGGTGCTCCGCACCAGCGGCGGATCACTTTACGCCAACATCGCGCTCATCAAGGGAGAAAAGAAAGCCGTTCTGGTCGATGCGCCCTTTACAATGGCCGATGCCCACCGCGTCGTCGCTATGGTGCTGGACAGCGGCAAGGAGCTGGAGACCGTGTTTGTCGGGCATGATCACCCGGATCACTTTTTCGCCATGGAAGCCATCACACAGGCATTTCCCAATGTTAAAATTGTCGCGCACCCAACTGTGGTAGCCGACATTTGGAAATCGATGCCCTTCAAGGTGAAGCGTTGGTACCCAGTCCTCGGCATGAACGCGCCGAAGACGCCTACCGCACCGTTGCCCCTTGAAGGGGATACGATCATGCTCGAAGGTCATGCGCTAAAGGTTATCGGGCCGGTACAGGGCGATCACGCACACGCCACAGCGCTGTGGGCACCTGATATCAAGGCCCTTTTCCCGGGCGATCTTGTCTATAACCAGATGTTTCTGTGGTTTGGGGAGCATGATGCCAAAGGCATCGCCGGATGGGGTAAATCGCTTGACCAGTTAGCGGCGCTAAAGCCAGAAATCGTCGTTGCAGGACATTCCAAGCCCGGACTACCGAATGACATTTCCGGCATCACTTTCAGCCAGCGTTATATTGCCGACTGGCCCAAGTTGGTCGCAGCCTCCAAGAATTCCGGCGAGCTTCAGGCCAAAGTCAAGGCGGCTTACCCTGAGGCAATTGATGTTCTGGGTGACTTTCTTCTCGGCAACAGCTCGCGCGTGGCAAAGGGCGAACAACCAGCCTGGCAGGAATAGAGGACAATATGGCGACGTTCGTTCTGGTTCACGGCGCATGGGGTGGCGGCCAAGGCTGGCATGCCACGGCAAAGCTTCTCCGCGCCAAAGGGCACGACGTCCATATCGCCACGCTGACGGGATTGGGTGAGAAGAAGCACCTGATCTCTCCGGCAATCACGCTCGAAACGCACGTCACCGACGTCACAAACATGATTGCGGCGGAAGGCCTGACGGACTTCGTTCTTGCAGGCCACAGCTATGGCGGGATGATCATTACGGAAGTCGCCAATCGCCTTGGCAAAGCGATACGTGCGCTCGTCTATGTGGACGCCTTCTTACCGCGTGATGGCGAAGCGCTATGGGACATTGCCGATGATCCCTCGCGCAAGCACTATATCGATGCGCAGCGCGATATGCCGGGGCTGGTCGCTCCCTTCCCCGGGTCACCTTCATTCCTGACGCGGCATCCCCTGCTCACGTTGATCGAGCCTGTGAGGATGACGGGTGCCGAGGAGGCAATCACAAGGCGCACCTATATCTATGCGACCAAAGAAGCGCCAACCGTGTTCACGAAATTTCACGAGCGCGTCACAGCCGACCTCAGTTGGAAGGTCTATGAACTCCCAACCGGTCACGGTGTCATGGTTGAAAAACCCGAAGAGACCGCTGCCATCCTGCTGGAAGCAGCGGCCTAACTTCGTTTAGTTCACCATGCGGGCGTTTTCACCCCAATAAGGAATGCGCAGCGCCTTCTTGTCCATCTTGCCTGCCGCCGTGCGCGGGATGGCATCCACAAACGCAACCGACTTTGGCGCCTTCACGCCGCCCAGACGGGCCTTGCAATGTGCAATGACGGTCGCTTCATCGATGCCGTCGGCAACGACAATCGCGTGCACCTGTTCGCCCCATTTCTCATGCGGAATACCGATAACGGCACATTCGCGCACTTCGGCGATTTCGGTGACAGCCGCTTCGACTTCAGACGTAAAGACGTTGAACCCGCCGGAGACGACCATGTCCTTCTTGCGGTCCACGATATAGAGGTAGCCGTCCTCATCGAACTTGCCGACGTCGCCGGTGTGGTGCCAGCCGAACTTGCGCACTTCAGCGGTTTCCTCGGGCTTCTCGAAATAGCTGTGCGACACGAGCACGCCCCGCGCGCAGATTTCACCGGCTTCACCGAGCGGAACCTGCTTGCCATCATCATCCAGCAACGCGACCTTGATTGAGCGCGTGACCTTGCCGCACGATGCCAGCTTTTCCGGTGCCTCCTTAGCAAAGCGCGCAACATCTTCCGGCGGGAACCAGGCGACGATCATCGGACATTCCACCTGACCATAGGACTGGCACATGCACGGGCCGAACATTTCGACCGCCTGACGCAGCTTTTCCGGGCTACAGGGCGAGCCGACGAGAATGAAGATCCGCAGCGATGTATAGTCGTGCTGACCAATCTCCGGCGATGCCAACAACTGATAGAGCGCTGTCGGCGGTAGATACATGTGGCTGATCTTGTAATGGTCGATCGCCTGCAGCACCTTTTCCGCGTCAAAGCCCGGCAGAATGACCTGCGTCGCCCCAAGGCTCATCGTTGACAGCGCAATCGGGCCTGCGGCGTGTGTGATAGGTGCAGACACCAACGCGACCGGATTATCGGTGCGTCCACCCATGCCATCGGCTGCGGTCTCGATCATCGTGCCCCAACCAAGGTTGGTCACGTTCGCGCCCTTTGACGGGCCCGTGGTTCCGCCCGTCGGGAAGATGCCGACGAGTTCATGCATGTTCGCAAAAGCGTCAATTTCAGGCTCGACGAAGTCTTCCGCCGTCACACCACCAATGAACTGATCGAGCGAGGGATCTCCGCCCCATTCATTGTCCATTGGCTTATCGATGCAGACGAACTTGTTCAGCGTCGGGCAGAGACGGCGGAGCTGCGTCACTTCGTCGACAAGGCTGGAATGATAGAACATCCAATTGCAGCGGACGTAGTTGATATAGCCCGCATTCGCATCAATCGCGTTGCGCGTGTTGACTGGGATCCATTTCCCATTGGCACGCCACATGGCGAGCAGCGCGACCAGCAACATGCCGCTATTCGGGCCATAAAGAGCCAGAAGATCCTGGTTTTTAAACCCATTCTTCTGCATCGCCGCTGCGATTTGTTCAGAGAGCGCCTTGACCTCGGCAAAGGTCCATTGCTGGCCGGTCACGGTATCGATGATCGCCGTCCGGCTTGGCTTGCGGTCATGGCCGCGGTCAAAATAGTCGATAGCGCGCATTGTCGGCACCCTGCTCCTGATGATTTGTATGCGACACCTACGGCTGAGAAGCGCAGAGCGTCAACCGCGCGGTAGTGAAACGCGACCGGTTTTTAGTCGTCAGTTGAAGGCCATAGTGCCAACAAAGCGGGTATGAGATGGGCGCGGTGCTCTGCTGGAATTCGGTTGGTCAAATCGGTTTCAAAAGCGTCAATTACGGCGCGCGCCTTTTCGGCAAGCTGATGGCCTTCTTCCGTCAATTCCAGCGCCAAAGACCGCCCATCACTGGGCAAACGGCGCATAAGCCCCCGCGCTTCCAGTCGAGCGGCGATCGGCGTCATATTGGCGCGCTGAATATCCAGCATGCGCCCGAGCGCACTTTGGGAAATACCGGGGTTAGCTGCCACAATTTGAAGAATTGTTGCTTCTGATGTGCGCAAGCCAAGAACAACGATCCGCGACGCGAACTCTGCCATCGCCGCACTTGAGACTCGGCGCAGGATATAGCCGGGATATTGAAGAAGCGGATCGCGCATAGTGACCCGCTATCAATGGCGCTTGTCCTGCGCAATGTCGACTGTTATGGACCATAACATAATTTGCAAAGAGGTGAGCCATGTCAGATCGTGCCGAAGAAGATACCGTTGCCTATACCGTTGAAAACGACATTGCCTGGGTGAAGTTCAACCGCCCTGAAAAGCGCAACTGCATGAGCCCGAAGCTCAACCGTCAGATGAAAAAGGTTCTGGAAGAACTTGAATTCCGCGACGATGTGAAGGTTCTGGTGCTGACAGGCGAAGGTGAAGCCTGGACCGCGGGCATGGATTTGAAGGAGTATTTCCGCGAAACCGAAGCCTTGGGCCTTGGCGCGATCCGTAAGTCACAACGCGAGAGCTATGGCTGGTTTGAACGCCTCCGCTGGTATGAAAAGCCGACCATCGCGATGATCAACGGCTGGTGCTTCGGCGGCGGCTATGGCCCGCTCTTTGGCTGCGACATCGCGATTGCGAGCGACGACGCGCAGTTCGGTCTTTCCGAAATCAACTGGGGCATCCTGCCCGGCGGCGGGGCCTCCAAGGTCGCGCAGGAACTCATGCCGTTCCGCAAAGCCATGTATCACGCGATGATGGGCGAGAACCTCTCCGGCAAGCAGGCTGAAGAACAGGGCCTCATCACCGAGGCCGTGCCGGCGGAACAACTGCACGCCCGCGTTCTTGAAATTGCAAACGTCCTCAAGAAGAAGGACGGCCACGCCCTTCGTGCCACCAAGTGGACAATGCGTCGCATGGTCGACATGACCTATGACAATGGTCTGGAATATCAGATCCGTGCGCAGGAAGCGTTGCACAGCTTTGGCGGTGCTGCCGCGCGCAAGGAAGCCACACGCCAGTTCCTCGACGAAAAGAGCTTCAAGCCGGGGCTGGAAACGTTCGACGTGAACAAGGTGAAGTCTTAAGATCAGCTTGGGGTTTCGTCTTTGGCGGAACCCCAAGCCTTTCTGTCATACCCAAAATGCAAAGCGCGATCCTGTCATGACCTTCTGCGATCCCATTTACACCTATGCTCGCGCAAACCCTGATGCGCTGGCCATTGTCGATCTGGAAAGCGCCCGGCGCTGGACCTATGGGACGCTCAATCAGGCGGTTGATCGCTTGGCCGCTTGGATCGAAGGCGAGTTCGGTCCGAACAGCGGCGTGCGCCTTGCGACCCTTTCTAAAAACTGCGCGGAAATGGTGATCCTCCAACACGCTGGAGCACGTGCAGGCACAATCTTCGTGCCGTTCAACTGGCGCTTGGCCAGTGCAGAAATTGATGCGCTGGCAGCAGATGCTGAGCCGGAAATCGTGTTTCATGATCCCGAGTTCGCTCCGCCGTCAGCTGCGCGTCGCGCCATGGCAGTGGCCGACATGTTGTCGCTGGGACAGGACGGTGCCAAGCCCTCCCCTGAAGCCCGCCGCCCCTTTGGCGATGTCGCCACCTTCCTATACACATCCGGCACCAGCGGACGCCCCAAAGGCGTGATGCTCTCTGAAGAGAACGCCTTCTGGGGCTGCGCCAACTTCATCTATGGCAATGACGTCACGATGCGCAGCGTGTTCCTGTGCGACATGCCCCTGTTCCACACAGCAGGCCTATATGCCGCCGCCCGCTGCCCCATTCAGGCCGGGGCAACGCTGCTGATCTCCAAGGGCTTTGACCCCGTCCACACGCTGGAGCGGATGACTGACCCTGCGCTTGGCGTGACCCATTATTTCTCCGTCCCGCAGATGGCTGCCACCCTTTGGAACCAGCCAACATTTGCGCCGGAGAAGCTGAAGAATATCGTCAGCTGGGCGATTGGCGGCGCGCCCAATCCAAAGGCGCAATCCGAGCGCTTCGTGAATGCAGGTGTCCGCATTTCAGAAGGCTTCGGGATGTCGGAGACCGGCTCCAACTTTGCGATGCCGGCGCATGATCTGCCGACACTGCTTCGGAAAGCCGGCAGCTGCGGCCTGCCCCTGATGACGGTTGAAACTAAGATCGTTGATGATGACGGCAATGAAGTCCCAACCGGCGAACGTGGTGAGCTCTTAGTGCGTGGCCCTTGCGTGGCACACGGTTATTGGAAGCAGCCGGACCTGACCGCCAAGGCCTTTGTCGATGGCTGGTTCGTGACCGGCGACGCCGCGATGCGCGATGAGGATGGGTTCTTCTACATCGTTGACCGTAAGAAGGACATGTACATCTCCGGCGGCGAGAACGTCTATCCGGCAGAAGTTGAGGCCGCGCTGGCCGAACTGACAGCCATCGGCGAATGCGCGGTCGTCGGCGTGCCGGATGAGCGCTGGGGCGAAGTCGGCCGTGCTTATGTCATCCCGGTGCCAGGATATACGATCACCCCGGAAGAAGTGATTGCCCACTGCCTGGAACGCCTTGCCAAGTTCAAGGTCCCAAAGACCGCCATCGTTACCGATGCCATCCCCCGCACGGCATCAGGCAAAGTGCAGAAGCACCTATTGCGCGCCCGCGCGTTGGAGGAACTCGGCCTCGCCTAACAAGGATGCCGAAAATGCGGTTAGCCCGCCGGTTTCCCGGCAGCAGTTTCGGCCGATTCCGCGTCTGCATCCCGAATAGGTAACAGCAGGAACATAATCAAAGCCGCTGCCGACCCGAGCCCCATCAGGAAAGACACCACCAACAGGTCATCATTGCCGAAGACCTTAAACAGGTAACCCGCAATGATGGGGGAGCCTGCCGCCCCCAACCGTCCGACACCCAGCACAAAGCCAGTGCCTGTGGCCCGCGCATGGGCCGGAAAGCCCAGCGCAAACGCCGCATAATATCCGACAATCGCCGCGTTGGTGAAGAACATCGCGAGGATCGCCGCCATCCGCCAGCCCCAAATGCTATCAAACCCGCGACCAAAGGCCGTGACGGCAGCAATGCCGAGCAGCAATGCCAGGATCGTTGGCGCCTTGATGCCCCAACGCTTCATAAAGAATCCAAAAATCAGCCCGCCCAGAGCGCCGCCGATATTGGCATAGGTGAGAACGCTCGCCGCTTCCGGTTGCGTGTACCCCGGTGGATAATCTGCCACGATCTTCACCGCCCATTTCAGGATGTAATAGAAGGTGATCGTGTGGAACATATACCCAAAGGCCAACATTAACGTAACCGGCCTTAGCCGCGGGTTGGAAAGGATTTCAGAAACCTTGGGCTTGGGCGCCCCTTCAACCAGCGACGGCAGGGCAGACAGTGCCGCCTTCCCATAGGTAGCCAATGTCCGGTTAATCCGCTCCAGCGCGTTGGCCGGACGGGTGGCATTTAGATAGGCCGTCGTTTCTGGAACAAAGATCATGACAATCGGGATCATCAAGGCCGTCATCACTGCGCCGAACAGGAAGACGGCGCGCCAGTCATAAACCTGCAACAGCCACATCTGCGCCGCAAAACCGCCAATGACGCCACCCAAGGGGTAGCCGATAACGTAGATCGCCATAGAAAGACTGCGACCGGATTTGCTCGTGCTTTCGGCAGTCACCGCGTTCGTTGCCGCAAGCATCCCGCCAATCCCGATACCGGTAATGAAACGCCAGAGGGTGAGTTCCGTCACGCCGGCTGCTGCATGCGCCATGTACATGCCGACCGCCATGACGACCAGACAGGCGAGCATCGCTGGCTTACGGCCATATTTGTCGGCAAAGCCCCCCAAGGCGATGGACCCAAAGCCCATGCCGACCAGCTCTGCCGACAGCACGACGCCAAGCGCTTCCCGCGACACGCCCCATTCTTTGGAAATGCCGGGCGCAGCAAAGGCGCTGGACAACACGTCAAAGCCGTCCAGCGCATTGAGCGCGACCATGATGGCGACGACAATAAATTGCCGCCAGTTCATCGGGCTATCGTCGATTACGCGCTGTGGGTCCTGCTCGCTCATGTTCTTTCCTCTCCAGTCGCTTCTTATTCGTGGATGCGCGTCAGCAGTTCAATGAGCTTCGTCACTTCCTTTTCCGAAAAGCGGGACTTCAACCAGTTTTCGTGATCCAAAATTGCCTGCTTGGCCACACGCAACATTTCCTTGCCGGCCTCTGTGAGGTTCAAGGTCTGCTTGCGACCATCCGTCTCAGACTTGCCACGGATCAGAAGGTCACGCGCTTCCAGCCGGTTAATGATCGCCATGGTGGTGGCACGATCCATCCGCATGCGGTGGGCCAGATCGGTCTGGGCGATGTCCGGATGGTCATCCACAAGCCACAGCACAGAGACTTGCTTTTGCGTCAGATCAAGATCGGTAAACGTTTCTGTAAAATGCCTGTAGACAGTGCCATGCGCCAACCGAATGTGGAAACCGACAATGTTGCGGATTTCGCCGATGTCATCATCGCCTTCAATCGGCGGTGTCGTCATGACGAGCGTTTCTTTTGTTCTTGCCATCAACATCCCTCGGGGCAATTGTTAGTGTAACTTACAAACAGAGTCGAGAGGTTGCCCCATGGCACAGTTTCCACAGACCCCGTCCTTTACGGGCTTCAATGCGCCATCGCGCATCGAAGCCGATATTGCGGACCTGGCCTTTGACGGCACCATCCCCCCCGAACTCAATGGCGCCTTCTACCGCGTTCAGCCCGATCCGCAATTCCCACCACGCTCGGACGATGACATCTCCTTCAATGGCGATGGCATGATCACACGCTTTCATATTCATGATGGGCAATGCGACTTTCGCCAGCGCTGGGCAAAGACCGATAAATGGAAGCTGGAAAATGAAGCCGGCAAGGCCCTGTTCGGCTCCTACCGTAACCCATTGACCGATGATGAGAGCGTGAAAGGCAAAATCCGAGGCACGGCAAATACGAACGCCTGGATACACGGCGGCAAGCTTTATGCGTTGAAGGAAGACAGTCCGGCGCTGGTCATGGACCCGGCCTCGATGGAAACCGAAGGCTTCACGCATTTCTTCAATGACAGCAACGGCCAGAAAATGACCGGCCAAACCTTCACCGCACACCCAAAGACGGACCCAAAAACCGGCAATATGATTGCCTTTGGCTATGCAGCATCCGGCCTGTGCACGGATGATTGCACCTTTTACGAAGTGACGCCCGAGGGGGAACTGGTCCACGAAATCTGGTTCAAGGCCCCCTATTACTGCATGATGCACGACTTCGGGATTACCGAAGACTATGCCGTGTTCAACGTCATGCCGAGCATCGGCAGTTGGGAACGGCTGGAAAAGGGCATGCCCCATTTCGGGTTCGATACGTCTTTGCCAGTCTATCTCGGCGTCCTGCCCCGCAGGGCAGGCGCGACGGGTGATGACATCCGTTGGTTCAAAACAGGCAACAGTTTCAACAGCCATGTCATGAACGCGTTTCAGGAAGGCACGAAGGTCCATTTCGATATCCCTGTGGCGAAGAACAATATGTTCCCGTTCTTCCCGGATGTGAACGGTGCGCCATTCAATGGCCAAGAGGCCATGAGCTATCTCACCCGCTGGACCGTGGACATGGCCAGCAACAGCGACGCCTTTGAAAGCGAAGTCCAACTGACGCAAACGGCAGGAGAATTCCCCCGCATCGATGATCGCTTTGCCGGCCTGCCCTATCGTTATGGCTGGATGCTTGAGATGGATTATCGGCGGCCTGTTGAGCTGAAAGGCGGGAGTGCGGGCGGGCTGTTGATGAACTGCCTCTGCCTAATCGACCATCAGACCAAGCAGGAACAGCATTGGTGGTGCGGCCCTGTATCTTCATTGCAAGAGCCCTGCTTCATCCCCCGCAGCAAGGATGCGCCGGAAGGCGATGGTTGGATTGTCCAGATCTGCAACCGCTTGGAAGAACACAGGAGCGACCTCTTGCTGTTCGACGCACTCGACATTGAAAAAGGTCCCATTGCCACAATCAATATCCCCATCCGGATGCGCTTTGGCCTTCACGGCAACTGGGCAAATGCCGACGAAATTGGGTTGGCCGCTTGATCAAGCCGGAGCTTGAATTTGTCTATGAGGCAGAGGGCAGCCTTGGAGCGCCGATCCCTATTGGCGATGCGCCGGATGGCACACGGCGCATCATCCCTATTTTTGAAGGCGGGCGGGTTGAAGGGCCGCTGATCAAAGGCGCATTGATGGGCAATGCCGCTGACTGGCAGTTGACCCGTCCCGACGGTGTTACGGTCGCTGATGCCATGTACGCGCTCAAAACCGATGACGGCGTCGTCATCCAGATCCGCAACAAAGGCCTGCGCCACGGCCCGCCAGAGGTCATGACGCGCCTTGCAGCCGGACATCCCGTTGACCCTGCAGAGTATTATTTCCGCACGGTGCCGGAATTCATCGCGCCCATCGGCAAATATGATTGGATGAACAAAAGCATCTTCGTCTGCTCCGGCGCGCGCTATCCGGCGGGCATCAAGCTATGGGTCTGGCGGGTTCTCTAACCGGCTGGGCCTTCCGTCACACTCAGATTGTTACCATCCGGGTCTAAGAACCAGGCAATCTTCGCGTGTCCATCCGGTGCGGTCCAGACGCCAAGCTCATCCTGGCCAAAGCCTTCATAAATCTCGAAGGTAACGCCTTTGGCCCGCAACGCTGCACAGGTTGCAGCAATATCGGGGACATCCCACCCCAAAACCGTGTGCGGGCTTGGAGCGTGGTCCGGTATCGGCACGATACGCAGGCTGACGCCATTCAAATCAAAGCGGTCGGCAAACTCATCAGACCCTACATAGGTCAGGCCCAGAACATCGAGGTAAAAGGACAAAGCCTTCTCCCGGGCGCGCGTGAACAGAAATGTGACAGGTGTTCGGTTTGCAAGAGGCATGTCGGTGCTCCCTTTTCCTGCCGCAATGCTCTCATGCGTTGCGAAGGCAATCAAGCAAAACCTGACAGGGTCAGATCGGTTCGCCCGCTGCGCGCGCCCGCTCAACCAGCCCGTCTTCATCCCGCTGCGCACGTGTCGCGATCACCAGAAGCAGGACGACGATCACTGGAGATACCAGATTGATCGACAGGATCGCTGTGCCGAGATTCCCCGTCGCATCGGAAATGAGGCCGACGAGATAGGGCCCAATGCCAAGACCAAGGATCGTCATCACAAGCAGATAAACGCTCGTCGTCACGCCCCGCATGCGCGGCAACACCTGATCATACATGATGGCATATAGCGGCGGCAGCCATCCCGTTAGGATGATGCTGTACAAAGAGAAGCGAAGGAAAAAATCACCCGAAGTCGGCGCGGTGTAGACCCACATCGCGAGGAACGGCGATATGCCGAGCGCAAAGAGCGTCACATAAGACCGCCCACGCCCCGGAAAGCGCCTATTCAGCATGTCGGAAACCGGTCCGGAGATCATCGGGCCCACAATGCCAAGGGCTGCCGACAACAGTCCGAAGGTCAGTGCAGTGTCCTTCATCGATAGATCATAGGTCTTCATCAGGAAACTCGGCGTGAAGCCCATAATGCCATAATTGATCACCGACTGAAGCGCGCCGACGGCCATCACCATCACCAGCGTGGGGGACCCTGCAATCACGGCAAAGGTCGGCTTGTCAGAAAGCGATAGCCCCTGCAGCAAGTTGATGATCACAAACGCACCAAAGCCAATAACGCTCCATTGCAGGGTGTGGGGACTGATGCTGAACGACCCGAAAACAAGGTCTGGGCGCGGGGAAAGATGCACACACACCTTTGCCAATATCACCATCAAAACAATGAGGCCCGCGAGCACGCTCAAATTGAGGGTCCAGTGGCCCCGCGTCGCCCCGCGCTGTCTCAGGCTCAACCAGTTAAAACCCGGCGTTACAGACCCAAGGACGGCGGCAGATGCGGCAAAAGGTGCCGGGTCAACCGGGGTAGCGATACCGTCCATGACACCGCGTTCCGGCTCCCGCAGGCGCCAAAGGAAAAACGAAAGAACAAATCCCGGAGCCGCTGCCGCAAGGAAGGCGAATTGCCACCCGGACAATCCTAATGGCGCCGCGCCATCGCTATAGGCATGATCCCACCAGTCAGACGCCACGCCGCCCAGAACCAGCGATCCGCCAAGCCCGATGGCAATGGAGGAGGCCAGCACCGCCATCACGAAACCGCGCCGTTCCTTCGGCCAATAATCATAGATCAGGGAGGTGCCGGCGGGCTGGGTCGCGCCCTCCCCTATGCCAACGCCAAGGCGTGACAATGCCAAGACCCCAAAGCTGCTGGCAAACGCTGCCAGTGCCGTCGCCGACGACCAGAAGGCGATGCACAAAGACAGCAAACGGGTGCGCACCCATCCATCGGCCAGCCGGCCAAGCGGGAGCGAAAACAGGGCATAAAACAGCGCAAAGACGGTGCCGTAGAGCAGGCCCATCTCCGCATCGCCAACCCCAAGGTCCGCCTTGATGCGCGGCGCGAGGATGGCGAGGATATTGCGATCCAGCAGGCTCATCGCGTTGGTCAACGCAATGATCAGCAGCGCATACCATGCCCCCTTTGCCGGAGCCGACATCCCCTTCCCCATCCTCTTGTCCTTAAATTATAGTTTGAACCAGCGTTCCGCGTTGGTCTGGAAAAACTTCTTCTTCTGGCCTGCCGAAATATCGAGATTGTCCATCGCCCGCACTTCATCGGCCACATATTCATAGGGGTAATCCATCGCATACATGACGCGATCTTCCCCCATCACCTCAATCATCAGCTTCACCGCAGGCTCAAACGGCAGGCCTGAAATGGTACCAAGGAAGTTGTTGCGCATATAGTGGAACAGATCATGCTTGAGCGGCTTCAACCGCTCATAGCGGCTCGACCGCACGCCCGCCTGATGCATATAATTCGTGCGGTACAGCCAGTAAGGCAAAGCCTCACACCCGTGGCCCGCCATGATCTGGAGATTGGGATAGCGATCAAAAAGACCCGTCGTGACAAGGCGCAAGAGATGATAGGCCGTCTCCACGCCGAAGCCGAAGATCGCCCCGTCCAGCCCCGCATCAATCATGCCGCCCATCATGGAGTCAGGCAGGGTCGCCGGATGAATATACAAAGGCTGGCCCGTGTCGGCGAGCGCGCGGAAGATCGGATCAAACTGCGCTTCATCCAGATACTGGCCCTGAGTATGGCTGTTGATCTGCACGCCCTTAAAGCCAAGCTCATTTGCGCCGCGCCGAATTTCAGCGGCGGACCACTCGGGATCCTGCGGAGCGACCGCCGTCATCCCGATATAGCGATCGGGATACTTCTGGACGGCATCGGCCAGATAATCGTTCGCGCGGGACGCGATGCCCTTGGCTTCTTCCAGGTCGAGCATCGGCTGAACCCCGGGCGACGTCAGCGCGAGGATGGCCTTATCAATGCCCGTCTCGTCCATGTGGCGGATGCGCTGATCCCCAAGGTTGAGCAGCCGGTCAATGATCTGCGTTGCCCGTTCCGACGGGCTTTGCGCGTAAAAGCCCCAGAGCGAGACCATGCCCTTGTCCGCTGTTCCGTCCTTCACCATCCGCAAGAAGACATCAATCTGCTCCCGCGTGGCAAAGGCCTCTTCCGTCGCAATGCGGAGATAACCCCGGTCGCCGCCGGTTTTCAGTTCATGGGTCATCGCAGTTCCTTTTTCAAACATTCCAGCACCGGCGGGCGCGGTGGCCATCGCCAAACCCAGTCCCATTGCCACATTGACGTTGCGGCGGGTCAGCCCTCCCAATTCATCAACCTTCATGAACAGCCTTGGCAACAAGGCAGGCGTGCAGCCCTTCCGGCCCGTCCTCATGGCCGTGACCGGACCATTTGACGCCACCAAAGGGCGCGTCTGCGCCACCAATCATCGTGGTGTTGATGCCCAACATACCCGTCTCAACTTCGCGCATGAGCCGACGCTGGCGCTTGACGTCATTCGTCCAGCTATAGGCTGCAAGACCGTAAGGCAGGCGGTTCGCCTCGGTGATCATATCCTCTTCCCGCGCATAGGGGTTGAGAATGGCAACCGGACCAAATGGCTCTTCATTCATAATGTCCGCATCCAGAGGGACTTCGGACAGCACCGATGGCGCATAGAAGAACCCTTGATTGCCGATCCGCTCTCCGCCGGTGCCTAGTTTCCCGCCGCGCGAAACAGCATCGCCAATCAATCGTTCCATCGCATCTGGACGTCGGGGATTGGCCATCGGGCCCATTTGCGAGGCCGCGTCCAAGCCGTTGCCCACTTTGACCTGCGCCGCGCGTTCAATGAAGCCGTCGCGGAACCGTTCAAAAACATTCTCCTGAACGATGAAGCGCGTTGGGGAGACACACACCTGCCCCGCGTTGCGGTATTTATGCCCGACGACCGTATCCAGCACATGGTCCACATCCACGTCATCGAACACCAGGACTGGCCCATGCCCGCCCAGTTCCATCGTCGTGCGCTTCATGTCTTCTGCGGCCAGCTTGGCGAGATGCTTGCCAACAACTGTCGAACCCGTGAAACTAAGCTTGCGGATGATGGGCGACGCAAGGAGATGAGTCGACACCTGATCCGGGACACCAAACACAGCCTGAGCGACTTCCTTTGGCAGACCAGCGTCCAGCAAACATTGAAGAACGCCGATTGCTGATGCCGGCGTCTCCTCAGCCGACTTCATGATCACCGAACAGCCCGCCGCAATAGGCGCGCCAAGCTTTCGCCCCGGATTTCCGAGCGGGAAATTCCAGGGGCTAAACGCTGCCACTGGGCCAACAGGTTCATACATCACAGTTGATCGCATGCCCGCCGGACGGACAAGCTGCCGTCCGTATATGCGCTGGGTTTCGCCGGCATAGAAGTTGAACAGGCCGACATTCATCAACACTTCGATGCGCGCCTCGCCGATGGTTTTGCCTTCTTCCAAAGTCGCGACACGCGCCAAGTCTTCCTGCCGCTCCATCATCAAGCGGGCCGCCCCTTGAAGGACAGCGGCACGCTGTTGCGGTGAGGACTCCCGCCAGATGCGGAAGCCCCGCTGTGCCGTCTCGAGTGCGCAGTCGAGGTCTGCGGCATCTGCCAGCGGCAACTCGCCTAGGGTCTCTCCGGTCGCCGGATTGACAACCTTGTGCGTGGCGCGATGACCGGCGGTGACGCGCTCCCCGTCGATGATCATGTAGAGTTCGGGATAGCTGCTCACTTTGCTGCCTTTTCGCGATCAATGTCACCCTGCCAGCGCTCCGGAACGATGGGAGCACCGGTCACCGGATGCACGTTATGGAATGGTACAACCTTGTGCGTCGGCCATAGCCAGACGCCGTCCTTTAGGACATCGGGACCGGTCGGATCTTCCGGGATCGTCTTGTCGAGAAACGGTACATAATTGGGCCGCGTATGCGCCCAGCCTGTTTCGTAATCCGCGTGCCATTGCGGTGCATAGTCAAGAATGTGGATGCGCCAGACACCGTCCACCTTCTTATATGTATTCTCGTATATACCGCCTTCCCACCATTGGCGGATGCCCTGCATCGGGTTGTCGCCCGTATAGTCTTTGTGGCGGCCCGCCTGCATGGTGCAGCGGAAACGGGCGAGCGCGGTCACGCCATCGGGCTGGATATCGACCACATCTTGATGCTGCGGATGATCGAGCAGGAAGCCATCAATCGGGCCGTTATTGCCGTGGGTAAAGTTCCTCTGGAAACGCTCAATATAGAGGCGTGCAGCCCCGGCCTTACCCTTATAGATGCCGCCGAAGAAATGAACTTCGCAATCCTCGGTGAACAGGTCCACCACTTCGCGATAGAGGCACTTGTCGATCAGATAGCCATAGAGGTGGTGCAGTTTGCGGACGGACTGTTCGTCCTCACAAATGGTCACGCGCTTTGTGAGCGCGGTCAGTTGCGCTTCGAGGGCCGCAATACGTTCTTCAGACACGTTGTTTCTCCTTGGAACTAAACTCAGGCCGCAGCCTGCTTTTCGAGAGCTTCGAGGCGTTCGACTTCCTCGCGGTAAGGCTTGATGCCGCGGTACATCAGAAAGGTCGCCAGCGGGAGCAAAGTAGCCGACGTGATGACCAGCGCCTTCCAAAGGTCCGCCTCAACCCCCACCACACGTTGCGCAACGACACCGATGACAAAGCTGCCGAGTGCGCCAAAAAAGGTGAACATGAACAGATAGATCGCCGTCACCTGCCCCCGGATTTCGTTGGGCGCGATGCGCTGGATCGCGGCATTCTGGGGCACGGCGCCTGCAAGACCGAACATGCCGCCCAGCGCCATCAGGACCAGCGAAGATTCACCCGTGGGCATCAGCGGCGACAGGATCGCACAGACCGACACAAGGCCAAACAAGATCGCCGCTGACCGAACGTTGGCATCCTTATACCGTTTGGCCATCCATTCGACGAAGATGCCACCCAGGAAAATACCTGCCAGTTGCGAGACCAGCAGCATTGGCCCCATCACAGCGCCGATCTCCGCTTCATCCCATCCATAGGTGCGGATCATGAACGGCGTCCGCCAGAAAGCGAGGCCAAAGGTTTCAACAGCGCTGAGCGCAAGCGCGCCAAAGAGCGGGTAGTAAAACCGCCCGCGCCCATGGATGGCGCGCATCGCATCCCATCCGGTGAAGGTCAGGACGCGGCGACCCAATGACGTCGCCTCCGGCACAACGGCCTCAGCATCGGGCAGGCGCCGACGGGGAGGTTCTCTCACGGTCAGGAACAGCAGAGCCGAGACCAACCCGGCCAATCCCAGATAGATCAGAATCCACTGCCATCCCCGGATCGTCAGACCCCAGAGCTGTGTCGGCTCCCATCCTGCGGCCTTCACGACCCAAGCGCCGCCAAACATTACCCCCAATGTGCCACCGCCAATGAAACCCAGCTGCAACAGCGCGAACGCTCTCGTAATCCGCTGCGGCGGGAAATAGTCTGATAGCATTGAGTAAGCGCTTGGCGCATGGGCCGATCCGCCAGCGCCAACAAACATGCGACTGCCAATGAACTGGGTGAAGTTCTGGGCCAGGCCGCCAAGGGCTGTGATCAGGCCTGTGGCCGCCATGCCTCCCGACAGGACGAACCGGCGGGGATAGATATCCGCAAGCCGCGCCAACGGGATGCCGACGACGACGTAGAAGATCACACTCGCTGGGCCACCGAGAAAACCAAGCTGTTCGTCAGTCAATCCAAAATCGACCTTGATGCGCTGCGCCATCATGCCAAAAACGGCTGCGTCAAAAAAGTTCAGGCCGGTCGCAATGATAATGATAAAGAGTGCATAATAAGCGGATGGGGCTGACGGCCAACCTTGGGCGGCGCTGACGCCCCCAACATCCCGATTTGCGCCGGTTGCCGCTATTGCAGGTCCTACCGCCATGCTCGCTCTCCCTCTGCATAACTTTCGGTAAGTGGCGATTGACGTTCGCGCTTCCCAACCTCAAGATTGTATGTATTAGATACAATATTGTTTGGCTGATGCTGTCCAGCATTTTTGTGGGACATCATCGGAAATGGCAACAAAAGCAAGGATCGGAAAGCCGATCGGCAGGCGGAGAGGACAGGCACATGCAAAATCTACCCGGCAAGACAGCGTTCATTACAGGCGGAGCCTCCGGCATCGGCCTTGGCATTGCAAAGGCGCTGCTTGGCGCCGGCATGAATGTTGTCGTTGCTGACATCCGTGACGATCATCTGGAAGAGGCCAAGGCAGAGCTTGGATGGCCCGATCGCGTGCTGGCCATTAAGCTAGATGTTACCAGTCGCCACCAATTTGCAGAAGCCGCTGACGCCACCGAAGCCCGCTTCGGGAAAATCCACATCCTGTGCAACAATGCGGGCGTCGCGGTCGTCGGACCGACGGAATTGGCCAGCTTCGCCGATTGGGACTGGGTGATGGGCGTCAATCTGGGCGGCAGCATCAACGGTGTAACGACCATGCTCCCGCGCATCCTCTCGCATGGCGAAGGCGGGCACATCGTTAACACGGCCTCGATGTCTGGAATCGTGCCTGTGGGCGGAACAACAATTTACTCCACAGGCAAAGCCGCCGTCGTCACGATGATGGAATGCATGCGTCCGGAACTCGAAGGGAAGGGCGTCATCTGCTCGGCCTTCTGCCCGGGTGCCGTGCAGTCAAACATTGCCGAAGCCAGTAAGACCCGCCCCGCTGAACTTGCTGACACCGGCTATGCTGAAGCTGACAAGCGTCGACAGAATGGCGGGAACTTCTTCCATCTCTACCACACGAAGGAACAGGTTGGGGAACGCGTGCTGGAAGGCATCCTGAATGATGAGCTCTACATCCTGACCCACGCAGAGTTTTTGGACGGCGTGACCGACCGGGCCAACGCCATGATCGCTTCGGTTCCTGCCAAGCTCCCGCAGAACGAGGAGTATAAGCAAACCTTCTCCATGCTGTTCAATAGCCCGATCTGGGCCGACGAAATCAAGCGGCAGAAGGCGCTGAAGGCATGATCGACTTTGCAGGACGCACCGCCTTCGTCACCGGAGGCGCCAACGGCATCGGTATCGGTCTTGTCCGCGCGCTGCTCGCGGAGGGCTGCAAGGTCGCCATTGCCGACATCCGGCAAGACGCCATCGAAAAGGCCCTGAAAACCCTCGACAACCAGAGCGTTATGGGCGTTCAGGTCGACGTGTCGTCCCGCGACGCAATGGAAAAGGCCGCCGATGAAGTCGAGGCCAAGTTCGGCCCGGTGAGCTTGCTGTTCAACAACGCTGGCATCAATCTTTTCCAAACCATTGAAGATTCAAGCTATTCTGACTGGGATTGGGTGATGGGCGTCAACCTTCATGGCCCGATCAACGGCGTGATGACATTCGTCCCGCGCATGATTGCGGCGGGCAATGGCGGCTACATCGTCAACACCGCATCAATGGCCGGATGGCTCGCATCGGGCGCTCCGGGCATTTACAACACGACCAAGTTTGCCGTGCGCGGCATGTCTGAATCGCTGCGCTACAGCCTTGCGCCGCACGGCATTGGCGTTTCGATCCTGTGCCCCGGCCTCGTGAAGTCTTACATTTACGCCAGCGACGATGTCCGCCCCAAGGAATTGCTTGAAGGCGCAAAGCCCGTCGACACCGCCAATGTTCAACGCCTTGCTGAATTTCATGAGTTCGGCATGGAACCAGACGTCATCGCGGCCCGCGTTCTTGACGGCATGCGTGAAAACCGGACCTATATTTTCTCGCATCCCGAGTTCAAGGATGAGGTGACCGAGTTGTTCCAGGAATATCTTGCAGATTTCCGCGACTTGCCTGAAGATCCGGGTTTCGAAAAACGGACAGGTTTCGAGAAATTCCGGCGGGAACGGTACGCGGAGGCCCGCGCCGCCGCGCGCAAGGCCACTTAGAAGGAACAGGCGCATGAAGGTCAACGCACTCGACCATGTCAACATCATCACGGCCGATCTGGACGGGACGTGTGACTTTTATGCAGAACTGTTAAGCTTGGAGCGGCGCGACGCTCCTCCCCCGCTGACGCCACAAACGGCGCAGTGGATGTTCGATGATGGCGGCCGCCCGATCCTGCACATCAACAGCCTGGATTGCATCCGCACTTATAACCGCGACGTCGCGACTGGGCCGACCGGCTCCATCCACCATGTCGCGCTAAACTGTTCTGGCTATGATGACGTCATGGCGCGGCTCAACGCTCGTGATATGGATCATCAGGTCAACCTGATCGAGGCGATTGGCCTGCGTCAGGTTTTCACGCAGGACCCCAATGGGGTTTTGCTTGAACTCAACTTCTTCGGCGATTGAACGCAACGTCGCGCAGGATCAGGGCTTTTTGGGGTCCTTGCGAGCTTTGACAATAGGCTCCCACTGCCCGGGATTGCTCGGTGCGATGGCTGCCGCATGAGGGGCTCCGCCATGGTCTGAAAAAGTCGAGACGCAGCCTGGCTCACGCACGCACTGTTCATTCAGCGAATATTGGCGGGTATCCGCGCAGCCGCTGAGCGCCAGTAGGGCAATAAAAAGAACAGGCTTCATCATAGATCGACCCCGACATGTGAGCCTACATAATGCCTCAGCCTGCTGAACAGCAGGTGAATACAGCTCCGCCCTATCGCTGGGCGTAATCCGCAATCCACTCCACGGTCTTCCTGAGCCCACCGAACGGGTAGAAATGCAAACGCACGCGGCCATGTTCCTCGCCCAAACCCTTGGCGAAGGCATCCACCAGCTTATCGGGTCCAGCCGTGCCCAACAAATTGGTGATGCTGACGCCATATTTCTTCATGACGGATGTCGAAGCGCCAACACCACAGCGCGCGGCAAACGCCAGCAGCCGCTTGATCCCAGCAGGCCCAGGAATACCAATGCGGACAGGGCACATGATGCCCCGCGCGCGGAGTTCCTTCAGCCAGACAAGAAACGCGTCGGGGTCAAATCCGAATTGCGTCACCACAAGTGGCGCCATGCCGCGGCTTTCGATCTCGCGCACCTTGGTTTCAAGGACGGCCCAACATTCCGCTTCGGACATGTTCGGGTGCCCTTCCGGGTGCCCGCCAATGCCGATAGCTTGAATGCCCGACCGCTCAAACGCGCCCGTTGCGATCAGCGACATGGTGTCGAAATAAGGCCCCTGCGGCTCCGGCGGGTCGCCCGCCACGATGAAGCAACGGCGCACTCCGGCCTTTTCAACCACTGCCTTAAGATAGCCCTCGAAATCATCTTCCGACGTAATCCGGCGCGCCGAAAAATGCGGCATCGGCTCAAAGCCCAATTCCCGAACGGCGATGGTCGCGGCCACACGGGCGTCCACCTCTTCTCCGGGAAGGTAGGTCACCGCAATAGGTGTTTCAGCCGGAATGAGCGGCGCTGCATCCCGCAAAGACGCCTCATCCTTGGCCGTCATTTCAAGAGAGAAGCCGTCCGTTATGCCTGCGGGTGGCAGATCCCAATTGGGATGGAGCAATGCGGAACTGGCCATAGGTGCGCCTCTCAAGAAAAAAGCGTGTCACCCGCGCGCCGGTTTTGGCGCCGCGGGTGCACGTCAACAATCGGCTTAGCGCGCGGTGCGCCAGCCATCAGCGTAGGTTTCACGCGCTACGCGGCTGTAAGGCACCGGCGAGACGATCACGCGGACGTTCAGCTGCTTGTGCGGCTCAACCGTCGTCTTGCGTGTGCCGCCATTTTCCTCACCCCAAACAACGTTCAACTCGGTGCCAAACGGAATTTCAGGATCGACGGTAGCAAGGCTCAACGCCTGCTTTTCATTGTAGGAGAAGCCCGTGAACATCGACAGACCCACCGTCTTGCCGCCGGCATCGACAACGCGGTCGTAGTTGGAAGAGGCATAGTTAGCGAGCGGCACATCAAAGAACTTATAGGCTTCGCCATCCGGATTGAACATGGAGGCCATGATCTTGGCCATGTCTTCCGGATGCCAGGCAAGCGTCACCTTCTTGCGCTGTTCCGCAGGATTCAGGGCCTCCAGTGCTTCACGGCCATGGAAATCATGGTCGAACTTTACGAAGTTGCCATAGCCGAGTTCCCATGGGTTCAGATAATAGTCTTCGATGTTCTCGGAAACGAACGAACCACCGATGGAGCCGGTTGCTTCATAGCTGTCAGCGCCGAGCCATTCGCGGAAGCCCTTCAGCTTTTCGCCCGTGTAAATGGCGGGAAGTGGCGATGGGATCCAGCCGGATTCCAGCGTGTTGGACGGATAAGCGCGGCTGCCGCACGCGATCAGGCCGAATTCCTTGCCTGCTTCCAAAATGGCAGCGCGGATTTCTTCCTGCTCGGCATAGGGGCCCCAGATTTCGAGGCCCGGCGCGCCTGACATGCCGTGACGCAGCGTGCGGACGGTCTTGCCTGCAATGTTCATCGTCGACATGTTGAAGAACTTGAGCTGCTCCAGCGGTCCGCCATGCAGCTTTTCAATCACAGCCCATGCGTTCGGGCCCTGAATCTGGAAACGCCATTCCTTACGGGTGACGGGCTTGCCCATCGGGCGCATCGGCGAACGGTCATCCAATTCGATTTCAACGTCATAGCCGCCGGTTGCCGCATGGTAGCGCAGCCAGTTGGAAGCAGGTGCACGGCCGACATAGGTGAAGCTCTGCTCTTCTTCCCAGAAGATGATGCCATCACCAATGACATGGCCATAAGGCGTCGTCGGGACGTACTGCTTGGCCTTGTTGACCGACCAGCCCTTGGAGCTGTTGATCATGGTGTCAGACAACAGCTTGGCCGCATCCTTACCGCGAATGTAGAGATTGACCATGTGATGCGACTGGTCAAACAGGACCGCGCTATGCTGCCATGCCCATTGCTCCGAACGCCAGTTCGAAAATTCAGGTGCGACCACAGGGTAAACGTAAGCGCCAAGCTGCGAATTGCGGAGCATTTCCACAATGTTGCCAGACGACTGCAATACCTGATCCAGGTTCTTTGCGGACATCAATGCCTCTCCCATTCAAAAAAACGATAGGCAGGGCATATCATTTTTTGTATGCAACACAAACAATAAATTCCCGGAGAGAAACAAATGCTCGACCACCGCCATGTTCTGACACTTTCCTGCCCGGACCGCCCGGGGCTGGTCGCCGGTATGGCTCGACTGCTTGCCGACAATGGCGGTAACATCATGGAATCTCAGCAGTTTAATGACAAAGAGAGCGACCGATTTTTCATGCGCGTCGTCTTTGAAATGAGCGAAGGAACCAGCACAGATGGCTTCCGTACGGCCATTTCGGCTTATGCCTTGGACTGTAACATGGCCTGGCGCCTCCGCCACGTGGGAGAATCACGCAAGGTTCTTTTGATGGTCTCCAAGTTCGACCATTGCCTTGGCGATCTGCTCTACCGCGTCCGCATTGGCGAAATCCCGATGGATGTCGTCGGCATCATCTGCAACCACCCGCGCGAAGCTCTCAATATCTCGCTGCTCGGCAACATTCCCTTCCACCACCTGCCGGTGACCAAAGACACCAAGCCGCAGCAGGAAGCCCAGATCAAAGAGATCGTGACAGCCACGGGTGCCGAGCTTGTCGTTCTGGCCCGCTACATGCAGATTCTGTCCGATGATCTCTCCGCCTTCCTCAGCGGCCGTTGCATCAATATCCACCACAGCTTCCTGCCCGGCTTCAAAGGCGCCAAACCCTATCATCAGGCCCATGCCCGTGGCGTGAAGATGATTGGGGCAACCGCGCACTATGTAACGGAAGATCTCGATGAAGGTCCGATCATCCATCAGGATGTGGAAGCCATTAGCCACGCCGATACGCCCGAAGACCTCGTCCGCAAGGGCCGCGACATCGAACGGCGCGTGCTGGCACAGGCCGTCCACTGGCATTTGCAGGACCGCGTCTTCGTTAATGGCACGAAGACAGTGGTGTTCAAGGACTAGAAACCTGCCCTTCCCCAACCCCTCCCGCCTGCGGGAGGGGCGCGAGACTTAGGCTGCCCCGCAGTCTTAGTCGCAGCGGGGAGGGTCTAGTCGCGAGACTTCAGCGTACGTGCCCGGACCAAGTCCGCAGACCCGGCATGGTGCGGTCCTCGCTCTTCAGCGCTTCGGCCACCGCCGGACGGGCCGCGACCCGATCCCGCCACTCGACCAACTTAGGGCATCGCTTGGCGACCTCTAGGTCTGGGAACATGCGCTCCACCATCGCGCCACAGTGCGAATAGAAATTGATATCCGCGAGCGTATAGGTCTCACCGGCTAGCCAGGCCGTTTCGCCGAGCTGCTTTTCAATCTTGTCGAGCGCATATTCGATCTTGCTCGTCGCATTCGCCAGATCGGCCTCGGAGAACCCGGACCGCGCCGTCATCCACTTCTTGCGCTGATCAGGAAGCGGAATACGCGCCATGAGCTCATCAAACGTGCCGTCTTCAATATTCTGCGTCACGACGCGGATCATCCGGTGCCAGCCGTGCATCGACACATGGTTCATCACATGTTCGTCAACGAACTTGTTCCAATACCGCATCCGCGCGGCACCTGCCGGATCACGCGGGCGCAGCGGCGCATCTACTGGCTGATCATCCGGAAAGGCATCTTCCAGATATTCATTGATGACAGTGGTGTGCGTGATGATGACGCCGTCATGATCAAGAACCGGCACCTGCCCTTCCGGATTAAGGGCGGTGAACCATTCCGAATGTTGTTCAAACTTGTGAAGGTCGACGTAGATGCTCTCATAAGGCAGCCCCTTTTCCTTCAAAGGGATCATCGACTTGAGCGAATTGGCCAGTGGTTCAGCGTGATAATATTTCAGGCCCATCTGCTTCCTCCCATCGCCAACCTATTGGTTGGTCATTCTTATCGTATGGACAATGTACCGAGTATGCCGCCGTCCACCGCCCAGCCCTGACCGGTCACATGGCTGGCCGCATCAGAGAGCAGGAACGTTGCGACTTCAGCTGTTTCGTCCGCGGTGCCAACCCGGTCTTGCGGCACGTTGCGGCCCATAAACGCCATCGCTGCGGGAATGTCATCGCCGCCGATATTGTGCAGCAACGGTGTTTCAATGAGGCCGGGCAGGATGCAGTTGACCCGCACATTGGACGGAGCGACCTCAAGTGCAGCCGCCCGAGCCAAACCAAGCACTGCATGCTTTGACGCGACATAGCCGGGATTATTCGCCATGCCCCGTTCGCTCGCAAGGCTGCCGGTAATGACGATAGAGCCGCGTTTGCGCGCGACCATGCCTTGCAAGACACGCTTCATAGCCCAGAACACGCTTGTCATGTTCGTGCGGATAACCGTGTCGAACATCTCATCTTCATAGTCGGAGAATGGCGCAAAAGTGCCGCCCATACCGGCATTGGCAAACAAGCCTTCAATCGGCCCGAACGCGCCTTCTGCGGTGTCAAAAACCGACAATAGAGCGGACTTGTCGCCTACATCGGCAACCCCATAGGCCACTGCACCGCCTTCAGACCGGATTTCGGCAACCGCCTCTTGAAGCGTGGCCTCGCTGCGGGCCACAAGCGAGACGCGCGCACCGCGCCGGGCAAGCATCCGTGCTGTTGCCCGCCCAATCCCCGTCGACGCACCGGTGACGAGGATGTGACGGCCCTTAAACTCGGTCATGAAAGGCCGAGAAGCTTTGCGGCATTGTCCTTCATGATGCCCGGCAGAACTTCTTCCTTGAAGCCAACCTGACGTGCGGCATCGAGCCACTTTTGCGGGTGGATCAGTGGAAAGTCAGACCCGAACAGCATCTTCTTCCGCAGTTGGGTGTTCGCATATTGGATGATCTGCGGCTGGAAATATTTGGGGCTCCATCCCGACAGGTCGATGAACACATTGTCCTTATGGAGCGCCATCGACAGGCTCTCATCGACCCACGGCCATGACGGGTGGGCAAGGATGATCTTCATGTCGGGAAAGTCGACCGCGACATCATCGACCAGCATTGGCTGACCATATTTCAGACGAACGCCGCCACCTCCGCGCATGCCCGTCCCCATGCCGGAATGGCCGGTGTGGAAGATGGCTGGCAGCTTATACTCGTTGATGACTTCGTAAATCGGATAGCCAACCTGCGCTGCGGGTTCCACATTCTGCATGATGTGGTGGAACTTAAAGCCCTTCACACCATGATTTTCGATCAAATCGCGCGCTTCGCGGGCGCCCATCTTGCCCTTGTGTGGATCGATTGAGGCGAACGGGATGCAGATGTCGTCATTCTTGTTGGCGATCTCGGCAATTTCATAATTGCTGACGCGCTTGGCGCCGATGCCGCTTTCGCAGTCAACGGTGAACATGCAAAAAGCGATCTGCTGTTCGCGGTATATCTCGATGATTTCCGGCATTTTCGGGCGCTCGCGCGGGGCCTTGAAATAGGCGCTTGCGGCGTCAAAAAACTTGCCCATGACCGGATCTTCGGGATCATGACAGGACACTTCGGCATGGACGTGAACGTCAATGGCTTTGATCTTGGATAGGTCGATGGGCATTTATAAAATTCCTAAAGCCCCTCTCCTTCAGGGGAGGGGTTGGGGTGGGGACTGCCTTGCGGCAACTCCCCCGACGCTGGAGTAACGGATATCCCCCACCCCAACCCCTCCCCTAAAGAGGAGGGGCTCTCTCACCCTAGAGTTGAATGATAACTGTCTTGGTTTCAAGATAGGCATCGATACCGGCCTTACCCTGTTCGCGGCCGATGCCCGATTCCTTGTAGCCGCCAAAGGGCAGCGCGGTGTCGATCATCGCATGGCAATTGCCCCAGACCGTGCCGGATTTAATCTTGGCCGCCAGCTTATGCATCGTCGCCACATCTTTGGTCCAGATGCCTGCACCTAGACCGAAGGCCGTGTCATTGGCAGACTTGGCGACTTCATCCAAATCATCGAAGCGCTGGGCGACGACGACGGGCCCGAAGATTTCTTCACGCACAACGCTCATCTGGGGGTTCACATCGACGAGGATGGTCGGGTTGACGAAATAGCCATTGCCCGAGGGGGCATCGCCACCCATCGCAACTGATGCGCCATCGCGCTTGCCGGCCTCGATATAGCCCATGACCTTATCGTGCTGCTCCTTGCTGATGATGGCACCCATGTGCGCTTCCGGGTCCAGCGAGGCGCGTGGCGCCCAAAAGGGTGCGGTTTCCGCCATGCCTTCAATGACCTTGTCGAACACCGAACGGTGCGCATAGAGGCGCGAACCAGCGACGCACACTTGACCAGCATTGAAGAAGATGGCGCCCGCGACACCCGGCGCAGTCGAGGCGACATCAACGTCTGGCATCACGACGACAGGCGACTTACCACCCAGTTCGAGCGTGACGCGCTTCATCGTATCCGTCGCGTTCTTGTTGATGAGCTTCCCGATTTCAGTCGATCCCGTGAAGGCGACCTTGTCGACATCAGGGTGCTTGACCATGCGATCGCCAGCGGTGTGACCGTTACCGGTGATGATGTTGAGCACACCAGCCGGGAAGCCGGCTTCAGCAACGAGATCAGCCAGACGCAGCGCGGTGAGCGACGTCTGCTCGGCTGGCTTCAACACAATCGTGCAGCCCGCAGCCAGAGCTGGCGCAATCTTCAGGCACGCCATCAACAGCGGGAAGTTCCAGGGAACGATCTGTGCGCAAACGCCAACTGGTTCCTTGACTGTGTAGCTGAACACAGTGCCGGCGGGCATGGTGTAGGGCGCTGTGGTTTCGCCACCAACCTTGGAGGCCCAGCCTGCCATGAAGCGGATCTGACTGATCGCGCCCGGGATGTCGACAGCACCGGCCATGCCCTTAGGCTTGCCATTGTCGATCGCTTCCAGTTCGGCGAACTCGTCTGCATGGGCTTCCAACAGATCAGCCAAGCGGTGCATTGTACGATCACGGACCATCGGCGGGAGATTCGACCAGCGACCATCGTCAAACGCTGCACGGGCGGCAGCGACTGCGCGATCCACATCCTTGTCTGATGCGTCAACGATACGGCTGACTTCCTTCCCGCAGGAAGGGTCTTCGACGGGGATCGTCGCATCATGGGATGATGCAACCCACTCATTATTAATGAAAAGCGCAGGCTTACGGGACAGCGCCTTCTTGGCGGCTTCGGAATAGGGACGTTGTTCACGCGAAATCGTGGTCATCTCATTCATCGAAAATCTCCTCATCCTATGGGCGAATGGCACGCCAAAACTGCGCGCCTTTTAATACACACCGTTTGTGTTGCATACAAAAAAATCGGCACGTGATTACGAAATAGCCCATCAACCGGCTTAGCCCCAACGGTTGATTTCGGGTCCCGGTGCCCAGCACTCTTCTGGATTTGGCACCGTCGATCTCGCTCGGGCCGCCAATATTGATGGACGGGCGGCCATCCGATCAATCCAAGCCGTCAAATGCTCCCTACCCTTAAGGATATCTGGCACAAGATCGGCACATAACCAAGAATAAGTGACGAGATCGGCGATGGTGAAATCACCCATCAACCAGTCGCGTCCGTCTGCCAATGCAGCTTCCGCCATATCCGCTGTTCCGACGATTTTGGCCCGGCTATCTAAAAGCTGCGCTTCGGGGAATTGACCCGCACGTACATCTTCCCAGCGCGCCCGCAAATCATCACTCAAGATTGCGGAGATCATCTTGCCGAATGCTCCGACCTCCATGCCGGCGAGCTTCTGTTGAGCATATGACTGACATTTCAGAAACGCCGCCGCAGGCGCCCCGCGCTCCGTCACCCTCCGGCACCACATCAGCATTTCCCAATGCTTATGGGCGTCTTTGGGCTGCAGGCTCCCCTTCCCTACTTCGTCAAAATACTGCGCGATGAACACAGACTCGGTCATTGCTTCGCCATCGATGACAAGCACGGGACCTTCACCCTCCACGCCCATATCCAGCGCGACACTATCTTTGATGTCGGGCAGCGTGTGGCGTTCCCCGGCAAGCAGATTGATCGGTCGGCACTCAATCTCCACGCCACTTTCGGCCAGCGCGGCGAGGACAGTCAACGAAGGGCCTGCGGGTTCGCCATGATAAAGAATGGTGCTCATCTCAGCGTACTCCGCTCGAAATGCCTTCGGACTCATCCCGGGGCGGGATGTAATCCTGCTCCAGAATTTCAACGCGGCTTGCCATAGGCGTGCGGCCCAATTTCCAACACGCACGCGTTGCCGGGCGTCGATAGATTGCCCGCAGCCACCGCATGATGTTTGGCGTTAGATCGTCATTGGCGAGATGGGGCTGCGACAACGGCATAGCGTAAGCGAGGTTGAAGCCGTTCACGTCGGCGAGGCTGTAAGTGTCGCTCGCGAGCCATTCCCGCTTGCCAAGCTCTTCCTCAAGCATCCGAATGCCAACCGAAATGCGGCGCCCGCTTTCCGCCATTTCCGCTTCGCTGAACAAGCCGAACACCGCCTTGCGCCAAGCTGTCTGCCGTTCTGGAAGCGGAATGCGGCTGATCTGTTCCTCGATCTTGTCCTGCCCATGCGCCTTCAAGGCATTGGGACCGACGAAGAACTTCCAACCAAACATCGAAAAGCTGGGCGCGAGCCACTGGTCCATGAACTTCATCCACCAGCGGATGCGCAACCGATCCTGCGCGTTGGCCGGCATCAGGCTCGGCCCATCAAAGGCGTCGTTCACATATTCCATAATCGCCGTGCTCTCGACGAGAACAAGGCTCCCATGCGTCATCGCGGGGATGGTCCCTTGCGGATTGATCGCCAAATATTCGGGCTTGTGCTGATCGAAATTCAGCATGTCGATGTAGTGACTGTCGAAGGTGACACCCTTTTCCATCAACGCGAGCATCGGCTTGCCAGAATTTGCATTCGGCTCCCAATGATACAGCGTCACGTCTGCCATGTGGTCACACCTTCTTAAGTTGGTCAGGCCATTTCCCAATGGAAGGGCGCATGAGGATCACTCTGGCGCTCAGCCTTAAGCCGCTTGCCCTGCGCTTCCAGCTCACCGCGCACCACAACAAGGTCGCTCCAGCGGGTCAGCCCGACGACACGACCTTTTGGTGCACCGGCGCGCAATGCCGCCCAAAAGGTGCGGTCTTCATGCGCCACATCGAGTTTGGCGCCGCTTAAGCTCTGTGCAAAGGCAACGCTCTCGGGCAGACGACTGTCAAACACGACGAGCGCATGCCCCTGGGCCGCAGCGCTCCTCAGCGTTGCAGCAGAGGCCGCGGAGAGGACCCCTGTCTTAATCAATGTTCGGCGGTTGAGTTTCATTTGCCTGCCTTTGCAAGATAGTCGGCGACTGCATCCAGTTCCGCATCGGTGATGTCGACGCGGGTCTGGCGTGGCATGGCGACTTTGCCCATGCGCACCACCGACTTGATGTAATCCGCCGTCAGGTCCTTACGGTTTGTGAGCAACCCGTTTTCCGGAGGCTCCCCCATCATCATGCGCTGTTTGGTGAGCAAGTTTGTGCCCATGCCGGCGGGCAAATGGCAATAACCACAGTGAACGGAATAGAGCTTCGCCCCGTCCCCTCCCGCAGCCAGCCGGTCCCCCGTCGGTGCTTTATCGCGCATTTGGTACGGCGGCAGTGGAGGTGGCCCGCCCTTCGCAGCCTCAGGTGCCGGAGCGGATGTCTTGTTGCACGCGGCCAGCAGCAGCACGCTAAGAAGAACGACGCGCTTCATGCCCGGCCCTCCTTCGACTGATCCCGGTAGACGCTAGGCCATACGCCCTGCTTGCCCGGCGCAATGATGCCATTGGGGTCCAGCGCGTCCTTTACCTTTTCATTCATGCGGCGCTGCGCGTGATTGTTGAAATCAAACGTATCCGCCACAGCATCCATCCAGCCAAGGTGCGTGCGATATTCTGCATAGCCTGCCTTGGCGCTTTCTGTGACGAGCGCGCTGAACAGCTTCTTCATGCTTTCAACCTGCTCTGGCTTGTCACGATCATACATCAACATGTTGATATTGTTTGCAAATCTTCCACCAATTGTAAAGCTGGCGTAGAAATCAACATCATGGTCGGCGATAATCTTACGGCTTCGCTTCAACTGATCCATCACATGTTTCGACGTTGCCGGCACGACCGGTGAGAAGCCAAGGTGGGCGCTGCGCCCTCCGACCCAATCCCCCATCTGCAATGGCACCGCAGTCGGAACGCCGACCGTCAGGTCATAAATGTTGCGTTCTTCGCCTTGCCGCCACCAAACTTCCTGTGGGGGCGTATCGAGATGCTTTTTGAAGGCCGCCTTCACGACTTCGGCCTTGGCCTTGTTGACGTTCTCATCGCCGTAAAAGCGGATCTGGACCTTCCAATAACCAAGCTTGTGCTCCTTAAGGAGCTCCTTCACCCGCCAGTCTGGAATGGCGGACGGCTTGTCCCAGAAATCCTTGCGCTGACCGAGGAGCACGATCTTGCCGAGCCACGAGGGAATAAACACGTTTTGGTCGATCAGCCCCGCAATCTTCATCGGAGCGATGGTGTCCACTACCCATCCGATATCCTCTTCATTGGGAATATCGAACGACAGTTCGAGCGAGGTTTCCGGCTCTGGCTGCAAGAACACGCCAGCCTTCGTTACAACACCCATATTGGACTGGGTGAACATGTGCGTCCAATCAGGCCCATAGCTCATCGGGAAAAGGTGCGACGCCTTGTTGTTCGCCATCCCCGCCATGCCGGTGCGCATCATGTCACCATCGGGCATGACCACCTCAAGCCCGCACAGGTTGCGTGCATGCAGGCCGTAGGGCGTGTAGCCAATACCGTGGTCGAGCGCATTGCCGAGCACTGAGCCCCAGCCATTGCCCGGAACCGACATCCACAAGGGCGCCTTTTCGCGGGCCAAATGCTCATAAAGGTCGAAAAAACCGACGCCGGGCTCAATCACACAATAGCCAAGCTCCGGATCAACCTCGAGAACCTTATTCATGCGACCGAGATCGAGCACAATCGAGCCCGCCATGCGGGGAGCAGCCTGCCCATAGCCCAAGTTTTTGCCACGGCTGACGGGCCAAAGCGGTGTCTTAAACTGGTTGGCGAGCCGGACGATGGCCTGCACCTCTTCGGCTGACCCAGGCGCGACGGCAGCGGAGGCTGGCCATAATGTTTCCGGGCCGGGCGCATAGATGTCTGCGTAGGCGTCGCGGTCTTCGCCTGAGGAAAGAACCCATCCCTTGCCGACAACGCCTGCAAACGCCTTCAGCGCAGCATCAAACTGCATCGGCGATACGCGTGGGGGTAGCGTGAGTTTCAACGCCGGGCTCCTCTCATTTTATAACAATTGTTAGTTATGCTTCTGACGGGTCAGACCCCTTCGGTCAAGGCTATCAGAGGCTCCAAAAGAAAAAAGGGGGCAGTCTTTCGACCGCCCCCCCCCATTTCCAATTTTTGGTCGCCTAGAAGCTTAGAACTTCTTCTTAACCGAGATGGCCCATTCGCGTGGGCGACCGGGCTGACCGGAAATGGCACCAGCGCCAGCGCCCGTCAGATCGAACTTGTTGATGAAGTAATATTTATCGAACAGGTTCGTGAGCTCAAGGCTGACATCCAGATCCTTGTCTTCGTTCCGCCAGGTCAGGCGGGCATTGGCGAGCGTGTAGCCAGGAACCTGCCCAAGTAGCGCACTTGGCGATCCGGCAGGGGGCGTGAGCGCATTACCGGTCAGCGCATACTGATGCGAAACGTCGATCCGAGGTGTCAGCGTTCCCGAGCCAGCAAGATTGGCTTCATATTGAATGCCAAATGCCCAGCGGAAGCCATCCGAAGGATCCGCAAGAAGACCAATCACGCCTTGTGCCGACGAACAGGCACCAGATGCTTGGCCGACCACTGCCGGGTTGACGCATTTGAACTTGAAATCAAGATAAGACATCGACCCATCGATGGTCAGGCCTTCAACAGGCGTTGCCAGAAGCTCAGCCTCAAACCCTTTCAATGTCGCGTCACCGGCATTCTGGGGCAGAGCGCATGGCCCTGGCCCACCAAACTGGGGGCATGACAGGAGCGTCAGCTGCGCATCGGTGAAGTCATTATAGAACGCTGCAAGGTTGAGGCGAACCCGACGATCGAGCAAATCTGTTTTCAGACCCACTTCATAAGTCGTCACCTTTTCCGGATTGAAAGGCCGCGCTTGAGCAGGATTGAAAGGCCTTGGTCCAATGCCGCCGCCCTTGAAGCCAGTGGAAATTGTCGCATAGCCCAGCACTTCTGGCGAAAAGCGATAGTCCAAAGACGCACGATAATCGAAGCGACTGCCGTCATAGTCACCGCGGACATTGTTCAGTGCACCAAGGAAGGCGTTGGGGGTAGCAAAATCAGGGCCGAGGCGGAAGAACGTATAGTCCTTATGCTCATCGGTGTAGCGACCGCCGAGCGTGATCGTCATTGCTTCCATCGGGTTGAATATAGCCGTCGCGTAGACCGCCTTTGAGTCGGTATTGACTGGATCATTCCCGATGAACTGCAGTGGGATTGGCGCGTAACGGATATCCTGATACGTAAAATAGGTCGTGCGTTCGTCGGAATAAAAGCCGCCGACCGTCAGCTGAATATTATCGCTCAACTCCGCATTCAGGCGCAATTCCTGGCTAACGAAGAAGTGGTCCAGCGCATTAAGGCCAAAACCTACGGACAGCGGCGAAAGATCGCTATCTACAGAAAATGACGTATCCCATTCACGATAGGCTGTAATCGAATTGATGTTGATCGTGTCGCTCAGATTAACCTTGAGGTTCGCAGATACGCCCCAGCCTTCATACTTTACTTTTTCACTGCCGGCCGTTGCGGCCAAGGGGAACCCTGCTGCTACAGGGCCACGGAAGGAATCGGCAGGCTGGCCATAAACTGCGAAGTTGCAATAGCGGCCGCAGATGAAGCGATTGTCGAAGGGCGTCGTGTTGCCGGGCAGTTGAACCGCAGCACTTGTGTTGCCGCCATACAACAGAACTTCAGCACCCTGATTGCGCTCGTCTCGGACATAGTCACCGCTGATCGTAAGATCAATTGTGTCTCCGGGAGCATAACGGACAATACCGCGGATAGCGCTGTATCCGACATCGCCCAAGTCTCCTTGGACGCAGCTCGGGTTGGTCTGAGTTCCCCGCGGCAAGCCACCCGTTGGCCTGGCACAACCAAAATCGAGCCGTTCTACATAGCCACCCTGATCTGAAAAGGCGCCCGAAACGCGGGCAAAAAGGCTCTCGGCGACTTTGAAGTCAGCACTGGCGCGCAGATTAACCCGATTGCGGCTGCCATAAGTGGCGCTCACATAGCCGCCACCTTCACCTGTCGGCTTGCGAGAGATAAACTTGATCGCACCGCCTTCGGAGTTGCGGCCGGTCAGCGTGCCCTGGGGCCCGCGAAGCACTTCGACGCGTTCAACATCAAGAAGGTCGAAGTTCGCACCTGTCAGTCGCGGATAATAGACATCGTCGATATAAAGGCCGACGCCGGGCTCAAGTGCAGGGTTGAAATCATTCTGTCCAAGACCGCGAATACTTGCAGAGATCGATGGACCAAAGGCAGCGGTCGCCGGAAGCAGCACCACGCTCGGCGCTTGTTTAACGACTTCCGCCAAGCTGGTCTGACTGCGCGATTCAATCGTCGCTGCATCAACAGCCGTGATGGCGAGCGGGGTATCCTGAAGCTTCTGTTCACGGAACTGGGCTGTGACGACAATATCGCCAACATCTGTCGCAGCGTCTTCAGCTTGCTGGGCGAGCGCTGGGGTTGCCAGAAGCGCAGCAACCGACGTCGACAACGTCAGAAATGTGCGCAGTGCGGAATCGTTACGGGAAGTCATAGCCATTCTCAGTCCTCTCCTGCTTGGGGCGCCGAATTCCATCCGGTCACCGTAACTATTGTTAGTGACGCATACAGTTTCGCATTGCAAGGGCTAAAATGGGTCCAACCTAATGCAGAAAATTTAGTCGCTGACCGTGGCAAAATGGCATCAAGGCAGCTAGGCGCCCCTGAACGGAGGGGACATGGCCACACAAGAACCCGAAAACAGCGACGTCGCGTTGCTGATATCAATGCTAAGATTTGCGACGCTGATTAACAGTCCGATGCGCGATGGGGTGGCTTTGCCGGTTGGGGTCTCCCCCAATGAACTCAAGATCATCATCGCCCTTGGCGGCGAAGGTGAGCGGGCCGGGCATGAGCTTGCCGAACTGATGGGCATGATCCCCATGAATGTAAGCCGCGCCCTCGCGTCCCTCTCTGAACGCGGCTGGGTCGAAGAAGTTGTCGACAGTTCCAACAGGCGACGCAAGCCGCATCGGCTCAGCGCAGAAGGATGGCGCGCCTATCGCGAGATGGGTCCACGGATAGAAGATGTCGCAACCTTCCTGTTCAGCACGCTGGACCCCCTTGAACGTGCTGGCATGTCCGCAGTTCTCGACAAACTCTATGATCAGGTGATGGGCTGGCACCAGCGCGCTGGCCACTAAACCAGCGTCCTAGCCCCCCCCCTATTTTGGCCGCCCGGCAATCACCGCCCCGAAACGCGGATGAGCAAAGTGCATTGGCACATCATGTCGGTAGGGCCAGGTCTGACGGATTTCCTCGCTGCGGATCGTGTCCGGGCCTATCGGGTTGGCGGGGAAACATTCGGTGAGTGGCTGCAGGTGCGCGGTCGTCTTTGACCAGCCGGCTTCATAATCCCCCTGCCACTGCATCATATAATCCAGCCGCTGGATCTTCCAAACGCCGTCTTCACGCACATAGTCATTCTCGTAGATCCCGGCTTCCATGAACTGAAGCGGCAGGCCCTCCGGCTTAAACTCCCGGCTCTCATGGCTGCCTCCGAACAACATGCCGCGGAAGCGCCCCTTGGCGGTCTGCCGATCTGGCGCGATGGTGATGATGTCCTGCATCTGGAAATGGTCGAGCAGGAAGCCATAGGCCGGGCCTTCTTCCCCTGGCGCGAGAAACAGGCTCTTGAACCAAGTGCCGTAAAGGCGGCGGGCACCTTCCCGGCCCTTATAAACGCCGGAGAGGAAGATGACCTCGCCATCCTCAGCAAACAGTTCGGCCACATCATCGGCGCGATTGAAATCGATATAATAGCCATAGGCCCAATGGAGGCGGCGGATGGCGTTGATATCTTCCAGTTCGCCCAAGCGGTTTTCCAGCGCGGCCAGTCTCGCTTCGACGTCGGACATCCTCATCTCTCCTCTTTTGATTTGTATGCGTTGCTAACGAATGTTACGAAGCAAGGCGAGAGGAAATTGCATGACTTGGCAGGGCAAGACCGCCTTCATAACGGGCGGCGTATCAGGGATCGGCTTTGGCATTGCGCGCGCGTTCGCCGAAGCGGGCATGGACTTGATCCTGAGCTACCGGAATGAAGCCTATCGCGCCGACGCAGAACATTGGTTCGATGCGGCGGGTCACCCTCTCCCCCGTTTCGTCAAGCTGGACGTGACCGACCGTGAAGCCTTTGCAGCAGCAGCCACGGAGGCGGGCAAAGTCCATGTCCTCATCAACAATGCGGGCGTCAGCGTCTTCGGCCAGACGGATGAGGCCAGCTATGCCGATTATGATTGGATCATGGGCGTGAACTTCGGCGGCGTCGTCAACGGGCTTGTGTCCTTCCTTCCGGGGATGAAGGCCCACTGCGAAGGCGGCCATGTCGTCAATGTCGCCTCGATGGCAGCCTATCTCTCCGGCCCGCAGGCCGGGATATACACAGCGAGCAAGTTCGCAGTGCGCGGCCTGACGGAATCGCTGCGCTACAATCTTGCGCCATATGGCATTGGCGTGTCGCTCATGTGCCCCGGCCTGACCAAGACCAATGCTTGGGACTCGGCCCTAAGGCGTCCCGATGACTTTGCGGACTCCGGCTTCAAGCCTGCCGACAAGGCAGAGTTGGAACAATTCGGCACGGCGTTTGATTTGGGAATGGACCCGCTTGAGGTTGGCCGCAAAACACTTGCTGGTATGACAGAGAACCGCGGCCTCATTCTCACGCACCCTGAGTTCACCGAAGATTTTAAAGAGATTTACCGCACGTCGCTTGAGGCCCTTCCCAAAGAGCCAGCGCCTGAGGGACGTCTGCACATTGAAAGCCTTCGTCGGGAAGCAAACCGAGCCGCTTCCCAAGGCAAATACATCAACCTTGGCGATCTGACATAGGAGACTGAAGGCATGACACCGACTGGCGTAAACGTAGCAAATCCGGAAAAGGTCTTCATTGGCGGACAATGGCGCGCATCCCATTCGGGCCGCTCGATTGAGATTGTCTCGCCCAATACAGAACAAGTTGTCGCCGTCGTGGCCGAAGCCGATGAGGCAGACATGGATGCCGCCGTCGCTGCCGCCCGCGACGCCTTTGACCATGGCCCATGGGTAGCCCTCAGCCCTGCGGAGCGCATCAGCTACCTTAAGCGCATGGCAGACCATCTGCGCGGCCGGGAAGGCGAAATCGCCAAAGCCTGGACGGCCCAGATGGGCGGCCTCGCCAGCTTTGCAGGCCCGATGACCGGCGGGTCCACGATGACATTCGACAATATCATTGCGATGGCCGAAAAGTTTGCGTTCGTTGAACAACGTCCGACTATTGGGGCTGCTGTAGGCCTCGTCGCCTATGAACCCGTCGGTGTTGTTGCCGCGATAGCACCCTGGAACGGGCCATATGGCATCATGCTCAACAAGGTCGCCTATGCCCTCGCCTCGGGCTGTACCGTCATCATGAAGCCGTCTCCAGAGACACCTCTCGAAGCCTATATCATCGCTGAAGCGGCCGAAGCGGCAGGTGTTCCGGCAGGCGTCGTCAATCTCGTCTGTGGTCACCGCGAGGCGAGCGACCATCTCGTCTGCAATCATGGCGTCGACAAGGTTAGCTTCACGGGCTCCACCGTTGCGGGCAAGCGCATCGCCAGCGTCTGCGGGGAACGGATTGCGCGTTGCACGCTGGAACTGGGCGGGAAATCTGCGGCCATCATCGCGGATGACTTCCCGATCGAGGCAGCGGCAGGCCTGCTCACCGGCACGATCACGATGATGAGCGGGCAGGTTTGCGCCATGCTGTCACGCGTTATCGTCCCGCGCAAACGGCATGATGAACTCGCCAGTGCTATTTCTGCAGAAATGAAAAAGGTCGTCATCGGCTATTCGGACGATCCATCCACGATGCTCGGCCCTGTCGCTATGAAGCGCCAGTTGGAGCGGATCGAAATGTATATTGAGGAAGGTAAGAAGACCGCTGACCTTATCACCGGTGGCGGACGACCGGCGCATCTCAATCGGGGTTATTTCATTGAGCCGACGTTGTTCGCCAATGTTAAAAATGACAGCCGCATCGCGCAGGAAGAAATCTTCGGCCCGGTGCTGAGCCTCATCCCCTGCGAGGACGAGGAAGACGCGATCCGCATCGCCAATGACTCCAATTATGGCCTTAATGGCTCGGTCCTGACCAATGACCATGAGCGGGCGTATCGTATTGCCCGCCGCGTCCGCACGGGTGGCTTTGGGCAGAACGGCTTGCGTATGGACTTTGGCCTGCCCTTTGGCGGGTTCAAGCAATCCGGCGTCGGCCGCGAAGGCGGTCTGGAAGGCATGATGAGCTATCTTGAGCTCAAGACCATCCTGCTCGACGGCCAACCCGCAACACTATAGCCGGCGACGCTATAGCTCCACGCACCCACCGTCGACGAATAGGTCGACACCATTGATGAAGCTCGCTTCTTCACTCGCCAGAAACAGGGCCGCGCGGGCAATCTCTTCAGAGGTGCCCATGCGGCCCATCGGCACCACGCCGGAGAGCATATCGCGCATCCCCTGAATCTCTTCAGGTGATGCATCCCGCTTGAAGATCTCGGTATCGGTCGGGCCGGGGCTGACCATATTCACCCGAATGCGGCGGGGCAGAAGCTCCTTGCCGACAATCCGCGCAACTGCCCGAAGACCTGCCTTGGCGGCGGCATAAGCAACGTTGCCGGGAACGGCGACGACAGAGCCGATGGAACCCGTCACAACGATGCTGCCGCCGTCCTTCATATGCGGGATGGCCGCCTGCATGGCGAAGAAGGCGCCTTTCAAGTTTACATCATGGATGCCGTCCCAAAAGGCCTCCGTGACGTCCGGCACCATGGCAAAGCCACCGACGCCCGCATTCACAAACAGAGCGTCGATACCGCCCAATAAGGCTGAGGCTTCAGCGATGCTCCGCCGACTGGCATTGAGATCCCCCATGTCGGCGCGGATGGCTGTTGCACCAACCTGCGCCGCGACGGATGCCAGACTAGATTCATTGCGACCCGTAATGACGAGCCGCGCGCCTTCATCTGCAAAAAGCTGTGCGGCAGCCGCACCGATCCCGGCGTTGCCGCCAAGGATCAGCACGCCTTTCCCGTCAAAGCGATGCATTAGAACATGCCGTTTTCGTTGGCCGATTTTTCTGGGACGGGCTGAACCACATCCCAATGCTCGACAACCTTGCAGCCTTCGACCCGCACGATATCGACAACGGCGATACCCCTGTCATCCGGCGCAAATTTGCCGTGTGAATGCACCGCGACCAGATCACCGTCCGCGATGATCCGCTTGATGGAGTAGCTGATATGCGGATTGGATTTCATGAACGGTTCGAGAAAGGCAATCGCCGCATCCCGCCCCGTTGCCGCCATTGGGTTATGCTGAATATAGCCGGGAACAACCCATTTTTCGAAGGCGCCGCGCGGGTCCTTATCGATGTAGAGTTGCGTCATGAACTTGGTGACGACTTCTTTCGGCTTCAGGCGGCATTTGGCCGCCTCAACGGGCATGGAAGACAGCGCAAAAAGGCTGGCGGCAATCAGAGCATAACGACGCATAACAGTCTCCTTTAGAACATGCTGTTGGGGTTGACGGGGTTTTCCGAGACTTCCTGAATGACGTCCCAATGCTCCACGACCTTCCCGCCTGCACAACGGAAGATGTCGCACACAGCAAGGCCCGGATCACCGGGCCAACGGACGACGTGGACATGGGTCGTAACATGGTCGCCATCAGCAAAAAGCCGATGGATTGTCTGTTGGGCATCGGGCGATTCCACCCGCACCATATCGAGCCACGCCTTCAGCGCATCCACACCCGGTTCGGCCAAAGAGCTGTGCTGGATATAGTCCGGTGAAATGAATTCATCGACGCGTGAACTGTCCATCGGGATCAGAACCTTCTCATACACGTCGCGCACCAATTTGAGGTTCGCGGCTTCTTCAACCGTATGGGCCATCTGCACCCTTCCCCTATTGTAACAATTGTTATTACGTGTAACGATCAGCACAGAACATACAAGGCAGAGGATCGAATGAATCGCGACGCACTTTATGCCGTGCTGGCTAACTATCTTGACGCGCTGAATGCCGGAGATGCCTCGCGTGTTGAATGGGCCGCATCCCCTCTGAATTCCGAGAATAATGTGATGCTGGAGGTTGGCGACGGCCTTTGGGGCACGATCCTGCGACTGGGCGACTATCAGCTAAAGTTCGCAGATACGTCGACCAATCAGGTCGGCTATTTCGGCACCGTCCATGAGGCAATTGAGGAATCAGCGTTCACGCTGCGGCTCAAAGTCAATGATCAGGGCCAAGTTTGCGAATCTGAAATGGTCGTCGTCCGCCAGTCAGACTCCGGCATCAAGTTTGAAAATTGCCGCTATTGGGACAAACCTATCCTGAATGCGAACGTCGAAGTGCCCGTTGCCCGCGCGGAAATGATCAAGCTGTCCGACGGCTATTTCGACACGCTCCAGCTCAACGATGGGACGATCCACACCAAGTTCCACCCTGACTGCAACCGCGTAGAAAACGGCGTGCAAACGACCCGTAATCCTGAATTCGCAAAGATAGTTCCGGTCTCTGCCTTAGGCTGCGAAGAGCAGTTCCGCATGGGCAATTACCGCTATGATGACAGGCTGCGCGCCCGGCGGTTTCCGATGGTCGATGAAGAGCGTGGCCTCGTTCTCGCCTTTGGCTTTATCGACCATAGCGGGCGGCTGGATGAGTATCAGCTCACCGATGGTCGGACGGTCAAATCCCCCGTGCGTCGTCCCCACAGCTTCTACATCTCGGAGCTTTTCAAAATCGACCATGGCATGATCTGTCAGATCGAAGCGAACTTCATTACCGTGCCTTACAACATGCCAAGCCCGTGGGATTCTCTATGAGATACTTTGCAGCTGCCTTTGCCCTGATCCTCACCGCCTGCGCGTCTGACCGCGCGCCGGACGCCCCTGCCCAGCAATCTTCGGCGGGTGACAACTGGACCAGCCCCGGCGGAGACGCTGGCAAAACCCATTATTCCGCTCTGACGGACATAAACCCGTCCAATGTCGGGACGCTCGGCCTCGCTTGGGAGGTGAACCTTGCCACCAACCGCGTGCTAGAGGCGACACCGGTCGTGATCGATGGCGTGATGTACACGTCAGGCGTGGCAGGTCGGGCCTATGCCTTTGATGCTGCCACCGGCAAAGAACTCTGGCGGTTCGAACCCGAAGTCGACATGCAGGTGAACCGCACAGTCTGCTGCGACATGGCCAATCGCGGTGTCGCCTTCGCGCGCGGCAAGGTCTATGTCGCCACGCTTGATGCCCAGCTTTACGCGCTCGATGCGAAGACCGGCAAAGTCCTTTGGAAGGCAGACACGGTTGACGACAAGACGCGCGGCGTAAACTCGACAGGCGCGCCGGAAGTGGCGGGCAACGTCGTCGTCATCGGCAATGGTGGCGCGGAATATGACACACGCGGCTATGTCAGCGCCTTTGATCTGGATAGCGGCAAGCTCGTCTGGCGTTTCCATACTGTGCCGCGCGATCCAGCCTTAGGCGCGCAGGACCATCCGGATCTCGAAGAGGCGGTCAAAACCTGGGACCCCAAAAGCCGCTGGGACATTGGCGGCGGCGGAACCCCGTGGGACGCCATCAACTATGACCCCGAAACCGGCAATGTCATTATCGGCACCGGCAATGGTGGCCCTTATCACACCATCAAGCGCAGCCCGAAGGGTGGAGACCAGCTCTATCTCGCAAGCCTTGTTGCGCTTGACGCGAAAACAGGCCGGATGAAATGGTATTACCAGCAAACCCCAGGCGACAACTGGGATTTCACATCGACCCAGCCGATGATCCTGACGCATATGAAGATCGATGGCGCAGACCGACCCGTCCTCATCCACGCGCCCAAGAATGGTTATCTCTACATATTGGACAGGCGTGACGGGAGGCTGCTGCGGGCCAACCCCATCGTGCGGATCAACTGGGCAGACGGCATCGATCCGAAAACCGGACGCCCCAATTTGCGACCTGACCGCGCCGACTATGCAACATCGCCTAAGATCGTCTTCCCCGGCACCACCGGAGCGCGGAACTGGCATCCGGCGACTTATGATCCGCAGACGGGCCTCTATTATGCCTCGGTGCTCGACATGGGGAACCTCATCTATCAGACGCCCGGAGCCAAACCGATGCGCAAGAAGATGCTCAATGTGGATGCCGCCCTCGTCTTCACATCTGTTCTAAAAGACGCCCTGCCCGCCATGCCGCCGCCGGTTCAGGCGGCCGTGAAGTCGCTCCCAGAATGGCCGGAAGTTTTGAAGAACCCCGGCATAGGCGAACTCCGCGCGATTGATCCGTTGACCGGCAAGACCAAATGGGCTGTCCCCGCCGATGGCTGGCAAGACCGCGCGGGCACGTTGACGACCGCCGGTGGCCTTCTGTTCCACGGCAATATCGCCGGACAGCTGCGCGTATTCGACAAGACGACTGGCAAGCTTTTGAAAAGCATCGAGACCGGCTCCTCCATCCTTGCAGCACCGATGACTTACCGCGTCAAAGGCGTGCAATATGTGGCTGTGATGGCGGCATGGGGCGGTGGTGGCTATGCCTATGTGCCCCCCTATTCTGCCGCCTATAAGCGCGGCAATCAGGGGCGGTTGCTCGTTTTCAAACTGGGGGGCGGTACTGTGTCCCTTCCGCCAGAACTGCCCAAATTGGAGGTCGCATCGGAACCTCCGGCTCAAGCGGCTGGCGTGACCCCGGCCACTCTTGCCCAAGGTCAGCAGCTGTTCTTCGCCAACTGTGTGATGTGCCATGCCAACCAGCACCGCTCCATCACGCCCGATCTGCGGCGGATGCAGGCCGGTACACATCAAGCTTTTAACAAGATCGTGCTGGAAGGCCTGCTGGTTCAAAATGGCATGCCGCGCTGGGATGACGTTCTGAAACCGCAAGAGGTTGCCGCCATCCATGCGTGGCTCATCGACGAACAGCGCAAAACAAGAGCAGACGAATTGGAAAAGCAAAAGCGCGGCATCCCGTTGGATGCACCGAGCCTCGCGATTTTGTCGAACTACTGAAAACCATAAGGGAGAAAGCACATGACCGACATTGCAGCCCTCGCCGCCCGTCTGGACAAAGTCGAGCATGAACTGGGCATCCAGCAGGACATCCACCAGATCCGCCGTATCCAATACACCTATGGCTATCTGATCGACAAATCGCAGTATAACGAAGTCGCCGACCTGTTCTCTGACGAGGGCGAGGTCTGGTTCCTCGGCGGCATCTACAAGAAAAAGGCTGGGGTCCGGCGGCTGTATATCGAGCGGTTCCAGGCCAATTTTACGCAAGGCCATAATGGTCCGCGCTATGGCTGGCTGCTGGATCACCCGCAGATGCAGATGGTGATCGACGTCGCGCCAGACCGCAGCCACGCCAAGGTCCGCGGCCGATCTATGATGCAGGCCGGCTTGCACGAAACCGCAAAAGGCGCGCAGCGTGCCTGGTGGGAAGGCGGCATTTACGAGAATGAGTATGTCCGCGAAGATGGCATCTGGAAGATCAAGGCGCTGCGCTACTTTCCCTTCTGGCATGGCAGCTTTGAAGACGGCTGGGCAAAAACACCTATCGATTACATTCCAATGGCCAAGAGGTGCTTCCCGGAAGATCCGCTTGGTCCCGATGAGCTAATCTCGCCCGCCCCGCGCCTGTGGCCCGCCACAGACACAATCGAATTCCACTATCCCCATCCAGTGACCGGCAAGCCCATCGTCGTGGACAACAGCCGCGCCCGGGAGGGATTTCGTGACTGACCTGCAGACACTTGACCGGGTGCCCGGCGTTGACGCGAAGATGGACTATCTCGTGCCAACTTCGACGATCAATCGTCGTTTCTGGGCGCCGGGCAAGGAGCATAATACCGGCATTTATGAAACCTACGGCGTCCACATCCGCAATGCGCGGCTGGCGCCAGAGCCGTTCACGTTGGACAAGCACGGTTTTGCAATAGCCCGTTTCCCGACGGCCATCACCGACTGGGATGCCGCTGCCGCCGGAGATTCGGACTATGCCGCCGAGGTCATCGAGATCGTCAAAAAGATGACCGGGGCAGACACTGTGCTGACCATGGCCGGACAGCTCCGAACGTCAGGAGAGACGGGCGAAAAGCTACAGCCGCCTGCCGCTGAAGCGCATGTCGACTTCACGCCGGTCTGCGCAGATCGTGTTGCGGCGCGCGTTTATGAAGGCAAAATGCCGGGTGGACCGGGCTATGACCGCTACATCTGCTTCAGCCTTTGGCGGCCCCTTTCCCCACCGCCGCAGGATTGGCCACTGGCGCTCTGCGACTTCCGCTCGGTGCCGGAACATGAAGGCACGCCCAACACCAAGGTTGATGTCGACGAAATCCCGGAAGGCGACGCGCTGTTCGCTCACATACCGGGCGAAGACCAGATGGCCGCGGCCAGCATCTTCACCCACAACCCGGATCATCGCTGGTGGTATTTCCCGAACATGACGGATGATGAGGTCATCTTCATCAAGTTCCATGACAGCGACCACAGCCGGGCCTGGCGGGCGCTTCATACCGCGTTCCACGACACCAGCCGCACCGACGCCAATGAACGCCATTCAATGGAGTTTCGCGGCGTTGCCTATTTCAGCAAGAAAGTCGCTTGATGTACTCAACACTCGAAACCCCGCATCTCGAATTCGCGTTCGAATGTCGGCTCCAGTTCACGCGAGTCTACTCGATACCCGATATCCATAATGGCGGCTTCCGGTCCGCCGTTCTCGTCGATCAGGGAACGTTTGAAGGGCCGCGCCTCCGTGGGAAAGCCGTACCCAATTCGGGCGGAGACTATGCACATTTTCGCGATGATGACACAGCCGTGTTCGATGCGCGCTATCTGCTCGAAGTGGATGACGGCACCATCATCTATATGCAGAACAAGGGGTACCTCTGGGGCCGCAAGCCCGACGCGATGCAGCGTCTGCGCGCTTGGGCGTTTGAAGACGGCCCACCCGTTGCCCATGAAGACTATTATCTGCGGGCTCAGCCGACCTTTGAAACGCCCAAGGGCAAGCATGACTGGATGACGCGGCACGTCTTCATCGGCGTGGGTGAACGCCGCCCCGACGGCAATTTCGTCCGCTATTTTGCGCTAACTTGAGATCGGGATGTACCTTCCTCTCCCCAAACATCAGAGCCTAATTCATAGGAAACTGGGGACATCTCAAACTAAAGCTCATTTTATCGGTAATCGCTGGTTCAAACCATCGATGAGCGCGGCCAATCCATATTCAAAGGCTGTGCTCGTATCGACCAAGGAGGCAATATAGCTGCTGGCCTCGGCGCTTTGTTCGTAGATCACCCAGCCCAAAATGAAGCTGGCGAAGGTGCCTGCCGCCGCGACAGCATCATCGGTCGTGGCGCCCGCCGCAACTAATGGCGCGACCAGCATCGGCATGACCTGATTTCTAATCACCTCGCTCGGCGGGGCGACCGCGATAATCCGTCCACTGTCCCGATGTGAAAGGAAGTTGCGACGCTGCGTTCGGCCGACGTCGAGGAGCCAATCCTGCCAAGCTTCTCCATCTGCTGGATTTCTGACGCTTTCGGACAGCATCCTTTCAACCATCAAGCTGTGGAGGGCTGTCATGCTGGGGACGTGCCAGTAAAGCGCTGGGCTTTTGACACCCAGTTCGGCAGCGAGCGTCCGGCTGGTAAGGGCGTCAACGCCATCCTTTTCGACGAGCGACCAAGCGGCGTCCACAATCACCGCCGGGTCCAGAAAGGCATCTTGCTTTCTGGGTCTGCCAACGGCGCGTTTCTGTAATGGCTCCACCTGAATGCCTCTCACTTGACTCTGCGTCTGACTCTAAATTATCAATGATAAATAAACAAGAGAACGAAGCCCCGAGGAGAGGCGAATTGAACATCTCAAAAATCGATGCGCCACGCTGCATGGTCGGCGAAGGTCCAGTTTGGGACGTGGCCGAGCAGGCGCTCTATTTCATCGACATTCTCGGCAAGAAGGTCCTGCGGTTCAACCCGGCAAGCGGCGAGACACGGAGCTGGGATGTGCCGGACATCATCGGATCAATGGCCATTCGCGCAGGCGGTGGCGCCATTGTTGCGCTGGCCAATGGCGTCCATACGCTCGATTTTGAGACAGGCACGTGCGCCATGCTCGCCTCGAGCCCGGATTTGAACGACCAAGTCCAACTCGCCGATGGCAAAGTAGACCGGCGCGGGCGCTTCATTGTCGGCTCTTCCGATCGCGGCATGAAGGAAGCGCGGGGGAAGCTCTATGTGCTTGACCCAGGGGAAACGCAGTTGCGCGCGATTGATGATGATATCTTTCTTGCCAATGGCCCCTGCTGGTCGCCAGATGACAGCATTTTTTACCATGCGGATTCAATCCGCAAGACCATCTACGCCTATGATTACGACATCGAAAACGGCACGGTCACAAACCGCCGACCCTTTGCAAGCACCGAGGACTTGGGCGGCATACCCGATGGCGCCACGGTCGATGCCGATGGGCACATCTGGAGCGCCATCTGCGAGGGGGCCAAGCTGGTCCGCTTCCGCCCGGATGGCAGTATTGAGCGCATCGTTGAATTCCCACTCAAGCTGCCGGGTAGCGTGATGTTAGGCGGCGCGGCGCTTGACCGGCTGTTCGTCCCAACGCTCAGCCCGGCCTTCATGGGCCGCGAGGCTGACCCGCTCGATGGTTCAACCTATGTCATCGATGGGCTGGGTGTGACAGGCTTAGCCGAGCCACGGTTCGGCGGATGAAGACGCCCCTCCCCCTCCTGCTGGTCACCGTTTTCCTCAACATTGCAGGGTTCAGCCTCATTCTGCCGTTGCTGCCCTTTTACGGGACGGAATTCGGGGCCTCCTCCTTCGCGATCGCCTGTCTGTTTGCGGCCTATTCACTTGGCAATATTGTTGGCGAAATCTTCTGGGGCCGACGTTCGGATGCGATGGGGCGGCGGTCCGTCCTGATCATGACGACGGCAGGCGCGGCGCTCAGCTATGTCGCCTTTGCCTTTGCTCCAGGCTTGATCGCCGCGATCCTGATCCGCATCTTCAGTGGTTTTTTCGGTGGAACGCTTGGGGTCTGCCAAAGCGTGATTGCCGACATCACGCCCCCTGAAAGTCGGGCGAAAAATATGGGGTATTTCGGCGCCGCGTTTAACCTCGGCTTTGCGCTTGGCCCAGCAATAGGCGGCTTACTTGCATCGCCGGAAGCGGGCCTTGCAGGCTTCCGCGCGCCCATCTTTGCCGCAGCCGCCCTCGCCGCTGCGGCCTCGCTCTGGGCGACACTGGCGCTGCCCGAAACCCGGGCCGGCGGATCAGGCGTGCGCCCTGCACCCAGTTATGGCGAAGCACTTGCCTTTGTCAGGTCCCAGCCTTTGCTCAAACGCCTTTTCCTCATTGCCTTTTGCGGCATCGCAGCGTTCGGATCGATGGAGGCTATTTTCGGCCTATGGACGCAAGCCAATTTCAATTGGAGCGCGCACGAAGTTGGGCTGACCTTCCTCGCGGTCGGCGGAACTGGGCTGTTGGTCCAGACCGTCCTGATTGGGCCACTCGTCCAGCGTTATAGTGAGGCGCGGGTGATCGTTGGCGGGCTGTGCATCTTGATCTTCGCCATCGCCTTACCGCCGATCCTTCGCCTGCCAATAGCATCGGTCATCCTTATGGCACTGATGATGGCGGGCCATAGCCTGACCTTCCCCAATGCAGGTGCCCTCGTCTCGCGGACAACTCCGCCTGACCGGCAAGGGAGCGTGATGGGCCTGAGCATGGCGTCCAACGCTTTGTCGCGGATCGTTGCCCCACCGCTCTTTGGCCTATTATTCGGGATAAGCGCCGACCTGCCATATTGTGTCTGCGCGTTGATGATTGCTGCAATGCTGCCTGTCGCATGGGGCGTGGTGCGCATTCGGGAGAGCCAAGCATGACCAGTTTCAATCCAGCCGCCTTCCGGGCCTTTGCTGCGGCCATTGGCACCCAGTGGGTAATGACCAGCATTGAGGACCGCATCACCTACTCAGATCATTTTGCGGCAGACGAGCTCAAGCATCAGCCTGCGGCCGCGATTGCACCGGCCACGGCGGAGGAAGTCCGCGAAGTTGTGCGCATCGCCAACCAGTATAAGGTTCCGCTCTGGCCGATCAGCCGGGGCAAGAACTTTGGCTATGGAGGTGCAGCTCCGGTGACGAAGGGCGCGGTGGTGCTTGATCTGAGCCGGATGAAGAAGATTGAGGTTGATGCCGAAAATGGCACGGTGCTGGTTGAACCGGGCGTCGGCTTTTTCGATCTTTACGATTATCTGCAGCAGCGCAAAATTCCATTGTGGCTCTCAGTACCGGGCAATAGCTGGGGCTCGGTTGCAGGCAATGCGCTGGATCGCGGCGTTGGCTATACCAGCTATGGCGATCACGCTGCGCGCATCTGCGGCTTGGAAGTGGTGTTACCCGATGGTGATCTTGTCCGCACCGGCATGGGCGCAATGGCCGACAACCCCAGTTGGCAATTGTACAAGCCCGGATTCGGGCCAAGCTGGGATACGATGTTCTGCCAATCCAATTTCGGGATCGTCACCAAGCTCGGCCTGTGGCTGATGCCAGAGCCCGAGTCAGTGCAAGGCCTCGATTTTGAACTCGATAAGCCTGAGGACCTCGGCTGGGCGATTGACACCATCATGCCGCTGCGTCGTGAGGGCGTCATCCAGCAGTCGCCCTCGATTGGCAACTGGTTGCGATCCGCCGCTGTGATGACCACGCGCCAGCAATGGACAAAAGACAAAGGACCGCTCGACGACAAGGTGGTCGCTGCCATCCGCGAGAAGTTCAAAATCGGCTGGTGGAGCGTGCAGGTGCGCTTTTATGGGCCGACTGAAATAACCGATGCGTCCCTGCGGGTGCTTGAAAAGGCGTTCGACAAGAAGCCGATCCTTTCAAAGAAGCCCGCCAAATGGACCAGAGGTGATCCGCCAGAGGGCTCTCCGGTCACCGGGGTTCCCGTCAGCTTCCCCCTCGCCAACGCCAACTGGCACGCCGGACGCGGCGGGCATGTCGGATATTCGCCCGTTCTCCCGCCCAAAGGCGATCTCGCGATGGACCAATTCAAGCGGACCTATGACCTCTATTCAAAATTCGGGATGGATTATCACGCCAGCTTTGCAATGGGCGATCGCAGCCTGACCAACGTCAATCAGATCCTGTATGACAAGGACAATCCCGACATGATGGGGCGTGTCGACGCGATGTTCCGGGCGCTTGTCGCCGATGCGTCCGCGCATAAGTATGGCGAGTACCGCACGCATATTGAGTACATGGACCTGGTTGCGGACAGTTATGATTTTAACGACCATGCGCTGCGCCGGCTGAACGAACGCGTGAAAGATGCGCTCGACCCCAATGGTATTGTGGCACCGGGCAAGAGCGGCATTTGGCCCAAGGCGCTGCGGGGAGAACGGACATGAAGCGGGCAGTTCTTACCGCGATCTTGGTGCTCGCCGGATGTTCTGACAAACCGGTCGCGAAAGCTGATGGCACGAAAATTGAGAATGCCTTTCACGGCGCCTTGCAGGACCGGTCATCCAAATCTCCCCGCGAGGCTTTGTTCGTTGAAAAATGCGGGATGTGCCATCGCCAGATGGGGATGGGCACCGTCATTCTCGCGCGCCGGATGGACCCTAAGATCGCGATGCTTGAGGCGCGAACTGATTTGACGGCTGATCTGATCACGGCTGCTGCGCGGCAAGGCATTGGCAACATGCCCCGCATCTCACGGGGGGAGGTGAGCGACAGGCAACTGGCAGAGATCACAACCTATCTCACAAAAGGCCCTGCAAAATGATCCACGTTCGCAACGCTTGGCATGTGGCCGCATGGTCAATGGATATTGACCCTGACGTGCCCTTTGCGATCACCATAGCCAATGACCGGATTGTCATCTGGCGCAATGCCAATGGCGATGTGACCGCGCTCGCCGACCGCTGCGTCCACCGCCTTGCGCCCTTATCCCTTGGGCGCTGTGAGGGGGAACGGCTGCGATGCATGTACCACGGCCTGCTGTTTAACCGTGATGGCAGTGTTGCCGAAATTCCGGGGCAAGACCTGATCCCTGCCGGCGCCAGTGTCCGGTCCTATCCGGTCATTGATCGGCACAGTTGGATCTGGGTCTGGCTGGGCGATCCGGCATTGGCAGACCCAGCGTTGATCCCGCAGGCGGTTGGCTTTGATGATCCCGACTGGGTTCTCGGTCGTGGGCAGCTGGACTATGCGGCTGAGGCCCGCCTTATCCATGACAATCTCTGTGATTTCAGCCACCTTTCTTATGTTCACCCTGCCAGTTTCGGCGCGAACGAAAACTGGGCGCTGACCCGACCCAATGTCACGGTGCTAGACCGTGCGGTCCGTTTTGAACGTTGGGTGACGGCGCAGTCGGGCATACGCGGCGGAGACAGGGACAAGCCAGTCGATGTCTGGTCATTTTACGAATATCACGTTCCGGGCATCCTCTTGATGCCAAGCGCGAGCTATCCGGCGGGAACTGCAGAAAAGCTGAATGGCAAGGCACCTCCCCCAGACATGCCAAAGACCGGCGTCACCTTCACCAGCCAGGCCGTGACCGCACTGACCGACAAGACATCGCGCTATTTCTTCAGCTGGGGTCCACACAAGGACCATGGTGACGCGGCGCTGCGCGATATGCTGATGGGGATCGCAAATCAGGCATTCGGCGAGGACAAGATCATGATTGAGGCACAGCAGCGGGTGATTGACCAAAGCCCGAACGTGCGCATCATGCCCACCAGCGCGGATGTCGGTGTGACGCAATTCAACCGGTTGGTCGAACGCCTTGCACGGGAAGAATAGGCCAAACGCATGACCCGACGGCAATTTTATCCGTTACTTCGCGCTGACCTAAACGGTCGATGGCTCGGGCGACAGCAGGGCACATTCTGTCTGCACAATTTTGCCGGCCCGCGTTGTGTAAAAGATGAATTGACGCATTTCGAGGATCTGGCCTGCCTCCATGGGGTGGAATGCCCCGGCGCCATTGGCCTCAAGCACATGCTGTTGCAGATCATAAAGAGCCTCAATGCGCACGATGGCGTCGACCGCGGTCAGCGTGTCACTGGCGGCAAAATTGAGCACGGTCACACTCTCCTTCACATAGCTGTGCAGGAAGGTGTAAAATCGCGTGAGGTCTTCGCGTGACCGGATGGAAACGCCGAAGAAATCCATCTTCATTGGTTCGGCATAAAAATCGGCGACGCCTTCATAATCCTTGCTGTTGAAGCAGGCGAGATACTGATCGTAGGCGTCTCGGTTCATTGGGCAGCGCCCCGAAGAAATTCCACATTCTCTTCGATCATCTGCCGCACAGAGCGCGCTGGGCGTCCGGTCAGGCGCTCCACATCCTTCGTGCAGACCTCCAGAAACCCCTCCCGAATGGCCTGCCCGAACGTCACCATATCATCGCTGTTCCAAGGGAGGCCGCCGACTGTCTGGTCATCAACCGGACGGCGCGGAATGCCCATCGCGTCGAACATCGCATATTGCTGGTCATCATCGACGGAGACGTAGCTGATCGGCTTGCCTGTCACCTGGGACAAGATTGCCGTCACGTCTTCGAACGTCTGCAATTCAGGACCTGTAATGTTGTAGGTCTGGCCCTCATGGCCCTCGCTCGTCATGACCGCGACGGCTGCGGCCACACAGTCATCGCGCCAGACCATCGCCTCAAGCCCCGCGCCCGCATTGCTGATCCATTGGCCGGACTGCATAACGCCAGGGCCGGCCATCAGGATCATCGCATCGGCATAATGCGCATCGCGCAACATCGTCCAAGCCATGCCGGAAGCACGAATGAGTTGCTCTGTCTCAATATGGTCATGTCGCACTTCGGCGGGATTGGCCGGGTCATCAATGCCAATGAAGCTGGTATAGGCGATGTGCGTCACACCGGCTTTGGCTGCTGCATCAATCGCGGCCTTATGCTGAACAACCCGCGCGCCGACACGAGTGCCGGAAATGAGCAGCATCTTGTCTGCCCCTGTCACCGCAGCGGCCAGCGTATCAGGCTTATCGAAATCGCCGTAACGAACCTCGCACCCTTGCGCGACGCGATCTGCTAGCTTGGTCGGCGTGCGCGTAATCAGGATCAAATCCTTTGCACGGCCCTTGGCGATCAGCGCGTCTGAAAAGGCGCGTCCATAATTGCCCGATGCGCCGGTGACGACGATCCGCGTCATGCGACGGCCTTCGCGAGTTGATCGCTGCTGACCCACCAGCCATGAACCTGCGGTCTCAGACGTGTGGGGATCGCAATTTTGGCAACAGGCCCGGCGCCGACTTTGCCCGCATCGACAATCCAGCAAGCATGGGCGAAATCATCCGGTCCCGTCTGTGTATCGACAACCATCACCAGCCAGCCTTCATGGCCTTCGGTCTTCGACGGCACATGGACCGGCTCGTTAAAGCTCATGCCCGGGTCAAGCGCGAGCGCCTGGGGCGGCGCACCTGTGAAATCGAGCCGCAACAGCATGTTGAACATGGCCCCAACAGGGCCTCCAGCCACCGGCGGACCCCGCATTTCAGGGTTCATCGTCAGCATCCAGCCGCGAGAATATGGCCGCCCCTGCTCCGCTGCCGGGATGACAGGGAAGTCGCCCGGCGGACCAACGATGTTTTCCACCACGTCACCGGCGGGGCCGTTGGGGTTGACGGTCCAGCGCGTCAAAGCCCCCTTCACATCCCAAGGCGCGATGTGGATACCAGAAGCTTCCCGAATGAAGGGAAAGGCGTTCACATTCGACAGGCACTGATCAAAATGGATGTTGCCGTCCGCATCCTCAAACGCGCCCATCATATGATAGCAGGAGACACCCTTCCCGCCCTTGAACCACTTGATCTCTGACACATCGCCATAGCGCGGCATCACACCCAGCCAGCTGTCGAGATCCATTTCGTGGATCCAATGGTCGCCGCCCTCTTTCAGCCGATCAAGGCTGCAGGTCGTTGGGTAGACCGGGAACAGCGCGTAATTCTCGGTGATGGTGAAGTCATGCATCATGGAGCAATAAGGCACGTCAAACCATTGTTCCGACGTTAGATTGCCGTCCTTATCCGCGATCAGATATGCAACTTTCGTTGAGGCGGGGCCATCGGCCTCATAGCCATAGAAGAACATTTCCCCCGTGACCGGATCGATGCGGACATGCGCGGTGACCGTTTCGGATTTCAGCTTGCCACCAAAATCATAGGAACCAATTGTTTCCAGCGTTTGCGGGTTGATCTGATAAGGACGTCCATCCTCCTTCGTCATCAGAATACGACCGGCGTGCCAAACCGGCGTCGTGTTGGCGACGGTGCGGTCAACACCGGCCATCTCCGCATCATCGGTAAAGGGGTTGCGATACCGCCCAAAGCGCGTGCGGCCCGCTTCGACTTCCGCCTTATGGCGCGCCGTCTGCACATAACGCATCGACGTGCTGGCTTTGCCGCCTTGAAGGCGAACGGCGGAAATCATTCCATCACCGGACAGGACATTGTCGTCGTCAAATTTAGGGGGAAAGGCCGGGTCCGGCACCGCGCGGAAGAACACGCCATCCACATCGGCGGGAATCGTCCCTTCAACCACCAAGTCCTCGAGGTCATATTCCGCGCCAATTGGGCGGTTGAGACCCGTAAAATGCGGGGTCTGGGGAAATGCGGCCACGGTACTCTCCTAGTTCTTATGGGAGCACCTTCGGTAACAATTGTTATAAAATCAAGCCTTCTCAGTCGAACCAGAACGCAATAGCCCGCATTTCGATGCTCGATCGTGGCGCGACGTCCGTGGGTGCACTTGAATTATCGAAGGCAACATGCGGGACAGGATTGGAAAACTGGGAATCGCTTGTCTTAAAAATGAGCGCTTCATCGCGCGTCATGTTGGGGAACCAGTGCCATCTGTGCGCTGCATTATGCGCTATGATGTAGCTTTCAAACGACCATTCGGGCTTTTCCGGATCATCGAAGATGGCATCGGCTATGATCAGATCCTCGGCCACCACACTGCGCGCATCACAGACGGCCAGCGGCACATCCTGTGGCGGTGCGGAAAAGGCGCGCCAGACATTGAAATGCGCAAAACGCCGGACGGACTTGCCCTCAGGCGCGCCACCCTTTGCGAAGCCCGCTGCGGTTCCAGCCGTGATGTCGATATGCGCAAAGCGTGCAGGCATGGAATTGTTAAGCTGTCCCGCCAACTTTGACTTCTCGCCAAAGCGAAGGATGCCCGGGCTGGTGCAGAACACGGCGTCCGCACCCGTTTCAATCAGGAGCAACTCAACAATTTCCTGCCCATGAACAGCCGCCACGTCCGCGCGGTCCTGAAAATCGGCGACTTTGCTTTTGTGCTGCACGAGTTTGAACCCGGCGCCATCAAGATCGGTTTGCACCGCGCGACCGTCGGCGATCTCCATCGGATGGCCATCGATGACGACAGTGTCGCGGATATGATCGTTCGCATAGTAACGCTGCCGGAAATCGGTGCGCGCTGCGTAGTTGATCACGCCTGTCGTCATCGTCGCGCCTCCTGTAGCTCAGGCAAATTCCTCAGTGTCGATGGTCCGCTGCATGGCGTCGGGATAGCGCGGTCCGGCGACAGTCTGTTGATTGATTAGCGCGTCAATGGTCTCCAGCACGGTGCTGTCCGGCTGCCAGTCCCACCGCGCGATATTCTCTTCGAGATGGGGAATGGAAGCCGTGCCGGGGATGGTGACGACATGATCCCCACGAGACAGCACCCAGGCAAGCGACAACTGTGCCGGTGTCACCCCCTGTGCCGCCGCAATCGCACTGAACGCCTCGATGAGTTTCAGATTATGCGGCCAATTGTCTGCGTTGAAGCGGGGTTGGCCGCGACGCAGATCATTGTCGACCAGGTCCGCAGTATCATGCACTGCTGCGGCCAGCGCGCCACGCCCAACCGGCGAGAAGGCCACAAAGGTTGTTCCCAATTCCTTGCAGGCTTCCAGCACGGCAATTTCGGGATTGCGCGTCCACAGAGAATATTCCGTCTGCATCGCGGCAATGGGGTGAACAGCCGATGCTTTGCGCAGCGTCTCTGCCGACATCTCAGACAGACCGATGGCGCCGATTTTCCCTTCCTTGATCAGCTCGGCAAGCGTGCCGACCGAGTCCTCAATCGGCGTCTGAAAATCGCGGCGGTGCAGATAATAGAGATCGATATGATCGGTCTGGAGCAAACGCAGGCTTTCATCGCAGGCCTTGCGGATCGTCTCCGGCTTGCAGTCGATACCGCGCTTTTCGCCATTCACGATGATGCCGGTTTTGGATGCGAGGAAGAACTTGCTGCGGTTCTCCTTCAGCGTTTTGCCGATCAACGTCTCATTATGGCCCAGCCCGTAAATGCGGGCCGTATCGAGATGGTCATAGCCAAGATCGAGCGCACGGTGGAGCAGCTTTGCCCCATCTTCGTCCGAAGGCGGCACGCCATAAGCCCAGGACAATGACATGCAGCCAAGGCCGACTGGGTTGGTCGGGCGGCCATTAATGGCGCGTTTGGTGACGGTCATTTTGTAGGTGTCTCCAAAAGAGGCTGTGTGCGGGTGAGCAAATCAAGATGGTCTGTCGAGAGCGTGAGCGTAGCCCCCGCTACAAGGTCTGCAACCTGTTCCACGCGCGAGGCGCTGGCAATGGGGGCCGCAATTCCGGGTTGGGCATTAATCCACGCCAGTGCGATATGTGCGTGTTTGGCCCCTGTCTCGGCTACGATCTTGTCCATGGCCGCGAGGATGGGCTGACCTTTGTCAAAAAAGTCACGCACCCGATATCCGCGGTTACCTCCTTCAAGGTCGGCAGGGACACGATACTTGCCGGTCAGGAATCCTGAGGCAAGCCCGAAATAGGGGAAGGACGCGATGCCCTGCGCAACGCACATATCCTGCACCGGGCCTTCGAAGTCATCCCGCACAACAAGGTTATAATGGTTCTGGATCGCCCCATAAGACGCATAGTCTGCATCTTGTGCGGCCTGCCGCGCAGACGTTAGCCGCGCTGCTGAGAAGTTTGAGGCACCAAGCTTCAGGACCTTCCCGGCCTTTACCAGATCGCCAAATGCCTGCGCCGCATCTGCCTGTGATGTGCCCGTCTCATCACGGTGCGCGTAATAGAGGTCCACATAGTCGGTCTGCAGGCGTTTCAGAGAGCCCTCTAGGGCAGCAGCAACCTTGGCCGGGTTGAGATCACCGGGCTTGCCATACATCCCCGTCTTCGTCGCAATGTGCATCTCTGCCCGATTGCTCCGCGCCGCCAGCCAATGGCCCAAAACCGTTTCAGACTCGCCCCCAACATGCCCCGGAACGAAGGCCGAATAGCCTTCGGCCGTGTCGATCATTCGGCCACCGGCTTCATAAAACGCATCGAGGATTGCAAAGCTGGCGTCCAGATCGGCCGTCCAGCCGAAGACGTTGCCGCCCAGCACGAGGCGAAGGCCAACAGGTTCAATCAGGTGCGTCGGGCCGGTCATGGCAGGTTCCTCTCATTTCATTGATTTGCCCTCCCCCAACCCCTCCCGCTCGAGGGAGGGTGGCGAGACTTGGCCGATCTCTTGTCGGCCTAGTCTGTTTGGGGAGGGTTTGGCACTTCCTAAAACTGCAATTCTAGATCGTGCATTACCTTGTAGCAGGGCAAAACTTGCTGGACGCTGGAATTGGGCTCACGCCCTTCACGGATGGCCGCGATGAACTCACGGTCCTGCAACTCGATGCCGTTCATGCTGACATCAACCTTCGACACGTCGATCGGCTCTTCCTTGCCATTCACCAGATCGTCGTAGCGGGCGATATAGGTGCCTGTGTCCCCGATGTAGCGGAAGAAGGTGCCGAGCGGCCCGTCATTGTTGAAAGAGAGCGACAGCGTGCAGATGGCGCCGCTGGCCGCCTTCAGCTGGATGGACATATCCATCGCAATGCCGAGCTCGGGATGGTGCGGCCCTTCAATGGCGTTGGCCTTCACAATCGGTCCAGCCTGATAAGCGAACAAGTCGACCGTATGCGCGGCGTGGTGCCAGAGCAGATGGTCCGTCCAGGACCGGGCTTCGCCCTTTGCATTCATGTTCTTCCGGCGGAAGAAATAAGTCTGCACATCCATCTGCTGGATGTTGAATTCCCCGGCGACGATCTTGTTGTGCACGAACTGGTGCGACGGGTTAAAGCGCCGCGTGTGCCCGACCATGCAGACAAGGCCTGTTTCCTGCTGTTTTTTCAGCACAGCCTCAGCATCGGTCCAGCTGTCTGCCAGCGGGATTTCGACCTGCACATGCTTGCCCGCATTCATGCAGGCAATCGCCTGTTCCGCATGCATCTGTGTGGGTGTGCACAGGATGACGGCGTCAACATCATCCCGCGCCAGTGCATCTTCCAGCTCTGTCGAAAAGTGCTTTGCGCCATATTTCTTGGCAACTTCTTCGGCCTGCTCCAACCGGCGGCTGATGATCGACGTGATCTCGACACCGTCAATCAGCTTCAATCCGTCCAGATGCTTTTCGCCGAACGCGCCGGCGCCTGCGAGGGCTATTCTCATATTCGTCTCCGCTTCATCAGTGTCATCCCCGCGAAAGCGGGGATCCAGCTTATCATCCGGCATTTGGATTCCCGCCTTCGCGGGAATGACAAACTATGCCGCGTTGTCGGGTTCCAGCACCAAATGGCCAATGGCCGTATTGCTACAAGGGATATGATAATGGCGGTGAAGGCACTTGGTCTTCTTGCCAAGCGCGCCGCGCATGACCAACCACATGACCATTTCAATGCCTTCGCTGCCGGTTTCGCGCAGATATTCCAGATGCGGAATGAAGCGCGCGGCATCGCTGTCGCCGATCAGCATGTCGAGGAACTTATTGTCCCATTCCCGATTGAGCAGACCCGCGCGTGGGCCCTGCAACTGGTGGCTCATGCCGCCTGTGCCCCAAATCTGGACGTTCAGGTCTTCAGGGAAACTTTCCACTGCGCGCGCAATGGCCTCACCCAAAGCCCAGCAGCGGTTACCCGACGGGACCGGATAGGTGACGACGTTGACCGCCAAAGGAACGACCTTAACCGGCCATTTGTCCGGCTGGCCGAACATCATCGATAACGGCACCGTCATGCCGTGGTCGACGTCCATCTCATTGATGATCGTCATGTCGAATTCATCGAGGATCAGGCTCTGTGCGATGTGCCAGCCAAGATCGGCATGACCTTCAACATCCGGCACGGGACGCGGGCCCCAGCCCTCATCTGCGGACTTGTAGCGTTCACCACAGCCAATCGCGAAGGTCGGGATGATCTTCATGTCAAACGCCGACGCGTGGTCATTGTAGACGAGGATGACGACGTCGGGCTTTTCTTCCTTTTCCCAAGCCTTCGTCCATTCATAACCGGCGAAGATCGGGCCGAAATAATCGTCGCCCGTCTTCCCCTGATCAACGGCAACGCCCAGCAACGGCACGTGGCTGGATGCGACGCCTGCGGTAATGCGGGCCATTAATAACTTCCTTCATTCTGGAAACCGTTCGTCTCGAGCGCAGTCGAGAGACCGGTAAGCGGCAAAACGTGTCTCGACTTCGCTCGACACAAGCGGGGAGTGGAAGGATTTACCATTAGTAACCTCCCTTGATTGAGCGATTACCCTGCGGCGAGCGCCCACCCTTGTTCATCATCTCCCGATATTCGGGGAACGTCATATCCGTCATCGTCGACACTGCTTCGGCAAAGCTCAGCCCATCCGTCGAAAACACCTTGGCGAGGAAGTAGACATTCCCGCCCAGATCAAGACAGCGATTGTAATCGCGCGCGAGGATCGCTTCCTTCTGATCATCAGACATTGGCCAATTTTCAAGATAATTGCGCTCGTCGGCCTTCCACGCCTCACGATTTTCAGGCGACATCAGGCTCATCGCGAACTGGTTGAGCCAATAGCCTTTGCGGGCACGGGCGGCTGTGAAGACGCGGGTGCCGGGAATGTCGTCAAACGCGGCAATGTACTCGTGGATATTCTGCTTTTCAGTGGGCGCGGTCATAGACCCTTCTCCTTCAGCATTTTGTCGAGGCGGGGGAACACACGCCGGGCATTGCCTTCAAAAATGGCGTGGCGTTCCGTATCGGAGATGTCGAGCGCATCGACATAGCGTTTGGTGTCATCGAAATAATGGCCCGTCGTCGGGTCGATGCCGCGCACCGCCCCCACCATTTCAGAGCCGAACAGGATGTTCTTATTGTCGATCACGTCGGCCAGCAGGTTCACGCCCGGCTGATGATAGACGCAGGTGTCGAAGAACACGTTGTTCATCACATGGGTCGAGAGGTCGGGCTGCTTCAGCATATCCGCCAGACCGCGATAGCGGCCCCAATGATAGGGCACAGCGCCACCACCATGCGGAATGATGAAGCGCAGGCTTGGGAAGTCCTTGAACAGATCGCCTTCGATCAACTGCATGAACGCGATGGTGTCTGCCGCGATGTAATAGGCGCCAGTCGCGTGCAGCCCCGGATTACAACTGCCCGACACGTGGATCATGGCCGGCACATCAAGTTCAACCATCTTCTCGTAAAACGGATACCAGAAGCGGTCGGTGAGCGGCGGATGCTGGAAATGACCGCCACCGGGGTCAGGATTCAGGTTGCAGCCGACAAAGCCCATGTCGACACAACGCTCCAGCTCCGCAATTGAGCCCTGCATGTCAGCAGCTGGCGACTGCGGCAACATACACACCGGAACGAAGATATCGGGATAGAGCGCCGCACAACGGGCGATAAGATCATTGTTTACTTGCGCCCATTGCTTGGCGACGGTCTCATCCCCCACATGCGGCGCCATCGCGGAGGCACGCGGGGAAAAGATCGTGATGTCAGCCCCGCGTTCCTTCAACAGGCGGATCTGGTTCTTCTCCAGCGTCTCGCGGATTTCATCATCGGAAATGGATGGATAGGCAGGTGCGGACTCCCCCGCTTTGAAGGCGGCCTTTTGCAGATCACGCCAGTCATTATGCGCGGCGGGTGCCGTCGTATAATGGCCGTGACAATCGATAATGAGCGTCATGCAACTTTCCCTTCGATGTCATTCCCGCGAAAGCGGGAATCCATTTTGTCCGTTCTCATAGTGCCCCCATGGGCCCCCGCTTCCGCGGGGGTGACACCGAGGACCGATAACTTCGCCGGAAGCCCATCGGGCGGTACGATGCCGAAATCACCCATCTGCCGCTGCCGGGCGATGGTGCCACGTGTCATCAGCGGCTCGATACCAAGCGCTTCCAATGTTTTGGCCGACTCCTCCATCTCTGCCGCACGGCGCACGCCGTGCACCATCATGCGGTCGAGCCGGTAATCGGCAAGCGCGGGCCATTCCGCGCCCAATGAACCCAGCACCTCATCCAGCACCCCTGCCCGATCACAGGCAAGCACACATTCAGCGGTCAGCGCTTCCATGCCCTTGAAGATCACAGAGCGAAGCATCTTGATGGTCGAGGCACGGCCCACTTCGGTGCCGACAACGCGAACCTTGGTGAAGCCGACATCAGCCAAAAGAGCGGCACCCTGTTCTGCATAGGGACCGGAGACAAATAGTGGCACGGCCATGCGGGCCGGATTGACAGGTGCCATGACAGCCACATCCACATATCGCCCACCCGCTGCATCAATGACGGCAGCCGCCGCCCGCTTCGTGTCCGGTGCGACGGAGTTCATGTCGAAGAAGAACGCATTTTCAGCGAGGGCTTCTGCCACATTGTGCGCCGCTAAGAGCGCCTGATCTGCCGTGACAACGCTGAATATGGCGTCCGAACCTGCGATCGCGCTTGCCGCTGTCTCGGCACCTGTAACCCCGGCGTCTTCATAGCGCGCCCACATATCGGCGCGCGCGGGTCCATCCGTTTGCGCATCATAAACGCGCGCAGCCCAGTCGCCTGCCCGGGCAAAGGTGCTTCCGGCCTCGCCGAAGCCGATCAGGGACAGGTTGGACGACATACTCCATCTCATAGATCAGGCCCCCGCCTTCGTGCTCATCGGAAGCACGAAAGGGGTATAAGGAAAAGCGAATTATGATGCCTGTGCGTGGAGTTCGTTGACGAAGGCTTGTTGCAGCAACGTGGGCCGCCAATTGGCCCGCGTCGTCACGCCGATGTTTCGAACGAGACTTGCCGGAGCAGCGTGAAGTTGCTCCAGCCAGCCTGCCTCCAATTCGACCGACACCTGATCGGGTGAGAGCAACGTCAGGAAGTCCGACTTAATCAAAATTTCGCGGATGGTGATGACCGAGCCGCATTCAATGGGCACAACAGGCGGCTCTATGCCGCCGCTGCGGAACATAATCTCCCATTGTGCGCGTAATGGTGTGCCCGGCCCGGACACGATCCAGGGATAGTCCGCGAGGTAGGGTAACACCTGCCCATCCCGACTGTCCGCGATCTTGCGGGCAAGCGGATGCCCTGTGCGACCGATGATGACCGGCCTGTCGCGAAACAATGGCACTTGAGCCAATTCGGGGCCCAAAGCCGTTTCCCGCAAGGCCCCAATCATTAGATCAATTTCCCCGTCGCGCAGAGGATCGACCAGTTCGAGATAGGAGCCCTCCACAATGGAGAGCGCGACTTCGGGGTGCTTGGCGTAAAAGGCCGCGGCCGCCGCTGGAAGCAGCCTTGCGCGAGACAAAGGCATGGCCCCGACAACGATCCGCCCCGTCTCCCGGCCTTTCAGGCCTTCCAGTTCGGCTAAGCCTGCTTCCAATTCAGCCCGGGCGAGACGAAAGGCACGCGTCGTACGACGCCCCGCATCAGTGAGGGCAACCCCCTTCCCCCGCCGCTCCAACAACGCCCGCTTCAGCGCGACCGACAGATCGTTGATCGCGCGATGGAGCGATGGTTGTGACAGGCCTGACGCCGCACTGGCCTCGGCGTAGCTTCCCGCATCGGCAAAGGCGATGAGCGCGCGCAGCTGCGCCATCGTTACGCGTGGGCTGGCAATGTGGTCCAGCGCCGTCGTGATCCGCTCGGCGAAGGTCTGTGCGGCGGGCAAAGGGTCCATCCCCTCGGGCGTGCGTTCAAACAGCGGCTGGGCGAGCAATTGTTCCAACCGCGCGATCCCTTGCGTCACGGCCGGTTGCGTCAGACTGACGGCCGCCGCTGCACGACTGACGCTGCCGCGCGCGCAGATTTCTGCCGCTGCGCGCAAATGACGCAAGTTAAGTTGCCACAGGACCATGATTACCGTCTTAGCAAATTCTTATACCAGCTTGCCAGTTCCGATTATGGTTTATGCGCGCATCGGCTAGCACCGCATCAAAGCCTTAAGAGGAGACAGACATGAACGGTATCGTCGTCCAGAATATCGAACGCGCAGACCCGGCGGTAATCGCTGATCTGGAAAGCTGCGGCGTCTCAACCGTCCATGAAGCGCAAGGCCGTACCGGTCTCCTCGCCAGCTATATGCGACCGATCTATGCCGGTGCGCGTATTGCCGGTTCTGCCGTCACCATCTCCGCGCCTCCTGGTGACAATTGGATGGTTCATGTCGCTATCGAGCAGTTGAAGGCGGGCGACATCCTCGTCATCGCGCCGACCAGCCCTTGCGAGGACGGCTATTTCGGGGATCTCCTCGCCACCTCAGCCCAAGCGCGCGGATGCAAGGGCCTCATCATCAATGCGGGCATCCGTGACGTGCGCGATCTGACGGAAATGAACTTCCCCGTCTGGTCCAAGGCTGTGTTCGCCCAAGGGACGATTAAGGCCTCGCTCGGCTCAGTCAATGTGCCCGTCATCTGCGCCGCCGCCGCCATCAACCCGGGCGATGTCATCGTCGCCGATGATGATGGCGTCGTTGTCGTCCCGCGCGAAAAGGCCGCCGAAGTCGCCAAGGCGGCAAGGGCGCGCGAAGCCAATGAAGCCGACAAGCGGGCACGTCTGGGCGCGGGCGAGCTTGGTCTCGACATGTACAAGATGCGCGAAAAGCTCGCCGAGATGGGCCTGAAATATGTTTGAGCAAGCCATTCCCTTCCCGCTTGCGGGAGGGGCTAGGGGAGGGATTTTCAGCCTTTCTTCCGCGAACACACCCTCCCCCTCCCCCTCCCGCAAGCGGGAGGGGAGACCATGAATTCCGCGCCCTGCATGTGGATGCGTGGCGGCACGTCCAAAGGCGGCTATTTCCTGAAGAGCGATTTACCCTCAGAGACGGCCGCGCGTGATGCGTTTCTGCTCAGCGTTATGGGCTCCCCCGACCCGCGCCAGATTGACGGTATGGGCGGTGCAGACCCATTGACGAGCAAGGTCGCCGTCGTCTCCAAGTCGACCCGTGAGGGCATCGACGTGGACTACCTGTTCCTTCAGGTCTTCGTCGATCAGGCGATTGTCACCGACGCCCAGAATTGCGGCAACATCCTTGCCGGAATTGGCCCGTTTGCGTTGGAACGCGGGCTTGTCGCGGCAACCGGGGATGAAACGCGCGTCGCCATTTTCATGGAAAATACGGGACAAGTCGCCGTCGCCACGGTCCAGACGCCCGGCGGGACCGTGACCTATGCGGGCGAGGCCAAGATTGATGGTGTGCCGGGTGTCCACGCCCCCATTCCGCTCGAGTTTCGTGACACCGCAGGCTCCAGTTGCGGCGCGCTTCTCCCCAGCGGAAATGCCGTCGATATCGTCAATGGCGTGCCGGTGACGCTGATTGACAATGGCATGCCCTGCGTCGTCATGAAGGCCACAGACGTTGGCATCACTGGCTATGAGGACCGCGACAGTCTGGACGCCAATACCGAGTTGAAAGCCAAGATCGAGGCGATCAGGCTTGCCGTTGGCGAGCGGATGAACCTAGGTGACGTCGCCGACAAGTCGGTCCCCAAGATGATGCTCGTTGCCCCGCCCAAAAATGGCGGCGCTGTCAGCGTCCGCAGTTTCATTCCGCACCGCGCGCATGCGACCATCGGCGTTCTGGGCGCTGTGAGCGTGGCCACGGCCTGCCTCATCCCCGGGTCACCCGCAGCCGAAGTTTCGGACATTCCCGAAGGCAGCCGCAAGACGCTGTCAGTTGAACACCCGACTGGGGAAATGAGCTGCGTGCTCGAATTGGATGATACAGGCGCGGTCAAGACCGCCGCCCTGCTACGCACCGCGCGCAAATTGATGGATGGAGTTGTTTTCGGATGAGCGATCGTATTGTCAGCTGGCACGCCAGCCCGTCCAAACCACACTATACGCCGCCCGCCGGTGCCATTGACGCACATTGCCATGTGTTTGGCCCGATGGCGGATTTTCCGTTCAGTGCGAAAGCGAAATATCTGCCACAAGATGCTGGTCCAGATATGCTTTTTGCGCTTCGTGATCATCTTGGCTTTGCGCGCAATGTCGTTGTGCAGGCAAGTTGCCATGGCACCAACAATGATGCGACGTTGAACGCCATCGCCAAGTCAAACGGCAAAGCGCGCGGCGTGGCTGTGGTTGATCCAGCGATTTCCGAAGCCGAATTGCAGGCTCTGCACGAGGGCGGCATCCGCGGCATCCGCTTCAACTTCCTGAAGCGGCTTGTTGATGATGCCCCCAAGGATAAGTTTCTGGAGGTCGCCCAGCGCCTGCCCAAAGGCTGGCATGTCGTCATCTATTTCGAGGCCGACATTCTCGAAGAACTCCGCCCCTTCATGGACGCCATCCCCGTGCCACTCGTGATCGACCACATGGGCCGCCCCGATGTGCGTCAGGGCCCTGATGGCGCAGATATGAAGGCGTTCCGCGCGTTCCTCGATGGCCGAGACGACATCTGGTTCAAGGCCACTTGCCCCGACCGGCTCGACGCCATCAAGGAAGGCGGTGCGGGTGACCCCTGGGATGCTTTTGCCAGCGCCGTTGCGCCACTTGTGGCAGACTATCAGGACCGCGTTCTGTGGGGCACGGATTGGCCGCACCCCAATATGGACACCGAAATCCCAGATGACGGGCATTTGGTCGACATGATCCCTCGCATCGCACCGACCCCAGAATTGCAGCGGAAGCTCCTCATCGACAATCCTATGCGGCTCTATTGGCCGGAGGAGTTGGGTTGAAGGCCCTGCAATAGGGCATCCCCCACCCCGCTCGCCCTGAGCTTGTCGGGCCGAAGGCGACCATCGGTCAACGGCAGTCCTTTTCTGGTCACCGAGGCACGAAGCAAGGGCAACCCTTCGACAAGCTCAGGACAAACGGGATTTGGCGCTACCCCGCCTCCCCCAGCACCTGCGTTTCGACCCAGGCGATGATTTCCCCCCTGCGTGTGCGGTCATCAAGAATGTCGGCATCAATGCCCAATTGCCAGGCGGCCCCTGCATCTTGCGGGTTATGGATGAGCGTGCGCAGCTTCGCGCAATAGTCATCCAGTTCCTCGCGGTCAGCGAAGAAGTCCGGCCCGACCATGTCATCGGCGTAGAGCGAATAGACGGCCAGAACCTGCTCCAGATCATATTCGGGGTGATATTGGACCGCCCAGACCTGCGTGTTGCCAAGCGGGATGATGGCCGCCTGAATTTCACTATGCGCGTTGGAGGCGAGCAACGTCGCCCCCTCCGGTAGGCGCAGAACTTCATCATAATGAATGCAGGGCGCATCGAACACCGGCGCCTTGTGCGCGAACATAGGGTGCCCCCTGCCCGCATCTGTCGGCATGATCTTGCGCGCGAAGCCGACTTCCTTGCCTTTTGGGTGATATCGCACCGCGCCACCGCCTGCCATGGCCGCGATTTGAAGTCCCCAGCAGCTTCCAAAGACCGGCAAGCCTGCCTCTGCGGCCTGTTTCAGCAGCTCAATCTGGTTGGTGACAGCAAAGTCCGTATCATAGGCATGAAGCGCAGAGCCAGAGACGACGAACCCGTCATAATCGGCAAAACTTCGGCCCTCCGGGACCGCCCAGTCCGGGTCAGCGGCATTGACGATATCAATCGCAATGTCGGGAAAATGCGCGGAGATGGAGAGCGCATAGATTTCACCGGAGGTGCGGATGCCGAGGGACCGCGCGCGGGCGAGGCGCTCAGCAACATTGCCTTCCATAAGGAGAAGTCTGGTCATAGCGGAGGACATAAAGCCCTCTTTGCCGATGCGAAAGACCTAGAAGCTGGTGCCAACCGTCACGCCGTAGGTGCGCGGCGTGCCCCATTGCTTATAGTCAAAGCCAAAGCCCGATAGATCAATGCCCCCCGTCGTGTAGAACTTCTGCCCTAGATTCCTGCCCCAGAGGGACGCATTCCACCGGCCATCTGCCGAGGTCCAGTCCAGATGAGCGTTGAACAGCGCATATCCGCGCTGCTTAAGGCGCTCCACATTCAGGATCTCAAAAAATTGGCTGGAGGCATAACTGCCACTGCCCGACAGGACGAGCTTTCCGCTGTCATTATCGACCAGCTTCAGAGCAATGCCCCCCGTCATGCTTAACGATGGCGCGGTCGGCAATTCCTTGCCCGCAATATTGATGCCACTGATGACGCCGCGCTCGACCTTGGAATTGAGCAAGCCGATGCCCGTCCGCACCGTGAGCGTGTCATTGGCCTCCCAGGTCAATTCCGCTTCTGCGCCATAAATGCGGGATTCGGGGATGTTGATCAGATTCGCCGCCGCGGTCGCTGGATCAACGTTGATGAACTGCTGGTTGTTGTAATCATAATAGAAGCCGGCGATATTGAGCGTCGCCGCCTTGTCCGCAAACTGGCTCTTCAGGCCAACTTCATAAGCGTTGATTGTCTCCGACCCTGCCGACCCCGCCTCTGCAGGTGCGAAAAACGCCTGTGCGTTGAACGAAGGGGACCGATAGCCCCGGCTAAACGTCGCATAAGCCATCACATCGTCAGAGAATTGATAATCAAGGCCAGCTTTGCCCGAGAGGTTGCTCGTTGCGTAAGTCAGGTTGGTCAGCGGGATGGGCGTGTCAACGACCTCGCCGTCAAGCGCAGTCGCCACCGAGACCAGACCGTTCTGCCTGCCTGCGTCCCGCGTAAAGCGCAGACCCGCGCGCAGTGTCAGCGCGTCAGTCGCCTTGAACGATGCGTCGCCATAAAGCGCGGCACTCTTCTTGGTCTGGTCAAAGCGGTTGGTGAACACACAACTGAGCGGGAACCCAGCCGCACAATCGCCCCCAGAGATGCCGGGGACGCCATCCTGCTCGGTATCAGCAAAGATGTACGTGGCGTTGGAATTGAAGACCTTTTCGTGGCTGAAATAGCCACCGAGAATGAAGTTGGCTGGCCCGTCAAAATCCGACGTCAGGCGGATGTCCTGCGTCCACTGCCTGGCCTTCGCATCATAAGACACTTCAAACACCCGCAAGTCCTGCCCGTCCGTATCCTCGAACAGGAACAGCTTGCCTTTGTCGAACGATGTGATGCTGGTCAGCGTCAGGCCATCCGACAGGTCAATATTGCCTGTCAGCGACACCGCTGTCGTGCGCGCGGTCCGGCGGATATCGGAGAGGTTGGACCGGATTTGATAGGTCGAAAGCCCCGCGCGGTTTGTGGCCAGTGGTTCGGGATAAATCCCGTAGTTGCGGGGATTCTGATAGCTGTGGGCGACGCGAAGGACGAAACTTGCCCCATCCGTTGGTTCTACCAATAGGCTGCCACGCACCGCAAATTCACGGACGGAATTGAGATCGGGCTTGCCCGGCGTCTGATTGTCGAGCCAACCATGGGCACGCGCAGCGCCGCCTTGTCACCCAATGGGGCGTTGACGGCACCGTTCAGATCAATGCGGTCATAATTGCCATAGCCAACCGCAGCCGACCCGCTGAATTCACCCAGCTTGGCCGTCTTGGTGATGATGTTGATCGCACCGCCCGTGGTGTTCTTGCCATAGAGCGTGCCTTGCGGGCCGCGCAGAACCTCTATGCGGTCAATGTCGAACATCGTGGCGCCGAGCAGGGCGAAGCTGCCCTTATAGACCTCGTCATAATAGGTCGCGACGGGGCTCGATTGGTTGAGGCTATAATCATACATCGACACGCCGCGCAGCGAGAAGATCGGGGTATTGTCCCCCACGGTGGTGTTCATCTGCAAATTGGGGACGGTCTGTGCGATGTCTTCGGCTTGCGTCACATGGCTCGCGGCCAGTCCGTCGCCCGAGATCGCGGAGACAGCAATTGGCACATCCTGAAGGCGTTCTGTGCGCTTGTTAGCGGTGACAACAATGTCAGCAAGATCGCTGTCATTCCCAACATTTTCTGCATGGCTTGCAGTCGGAAGGGCCACAAGAGCAACGGCGAAAGCGAAGACCGATAAACCGGCGAAACGAGTGATCAAGAACGTCCTCCAAACATCGGCCGCCAGCGCCGCCTAGGAGGCGCGCAACGGGCGCGTGCAGGTGTCCTATCGCTGAAGAAGGGTTAATAAATCTTAACTGAAGACCCGAGCCATTCTCCTAAACGCCTAAATAGTGCCAGAATATAGAACCATCTAAACCACAGCGGTCAATCTTCGCTTCAATTCGGTGTCAATCAGCGGCTCAGGCCCAGCAGCGCCCGGTCCATCGCCCCGGACCAACCGGCAAGGCGTGAGGCGCGCACAGGCTCCGCTAGGGCGGGTTCGAAACGCTCAACTGTGCCGCGCATGACGGCAGCCTCCTCCAGACCGCGATACAGTTCAGACCCAACGGCGGCGAGCATGGCCGCGCCAAGTGCGGTTGTTTCCACAAAGGCCGGGCGCTCCACAGGCAAATCGAGCATGTCGGCAAGATCCTGCACCATCCAGTCATTTGCGGCCATCCCGCCATCCACCCGAAGCTCAGACCAATGGGCCCCATCGGCGGCAAAGGCAGTCAAGAGATCTTGGGTCTGATAGGCCATGGCCTCTAATGCTGCGCGGGCGACATGCGCCTTTTCGGTCGAAAAGCTCAACCCGTCGATCAATCCGCGCGCAGCTGGGGACCAATGCGGTGCGCCTAGGCCAGATAAGGCGGGCACAACGTAAACCCCACCTGTATCCGTTACGCTTCGGGCAAGAGCCTCAGTTTCTTCCGCCGACGACAACAGACCCAGCCCGTCGCGCAGCCATTTGACGAGGCTACCGGCCACGAAAACGGACCCTTCCAGCGCATAGGTGCGGCGTCCATCCAGCTGCCAAAGGACGGTCGACAGCAACCGGTTGCGCGAGGAGGGGACGACACCGCCTGTATTGGTCAACACAAATGCGCCGGTGCCATAGGTGGCCTTCGTTTGACCCACAGCAAAACAGCCCTGCCCGATGGTGGCGGCCTGCTGGTCTCCCGCGACGCCGGTAATCGTAATGGCACCGCCGAAATATTCCGGCAGGCAAGTCGCGATGGGCCCGGCGCAATCGACGATTTCCGCCAGCAATGATTTCGGTATGCCGAAAATGTCGAGCAGCCCGTCATCCCAAGCGCCGCTACCCAGCGACATCAGCGACGTGCGCGCCGCATTGGTCGCATCGCTCACATGCAGGCCGCCGCTTAGCCGGAAGATCAAATAGCTTTCGATGGTCCCGACCGCGAGATTGGCACCTGCCTCCGCCAGTTGTGGCCAGTTCTTCAATGCCCAATTGATCTTGCTGGCAGAGAAATAAGGATCAAGCAGCAGCCCGGCATTGGCCTGCACCTGTGGTTCAAGGCCATCTTCTTTCAGCGCGGCGCACATATCCGCCGTGCGGCGGTCCTGCCAGACGATCGCAGGGGCTAAAGGCTTGCCTGTCCGCCGGTCCCAGAACACAATCGTCTCACGCTGGTTGGTGATCCCGATTGCCGCAATGGCATCCGCGCCACCCGCGCTAGTGACCATCTCTTGCGCGCAGGCAAGTGTCTTGACCCAGATTTCTTCGGCATCATGCTCAACAAGCCCGGGTGCCGGATAAGATTGCGTCAGCGGTGCCTGTGCCGAACCAAGGCACGTTCCGTCCTGCGCGAACAGCATGGCCCGCGTTGATGTCGTGCCTTCGTCGATAACCAGAATCCGGTCGCCCATGTCATCCCATCCCCAGAGTTTTTCTGGCGAGCATGGCTAGTGGATCGTCCGCTCCAGTGCAATTCCGGACCACCAACGAAAAAGGGCGCGCCAATGGCACGCCCCTTCGTTCACTCAAAAAGAGTGAATTTAGCCGACGAGTTCTTCCGGCTTGAAGAAGTAAGCGATTTCAATCGCTGCGTTCTCGTCCGAGTCCGACCCGTGCACCGAGTTCGCTTCGATGGATTCGGCCAGTTCCTTGCGGATCGTGCCGGCATCGGCGTTTTCAGGGTTGGTGGCACCCATGATGTCGCGGTTACGCTGGACGGCATTTTCGCCTTCCAGAACCTGAACAACGACGGGGCCCGAAATCATGAACGAAACCAAGTCATTGAAAAAAGGACGTTCGCTGTGAACAGCATAGAAGCCTTCGGCCTGTTCCTTGGTCATCTGGATGCGCTTGGACGCGACGACGCGCAGGCCGGCGTCTTCCAGCATCTTGATGACCGCACCGGTCAGGTTGCGGCGGGTGGCGTCAGGCTTGATGATCGAAAAGGTGCGATTGGCGGCCATGGCTGGTCGTCTCCATTTAAAAGAAAGGGATAGCTGAATGGCGGCGCCTCTAGCTGTTGCGCCGGTCCGCTGCAAGGGCGTTTCGGCTTACGGGCCTTCGATCCACCGCCCTTCATCCGTTTGCTTCCAATAACGCCGCTCTATCTCATCGCCATTCATCGCCCGCCAAGCCGAACGGGCGTTATCGAGAGTGTCCGCATCGAAAAAATAGAATATGCGCGCCGCCTCGGCGGATGGTTCCCGCCAGATGCCATCAACATAGGCCAGATTGGCATAGGTGACGGGTCGCTCTTTCGGGCAGGTGAGCAGCACTGGCTGCGCGCCTTCCCGCCCATGCGGCAAGAAGCTGTCGGGCCGGTACGCCCACAGGGCGCGGTCCAGCCGATCCAACACATCCGGATCATCCGCCAGAATTTCCAACTGATCCCCGCCCGCCAGAACGCGCTCTGCAATGGCAGGCAAAGCGCGGTCCAGCGGGGTCCGGGTCAGAAAATAAAAGTCAGCCTTCAAAGTTGTCCGCCACAAAACGGTCGAGCAAACGCACACCAAAGCCTGTTGCGCCCTTATCCCAAACGGCTCCGGGCTTGGACGCCCAGACCATGCCGGCAATATCGAGATGTGCCCACTTGACCCCATCCTCAACGAAGCGCTGGAGGAACTGTGCGGCCGTGATGGACCCACCTTCGCGGGGGCCGACGTTTTTGATGTCTGCAATCGGGCTATCGATGAGCTTGTCATAGGCTGCACTCAGCGGGAAGCGCCACAACGGATCGCCCGCCGCCTTCCCGGCCGCTGTCAGCTTATCGGAAAGACCATCGTCATTGGAGAAGAGACCGCCATATTCATGACCGAGCGAGATAATGATCGCGCCCGTCAATGTGGCAAGATCAAGCATATATTCCGGGCTATACTTCTTTTGCACCCAGGTCATCGCGTCGCACAGGACAAGACGGCCTTCGGCGTCAGTGTTGATGACTTCGATGGTTTGGCCCGACATGGAGGTCACGACATCACCCGGACGCTGTGCATTGCCGTCGGGCATGTTTTCCACCAGCCCGCAGATACCGACAACATGAGCCTTCGACTTGCGTGCCGCGAGCGTGAGCATGGCACCAGCCACAGCACCTGCGCCGCCCATGTCCCACTTCATGTCTTCCATGCCGCCCGGCGGCTTCAAAGAGATGCCGCCGGTGTCGAAAGTCACGCCCTTGCCGACAAAGACGACGGGCTTGGCCTGTGCACCCGCAGATCCGTCCCATCGCATAACCAGCAGCTTGGGTTCACGGATGGACCCTTGCGCAACGCCCAGCAGCGAGCCCATGCCGACCGCCGCCATCTCTTCCCGGCCGAGCACTTCAATCTCAATCCCAAAGTCCTTCAGGCGCGCGCAGCGCTCCACAAAGGTTGCGGGATAGATGATGTTCGCGGGTTCGGTCACGAGTTCACGCGTCAGGGACACACCTTCAATAACGGCTGACTGATGCGCCCAAGCACCCTCAATGCCCTCTGGCGCGCCGACAATGATGACCTCGGCCAGCGTCGGCTTCTGCTTTTCAGGCAGCCTGGTGCGGTAAGTGTCATAGCGCCAGCCGCGCAGAATGGCCCCGGCCCCAAGGCGCGCAACGGCCTTTGCCGATGGCTTCATCGCAAGACCGGTCAGATCAACGGCAACCTGCGTTTCGCCGGACGTCAGTAGCCGTGCGGAAATAGCGGCGCCTGCCTTTTCGAAATCTTCTTCGCCCGATTGCCCGATGCCGACAAGCAGGATGCGCTGAGCGCCATTCGCGTGCGAGATATGATATTCGGATACCGCACCGGCTTCACCCTCAAAGCGGCTGGACGCGGCGGCGGCACGGATCAGCGTGGCATCCCCTGGAACCGCCGTTGCGGCAAGGGCATCCTTGGGCACAAGCACCACAACACAGTGCGAACCTTCCGGAAGGGCCGCGGCGAAACGAACTTTGATCATATCGGGTCCTGACAAGTTGTATTTATTTGAATCGATTCGGAATGTCGTTTGTTAGCGACACAGAAAGAGACCGCATAGCGGTAGACCTGCGAGGTGATTGCAGGATGTTAAGGACAGTGCGATAGGCGCGATTGGAATCGGAAGTCAGCCACACGTGAAATTTGCCCGAAAACTGTTGCTTGCCGTCGCTGCAGCGAAGCTGACCGCTGTGGCGCCAGCGCTCGCGCAGACTGCGGCTGCCGTCCCTGCGGGTGAAGCTGAGATCAATTTTTCGGCTGAGCGGCTCGATTACGATCAGAATTCAGACGTCGTTACCGCAGATGGTGCTGTACAGATGACGCGCGAAGGCAACCGCGTCCGTGCAGACCGGATCATCTGGAACCGCAAAACCGGCGAAGTCCGCGCCGAAGGCAATGTCATCGTCCGCGGTGCTGAAGGCGATCTGGCCTATGGCGACAGTGTCGAACTCAAAGACACGCTACGCGACGGCGTTGTCGAGAATCTGCTCATCGTCCTGAAGGATGGCGGTCGCCTCGCGGCTAACAGCGGCGCGCGCAAAAATGGCGTATCGACGCTGGAACGTGCTGTTTATTCACCCTGCCGCGTGGTGAATGATGAAGGCTGCCCCAAAGAACCGATTTGGAAGATCACAGCACTGCGCGTCACCCATGATCCGGTGAAGAACCGCATCAGCTACAAAAATGCGCGGTTGGAGCTGTTGGGCCTCCCCGTGCTCGCCCTCCCCGCCTTGTCCCATCCGGCGGATGATCGGGGTGACACAGGATTCCTGATCCCCAACATCCAATATACCAAGAATAACGGGCTTGAAGTCGCGACGCCGTTCTACATCCTGTTTGGGTCCAACCAGGACCTCACACTGACGCCGCACGTCTTTTCCGATGTCGCGCCACTCTTGCAGGTGGATTATCGCCATTTGACCCGCAAAGGCGCTTATCAGATCAGCAGCTATGCCACCTATGGCAGTCGCCTGAACCCGAGCAGCCCAACCCTGCCCGCCTTTCAGGATTTTCGCGGCTATTTTGAGGGCAGCGGCCGGTTTCAGCTGAACACGCGCTGGAGCCTGAGTGGATCGGCCCGAGTTGCCAGTGACCGGACCTTCCTGCGCCGTTATGATATTTCACGCGATGACCGGCTGCGCTCTACCGTTGATCTGGAGCGGATGACCCGGTCGAGCTATTTGTCCATGCAGGGTTGGGCATTCCAAACACTGCGCACCGGCGAAGCTCAAGGGCAGTTCCCGCTCGCGCTGCCTGTGATTGACTGGCGCAATCGCATCAGCGATCCGCTGGCGGGCGGGCAGATTGAGCTGCAATTGAACAGCCTGTCGCTGGTGCGGTCTGCCGGGCAGGATACGCAACGCGCGTTTGCAGGAGCGCGGTGGGATCTGCGCCGCATCATCCCTTCGGGTCAGGAAGTGAAGCTGACCGCTTATGGCCGCGCCGATGCCTATCACACCGATGAGATCCTGAGCACGGCCACGGTCGATTATCGGGGTCAACAGGGATGGACCGGTCGTGCGCTCGGCGCGCTCGCTGCCGAGGTCCGCTGGCCGCTTGTCGGTGGCTTGTTCGGTGGCCAGCAAAGGCTAACCCCACGCCTTCAGGTCGTCGGCACCCCTAGAACGGCAAACCTTCGGGTCCCCAATGAAGACGCCCGTGCCGTCGATCTGGAAGACAGCAACCTCTTTTCACTCAATCGGTTTGCTGGCTATGATCGTTGGGAGGACAGTTCTCGCGTGAGCTATGGCTTAGATTGGGCGTGGGACGCGCCCGGCCTGCGGATCGATGCCAATGTCGGCCAAAGCTATCGCATGACATCGAAATTGACCCCCTTCCCCGATGGCACCGGCCTGTCTGGGCGCACGTCCGATATTGTCGGGCGGACGAACGTCCGCTTCAAGAATTTCATCAGTTTCACGCACCGGTATCGGCTGGACAAGGACAGTCTCGCGATCCGCCGCAACGAAATCGACGCGACGGTCGGCAACACAAAGACCTACGCTACAGTCGGCTACCTCCGCCTGAACCGGAACATTGGCCCTCAGCTTGAAGATTTGAGAGACCGTGAAGAAGTCCGTCTTGGCGGCCGTTTACAATTCGCCCGCTATTGGTCGCTCTTTGGGTCCACCATCGTCGACATGACAGGCCGACGCGAAGACCCCGCGTCGCTGGCCGACGGCTATGAACCTGTCCGTCACCGTATCGGCCTGACCTATGAGGATGATTGCCTGACATTCGGCTTCACCTGGCGGCGAGATTACGATGCACAGGGCGACGCATTGCGCGGCAACACCTTCCAATTGCGGCTATCATTCCGCAATCTTGGCCGCTAGAGAACCTTCGTTTGCTAAGGCTGCGTTCAGCACCTGATAGGCATTGGGGCCACGTTGTATCTGGCGTGTGAGGGATTAGGACAGGAATGACGTACACCTATCGCAAGATTTTGACCGCAACTATCTTGGCGGGTTCGGCGAGTGCAGCGTTGCTTGCGCAGACCGTTTCAGATGAAGCTGCTGCCCCCAGCGTCAGTCTTAATCTGCCAGCCACGGTCAACACGATCGGCAAGTTTGATCCGCAGATCCGCAAGGCAACCGCGATCGTCAATGGCGATGTCATTACCGGCACCGATGTCGACCAGCGCCTTGCGCTCGTCATTCTGGCAAATAGCGGTCGCGTTTCGGATGAAGAGCGTGAACGTCTTCGGGTGCAGGTCCTGCGCAATCTGATCGACGAATCGTTGCAGATTCAGGAAGCCAAGGCCAACGAAATCACCATTGCGCGCGACGAAGTGAACCAGAGCTTCGCCCGTGTCGCCGCCAACTTCAAACGCTCCGTAGAGGGCTTCAACCAATATCTGCGCGAGCAAGGATCTTCGGACCGGACGATGAAGCGGCAGATTGAAGGTGAACTCGCCTGGAGCCGTCTGCTGCGCCGCAAGGTCGAGCCATTCATCAATGTCAGCGATGAAGAAGTGAAGCAGATTGCCGATCGTTTGACGGCCTCCAAAGGCACATCTGAATATCGCGTCGGAGAAATCTACCTTTCCGCCACGCCTGAAAATGCGCAGGAAGTCTTCAACAACGGCCGTCGCATCATTGAACAGATCCGGCAGGGCGGCTCCTTCCAGGCCTATGCCCGCCAGTTCTCCGAAGCCTCAACGGCGGCAGTGGGTGGCGATCTGGGTTGGATCCGCTCCGCTCAACTGCCGGACTCACTGGCGAAGGCCGTGCAGGAGATTCAAATTGGCCAAATTGCCGGGCCTGTTGAAGTCCCGGGCGGCTTTTCGATCCTTTACCTGACAGACAGCCGTCAGGTCCTCGTCGCCAACCCGCGCGACGCTGTCTTGAGCCTACGTCAGATTACGATCAGCTTCACACCAGCCGACACGGATGCCCAGATCAAATCTAAGGCCGAAGCCTTTGGCAAAGCGGCGCAAGCCATGCAGGGCTGTGGTGGTGCCGATGTACTGGCGAAGACGTTCAATGCCGATGTCGTCGACAATGACCAGATCCGCGTGCGGGATTTACCTGGAGCCTTGCAGGAAATTTTACTCGGCCTTCAGGTCGGTCAGGTCACGCCGCCCTTTGGATCGCGGGCAGACGGCGTGCGCGTTCTGGCGCTGTGTGGCCGTGATGATCCAAAGTCGACGGACGGCCCGTCGCCGGATGCGATTGAAAACCAGCTGCGCGATGAACGCATCAACCGTCGCGCACAAATCTACCTGCGCGATCTGCGCCGCGATGCCATCATCGATTATCGCTGATTATACGCATCATGGAGCCACTGGCCGTCACATTGGGGGACCCGGCCGGGATCGGGCCTGAGATTGTCGGCAAAGCTTGGGCGGCGCGGGCCGCGCATGATCTGCCCTGCTTTTTTGCGGTCGGTGATGAACGGGCGCTCCGCAATGTCTGGTCCGGCCCGATCAAGCTGATCTCCACCCCATCAGAGGCGCGCGCCGCCTTTGACGATGCCCTGCCGCTCATTAACGTTCATGATGGCGGCGATACCGTGCCCGGAACCCCAACGCTTGAGGGCGCGCGCTGTGCGCTCGATACGTTGGGGCTGGCCATCGGCATTGCACAATCCGGCCAAGCCGCAGCCCTTGTCACAGGTCCAGTGTCCAAGAAGAAACTTCAGGAAGTTGGCTTCACCCATCCTGGACAAACCGAATTCATCGCGGAACGGTGCGGTGTCTCCGCTTCGAACGCGGCCATGATGCTTGCCGGGCCGGGGTTGCGGGTGATCCCGATCACCATCCATATCGCGCTCTCTGAAGTGCCCAATGCTTTGACGACGGAGTTGATCGTCAGCCGTGGGCGCGTGGCCGCCAAAGGCCTCATCAAGGATTTCGGAATAGAAGCGCCGCGCATAGCCGTGGCAGGCCTAAATCCCCATGCCGGCGAACAAGGCTCTATGGGCGATGAGGAAGCGACCATCATCATGCCTGCCATTGAACAGCTTCGCGCAGATGGGCTCGATGTCATGGGCCCCATCGCGCCTGACGCGCTCTTCACCCCCCATATGCGCGAAAGATATGATCTGGCGCTCTGCATGTACCATGATCAGGCCTTGATCCCTTTAAAGGCGCTGTGCTTTGACGACGGCGTCAACATGACTTTGGGACTGCCCATCATCCGCACCTCACCCGATCACGGCACGGCCTATGACATTGCAGGCAAGGACGTGGCCCATCCCGGCGCCATGATCGCCGCCATCCGTATGGCAGCGCTGGCCGCATCGCATCGTCCCAGCAAGGCCGCGTGACACCCGAGCTACCGCCTCTACGTGAAGTCATCGCACGCCACGGCCTCGCGGCGAGCAAGGCGCTCGGCCAGAACTTCCTGCTCGATGGCCAGTTGCTGGACCGGATCGCCGCTGTCCCCGGTGATCTGGCGGGGCAAACGGTCTACGAAGTTGGCCCCGGCCCCGGTGGCCTAACACGGGCGCTTCTCAAGGCAGGCGCGAAGGTGATCGCTGTCGAACGGGACCGCCGCTGCCTGCCCGCGCTGGAGGAACTCTCGCAGGCCTTTCCGGGTATGTTGACTGTGCGGGAAGATGATGCCCTTGCCATCGCCCTGCCCGATGTCCTCCCTGATGGGGGGCATATCGCCTCCAACCTTCCCTATAATGTCGGCACCGCTTTGCTCGTCCAGTGGCTCACCGGCGAGGACTGGCCACCGCGCTGGAAAAGCCTGACATTGATGTTCCAGCGCGAAGTGGCAGACCGCATTGTCGCAGAGCCCGGCACGTCAGCTTATGGTCGCCTGTCGATCCTCACCCAGTGGCGGACAACCGCACGGATGGCGATGCCCGTCCACCGCTCTGCCTTTACGCCGCCCCCCAAGGTGATGTCCGCTGTGGTGCATATCACGCCCAAGGACGCGCCAGAGGGCGTCTCCCCAAAGGCAATGGAGCAGCTGACCGCCGCCGCCTTTGGTCAACGTCGCAAAATGCTGCGGCAGAGCCTTAAAGGGCTTCCGGGTGCGCTCGATTGTCTGGAAAGCTGCGGGATCGCGAGCGACCGCCGCGCAGAGACAGTGTCCGTCGAGGAATTTGTCGCGCTTGGTCGCGCGTTCAGTCTGGCTTCTTCTCGACCGTCGCGCTGACTGAAGGCGTCGGCGTCACAGCCTGAGCCGACACCATCGTTTGCGCTGCACCCTTATCAATCGCGCTGGCCAAGCGTGTCTGTTCTGGGCAGGCGTTGATACAAATCTTCTCGATACGGGCGAGGTTCTCCTTCGCGCGCGTCACGGCGCCCTTTTGGACAAGCGCTTCACCCTGACCCGCGAGCGCAATGATGTCATTAGGCTCAATGAGCAGCGCCTCACGATAGAGACGGATGGCTTTGCCAGGTAGGCCTTGCTTACGCGCCACTGAAGCCAGTTCCACATAGGCGGCCCGGTTACGCGGATCGACAGCCAGTGCCGTTTCCAGCGTGTCATTCGCCTGTTCAAGCTTGCCGGCAGCGGCTTCTGTCATCGCCGTTTTCGTCAACGACATCGACAAAGGATGGATCTGATCATCCGCGATGCGCTTGCCATATCCAACGCTGGAGACAGTCGCGAGCGCGAGGGACATTGCTAGGGCCGGTCCGGCAAAGCGCATAATCTTCTCCAAGGCGTCAGTTACAGTCATAGCTAGCGACTTCTTGCCAGCCATGCGACAAAAAATCCATCGGTCGCGTCATGGAATGGCGTCAACAGGCGGCCCGCACCAGACGGCCGCCCAGTATCCGGCAGAATGTCTTCGGTGCTGAACCCAGCATGCCGCTGCAGAAACTGTTCAATCTGGTCTGCCCCTTCGCACGCGAAAAGCGAGCAGACGGCATAAATGATCACCCCACCGGGCTTCACAAGCTGCGCCGCAATATCAAGAACCTGCCGTTGCAAGGCCTCCGTCCGCGCGAGGCGTTCGGGCGTCAACCGCCAGCGCAATTCGGGGTTACGCCGCCAGGTCCCACTGCCCGAACAGGGCGCATCGACCAGCACGATATCCGCCTGCCCCTGAAGGTCATCCATGGCCTCCATTTCGCGCGCCGGATTGAGCAAGCGGAGTTCGACCTCCGCCCCGGCCCGTTCTGCCCGTCGCGGCAATTGCTGCAGGCGTGCCCGATCCGTATCGCAGGCAATGAGCCGCCCCGCCCCAGCCATATCCGCTGCGAGGGCCAGCGTTTTACCTCCGGCGCCAGCGCAAAGATCAACCAAGATGTCGGCGCCAGCGGCCTGTGCCGCCAATGAAATTAATTGGCTGCCCGCATCCTGCACTTCAATCAGCCCGGTCTGGTAGGCATCGTCCGCTTCCACATCGACCGGAACCAACAGGCGAAACCCATGCGATGTGTGCGGAATGGGTGTCGCTTCTGGATAGAGCTTCAGCACATCGGCGCGCGTCGTCTTCAGCGCGTTGGCCCGCAAGTCCAGCGGTGCCCGTTCCAGCAACGCATCAAGTTCTGCCTCGTCGATCAACGGCACAAACGCCTCGCGCATCCAAGGGGCCACGACAGTGGGGGCATCGACAACTTCGCCGTCCACGGCCGCTTGTGGCCCATAGGTGCTGGCGCCAAACTGTGCCGTCAAATCAGGATCATCAAGGCCAAGCACTCCGGCCCGGCCCGAAGCGGGTCGCTGCCCATGCGCACGGATAACACGGTAGACGAGATCCCGGATCGCGCGTCGGTCTTTCGACCCCGCATAGCGCCGTTCCCGAAAGCCCTTTGCCAAAATGACGTCTGCTGAGGGACCATTGTCCCGCGCCGATGCAAGGATGGCATCCAGCAGCTCAATAGCCGTCTGGACGCGCGCTGCGGGGTTCATAGCTGGTGATGGCTCCCGCGTTAGCCACGCGTGGGGTAGTTCGGGGCTTCGCGGGTGATCGTCACATCATGGACGTGGCTTTCGCGCAGGCCTGCATTGGTGATGCGGACAAAGCGCGCGCGTTCCTGCAAATCAGGGATGGTGCGCGACCCCGTATAGCCCATGGCGGCTTTCACGCCGCCAACCAACTGGTGGATCACGTCGCGTGCCGGACCCTTGAAGGCGACTTGGCCTTCGATGCCCTCCGGCACGAGCTTCAGCTGGTCTTTAATGTCCTGCTGGAAATAACGGTCTGCAGAGCCGCGCGCCATGGCCCCAACCGAGCCCATGCCGCGATACGATTTATAAGCACGCCCCTGATAGAGGAAGGTTTCCCCCGGGGCTTCTTCCGTGCCTGCAAGCAGCGATCCGACCATCACGCTGGAGGCACCGGCGGCCAGAGCCTTCGCAACGTCACCCGATGTGCGCAGACCGCCATCGGCGATGACCGGCACGCCAGACTTTGCGGCTTCCGTTGCCGATTCCATGATTGCCGTCAGCTGCGGCACACCCACGCCTGCAACAACGCGCGTCGTGCAAATGGAGCCCGGACCAATGCCGACCTTCACGCCATCTGCCCCTGCGTCGATGAGCGCGCGCGTCGCTTCTGCGGTGGCGACGTTTCCTGCGATGATCTGGACGGTGCTCGACAGCTTCCTAACGCGTTCGACCGCCTGCGAGACCATCTTGGAATGGCCGTGAGCCGTGTCGATCACGATCAAGTCGCATTCGGCGTCGATCAGCGCCTGCGTGCGCTCAAAGCCAGCATCACCCACAGTCGTTGCTGCCGCCACGCGCAAGCGGCCTGCGGCGTCCTTCGTTGCATTGGGATAGGTCACGGCTTTGTCCATGTCTTTGACCGTGATCAGGCCAACGCAATGGAAGGCGTTGTCCACAACAAGGAGCTTTTCAATGCGGTGCGTGTGCAGCAGGCGGCGCGCTTCATCCTGTCCGACACCGGTGCTGACGGTGACGAGGTTCTCATTCGTCATGAGTTCCGCAACAGGCTGGTTGGGGTTTTCGGCAAAGCGCACATCGCGGTTGGTGAGGATCCCGACCAAACGTCCGCCTGCTTCCACAACTGGAATGCCGGAAATGTGATGAACGGCCATCAGCGCCTTCGCCTGCGCCAATGTCGCTGTTGGTTCGATCGTAATCGGGTTGACCACCATGCCGGATTCGAAACGCTTTACCTGACGGACAGCGTCACATTGTTCTTCAATGGACAGGTTGCGGTGCAGGACGCCCAGACCGCCGAGCTGCGCCATGACAATTGCCATGTCGGCTTCAGTGACAGTGTCCATGGCTGACGACAGGATCGGGATGTTGAGCGTGATGTCACGCGTGATCTGCGTCCGCGTATCCGCCTGGCTCGGCAAAACGTCTGACTCGCGCGGCTGCAGCAGCACATCATCGAAGGTCAGGCCAAGAGGAATTTCAATTGCCACAGTCGTGTTCCCGTTTGAGTCGTGGCGGCCCATGTAACCAAGCAGGGCACAGGGCGCTAGGGCCGATTGTGCTGTCTGCGTCGGTCTTCCCCGTTTCAGGCCGCCAGTTCTTCTGATGACAGATCATAGAGATATTCAGCACCCGACGTGACCGACGAGGCGAGGCCCATTGCTTCGCCAACCATGTGCGCGAGATAATAACGTGACGTCACGACCTTGGCGCGCAGGAAGGCGGGGTCGCCCTCCCCACGCTCAAGCATGCCCGTTGCCACACGGGCCTGACGCTCCATGAGCCAGCCACAGGTCATCACGGACACCATCGTCAAATAGGGGTAGCTGGCTGCCAACCGGTCATCGATGTCCGCATCCAGCAAAATGGCTGTCAGTTGCTCCACGAGATTGGTCAGGGCGATCAATCGCTCATCTTCCGCCTCAGCACGAACATCGGCGATCAGTGCCGCCATGCCGGTGCCACCATCGCCTGCCAGCTTGCGTACGACAAGGTCAGCCGCCTGAATGCCGTTCGTGCCTTCGTAGATCGGCGCGATGCGGGCATCTCGGTAATGCTGGGCAGCACCCGTTTCCTCAATGAAGCCCATGCCGCCATGCACCTGAATGCCAAGGCTGGCCACTTCGCAACCAATGTCGGTGCCGTAAGCCTTGGCCAACGGCGTCAGAAGGTCCACCCGTGTGCGGGCACCCTCCATGCCGAGGCGCGACCGGTCCACATTGCTGGCCGCCAGATAGAGCAACGCCCGCGCCGCCTCTGTCAACGCCTTCATGCGCAGCAGCATCCGGCGGACGTCGGGATGCTCGATGATGGCGACCGGTTTCCCACCGGAATCAGGGCGGGCAGACTGAATGCGGTCCTTGGCGTAACCAAGAGCCTGTTGGGTTGCGCGCTCGGCAATCTGGACGCCCTGAAGGCCGACATTGAGGCGTGCATTGTTCATCATCGTGAACATCGCGCGCATCCCGCCCATTTCCGGACCGATCAGCCAGCCATGGCAATCATCATTATCGCCGTAAGACATGACGCACGTGGGTGAGCTATGGATGCCGAGCTTATGTTCGATCGACACACAACGGACGTCATTCCGGCTGCCATCGGGACGGACCTTGGGAACAAGAAACAACGAAATACCCTTCGTCCCCGGAGGCGCGCCCGGCGTTCTGGCGAGGACCAGATGGACAATATTGTCCACCAGATCATGTTCGCCAAAGGTGATGTAAATCTTGGTGCCCTTGATCCGATAGCTGCCATCGGCTGCGGGCTCTGCTGTGGACCGAAGCGCGCCGACATCTGACCCGGCTTGCGGTTCCGTCAGGTTCATCGTGCCCGACCAATGGCCAGAGACGAGATTGGGCAAATACATTTGCTGCTGTTCCGGGCTCCCGTGGGAGGCAATCGCCTCAATCGCGCCAGAAGTCAGGATCGGGCAAAGCCCAAAGCCCATATTGGCCGTGCCAAGGTTTTCTAGGACAACAAAGCCAAGCGCAAAGGGAAGTCCCTGGCCGCCAAAGGCCGGATCGCTGTCAATCGTGCCCCAGCCACCATCGACATATGCGCGATAGGCGTCCTTAAAGCCCGGTGGCATCGTGACAGTCCCGTCATTCCATTTGGGCGTATTCGTATCGCCCACCCGGTTTGTGGGCGCCCATTCGCCAACGGCAAGGGCCGCCGCACCGTCAAGGATTGCATCCACCATGTCCGGTGTCGCCGCCTCAAATCGAGCAGCAGCAGCCAGTTCGTCCATGCGGGTCACATGGTCGAGAACGAAACGCTGTTCAGCGGTGGGCGGCGAATAGGTCATGCGGATATCCCTAATGTTGCATGCGACTGCCAAGGGCTATAGCGCTGCGCACGATGGAGACAATCTCCCCTTTGGCCACCGAGGTTCGACCCTACGGCACCGCCGCGATTGCAGAGGCGTCGCGCCTGATCTTGGCCGGTCAATGCGTCGCTGTGCCGACAGAAACGGTCTATGGACTCGCCGCTGACGCGACCAACGGCGCGGCTGTTGCGGGAATCTATGCCGCGAAGGGCCGCCCGTCGTTCAATCCTCTAATCGTCCACGTGTCTGATCTAGAAGCGGCGGAGCGACTGGCCATCTTCGATGAAGCAGCGCGCACGCTGGCCTCCCGGTATTGGCCAGGGCCGCTGACACTCGTCCTCCCCGCCCGCGCGGATAATGGCATTGCCGGACTGGCAACTGCGGGTCTTTCCTCCATTGCAATCCGCGTGCCTGCGCATCCGGCCATGCAAGAGCTCCTTCGGGTCTCCGGCAAGCCTCTTGCCGCCCCCAGCGCCAACGCCAGCGGCACGATAAGCCCTACGCGGGCTGCCCATGTTCTCAAGAGCCTTGCGGGCCGCATTCCCCTCATCATTGATGCAGGGGCGACGCAGGCCGGCCTGGAATCGACGATCATCGCGCTCACTGGCGGCGTGCCCCGCCTGCTGCGGCCGGGACCAATCGACCTTGGTCTCGCTCTATCGACTGGCGGCAACATTGAGGCGCCCGGCCAACTCGCAAGTCACTATGCGCCGTCCAAGCCTTTGCGGCTTTGCGCCACCTCCGCCGAAGACGGGGAATGGCTGATTGGCTTTGGCCCCATGGCCTGTCATGCAAACCTCAGTGCGGATGCGGACCTAACAGAGGCCGCTGCCAACCTGTTCGATCTGCTTCATCAGGCGGATACGTCGAACCACCCCAAAATCGCCGTTGCACCGATCCCCGCAGAGGGGCTTGGCGCTGCGATAAATGACCGGTTGGCCCGCGCGGCGGCATAGCCCCAGCGCAATTGCTTGCATTTTCGGGAAAATGCGCCTAACGCATGTTGCAGCGCAGCAAGGCAAAGAGCTTTGCCGGATCCAATGGCCAGCGTGATTGACTGCGAAAGACGCAGTGCAGGCCGGTTTCGAAAGTGCTTTCCCAAGGCTTCCCTTGTCACGCGGGTTGTCAGTTTTGACCCCGCACGTGCGCGCCCATTTTCGGCGCGTCCGCGCACGTATTGAAAGAGTTTTATGACCCAGTTTTCCGAACTTGGCCTTGCCAAGCCGCTTCTCGCTGCTTTGCACGCGAAAGGCTACACGTCGGCCACGCCTATTCAGGCACAGGCCATCCCACCGCTGCTGCAGGGCCGCGACCTTTGCGGGATTGCACAGACCGGCACCGGCAAGACCGCAGCATTCGCTTTGCCGTCGATCCAGTTCCTGATGGAAAATCCTAAGGCCCGCACGCCGCTCACCTGCCGCATGCTGGTGCTGTCTCCAACGCGTGAACTTGCAGCGCAAATTGCCCAGTCCTTCCGTGACTATGGCAAGCAGACCCAAATCCGCATTGAAACCGTCTTTGGCGGTGTCCCCATCGGAAAGCAGATCAAGGCCCTGAGCCCCGGCATCGACGTTCTCGTGGCGACCCCGGGCCGTCTGCTCGACCTGATTGACCAGCGCGCCTTGTCACTCCGCAATGTGGAAATCTTCGTCCTCGACGAAGCGGACCAGATGCTCGACCTTGGCTTCATCCATGCCCTTAAGCGCATTGACACGTTGCTGCCCAAGCAGCGTCAGTCGCTGTTCTTTTCGGCGACGATGCCAAAGACCATTGCAGACCTCGGCAGCCGTTTCTTGAAGGACCCCGTCCGCGTGTCCGTCGCCCCGCAGGCGACGACGGCTGAGCGCATCCGCCAGTTCGTCACCTTCTGCACCCAGCGTGAAAAGCAGGCCCTGCTCACGATCCGCTTGCAGGAAGAAGAAATTGACCGCGCGCTGGTCTTCACGCGCACCAAGCATGGGGCTGACCGCGTCGTAAAGAACCTGATCGCCGCTGGCATCCCTTGCGCCGCCATCCATGGCAATAAGAGCCAGGGTCAGCGCACGGCAGCCTTGCAGGCCTTCCGCAAGGGCGATGTCCGTATCCTCGTTGCGACCGACATTGCCGCGCGCGGCATCGACGTCTCCGGCGTCAGCCACGTGTTTAACTTTGAGCTGCCCAACGTGCCGGAACAATATGTCCACCGCATTGGCCGAACGGCACGTGCGGGGGCAGAAGGCATCGCCATCAGCTTTGTTGATGGGGAAGAGCGCGGCTGGCTCAAGCAGATTGAGCGCCTGACCCGCGTTCAGCTGGAACAGGTTCCCCTGCCCGCCAACTTCGAAGAAGCAGCGGCCAAGCTGCCCAAGCCTGCGGCGACGCCCGCTGGCGAAGGCCGTGATCGGAACGACGGTTTCCGTTCACGCAACAACGGCGCCGGCGATGGCCGCCGCCGTGACGGCAATGGCGGCGGCGGTGCCCGCGCCGATGGCGATCAGCCACGCCGCCGGTTCAACACGCGTAAGCCTTCCGGCGTTGGCGCCCATAAGGGTGCCGTCCGCAAGGCGCGCTAATCAACTGGCTTTGATCCGCCCCGCATAGCTTTTGCGCAGTTTGGCAAGCTTGGGGGGGATCACGGCGAGGCAATAGGGGTTTCTCTGCCCCTCGCCTTTCCAATAGTCCTGATGGTAATCTTCTGCCGGATACCAGGTCGTGGCCGCCTCTAGGGTGGTCACGATCGGGGCCGGCCAATCCGGCTGCGCACGCACGATGGCGGCCTCCGCCTCGGACCGCTGCGCGTGATCCAGCGGGAAGATGGCAGACCGGTATTGCGTCCCGATATCATTGCCCTGACGGTTCAGCTGCGTGGGATCGTGCGTGGCAAAGAAGATGTCGAGCAAATCGCCGTAGCTGAGCAGCGCGGGATCGAACGTGACGCGCAGCCCCTCTGCATGGCCGGTGTCCCCGCCACAGACCTGTTTGTAAGTCGGATCGGGAACATGACCGCCGATATAGCCGCTCTCCAGCTTCTCAACGCCGATCAGATCCTGAAACACCGCTTCCACACACCAGAAGCAACCTCCGGCAAAAATCGCGGTCTCGGTCATGCGCTATCTCCTTTGCCCCTCAGATAGGCATTGATCGCCAAGGGGAAAAGGGTCGGCAGCAATTCTCTTTCGAACAAAGAAAAAGGGCGGCCCTAGGACCGCCCTTCTCTATAGCTTAACCGTAGTCTTGGAAGACTAGGGGCTAACAGCGTCGTTGCTGCCATCCGATGCAATCACGATGCCAGCGACAACAGCCGCAGCAGCGAGAAGAGCAATCAGGATGCTACCACCCATCTTGCTTTCGGCCTTCTGCACCGAAGCAGCACGGACAGGAGCGGACGCACGGACCGACAAAGCCTGGGCAGCCGGAGCAGCCGGAGCAGCCGAAGCGATGGTCGGAACAGCGACCATGGCGATTGCAGCGGCAACCGTAGTGATCTTGTTACGCAGGTTCATAGGGGGCTCCCTTTTTTTGTTTCACCGTAGTCGGCCTCCCCTTCTCACCAAACTGGCTGTTAATCAAGACATAAAGTGCAAGAGCGAAGAATAACCAACGGCATTTCTATACGCCGTCAATCATCAAAAAATGACTAAAATCCGACATTTATTGGCCGCTTTTCAGAATTTTAGCATTAAAGCACAGATAGAAAAGCATTAACAAACCCTTACCAAAATGATGGTTAATTTTCATTTTCCATGATGACGCCGTCGCGCGATCCCGCGGCGCGAGTTGGATAAGCCTATGAAAGAATGAGACTTTACGAGGAAGGCGACCCTCGCCCGAATCACCTGACCGGCTTTGCGCGCCAAAGTCTGCCGGACGCTCGCGAAGTACAGATGCAAGGATAGTCCGCTTTTTCGGGACTAATAGGATCTGAGTGGGTCTTTTATACGGGAATGCTGGGATTAACGGAGTTGGGCATAGCGGCAGTTCCACGAGCATTGGGATGTCATCATATGACTGGCTGGGGCGGCAGGATTCGAACCTGCGAATGCCGATACCAAAAACCGGTGCCTTACCACTTGGCGACGCCCCAGCAGAGAGCGGACGGTCCCTATAGCGGGCGCGCGTCTGATTTCAATGCGTCAATCGAGGCGCATGACCCAATCATGTGGATCAGGCAGAATACCGCGCTGGATGCCGACCAAACGGTCTTTCAACCGCTGCGTTGCCTGCCCGGGGCCACCCGCGCCAACCGTGAACGAGCCTGACGGGCTGGAGACGCGGCCAATGGGCGTCACGACCGCTGCCGTCCCGCAGGCGAAAGCTTCGACGAGCCGTCCGCTCTTGGCGTCGGCTTCCCACTGATCAATGGCATAAGGCTCTTCCCGAACAGTCAGGCCTGCCTCCCGCGCCAAGGTGAGCAGCGAATTGCGGGTGATACCGGGAAGAATGGTCCCGGACAGCGGCGGCGTCTGCAGCGAGCCATCTTCAAAGACGAAGAAGATGTTCATGCCACCAAGTTCTTCGATCCAGCGATTTTCTGCCGCGTCGAGGAAGACAACCTGATCATGACCCTGCTTGATGGCTTCCGCCTGCGCCACAAGGCTGGACGCGTAATTGCCGCCGCACTTGGCCGCACCCGTTCCACCTGGGGCCGCGCGGCTATAGTCTTGCGACACCCAAAGCGACACAGCGGGTGCCCCGCTCTTGAAATATCCACCCGCCGACGAGGCGATGACCATGTAGATATATTCGGAAGACGGCTTCACGCCGAGGAAGACTTCGCTCGCAATCATGAAGGGACGAAGATAAATTGACCCGCCTTCCACATCGGGGAACCACGCCCGGTCAATGTCCGCCAACAGGCGGCAGGATTCGATGAACAGTTCCTCAGGCAGTTCCGCCATCGCCATCCGCCGGGCAGACGCATTGAAGCGCTGCGCGTTGGCGTCGGGGCGGAACAGCGCCATGGAACCATCTTCAAGGCGATAGGCCTTCAGCCCTTCAAAAATTTCCTGCGCATAATGCAGCACCGCCGTCGCCGGATCGAGCGTCAACGGCTGACGTGCCGTCACCTTGGCATCATACCAGCCCTTCCCTTCCGCATAGCGGATGGTGACCATATGGTCGGTAAAGACTTTGCCGAAGCCCGGCGCTGCAATGCGCGCGAGCCGTTCCGCTTCCGGGACCGGTGACTGGCTGGGTTCAATGGTGAAAGCGGGTACAGCGCCCATCGGGATTGAAACTTTCTTGCTGCGCGGGGTTGATTTCCCGCAACTTATTGGCTGCGCTATGCGAGGATGCGCGTGTCGTCAACCTGCCCCACCGACCATATTCAGCCTTTTTGTGCGGCGGATGCCAGTTCACGGCTTCGCGTGGCGGCGGCACTTATGGTCTTGCCCACAATATCCGCAAAGTCAGAACCATCCATGACAACAAGGCCCGCATGGGTCGTTCCATTTGGACTCCGCACAGTTTCAACAAGCGCGCCCGGACTTAAATCGGACTGCAGGGCCAAGCGCGCCGTTCCAGCCAAGGTCTCAAAGGCCAGTCGCTTCGCCAGATCGGGCGACAGGCCTTCCGCCACCCCTGCCGCAATCAACGCCTCTGCAAAGCGCAGCACGAATGCGGGACCTGATCCAGACAGGCCCGTGACCGCATGGAACAGGCTTTCATCCTCAACCCTTTCAACCCGCCCCAGAGGCGCCACAAGCGCATCGATCGCTTTACGGCCTTCCGCATCTAGCGAAGGCCCAAACACCGCACTGACGCCCTCCCCAATGGCCGCAGGCATATTGGGCATAACCCGAACAAACGCCCCAGCCCCCGGCAAGGCAGAGGCGAGCGACGCTATTTCAACACCCGCGAGGATCGAGATGACAGTAGTGGTCGATGAAACGGGAAGCGTTGGGCCAACATCGGCCAACATTTGCGGCTTGATCGCCAAAACGAGGATGTCCGGTACACGATCCGCCGGTGGCGCAGCAAGCAGCGTCACCCCTCCAGGAGCCGACTTGGCCGCAGGGTCGATGACGAGGATGGTCTCAGCAGGCACGCCGCTCGCCAGCCAGCCCTGAAGCATCGCGCCGCCCATATTGCCACATCCGACCAGCCAGATGGACGGGCTTGGCATCACGCTTCGCCCTGCGTTTCCACCATGGCCGACGTAATTGCCTCACGCGGAGATTTGCCGCCCCAAAGCACAAATTGGAAGACAGGATAGAACCGGTCCAGTTCATCAATCGCCGCTTCGACCATCACTTCGGCCTGCTCATAAGAGAAGGTTGCTTCACCATTGCCCGAATCCAGCAAAACAGCGTGGCGATAGATGATGATGCCCGTGGCAGGCCAATATTCGAAATGGCCGAGCCACAGTTGTTCGTTGATCAGGCCAATCGTCTCATAGATCGAAGATGCCTGCGCATCAGTGACTTTGACATCAGGAAAGGCCAAAAACTGCAAAACGCAGTCATCTTCCCGCCAAAGTCCGCGCAGCTCATATTGGCACCAAGCCCCTTTGGCCGAGGAGACGATTTCCTCATCCCCCAAACGCTCACAAAGCCAGCCATGCGCCGAGAACCAGCTCTCCAGCGTTTCGATTGGCGCGCCGGGTGCATGCGCCATGTCGAGGGGTTCGATGCTCATCGACGCCTGATTGCCTTCACGCGCGGCCAACGGGCAAGGCTGCGCATTCATTCGTCGGACAAAATTGTGGAGAAGATGGCAGCGGGCCTTAGCCCTTCTTCTTCCCCGCTTCCAAAGCGTCCAGCCGCGCCTTGAGCGCATCTGCTTCCTCGCGGGCGGCAATGGCGATGGCTTTTACAGCTTCAAACTCATCGCGGCTGACAAAGTCCAGCCCGCCGATCCATTCCTTTGCCTTTTCGCGCGTGGCGGCTTCTGCCTCGCGGCCTACGCCTGCAATCGTGCCGGCAGCACCGTTCAACAGCTTGGCGAAATCTTCAAAAAGGCGGTTTTCGGACTGCATATCAATATCCTTGGCAAAATGGCCGGGGGGTTAAAGTGCAATTTGGGTGCGCGGTGCCTCTGGCACAAGGGTCTCTGCATCCGGATTGAGCACATCGATCTGATAGTTGAAGACCGCAGCAACGCAGAGCCACATCATGTAAGGCACAAGCAGCCAAGCCGCGGCCTTGCGAATGCGGGCGAAGGAGAAGGTCGTGGCGACCGTCAGGCCCAAAATTGCGAGGATCAGAAAAAGCGCCAATGTCACCTGATGGGCTGCAAAAAACAGTGGCGTCCAAGTCAGGTTCAGCAGCAATTGCACACCAAAGAGCGTCAGCGCCAATGGCCGTCCAGGGGCACCCCGCGCAAACAGGATCATCGCGAGCGACACGCCCATGAGAATGTAGAGCGTGGTCCACACCGCGCCAAAAACCCAGCCGGGCGGGACACCTTCGGGACGGGACAGCGCCAGAAACCAACGATTTTCATAGCCGGAATTCGCAAGCTTCCCCGACAGAAAACCAAGAAAGACAATGGAAGGAACCGTGACCAGCGCATAGCGGAGGAGCGACATGCGCAATTGCTGTTTGGATGCGATTTGGCTCATCAATTATCTCCGGTTCGGACTAGACCGGTGTTTAGGCCTGCTCAAAGGCCCGCGGCAAGGCTTTGCGGCGATCAGATTATATATCCATGATCAGTTGTCCGACATATGTGCGGCTGCCGGCATTGGTGAAGCCTCCGCTGGACGAGACCTGCCAGCGATAATCATTCAGAACATTCATGGCCTGCACCCGGATGAGCGCGGAGTGATCGCCCAGCTCAAAACGATAGCGGAAGCCCAAATTGACCGTCTCGCCCGGGGGGGCGAAAAATGTGTTGTCGGCATTGCCAACCCGCGCAGAAAGGCTTTCAAGCGCGACATCGACGGACAAAGGGCTGTGCCCCTGCGCCAACCGCCAGTCGAAATTGGCAATACTCCGGCGCTTGATAGACCCAACAGGACGATCCCCGATCAGGCCGATAGCGACAGCTTCGCCAGAAATCTTCGGGTCCAGAAAAAGCGATCCCGCGACCACGGTGAGGCCGGGCGCGATCTGTCCCGCCAAGGAGACTTCCACGCCCCGATTGTCGACATCACCAAGCTGACGATAGCGCAAGGCCGGGTCCAAATTGAAATAGGGCTTCTTCACACTGAAGACCCCTGCAACAAGCGTCATCTTTGACGTGACCGCATAACGCAAACCGAAATCGAACTGCCGCGTGCGGATGGCTGGCGGCGCTTCAGACCGGTTGGTCGAGATGTCTGGCGCGATCAAAGCTTCTTCAAGACCCCGCACCATGCCGCCGTAGAGCGAAAGGCGCTTGGAGAGCGTCACTGTTCCAGACGCCGTGACAAGCATGGGCGTGTCCTTTGTCTCGACGATGGGCAGCAACGGGTTCGCAAAGTCGAGCCTCTTTGTGTACTGCGCCCGCGACACAGACAGGTCGAGTGAACCATGGCCGCGCCATTGGAGGGCATAAGCCAGACCAAGCGTCATCTGCTTGACGTGGTCGTCATCCTTGATCTGCGGCAAAAGCGTGGGACGTGCGCGGAAATCCTCGGCAATCGCGGAGCTAGGGCCAAGATCAATCCGCTGTATTCCGCCAAACAGGCGATCCTTGATGCGACCCCGTGCGCTGAGAACGATCTTCTGGGCGATGGGCCCGGAGTTGAACTGGCGCGTCACACGCCCTTCACCAGAAAGGCTGCGCGTCTGGCTTCCGGGGTCTGCAATGACAAGACGATTAGCAACAGACCCGTCGGCGCGCACACCGCGAAGCAGGTCTGCGAAGTTTGTTTCATTCTTCATCGTAAAGTCAAACAGGCCCGCTTCGAAGAGCCAAAGCCCCGAAGGAAACTTTGCAAGCCCACCATACATGGTGACGCTCGAGTTGCGGTCCGTCCAATTTTGACCGAGAAAGACCTCTCTGGGAACCCGCGGCAACGCTTCGCCCGCGGCCGGAAAAAGGGTGACATGTGCCTCATCATCGCGGCCGGTAAACCGGCCCGCTATCAACGTGACAATTGATCCCGAATAGGGAAGCCAAGCAAGATTGGCCCCTATACTGCGGTAGCTGGCTTTCCCGCCTTCAGAGCGGACCATCTCACGAAACCCGACGCCACCGGAAACGCCAAATTTTTCACCGATCAGGGGCATCCTGATTTCGATATTTCCAGCGGTCCCACCATAGGCGCCACGCTCAATCTGCCCGCTCGCCTCCGACTTTCCCCGGAACAAGTTCAAGCTGTAATCGACAATCCCTGTCGGCGCCGGAAAAGGATAGCCCTGTGCCGCAACCCCGACACGCACGGTGGAGCCATCCACCAGACGTGAAGGGACGCGCTCGACATGGTCAAAATACAGTCCCTCAATACGGACATTGCCGGCATCAATCGGGTTGAAGCCGCGAATATCATCCGAACTATAGAGCCCGATTTTTTCACTGCCGATCGCCTTGCCGAACGCGTCGGCAGATTGGGTCACCAGATTTTCGGCTGTCCGCTGCGCAAGTGCCGTCCCTGGCACACAGAACGCTGCGCCCGCCAATAGGACGTATCGCTTGATCACAATTTCCCCTGTTGATCCTCAGGAAGGTTTTCGAGCGGCGACAAGAAACTCGATATTGCCTTCCGGCCCCTTAATGGGACTCTCAGTCACGCCTTCTACGGCCCACCCCATCCCGGTCAACCATGATTGCACGTTAGTGCATACGCGCTGGTGGACTTGCGCGTCCCGAACGACGCCGCCCTTCCCCACTTCATCCCGCCCCGCCTCAAACTGAGGCTTGATAAGGGCGATGAGGCCAGCGCCAGCTTTGGTGAAGGTCATAGGCCGCTCAAGCACCTTTGACAGACCGATAAAGCTTGCATCACAGACAATGAGGTCAACGGCCTCAGTGATCTCCGTATCCGTCAGGATGCGGGCGCTGGTCTGTTCATGGACCACAACGCGGGGGTCATTGCGCAGCTTCCACGCCAGCTGATTGGTGCCACTGTCGACCGCAAAGACCTTTACAGCGCCATTGGTGAGCAAGACATCAGTAAAGCCGCCCGTTGAACTGCCGACATCCATGGCAACCGCACCCGAAACGTCCCAGCCAAAATGTTCAAGCGCATGGGCGAGTTTAATGCCGCCGCGCGACACCCAGGGATGGTCCCTGCCCCGCACGTCCAGCACAGCGTCTTCAGAAACCTGTTGGCCTGCCTTCTCAACCTTGCGGTCTCCAAGGAAAACAATACCTGCAAGGATCAACGCCTGCGCCCGCGTCCGGCTTTCGGCGAGCCCCCGGTCCACGAGCAGCTGATCAGCGCGGACCTTCGCCATTCAAGGTGTTAAGCGCGCTGGCCAGCTTCGGCCACCGCCGAGTTTATGCGGAGCGCCTTCAGCACGGCTTCGACGATCTGCGGTGCATTCAGGCCCGCTTCGTCATATTGCTTCTGCGGACTATCGTGATCCTGGAACACATCAGGCAGCCGCAATGTGCGCAGCTTGAGCCCAGCATCGATCAGCCCTTCGTCGCTCGCCATCGTCAGCACATGGGCGCCAAAGCCGCCAATGCTCGCTTCCTCAACGGTAACGGCAACCTCGTGACTGGTCAGCAGCTTGCGGATCAAATCAACATCGAGCGGCTTGGCGAAGCGCAAATCGGCAACCGTCGTTGAAAGCCCCTTGGCCTCCAGCATCTCCGCTGCCTTCATTGCTTCTTCCAGCCGCGTGCCGAGCGAGAGGATGGCCACCTTTTTGCCCTGCTTCACGATCCGGCCCTTACCGATCTCCAGCGCCTGAGGCGCGTCGGGCAGCGCAATGCCGGTGCCGTTGCCGCGCGGGTAACGCAGGGCAATCGGGCCGCTGTCATGCAGCGCGGCGGTATATGTCATGTGAACGAGTTCCGCCTCATCCGACGGCGCCATCACGACCATATTGGGGAGCGACGCAAGATAGGTCACATCGAATGACCCGGCATGTGTGGCGCCATCGGCGCCGACAAGGCCCGCACGGTCAATTGCGAAACGCACCGGCAGGTTCTGGATCGCGACATCGTGGACAACCTGATCATAAGCGCGCTGCAAGAAGGTCGAGTAAATCGCACAAAACGGACGCATACCTTCTGCGGCCAGTCCGGCAGCAAAGGTCACGGAATGCTGCTCAGCAATGCCGACATCAAAGGCACGGTCAGGGTGTGCTTTGGCGAAGCGGTCCACGCCCGTCCCGCTCGGCATCGCCGCTGTGATCGCGCAGATACGGGGATCCGTATCGGCCAGCTTCGCGAGCGTATCGCCAAAGACGTTCTGATAAGAGGGCGGCCCCGGAGGTGCCTTGACCTGCGTGCCGGTCACGACGTCAAACTTCTGGACGCCGTGATATTTATCCGCCGCCGCTTCTGCGGGCGCATAGCCATGGCCCTTCTTGGTCACGACGTGGATGAGGCACGGGCCTTCGGCGGCATCGCGCACATTTTCGAGCACGGGGATCAGATGGTCCAGATTATGGCCGTCAATCGGCCCCACATAATAGAAGCCAAGTTCTTCAAACAGCGTGCCGCCCATCGCCATACCACGGGCGAATTCGTCCGTCTTCTTGGCCGCGAGGTGAAGGGGCTCTGGCAGGCGGCGGGAGATCCGCTTCGCCAGTTCACGCAAGCTGAGGAAAGGCTGTGACGACACCAACCGAGCAAGATAGGCCGATAGCCCGCCCACCGGTGGTGCGATCGACATGTCATTATCGTTGAGGATAACGATCAGCCGGTTGCCCGCCTGCGCCGCGTTGTTCATCGCCTCATAGGCCATGCCCGCCGACATCGCGCCGTCGCCGATAACGGCGATACCCCTGCCCGGCTTGCCCGCCATCTTATTGGCAACGGCAAAGCCGAGTGCTGCCGAAATTGACGTTGAGCTGTGCGCTGCGCCAAAGGCGTCATATTCGCTCTCAGAGCGCTTGGTGAAGCCGGACAGCCCGCCCCCCGTGCGCAGCGTGCGAATGCGATCACGCCTCCCGGTGATGATCTTGTGCGGATAGCATTGGTGGCCAACGTCCCAGACGAGCTTGTCCACCGGCGTATCAAACACATAATGGATGGCGGTCGTCAGCTCGACCACTCCGAGCCCGGCGCCGAGATGGCCTCCCGTTACGGATACAGCCGAAATGGTTTCGGCACGAAGTTCGTCCGCAAATTGGCGGAGTTGTTCGGGACGGAGCTTCCTGAGGTCCGCCGGAAAGGCGACCTTATCGAGGAGCGGCGTATCGGGGCGATCACTCATGGTGGCGCTTCTAGACCACCAATTCGGTCATGTCGAATAGATGTCTTGGCAAAATGACCAGAAATCAAATGCTCTAGTGGACAAATCTCGCCACAACGTCCCGATAGCTGCGGCTGACCTTGATCTGAGCTCCTGAATCTAGAACGAGGAAGCATTCCCCATTGGTGTGCGGCTTGACCTGTTTGACCAGATCAAGATTGACGATCGATGACCGGTGGACGCGCTGGAATTTGCGCGGGTCGAGCCGCTTTTCCATGTCCTTCATTGTCTGGCGCAGGATGAGCGTCTCACCGCCGGTGTAGATGCACATGTAATCGCCTGCCGCGTCTATACGTTCGATGGTGTCAACGTCCACGCGGAAGATCTGGCCTTGGTCCTTGATATTGATCAGCCGTTCAAAACGGTTCGCGGACGGCCCTTCGTCACCTGCGTCGACCATTTCTTCGTGCACGTCGGGCGCATGTTCGGCGAGCGCCTCTTTCAATCGCTCCGCCTCTTCCGACCCCTTTTTCTCCGAAAGGCGCTGGCGCACGCGGTCCAGCGTCGCGGCCAGACGGTCTTCATCAACCGGCTTCATCAGATAATCAGTGGCCTGCGCCTCAAACGCACGGATGGCATGGTCTGAATAGGCCGTCACAAAGACGAATAGCGGCGGTTCAATCTCGGCCAAGCCGGACACGACGGAAAATCCGTCAAACCCGGGCATCTGGATGTCGAGAAAGACGAGGTCGGGCTTGTGTGTCTTGATCGCGCGGATGGCTTCGCGGCCATTGCTGCATGTCTCGATGATCTCGACATCGGGATGGACTTCAAGACGGAGCGCAAGCCCCTGAATCGCAAGTGCTTCGTCATCGACGAGAATGGTACGGATGGTCATGCGGCCTCCAACCTTGGGGTTTCTGTTTGGAACGGGATGTCGATCAGCACTTGGAAACCCTTACCCGTCATGGCCTTCGTTTCGAAGCGATGATCATCGCCAAAGGCCTGCTGTAGCCTTTCGCGAATGTTTGCGAGCCCCACACCGGTGGACCCGCTTGCCCCTATTCCCTGTTCCCCACATCCGGCCCCGGTATCAGCGACAGTGATTTGCACCCTGTCCCCGGCCAGACGCGCTGCGACAGCAATTTCCGCGCCTTCTTCCTGCGGTGTCACCGCATATTTAATGGCATTCTCAACGAGCGGCTGCAGCAACATTGATGGCAGCCGCGCGCCTTCAACAGCGGGCTCGATCTCGAACGTCGGCCGAAGCCTGTCTTCAAAGCGCATTTTTTCGATATCGAGGTACAGCTTCAGCGTCTCAACCTCCTGCTCGATGGTCACGCGCGCCGTTGCCTCATTCGCCAGCGTGTAGCGCAGGAACGACGAGAGGCGCGACAACATCGCGTTCGCCCGCTCGGTCTGCTTCAAAAGGACGAGTGTGGAAATGGAGTTGAGCGTGTTGAACAGGAAATGCGGGTTCAACTGGTAGCGCAGCATGGCGAGTTGAGCCGAAGTCGCCTGATTTTCCAGCTTGAGCAGCTGATCTGCCTGTTCTTCGATGATCAGATAGAAATTGATGCCGTAATAAAGCGCAGACCAAGCCCCCAGCAGCAGGGCATTGAGCGAAATGGCGCTGAGGAACAGCGCGCCGTTAAACGCGCCACCTTCGCGATCAAGCAGGTTGAACACCCAAGCGTCGACCATGGAATGGATGAAAACGGCAATGACAAAGGTAATGACCGAGACGCCCCAAGTGACGAGCGGACGGCGACCGATGATCCAGCGGAAGATGCCGCCCATCATCGATGTCAGCGAATATCCGGTTGCGGTCGACACCAGAAGCGGCACGACCCAAGACAGGCTCATGCCCGCACCGACGCCACTCGCGACGCGGAGCATCAGGTAAAAGGACCAGCCAATTGTCTGGAGGACCCAGAATGCGCGGCTCTTGTCCGCAAAAAAGGGTCGATTGCCGAAGCCCGGAATAGCCATAAGCGATTGTCTAGCCCAACCGTCTCAGCAATTGAAGCCTTTGAACGACCTCGCTATGTTCAGCGTCAGATAGAGGAGAGACGCCCGATGACGGATGAAGCGCTGATGGAACAGTCTGCCAAGTTCCACACCATGACCGAAGGCACCCAAGAAGACTGGGACATCATCATGTCGCATAACGCGCCCTTTGCCCGAGGCGGCGGCGCGCGCGTGCTCGATCACCTGAGACTGCTGGATGGCGATTTTGGTGGCTTTGCCGTCGACCGCCTGACCCACAGCCTGCAGACCGCAACCCGCGCCCACCGCGACGGGCGCAGTGAGGAATATGTCGTCATGGCGCTGCTCCATGACATTGGCGATACGCTGGGTGCTTATAATCACCCGGACGTGGCCGCTGCGATTCTGAAGCCGTTCGTATCCGAAGAAAACCTCTGGATCACCCAGCATCACGGGATTTTCCAGGGCTATAACTTCTTCCACTATATTGGCCTTAACCGCGACATGCGGGAGCAGTTTAAGGGCCATGAGCATTATCAGGCGACGGCGGATTTCATTGAGAAATACGACTGCCCGGCCTTTGACCCGAACTACGACTCAGCCCCTTTGAGCTTCTTTGAGCCGATGGTGATGAAGCTGTTCGAAAAGCCGAAGAACAGCATTTACAAGAAGGCCTACGACTGAGGGCGGCGCCAACTCCTGTGTCATCCCCGCGAAAGCGGGGATCCACAAAGGCCCTTCGCAGCTGGATTCCCGCTTGCGCGGGAATGACACCAAGAATGTGAGGGGCCTTACCCGCCCAAAAGAAAACCGCCGCCCCTTTCGGGACGGCGGCTTCGTTAAAGCGCATTGTCTATAAGATCAGAATGCGAAGACGAGCGAACCCATGAACGTGCGCGGCGGACCCATCTGCACGTTGACCGGCGACGAGTAGCCTGTGATGGCCCCTGTTCCGGCATTGTATGTTGGCGACTGGTTGCCGCCGTCAAAGCTGCCGACGTAAAGCGTGTCGAGCACGTTCGTCACGTTGAGCTGGAAGTACGTCTTCTTGTTGAGACCCAGGAAGTCGAGGTTCAACCGCGCATCGAAATCGACGAGCGTGTAGGCCGGAACAGCTGCGTCATAGGCAACAGCACCAGCGGCACCCGTAAGGACCTGAAGGTTGGAGTCATTGACGAAGCGCTTGCCGTAGCGCTTGGCCTGCACGCCAAGTTCAACCGGACCCAATTCGCCCTGCACGCGGCCACCCAAGGTAAACACCGGAGCGCCCGATTCACGCTTGCCAGCCGTCGGCGAGAAAATCTTCGTGCCGTTGGTCAGTTCGGTGAGGAGCAGATCATCCTTGATCTTCGACTTCAGATAAGAACCGAAGGCATACACATTCAGCTGCGGGAGCACCGAATAGGAAATGCTGCCGTCAACGCCGTACTTATCGACAACACCGAGGTTACGATAAACACTGCGATCCAGCTCTGGATCGTAAGCTGACGCCAGGCGGTTGGCATAACGCGTATACCAGCCCGAGAACTGCGCCATCAGTTTGCCCGAACGATAGCGAACGCCAAGATCAAAGTTGTCCGTCGTTTCCGGCTTCGGCTTTGCCTGCTCCGCAGTTGGGGCGAAGTAGAAGCTGTTGTAAAGGCTGTCCGTTCCCGGAACCTGAACGCCCTTGGAATAGTTTGCGAACACCGACGCGCTCTGGTCCAGATCGAAGGTCAGGCCAAGGTTTGGCAGGATCTTTTTGAACTTGAAGACGCGCTGCTGCGGCCCCTGAACCGGCGATGTTCCGGCCGAAGCACCCGAACCGATCGTGACCGTCGGATTGTTGGCAAGCCAGGCTGTCTGTGCACCAGTATTGGTAGTGAAGCATTCCACAAAGCCAGACGCGCTCGACGTTGCGCAATTGTTCGTCAGATCACGCTTGAAGAATGGCGCACGAACACCAAGGTTCACCGTCAACTTTTCGTCGAGGAACTCACCGCGATATTCACCTGAAATCTGGTTCAGAATGGCCAGTGACAGCCGGTCACGCTTTTGCAGAATGTTGCCAGCGGCATCCTTGAGCGGAGAATTCACCGCAAACACGTCGAGCGGTTCACCATTAAGTTCAAGGCCGACAACTTCGCCTGTCTGGCGGTGGCGGGCATGATCCAACGAATATGCCACACGCACCGTGTTGTGATCATCCAGATCATAACGCAGCGAGGCGATGACACCGTAACGACGCGTCTGCGTCTGGCTTGGGGTGAGGAAGCGAACCGTGTCACGCAGATCACCGTCACCGTTCAAGTCACGACCGAAATAAGGCGTGCCGCCGATATAGCCCGTCTGGCAGCTATAGCCTGCCGTGCCTGGCGCGGTGACGCACTGGAGCGGCGTTGCGGTGCCGCCTGTCGGATTGACGTCGCGCAGGCCTTCTTGGCCAACGGCAGTCCCGCCGCCATTCGCCTTGACATATTGGAAGCTCGGATCAACCGTCAGGACCAGTCCGTCGGACAGGGTGAATTTGGAGGCCATGCGGATGTTGCCCGTGTTCGACGGGTTGTAACGTTCGTCAAAGGTCGAACCGCAGCTATTTGCTGCGTCGGCAACGTCGGCACGGGCAACCGTATTCACGGTGCAAGGCGCAACCTTGTAGAAGCGCTCGTCCTTGGTCAGCGGGAAGCGGCTCGGAACGGCTGTCGTCAGCGGATTGTCGATGCGCAACGGCACCGATCCGAAGAAGTTGTTACGGTTCTGGTTGTAGTGACCGGACACCGAGATGAAATCGCCATTGTCGCCAATGGGCTGGAAGATGCGCGCATTATACTGCTGCTTGTGGATGTGGCCGCGATCGTTGAACACGACGTCATTTTCAGCGTTGCTCGCCGAGATGAAGGCGCGGGTGCCCGACGACGTCAGTTCGCCCGTGTCCAGCATCCCGAACAGGCGGACAAAGCCATATTCGCCCACTGATGTCACAAACTTCGCGCCGAAATCCTTACCCGGCGTGCGTGTGCGATAGTTGACGGTGGAACCCGAAGCGGCAGCCGTCGGGCTGTCCACATCCGTTGAACCAAGGTTCACATTCACCTGTTCAATCAGTTCCGGGTCAAGCTGCTGGTTGGAATACAGCGCATAGTTGCCTGAATCGTTCAGCGGCACGCCGTCGAATGTCTGCGAGATACGCGTGTTGTCGAACCCGCGGATATACATCTTACCACCGGCCGAACCGAACGGGTCATTGTTCTGGAAGCTGACACCGGGAAGCTGATTGATAAGGTCGTTGACCGTCTGGCCCGGCGCCTGGCGCTGGATGAATTCCTGCGTGATGACAGCCTTGGCCTTTGTCGTGTCTGGCGCGACAATCCCGGCCACACCATCGTCAAGCTTCGTCGCGGTGACAACAATTTCCTTTTCGAAGTCAATCGAGCCGGTGGACTGCGCGAATGCGGGCGTTGCCGCGACAATCGCGATGGCTGCAGCGCCGAAATAGAATTGGTTCTTCATGGGGACCCCCTGATGTGGCTTTCGTCGGTTCAGTGCGTTTCAAGCAACGCGAACTGCGCTCGGATGGTCGCCATATGTTTCGGGAGTGTGACGAGAAAGATGAATTGCGACAGTGACTTAAGAGATTTTTGCTGCGTTGCAAAAAGGCCACCCTTGCAACCAAAGTGGCGTTAATTTAGCCCTTGGCGCGGCGGACCGGAATTGGGACGTTGCAGATGTCTGCCCCGCCTGCTGGCACATTGAAAAAAGCATCCCGCCGATTGGCGCGCGCATCGGCATAGCGGGCAAAGCTGCTGCTCTCTGTAGACAGATATTCATAGGGCGGCAGGCCTTTCACCTCATTACCCATCCGAACGGACGATATCGGCGTCCGCTCTTCCGCAGTCTTGTAAAAGCCCAGCCCCTCTGTCCCGCGCGGCAGCGAGGAAAGATGCTCCATCCCCTCAATCACCCGCCCGACCAGCGCGGTATTCCGGTCAAGATGGCGTGGTGCATGGCCGATAACGGCATATAGCTCCGCGCCCGCCCCTGTATCCGGAGAGAGCCCGCGCCCGACGCCGACCATGCCGTAACAGTGGACGGGCCAGACATCCTGTAAATCGGCGCCGACCGGCCAGCCCGCAACAAAGCCGGAAATCATCGAATAAGGATCAGGATTTCCCGCCGGATTTCGCCTGCTCGATTGCATCGTTCCCGGCCCAGCCTTGATGACCTGCATCAACGCATCACCAGAAAATTCAATTTTCGTCCGGCGGAAAGCTTCCGACAGATCCTCGACGATTTTTGGCGATCGCAAAACATAAGCACTCTGCGGCACCTGCATCAGCCCGCCCGGCAACTTCTTTGCCTTTTTCGGATCTTCCCCCTCCGCATCACCCCATTGCGCGACATAATTATCCTGCACGCGGTTGACACTCACCCCGTCATACCAGCGGGCCGCAACGAGCGTACGGATATTGCCCACCCAGCCTTGCGAGACAGGCGGCGACATCAACTGAATGACCACGCGCCGCGCCCTGCCCTTTGCATCCGGCGCAAGCTCCATCACCATCAAGTCAGACGGCGCGATCCGCACCCAGTCCGCAACAGGCGCCGCCGTCACAATCTCCGACGGCGCAAGCGCGGGTTTTTCAGCAGCAGGAGCAGCCGCCAGCAAGGGCAGCGCCGCGAAGGCAAGAGTCAGTCTTTTCATGGGAACGCAAGATTGCACAGCATCCGCCCTTGCGAAACCCCTCCACCCGCGATAGGGCGCGCTTCTTCCAGTGCATGCGGAGCGGTGGCCGAGTGGTCGAAGGCGCTCGCCTGGAAAGTGAGTATACGTCAAAAGCGTATCGAGGGTTCGAATCCCTCCCGCTCCGCCATCACCCCAAAAAAATCAAAAACTTAGGGCGAAGTTGATACCCAAACCCACCTTGAGAAACTTGCTAGGTTACGCTTGGCACGCCCCCACCCCCTATCAAATTTCTTGAAATCGAGACCGTACCCCGGGGGCTGGTCAGTCTGTGCAGGCCCTTTAGGTGCACAGCACATCAGCCATCACCGAACTTTTCAGAGCAGAATTTGCTGGGGGCTGTTGCTGCCTGCGCGTTGATTGACCTAGCGCTAAAGGGCGGGCAACAGGTTACCTTGGCGAGGGGGAAGCGCATGAAGAAATTTGGTCCGGTTTTAGGCGCGTTGGTCGCAGCGATCTTGTTGGCTGTTGCGGCGACGACCCCGCCACGACCACGTCCCGCCGATGCACCAGCAACCAGCTTCTCCGCCATTCGCGCCATGGCGGATGTGCGCATCATTGCGCAGCGTCCTCATGTGACCGGCTCTGCTGAGAATGCGGTGGTTCGCGATCATATTGCCCGCCGCATGGCGGGTCTGGGAATGGAGGTTTCAACTAGCACAGGCCTGATCGACGCAAAGGGGACAAAGCGTCTCAATCGTTGGAGCGGGCGCCGCAATCCCCCTGCTCGGCTGGTTAATCTGATCGGCACTCTTCCCGGAAAGAACCGCATTCTTCCAGCGGTTGTCCTGATGTCGCACCATGATAGTGTTTGGGGTTCACCCGCTGCGGCGGATGATTCAGCGGGCGTTGCGGCAAGCTTGGAAGCCGTGCGCGCGATCCGCGCGGCGGGGCAGCCAGAGCGTGATCTGATCATGCTGGTCACCGATGGCGAGGAACTTGGCCTTCAGGGCGCGCGACAATTTTGGGCGACCCATCCACTACGCAATCACGTTGGCGCGGTGATCAATATGGAAGCCCGCGGCGGCGGCGGACGCACCACATTGTTCCAGACATCGCATGGGAATGGCGCTGCGGTGCAGGTCTATGCCGATGCCGTCGACCATCCCGGCGCGTCTTCCTTAGCTGCCTTCGTCTATTCGGTGCTGCCCAATGATTCCGACCTCACGCCTGTGATCAAGCATGACTATGCTGCCTATAATTTTGCCTTTATTGGCCGATCGGGGCTTTACCACTCACCGCTTGCGACGCCAGAGAGACTTGATCAAGGGTCGCTGCAGGACATGGGTGGACAGGTTCTTGACCTGACCAACGCTCTCCTCAAGGCGCCGACATTGCCGGGCAAGACTGTAGACGTTGTGTTTTTCGATCTCTTCGGCACGACGACACTGGTCTATCCGATCTGGCTCGGCTGGGTCATGATGCTCCTAGCTGGAGGCGGTCTATTCTGGGTCATTCGTGAAGATGGTCGGGGTGACCTCGGTGCAGGTGCCGGGCGCATGCTGGCGCTTATCTCGGGAAGTGCATTGGCGTTCTTTTTGCTCAACCGCTTATCTCTTGGACTTGAACCCGCCGATTACTACGACCGATTGGCCGCAATCCCGCGGTTAGAGGTTATGGCCGCGCTTGCTGCACTGGCGGCGTTTCTTGTGCTCTTTGGGAGTTGGCGGCCCAGTCGCGTTGGTGTTGTCGGTGCCGCGCTGCCGCTGCTCATCATTGGACTTGTAGCTCAGATACTGGCCCCCACTGCAGCCTACGTCTTAACCCTGCCGCTGGTGCTCACGGCGCTTGCGCTGTTGGCGCGTCATGTCGCGGTGCGGATTGGTGTTGCGGCGCTGGTTGCGGGCTATCTGTTGTCGTTGGGGCATCAATTGATGCAGGGGGTTGGGCCGACCATGCCTTTCGCCGTTGCATTGCCGCTGGCGCTGGCCGTGTTGGTACTTCTGCCGCTCTGGCCGGGCGTGGCGGCGCGCAATGCGCGGGCGCTTGCTCTGGCATTCTCAGTGGGTGCGATGACCATGTCCCTATGGGTCTTGCTGGATAAGCCTGCGCCGAGCCGCGCAGTTTATTCTGACAGTAAGAAATAAGGGTCCGTTATGGGGTTTTGTCAGGCTTGAAACCCGCTGCACATTGCCTCTGTTGTGTGAACAAAAGCAACTCCGCAAGCTGAAAATAATCAAATAATATCAGATACTTATAATATACTTAACGCATCACTGACCGTCAGACTTACAAAGAATGCCGCTCGGCCGCACTGGCCGATTGGCGCTCCCTCATCGCCTGAATTGTGACCAATTTTGCGGAAGATCCGCGAGTTGGAGACAAGTTGCGGTTAAACTGACAGCACCGCCACGGGTCTTGTCAGGTAAACTATTCCATGTCGCACTGAAGCTCCAAACTGAGAATTCATGCCTCTGCAGCGGACGCAGTGTTCCACTCCGCCATTGCGGCGGTTCGGAAGGTGCGCATGGTCTTTCGGG